>ERZ778517.7-NODE-7-length-210006-cov-8.792995_pt1 | contig 210006 bp, 188 predicted proteins | sample MGYA00510341_ERZ778517 | MGnify/ENA primary metagenome ERZ778517 (study PRJEB29527, sample SAMN07138964) | mouse gut metagenome | material: feces | host: mouse | place: China:Nanjing | collected 2016-01-25 ...
AAACGAGGTAAAATACAGAACTTCGCTTGTTTCTAAATCGTTACCCATCAAGAAACAAATCTTTGCAAACTATTCAAATTCAGCGATAAAGACAATTCGTAATGTCTTAAACAGTGGAATGTGATGCGCTTGGTTATTCCGGCAGACTTAATCCAGTCTTTGAGATATAGGGGAAGGATGGTCTGCGTAAGTCCCTTGAATACCTGCCCCTCCGTGCGCTCACCGCACAGGGCAAGTGCTTCATCCGACAGCGGCAGCACGGCTTCCGTCCGTGTCTTCTTGGTAACGATGTGCATGCACCATCCACCGTCAGCACCCTTGACAATGTTCTCCCATTGCAGACGTATTATGTCGCTGATGCGCAATCCCGTAAGGCAGGAGAACAGGGCTGCTGTCCTTATAACAGGCTTCTCGCAAGGAGTGTCCGCAAGCATCTTCACCTCTTCAAGTGTCAGGAACTCACGCCTTGTACTTGCCTCCTTAGCGTGTTTCAGCCGTGGGGCGATGTTCTCCTTTATCCGCTTTTCCTCGTAGGCGATGCGAAGGACACATTTCAGCTTGTTAAGGTTGTTGTTGGCGGTGGAAGCCATCATCTTGCCCTTGGTCTGCGTGGTGAGGGACAACAAGTAAGTAAGAAATCCCTGACAGTAGTCCAATGTCAAATCGTCAAAGGTGCAGCTACCGCCACAATACTTCTCAAAGTGTTTGTAGGCAGTATTCCAGTTCCTGTAATTGTCATCATCCGCCATCTTGGAACGGAAATACTCAAGGAAACTTTCCTTGCCACGGTTGCGGTCAAGGAAGCCGTATTCCTCGTTGATGATGGCTTCGGTTCTCCGGCACTTGATAAGCTCAGCATTGCGGAGCATGGTCTTGTTGAACTCTGTCTCGAATTTGTCTTTCGGGTCGGCATAGATGTATATGCCGAGATATTCCCGTCTTGTCGGCTTACCTGTCTTCGGATGCCGCACAGCCGGGTAATAGTCAAGGTAAAGAGATACCTGACCGTTCTTGATGGGTCGTTTCCTGACCGTCACTTTAGTGCAGATGTTTGTCATATCGGTTGTGATTTTTAATTGTTGTCTGATTCATTGTCCGGCTCTCTTTTGGCTTTGGTGCTTGCGCTCTTTCGCTCCGCTACCTTCCGTGCCTCGTCCCAGTCGGCTTTGAGGTAATAGAGGCGGTTGCCGTGGATGCGCTTCGTCCTTACCCCGTGGGTGAGCGCGAACCTGCGGACTTGGGTCTTGCCCAGTCCGAACAGGCGCATGATGTCGAAACAGGAATACCAGTGCTCCGAAAGGTTGCTTCCCAATCGTTCCGCTTCCTCTGCCATAGCCTTATCCACCTCGGCTTTCGGGAAACACTTGGTGGCGTCGGCTTTGATACAGGGTATCGAGTAGCGCATACGGAGATTGTAAAACCGTCCGTATGTATAACTGAACTTTTGGCATATCTCAGCCAATGTATAAAGGTCGCTTCCGGCACTTTCCTTGTCAGTGAAAGTGTCTCTTACTGACTGCTTGTAGCTTGTTGCCGGAATGAGCAGCCGTTTCTTCGGGCTGCCCTTTGCTTTCTTCTTTCCCTCCTGTTGGGAAAGTTCCGCTTTCTCGGCGTTCTGTCTATTTACGTTCATCTTCTTTTTCTTTTTTCCCCGCTTTGCGAAGATTGATGCGCTCCGCTTGCAGTAGGTTGTTTCCTTAATCATCAGGGAGAAATCCTCCCATGTGATTATCGTGATGTGGTATGACAGCCTGCAAGCCCTAAGCGTACCCTTATATATAAGGTTGTACACGGTGCGGCTGCTCACTTGAAGTATCTCTGCCACTTCCCCTATGGTGAGGAAAGGCTTGTCTGGCATGTTCCAACCGAAGTTGCCCTGCTCTGTTAATTTGTGTTTAATTTGACGATCCATTATCGAAGAAATTTGTTGCACGCTCTTGAAAGTTGTTGCACGTTGTTGAAAGGTTGTCGTGCCGTGTGACCCCTCTCACGTGGTACAACTGCGGTACAAAATTACTCCAAAAATGGCTAAACGCCAATAGGCGAAATTTTCGTTTGTTAAAAGATATTAGCTGATAGTCAGCGATTTACAACGCTAATTTTTACAGCCATTTGTCGCCGTTTTGCCCTCCGAAACTCCATGTGGAACGATTTGCCTGATCCCGAAGGACCGAGGCAGAAGAAATTGGAGTTGTCAGTGTACTTTTCCTTTCCCTCTTTTCCTGAGATGTCAATGGCAACAGGAACACCCTGACGGTCTGTGTAATAGACCTTCAGAGGGGTTTCTTCACTCTTAGGGAGCTTTTCCTTATACATCAGACTTGATGCTGCATCGCTGAGAGTGAGGAAACGGTCATAGTTCTGATTCATGCTGTAGCTGTTGCCTGGGAATGAGTTGACAAAGAGCTCCAACTGGTTGTAGGCTCTCTGGCTGATATGAATACCAATCTTGCTGAAGGCATTCTCCAGATGGTTGGTGCATTTCTGCATATCGGCTTCTGCCTTGACGGTGACGATAAGGTTGAAATGGCAATAGACGAGCTGTTTGTTCTCTCTTGCGATAAGTTCTTCAACCTTCTTGATGTCCTCAACGGCAATCTGGTTGCTTGGATTAGGCAATGAAGCGTGTCGGTTCTTCTTCTTTCCAAGCTTGCTGACCTCCTGCTTCTGGCTTGGGAGGTAGATGATCTGATTGAAAACGACACTGGTGGCTTCAGGGATGTTATCCACCAAAGACATGAGGTCAACAGGCATGGTAGCGTTGTTCACCTCAATGTTTGTGAATGGTCGTACCATAGATGGAACGACAATGCTATCTACATCGACTACGCTATAGACCTTGAACTTGCGTTCGCCAACACCGATGTTGTCCTCTCTGACATTGAAGTTGTTCAGAGAGATATTCTCACTGGTGTAGTCCTGTACGAGATAGCGGTTTACAAAGTCCTTGACTTCCTCGACCGTAAGAAAACGCTGTGGTATCTGACGGTCTTTGAGGAGGTCACGAACCTTATTGATCTTAACAAGGAAGTCGTTCCACTTGCGGTTGTCGTAGCTCATGAGACGGCTTTTCTTGTTTTCCTGTGTGATAGTGATGTACGTTGTGCAGTCGGTGTATTCACGACCACGGAAATACTTGAAGTAACTCTTGCTCAGGAACTCCTTGTTGCCTTCGTCCTCTGCCTTGTACTTTCTCTTGGTGAAGACATCCTGCTTGTGAAGCGAATAGCCTTCGCCGAGAGTTGCCATCAGTGCTGCCATCAGACTGGAATACTCATAGTAATTGTCGATGTTGGCGCAGAACTTCTGTACGGGGTTCTGGATGGTAAGGATGGCAGAATACTCGCCAGTCTTGGTGTAGAGCACTCCGATTCCATCAATATCCTCGATGGAATAGTAAATCTCCTTGAATATCCTGGCACGCTTGCTTCCTGTGCCGAAAGCATAGACAGACACGGCCATGCCAATGAGAATACAGCAGAATGCTATGATTACATACAACGTCATTGTTCTCTGATTTGAGTGTTACTTTTGTTTCTTCTTTCTTTTTCCCTTTTATTTCATTTCTGAGTGGATTTTTCCTTCCCTTTGTTGATTGAAATGCGGGGCAGCCGACAGTTACGCGACTGCCCCACAAATTCTATCATAGGCAATAGCACCTACAGCTTACACACATTGGCATAGATGAGGATGCCCTTGTACTCTTTCTTGGTGTGCAGTCCTTTTCTCTGTTTCATCATGATAAGCCCGAAGCCCGAGCTCAACGAGATGACGGCAAAGATGAGTCCTGACAGGAAGCCCAATAGGGAGTATATGATCATAAAGCCCAATATGCCTGTACCGACTGTGATAGCCGCCCATGTGATGTAACGACCTTGCAGACCCATAAATTCAAGGGGCTTTTGCAAACCTTTGAACATAGGGTATTCGATGAATGTTTCTTCTGTCTGTGCCATTGTCGTCGTGGTTTAGTTGCTGATACCGAAGAACATAGGAAGTGCGTTGGCTGCTGCAATCAGGAAGATACAAGCGCCGACAATCATCATGATCTTCTTCTTGACGTCCTGCTCCTCGTTGTTCATTGCGATGTAAACGCTGATAGCGCCCACAACGGCGACAACGCCGGCAAGAGCATAGCAAAGGTTTACGACATAAGGAACGTATGCTACAATCTGGTTTGCAACCTCTTCCATTGCGGAAGTACCTGCCTCGTAGCCAGTACCTGCCAGTGACTGTGCAGCGGCAGCAACAGGGGTGAGGATGGTAGCTGCAGCAGCAAGCATAAATGCTTTAGTGCGCTTTCCCAAGCTCTTTGCTTTCTGGAAAATCTTACTCATTGGAATTTGATCTTTAGAGTGTTAAACATTAAGTGAACTAACTCCTATAGATTTCGCGAATATCTGTAGTCTAAAATATGAAACTCATGTCTTGGTAGCCGAAGAATGCTGGCATTACTATCATGGCTCCAATCATGAAAAGGATGCCTCCGATGAGCATCATTATGCTCTTCGTTACGTCACCTTCATGCAGATTCATCTTGATGTATATCTGTAGTGAGGCGACAATAACCATGATGGCGGCTCCTGCATACAGCACGTCGATGGTGTATATCATCATCGTGCCGAGGTATGAGGTAGCTTCCTGTAGTCCGTCAACGCCCCAAGAGTAATCAACGGCTCCGCATTTGGCAGATGCGCTGATTGACACAAGGCAGATGAGGGAACATAACAACGTCCTCAGTATGTTGTGGTTAGGCTCGACTGGCTTCATGACGTGCTTCAATACGTTCTTGCTTGGTTTGGGTCTCATCCTGGAGTATGTCTCTCAGGTCAAAAGAGATATGCTGGTTTCCTTTTGTCTCAATGCTCGAAAGACTGCTTCTTACAATGTTTGCCTTTCTGCTGACACTGGTATCGCGCTGCGGTGCGCCGTAGAACTCTGAGACATCGTATGTAGGGGGATTCATATTCGGGTCAAAGGCTGGAATGTCACTCTTGTCAACTTCTTCCCGGACGGTAACATCGGCATCTTCGTCAAAAGTAACACTGGTGATGCCTTCGATTTCCTCTTCCTCCTGCTGCTCTTCTGGTTCGTCCTGTGGTTCTTCCATGGTCTGACCTTCTGACTGACCGCCTCCCTGTGTGCTTTCTTCTGGTTCAGGCTCCTCGGAAGGTGTTGGCTCTGGTTCAGGGGTAGGCTCAGGTTCTAACTCGGACTCCTGCGACTGAGGCTCGGGCTCTTCCTCGGCTTCTGCAATCTCTGGTGCAGGTTCTGGATTCTGTTCGTCACCTTCTGTGTTCTCAGGAATGTCATCACTGACAGAGAATCCACCATCGGAACTTTCCTTGACGGTTTTAGGCTTGAAGCCCATATCGTCGGTCATATCACCCATGGCAAGGTTTTCCTCCTTTTTGCCATCATCCTTTGGCTTGGCAGTGAGGTCTATCGTTATGATGGCTGCATAGTACAGGACATAGCCTATCGTCAGCACAATGAGAAATATTACAAATCCACTCATAAATTGCGGTTTTAAGTTGCGTATCAAATTTTCGAGTGCAAAAGTACTTCTATAATCAAGAAAGTGATATTTTTCTTATTCCAAAACCGCATTTTAGGGGGTCAAATAGTGGGGTTGGTTCCGTTTGCAAAACCAAAGGGAACCAACTCTTTCAAAAAATCACAAAAAAAAGAACGGCAACCTGTTTCACAACAGATTACCGCCCAGACATAATATAATTGAGTGTGTGTAGCTCCAATTACTTATGCTCCTGTAAAATCCTTGTATGTTATGTAATCCTTATTCTTCTTTGATTAAAGGGGATAGTTTTATATCCCTTTATTCATTAACTCAACATTTTGATATTATATAACAAGAGTGTCACCTTCCTTTACTCGCTAAAACAGGTCTTTGGTGTCCCGACGTGTTTCCTGGAGTGTGCCGTGCTTGCGCTCGTAGTTTCTAATGGCTTTCTCGAAAGCAGCACCTACCACATCCTTGACATTGAGACCTTCCCTTGTGGCGATAAGACGGATCTTCTTCAGAACCTCCTTTTCGACAATGGTGGTGAATCTGTCTTCTGTAGATTCCTCTGTACCTGCCTTAGCCCTTTTCTTATTCCCTATATTCCTTGTCTTCTCTGGCTTAAGTGTAGCCGGTGTTTCCTCCCTTTGCTCTTCCTGAACGTCAGTAGGCATAGAGGTGAGACCAGTAAAGAGTGCATCAAGTTTATTGTTGTTCATAGTCTTATTCCCTTTATTCGTTCTCAAATCTGCTGATAAACTCATCTGCCAAAGCGTTGTAATCCTTGGCTCCATTGCTCTTTGGGTCGTAGTCCACGATACTCATATTCTCCATAGGCGCTTCTGCTACACGGATGTTCTTGCGTATCTTGGTCTTATAGACGGTATCGCCAACAGCGGCGCGAAGCTTTTCCTCGATGGAACGGGTAAGGTTGCTGCTTTCCCACTTGGTGATGACGATTCCCGACACATGGGCTTGTTTGTTGAGTCTCATGCTGACCATCTTAATGAAGTCATTGATCATAGTGAGTCCCTTGAACGGCAGAACCTCACAGACAAGAGGAATGATGATGTCGGTACATGCAGTGAAAGCATTGAGGGTGATGAGTCCCAAAGAGGGTGGACAGTCCAACAGGATGTAGTCGTAGTTACCTTTTACGGGTTCGAGTGCTTCCTTCAGGAGACTTTCTCTTGCCATCGCCGTGCCGAGACCTACGTCTGCCATGGCGAGACTTAATGATGCAGGGACAAGGTGAAGCGTCTCTGTGACCTCGATAATGGGCAGATGCTCATTCTTGCCACAGAGAGTTTCATAGATGGTGTCACCTTCGACCTCTGCGGTGATACATGTGGTGAGGTTGCTCTGCGCGTCAAGGTCAACAACGAGAACTTTGTACCCTCTTGTTGATAGGATGCTACCGAGGTTGGCTACGGTAGCCGTCTTACCTATGCCTCCTTTGTGGTTCGCACAGGCGATAATTCGTGTTTTGCTCATACTTTTCTTATATTATGTCGTTAACGTTTTGATTAAAGGGAAATGGTTTACCTCCCTTCATTCCTTGATTCTATGGTCGTTATACCACTTGATAATTTTCTCTGTTGTAATATCCATCAGGTTGGTTCTGTTGTTGCAGTAACCGGCAATGGTGCGTCGGCTGTCTGGAGTGTCGGGGAATCTGAGGAACGGAACCTTTCCGCTTCTGCTGATGACAAGGTTGTTCGCCTTGGCGACATCCTCTGCCTCTTTGCCGATAATCTCAAGCGTCTTGGTGTCAGTGACATTAAGAACCAACACGCCTTCTTTCTTCTTCGGGAGATGGTAATGGACAAAAGTGAGCTTGGCATCCATCAGTTCGTCTGGGTCGCTCTTCTCGTTTTCTGTCTTGTAGGTCTTCTCCGTAACGTGCTCTACATAGAAGACAACAGCCTGTTCTTTGTTCATCTTATCAAGATGCAGGAGTTGACCGATGCGATGGTTTATCTTGTCATCCGTCACAACCTCCTTGCGGAACTCTGCTTCCTTGGTCAGACTGCCTGTCTCTTCCTTGGCGGTCAGGATGTAGCCGTTCTCAACTCGTTCGAGGGTGAACAGCAATGGGAATAGTGCATTACTCATCTTTGTTATCTGTATTATCGGTGTTACTGATGTTACTTACATTACTGAGGTTACTGCCTGAGGGTCTGTCAGCCCTGACATGCTCGGTAAAGGTACGGAGGTCAATATCGTAATTCTCGCAGATGGCATCATAGTCGAAGGCGAAGACACGTTCCTGCGTGTAGGACTTACCCTTGCAGCCATCTTCATTCGTCTGCATCACAATATTGCCGTTCTCATCATAGTTGTAGAACTTCATAGGGTTCTTGGTCTTACCGTAGAACTCGCTTGTGGTAGAGAGGTACGACAGCAGTGACTCGTCCGGCATTGGGTTCTTGCCCTCACGCTTGGCTTGGATGTTCGCTTTGGCAAGACAGATTTTCTCACGGATGAACAAAACCAATGTGGGTTTCTCGAAGGTGACAACCTCTGCCTGTCCTCTGAGTTTGCCGACCTTCATACTTGAAACGGCACTTATCTTGTAGTCCTGGTTCTCCTTTATCTCACCAATCTGACGTGCCTTTGAGAAAGATGACCAGAACATGCTTATCTCATCGGTGCTTGTCGTAAGGCTCTGCTGATACTGGATTGCCTTGACACAGATTTCGTGTACGGCTTCCTCGGTGAACGGAATATCATCCAAAAAGGGGAGGAGGGTGTATGCAGTAGCCAGTATCATCGCCCAGTTGTTGATGAAACGCTCCTGAACTCTTGTATAGTCTATCTCGTTCTTCAACTCATTCAATGCTCTGAGCCATGCAGCAGACCATCGTGTCTGGAAGTTCTCACGATACTTGACAAGTTCAACGGTGATATTCGTTGGGTACTGGTTGCGCATGTCTATGAGGACATGGTACTTGTCCGTCTCTTCCCTGGTTCTTTCACTACGCTGTGATTCCAGAAACAAGACTCTGGTGAAGAGTGCTGAGTCAGGACTGGTCGGCATTTCCTGACCTGTCAGTATTACTCCGCAGTCAATACCTGTGGATTCTCTTCGTTCACTGTCATTACCTCGGCGGTTACGTCCGGCGCAGTCATAGATGCCTTTGAGGAAGTCAATCTTCCTTCTGCTGAGGGTTGTCTTGTATTCGTCGAAATGAACAAGACCGTTGCATATCTCGGAACATTTGTCGCCCATGGCAAAATCTGTGGTGCTTTCGAGATTTGAGACCTCGTTGTTTCTGAGGAAGAGCGACATGATTGTTAGCGCAAACTCTGTCTTTCCAGTTCCTTTCTTGCCGTAGATATTCAGCAAAGGGAAAGAACGTGTGGAGTCAATGATGATGTCTCGGAAAAGACTCGCCATATAGTAGCACAAGGCGACAATACCATTGTCACCGTAGAGGTCAACAATCTGGTAGAAGAACGCATTTCTGGTTATTTCACGCTTGGGTGCGTGCATGTACCTTCTTTCATTGACATACGTGTATTTGTTTGCCTTGTGAATCTTGGACATAGCAGGAAGGTAGTAGTTTTCATTCTCCAACCTGATGATGCCGTATTCGTCAACTGGTTGCCATTCACCATTGTAGATGATTCCATTGCAGAAAGCATAGAACCCTTTGTTGCCGATATTGTTCCAGCCCATCTGAACGACTCGGACGGCTTCCTCGGTCTTGGCATACAGGTAGGCTTTGAGTGTTTCGTACTTCTCGTTCCTCTCAAAGAAACGGAAATCGCCTTTACCCTCAATCTGCTCCTTGAACCTGTCCAACTTGGTGACATCTTTCTGTTCCAGTTCGATGGTTCGCTTCTGACCAGACTCGTTGAGAAGTTCAAAGATACGTGTCGGCTTCTTGTCATCATGGATAAGGAACAACGGAGTCATGATGAAGTTTGTCCATTCCCTTTCATGACCTTGGGAATCTATATCGTAGTAGTGGTTCCCTTTTCTGTAGAAGTGATAACCGGCAAGGTCATTGTTCTTCTTGCTTGCAATCCTCCTCTGCTGTTCCTGCAATCGCTTGGCTGCTTCTTCCAAGGCTTTCTTCCAGATGGAACCTTTCTTGTACTGTGACTTCAATTCGCCAAGTAAAGTGGCTTGCATGGTTTCACTCTGAACATGGACAAGGAGATCGCATACATCATTGATGACTTTCAGTTGCTCTTCCTGGGTTGCTTTGTCATCGAAGTGCTTTTCTGTGTACCACAAGACAAAGTCTTTTTCTGCAAGTTCGTTCCAAACTTCCACAGTCTTGACATAGGAGTCTATGTCTTCATTGTGTTCGTTGTTGCCTGGTATCTCTTTCACAGAAACTACAAATCCCAACTCTGTTGCTAATCTTGCATTTTTGAACACGAACTCAATACCATTTCCAAAGCGTTTGCCTTGCTTCGGAACATCAGCATCTGGAACAAAACATAGTGTGCAGTTGAAACCTTTGAACTCGTTCAGTTGATTCTCTGTCCATACTCCTCCAAGAGGAGCGATGATATTGGTTATTCCCATTGACTGCAAGCGCATGACATTGGGAGCTCCTTCTGTCAGATAAACCTTCCCATTTCCCTTTGCTGTTTTTAAGGCAACATCAATACCGAATATGGTTTTATTCTTTTGGTATATCAGGCTGTTACAACCATTGATATACTTTCTGTCAGCGTGAGGACTGAGCGCACGCCCAGTGAATGTCACAATATGGTTGCGTTTGTCTCGCTGAGGGATCATAACCCTGTCACGGAACTTTGAATAGTAAACACCAGGGTGATCCTCTTCTTGTCCGATTAAGCCGAGTTCTTCAAAGAGACTAAGATTCAATCCTTTAGCTCGTATATAGTCAATGAATTTCTGACCGTTACGTGGAGCATAGCCAAGACCAATCATTTTACAATAGTCCTTTGGCCATCTGCCACCGCCGTTCTCTGTTGCCTCTGCGTATGCACGGCATCTTTGAGAGTTCTCGTCGTCAGAATCATACTCTTTCCGAAAGAATTGGTAAGCAACCTCGTTGTATTCGTATAGAATCTTTGCTTTATTCCATGTTTCTTCTTCTTCGGGAGTCATTTTTTCATAGAGGTCTCTGGTGTCAACTTCCGGGCAATAGTTGTCGAGAAGATATTTAACGGCTTCGTTGAAATCCATTTTCTCTGCTTCTTCAACAAAAGAGATTACATCGCCTCCTTTATTACAGCCGAAACACCTGTAACGTTCGAGGTTGGAATCAAGAAACATGGATGGTGTCTTCTCTTCATGGAATGGGCAACAGCATTTCTTTCTGTTTAGCCCTCCTCTTTGAAGAGTAAGGTTTGGATATAGGTCAGAAGCCAGCGAGACTATGCTTACTCTTGACTTGACCATATCGATGTATTTCTGTTTGATCATTGGTTATGGACACTTAACATTATAAGGATTAAAAGGATGCGTTATTGCGTATCAATCTCGCCAACTGTTAGACTCAATAATTTGAGTTATCTCACGCAAAATTACACGTATGACAGGACGATGCACGGTCGTGCTTGACCAGAGAAGCATTTTCTGCTGCCAGCTGTGAGGCGATCCACCAAGATTAAGGCTTAAATATGCCGTAAACCGTCCTTTTTCACCGAAATTCAAGTTGTTATAATATGTTCCAATCTGCTGTTCATTCATATTTTTTATGAATTATATGCAAAATATCAAAGATTTCTTTGTACTTTGCAAAGATTTGATTAAATTTGCATGCAAAATTAGATTAAAATCTTGATACAAACAAAAGATTATATCAAATGTATGCGTATTTTAACATTTATTAAATCATAATCCTGATACAGAATATACAAAACAAGATATTATGCTGAACATCGATTTGGTTTACAACCTTTACGAAGGGTTGACCCCTGAAAGAAAAGAAGAGTTATTGGGATTGCTTTTCAAGAAGAGTCGTCAGACGATGGCTTATTTCAAGCGATCAAAAGACATCAGTCTGTCAAAACTTGAAATTCTGGCAGATTTCTACCACATGCCACTTGATTATTTCCGAACAAATAGTTCGTTTAAAACTAATAACGTTTCTGGAAACAATAACTATGTTGGCAATGTCTCTACCGGTACCAATCTTCTGATTGAGAACGAAAGCCTTAGAAAGCAGATTTCAAGCCTCGAACGCGAGATAGAGAGCCTGAAAGAAACTATAGCGTCAAAGGATGATGCTAACGATATACTCAAGAACTACGTAGAGTCTCTCAAAAAGCAGATTGGTGATTAGCGTTATCTATATTGAGGTCGACAAAAGAAACACTCTTTTCTGAAGTGTTTACCTATCAAGTTTTGAAGGAATTGCGACAATACACGCGCAATAACCTTAAAAAATGTTAATTCTTTAATTTTTTAAATAAGGTGAATTATCTGATTTCAGATATTTTTTTCTAATTTTGCAAATTATAAAAACTTATAAGTGCGTACATAAACGCAACACCCTTAATACAGATTTCTGCTTAGAATATGATTGAGGCTATGAAGACATCGAAAGATGAATTCGTCCGTGGAGGTGGCGGAACCCCTCCCTGCGCTGGGGTTACTCCCAACGCCCTCCCCGAAGTTCAGACTCCCATAGAGAAGGAGAACTCACAAACAGGGGTGTCCACCAGAAATGCACTTCCCAAAACAATAAGACGTAAGCCTAAGCCTGAAACAATCCCCCATTGGTATGCTATAAGATGCACTTATGGAAGGGAAAGAAAGGCTTACGAGTTTTTTTCAAAGAATGGCATTGAAGCCTTTTATCCGACCATTACCAACACAAAATCCACAGACGGTAAAACAGAGACTATTGTCGAAAGCCGCCTTCCCAACCTTCTTTTCGCATTTGGTAGTTACGAACAACTGAAAAAGTATGTGTTCGACAATCATGAGGACACGAAATACCTTCGTTTCTATTACAACCTGCATCATGACGGCACAAAAGAGCCTCTTGTGGTTCCACAATGGCAAATGATTTCTTTGATGAAAATCTGTGATGCAGAAGCAGAAGATAAACATTTGGAGCCTTTTGTGGTAGAAAAATTTAAGGTTGGTCAGTTGGTACGAGTCAAAGACGGACCTTTTGCTGGCGTAGAAGGAATCGTAAAACGATATAAAGGTCAGCAGCGTATCGGTATAGTAGTAGATGGATTATTCACCATTACAACCGCTTACATTGCAAAGGATAAACTGGAACCTGTAGATACCAGTTCAGACAAATCCAAGTAACATGGAACTCATTTTCAAGAAAAGATACGAGAAACTTAGCGACAAGGAGATTGTTGTGCTTATCACCGATGAGAAGAAGCATGACGAAGAGGCTGCCACCTATCTCCTTTGGGATCGCTATTCACCACTGCTCCATAAGCTCTTCCTCGACATCATCAAGGATATGGAGTGGTACGACTATGCAGTAGAAAGTCTGTTCATCTATCTTAGAGGAGAAGATGGTGAATGGCACAAGTTAAGTGCCTTTGAATGGCGAAGCTCTTTTGGCTATTGGTTTAAGAGGACTTCGTTCCGTCATTTCCTCGATGTTCGCAAACAGCTGATAGAAGACGGAGAAATCACCGTCTCTATAGATGACGATGATCCAGAGAAGCCCACAATACAACTCTCTGACCCCGACATTGAGCGCAACCGCCAAAAGGCAATGCTCATGGAGGCGATAGCCAAGTTGGAGGATCCTGACCAGCGATTTGTGGTTCTCAAACGTCTGCAAGGTTACAGCAGCAAGGGGATAGCCGAATTGATGCAACAGTCATGGGATAAGCATGGCATAGTTCGCATGGACAAAGGCAAACGTGTCATCCCAACCCCTGGTTATGTGGATGTTCGTATGCAGAGAGCAAAAGAAGAGCTTAGAAAACTCATCGTCACAATAGATTAAAAAAGTAATGAGCATGAAAATTTCAAACGAACTGCTTGCCGCATACGCTGAAGGCAAGGTTACCAAGGAAGAACGAAATCAAGTGCGTCAGTATCTTGCGGAGAATCCTCAGGAACTTGAATCCGTGATGATGATGATGGACGAAGATTACGAACTATCGGTAGATGATAACATCGGTAACATGGGGCACGTTGATGCTTCAAATGACTCTTTCCCTAAGATGGCTGCCAAAGTAGCCAAAAAATCCTCTTTTTCTGACTTATGCTATAGTGCAGCTGCTTTCGCACCAAAAATCAATCCGATAGTTAATCGTATGACAGGTAGCGAAAGTACCACAAAAGAGAGTTTTAGCAAGCGATTGGACGATTTTATGGATGAATTAGGTATTTAGACAATATTTGCTGGTAGAAATCAATGAATGTGAAACTCCTATAGAGTATGAACCCACTAAAGAAGACATACCAAGATGCAATGGCATTCGTTGATTCATTCATAAACTCAACGACTCCCACTTTCGACAAACCAGAAGAATTGCCGAAGGATGCTGATGCATGGTATGCCACATGGGAAGACAACTACATCGGAGATTTCCTGAACAACAGCATTACAAAGTCAGGACTTCAAAAGATAGCTGACACCTATTATGCCGGTCAACTTGAGGAACTGATTCGCAAATCTACGGAGTTGAGTGTGCTCACACATCCGTCACTCTTCAAGATTTACAAGAGTTGTTGCAAACGGCTTGGATTCGTAAATCTACCGAAACTCTACGTCACCGGACAGATACGAGGCATCAATGCCCTGAGTATTGAGGTAAAAGACAGAAGACTCATCCTTCTGAGCAGAATGTCAACCATTCGCCTAAGTGAACAGGAACTCAGATTCATCATCGGTCACGAGCTTGGACATCATCAGCAAGGTAATTTGGCTTGCCACACTGTAAACGGTTTGCTTGATACGCTTAACAACTCGTCAGAGATATTCGGTCCGATGATTTCCGACACGATAGAGGTTCCCATGAAACGGTGGTGTCGCCAGTCAGAGTTCAATGCCGACAGAGCAGGACTCATCTGCTGCGAAAATCTGGAGGTTATCATCAACCTCTTCCTGAAACTCGGAATGCAGCCAAACCAAACCGCTTATCATGAGTACAGGGAATTAGATGCATCTCATCCTCGTTTGAATACCCGACTCGCAGCATTAACTCAATATGCAAACTCACAAAAGAATATAATCCCATGATGATAAACAATAAACGCATACTCACAGGTCTTGAGCACCATCAGTACGAGCATCCATTTGATAAGGCTGCCCTTGAGAGACTTGAACATATTCCGTTTTTGACAACGGCTTGCGAGTGGATTACCTCCAACTTTGTAGAGCGCATCTACAACGTGCAGTACACAGGCAGTCACCTCAAGGTTACCAAGGAGAACTATCCGAAGATTTACCAGTATCTTGAAGATGCTTGTCGTATTCTTGACCTCAAGAAGGTTCCTGACCTGTATATCAGTTGGGATTACAGTATCAATGCCTGTACAATCGGAGCAGAGAATCCTATCATCATTCTCAACTCTGGTTTGATAGACCTCTGCAAGGACGATGAAATCATGTTTATTATCGGACATGAGTGTGGTCATATCAAGAGCAACCACATGTTGTACCACATGATGGCAGGTATTATCAACACCATAATCGACTCTATTCCAGGAGGTACGCTTTTGGCTGGAGGCATTCAGTTTGCCCTCTACTACTGGAATCGCATGTCTGAGTTTACCGCCGATCGTGCTGGTCTTCTCTGTTGTCAGAATCAGGATGCAATGATTACTTCGTTCATTAAGATGGCAGGTCTTCCTCAGTCAGAGTTTGACAACATCAAGCCTGAGACGTTCATTCAGCAGGCACGTGATTTCAAAATGCTCGATTACGATGGCATGAACAAAGCCATAAAGTTCCTCTCCATTGCCGATGAGAGCCATCCATGGACAGTAATGCGTTCTGCAGAACTACTCAAATGGATCGATGACGGAGAATACAATCAGTTCGTAACACGCTACTAAAGCCACAACGTTATGCCAACACGCAAGGTATTACATAACATCGACTTCGCTTCTGTCATGCATCCCGATGACAGAAAGACCATCGGGTGGCTGAATGGGCTTCAGGTGCCTTATCGCACCAACTGGCAGTTCCTTAAGGAAATAGCAATGCATCCCCTTGAACACAATATCAAGGAGTGGTATGAGATTTTCAAAGCAGGTGCAGAGTTCTATACCTTCCAGGACTTTCTTCGTGCAACCACGAGTAAATACCGTGAAGCCTGGAATGAGGTAGAGAATCAGGGTGAGGGTGTGAACATCACAGCTGAAAGTCTTCCTAAGATGCATAATCAGTTGATGGAAGCCTGTCGTATTCTCAACATCAATCAGATACCATCCTACTCTACCGATTGGATGTATGCACCCTATCATTTCTCCAATGGCGAGACACATCGCCGAATCGTCATGATGTCTGGTAGTGCAGATATGTTTGATGAGAACGAGATGCTTTTCGTACTCGGACATGAGCTTGGTCATCAAGCCGCAGGCCACAAACCGTACCACATGCTTTTGGAAACATTCTACATGCCGTTCATCAATGATGGAGCGTTTGCTGCATGGGCAACAATTGTGAAGCTTCCACTTCTGGAGTGGTATCGCATTTCAGACTATACAGCCGACCGTATCGGTCTTCTCTGTTGTCAGGACATCAATGCAGCCCTCTCCACCATGATTAAGAAGGCAGGTCTTCCGTTGAAGTGCTATGATGACATCAACATCCCTGCTTTCATCCAACAGGCAAGAGACTTTGACCAGAACTTTACATCCATTCTCGATAAGGGTATCAAGGCACTTTCTGTCCGATCTTCTGAGTTCCCTTGGCTTGTAGTCAGAGCAGCCAAGTTGCTCGAATGGTATGAATCGGGTGAATATCAACGCATCATCAATAATAACTAATCATGTACACTTCATTCCAACCAAGACAATACAACGTTATGCCGATTCTTAATAGCAATCGCATAACGGACGAAAAGAAGCGTGAAGCCATCAAAGCCATGGGCATGAGTGCTTGTCAGGCAAGGTGTCTGAGTTGCAACTGCTGTGGTCGTCACGCTGGAAAGTAAATCATCGTAAGAAGAATAACGTAATGAACATCCGAACCTCAAATAACAGCGAGTTTTCTTATCTGCGGAGCACTAACGAGATTGTTGGTGGCATCGTTGATGAGTCTTCGTTTGTGTGGGAGTTCGAACCATTGGAGCAGTTTTCGGTGCTGCCCAATCTGGGCATGTTCATTATCGGCATAACAGAGCAATGCAATCTTCGTTGCACCTATTGCTGCTATTCAGGCTCGTATGAGGGAAACAGAACACACAGCAGTAAATCTATGTCAACTGAAGACATTGACCAAACGCTCTGCTTCATCCGTGAGAATGCCAAAGGTGACAAGCTCCATATAGCCTTCTATGGTGGCGAACCTCTCGTCAACTACGAGGTATTTCAGTATGCCATTGCCAAGGCTGAAGAAATATGGCAAGAAGCAGTATCGTTCTCTGTTACCACAAACGGCACACTTCTCGATGAAGAGAGGATAGAATGGCTCATCGGACATCATGTTGAGTTGCACTTGTCTGTTGATGGAACCAAGGCATTTCATGATAAGCACAGAGTTGATGCAGCAGGAAACGGCTCGTACGCTAAGGTTTATCAAGCATTGAAATATATTGGAGAGAACCATAACGATTACATGCCTCACGTACAGCTTCAGAAGACTTTACCCTCATTTGAAGATATTCCAGCGATTGCCGAATCATGGCACAACGACGAACTTCTAAAGGACATACAACCATCCAAGATCTCTGCATTAGCACCAAACTTTGGTAAGGGTGTTGGCCTGTTAGACTTTGAACAGCAGAAGGCTTTCTATGGCAAACTCCTCTCGCTCTATCAGTCACACCAGGATTGGTTAGTACTGAAAGCTTTCCTCTTCCAACAAATATCCTATTGGAAAGATCGCCCAATCGTTGAAGCCGAAGGTAAGGTACCCATGTCAACTTGCCTTCCTCTCACCAACAAGCTCTTCATTGATACACAAGGAAAGATAGCAGTATGCGAGAAGTTCTCCGATGACTACCGTATAGGAGATGTAACGACAGGCATTAACTGGGACAAAGCAAACTGCCTCACGCGCACGTATTATAATATAAGGAAAGAACGTTGTGCTTCATGTCCTGCTGTTAGGATGTGCGACCTTTGTCTTTCATCTGTTTCCTTCACTCAGGAACAGTGGGGTATTCTATGCCACAACGAACGAGTTCATCAACAAGCCACCTTCTGGCTATTCTGCGAAATGGCCACATTAGGATTGCTTGACGAAGACAGGTTCCCTGTTATCCACTCAGAGCATTTCACTCTCGATAGAATCAATGACAAGGACGTTCATCAGATGACCGAGATCTTCAAGGATAAGGAAACGAAACGATACCTTCCAGAACTTACAGAAGCCATTCGTGAGGAAGATGACGTACGATTCTTTTTGAACAACGTCAGAATGTCCGAGTCAACAGGTGAAGTCATTCTCTGGGGCATTCGTGAGGAGTCAGTTCTCATTGGCTTCATCGGCATCATAGGCATACCCGACTATCCATCCCTGTTCTATGCCATGCACCCCAACTACAGAGGTAAAGGCATCATGACAGAATGTGTGGCAGAAGCAGTAGAATGGTTCCACACCATTCATCCGACCCTTCCTCTCCATACTGAGGTATATAAGGGAAATATCCCTTCTATTCATCTCCTCCAGAAGAACAATTTCACACAGTTCAACGAAGATGAACAGAAAATATTCATGAAGGTGGTGTCACCAACATATCATTCCGCTAAATCCGTTTGTTTTTTATGAACAACATCCTAACATACAAACCCAAGAACCAAGGTCTCGCTTGTTTCATCTTCGCATTGGTTGCAATAGTCACTGGAGGAGTACTATGCTGGTATATGGGAAAACTATCCATCCTGTATGTGGCATTGTCGATAATCCTGCTTGTTTGGGGAGTTGGGTGTTGGATTAAGAATAGTTCTCATCATTAATATCATCAATTATGAAAAAGTTGTTTTATGTACTTATCGCACTTTTCGTGATTATTATGCTTTCTTCTTGCAAAGGTTCAGCAGGAAAGAAAGCAAGTGAAAAAGCTTTCAAACTTGTTGAAGAATATGGAGGCAAGTTTTTCAATAAGGCAAAAAAACTTGAAATGCACAAGTATGGAGATGACGTACTTCGTCAGATAGAGTTTGTTGAAGTTACATGTGAAGCATGTGATGGCGAGGGTGAAACATGGTTAGGTACATGCGATGATTGTGGAGGTGATGGTGTTGTTTATACTATAAGACATAAATGACGCTTATATCCATTTCAACGTTGCATTACAAAACTAAATAAATGTCACCATTCTGTTTTTTAACGTTATAATATTTCATATAGACCACTAAAACAACTTAAATTTGCAAAAAAATAACATAAAAATATAACAATATGAGCATTAAATCTGAAATCGCAAGAATCAAAGAAGTCAGACAAAACAAGCGCTCTGACTATGAAAAACTGTTTAATAGTGTAAAGCAGTTAGTTCAGTTTGCAAAGGAGGTTCAAAATCTACGTACTAATGTTGCCTGGAATAACCTTCTTCATGAGAATCAAGAGATGAAATCCTCTTGGGATTCTTTTGAGAAATTACTAACAGAGACCAATTTTATCTCACGAGTAAATGCTCTCATGACCATTGATGGTTCTAATTACAAGGAGATGGGTGCTTTAAAAAGCATAAAAGATCGCTTGATGAGGGATTATGTTACAATTTCTGTTATGGGACCTGTTAGTGCTGGTAAGAGTGTCTTTCTTCAGGCTTTAACAGGCTTGGATGACAACGTTATTCCTGTTAGCTCTGATACTTGTACGGCAACAAGATCTTTCTTCAAAAACAGTGCTACAAAATCTGCTACTGTATATTTTCATGATGAAGCTGAAATTATTAAGATTATTATGAAGCATATTGTGCTGTTGAATATGCATCTTAAGAATATTAATAATACTACAGTTACAATTATCAATGAAACAGATGTCCTTGGACTATCTCTAGCATCAATTATTGGTAAAATCTCTCAGTATGGCTATCTCAATGATAGTTTATATAATAGTAATACCATTGCAATAGATAAAGAAACATCTGATTGTACAAGTATTGATTACTACAAAACCCTTAAACATTACATAGACAACTATAGTGTATATAGTTCATTCGTTGCACATGCACCAAAAATATTCAGCGAGGAAGAAATTATGACAGGCCAACTTAAGGCCTTCTTAGCATATGATGAAAATGTTACATATGCAAATGCTGTCGAGCATGTTGAAATTTCCTGGCCTTTACAAGCTGCAAACGGTGAGAGCTTAGGTGACATCCATTTAATTGACACCATGGGTATAGGAGAAGCTAAACTTGGAGTTTCTGAGTTCTTAACAGCAACATTAAGAGACGAAACAGATATAGCATTGGCATTATGCGCAGTAAAATCAGCTGCATCTCTCGTACAGGATCCAAATACAAAAATGTTCCAAAAGACATTGAAGAATGCGATTGCAGGACGCAAGCCTGAACAGTGGATTTACTATCTTTTGAATAAATACACTTCCGCTTCAGATGCTGATGTGGCAAAGATGAAGGTCGATCTTCAGGAAAGTCTGACTTCAGGTGAGAACAAGATATTCCTTGACCCGAACACATGGGGAACTGTCGAATTTTTAGATTCAGATAAGGATCTGAATAGAGATGCAGTCCTTAACTATTTTACTAATACTGTTCTTTTCAATCTTACTAAGTCTATTGGTGATATTGATGAGCATTTCATATCTGAAGCAAAAAGCGAGATCGATTCTTTAATGGATCAGTACGAAAAAGTAAAGTTAACCCTTAAAAATGTTAAGGTTCCATCTTTAGACAAGAAAGCTGTTGTAGAGGCCAAACTTGGTGCAGTCAAGAAAAAACTTTCTGCAAAAATCGACACTTTACACGCTCAAAGTGGCGATGAAATAAAGAATGCACTCTTTGAATATTTGGATAACAATCCATTTGGCTGTCATTTTGCTTATTGTTTTGAGTCAAGTAGTGAGATTCAGAAAAAAATTCGTGATCTTCAGCCATCGTTAAAGAAACTTAATCCTGCACAAAGAATATCAGCAAGAGTTGAAAAACTCCGCGATATTATATTCCCATATATAAACAACTATGATACAAAGAATCAGTTTGAGAATGGTCATGCATTCTCTATTATGGGCTTATATTGTGACAAGATGTTTAATGCATTCGTTACAAATTTCACATCTGTGATTCTCGGAACGATGTTAGTTGAACGTTTCCAAAATTTCAAGAGAGATGTCTGGGCAGCATTCATCAATGAGGGTGGTTTAGGCAATATACTTAACGGAAATGTTTCTGAATGGCCTACCGCATGGACAAACAAACTAGAAGAATCGAACAAGTATAATGACCTTAAGAATGCTCTCGTCAAGTTTAATGACACAAAAGTTGAACTTAAAGAGGAAATCTTGCAGAGTATTAAAGCTAAGTTGTTGGAATGCGTGTATTGTCACAATGATTTCCGTTATAACACGGTTGAGAACAATGCATCGGGTCAGTCGACGGATAATACCGGACAATTCAACGACATTCAGTCTTTCTGTCTTGCAGTATTTAATCTGCTTAAGAACAAGGAGAACGAAATCATTACAGGAGTCAAATCTGATTATGACAACTTTGTCGGAGCAAACGTTCTTAGCAAACAACACAATCTCCTTAAGGAAATTAGTAACTGCATACTTGGACAAGGCGGTTTCTTCCCTTATGCACAATTCACTGGTGAAAAATATCCAATATACAACCAGTTACTTGACTTTTACTTAGATAACTATGTTGCAATCCTTGGTAACACTGATGATTTCTCAAAGAAGGTAGCTGCAATTGATCTTTATAATAACATAGTAAAAAATAGCTAAATATGGGTAAAATACTAGAGTTCCGCGAAAAGGGAAAATCACTTCGTGGTAATATTATAACATCATTGTTTTGGAATATCGCTGGTGCAGACGTTCCATTACTAAAGATGTGTCCTACAGATCAGGCAAAGTATACAGCATTGGGTGGTGCAATCACCCTTTGCTCTATCCTTGTAGGAGTTTGTAGTGCTCATTTTGTGCATACTCTCTCAGGGAATATGCTTTTCACAATCTTGTGTGGTATATTGGTTGCATTCATGTTTTTCTTCATTTATCGCATGGCAATCAGCACAATGTATTCTGATGGCAAATCGTCAGTAAGCCCTCAAGAGATAAAGTCTGCAATCCCAAGTGTAATTTTATCTATCGCCGTTGGAGTTTTTATGTCAACGACTATTGAGATGTCTATTTTTGAAGGACAGATTGAAAAAGAATTAGGTACAGAATGTAAAGATTTTGTAGCGTCAATTGTTGATGAAGAAAAGCAATCAATGGATGCTGAAATAGAGGCTCTAAATCGAAATCTTGATGAATTGTCTTCTCAAATGAAAGTAGAAGAATCTGCTATTATAGGAAAACAGAGACCTGTTATTGCTAAAGGTCCTCGTTGGATTGCGATAAAGGCACAGCAAGACAGTTTGACAGTAAAAATTTCTGCTTTAAAAGAAGCTAACCAGATGAAGATTACTAAAATGCAAGCAGAAGAGAGCGAAAGATTCATGAATAACGTTGACTTCGCAAAACGAGTGGAGGCAATGTATAACGTTTCGAGTTGGGCTGTCAATCCAACCTTAGGGTTTATTAGAATGTTCATATCGTTAATATTCATAGTTATTCTTATTTCTCCAATTATAAGTAAGATGATGCTTGAAGATGGAGCTTATGAACAACTAGTTACAAAGCTTTCTGATGAGATTAAAGCAGAAGTTGACGGTGTAGTAAGCAATGATACAAATGACAAACTTATCAATGAAGATTAATTATGGATTACGCAGATAATTTTAACCCGAAACCTATTAAAGGGGAAAAATATACGACAACGGATGGTAAGGTTGTCATTGTAGATGATATTCAACCAGACGAAGGGGTTGTATACGTGTTCTGTCATTACGAAGGAGATGCCCCTAATACAATGTTCCCCAACAAGGATGAATGGGAGGCAATGTTTTCTGCTGCAGATGCCCCAACTGGTGGTAGCGACCCTGTTAACGCCCCAACTGGTGGTAGCACTCCTGTAGATGCCCCAGCTGGTAGTAGCGCTCCTGTTGACACACCAACTGGTGGTAGCGTTCCTGTTGACACACCAACTGGCGGTAGCGCTCCTGTTGACACACCAACTGGTGGTAGCGCTCCTGTTGACACACCAACTGGTGGTAGCACTCCTGTAGATGCCCCAACTGGTGGCAGCATTCCAGCAGAACCTATTATTGATAATGATTTTAATGAATATCTTCGAAAAGTTGTAGAGCCAATAAACAGACTCAAGAAACTATTACAGAATGGTATAACATTACCATTCCAAATCCTTAAACTTGAGTCAGACGAAGAAATACCAGCGCAATTTTCAGATCCGAATGTTACCAATACTTGCCAAGACGAAATTAATAAAATTGAGGCACTTCGCAAGGAAGGTGAAAAGGATGAAAACCGTGGTTCTTGGGTAGAAGAAAAGATGTGGAGTTTCGGCGCTTTTGATAAGCCAATGCTTAGAATGCTAAAGCAAGACCATGGTGCTAAAACTGGTCTTGGCGCAGCAATCTTCATGACATCTTTGTTGGCTTGCTGTACTGGAACTTACGCCTTTTATAAGATAAGTGATAATACGTTCCTGGCATTTATTGTAGGTCTGATTTGGGGCACTATGATTTATGTACTTGACCGCAACATTGTAGCTTCTATGGCATATACAGGCGAAAGGCACAAAGTTCGCCAGTTCTTTAAATCTTTCTGTACTGTGGGGCTCCGTCTTATTATATCCGTATTCATCGGTGTTGTTATCTCAACTCCGATTGAAATGCTTATATTTAGTGGAAAAATCGATGAATTCAAGAATTTTGAACACGAACAGTTTGTAAAGAACTACACTAAAGAACAAAAGCAACAGAAAGTTAATTCAAAGGTTAATGAAATAGTTCGCTTGGAAGCTGAAAAAGAAGAAGCGAGACAAGGTCAGCTGTTTCAAGTACATGAAAATGGAGGAAAAGGAAACTTATATAAAGCCGAAGAGAAAAGAGAACTTCTTATACAAGAAAAGTTAACAAGACTTCGTGATGAATTAGAGACTATACGAATTGAAAACGAACGAAATGATAGGAGTTATCGGGAAGAAGCTGAAAAAGAATGGAAAAAACATGTCGACTTCTTTGATTTGTCTACTGATTTAGCAATTCTCTACAAGGTAACAGCTACTGTTAGAGAACTCGATGAAATAGCAAAACGAGACAGAGAAAGGTTTAATGAAACAGTTTCTGTGGATGCAGAGAAACATGAAAGAAGTGTTTCAACAGAAAACGAACAGATTCCATCACATAATAAAAAACAGGTGGCAACATCTGATAAGAATCAACAAACTACTTCTTCGCCTAATTTAGAACATCGAATCGAAGAAACTGTTATCAATCCTGCATTGCCAAAGGATGACACCATGCATTACTGTCGTTTATTTGTTACTATATTCTTTATTCTCTTGGAAGTTATTCCTGTCATAACGAAACTATTCTTTAAAGCAGGTGATTATGATAAAGAAATGGTACGATGGTCATATCTTAAGGCTAAATTGCATAGAATAGAAAATGCAAACAGCTATAATCAAACAATAAATGGCGCATTGTCAACGCATCGCAAATACATCCTTGGTGATGAGTTTGACGATATTGCAAAGGCCCTCCAATCTGATGAGAATCATGAAAATGGCGATTCTGATGATATAGATAATATTACCTTGCCAATTAAGGGTTGCCTTAGAACTGCACAGGACTACAACGATTGGAGAAATCTTAGAAGATGGAAGTTCGCAATTATGAAGGCTGATGATTATCTCGAAGAAGAAATCAACAAACTATTCCCGCAAACGGCATCAGCTCATAAGCCATCGCAGCCTGTACAACCCCAACAGCCACAACCTCTTTCAACACCAGTAGATCCATCGGCTGGTGGAGAAACAATAGATTAATAGTATGAAATGTTTATATTGCAATAAAACGATTGACGGCAGATACGTTGAAGATCGATATGGTAACGTATGTTGTGCGTCACATATTGACAACAATGAAGTTGGCGTCTGTGGTGAGTGCCTTAAATTGGTACCTATCCAAGGAAACAAACTACCTGATGGTAGAATTGTTTGTCCTGAATGTATGAAAATAGCTGTAACCCCTTCTCGACCCTATGATTGGATCGAGAAGCAGGTTCTTGCAAGACTTCAAAATTGGGGATTCGGTGATTTAGATATGAGCCGAATTACTATTTGGACAGCCACTAGTAAGGAAATGGCTATGTACCGAAAGAAGGACATAAATGTTTTTAATGAAGGTTTTTGTCGTTTGTTTCCAGAAACCATGAAAGTGGATCTTTTCGTTGAATCTCATTTGACTAAAATCCATTTTGCTGGTGTTCTGGCACATGAACTCTTACATGCTTGGAATTTCCAAAACTTAATCATAAACATACCAGATGAATGGAGTGAAGGTATGTGTAACCTTTCAAGTTATCTGACTTATAAATCCATTGATTTCCCTCTTGCTCGTATTTACGAAGAGAATATGATGAAAGACCCTGACCCAATTTATGGAGATGGCTTCAGAATGGTTCTTGACTTTTATAATCGATATGGATGGGATGGAATCAGACAACATATACAACAATATAAAATCTAAAGAATATGCCAAATCAATTTCAAGGCGAATCGCCACGTAACTTATTAGAAAAGTGTTTATGTGTTCTTGTGATGGACGTGTCTGGAACAATGAATCCACACATGCCAGTTCTTAACCAAGCACTAAAAGAGTTTTTCCGAGATATTGAAACCGATAACGGTCTTCCTGAAGGCACAAAAGATCAGTTGGAAATATGCATTGAACAATTTGATTATGAGCACAAGTTCCGTAGGAACCCATGTCTGCTCAATCCGGGAGAGGTACCGCCTACATTGTCAACACGCCAAGGTACTACAGAATCTGTAGATGCTTTGAATGCTGCAATAAAGATGGTTGAAGACCGTAAGGCTTTTTACAAAAACACAGGACAACCATACTATAGACCTTGGATCATTTTTGTTACTGATGGTGAGCCTAATCCTTTTAGAGAAGATGAAATAGCCGCTTTCGAGGCAAAAGTTAAACAAGATGTAGCAAACAAAAAATACATGATTATGGGTCTTGGTGTTGGTGATGACATTACACAAAAGACTCTTTTGCGTTTGACAGCAGGCAAGGCTCACAAGTTGAGAGGAACCAATTTTGGTTCGTTCTTTAAATGGCTTAGCAATAGTCTTGGTGTTGTAGCATCATCTAAACCAGGTCAGAAGGTTGATTTGTCACCTGGTGCATCTCAGTGGATGACAAGTTTTTCGATTTAATTTATGTATTCGAATCTAAAAAAATGGTTTTGTTCTTTTATTCATAAAGAGCAAAACCTCTGCAAAGACTCCGTCTCACAAATTGCAGAAGATAGCCAACCTCTAACAAACAGTGTATATACAGGCATACAAGTTAAGACCACAGAGCCAATAAGCGATGGGGACAAATCCACTATAGTGGACGATAATCCTTTTGACGAACCACAAGTTGTTGTTAAAACCGATATTGACAATCATACACAATATGAAGATATTGTTAAAAAGACATCTTGTAATTTGCCAAAAGGAAAGTATGTTGTAGGATTGTCCATGAGAGGAAAATCACATGTGCGAGATAACAAACCTTGTCAGGATAATCACTGGTTTGAATCTATCTCAGAAGGGTGGGATTTATATATTGTTTCTGATGGTGCAGGATCTGCAAAACATGCTGAAAGAGGATCATTAGCAAATTGCAAACTGATCAGCAAGTTAATAAAACAATTGTTAGAGAAAAATAATTGGATAGAAGATAATGTTTTTCCTACAGAACTGGATTGGTACATAGAGATGCGTTCAATATTTGAGACGATGCGGCTTTTTTATAAATCTAAAGTCGAAGAACTTTCAGATGGTTCTGTCGTGAAAGACTTTAATGCAACTGCTCTTGTACTGTTAGTTACACCAAATGGCATGTTATCTGCTCATATCGGAGATGGACGAATGGGATATAAGAACCAAAATAATGAATGGTGTTCAATTATGACTCCCCATAAAGGTGAGGAGGCAAACCAGACTTTGTTTGTAACTAGCAGTTGGGATAAACCTACAACTCCATCTTTTAGAGTCGCTGGGCTTACTATACCAGAAGTAAGGGTTGTAAATGAAAAACCTCAATTGGTTATTCTAATGAGCGATGGTTGTGAAAAAGCAACTTGGGAATGCACTATGTATAATGAAGATTTAGGTAAATATGCTGATAAGAATATCCCATTTGCAGGTTTTCTCAATCCTTTGCTTGAATCTTTAGACAATACCAACGAAGAAAGATTTGAAACTCTTAAAGAAATAATTTCAGATGGTACGGAAGCTTGTTCGAGAGAGCAAGATGATAAAACTATTTTATTAGGAAGGTACTAATATTATGCAATATTTGGCCATTGGTAAGGGTAAGAAATTTACTGTGGAACTCGATGATTCACCTTTAAGTGGAGGTGGACAGGGAAATGTATATAGGATTTCTTATCCTTACGAGTTTTCTCAATACTGTGCAAAACTTTATAAGACGGAGAAGCATGCTAAAGAAAACGAAAGTAGATTAAAGTATATGATAAAGAACAGACCAGCATATACAGAGATGCAAAAAATCCGTATATGCTGGCCAGATTATCTACTATATTCAAAAAGCAAGGATTTTGTCGGGTATTTAATGCCGTTGGCTTTTAATGGGAGCCGCGATTTAAAAATCATTGAGACTTATACATTTAATCAAACTATAGCCCAAAAATATCCTAAACACAAAACATGGAACAAATTTGACCACTCAAATAAAGATGGTTTTATTCGCCGTTTGCAAATGATGAAGAATTGGGCTTTGTCGGTTGACATTATTCATAAAACACAAAAGTACGTTTTAATAGATATAAAACCGGAAAATGTATTAGCGACTGATACCGGTTTGATTTCGGTAGTAGATACAGACTCTTTTCAAATCAATGATGGTCACAACGTTTTCAAAGGACCTGTTGCAACCCCTGAATATTTCGCAAGAACAGCAAAACAAATTCAACAAAAAGGCGCTTTACAAACGACTTATTGTGATATGTTTGCACTTGGAGTATCATTCTACAAGATTTTAACAGGTACTCACCCTTTTTCAGGATTTAAATTATTGCCACCATACGATACAGATGAGTATTGTAACATTGCATCACACATTGACGCAGAATTGTTTGCTTTTGGAACAAAAAGGCAATACATTGAATTTCTAGACGACTTTAACCTTCATAAAAGATTTCTTGATCTGCCCGCTCAAATAAAGAATCTTTTCCTCAGAACATTTAACTCGACCACAAATTATCCTAGTGCAGAAGAATGGGTTAATGTTTTAGATGCTTATATCCACAAATCAGATATTAAGCAGCCTCGTAAGTTTCAGGGAAACGCCCCTCTGGCAAATACGGAAGCAAGGTGCTTATGTGTGCTAGTATTTGATGTGTCAGGATCAATGGCATCCTCCATTGATGCTATGAACGAAGCTTTGGGGACATTTGTTGAAAATCTTTGTTTGGGGAAAGGAGGATTTTGCGCAAACTCAAAAGATTCTGTTGAACTAGGAATACTACAGTTCGATAGTAAGGTGAGTGTTGTACGTCAGCCCCATTTAGTGTCATCTATCTCTGATGCTCCTATTCTTCAGGTCAATAACGGAAAGACCAATACGACTGCTGCATTAGAGGTTGCTATAAATATGGTTGAAAGTAGAAAATCACAATTTAAAAAAGTAGGATTACCTTACTATCGCCCATGGATCGTACTAATTACTGATGGCAATCCTGATCCATTTAACGAGCATGAAATTAATCATATTGCATCCAAAATACGTTATGGCATCCAAAATAAAAAATTCATATTCGATGCAATCGGAATAGGCAAGAAAGTGGATACTAACTTCCTAAAATTTATTTCTTCTGATAATTACAAAAGAATCTCTCGCAGGAACTTTAGTACAATGTTTCAAACATTAAGTTGCAGTTTGAATTCGATAAGTAAAGGATTTGACACAGATAATCCTCTTGATGGATTGGATGATATAGATCTGTAAGCGATTATGTTTCCTCTAAAACTTCTTATAGATGCAGGCGTTATAGCTGCTGATTACATTCATCGGCAATCAAAATATATAGGATGCAATGATACTGAACTAGTCAAGGATGCAGCAGCTATTGCTGCACATGTATATGGAAACAGGTCTGATATAAAGTTAAGAAACAGTTGGAAAGTCTGTCGAAAGAATTTTGGAGTAGTCTTGGAAGACAGAGACGGAACGGGGCTTGTATCAAAGGTCTATCAGCGAACATGGAATGGTCAAAAACAGTACATTTATGCTACCGCTGGTACTGATCCTGACAACATAAATGATTGGATAGCAAACTTCTCTCAATTAGCGGGATTCTCAGAACAATACCAACATGCAGTCGAAAATGCAAGAATCATTTCTTCTATGGTAGGTTGTGCTCCTCTCTATTTTGTAGGGCATTCTCTTGGTGGAGGGGAAGCTGCTTTAAATGCAATGGCTACAGGAAGATCAGCAATAACTTTTAATGCTGCTGGCGTTAGTAATTATTCTCGTACAGCAAACGGTATAAGCCTGACTGAAAGGGACTTCATGATCGATGCTTACATAGTTGCTACAGATTGGCTTAATATGATTCAAACAGTAGGCAATGTTGCAGTTCCTATATTAGGAGGTGGAATCACGAGATTAGCAGTCCAGAGACTTGTAGGAATCTCAAGTATGTTGACAACGGCAGATGGGAAAATACACTATCTTACCCCCAAAGGCGATGATTCAATGTTGAGTGGGCACAGCATGGAAACCGTTCTTGCAAGCCTTGGTTTATAAATCTCCTTAAACACAATGATAATTGAATATTCATATATAACAGCCCCTCTACTCGGTGGTATTATCGGCTACATAACCAATGACATTGCCATCCGAATGCTTTTCCGTCCTCATACGGCAAAGTATATCTTTGGTATTCATATTCCTTTCACTCCTGGAATTATTCCAAAGGAGAAAGGTCGTATTGCTTTAGCCATAGGTAGCGCTATTAGCGAGAATCTGATGAATAAGGAGGTACTGGAGAAGTATCTGCTATCGGATGAAATGGTAGGCAAGATACGTAGCTCTGTTGAAGAGTTTACAAATAAACAGAAAACGAACAATGAGAGCGTTAGGGTGTTCTTATGCCGTTATCTTTCAGAAGAAGAGGTACAGACTATAGCTTCAAGCATTAACGAGAATATAGCCAAGGAGACCTACACTAAACTTGCAGATCCAATTGTCGGCGAAACTGTTGCCAAGGTAGCGATGGATCATGTTGGAAAATCACTCAGTGGTGATGGTGCAAAGATTCTGCTCGCTGGTATTGGTGGATTGGCAAAAGGCATTGGAGGAATTGCAAGTACACTACTTGGTGTTGATATAGTTGCTAAGTTCCTCGGTTTGCTTCGCGAACCAGCAGAACGTTTCCTTGCCAATAACATCAACACGATGCTCGCAGAGAATGGAGAGGAAATTGTAAGCAACATGTTGGGCAATGAAGTTAATTCATTCCTCGATAAGCCAATTGCAATTTTATTGCAAGGACATGAAGAACAGCTGGGACAAATCCCTAACTCAGTTGAGTCTATATACAGAACAGTCATAACAGAACATCTTCCACGTATTCTTGACTCCATAGATATTAGCCGCATAGTATCAGAACGAATCAACGAGATGGATATGGACGAAACGGAGAAGTTAATATTCCAAGTGATGGATAAAGAGCTTAAAGCCATTGTTTGGTTAGGTGCTGCTCTTGGTACGATTATGGGATGTGTCAATCTCTTGATAAGATAACTAGTACAGACGCTCGAATCAGGCCTTAACTTATGACCGATGCTGGCCTTAACTTATGATCAACGTTGGTCTTAATAGAAGACGAGGTCGGTATTAATAGATGATAAAACATAGGACTTATAATAGAATTTACATCAAGCCTCTAAAAAACCTCCTACGAGGTGGAATTTTTGTTTCCTCGCGATGTAGCAAAATTTTCCTCGGGATGTAACAATGACAAGTGCTCTTAATAGATAATACGAAATGTTGTCTTCAATATGTATAGATTCACATTAAAAGACAACGAATATGAACAACGATTTCAAGAATGCAGTAAAGGGATGGCTCGAAGCAATCATGCCATCAGTAGCAGCAACCATTGCTGATGTTTTGACCTCTGAGACTCTCCGTGAGTGTGCCAAGGAAGAGGCTGTCCATGGTCCTTATACCATCAATATTGATGAGCTTAATGGTCCTGTCAAAGCGATTGCGTTTCATGTTGTGGTAGTTAATGAGATTGCTATGTTCGCGGTAAATGCCATAATCCGCAACAATGAGGAGTTTTCTTCAGGTATCAAATTCGACATGGTCTTCTCGTGCGATGAGTTTGTTGAGAAGATTCAGGAAGACGAACAGCTTGCCACTCTTGTTTCCGATCTCCTTGCTCAGGTGGAAGAAGGGTACATTGAGGAAGAATAGATTTAAATTGATATAACCACAAAACACACTAATATGGGAATGGTAAAAGAAATAAAAGGGTTGAAGTGCAAGGGGCACGACTACCTGCGTGACAATTATAACTTCATGTACGAAGAACAGTACCCTGGCTGCAAGCCACACCAGAACACACGACGTAAACGTTGTGGTTATACCATGTCGTTACATAATCCACAGAAAGCATAACGAGCTATATGACAAAAGAAGCTATCGACCAGATATTCAATCGTGCTCAGCAAGGTGACGTGACAGCCATGGCACTTGTTGGGCAGATGTTCCTTGAGGGAAAATACATTCAGGCTGACCGCACGAAGGCGATTCACTTCCTGCGTCAGGCTGCCGACTATAACTGCCTGTATGCTCGCGACCTCCTTCAGGATGAACTTAGCAAGCCGTTCGTTCCGAATGGTCAGCAGAATCCGCATCCGCAGCAGCAGAACAATGCTGGAGGTGATGAACACCATGACTACATGGCAGAGTTGACTGGTCTCATCGGTTTGGGAACTGTAAAAACCGAGGTGGAGTCACTCCGTAACCTTATCAAGATTCAGGCAATGCGTGCTCAGCAAGGTTTGCCAAATACCAATATGAGCTATCACATGGTGTTTACTGGTAACCCTGGTACCGGTAAGACAACGGTTGCTCGTATCGTTGCAGGAATATACAAGGAGATTGGTATTCTGAAGAAGGGACATCTGGTTGAAACAGATCGTGCAGGACTTGTAGCTGAGTATGTCGGGCAGACAGCACCGAAAACCAACGCTAAGATAGACGAAGCTTTGGATGGAGTTCTCTTCATAGACGAAGCCTACACTTTGGTGGGTGAAGGTAGTGACTATGGCTCGGAGGCTATTGCAACATTGCTGAAACGTATGGAGGATGACCGCAACAGATTGGTAGTAATCCTCGCAGGATATACAAACGAGATTAAGGAGTTCATCGACTCCAACCCAGGTCTGCAGTCTCGCTTCAATCGTTATATCGAGTTCGAGGATTACAAGGCGGAAGAACTGGTTGAAATTTTCCGTAGTAACCTCAAGAAGGCAAAGTATAAAATCAAGCGTGATGCCTTTGAGTGGTTGCAGCAATACATCAGCTATAAGGTGGCAACCAAGGATGAGAATTTCGGCAACGCACGTTTTATCCGCAACACCTTTGAGAAGGTTGTGCAGAATCAGGCTGACCGTTTAGCCCGACAGTCGAACATCAGCAATGAGGAACTGACAATCATTACAATTGATGACGTAAACAAACTGAAATAATACTATGGACGAGATAATAAGAATGTTTGGTGGAGCAGAGAATATCTGGAATGCCATCCAAACAAATGCTGAAAGATTTGGTATAGAATCAACAAGGGTAATGCTGGAGTTGTTCTATGTACTGAAGAGTCCTGAGACAAGTATGATAAACAAGACTCTTATCGTAACAGCTTTGGGCTATCAGTTGCTTCCTGAAGACGTGCTTCCTCGTGAAAAGTACGGACTCCTTGGGTTCCTTGATAACTTTGTGACTATAGGTTTCGCATACAGCAAAGTTAAGTCATCAGTTACTCCTCAGATAGCCAATCAGGTAAACAATATCCTGTATCAGTGGTTCGGAGTGGAGTCAAGCCAACAGCAGTTGGGTAGCGACACTCCATCATACGAGCCACAGCAACCAGCACAGCCGATTTATCAACCTGTGCAACCACAACAAACACCAACACCAAATCCTTACGGTCAGCCAAAGAAACCAATCTGGGATGATGACGAGGATGTGGTGATAGACTAATGTGAATCATATCAATCTGATAATACACCAATCATGGGATTATTCAATATATTCGGTTCTAAAACCGTGAAGACGGATGAGGAACCTAAGGTAGAAGTACCTGTTGTAAATAAAGAATACAAGTTAGACCCAACATTGGAACTTGAACGCCAGTTGGGTGAACAGATATATAATGCTCTTCAGGGTAATGTCGTAGAGGAAGTTCTGCGACAGATAAAGACATCATCGAGCAGCGATGCCTACTGGAGAAGCAACATGGAGGGACATAGTTTGAAGGTCGAGAAGGAACTATTGAGTGACTTCTACGACCTTTGTCATGAAGTAAAGGACAAGTTGGGTTATACAGCACCTGTCGATTTCTATATTACAGGCGACTCAACCGTCAATGCTTTCTCGGTAGCTTCTGAAGATGAGAACGAGCCGAATATTGTGAACATCAATTCCGGATTGTTTGACCTGATGACCAGAGATGAGTTGAAGTTCGTCATCGGTCATGAACTAGGTCACTTAATAAACAAGGACACAGCCTTGGCTCGTCTGATACAGTTTGTATTCCCACCACAGACAGCAGCTCCTGTTACCCTTCAGTACAAGATTCGTCTGCATGAGCAGTTGGCAGAACTGGTTGCTGATCGTTATGGCTATATAGCTACGGAAAACCTTGGTGTTTGCGTGACTGCATTCTTCAAACTGGCATCTGGTCTTGATCTTGCAAAGATGAATGTCAGCATCGATGCTCTTATTGCAGACAACAACAAGCGACTCTCATATTTCTTGAATGATAAGGGTATGAGCAGAGCGTCACACCCAGTTAATCCTATACGAGTACAGGCTCTTAACCTTTTCGCTACTGTTCAGTCGCAGGAAGAACTGAAGAAAGGAATGGATGAACTAATCTCCATCCTTCTGAAGGTTGGTGACAGCGATTTGGACGAATATACAGCACGTTTCATTGCAAGTGCTGGTATTATCGTTGCAAATGCTGATGACGGTATTGCAAAGGAGGAAATTGACCGCATCATTTCTCAACTGGCTTCCCTGAAGATATTCCCTCGCAAGTACCTTGATGAGATAGCCAAGGGCGATGTGGTGAAAACCTTCAACGAATCGGTTGAGAACCTTCTGAAAATCAACCCTGGTATGCGAGAAGGTATGCTTCGCTACATGATTGACATCGTAATGTCCGATCAACTCATTGCTAAAGAGGAAATAGAACTCCTCTACAGCTTTGGTGAGAATGTTGGTCTAAGTAAGATAGAGGTTGCCAATGCCATAGCGGAGGCAATCCAACAGAATTACGTTCCAAGTTTGGAATCAATAGTGTAAAGATGGAGATAGAAATTCGTGATGCTCGCATTGAAGACGTTCCTATAGTTGCTTGGACGGTACTCACAGCACTTGATATGTCAACAAATGACATGGATAGGTTTGTCAAATCATGTTCTGACGAGAACACAATGTACTCTTGGAAGAACTCCATTATAGCGACTGTTGATAACGTGCCAGTTGGGTGTCTGATAGCATACGATGGCAGTCGATATGATGAACTAAGAAAAAAAACATGGTCATCATTGTGGGAAGATACAGATCCTTCCATTATTGAAAATACTGGAAAAGAAGCGCATGAAGGTGAATTTTACCTGGACTCAATGGCAATCTTGCCAGAGTATAGGAAATTAGGTATAGGCAAGTCGCTGATTGAATATGCCTTCCAGAAAGGCAAGGATTCTGGTTGCCTATATTCATCTCTTCTTGTTGACATCAATAAACCTAGATTAAAAGCTTATTACGAAACCATAGGGTTCAAGGAATTTGGAAGAATGAAGTTCTTTGGACATGAATATTATAGATTAAGAAAACAATGACACATCGTAATTTTATTCAAAACGCATATTCAAGATTAATGGATTTTAAGATAATCCGTAAATCATTAGATGTTTTAGAACAACATCTAAACTCTGACAACCATATTTGCAAGGCTTTGCGAGGTCTAACTCATCCTGTAGAAAGAGACCAATTCCTTTTTGCAAAAACAGGAAGTGGATTGTTTTTCTATTCTGTAGTTCTAACGTTGTTTGTCCTATTATGTATAGCGGTTTTGTCAGGTTTTCTGAAGGCGCTGTATTACTTGGTTGGACTTTTCGTAGGTAATGAAAATTTCAGTATCTACACATTTGATCAAGAATGGGAAGACACAAGTACTGACCCAAATTTCCTTTGGGCTATTATTTGCCAATTCTTGGATCCTGGTAATGTTGTTAATGCTCATGGTTTTGGAGGATCTTTCATTGCCTTGTTGTGTGCTGTTGCAGGTATTGTCTGCCTTTCTGGTTTTTTTGTGACTTCAATGGTAAATATGATCTCACGAATGACTGATCAATGGAAGAATGGATTACTACATTATGATTGGCACTTCGACAAATATGTAGTTATTATTGGAGTTAATAAACAAACCGCAGCAATAGTTAAACGTTCATTGAAAAGAGATGATGTTGACTATGTTTTAATTCAAACTCGTCAGAATGTAGATAAGATGCGAAATCGTCTTGATTTGGATTTGGACAAGGTGGATGAGGAAAAGATCGTATTTTATTATGCTGAACGTATTTCAAACGAAGATATAGAACAACTGCGTTTAGAAAAAGCAGTAGAAGTATATATCTTAGGGGAAGATATGCAATTCGAAAATGAAGAAGATCACGATGCGTTTAATATAGAATGTCTAGAGCATGTTTCAAAATACATGGAAGACGAACGTGTGAAAGCATATCGACACAATGTTTTTGGGGATAATTCACGATTAACCTGCCATGTCGATTTTGAATACCAGAGCACTTTTACTGCGTTCAAAGCTACACATATCTATCAAAGGTTGGATAAAGTTGTCGAGTTCCTTCCTTTCAATGTGCATGAAATATGGGCAAAAAAAGTCCTCGTTGACAATTTTGCAGTAGTCCCTTCTGGGAAGAAGGGTGAAGTGACAGTTCAGCGATACAATCCACTAGATGGAGAAGGAATTACACCTGATAGCAATAAAACTGTTAGACTAATAGTTATGGGAATGAATCAGATGGGTACAGCCTTTGGTATGCAGGCGGCACTTCTTTTAAACGAGATAAAAAATTGAGAACAACAATAACGTTTATTGATGACCAAGCTATTAAAGAAGGAGAGTTCTTGAGGGGAAGATTTGAAGCATTGTTCTCGTTATGCAAATATAGAAATGTAAAATGTGGAAAAGATAAACTAGAATACACTACTGACAGGGAATTAGAGGGCATGATAGACCCACTTGAAACAGGTCCATATAGCTATCTTAATGAAAAAGATGGCAATTTTATGGATATTCAGTGGGAATTTATTGAGGGCAACGTAGCCAATAATGATGTAAAGAAATACATCGCTGACATTGCCTCTGATACAGAAAACAATATCACAACGGTTGCTATTTGCTTTAATCATCCTCAGCAATCGTTAGCAACTGCATTATATTTGCCTAAAGCTGTGTTCAACAATGCATTGCAGGTTCTAACTTATCAGCAAAATAGTTTTGATATTCTAAACAATGTCGCTAATGGTGAACAGGATTGGAAACGTTATAAGAATCTATTCCCATTTGGAATGATAGACAGTTCCTATACTGATAGTCTTTTTGATGACGCAAAGGCAAAGATTGTCAACTATCTTTTTGTAACAAAGGATCAACCTACTAAAAAAGATGTGATAAAATCCTTTGATGAAACTCTGCTTAAAGAAATATATCAACATTGGGAATCATTGACGCTAGTTGACAAACAAGCAAATATCGACATGGCAGAAAGTATTCCTACTAAATTACGTTCACTTGGTCTGGATTACGATGGAAATCCTAATGATATTGAAGACTTGGTTAGCGATAATGAGGAACTCTTGTCTGCAATGGCTTTCTCTGAGCACATGAGATGGCTCACAGAACGTCTGGTTATGAGTTACAGACCTCTTATGAAAGAAGAGTTCGATATGATCAACAGTGGCGAAAAGACCAAAACTTTTTATAAAAACAACCATAGAGCACATCTTGATATTTGTTCAAATGCACATCTTGAAATATATGATCCTACAGTTCTGCAGAATGATAAAAATAACATTCTTAACCTACCAATTATATTAAAGTGTGCCGAATGGATGAACTTTAAGGCCGTAAAAAATACTCATGCAGATAGACGTTCAAAGTTAGGCATTCTTAAAATGTTCTTGCTTCACAATGATCAACTCTGTTTCAAATATGTAGAAGCAAGTAAATCTAATGATGAAACAATTTGCGATCATGGTTTCTGGATTGCTGACAGTCCTGTTACAAGGCTTCAGTGGTATTATATAACAGGAAAACAGAAGCCTAAACGAAATGAAGAGGACTTACCTGTAGTAGATGTTTCAAAAAATGACATCGAGGATTTCCTTTTAATTATACGTAAAAAAACAGGTCTTTACATAACATTGCCAAACTTGCAAGAATGGAAGAAAGCTGCTTTATATTCTACAAAATACCTTTCATCAGCTAAGGATTGGAATCAATTCATATGCTTTAACCAAGACAAGCCATGGAAGGTTAGACATAATGCTCAAAAGCAAGCAAATAATTTGAGAGTATATGACATGTTAGGTAATGTCTGGGAATGGACAAGGAGTGAGGTAAAGAAACATCCCGGCAGCTTCTACTTCTGTGGCGGTAGTTTCAAATTCAAGAAGAAGGAATGCGAGTTGGATTCTGACTATTGGAAAACCTATTGGGTGCCTTCTTTGAAATCTGACGACCTTGGATTCAGACTTGTTTGGAAGTTTGAAGTTTTAAAAGACACTGCTAACCGTCTTGTAAATGAAGTGTTTGAAGAACAGCAGGAATTGACAAAAGAAGAACGTGTTAAACAATGGTTTGACCGGCATCCTATGGTTCCTGTAGGAGATGGGTACTTTGTGATGGGTACTGAGACGCAGAAGTCTCTTGATAAATGCTGCAAAGAATATCCTACAGAAGGAAGCTGGGTTAGTGAGGAAGCTGATGAAGACGAAACTCCTCATCACTTTGTACATATTAGTGAGTTCAAAATAGGTTCTGTTCCAGTTACACAGGAATTGTGGAATATAGTTATGGGTCAAACATCAAAAACTAATCCTTCAGATCGTATTGGCAATAATTTGCCTCAAACAAATATCAGCTACAAGCAAATAAAAGAAGATTTTCTACCAGAACTGTCACGTATCACAGGTGAAAAATACCGTTTGCCGACAGAAGCGGAATGGGAGTATGTTTCAAAGGGTGGTGATAAACATGAGATTTCAATCGCACTCAAGCAAATGGTTAAGGAAAAGGGTTCATTAAAAGGGGCTGACTCTTTGTTGAAAAAACTCTCATATACTAAGTACAGCGGAAGCGATACCGCAGACAAGGTAGCATGGACTAAAAACAATTGCAATGGTCTTTGCCCTGTAGGTATGAAGATGCCAATATCTGAGAATTTCGAAGTGTATGATATGTCTGGTAATATTTGGGAATGGTGCGAAGACTTCTATCAATCCGATATTTACAATGACTGCATCAATGGCAAGGATAGGCATCTACTTCAGCAAGGACAAAATTTAGAAGAAAAACCATATTCTGAAATTGGATATATCAGTAATCCTATTTGTCTTAACGATGAGTATTCTGCACATGTATTCCGAGGTGGTAGTTGGTTGTTTGACGATATTGATTGTCGTTGCACAAGACCAAACTATTGGGTTGATACTGACCAGGATATAGACTTAGGATTTAGATTAGCATTAAGTGTAGAAAAGAGATCATGACATTTGTAAAAGATGTCTGAGTAATTTGCACAAATTTTAATAGGAACTTACCGAATACATGATATTAGAAGATAAATTAGAACGCGAAGCTGTTGCTCGTATTTTTTCAGACCTTATAGAGGCAGATTTTATTGTTGAGGACTCAGAGATGAAATGCTTTGAGGAAATAATAAGTCCGGCCAAGTTTAAAATATCTAATGAGATGCTAATTGAGTCCAAAAGCAGGACGTTTGCATGGGCTATCAATAAGCTAAAGGCTGTAAAGCCCCAAGATAAGGAAACGATTAAAAAAGAGCTTTACAATCTAGCACTTTATGATGGTGTTTGTGTTCCACTTGAGGCATTACAGATTATGGCCATTACATTTGCCCTTGATGGAAAGGCTGAAGTGTTTTCTATACCGTCTAACAGTAATTATGCGGATGGAATGAATATTCTTTATATTGAGAATGAAGACAATACTGAGCAAGACGAATACATAAAAAATCATTATCGTTCTATTAGTCTTGAATTTCAGGCTGCTGGATTTCAATTCGTTTACATCCCCAAAATCGTCGAAGATTATAAGAAGATGCCTTCCAAATATTTAAGAAAGGTTATTTCTTATATGATACCATCATGGAATGAGGATAAAGTAGCTGCAATGCAGAAAGAATTATGCTCAATGACAACAAGGCGATTCTGTCATGAACTACTTTATGGCAAGATGGGACTACAAGTATTAGGCACAAAACCAGCATTACTTATAAAAATTGGTGAATCTTTTGTCTCAACGTCCCTTGGAAAAGATGATAATGAAAGAGTTGCTTATTCTAATTTTCTGAAAGTTGATCTGGAAGGTGATATTCTAAGTCAGGTTATTTCAATTGTAGATACATATAGAAAGATGGTAAGCGGTAAAACGACAATCGAGATACAACCGGCAACATCTAAATTTATCTACACTAAATTCCATAAATCACTATTTGACCTACTCGCATTCGGAAAGAGAAGAACTAACTATAGAATAGTTATCAATCTGTTAGATTGCAAACATATAATTACCTTCATTCCTCTGGATGGCAATAGTAAACCAATAGTTCATAAGGATCTTACGGGTAAACTTGCAACATTATATATATTAATGATTCACCAATCTGTTTTCGGCAAAGGACTTGACTGGAGAGAAAATATCAATTCGGAAGACAAGGGCAAAATAATGCTAAAGTATCATGATATATATATGAGGTTAAGTTCAAGAGAATGGCCAGACGAATACAAAGACATGAAGGTGATTTCTAAGGTAAAGAAAGCAATACGAAGTTTGGAACCTGATATTGCAAACATCGATTTGTTCTTGCCTGATCAGATTTCCAAGGGGAAAGAATCTATTTATAACGTGCCAGTACCTCCTGACCTTGTTCATGTTATAGAAAATAACAAAGAGATAAGGATGGATGAATCTCATTTCTGGCAAAATTTAGGAGCAGAAATAATTCCTTCATAGTCTAAGAATGAAATTAAAACAACGTTGCTGATAAAAAAGTATAACTTTCACTTTTAATATCATCAACGTTGTTTTTCTGAAATAATATGGATTAAAGTGGCTAATTTTGCAGCATCAAACAAAACAAATACTCACTCTTAAATCTTACAGTTATGATTACAGAAGTACTCGTAGTTAAAGGTCTCGTTGCAATTGGTCACTTTGTAGCAGCTCATGCTACAGCAGGAACGGTCGCAGCTGCTGCACATGCAGTTGCAGGTATGTCACTCGCTCAAATCGCAACAGCCACTGTCACGGCAGGGTTTGTAGCAGGTTGTATCACGTGGACAGGTGACCGAATCAAAAACGTTCAGAATGGCATCAAGGCAATCAACAATGGTGATACTTGGACGGCAGTCAAAGAATTCGGCAGTTTGGCCATCTCTTCAGGTGTTGATGTTAATATGCTGCCTGATACCGTGGAGGCAGGCCTTGAAAAGATGCACCTCGACAGTAAGGCAACTCGCGAGGTTACTTCTTGGGTGAAGAACCATGAAATTGAAATTGCCAATTACGTTAAGAACCACAAGTAAATGAAAGATGATAAAGATTCTGTTTCGTCATCACATACGATAAGAATCAACGAATGTAGAGACATGGAGGAATACCACACCTCCATGTCACTCAAAGCAACAAAAGATGGAGAGTCTGTCAAAGCGAAAGAACACGCTCGGAAGGCACAGGCTTATCGACAAGAATTGAACAAATTACTTTCTTCGGTAGACAAAATCTGATAGATAATCGAATCTCAATCCGTCTTTGTAGTATATCAACAATAAAAACAAGAACTTATGGAAGACGTTATTGAAATCATCAGTGAAGCAGCTGAACCTGTAATCGACACATTGCAAGAATGGGGAACGGATGCTGTTGACTATATAAAGGACCATGCTCCTCAGTACCTAAGATATGCTGCTTATGCACTAAGACACGTTCATTTATAAACAAAGACTATGTATTGGATATTATTCATAGGCATTGCACTGGTTAGCTATCTGGTGCAAGCCAACTTGAAAAGAAAGTTTGAAAAGTACTCAAAGGTAAGAGTCGCTTCGGGAATGACTGGAGCAGAAGCTGCTCAGAAGATGCTTCGAGACAATGGAATCTATGACGTTAAAGTACAACCTCATGAGGGTTGGCTGAGCGACCATTATGATCCTACAACCAAAATTGTAAACCTGTCTCGTGATGTATTCTATGGCGATTCTGTGGCTTCAGCTGCAGTAGCAGCACATGAATGCGGTCATGCCGTGCAACATGCTAAGGCATACTCATTTCTACGGTTACGTTCAGCATTGGTACCAGCGGTACAGTTCTCAAGTAACATTGTTACATGGGTGTTGCTCGGAGGTGTGCTTCTGATTAATGTGTTCCCGACATTACTTTTGATAGGTATCGGACTTTTCGCAATGAGCACATTATTCAGTTTCGTGACATTACCAGTAGAGATTGATGCTTCAAAGCGAGCTACCAGATGGTTGCAGGGAGCAGGCATTACCAACTATGGGGATCAGCCTATGGCTGTGGATGCCTTGAAGTCAGCTGCTTACACCTACGTTGTAGCTGCATTGTCAAGCCTTGCTACTCTGATATACTACATCACGATATACTTGTCAAGACGAGATTAGGAAACGGAGAAACAGGAGCCACATTGAAACGTTGCAGACAAAATCAGTTGAAAAAGCTGGTTTTTGTCTGCAACGTTGTTTTTTGCCCCTATATTGGAGATAAATCGTTAATTTTGCGGCGAAATTGAATTAATATGCCGAAAAAGGATTTATACAGAAAACTTTGTTTGGACAATAGCTCTGAAGAAGTACAGAAGGGAAAAGAAAAGAATATCATACCTCCACCAGAAAAAGAACCATTGTGGAAAGGATTCTTAGATAAGTTCAAAGATCCACTGATAATCGTCCTTCTGGTTGTATTCTTCTTCTCGATAGTTGTCTCAACATACGAGGTGTTTTACCAAGGTGCATCATATAGTTCTTATATAGAACCATGTGGTGTTCTTGTCGCGTTGTTACTTGCCACAGGTGTTGGATTCTGGTTTGAAGTAAAGGCTGCCAAAGAATTTGACGTGCTGAATCAGGTTAAGAATAAACGTAAAGTAAAAGTAATCAGAAAAGTTGGACACAAATATCAAACAATGTATGTGCCGAAACATGATATAGTGGTAGGTGACATTGTGAAATTAGAAAGTGGAGATGAGATACCTGCTGACGGAATATTGCTTGATGCCAATAATCTGAGAGTTGATGAGTCGAACTTTACAGGTGAGATTTATGCCTCAAAGAATGCAGAGGGCATGAGCAATGGTAGAGAAACTGCCTATCCGACCAATATGTTGCTTCGAAGTTCTACAGTTATCGAAGGTGAGGCAATCATGCAGGTACAAAAGATTGGTCTTGATACAGAAGAAGGAAAGGGCGTACTTCAAGCCAATGAAGATAACGAAATTAAAACTCCGCTCAATAAGCAGTTGGATGACTTAGGACAATATATCTCATACGCAAGTTTTGCAATCGCAGGACTAATCGTATTGGGACGATTGGCTTATTATTATTTTACATTGGATAGCTCAGGTGGTTTTGAATGGATTGGTTTCTTTGAAATGTTACTCAACTCCATTATGATTGCTGTGGCTTTGATTGTCGTAGCAGTTCCAGAGGGTCTTCCGATGAGCGTGACGGTCAGCCTTGCGCTAAGTATGCGTAAGATGCTGAAGGAGAATAATCTCGTCAGAAAGCTACATGCTTGTGAGACAATGGGCGCTGCTACCGTAATCTGTACAGATAAAACCGGTACGCTTACAGAGAATAAGATGCAAGTGATGGAGTGCTATGGTTTGGAAGAAACAGATATGGAGTTATTGGTTCAAAGCATAGCCATAAATTCAACTGCTACTCTATCAAATGATGAGAACGGAATAGCTTCGACAATCGGGAATCCCACAGAGGGAGCTTTGTTAAAATGGATAGGTACAAAGGACTATGATTACGAAACTATTCGTGAAAACGCATCTGTTAGTAGTGTCGTTCCTTTCTCAACAGAGATTAAAAGAATGGAAACCATAACAACTGATGGTTGTCGTTTCGTAAAAGGTGCTCCAGAGGTTGTTATTGATATGTGCGATGACTTTGGTTCTGTCAAGAAAGAAGATATTCTGAATAAACTGAAAGAATATCAAGCCAAAGGTATGCGCACATTGGCATTTGCTTATCAAATTAGCGGTAATGATGGTCTTAAATTCCAAGCAATTATTGCTATAGCCGATCCTGTAAGAAGCGATGTGGCAGAAGCTATCAATATCTGTAGAAACAATGCTCATGTGCGTGTCATTATGGTGACTGGTGATAACGCACTGACTGCTGGTGAGATAGCTAAACAAGCAGGTCTTACTGATGAAGGCGAAAATGTCATATCATTAACTGGCAACGAATTTGAAGCGTTAAACGATGCAGAGGCTATAAATATACTTGGTAATCCTGATTTCAAAATCCTCTCCAGGGCAAAGCCTAATGACAAGGCTCGTCTTGTTGGACTGCTTCAGGAATTAGGTCATGTGGTGGCTGTTACTGGTGATGGTACAAATGATGCTCCTGCATTGAAGAAAGCTCAGGTTGGTCTTTCTATGGGAGATGGTACTGCCAGAGCCAAGGAAGCAAGTGATATTACTATCATTGACAACTCATTTGCCAGCATCAATACAGCTATACTCTGGGGACGTTCGTTGTATCAGAACATACGTAGGTTCATCATCTTCCAGATGACCATCAATGTGGCAGCATGTCTGATAGTGCTATATGGTGCATTTATGGGACTTGATTCACCGCTGAATGTAACTCAGATGCTTTGGGTGAACCTGATAATGGACACATTTGCAGCAATGGCATTATCTTCATTGCCAGCAGACCATCGTGTGATGAATGACTATCCCAGAAAGACCGATAGCAAGATTATTGATAGAGGTATGGGTAAGATGATACTTGGAGTTGGATTGTTCTTCTTCCTAATGCTGGTTATTATCTGGCAAATGTTAAGTCATGGGGAATATACAACTGTGGTAAACCTGCTAAGGAATTTCGATTGGGATCATGTTACTGATTTCTCACAGGCCACCCATGTGCGCAATCCTCACGAATTAGGCATATTCTTTACCTTCTTTGTGTTGCTGCAATTCTGGAACATCTTCAATGCCCGATATTATAGAACAGACAGAAGTCTCATCCAGGATCTCGGTGAGATGGTATGCCATCCGACATCAATTGCAAAACATTACAGTTCTGGATTCATATCTATTATCTTTGTAATATTGATAGGACAGATCTTGATTACTAATGTATTTGGAGAAATGTTTGGCGTAGAAGCTTTGTCATTTAGTGATTGGATGTGGCTGGTTGCTGTAACATGCCCCGTACTTGTAATTGGCGATCTCTACAGATTTATCCGCAATAAAATTGCATAAATTTCGTTTTAAATCAAAATGTATAGTATAATTAGAGATATGGCTTCCAGTAATGGTCCTGTAGTTTCATCGCAAAGATGGAACTTTGGACGTATGGCTAAAGCTATACTTCTTCTTGGTATTCCATTAATTGTTGGTGAGCTTGGCTCTATAGCACAACAGTTTGCCGATACAATGATGGTTGGTCATTATGGTACAAAAGAACTTGCTGCTGCAGGTTTTGTCAACAGCATATTCTATTATGTCATTTTCCTCACATTAGGAATGTCGTATGCATCAACCCCTTTAGTTGGCAATGCCTTTGGTAGAAAGGATTATAAAGGTGTGTTTAGGATATTCCTGGAGAGTACTATAGTAAATATATTAGTCGGTTTATTTTTTGTCACTCTACTTCTAATTGTATATTTCAATTTAGAAGGGTTATTCTTTAATCAAAATTCAGAGTTTTTCCATCAGCCTTTTGAAATTCTTGATATTTCAAAGGGGTATATGCTGATGTTGATTGCCTCTATACCTTTCCTTACGCTATTCTACGCTTGTAAACAGTATCTGGATGGAATCGGAAACACCAAGATTTCCATGTGGATTCTATTGTTTTCAAATGTATTGAATATAGGATTAAACTGGTTGTTGATATTCGGACATTGTGGATTACCAAAATTAGGATTGTTAGGCGCAGGTGTATCAACGTTGGTTTCAAGAATCGTTCAGTTAGTATTAATTAGCTGGTTTGTATATAAGACAAAATCTGTTAATTCTCATTTTACAAATCTCACAGATAAAGAGATTAAACCAACATACAATGGCGTAAAGAGCCAGTTCAAGTTGGGCTTGCCTATCAGCCTTCAGCTGGGACTTGAAATCGGTGCATTCAATATCTGCGGTATTTTTATGGGATGGTTAGGCGCATTACCGCTAGCCGCCCATCAGGCTATGTACACTATTTCTACCTTGTTCTTCCAAGTATTATATGGTATAGGTGCTGCAGGAACCATTCTTATAAGTCAGTTCTATAGCATCAAAGCATGGATGAACATCAGACAAGCTGCTAAGACCGCATTCTTGATTGGACTTGCATCGGTAACTATTATCTCCCTTATAGTTTGTTTGTTCTTTGAGCCAATAGCATCCTTCTTTACTGATGATAGTTCGGTCGTTGAATATATGAAGTTGATTTTGCCATGCCTGATAGTTTATCAATTGGGTGATTGTACACAGATAATATATGCAAATGCTATCAGAGGATTGGAAGATACAAAGCCATTGGCATTCGGAGCTATATTCTCATATATAGTAATATGTGTGCCCCTATGCTATTGGTTTGCCTTCGGACATGGTTGGCCATGGGATCCTGTGGCTGGTGTATGGGGAGGAATACCTATAGGTTTGTCTTTGGCTGGTATCATCTTCTATATGAGATTTAGGATGAAACTCAGGGCATTAAGCACTAAAAAATAGTATATCAAGAAACGTTGCAGAAAGGAAATGACAATATTGCAAATTTCCAATTGCAACGTTTTTTGTTTCCGTAAATATGGATGGAAATATTTAACTTTGTGCCGTGAAAGTTAAATATCAACCCTATAAACATTACAACTATGGGACTTTTTGATTACATCTTCAAGAGCAAGAAGGAGCGTGAACAGGACGCTCGAGTAAAGGACGCTATCAATCGTGCTGACGATGTCATAGAACGCACGGAGCGTATGCTTGACAGAATGAAGAAGGACGATGAAGCTTGGAAGAGAATCATCGGTTATTAGTAACTCATAAACATTTCAAAAGATATGACACCATACGAACAGTTAGGATTTGCTATGCCATCGGCAGCTGGAATCGGTCAGGCTGTAGAGGCTATGCCTGCTGGAGAACGAGTAATTTCTGGTTATTTTGCTGGTCAGATGGCAGGAATGGTATATTCTGGTTGGAAGGCTCGTAAGACTTCTGCCGAGCACAATGCACGTTCCATCAGTTTTCAGGAAGAGTTGAATCAGATTCGTAATGAATTTGGAAACAACAAGGTTCAGGCTGAGATTGATTTCCTGCGTGAGTGTCATACCCTCGGAATGCAGAACCAGCGTGAAGCCGCCCTCCAGTCTTGTATTGACCGACAGCAGGAGGAAGAGTTCAGACGCTTCTGTGAAAAATCCTGGAACGCACACTTTCGTCCACAAATCAATGCGGTATTGGAGGAAATGAAGCAACCTTCAATAGACAATGCAGGAGTACCTAGACTGAAACTGATGATTGCCCGTACACCTTTGGTAGCAGATACTATGGACAGGAAAGGAACTTATTCGGATTTCTGTGACGAGTTCAAGGAGGAATACCTTTTGCAGTATAACCTTGGAATGGATTCCATCTGGATGAGAGGTTGGGAATGCGACTGTGTAAGTGCCATGGCTGACACCATGAACCTTCATTATATCATGCAAGGGCTACCGACTGTCATCATCTACCCAATCAAAAGAGGCGACAGCCTCTCGATTGAAACAGCCACATGGGGCTATCAGTTAGGACAAAGCCACATGATAATGGACAAGACCTTCAGAATCCCAATGTCACGCATTGAAGGCAACAAAGAGCGCATGAGTGTATTGATGATTGCAGCAGCTGCATACGTAGATGACTGTTACCGTCTGATGCTTCATCACTCACCGGCAGACTCCCTATATAAAATTAAGGGATTACTGCAAGAAGATGAACTCGTTTGGGAATTGCTGACCAACAAATACAGAGGTCTCATTATTCAGAGCCAGAGCGTAGCAGACACAATGCTTATTGGACAAGAAGAAATCAAGAAACTTGAAAATACAATAGAATCATGATTATAGCAGGAGCAACCATAGGAGCCGTATCATTCGGCATACAGGTATATAACTCGTGGAGAAACGAGAAGAATGCCAAGGCTATTCAGGCAAGTCAGGAGGCTTACCAGCGTGCTGCCATGGAACAGAACTTTCAAGTGGCTATGGAACAGTTCCGCGCTATGTCTGAAGCTCGTAAACAGATTATCGGCGAAGAACATCAAGAGAGAACTGCACTGATGCAAGAGATGCACCAGCAGAACCTGAGAACGATTGCAGAACTGTCATCATTGGACAAATGGCCTCTTGCTGTTATGCCTCTGGTGATGCGTGATGACAATCTGTTTGGGAATATGACTGATGGTACGGAGAGCATTGTGCCTATCAATGTCATCATGGGACCTTGTCGGGACAAGAACTTCCAGTCTTCGATTTGGAAATCTGTTGAAGATGAGTTGTCCATCAGGTTCACTAAGTCATGGAACAATGCAAGCCGTCATCCGATTCTGTTCTATCAGGATGCATGGAAGGACGAGAAGGATCCAGCCGACAGTGCACAATGTGCTAACATTCATGCTTCAACTCAGAACGTGCCTACTATCATTTTCTCTCCTGTCATGACAAGAAGAGGACTTCAGATAGAGATGACTCATTGGTGTGTCACTGGTATGGATGTAAACAAAAGCTATTGCCGAGAAGTCAGACTCTCTCTGGACGGTGTCAGTCACCAATATCAACAGCATGACAACTATGACGATGTCGATAAAGAACAACTGGTAGCTGAACTCGTTGACATACTGGAGAGCATCATCGGATATATGGATGACCAGTATATGTGGTGCAGATACAATGTAGTTCCATTGCTCCCTCAGATGATAGTATTGCGATACGATGTGGCTTTGGAAACAATTGCTAGCATGTATGAGCAGTATGTTGCCATGCTGGAAAGTAGCCTATCAAACAGTCAACTACAGATTGCAATGGATCTCGATGCGGTACTAACATACTGTGCTGTCATTGATCAGTTCGGTCAGAGCAATAAGGCTTTCAATGTTGTATGCAAGGAGTTCCTGGGTGGAAACACATTGGCAGATCCCAAGAATGGACTCCCATCATACGAGATAGAGAAGTTGGTAATGTTCCTCAGATATATAAAGCGTCATCAAGCCTCTCTGTCAGTTACTAAAGAGTTTGTTGATGGTCTTCATTATAGCATCTCTGCTGAGAGTTTGTATCGCAAGTGTGTTGAGCAGCTTCATGAAGATGGTCGTATCTTCTCATGTAACGAAGCACATCGTTTTATCATGGAAGAACCATTTGTAGATGCTGCTAAGGAACTGTTAGCCTCTGAGAGTCTGGAGATTTGTGACAATCTCATTGAACGTTGCAGACAAGAGACGGATGAGAATACGGACAGAAGGAATTGGGTGCGTCCGATGTTCAAAGAACAGATTTTTGAGGCATTTGAGAGGAAAGTTGCAGAAATCTTAATAGAAATCGGAAATTCCAGCCGTCTCTATAAGGACAGGACGATAGAAGACGTGCTTAGTCAGACGTTTGGAACTCAACAGCAGGACGAACTCCTCCGTCTGGAGTTGGAAAACGAGATACAGGAAGCTATTGAACAGTGTCGTAGGCGACTCACAGAATACATCCATTCAAAGGGAACAACTGTCAGCACAGACTTCTGGAAGGAGTCCTACATTAAGGAAAGCGTTGAGAAGCGAGTACTGGAGTATTGCAACACATCGCTCACCAAGTGGATTGACTACATCATGTTCAGAGAGGACATCATACACGAGTCAATCCCAGAAGCTGCCCAGGAACTCATCGCAAGTAGAATGAACGACCTGTGTCAGATGCTTGAAAAGATAGCAGATGACTATATAATAATGAATTATCCACCTCAGATACAATAAAGATTATGGACGCACATATTGATACAACAGCTTATCACCCTACGTTTGACTTCAACCATGCTGTTTATACGGATGCTTTGGGTCATTTCCACAATATTGCACACGAGTACAGCTTGCCTGATGATGTGGTAGAAACAGCTCTTCATGATGCCTGTGGATTTCTCCACATGAACGACCTTGACATCAAGATGGATAACAGCACTGGTGTATATACAAATGATCCAACAACACTTAACGATGATGTTCTTGGATTCAGCCGTGACCAGATGCTCCAGATGGGTATTCATGACGAACAGTCGCTCTCGCTTATCTGTACGCATGAGGTAGCACATTGCATGTTGCAGTATCTGAGTAATACTCATCAACTCAGCAACTGGCAGGAGGAACTCTCGTGTGATGCATTTATGGGTGTTCGCGCGGCTATCGAAGGAATAGATACCTCTACTGTTGAAGAGTCCCTTGGTCAGGAGGATCCGAGTCCAACACATCCTTATGGCGCACTTCGTGTCAAGTATATAGAGATCGGCAAGTAGATTGGTGAAGACCTGAGGGCTCACGGAATCCCTGTGACGGCAGAGAATATTCTTGCAAGACTGAATGACCATATTCAGGATGATGCAACTGAGATATTCAAGCAGGAAGCCATCGTGAATGAGATTGCAATACAGCAAATTCAAGCAGAGGGCTATCATGCTGCAACAAGTGAATCAACTGGCAGTATAGGGATTGTTGAACATGCAAACGGTAGTGAGTCAACAGGCAGTGTTGGTTTTCATGGTATCACTTATACCGCATCGGAAATCGCTGAACGTCGCCATCGTGTAGAGAACTGTGAAGACAGAGTTCGTAGATTACAGCATGAACTCGAACTTCTGGAACACAGAGAAAGAGCTTACAGAGGCAAAGAGGGCTACGCAGAAGAGCATCGTTCTACCTGCTACAAGATAAATGACATGAAAAGCAAGATTCACAGTGCCAACATTGACTTGAAGAATGCAAAGCACGCTTTGAACCTCGCGCTTTAAAAATATAACATCAAAGATATGGCAACAGAAATGACCCAGCAAGAACTTTATGCTCACATGGCAGAGTGGCGGAAGTTCCTCCGCAGACACGAAGATAACGTGTTCAATGGACTCTTCTTTGACAAGGAAGACATAACTCCAGAGGAGGTTGACAAGTTCGTGCACGACACTGCCATGTTCTTTGATATGCCTCTGCCACAGGTATATGACACGTGCGATACTCTTGCCAAGGAGATAAGCCGAAGCGGTAGTGATTATGACATTTTCTATAACGAGAAACTACTAAGAGATGCCGGAATCAATAACAAGGATGCGTTCAAGTTGATGCTGACACACGAAGTTTGCCATCACACATTTCGGAATGTAATCTTTGGGCTACTCAACAATGAGCACTGGACGAAGGAACTGGTTTGTGACTATATGGCTGGTGTACGTTCCCTTATGGATGGTTTCACCACAGGTAAGTACAAATATACAATCAGCACAACAAAGTCCAGTATGTCGCATCCTCCAGGATGGTGCAGGAAACCTGCATTCCTTCAAGGTCGGCAGACGATAGAATCGTTTCTTGGGAACGGAGAGAATCTTCGTATTAGAGATGTTATAGATGACTTCAAGGATTTCATTATCCGCAACAAAGAAGTAATAGAAAACGAATGGAATCGGTATGTTGAACATTGTAATGATCCAATACCCGCTCCAAAACAAACGAGAATAGAAGATTTACCAGATACAAACCTCATTAAACAATACGTGCTTTATGGAAAGACTGGACTTCAATAACATCGGACTTGAGCTCTGCCCTGAGTACTATGACCTCAAACGTGTAGCAGAGAGTATGTATGACGACAAGGATTTGTTCGTCTATGTAATGAAATCGCAAGAAGAGGAGATGACTTTCATCGGTGCTCTTGCTTCCGTCTTTGTCGGTGGTGTCTATGGAATGGCACCTACATACGACGTTACAGTTAAGGTTGCCGAACTTGTGACAAATATGCGTAAGGTCTTCAAGAAGAAAGACACAGAAAGCCTGAACAAGGTCTGGATGGAATTTATGCAACGCCCAAAAGAAGACGTTGTCACGGTTTTCATTGAGAGCCTTTCCAAAATGAGCACGGACAAACAGGCGGAACTTATTGGTCATCTCATGGGCAACCGTCCCGAGTCAGAGGATCGTGTTGCTGTCGAGATCATCAAACGTGACAATGAGCACAAGAAGAATCGTGACCAGTACGATTACTATGTCTGCTTCAAGAACATACGAACGAACGTTGTGCGTGAAGTAAAGTTCAAGAATCACGCTTCGGCAGCCATCTATGTTATGTTCCTGATTGACCGCCTTATCCGCAAAAACGAGAGTGCTCCTATTGATGTTCTCAAAAACACCGACACTCTACAGGACATCTATAACAAGATGTTCGCAAGTGACTGTAAACTCAAGGGGCTTAAGCTTAATCTGGTTACAGACTCCGAGGGCAACTACCGTACGGAAAAGCAGCGCCTTAGTCAGTACTATACCGACATCAACAATGCTGTAAGCGATAAGATTCATGAGTGGGATTTTGTCCTCCCTTACCGTTGTGACTCTACAAGTTCCATACGACTCAACCCTGATTTGATTACTATTCCGAAAGAACTGATTCCTGAGAATTGGGTAATTCACGAATGATTCAAGCAAAAAACGTTGTTCGTTTCAGGTAGATATTGGCAATTTCATTCTTCTTTATCAGTGTTAGCAATAACAAAGAGTAATAAAAATTAGTATGAAACCTATTAAAGAAGAAATTGAAGACATTATGCCAAAGTATTTAGAGAATCGAGCATCAGAATCGGAAAGCCTAAAGTTGATGGATGCGCTAATCGAATCACAAGAGTTGAGAACCAGAATGAACGTTATGGCTTCAGGTCTGAACCGTATGCTAAAACGAAGACGATTATGAAGATTTGAGTCACAAAATTAACATTGGTTAACAGTTTTTGAAAAGGCGTAAAACATTGATAATTAACACATAAAATCTTTTGAAATTGTAAGTTCCAACTTCAAATTTTAAGAAAAGGATTCTTTGTAATTTTGCTCTCAGAATTGCAAGGAATCCTTTCTTTTTGTATAGGTTCCTTGTCATGTATGTCAAACTATTAAAACTATGTTGTTATGAACAAGGCAACCGAAAACAAGACTCGCGAAGAGTGGATGAAGTGGCTCAAGTATTTCAAGAACCACCGTTATGAACTCAGCAAGGAGGAGTGCCTCGCGCTCCGCGATGATATCAAGAAATATCCCAGTGTAGCTGAGGAGTTCTTCTTTCGCACACTGGATCCTATGAACAAGGGTTTTGCCCATAAGATCTATGAGAGCTACAATGTTGTGGTTGATTTCCGTGACATTGCGACTTGTATCTACCTTGCCATGTATGATGGTGGCACGTGGACCAGATGGGACACATACCGTGCAGACTGCGGTATCTTCGCCTGGATTTCATACTGTGCAACTCAGGCAGTGTTCACAGAACTGGAGGAACTCCACTATATCGAGACAAGCTTTGACCTGACTGCGAAAAACACTTCGCTTACCTTGAAGTCTATGCGCGATAAGGATGAGTTGATGATGGTTCTTGACCTTGTCGAAGTACCTCAGATGCACGAGTTGCTTACTCGCATCTATCTGTTGCGTATGTCTGACGAGCAGATCATGCAGCACATGGGGATGAGCGAAGAGCTCTTCAAGAAGACTCGTAAGGTTGCTGAGACCATGCTGAAGGAATGTCTTATCAGCGAAGGACAGATGCTTGTTGAGCGTGCTGATGGCAAAACTGTCAACCTCGTTTCCGAAACTCTGAGCGACCTCAGTGGTAAGATTAAGACCTCTACTTCTGATGAAGCCATGCTTGCTGCTGACAAGATGTTCTCCGATGACGATGAGTTTGATGAACTCAAGGAAGCTCTCGAACAGTTCTATCCTGGTATGCCATGGATGGAGCAGTGGGTCAACTTTGTGCTTGACCGTGCAGCTGAACTCAACTGGAACGAAGAGGACGAAACCGTTTTCTATGAGCGTTTCTACCACCACACCGACCCCGTATCTCTGGCTAAGCGTCTCGGTCGCGCTCGCACGTGGATTGACAACAAATTCAGCCGTGAAAACAAGGCCCTCGTTGCCTACATCAAGAAGTGGTGGTCAATCTACTGCCGCTAATCTGCAAAAAGCAACCTCTATGATAAGAAAGAGAGCGGAACTGAATAGAAATCGTTCAGTTCTGCGCTCTCTCTACTACAGAAGAACAAATATAAATGTACAAGTTATGAAAACAAAGATGACTGTAGGCTCAGCCTTTGAAACCATTGCTAAGGAGGTGAAAGACTCCAAGTTCAAGAAAGAAAAAATGGATGCCATCGCTAAGGAAGTGAGATTCCTGAAGCGTATGATGGGACTCACTATGATACAGAGTTGTCTGGTATCGGTGTTTCTGGAGAATGCAGGTGAGACTGTAACTTGTCAGGAACTGGCTGAATACATAGGCGTAAGCCGCATACGCATCATGACGATTCATAGTCAGATTGATGACCTCGTAAAACGTGGGTTCCTTTCTGTTGTTGATGGCAGAGTCAGCGAAAAATGGAATATGCGCTATTCGGCTACAACCTCGCTTATCAATGCAGTACGTTACAATCACGAGATTATTCCGTATGATTATAGCGAGACCAGTAACGATGATATGTGGCAGATGATTTCATCACTGCTTCATGAATGCGATTACAGCAATATCAGTTATCAGTATATGGTGCAGCAACTTCGGAATCTCATTTCTGGTTGTACTCATCTCGATTTCTGCCGTAAGTTGGGTGCGTTGAATCTGTCTGACGATAATCTTGTATTGCTGCTTGTCGTATGCAACTGCCTTGTGATCAAGAACGAAGACTATGCGTCAACAGGTGATTATGATGACATCATTCCTTATGCTGCTTACGGCAAGATTATCCGTCAGTTCAAGTCGAAGTCCAACGAACTTGTTGTTAAGAATCTTGTGGAAGCCACAAATGATGATTGTGATGAATATCGTCTTACCAAAGATGGTACGTTACAGTTGTTGGGCAAGGCTTACCTCAAGGAAGAAGAGGAAGAGAACGCAAGCGAATCCCAGAAAATAACGGCAAAGGAGATGTTCTACAATCCAGAGGAATCGGCTCAGATTGAGCGTCTGACCAATCTTCTCAAGCAAGATAACTTTGCTCAGATTCAATCACGTATGAGCAAGGTGGGAATGCGTCCTGGTTTCTGTGCCCTTTTTTATGGGGCTCCGGGTACCGGCAAGACAGAAACGGTACTTCAACTGGCACGCAAGACTGGGCGCGAAATCGTTCTGGTTGATCTCTCAAACATAAAGGACAAATGGGTGGGCGAAAGCGAGAAGAACATCAAAGCCATATTCACTGATTATAGTCAAAAGCTGGCAAGTTCAAAGATTGCACCTATCCTGTTCTTCAATGAAGCTGACGGCATCTTTGGCAAGCGTCATACGGATATTAACTCTGAGGTTGAGCAGATGTCTAACGCTATGCAGAATATCATCCTGCAAGCCATGGAGGATTTTGAAGGCATTCTTATCGCAACAACTAATCTTACCGACAATCTCGACTCAGCGTTTGAACGTCGCTTCCTCTACAAGATTGAGTTCAAGAAGCCTTCTGTTGAGGTTCGTAAGAAGATCTGGCTGAGTATGGTTCCTGAACTTGGCGAGAAAAATGCTGAAGTTCTTGCTTCACGTTACGATTTCAGTGGAGGTCAGATTGAGAATGTGGCTCGCCGTATGATGGTTGATGCCATCTTGTATGGTCGCACCCTGACTGGAAAAGAGGTTGTTTCTGCTTGTGATGAAGAGCAATTCGGAAAGAAAAAGTCATATACCATTAACAAAAAAAGCGCATAACAATGAACTATAACATCGTATTCGTCTGCACTGGCAATGCTTGTCGCTCACCATTTGCAGAAACAGTATTGAAACAGATGCTCAAGGAAGCAAATATCAATAACGTTGATGTCTGGTCGTGCGGAACTCTCGATTGGGGCAGCAATCCACGTGATGCTCAGATGGTGCTTACGGCTAAAGAGCTGGGTTATACCATGGATGGTACGACCCAATACATGAGACGTGATGACCTTGTAAAGGCTGATAAAATAATTGTCTTCGAACCCTACCATAGGGATGAGATTACCCGAATCCTCGATTACGACCATTGGAATCGCATTACGTTGTTCGATATGTATGCCTTTGGTGCAAACAACGAGGTTCGTGATCCACATTATGAATCTTCAACCATATATAAAGACGTAGCTGAGCATATTATAGAAAGCTGTAAGTCAATCGTTTCAAAATTGGGAACTATTGTTTTGTGACTGGTATTGCCTAATAAACAAAAATATCCCGTTTAGCTCTAAAACCATAAATCCTTATGCAGACACTAAAGGAATATATTGCCATAATCATCATCGCAGCAATTGCACTGTTTATCGAAATCAATTTTCTGCATCCTGAAAAATACAAATCTTTTCGTATTATTGATTATTACGATGAAGAAGTGTATGACACCATTGCCGTCGATACTGTTGAAGTCGAGGTTGAGATAGATTCTGAGGATATTCCTTGTGTTGGTACTTCCGAAAATAATGGTATCAAAGCCACTAGAGATTATTTATATCGTGGAAGTGCGCCGTCTCTTTCTGGTAGAATATGCATAGTTGAATATTTTATAAATGAGAGAGGTGACGGATGGACCGAATCTGAGCGAAATACAGCTACAAGCAAAGTTTATGAGGCAGAAGCATGGCTAAAAGACAAAGCCGTAGAGTATGGCACTGAGGTAGAATTTGTTACTGTCTCTTATGGCAAGAACTACTGTGTTGATAACATCCCAGGATATTCTGATGAAGATGATAAGAATGATAAGTTCCTGAACAAAGTATTTCGCAGTCTTAACTGGACAGATCATGAAGCATTCGTGAAACACATGAGGGAAAAATACGAATGCGATGGAGTTGTCATATTGGTAATGGCGAAAGCTGTAGGAAGGTCTTGGGCATGTCCTTATACAAGAAGTCATGAAGAATATGGAAAGACGCAGAATTTTGCAGAAGGTGCTATAATTTTCAACACCAAAAGGTTCAGGGATGGCTCAACAGCACCATTATATGCAGCTACAGTCGCACATGAGATTTTACATCTTTGTGGAGCATGGGACTTCTACGAGGAAAAAGGCATTCAAGACAAAGAACATGCAAGCAAAGCAGAGAAACTATTCCCAAAGAGCATCATGTTACATGAAAACAAAGACATATACAGCTGCAAACTTGACGAAGTTACAGCATGGCTAGTGGGAATTGGAAGTAAGAAAGACTGGTATGTATGGTTCCAACCACAATCATAAACGATAATTCTGTAGGAGCAATGAGACCAAAGTGTAAAACTTACAATAAGATAGTAAGAGTTCTTGATAAACTCGGCTATAAGTATAAGAAAGAAGGGGCAATATGCTCTTTTGAAACGGACACCTTCGAGTATTTGATTTTCATAGACGAGGAAACAGAAACATTCTCAATCAATGAATATGTAATGGGTCTTAAAGGCAATCTTACAAAAGAAGAGTTTGAGATGGCTTTAGATGTCACCAAACATTTTCATAACGAGTACGATGGCGATTGGAACGAAGGCATATCCTATTTTTATTCTCCTGCATATAGCTTGAAAGGTATCAAAACTATACCGCAGAACCAAATGGATAAAATCATAGAAGAGTTCTTTGAGGCATACTCCTTTATGGCTGCCAATGCCTGTATGGTGACAGATGACACTATTCCTTGGTAAATTTCAATGATTCTCTCAAATGCTGATAGTTTGACTGAGATTATTACGTCACTAACATAAACGAAACAAAAGTTTGACATAACAACATAGCAAGATGAAAGAAGTAAAAATCAATTCAACCAAGATTAATGAGGTGAATAAGGAAGTGGTTTTTGAACCACAACTCATTTGCATAGACAGCACAGATGTCCGCTTTGCCTTAATGGGTAAATCTGGCGTGATGTATCAGAAAGCTAAGAGTGCAGGCGAGAGCATTCCTGACTTTATGAATAAGTTCTTTGATGAGCTGAAATCACGCAAGCAGGTTATGGATAGTAGCCACTATCTGGTTCACCTGATGGTTCCACAAACAGATGAGTTCACGATGGAGCACATGGGACTGATCCATGATTTCTTTGAGACTCTCGGAGAAGATAAAGAGATTCTTTGGGGTATGGGTAACAGCAAAGAGAAGAACCAGATGACCATGACCGTCCTTTGTACGAAAGATGATGATTCGAAGGCAAACAAGCAAATTCTTGTATGTGCCCCATCAGGAGCAGGAAAGACAACTCTCGTAAAGCATCTCCTATCAGAATTGGGTAATGAACTCGGTTTCTGTGTTTCGGTTACCACACGTAAGCCACGTACCGGAGAAGCTAATGGTGAGAGTTATGAGTTCGTCAGTCAGGAACAGTTTGAGGGATTCATAAAAGATAATGCACTTCTTGAATACGAGCAGGTATATCAATGTTCTTACTACGGAACTTTGGCACAGAATGTAGAAGCCATTGAGAACCAAGGTAAGATGCCTCTCTTCGATGTCGATGTCAAGGGCGCATTGAAACTGAAGTCTATTTATGGCAGAAGCATGAAGACCATATTCATTATGCCCTCTTCTGTTGAAGAGCTGCGTAAGAGGCTGGAGCAGCGTGGAACTGACAGCATGGAGAAGATCAATGAGCGTGTTGCCAAGGCTGAGTCTGAAATGACCAACAAAGATGAGTTTGACTGTATCTTGGTTAACAATGATCTCGACAAAGCAAAAGCAGAGATTCTCCAGATTGCTAAGGACTACCTGTCTGAGTGTAACAACTAAAAAATAGAATATCAATATGAACAATAATAGTAATAGACACAGCGTCCTGTTGGAGCAGATTAGCTATTGGGCAAAGAAAGTAGGTAGGGCAAGTGCGCGTCCTGTATTGCTCCTTTGGTTTGTAATGACTAGTAGTAATACGCCCAAATCAGAAAAAATCATGCTCGCTTCGGCTATTGCATACGTAGTCCTACCAATTGATTTGATTTCCGCAAAACGAATCCCGATAATCGGTTGGCTTGACGAGGTTGTCTCTCTCACAGTTGCCTATCAGAAAGTCTGTAAGTACATCACTCCTGATATGGAGAGAAGAGCAGATGCAATTCTTGACCGTTGGTTTACGGAATACACTCCATACATAGAGGTTACGGATTGATAAAGGGAGGATTTTCATGTAAATCGAAGTCCTTCTTTGATAGAAGTCCAGAAATTCTTTTCCTCATATAGGGTATAACGCTAAAAATATAACGATATGAACACTTCAACATCAGCAGAGAAGGAATGGCTCAAGAAGGTGCAGACAGGCAAGCCTGAAGCTGCATCTTCTGAGAACAAGAAAGAACAGAAGTCATCTTCGGCTCCTATGGGTTCGTCAGGTTCTACAACAGAGAAGAAGCCAAAACGTGGATTCAAGGATGTTGCCGGTATGGATGAACTCAAGACTCTCATCACCGAGAGCTTCATCAATGTGCTTAACAACCGTGAGATAGCACAGGCATACGGCATTCTACCTCCAAGCCTGATGTTCTATGGTCCGGCAGGTTGTGGCAAAACCTTTTTCGCTGAGAAAGTGGCAGAGGAAGTCGGGGTGAATTTCATGAAGGTTGTTCCCGATGACATTGCCTCAAAGTGGGTTCATGGCACTCAGGAAAAGATTGCTGAAGTGTTCCGTAAGGCAGAACGTAATGCACCGACATTACTATTCTTTGATGAGTTCGATGCTATGGTTCCTGCAAGAACTGGTGAGGATCATCACAACCAAAACAACGAGGTGAATGAGTTCCTCTGCATGATGAACAATGCATCAGAAAAAGGCATCTATATCATAGCGGCTACTAATCATCCTGAGAATATTGACAAGGCTGCTCTCCGTACAGGACGAATCGACGAACTCATCTATATTGACATGCCTGACAAGGCTTCTCGTGAAAGTTTGTTCCGTTTGTCTCTTTCAAAGCTGCCTGCATCGGATGACATCGACTACGAGAAATTGGCAGACATGACCTCTGGTTACAACTGCTCTGACATCAGCTATATCGTTAAGGTCGCCTCACGTAAGATGTTCAACGAGAGCATTGCACAAAAGGATCAGCCTTACAAGCTCATTACCCAGATGCAGTTGGAAGATGCCATCAAGCATAAATCGCCATCCGTTTCACAGCGTGATTTGAGAGAATACGAACGTGTGCGTGGAGAGTTCTCACCAAAGGACGAAGGTCGCAAGCCTATTGCCATTGGCTTTCATTAATATCAACTAATAATCAACGAAATACAACTATGAAGGAAAAGATTTTGAACGCATTCAAGGCTCTCGGCTTCGAGATGGAAGACCTGGAGGAACTTGGCTACAGTTTTGACTATGAAGGACTTCACTTTCTATTGATGAACAATAAGGATGAAGATTTCCTCAGCATTGCAATACCTGCTGTCTATGACAAGTCAAATTCCGATGAACTGGAGTTTTATAAAGTCATGGACAAACTCAATGCCACTTTGAAGTACGTTAAGGTTAATGAACTGAGCAACAGCATGTGGTTCTTCTATGAACGTGAGGTGTCCGAAGATGATGATTTTGAGAAGATTCTTCCTAAGATGATACTGAATCTTGAACATGGCGTACGCTTCTTGCGCAGTGGTGGACAGGACACAACCGACGAAGACAATGATGCAGAAGTCATTAACGAGAATGACAATGACAATGATGAGTGCATTATCAGCGATGTAGATTTACTGAGTGATAACAACGAAAACGAGGAATAGTATGAAGAAAAAAGAAAATCTTGTTGCCGTACTTGAACGTATGGGCTACAATCCGAAGTATGATGACGATGGTGACGTTCTCATACTTTACCAGATGAAGCATGTGTATTTCCTCTTACATGAAGAAGAAGAGGATAACTATGTTTCACTTATGTACCCTCAGTTCATTGATATTGAAGATGGTGACGAAAGTCTAACGCTTGCCATTTGTAATAAGATGACCAGGGAACTGAAACTTGCAAAAGTCTTTGTTGATCAGTCGTTAAAGACGGTGTCTGCCACCTGCGAGTTCTATTATGCCAATGACGAGGCACTGGAATACAGCATCAAGAAGTCTCTTCGCTTAATCGGTTTGATGAGGAGTCAGTATCAGCAAAACAGGGAGGAGTTGACTAAATGAAGGAAGCAAAGAAGATAACTCTGAGCATCTGCAATGAAAATGTTGTGGTCTCAATTAACCCAGAACTGGAAGCATAGTACAGAAGGATTGCAAAGAGCGTCAGTGATGAGTTTGCCAAGTACAAGGAACACTACCCTGATGTTGAGAAAGCAAAACTGATGGCTTATCTTCTGCTGCAGTCACAAAGCAAGGCTCAAAAGCAAAGCTCGTCAACCAGCAAACGCCCTTCATTTTTTAAGCGCTTGATGGAAGTATTAAGAAGTGAAGAAGAATAGTCGTAACAAGTATTCATAATAAAATAGAAAGTAAGGTAATGAAAAGAGTATCAGCAAAAATGTTCTTTTCTGTAGTATGGAAAGGCATTTGTCAGACCTTGTGTTGGTTCTTTGGTCTGTTCGGTTACAAGCGTGATGGTAAGTTCGCCAAGTGTGTGTGGGGTATGTTTGCCACAAGCGCAGCATTGATTATGGTTATTGCGGCAGGTTGCCTTGTTTATGCCTTGGGGCATGAATACTACCAGCGCAACTACCGTTGGAAGAAGGAAATCGAGAACGATGGAGGTCAGTATGTAAGTGCTCGCATCGGGTATGTTAACTTCTACAGCGATGACGGCTATCTGATAGACAAGGTGACAGGCAAGAAAATACTTAAAGGTATTGAGTGGATAGCAAAGCCTACAGGTAACGATACACTCGTATGCTACAGCGATGGCAAACTGCGTGGCTACTTTGGCAAGAACAGTGGTAAGGTTGTCATCAAGCCTCAGTACAAACATGCCTGGATATTCTCAGAGGGTTTGGCTGCAGTGGAAGAGAATGGTGTGATTAAGTTCATTGACGCTACTGGCAAGGTGGTTATTGAGAACGCTACACAGTATAATCCAGCATCTGACGGATATGCGTTCCATGGTGGCTATCTCGTAGTTTCCGACAATGACAACCATACTTGCGGTTTGATGGATAAGTCTGGCAAGTACGTTCTGGCAAAGGAATACGATAATATTTACTCGTCAAACAACCTGAAGTACTGGCTTGTTACCAAAGGCGAAGAAAGTGCCGTCTATGATAAGGATATGAATATCGTTCTTCCATTTACGGAAGGCAATGTATATCTTGGTCAATACATAGATGTAACAATGCCTGACCATACTATGCGTAAGTATGACTATGAGGGTAACCTGATAAATGACTTCTATATCTCATCAACACACTATCTGCGGTATGACACTGGAGAAACATACTACTCCAAGGATAGTTATACCGATGATGATGGTGAAGAGCATGAGTATCTGACAGAGGAAAGTAAGACCGAAAAGGCACGTCTGTGGGCATACTCTGCTGGTGGTCGTGAAGGCTTGATGACTCAGGAGGGTCATATTATCACTATGCCTCTTTATGAAGAAATTGAAGCTATAGGACCTGATACCTATCTCTGCACCGTTAGCGATGGCGACAAGGTGGTTGTGAATGGTAAAGGTGAGGTTGTAAGATAGAAACAACATGAACAAGCAGATATTCAAACAGTATATTGGATATGCAGGACAAGTAGGGATTGTCCTTGTCAGTCTCTACCTGTTATTTACTGTAGGCATGGACTTTTATCTATATGATGTAGAGTATAGTGATGGTTCTGATGATGCAAGGTGGACTATTCCAAAAGAGAGCTGGGATTATGAAAACACCATAGGGCTTTTCTGGTGGGGATTTTATCTGTTGGTCACAGGAGTTCATCTGTTCCTGTATTTCCTTTGCTTGAGTAGTAAGAAGAATTTCAATATGTGGGCTTTGCCTACGTTTAACATAGATGGAATGAGGATACTGTCATCAATTCTTTCATTGTTCTTCATTCTCTTTGTATTCTTCTTTCATACAACGATGCCAGAAGTATATACACCAAGCGTGTCGCGTGCTGAGTACAGTGAGATGCCATATTATGATGGAATTGATTCTTTTTGGTCAGCGTGGATTATTACTAAATGGATGGCATTTGCATTCTGTACGACATTGCATCTGTTTTTATACATTCTAATAAGAAAGAATACATTATTATTGAACAAAAGCGAAAAAAATAACAACGGCAATGCCTGATTTGACAGGCATTGCCACTATAAAAGAACAGAATATGAGATACTTTACATTTTTACTTCTCTTTTCCCTTTGTTTATCTGTATTCGCTCAGAAGAAGATGACTATCCGTAACTCTGAAACAGGAGAAGATATGACTATTACAGTTCCTGATGGGTTAGTCATAACATCAGGTATCGAAGGGGAAGATGGAGATTTTGTCGTTACAGACACTCTCTATGCTGACAATGGTGAGCCTTGTATTGTCGATACCGTAGCTTGTGATACTGTTGAAAGCGATTTTTTTGTTTCGGCAGACGGATTATACAACTTGGCACAGCAATATCAAGCAGGGGGAAAGTACATTGAAATGGTTATTGCATTATACCAATCATGGCTTCTGGGTTCTATGGACGAGGTTGATGCTTTCATTAGTCAGCACGAAGATGTCAAGAAGGCTTTGGCTTTCATGATATTCATGGACAACGTATCTGACAAAGACAAGGAAAAGAACCTCGAATACCTTAACGGCTTGAACATAAAAGGCGATAAAGAGATATGCGTATTTGCAGATGTTCTGAAACTCAGATTTTCCAGTATGGACCCAATGGTTTCACTCAGAGTGTTCAGGGCTGAAAGCAATAAGAAGTACAAGGACAATCCCTTCTATTCTTACATAAACGCCCTTATTGAGTACGATGATGATGGCGAATACAAGTCTCAGCAGCAGAGCTTCGAACAGATGAAGGATGTGGCTGATCAAGGCGTAGCACCTGCATACGCTGATATGGCAAGGAAGTATGCCAATGGCAATGGAACTGAAAAAGACATTGAAAAGTCACAGGAGTATTTCCTCAAAACTATAGAAGCTGGTTTGCTTGACAAGAGTGATGCACTAGAATATCTTTCCTTGTTGAATGAGAATCCTGATGTGGAGATTTCCGACGAACTCAGAGTTCACCTTATGCGAACCGTCTCTATCAGCCTTCCTTATTGGCTCAATATACAAAAACGAATCAATAACCTCTAAACCTTATGAAACAGATTCTTACACTTATCATGGTAATGTTCTGTGTAACAGCATCAGCACAGAATACTGTTGTTGCCGATACTATTGATGCTGAGTCGCTCGCAGAGCATAAACCTATTACACAGCATAAGTGGTCAAAGTATGAATACGTTGATACTTGTACCACACGCTATGCAGTAGTTCATGATTGGAATGGTCGATGCGGTATCTATGACCTCGAAAAGAAGGAGAATATCACAGAACTAGAATACAGGAATTTGTATTTCTCCAGGATGATGGATCTTGATGACGGCAGTCAGGCAACCGTGTTCTATGGCTACAAAGGACATCGTGAAGGAATTGTGTCCGTTGCTCCTTCGGGGGATGTTCTCGCTATTACAATGCCGGACAAGGAACAGATGTATACTTTGGATTCCTGTCGTACAATAGACAAGAAAATCACGAAGTTGAGTCGTAAACTCTTGAAAAAGGACATGAAAGAATGTGGCGGTCATCATGGACAGGTCTTTGTAATGGAAACTCTGACTGGTAACATCAAGGCTTGGGTTGCTTTGGAAGATGAATACCATAATGGCAAAATCACTGATGCTGCTCTATTAAAACATCAGCTTTGCAGTGATCCGATGAAACCTCTTATGGCAACAATAGGCATGGTTGATAGTCATACATCTTGGAGTGATAGCATTGACACAAAATGTGGAATTGATTCAATAGGTGACATGCTAATCAAAGACCATAACTGGCATCGAGGTGGTTATGGAAAAGTGACTTTCCTTGATGGTTTCAAGTGCCATTCCAACATTGCCATGATACGAGCAATGGAAAAAAGGAATCCTGCAAGTCTTCGACACGAATGGTGGCGTGTAGCAGACTGCCCACGCGAGATGGATGCTCTGGAAATTGCACAGATTTACAATGTTGCCGCACTTAATGGAAAGACTATTATTGAGGCTTCTGTGAATACGGATTCCATCAAGGTATATACACCAGAAACGGCTTCAAGTCTTGACATGGAGATCATACGAATGTTCAGGGAATATCTATATGCTACACTTAACGATGGTGGCATTTGTTCCAGATGGACATCCAAGAAAGTACATATATCTGGCGACTATGTTGTTCACCGCAATTGCCGTCCTACACTTTACGATGACAATGCAGAACAGATGGAACAGTACTATTCTGAAGAAGGACTCGAAACCTACAATCAGGTTATCTTTACTGGCTATTTCCCCTCGGACAATCCGAAATATACAATCTGTGTGTCTATGGATAAGACTGGAATGCCTATAGCAGGGAAATTTATCAGTAATACCGTTAATAAGCTTGCGGAATATCTCAACAAACACTGACGATGACATGAAACGCTATATTAAAATTACACTTCTGGCAATCCTTGCTATTATACTTGTGGGCGTATGCGTAATTGGAGGATTTATTCTCAAGAATTACCTACAAGATAAGATGAACCCTGCATTCGAGGAAACGACTATATTCCCCGACAATAAGTTCAATCCTACCGACACAGTGTTAACCGTCAATGGTATTGATGTGAAAATGGTAGGTATCAGGAGCGGCAAAGTCTGTTGTGAAGGGCTACGAGACACAATCGAACTCCAAGATTTCTATATTGCAGAAACCGAAGTAACACAGAAGCTTTGGACTGCAATAATGGGGAATAACCCATCTGGCAACCAGGAATGTGACAGCCTCCCTGTAGAAAGTGTTGATTTGGTTGAGTGCTTGGATTTTGTTCATAAACTTGATTCTGTTTCTGGCTTGGACTTTTATATTCCGTCTTATCCGCAATGGGTTTATGCTGCCAATTTGGGAAAATGTGATTCAAACCAAACACATAGCAGCGGAAAGACATTCGATGATTTTGCATGGTGGAAAAACAACTCTAAGAAAAAGCCCCATCCTGTCAAAGAGAAAGAACCAAACGCTCTTGGCATATACGACATGCAGGGAAATGTATCTGAATGGACAATCAGCGGTTCTGACCCTCTTTTCTATGTGATGGGAGGAAGCTATGCAAGTGACAAAGAGCACTGTGACCTTGAACTTCATGAAATATATCATGCGAATATGAAGGTAGGGGAAACAGGTTTGAGACTGGTCTATTATCCTAAAACGAATAGTCCGGAAAAGTAAACAAGCATCAAGTTTCTTACGAAAGGTGAATGTCGTGATAGAATAGCCTTAGCATCTCGCTCTTCTATAACAAGAGATAATAAACATTGTTGAACATCAAAAGCAGAAGTGTTATGAACATCATGAACTTTTTCAAGAACAAAAATAACAAGCCTGATGAAAAGGCTCAGGCTTTGTATGTACAGCTTATGTCACCCGCTTACCAGCTTATCTACAAATTCTGTGATCTGGACGAAGGTATGGGTGTTGCAGAAGAGGTAATCTGCCAGTATTGGAAACCTCGTTTCCTGTTGGACCACAATACGAAGTGTGCGTATGAGTTCATGACAAGCCGTGAAGATCTCACAACGGTCACTGAGGATGATATTGATTGGGAATCATTGAAGGAACTACCAGAAGAGAGCATTGAAAGGGCTCGCCATCTGGATGCACATTTCCCAACAAGAATACGCAGTTTTGAGAATGGCGTTGCTCAAGTAAGCTGGCAACTGAATCCTGACGGCATGTATTACATGGACGAAGACGGCTACGGCATGACCGATGATGACGAAGTCGAAATCTATGGTTTCATTGACCGCAAAGGCAATGTTATTGTTAAGTTCAAGAACATTAATGAGGATTGGAATATGCTGAAAGTTATGCGTAAGGAAGCAGAATCAATCATAAACAAATAACGAAACACAATGAAAATAAGAGTATTTAATCTGCTGATCCTTGATGAGAGTGGCAGCATGAGTAGCATTGAGAAACAGGCTGTGGATAGTGTAAACGAAACCCTCCAAAGCGTACGTTCCGCACAAAAGAAGTATGAAGATCAGGAGCATTTTGTGAGCTTCGTAACATTCAATAGCGATGGTATCAAGACCGTCCTTGACAGAGCAGAAGCGTTGAAAGCGGAAGACATTACCCCCGATCAGTTCAACCCAGCTTGTTGCACGCCACTTTATGATGCCATCGGTCAGTCTGTGACGGAATTGAAGAAGAGCGTCGCAGAGAACGACAAAGTACTTGTTACCATCATTACGGATGGCTATGAGAATGCATCTAAGGAATACAATCAGGCAAGTGTCAAGGCATTGACCGAGAAACTTGACAAGGAAGGTTGGACTTTCGCTTATATAGGAGCAAATCAGGATGCCAAGGCTGTATCAAGGTCTTTAGGTATTGTAAATGCATTGAACTTTGAAGCCACCGTTCATGGTACCATGAAAATGGGGGCAATGATGAATGCATCACGAGAGCGTTGGTTCTCTCGAATCGCTGACAATGATGCTAATGCTAACGAGAATTTCTTTGAAGAAAAGTAATCTCCCTTGCCTAAATCATCGGTTTTAGCCCATAAAATTAACTTGGTTTTCAATTTTTCCTAATAATTTGCGTCTCATTTAAATAAAAATGTGTAACTTTGCGCACAATAGTGCGCCAATCGGCAAATAAAAGACGAATATGAAACAGACAATGAACATCCATAGTTTACATGTAATCTCCACTTTTATGGTGGCGAAAGAATGTTTCATTTCTGGACACGGGGCACGGCATGAGAGTTGATAACCATTAACAGGTTGCTGTTAACGAGCAAGACATAGAAGGCTCGCCTCCATACCAGACAAAAAGGTAATGAGGCGGGCCTTCATCAGTTTTAATCGGTTTAACAAGAAAAGAAATGATCAATATAGACAGAATAATTCAAACGAACATACCAGACATTGCACCAGTCTATGGTGGTGTAAGAGGTCGTACTATGTCTTCAAGACATCAGTCATACGCATGGCCAGCTCTTGTTGAAGCAGGAGTAAAGAGGGTTATCGACCTTCGCGACGTTGACTCATCTAACAAGCTTCCATTCCTCTGCGAGAAGTATGGCATGGAGTATTTTCATTATCCAGTCAACAATCATGCTAAGCAAGTCGAAAGCATGGTGGCACTTATGCCCCAATTCTGTGAGATGATAGATAAGGGCGATTTCTATATTGCGTGTGCCATGGGACTCCATCGCACGGACATTGCGCTCTGCACCTATTGGGTGTTCTATGCTGCCGATAAGGGTATTGCACCTCCACCCATCCGTGGCTACCGTCAGGAAGATGGACATAATACTTCAAAAATAATGTATGTGCTTAACTCCATTTTCCAATATATAACTGAACAGAATGGAGTAGAACCTATCCCGACGGAAACTTTTAAGGCAAGAAAGAAGGTCATCAACGATCTCAGCAAGGAAAAGACCGAACATGAAAATATTCCCTTGAAGCGAGTTTATGTTGATATGGATGGCGTGCTTGCAGACTTTGAATCGGGACTTGCAAAGGTGAGCGAGGACGTTAAGAAGGAATACCTTGGTCGCTTCGATGAGATTCCTGGACTATTCTCATTGATGGAACCAATGCCAGGTGCTATTGATGCTATGCACAGAATCCAAAAGGATGGTCGTTATGACCTTTATATCCTTTCCACAGCTCCTTGGAACAATCCTTCCGCTTGGTCGGATAAATTGCTTTGGGTACAAAAGCATCTTGATGACGTATTCCACAAGCGAGTCATCATCACTCACTGCAAGAACCTCCTGAAGGGAGACTTTCTGATTGATGACAGAAGCAAGAACGGAGCCAAGGAGTTTGAAGGCGAATGGATTCAGTTCGGAAATAGCGAGTTCCCTGACTGGGAGAGCGTAACGAAGCATCTTGGCGTGGATTGAAAAAATAGAAAAATATGGACAAGAAAAAACAATTAGATAAAGTTCGCGGTTGTCTCGTTGGTGGAGCCGTTGGTGATACACTTGGCTATCCTGTAGAGTTTATAAGCTCATATATAGGTATCAAAGTACGCTATGGTAATCAAGGTATTACACGTTTTGAACTGGCAGAGAATGGGAAAGCCTTGGTATCGGATGATACACAGATGACTTTGTTCACCGCTTGTGGTCTCCTGAATGCAAAAAGCAAAGGCAGGGAATATAAACACTCAATCTGCTACGCCTATACTGAATGGCTGAATACGCAAATGGGTAGGAAGAGACTAAAAAGCCCTGAATGTTGGATTTACGGACTTGATGAGTTGCATGCTCTTCGTGCTCCGGGAAATACCTGCATTAATGCTCTGTCCTGCATAGTTGCAGGCAAGGAACCGATGAACAACAGCAAAGGTTGCGGTGGCATTATGCGTACAGCACCAGTGGCTATCTATGGTGTAATAGACAATAGGCTGACCATTGAAGACGTTGTGACTCTTAGTGCCGATGCTGCTGAGATTACCCATCAGCATCCTCTTGGCTGGTTGCCATCGGCATTGGAGGCACATGTAATCTACAAACTCTTGCAGAACAACAATCCTACAGTTGATGACTTCAAGGCATATCTTAAAGAAGGATTTGAAGCATTGGGTTCTCTCTATCCGAATGAGTCAGAAAGCATTCAAGAGTTAAAGGCTATCACAGACAAAGCTCTCAGTCTTGTTGATTCACCTGCTTCGGATGTTGAGAACATCGAAGCTATCGGAGAAGGTTGGGTTGCTGAAGAAGCATGGGCAATGGCAGTTTATTGCACAGCCAAGTACTTCGATAATTTTGAACAAGCCATGATTGCTTCCGTCAACCATTGTGGTGACAGTGATTCAACAGGTGCTATTACAGGCAACATTCTTGGCTCTGTTATCGGCTATGACGCCATTCCTCAGTTCTACAAGGACGATCTTGAACTTCATGATGTTATCCTGCACGTAGCAGATGACCTGTGGGGAGGCGAAACAACAAAGTTTGAACGTAAATAAGAACAAATCATGAACGATATAATAAGAAAAGGCAAAAGATTGGCTTTCCTTCTCAGACATGATGAAGGATACCAGTTTGACGAACATGGATGGCGTGAGGTTTCTGACCTCATTGCCAACCATGGCTATACGATGGAACTCCTTGATGAGATTGTTGAAACTAACAACAAAAAGCGTTACGAATACTCTGAAGATAAAACGAAGATCCGTGCTCGTCAAGGTCATTCTATCAATGTTGATGTAGAATTAAAAGAAACGACACCTCCAGACATCCTTTATCACGGAACGGCAAAAACTTCTGTTCCTGCAATCCTGAAAGAGGGCATCGTCAAGGGCAACCGCCTCCACGTACATCTTTCACAGACAGAAGAAACAGCAGTAAATGTTGGAAAGAGACATGGCAAACCTTACGTTCTTAGAATCAATGCCAAGCAAATGTTCGAGGATGATATTATGTTCTATCTTAGCAACAATGGTGTTTGGCTAACATATTACGTGAGTCCTAAATACATAATAGATAAGTGACGATGGAACAGCAATATACTGCTATTTAAGACATGAAAAAACAATTAAAAATACCAAAATACCCTTCGGAGTTATTCTCTATCATATACATAACGATTGAGAACAACTCGCTTACCATCCGTGGTAATTGCTACGACGAGGATTATAACCTTGGTTATGAAGGTGCCGTAAGTGGATTTACATTCATCTGCAACGATGCGGAAGCACTAGCAGAACTCCTCAATACTTCTGACTTGTCAAACCACATCAGGTTCGTTATCAAAAATCATATAGATTTACTGGAACAGTACTGTAAAAAACATGGCTTACCATGTTCACTTAAAACCGATGAAGATGAAATACAATAAAGAACAGCTTCTCAATCAGAGACTCACTTTGAACCGTGATGACTTTGTGTTCTTTTGGGGACATGAAGATCGAGGGAAAGGTTTGACCAAAGTATGCCTAAGCCAATGGTATCAATGTCCTTTCGTAGTTGAAGGCCAATACTACAATTGTGCAGAACAGTATATGATGGCTGAGAAAGCACGCATCTTTGGTGACGAAGAAATACGTCAACAGATTCTCGCTGAGTACAGCCAGATGGCAATGAAGAAACTGGGGCGTAAAGTTCGTAATTATGATGATGAAATCTGGAAAGAGAAACGGTTTGATGTAGTTGTGAAAGGAAACATTGCAAAGTTCTCCCAAAATGAGAAACTACTTGATTTCCTTCTCTCAACTGGCAACAATATATTGGTGGAAGCCAGTCCGAAAGATACCGTTTGGGGCATTGGTCTCGACGAATCTTCACCCGAAGCAATACAACCTCGTAAATGGAAGGGCGAAAACCTTCTTGGCTTTGCTCTTATGGAAGTACGTGATATTCTACTGACAAATGAATGAAGGAAATGAACAAAAGATATACCCCTGAGAGAATTACCTCTCTTAAAGAGAACGAGATATTCGTCTTCGGCAGTAACCTTGCAGGAGCCCATGGAGGTGGTGCTGCACGTCTGGCATACGAGCGTTTTGGCGCAGTATGGGGAGAAGGTGTAGGTTTGCACGGTCATACCTATGCCATACCTACCATGCAAGGTGGAGTAGAGACCATCAAACCTTATGTGGATGCCTTCATCCTTTTTGCAAAGGGGAATCCGAAACTGACTTTTCTCGTTACTCGAATCGGATGCGGTATTGCCGGATTCCGTGATGAGGAGATCGCCCCTTTGTTTAAGGATGCAATAGATGCTGAAAATATCATCTTGCCACAGGAGTTTGCTGAGCTTCTCAACAATGGTACAACTGAAGATCCTTTCTGCCTTGAACGTTTCGTGAAGGCTCAAGAACAAATGTACGCTATTGCTTTGCAAGAGATTGAACATGGACAAAAATGGTCACACTGGATATGGTACATATTCCCACAACTGGCTGTCTTGGGACATAGTCGTAATGCAAAATACTATGGTTTGAGTGGTTACGATGAAGCAGAAGCCTATCTCAATCATCCTTTACTTGGTAGCCACCTGCGTGAAATAACCCAGGCTCTTCTTCAACACGAGGAACTTACTGCTGAGGAAATCCTTGGAGGAATAGATGCTATGAAAGTGAAGTCATGTATGACACTCTTTGCAGAGGTTTCACCAAATGACATCTTTGACGAAGTGCTAAAAGTGTTTTACAACGGCTCGTATGATAAGTTGACGCTCGACTTGATGTAGTATTACACCAAAACAGTCATTTCCCTTATCCTTTGTACATTTGGTGATAGAAAATCAGAGTCTTTGCATTCACTATCATAAAACCAACAAATGTAATCATTATGGCAAATGAGGAAATCAAGGGAATGTTGTACAAGCTGCATCACAGTACATTCCGCAACGAAAAACAAATCCAGAGTAGCACCAACTGTGGATGCTTCTACTGCAAGAGTATCTACCCTGCAAGCGAAGTCAATGAATGGTGCGATAACGACGGCAGAGGTGACAAGACAGCCCTATGTCCCAAATGTGGTATTGACTCTGTACTTGGAGATGCCACATTTGTGGAACTTACACCAGAACTGATGGAACTAATGAACATGCTGTTCTTCGGTGATGGCATTGATAATGTGAATGTAACTGTAAACGAAAACTCTTAATACATCATGACAATGAAACTAAGAATGTTCTTCAGTAGCTTGATGCTATTCTCCTTTTTCGCCTGCAGTGGATTGAAGCCTGATGTTGGCTATGTTTGTAAGACTTGTGAGGATAATCTTGTCACATTGGACGGTGATACGTTCAGACTTCAGGAAAGTATAACCCCTGATTTGATGATTGTCTGTGATTATCCTGAATGTGACGGGCATTCTTACCTGATGCAGAAAGCGCATACAGGTTACTTCTATATGATAATGGAATCTGATGAGATAACCTCAATCTACAATACAGAATCTCTCATATCTGTAAACGGGAACGAGGTTTATAATGTAGAGACAGAGAACAGTTACAAGCTTCCATGCAGAACCACCAGTCTAACTTACTTGGGTGAGTTGAATAATCTGCAAGCCTTTTCGTCTGGCGATACAATCTGTTATTCTGATGGTAAGTTTATTGCTTTGAAAGGCGACTGCTATTGTCAACTGGAAAAAACAGGGCAAAGCGTTAAGTTAATAGACGGAGCAAGAACGATAAGTGCCACCTTGGGTGAGCTGTATGAGTATAAAGGTGGCATGAAAACCGCACCGATTTTGGCTAAAAGGGTCGAAAAGGATTATTATATCAAGCCCTTAACCGAATACGAGAGTGAAGGTATCGGTTTTTCCGTTGACTTGGATGTTTCAGAAGGTGAAACTAAGGCTGATGTTGCTATACGAGAGTGGATGTCCGATGCCATCAAGAACGATGCATTTTCTCTTTTGGGGTACCAGAAGGACTTTAATGGAAGAAGAAAACCTTCCTATGATGAGTTTATGAAAGCATTGGATGACTATGGAATGTTTTGGGAAAAGCTTTGTCGTAGCAATTATCAGGTAAAGGACACTCTTAGCATAGATTTGAATTGCGATATAAGTACTCGTCTGATTGTTGACACACCAGACTATGTGACTTACCAGTATTCTGCCTATATCTATGAGGGTGGACTTCATGGGATGCCAAGATCATACTACATTACCTACGACAAGAAGAGAGAGACAATATTGACTGCAGAAAATACAGTCAAACCAAACAAGTTGGTACAACTTCGAAAGGAGGTGATGAAGGTTCTCAAAGAACGGCATGATGGCTTGTATGATGAGGATTGTCCAATGGAGGATTTCATGCAGCAAGCATTCTCTTTCCATACTCCAATGTTTGATGAGGACATAGATGATATATGGAAATCACTTCTAACTCATGAATACGAATGTGATGCCTGGTCTGGTTGGGAAACTGCCATAAAGGAGGAGTTCTCCCTTAACAACTTCCCATTGCCTCATTTCGCCCTGTTGCCTGAAGGGATTGTAGTCACTTACCATCCTTATCAGATTGATTGCTTCGCTGCAGGTGAATATCATGCAGTAGTTCCATATAGCAAGGCTACCACTTGCTTGTTACATACTTATCGTGAAGTAACTGACAAATTACCAAAGTTAGAGGATTATATAGCAGATAAAGTAAAATGAAATTAGAATATACTACATTCAGCGAGGCTGGTACTCGACCATATAACGAAGACTACATCCGTGTAGTGGAGATGCCCGAACAAGATAGAACCCTATTTGTGCTGTGTGACGGCATGGGAGGTCACGCTCATGGTGATGTGGCGAGCCATATTGTAGGTGATGTGTTTGCCAACTATTGGCAGAAGACTCCTGAGTTCAAAGACTGCGAAAAGAAAGTACGTGAAGTATGCCACAAAGCATCCGTTGCCTTTGATCGCAAGAGCTTTGACATGGGGCACGTCCAGATGGGTACTACCATGGTAATGGCAAGCATTGAAGGTAACAAGGTTACAATTGCACATATCGGTGATAGCCGTTGTTACCTGCTTCGTAAGGGATTCTCTGATTGGGAAAAGTTTGCTGAAACGGCAGATGTTAGTCATGTCGAGAGCAACGTGGTATATGAGACCCAAGACCATGTAAGCCTTCAGTTTGGTTGGGAAACTGTAGCAAAATGCTTCTTCTCATATCGTCCTGAAGTGGCAGTGCCCGATATTCGTGAGTTTGAGATACAGCCAGGGGATGTTATCTTCCTTTGCTCTGATGGTGTCAACAAGTATGTGCGCCCTGACATCATGAAGGAACGACTCATGGATGACCGAACACCAGAAGAGATTGCCGATGTAATCAAGTTCCTATGCGAGAAGGAGTCTCAAGACAACTACTCAGGTATCATAATTCAGATAAAGCAATAATCATGAAACGATTGATAATACACCCTAAAGACCACACAACGGCATTTGCTTCTGCCCTTTATGAAGGGTGGGCAGATGCGGATGTCCATAACGAGAAGCTGACGAGCAAGGAGGTGAACCACCTGTTTCACCATTGTTCGCTGGCTACTCAGATTATTCTACTCGGTCATGGTTCCGACAAAGGATTGTATTATCGAGAGGATAGCCATAGCGAGGGGTTTGACTGTGTGATGGTGGGACATGCACATAAGCATTGGCTCAAAAATCGTCACAATATCATCGGTATCTTCTGTAATGCTGATCTCTTTGCCAAGACAGAAGGCTTACATGGATTGTTCGCTGGAATGATAATCAGCGAGATGTCTGAAGCCGTACAGTACGGCATCGAAACAAGTGAAGAAGAACTTACCTTGGAAAATATAAAGTTCATAAAACGTTTGCGTCAGCTGTTTGATGAAAGCTGCCTGCTACATGAAATTCCTGACCGTATGCTTGCTCTTGATGATATTCACTCTGAACTGACAAAATTCAATTATGCGAACTTATTTTATCTGTAAGATAGTAGAATAAAATAGTAAGATTTTGTTGTTCTTCTGATAGGAAGGTTAAATTACGGGACTCTATTGCTAATAGAAAGGCAATGGAGCCCGAATCATTTAAAACCCAAATATCAAACATTTATGAAGACAAAGAATTTTATCTGTGCTTTCGCAGTTGTAGCAACTGCATTTGCTATGGCATCATGCCAGTCCGAACTTGTTGAGGAGATGACTATTGACCTCAACCTTAACGTTACCACCACAACTACTCCCGAGTTTGAAGCTACTATTGAGGAAAGCTGCGGTAACAAAATATCCACAAGAACTGCAGTGTCAAGTTCAACAAATTCAAATGGAAACTATACACTAAGTTGGCAAGCTGGTGATGAAATCAGTATCACCGATGGCAATACCTCTGCAATCTATGCTACAGACAACGCAGGTTCCAATGCAACCTTTACGAGGAAGTCGGGAAATATAAGCTGTAATGCAAGTTCCTTCAAGGCATTCTATCCATCTTCTTTGAATCCTCAGAATCTGGAACTTCCTCTTGTTCAGGAATACGTACCGGGAAATGTAAAGAACTTCCCAATGTATGCTGAGACCTGTAACAAGTCTCTCTCATTCAAGAATCTCTGTGGCATCTTCCGTCTTTGTCTCAAGAATGAGACTGGCAGTACAGTAAAGGTAAAGAATGTAAGTGTACTTGCTGATGGCAGAGGACTTGCAGGATCCTTTTCTATCGACAATACAGGTTCCGCTGTAGTATGTGGCAATAACGGTGTGACCCTCCTTTGTGGATGTCCGGTAGAGCTCAGTGCATGTTATGGCACAGATTTCAACGTTATTCTTCCAAAGGGTGACTATTGTAGCCTGAAGCTTAAGATTACAACTGAGGACGGTAAGGTTATCAATATGAAGAGTAACTCTGCAATCTCAATCAGAAGAAGTGGCATCACAAAGGTCAGCGTTTCTCTTAAGCCAACCACATTTGACGGTGGTTTGGAAGACATAACTTTTAGTGAGAGTGACGTAGATTTCAGCGAGAGATAGCCATCAATAGACGCATAATTCATACAAGGAATGCCTTAGAATGGACATGTATTCCTTGCTATAATATATCCGCATCATCCTATATTTGGAACGATGCGGATATTTTTTTGTACCAAACTAATTTAGCCTTGTATCAGTATATGTTTCTGCAAAGGAAGACATTCTGAGCCAAATTGACCAAATCCCTCTTGCAAGAATCTTCCTTTTGCATACAAAAGAGTATTCTTTAGATGGATTTGGTCGTATTGTCTATCCAGAATGTCAAATGAAAGCAGAAAATATACCTTCACAAGCCTATAAAGGTTGATTGAAGGGAAATAATAAAAGTTTAGACAATGGCTAACATCTGCATGACCGAATTTAAGGTGACAGGCTCACGCAAAGCAGTGAATGACCTGTGGGTTGCACTCCAGACTTTAGGAGTGAACAGTAAGAAACTATGGCTTGATGAACTTGCTAAGTTCTATGGCATCGACTATCAAAAGAAGGGCATTTCCGTCAGAGGAGGTATTATCTGTGCTGAGTATGAAGAAAGGGTAGAGGACGACTTTTACCTGCTATCGTTTAGCACAGAGAGCGCATGGAGTTCATGTACGGAGTTGTTTGAGGAGATAAACCATCTGCTTTGGGATGAACTTTCAATCAGCCTTCGAGAGATAGAACCAGGATGTGAGATTTTCTATGTTCATGATGAAGGTAATTGGTTTCCTCATGAGTGTTGTGTCTCTTGTAGCGGAGAGCCTTTTGAAGAAGCATTTGCAGAACTCTATGAGTCAACTGAGGATGCTATCAAGGAGTGGTGTTCAAAGATGGGTGTAGAGCAAGGTACTCGCACAAATGCTGAAATGCTCAACTTTATCAGCGACTTTGAGTATGAAGATGATGACACATATTTCTATATCAATGAATTTGTTTTTGACTAATAAGATATGACTATGACAACAGTAAAACAAAACCGTCTCGTCAGCAATCAGTTGGTAGAGGCACTTAAAGACTATCCCCTTTATTCACAGGATAGCAAGAAGAAAGATGCAATTTGCATCACAGTGTTCTGCATCGGCAACATCAAGTGGTACATACTGGAAGGACAGAAGGAAGGAGAGGACTTCACGTTCTATGGTATTGTCGTTGGATTGGCTGCTACAGAGTATGGCTACTTCTCAGCAAATGAAATGGCAGACGTTACCATTGATGCAAGCAGATTTGGATTAGGGCAACTACAGGTTCAAGAGATAGACGGATTCATTCCTTGTCGTCTCTCATCAATCAATGACGATGAACTGCAGTCGTTCCTCTCGTGTCTCTATGACCAGGATTAGATGTCTGACTAAAAGCCGTAGGTGTAAAAGCCTACGGCTATGACTAAACAGACCCAATACACCGATTTTTGAAATTGGCTATACGAATAGATACAACTTCGCTACAATATTATAGATTATATATAATGTGTAAGTAACTCATTTATAACTCAATTACTTTTTGTTACTATAGATACTTGATTTTTAGGGTAATCATGAAATCAAATAATTTTATAATGACTGAATTTCGTTCATATAGGCTCTGTTCGATGAGCAAAAACACAATTCCTCAGGCAGGCAATATAGACTTTTTGCTTGTTCGCTACATCCCGCTACAACAGCGAATGAATCGATTGGCACGCGAATTGATGAGCAGAAATCGCTTTTTCATATTCTGTGAAGAATCCAAATAGGAACGCAACGTTCCCCTCTTTAGAGAAGCGTCCCTTCCCTTTCCTTATCGGGGAGCGCGCTCCCCGATAAGGAAAGGGAAGCAGATAATTGTCAGAGTACCGACAGCAACACAAAAAATGAAAAAGGGAGACCGTAGTCTCCCAACGATTAACTAACTTTGTGTTGCAATGTCAAATCAATTAACCGAGGCACAAAGATACGAAATTTATCTCGGCCTCAAAAGGAAATGGAGCCAATCCCGCATTGCGGAAGAGATTGGTGTGTCAAGATCAACGGTATGCCGTGAAGTCCGTCGGAACTCCAAGCCGGACGGCAGTTATGTATGGAAGTACGCCCAGACCAGGTGCATGGAGCGCAGGCACGGCTTCAGCGGCAACTGCCGCAAGCCTGACAGTCTGTGGTGGCGTGTCGAGCGGATGCTCGTCGATGAGGACTGGTCCCCGGAACAGATTTCTGGCGTGCTGCGGAACGAGGGTCTGATTATATGCAAACAGACCATATACAACCACATACACGCCGACGTTACAGGCCGGCTGGCGATGCACACGCCACACGGGCTGAAATACACGAGGCGGATGAGGAGGTGCCGCCCCACCAAGGCAAGCAACATAAGGAACCGCACAAGCATACACGACAGGCCGGAGGAAGCCGACGGGAGAAGATTCGGAGACTGGGAGATGGACACCATCGTCGATTCATACGGACATGCCATCCTCACGCTTACGGAACGCTCAACGAACTTCATACTTATGGAAAGGCTGCCGCACGGAAGGAAAGCCAAACCCGTGGCAAAGGCCGTCATCAGGCTGCTATTGCCATACAGGAACACTGTCAGGACAATTACAACGGACAACGGATGCGAGTTTGCCGAACATGAAGCGATATCAAGGGCACTCTCAATGAAGGGAAAGACACAAAACATCGTATTCTTCACCGACTCGTACTGTTCATGGCAGAAAGGAGCTGTCGAAAACGCAAACAAACTTATAAGAAGGTGTATCAAAAAGAAAGCGAACTTCAACGACTACACTGACAAATTTATCATGGCTATACAACATAAAATCAACAAGAGACCAAGGAAAAAACTCAATTTTAACACACCGAAGCATTGTTTCTTCGATTTTTTTAGGTAATGTTGCAATTGCTGTTGGACTCTACATTTTTCATATTCTGCACGATTTTTGTGCAATATGTGTTAAATTGTTTGTTTACATGGAAATAAATGACTAATTTTGCACTCACGAATGCATGATTAATGTTATGTCGCATACGTCAGCACGTTTTGCATGCTCTAATAGCAGAATAAACAAATGACGTACAGACTCTGTTCAGAGAAATTGTCTAACAACCTGGCATCCAATGCCACTTAGGGGCTGCCCAAGCCGCCGTCGAAGAGTACTAAAATACTGGTTGATAGTCAATATTCTGCATCTCGTTCATTCTGCGAACAATCTCTGCAGTATAAACGAACGACGTACAGAACTGGTTCAGAGAAAGCGTGTAACCTATTGATTATCAATACCACTTGGGGGCGGCGCAGGCAGCGGTCGAGGAATAGTCTTTATTAATTGATAATTTGTAAAATAAAAACCGTAGCGCTATCTATTTATAAGCGTTACGGTTTTGTTTTGATCCGCCATAGTCTTGATGTTACGAGTAAACGGATTTGTTGCGAAATGTCAAGTTGTGTTTTCTGTGAATGTGATATAAAATGATATAAATAATTGAAGCAAAATCTGTTTTTATAGATTGTTTTTAATTGTTATCAATTTTTTGTATAATGATATATAATTTATAACAATAATTTTGTTGTCACAAAATAATGTTGTAATTTTGCAAGGAAAATGTGTAATATCAGCAGTCTCCAGATTATATTTAAGAATTAGCAATTATGAATCAGAACACAAAGACCAGTAATCTGATAAAGACCATAGTCATTATATGTGACTTTTTGGTCCTTAATATTTTGTTGTATGCTTATGTTCGTTGGAATTGGGCTGTGCATGATTTTACCAACGGTACTCGGGGAATGATATTGGCTGTTTTAGCCAATTTCGGAATGGTCTTTGCCCAGTTTTTTTTCTCCACAGTTGTTCATGAACGTCGTACCACATCCGAACAGATTCTCAGACAGGTTACTTTGCTGGTTTTGTTGCATGGTGCGATGACGTTCTTGATATCAAGTGTTTTCTTTCAGCATGATAATCTGAAAGCACCTGATTTCAAGTTTACCGTATATTTTACATTGGTCTTATATGTAGGAATATTGTTTTCACGATATTGCGAGCGTTGGATAATCAAGCGTTATCGCAGTATAGGACGCAATAGAAGGACGGTAATATTCATCGGTTCCGATCCCTTGATAATACCGGTTTATAAATTTCTTGTGGGCAATCAGTTCATGGGATATCATGTACTCGGATATTATGCAGACAATCGTATTGAGAATTGTCCCGAAGGATTGGAATACAAGGGATCTTTGAATGATTTTGAGAACGTGATGGAAAACTCATCCGATACAAATTCGGCTGATGAGTTGTATTGTAGTATCCCAGTTACGGAGCATAAACTTACGCGCCGTATTATGCGCTATTGTAACAGTCATGTTATTCATTTCTACTATATACCGTCGTTCTCTCAGGTTTTCGGTCATACGGCTAAGTTTGAGCATGTCGGAGATACTATAGTATTTACTAACTATGATGAGCCGCTTACCAATCCTACAAACCGGTTCCTTAAGCGTGCTTTTGACCTTGCTGTGTCATCGTTCATACTTCTATGTCTGCTTCCTTTCATACCGTTTATAGCACTTGTCATCAAGTTGCAGAGTCCGGGACCGATATTCTTCAAGCAGTCGCGTACAGGTCTTAACGGTAAGGAGTTCAAATGCTATAAGTTCCGTTCAATGCATGTCAATGTTGATGCTGACCGTGTTCAGGCTACGGAAAAAGATCCGCGGAAATTTGCTTTCGGCAACTTCATGCGTAAGGCAAATATTGACGAGTTGCCTCAGTTTCTCAATGTGCTACGGGGTGATATGAGTATAGTGGGGCCGCGTCCACACATGCTCTACCATACAGAGGTATATCGTGAATTGATAGATAAATATATGGTGCGTCATTTTGTGAAACCAGGCATAACAGGTTGGGCACAAGTGACAGGATTCCGTGGTGAGACCAAAGAACTTTGGCAGATGGAAGGCCGTGTGCAAAGAGACATCTGGTATATCGAGAATTGGAGCATTTGGTTGGATTTGCGTATAATAGGTAAGACAGCCATGCAGATAATCGTGCATGACGAGCATGCTTACTAAGCATTTTGATTTTATGGAATAACAAATCCCGCTCATCCTTTTCGTAAAGAATGGCGGGATTTGTTTTTTTGGGGGGATATATTGTCTTATTTCTTATATCTTCTGAGAGCAGCTATCAGTTCGTTGTTCTCAGTCTTTGTACCTATGGTTATTCGCAGACAGTTCTGACATAATGCCACCCGAGTGCGGTTTCTTACAATTATACCCTCACCAACGAGATAGTCGTATATGATTTGGGCATTGTCCATTTTTGCAAGGAAGAAGTTGGAGTCTGTCGGATATACACCTCTGCATATAGACAGTTCACGGAAGCCGTTACACATTCGGTCACGTTCAACGAGTAGCAAGTTTACCCATTTTTCCACTTCATATGGGTTTTTCATTATCTCGATGGCTTGCTGTTGTGTGAGTAGATTGATGTTGTATGGATACTTCACTTTGTTGAAAACCTCTATGATTTCTTTTGAGGCAAATGCCATACCTAATCGTATGGCCGCACATCCCCATGCCTTGCTCAAGGTGTTGAGCACGATGAGGTTGGGATATTTTGCCAGTTCAAGTCTGAACGGTTTCTGTTTTGAGAAATCGCTGTAAGCCTCATCGACAATTACGATACCGTCAAAGGCGTTCAGCACTTTCTCTATTTCCTCTCTCTGCAGATTGTTGCCGGTAGGGTTGTTCGGGCTGCATATCCATATCAGCTTTGTATTGTCGTCACAGGCAGACAACAGTCTGTCTGCATTCATTTGGAATTTCTCGTCAAGGAGTACCGGTCTGTACTCCACGTCATTGATATCGGCGCAAACCTTATACATGCCGTATGTAGGCTCAATGGCCACTACATTGTCCGTTCCGGGCTGTGTGAAGCATCTGTATGCCAGATCTATGGCTTCGTCACTGCCATTGCCGAGGAATATGCTTTCTTCCGGCACGCATTTGGCTTTGGCTACAATCTGTTTCAACTCTGTCTGAAGCGGGTCGGGATAGCGGTTGAACGGTGCGTTATACGGGTTCTCGTTGGCATCGAGAAAAACCTTTGCCACATGTCCGCTGTATTCGTTGCGTGCACTGCTGTATGGTGCCAGACTTCTTATGTTGGGTCTTATAAGTTCTTCTATTCTCTTCATATTCGTTTTATCCTTCCAGACTTTTCATTCTTACGGTCATCGCGTTCTTGTGGGCATCGAGTGATTCTGCCGCCGCCATTGTCTCTACAGCCGGTCCGATTCTCCGTACCCCTTCTGCCGTGATATGTTGGAATGTTATTTTCCTGCAGTAACTGTCCAGATTGACACCGCTGTATGCTGCGGCATATCCGTGTGTGGGCAGTGTGTGATTGGTGCCGCTGGCATAGTCGCCCGCACTCTCGCATGCATATTTTCCGAGAAATACGCTACCTGCATTCGTTATCTTCTCTGCTACATCCTCATAGTTGTCAGTCTGTATGATGAGGTGTTCAGGAGCATATGCGTTGCTCAGGTCTATTGCATCCTGTATATTGTCAACGAGTATCAGCCGGCTGTTTTCCAGAGTCTTGGCAGCGATATCCTTGCGCGGTAACATGTCAAGTTGGCGTCCAATTTCAGCTTTCACCTTGCTTGTCATCTGCTCGCTTGTCGTTATCATCATGACCTGTGAGTCGGTGCCGTGCTCGGCCTGTGACAGCAAGTCTGCGGCAACAAAGCAGGCATTGGCCGTTTCGTCGGCTATGACACACACTTCCGATGGTCCGGCCGGCATGTCGATAGCCACATCGTGCAGGCTTACTTGTTGTTTGGCAGCCATTACATATTGGTTGCCGGGACCGAAAATCTTGTATACTTTTGGTATCGATTCCGTACCGTAAGCCATTGCTCCTATGGCCTGTACGCCACCGGCTTTGAATATGTGGCTCACGCCGGCCACCTTGGCAGCCATTAGTATTGCAGGATTAACCCGACCTGAGCGGTCGGGTGGGGTGCATAGTATAATATCCTTGCATCCGGCTATCTTGGCCGGAGTCGCCAGCATCAGCACTGTGCTGAAAAGGGGCGCCGTGCCTCCGGGTATATACAGTCCGACACGCTCTATGGCCACACTCTTCTGCCAGCACGTCACTCCCGGTTGTGTTTCTACCTTGCGGCAGTCAAAACGTTGCGATTCGTGGAATACCTTTATATTATGGTGTGCCAGAGTGATGGCATCTTTCAGATTGACTGATACCAGTTTTTCCGCTTCGTTCATCTCCTCTTCGGTAACGGTCAATGATGCAAGCTGAGCGTGGTCAAATCTCTCCTCATATTCAATAATGGCCTTGTCACCTCTTGTTTTCACGTCATCAAGTATTGCCGTCACTGTCGCGTTCAGGCTTGACACATCCATATGCGGACGTTCGATGATGCCGGTCCATTCTTCCTTTTTAGGGTATCTTATGATGTTCATATTTTTGCTTATAAAAAATCAAAGTATCATCTTCTCTATCGGAGTGACCAGAATGCCCTGTGCTCCAATCTCTTTCAGCCGGCCTATTATTTCCCAAAAACGTTTTTGGTCGAGCACGGTGTGCACCGAGCACCACTCTTCATCAGCCAGGGGTATCACAGTAGGACTTTTCAGTCCCGGCAGAACATCAATGATTTCCTGCAGGCGTGCTTTGGGAGCATTCATTCTGACATACTTTTTGTCCTCGGCGTTGCGCACGGCCTCAAATCGGAACAGCATGTTTTGCAGTATATCGCGCTTTTCCCCGTTCAATTGTTTGTTGCCTATTAGCAGGGCCTCACTCTTCATTACAACTTCTACTTCGCGCAGATTGTTGCTCACGAGAGTAGACCCGCTGCTGACGATGTCGAATATGCCGTCGGCCAGACCTATACCCGGAGATATTTCCACGCTGCCTGTAATGACATGTATATCGGTATTTATCCGGTTCTTTTCGAGGTAGTTGCGTAGTATGTTGGGATATGACGTAGCTATTTTCTTGCCGTTGAACCATTCTATGCCGTGATAGTCTATGTCTTTAGGAATGGCGAGCGACAGACGGCAACGGCTGAAGCCGAGGCGTGATATTATTTCGGCATCTTCGCCCCGTTCCATAAATTCGTTTTCGCCTACCACACCGATGTCGGCCACACCACCGGCCACACTCTGCGGAATATCGTCGTCGCGCAGATAGAGCACCTCGAGCGGAAAGTTGGACGACTGTACCAGAAGAGTGCGTTTTCCGGCGTTTATCTTTATGTCAGCCTCAGCGAGAAGGTTCATCGTGTCTTCGAAGAGGCGACCTTTGGATTGAACAGCAATACGTAACATATAATCTTGTTTTCTAAAAAATAGAGTGCAAAAATACTTAAAATAATGTTAGTGTGCAAGAAAATAGTTACTTTTGCATTCAAATTGAAAGTGTTTTGAATATAAAATGAATGAACATGACTGATAAAGCGACATTTATGTGGCTTTTTGCATGGTTGACAATAGCATCGGCAATGGTGTCATGCAATGCCGGTGATGGTAGAAAGATTGAATCTCCTTGGGGAGTGGTGAACGATTCTGCCGGTGTGGGCGACAGTTTCGATCTCGATCGTATACAGGCCAATGGCGAGATTATAGTCCTTACGTTGGGTGGTCCTGACTCATATTACGACTATCGGGGCCGTCATCTCGGTCTTCAGTATATCCTTTGCCAACGCTTTGCCGACCATATAGGAGTGGGGCTGCGTGTGGAGGTGTGTCGTGACACGACCGATATCTTGCGCCGCCTTGCCGCTGACGATGGTGATGTGGCCGCCTGTTTTGTTTCTGATAATGATGTTGCGGTGTTGTCTCCCGGTACACGTCGCCTTCAATCCTGTGGTGTCGGAATCGATAGCGTCGGTGTGCATTGGGTGGTGTCGGCCGATAAGCCGAATCTGGTAGAGGCTCTCAACGGATGGTACCGGCCTGAAATGATTGCAGAGGTGCGTAAAGAGGAATCTTTTATGCTCAGTTCGGCTTCTGTGAAACGACGTGTCCATTCGCCCATGCTCAATCGCAAGGAAGGTATAATATCGCGTTACGACGCTCTGTTCATGACCTACAGCCAACCCATACGGTGGGACTGGCGACTTATGGCAGCGCAGTGTTATCAGGAGTCTACGTTCGACCCGTCTGCGCAGTCGTGGGCCGGTGCCTGCGGACTGATGCAGATAATGCCTGCCACGGCTACCAGACTGGGACTTTCTCATGACAAACTGTTCGACCCGGAGAGCAATATTGCCGCCGCTGCCCGTTTTCTCGGGCAGTTGGACCGCAAGTTCAGCGACATTTCCGACCGTGGCGAGCGTCTCAATTTTGTGCTCGCCTCGTACAATGGCGGCTATCATCACATACGCGATGCCATGGCTCTGGCCCGTCGCGACGGGCGAGATCAGCACCGTTGGGCCGACGTGTCGCGATATGTGCTATTGCTCAGCACACCACGATACTATCAGGACCCGATTGTGAAATACGGATATATGCGCGGTTCGGAGACGGTAGACTATGTGCAGCGCATACGTCAGCGCTGGCAGTCGTATAGCGGAGTGCGGGGCGGAACGGCGGGAGTATCGGTCATGACACCGCGCAAGGCCAAGCAGCAGAAGAAGAAATATCAGATATAATGCCGTTATTTCTTGTTTGAGACGTAAAGCCTTGTATCAGATATATCACGCATTGAGTATTGTCTATAATCAAAAAGTCCTCCACTCATAATTATAATTTTTCATTCAAAAATTATCTGATTATCAAATTACAACAAATTGACACTACTTCGCACATCCAGCACCCCACTGAACATATCCATCTCTCGTTTTAATATACACAATCGTACTGCCAACTCTCGCCATCTTTTCACCGCTTCAATTACATCTGAAATAATCCTTTCAGCCGTTTTGTGGTTAAGCATATAATCTGCGCAAGCATCAAGCAAGATGCTGAGGTCTGCTTTGTTGGAAGTAGATGAAATAAGCAGACTTTGATATTCGTTTAGGGTGGGATTCATATCGTATGCAGGAGAGAGCGTCCAGCCTTTTGCTGTCAATAAAAAACCATGATTCCGAAAATGGTCATCGCTGTTGCCAATGCAGATATTGAAAGCTACACGACGATAAAGTTCCTGCAAATTGTGCTCGACATCCGTACAGTTCTGAATAATGAAATCAACTATATCCAAATAACCATGTCCCGTAGTTGCATTATCTCCGTCATTCAGTCCCAACAGAGTCATTGCTGAAGCAAAATGAATCCGTTTTCCGTCTTTGGTTCTGTCAAAACGCTCTGAAAGTAAGGTGTGATATTTTTCGCCTGTGGCAATAACTTTTGTTTTCGCTGCGTTTATACCGACTTTTGCTGCAAGTAGATGGCTGAAATGTTCCCAAAGCCCGGTATCGTAATCATCTTTGCGTGATGGAAACTTTGCAATGTACAGCGTTTTATCCATATCAATTACACTTGCTTTCGGTCTTGCTCCACCCAATGAAGAACCCGGTTGCACAAGTTGTGCAATCCACTTTCTGTCTGGCAACTCATTATCCTCTTCGCTTCTCTCAATCTCCGCACTGGCTGCAATCAATTCCCTAATATCCGTCAAAGGTGGAATTTTCAACAATTCACTTACATTTATAAATTCTCCATCCGGATCTTCCTTAAAGCGGAAAGCTCCCATTCGGGAGAAGTCATCAATGCCTGTCAGAAAGTCGAATGAAGACAACCGTCGCATTGACCGATTTTCTTCCATTGCTGTAAGCTGTTCACGTCTCAACAACAGAGTTCGTCCCCAACGATCCGGCAAAGCATCAGAAAAACATCCGAATATATCTTTTCCCTGCTGCGTATATTGTTGTCCCGGATAATTGTTTAAATCATCACTCAAAAACAAATCGCCATGCTTTTTCAACCATTCATCGCTGAATGTAAAGCAATAGCTGTCCGAGCCACGAAGTGATTCGTAACCCAACTCGCCAATGAGTTCTATATCCTTCAGCCAATCAAAATCGGCATATACATACAGTTTCTTCATCACCTATTCCTTTTTTGATGCACGTTCCCTTGTCTTCAAACTCAAATCCTGCAAAGCTTTTCCCAATTTATCTTCTTTCGCCAGCCAAAGAATATCATCGTCAAGCTGCAAGGCATACAGCACACGCAAATAGATTCCGATTGCCACAGTCGGCGCACCTTTCTCTATTCGGGATACGGTCAACGGAGAGCAGGTCGCCCGTTCTGCCACCTGGGCTACACTCAGGTTCCTTCGTAGGCGAGCCAGCTTAATCTGCTCCCCTACTATTTGCATTTTCCGCTCCAATTTTCGAGGCAGTTTAGTGCCCATTGTATTTTTTGACATAATCAACTCATTATATAATATGCAAAGATAGTGCTTTTTGTTTATTTAATGATGTATTATAGATTAAAAATCGCATATCATAGCATAATTAACCATGCACATAACCCATTTTGAGCTGAAACTCTCAAGAGCTAAATACTGGTATATTGTTTGTTGTCGCTATATATACCTATTGACAAATAAAAATGCGATGCAATATATTACAGACTTTCTACCAATACACATCAAAATCTGCCTCTCAAAACATGATTTTGCACAAAGTTTTTAACTTGCTTTCCTAATCCGAAAAAAAGCACTAAATTTGTACTCGTTCAGCGAAGAAAAAGAAGTGCAAAACGGACTTTTCTACCATTTTATTTATTAAATTTTGGTAGTCAACCGGTCTAATATGCTGCATGGGAAATTAACAATTCCTTTAGAGAAAAGTCTGTTGTGATTATAAAATGTGAAGTAGCCAACCCGCTCATTGGTAAACCATTAATCAACAATAGCAATAAATCTAAAGAGATATAAACATAAACTAAAGAGACTCTTATGGATAAGGCTTATCAACTTTTGAAATATGTATATGGCTATGATTCATTCCGTCCACTTCAGAAGGATATTATTGACCATGTCGTTTCCGGTAGGGATGCTTTGGTATTGATGCCCACAGGTGGTGGTAAATCAATCTGTTACCAGATACCTGCACTTTTGCTTGAAGGCGTGGCAATCGTTGTATCACCACTCATATCTTTGATGAAAGATCAGGTTGATGCACTGCAAGCTAATGGAGTTGCAGCAGATGCTATAAACAGCAGTAATGAGGATTGTGTTAACAGAAACATTCGTGAGCGTTGCCAGAAAGGGGAACTTAAGATTCTCTATATTTCACCCGAACGTCTGATGACAGATATTCCTTGGCTGCAACGGTGTGTAAAGGTATCCATGATTGCCATAGACGAAGCGCATTGTGTCTCACAATGGGGACATGATTTCCGACCGGAATACACTCAGCTGGGAGTGCTGAAAGAATGTTTCTCTGAAGTCCCGATACTTGCTTTGACAGCAACGGCAGACAAGGTTACAAAAGCAGATATAGTCGAACAACTACGTTTGCATGAACCACGAATTTTCATCAGCAGCTTTGACCGTCCTAATCTGAGTCTTGATGTGCGCAAGGCTTACCGGAAGCGTGAGCGCATGCGCACTATATTGAATGTTATAGGCCGTCATCATGACGAAAATGGAATTATATATTGTTTGTCGAGGAAAAGCACGGAGGATTTTGCTGCAGACTTGAAATACAATGGCATTGCGGTTGGAGTTTATCATGCCGGCCTCTCATCAGAGGAGAGAACTCGTGTGCAAGATGATTTCATTAACGACCGTATCCACGTGATATGTGCCACGATTGCTTTTGGTATGGGTATAGATAAAAGTAACATACGTTTTGTGATACATAACAACCTGCCCAAGAGCATCGAGAGTTTCTATCAGGAGATAGGCCGAGGCGGAAGGGACGGATTGCCGACAGAGACCATACTGTTCTATAATTTGCAGGATTTGATAACACTTCGTAGCTTTGCCGAAAAAAGCGGACAGCGTGAAATCAATATAGAAAAGTTGAACCGCATGCAGGAGTATGCCGAGGCACAGGTGTGCAGAAGGCGGATTCTTTTGAATTACTTCGGTGAAATCAGCGAATGTCATTGTGGTAATTGTGATGTGTGCAAGAATCCACCACAACATTTTGATGGTTCGATCCTTGTCCAAAAAGCATTATCAGCCATAAAGCGATGTAATGAGGAGATTGGTTTTTCGGTAGTAACGAATATATTGAAAGGAAGTTTTTCTCCTGCAGTCGTTGCAAAAGGCTACGATAAATTAAGAACATTTGGGGTGGGACATGATATTCCTGCCAATGATTGGCATGCCTATCTGTTACAAATGCTTCAGATGGGCTATATAGAGATTGCATATAATGAAGATAAGCATCTGAAGGTTACATCATTGGGCGAAGATATCCTATATGGACGAAAGCAAGCCCAACTGTCTGTCATCGTTCGCGAAGATTTGCGTGTTACAAAGCGAAAGCGTACGAGCACCATTTCTGAATCATCTATGAATACCGTTTCTGACGATGACCTGCTATTTGAAAAACTGAGGATATTGCGCAAGACTATAGCTGATGAAATAAAGAAGCCTGCATATATAGTTCTTTCTGATAAGTCTCTGCGTTCTCTTGTGTCCGAAAAACCAACAAATCTTTTTCAATTTGGAAATGCTTACGGTATAGGTGAATACAAGAAGATGCAGTTTGGTGAGCGTTTTGTAAATTTGATTTGTAATCATCTCGGAGTTTCTTATTCGCCAGAACCGCTTGTACTACCTGTAAAAAGCCAAAATGCTGATGAAAATGGAGAGGTTACATCTTCCATAAAGTCAGAGTTATCCTATATGGATAGGCAAAAGCATCTATATGCCAATGCATACGCACCTTGGACAGAAGAAGAGGAAAGGGCATTGCTTTATCTTTACAAACAAGGAAAAAAAGTATCTGAACTTATTGATATATTTCAAAGAAATGCTGGGGCAATCCGATCCAGACTTGAAAAATTAGGTGAATTATAACGGATATACAATTCGCCCATAAACTGAAAACACAGACATTCGTATGTTTTCGTTTCTCACAACACTACCGGCACAAAGAAGGCGTTGCAATGGTATGTGAATGCCATCCGTTCGACAGAGTGGTATTAATAACTTTACTCGGTAATGTTATTAAGATAGCGGTGTAAAGCTATTAACATCAAACAGTAATCTTATTGAAATTATGTTCCGTTCGCGACGGCCATATCTTTCCGGATGGTTGTCGCGGCTATACTGTAAGGGCGGTTTGACTGATGTCGGAAAATGCCATCGTGATAATTAGAGGGAAGAAATGGAAAAAATTGGTCGCTGATATTTCCATTTTTTGACTGTCGAACATCCGGTTATTTACGATCAAATGATAGAACAATCTATTGCCGAAATGAAAAAAAGGCAAACCGTGAGAAAAAATAGCAATTTTCGGGTCGTTAAAGAAAAAGGGTTGTCGTAACTTTGCACTGTCGAAACAAAAAACATATATTGCGCTATGAATAAGAAACTAATTATCATGTTGTTGGCTATGTTTGTAGCCGGAACGACCGATTTATTTTCGCAGAGTATGAATAAAAGAACAGAAGAAACCCCGCAGTCCGTTATCGCCAATGTGCATAAGGCTGCCCAGTTGCTGAAAGAGAAAGGTAGCGAGGCACTTGCCGTACTTACCGATCCGAAGTCCGAATTCAATGACAGGGATGCGTATCTCTTCATTATCGACGTGGATAAAAGCCTCGTAGTTTCCAACCCCCGCTTTCCAGAGCGTACCGGAGGCAATATCCGCGAACATCTCGACTGGTCGGGAAAACACTACGGTGTGGAACTGTGCGAGGTCGCCATGCGTGGCGGCGGCTGGATAGAGTTCGTATGGCCGAAACCGGGAACGGAAAAGGGCGTGCGCAAGGTGTCCTATATCTACCCGATTCCGGGTATGCGTTACACGGTATGTGCAGGCATTTATAACGATTCCATGACACTCGACGAGCTGAACGCACTGACCGGTCACGGAAAAAAGAACGTTTTCGATAAGCCGAGTGCAGAGCCGGGCTCGTCCGGGCTATGCCGAGGCGAGAAAAGGTGCAAGAAATTGAAAGTGGCTGTCATTTTCGAGGTGACGCCTACCGCAGAAGGAAAAGCGGATTATTTCAAGATGGGTGCAGCCTTGAAAGAGGAGTTGCAGCGGATGCCGGGCTTCATCAGCGTGGAGCGTTTCGCCAGTGTGAACAACGAGGGCAAGTTTCTTTCGCTGTCGTTCTGGGAGAGCGAAGAAGCGGCGGCAGGCTGGCGCAATCAGGTGAATCATCGTCAAAGTCAAAAGGCGGGACACGACAAGTTGTTCGACAGCTACCGTATTTCCGTAGGTGAAATCGTGCGCGAGTACACCGACCGCAAGCGTGGAGCGGCTCCAGCCGATTCCAATGAATATCTTGGTGTCGATTGACGTATGGAGCAATTTTTCCCATACGGAGAGCAGGAGATCGCCTATCTGAAAAGCAGGGACAAACGGCTCGGAGAGGTTATCGGCAAGGTGGGCATGGTGAAAAGGCGGGTGATACCCAACCTTTTCGCCGCGCTCGTCCATTCGATTGTGGGACAGCAGATTTCGACCAAAGCGCATGAAACTATTTGGCGGAAGATGACGGGTGCGTTTGGGGAGGTCACGCCCGAAAAGGTGCTCGGCCTTTCGCCCGAAGAGTTGCAGGCGTTCGGAATCACGTTCAAGAAGGTGGATTACATCCGGTCGGCGGCACGGAAAATCGCATCAGGCGAGTTCGACATCTATGCGCTCAGGACGATGAGCGATGCCGAGGTCTGCGCCAAGTTGTCGGAACTGGACGGTATCGGCGTATGGACGGCGGAGATGCTGATGCTCCATTCGCTGCAACGCCCCGACGTGTTGAGTTTCGGCGATTTGGCGGTGCAGCGCGGTTTGCGGATGCTGTATCATCACCGCAAAATCACCCGCCCCCTGTTCGAGAAATACCGCCGCCGCTATTCTCCTTACGGCAGTGTTGCCTGTATTTATCTATGGGCGGTGTCGGCAGGTGCGGTGGAGGGTTTGAAAGATTATGCACCGAAAGAGAAAAACGATGGACGAAAAAGAAAAAATAAAGGCGATTCTCGACCGTGACAGCCGTTACGACGGGGGGTTCTGGTACGGAGTGAAATCGACGGGTATCGTGTGCAAGCCTTCATGCAGTGCAAAAATCCCGTTGTTGAAGAATATCGAGCTGTTCGACTGGGTCGAGGATGCTATAAAAAGCGGTTACAGACCGTGTAAAATCTGCATGAAAGTTATGAAAGAGAAAAATACTATCAAGATAAAGCGTTATGAATCGCCGTGCGGCGTGCTGATGCTCGGGTCGTTCGGCGACAAACTATGCCTGTGCGACTGGCAGGTGGAGAAACACCGCGACCATGTGGACAGACGCTTGAAAAGAATATTGCGTGCCGAGTTCGAGGAGGGAACATCGGAAGTAATCGGGAAAGCGGAGCGGCAGCTCGACGAATTCTTTGCCGGACAGCGCAGGGAGTTCGACATGCCGCTGCTGTTCGTGGGTACGGATTTCCAGAAAACGGTGTGGAACGAATTGCTGAAAATCCCGTTCGGGCAGACGATTTCCTACGGCGAGATGGCACGAAGAATCGGCATGCCCAAAGCCGTGCGTGCGGTTGCCAGCGCCAACGGAGCCAATTCGATGTCTATTTTCGCGCCGTGCCACCGCGTCATCGGTAGCGACCGTTCGCTGACGGGTTACGGCGGCGGGCTGGATGCCAAACGGATGCTGTTGGAGCTGGAGGGCGTATTATAAATATGAAAGAGACACAGAACGAATTGAATTATAGCCGGATTGCCGAAGCCATCCGGTTCATACGGGATAACCGCAAGGAGCAGCCCTGTTTGGAGGCCGTAGCCGAAGCGGTGAATATGAGTCCGTTCCATTTTCAACGGATTTTCAAAGAATGGGCAGGGATTACGCCGAAGCATTTCCTGCAATATCTCAATGTCGAGTATGCCAAGCGTATCTTGCACGAGACGCACGCATCGCTTTTCGACACGGCGCAGGAGGTGGGTTTGTCCGGTACGGGACGACTGCACGACCTGTTTATCACTGTCGAGGGTATGACGCCCGGTGAGTACAAAAACGGCGGGGAGAATCTTTTTATCAATTACAGTTTCGCCGCGACGCCTTTCGGCGACATCCTTATCGCCTCTACTCCGAAAGGTATTTGCAGCATGGAGTTCGCCGACGACCGTATGGAGACGTTCGGCTCCCTGCAAAGATGGTTCCCCCGCGCACGGTTCCGGCAGACACTCGACAACATACAGCAGAATGCCTTATTCATTTTCACACAGGACTGGAGCCGACTGGGAGAGATAAAGCTGCATCTGAAAGGTACGGAGTTTCAGATGAAGGTGTGGGAGGCATTGCTTAAGATTCCGATGGGCGGAATGACCACTTACGGAGACATTGCCGCGAGCATTGACAATCCGCGTGCCTGCCGTGCGGTAGGTACGGCTGTGGGCGAGAATCCGGTAGCGTTCCTCATTCCGTGCCACCGCGTGATTCGCGCGACGGGAGAAATAGGCAACTATCATTGGGGTGAAATCCGCAAAACGGCCATCATCGGCTGGGAAGCGGCAAAACGGAAATATGAATAAAAGAAAACTGACACCATTCTGTCATTCTGCCTGTCGTTTCCTTTACATACTCCGTCCGTATATTCGTATCGCAGCTTTTCCTTTTCAATAACCAGATATTGACGTTTGCATACTCAGAGACCGCGTTACAGCATTCCCTTCGTGCTGGGCAGCTCGTAGTGATGGATGTCGCGGCGCACAGCCATCTTTATGCTGCGGGCCAAGGCCTTGAAGATACCCTCTATCTTATGGTGTTCGTTGGTGCCCTCGGCACGTATGTTGAGGTTCATGCGGGCGCTGTCGCTCAGGCTCTTGAAGAAGTGGAGGAACATTTCGGTGGGCATGTCGCCGATCTTTTCGCGGTGGAACTCGGCGTCCCATACCAGCCACGGGCGGCCGCCGAAGTCGAGAGCCACCGAGCAGAGACAGTCGTCCATGGGCAGCGAGTAGCCGTAGCGCTCGAAGCCTCGCTTGTCGCCCAATGCGCGTAGCAGACACTCGCCCAAAGCAATTGCGGTGTCCTCGATGGTGTGGTGCTCGTCTACGTGCAGATCGCCGCGGGTGCGTACCGTGAGGTCAATCATGCCGTGGCGGCCTATTTGTTCGAGCATGTGGTCGAAGAATCCCAGTCCGGTGCTGATGTCGCAGCGGCCGGCGCCGTCAAGATTGATGCTCACGCAGATGTCGGTCTCACCGGTGGTGCGTGTCACTTCGGCCGTGCGCTCTCCGGCAAAGAGAATCTCGGCAATCTTGTCCCATGTCATGCCGTCCTTGTCCAGTATCAGTGCCTTACAACCGATGTTTTCGGCAAACTTCCGGTCTGTTTCACGGTCGCCTATGACATAGCTTCCGGCGATGTCACAGTCAGGATTGACCATGTATTTTTCAACCATAGCCGTACCGGGCTTGCGCGTAGGAGCGTTGTCCTCGGGAAAATGATGGTCTATGAGAATGTCGTCGAATGTGATGCCTTCGCCTTCGAGTGTCTGTAAAATGAAGTTATGTACGGGCCAGAATGTGTCTTCGGGGAAAGATTCGGTACCGAGTCCGTCTTGATTTGACACCATGACAAATTCGAAGTCGAGCTTTGAGCGTATGAACGACAGGTTGCGGAATACGCCGCGTGTGAACTTCAGTTTGCCGAACGAGTCTATCTGCTCGTCTTCCGGCTCTTCTATCAAAGTGCCGTCACGGTCTATGAACAGTATTCTTTTTTTCATAAAGTCTGGTTTCTGTTGTCGGTTTTATATACGGTTTCCGCCATCTGTCTTCGTCCGTTCTCGTCTGTCTCTATGGCTCCATACAGATAGTACGTCACGAATACTATTGACATACGTACGTATGCCTTCATAAATCCGGCAATGAAGAACGTGCCTGCCGTAAGTGCGGTGATATAGTCGGGCATGCCGAGCGGATCGCCGTTGGCCATTCCGATATATGCTTGTATGTTTGCCATCGTGATGACAGATGCCGGCAACGCCGTGACGTGTTCTACCACGGTGATGATGATGGCGCAGACAAAGCCCACGCCAATAATCTTTCCTGTATACCGTCGCAGATATACCGTATATTCACGGGCAAGCAGAGGCCAGAAACGTGTGCCGGCATTTAGCACATATTTCATTGATATGGGTGCTAATGGCAGAAGAATTATGGCAACAATACATACGGATGTAAATGCCAGGGCGAGCGTCAGTACATGTGCCGACGGTTCTATGAGCATCATACTGAGACGAAACTTCCAAAAACACCCGAACGCCGTGGCGGGAACGATGACAATGGCAAGACACGACAGGACGGCTTTCAGTGTGCGCCATGCTGTATTCATATCGAATGTAAACCATCCTTTGGGTACTGGAATTGTATTGGTGGCACTATGGTGTACGAGCAATGATATTCCTCGTGAATAGAATGCTGTTTCAAACAAGCCTCCTGCAATCAGCATTATGATTATCGCAGCAAATGTAATTATCAGTTCTATTGCCGGCATGATGCTTTCCGACGGCCCATTGGTTGCAGGAACAAGACCGGTGAGAAGCGGCAGGCTTGTAAAAGACAATGTTCCCAATATGGCGCATGCAATTGAATATAACACTGCCGTGTGCCATGATGCTTTGAAGATACTTCTGAAGTTTTCGGTGTAAAGTTTGTAGCCCGACTTGATGATGTTGCCGGTGCTGCGACTTTTAAACAAAGTGTCTAAGGATGTTTTATTTCCCATAATTTTGTTATTATTCCATGTTCATTATTGCAAAGGTAGTGCTTTTTTCGTATCTTTGCGTCATAAAAAACTGAAATCATCATCAATATTAATACTTATTATGAAAATATTGAAATGGGGATTTATAGGTTGCGGAGAAGTGACCGAAAAGAAGAGCGGGCCGGCTTTCAGCGAAGTCGAAGGCTCGTCGGTGGTGGCCGTGATGAGCCGTAGCAGCGAGAAGGCACGTAGCTATGCCGAGCGTCACAGTATACCGCGATGGTATACCGATGCCCAACGGTTGATAGACGACACCGAGGTGAATGCCATATATATAGCCACTCCGCCTTCAAGCCATGCCACGTTTGCCATTATGGCCATGCGGGCCGGCAAGCCGGTGTATGTAGAGAAGCCTCTCGCAGCAAGTTATGAAGACTGTGTGCGTGTGAACAGGATAAGCGAGCAGACCGGTGTGCCGTGTTTTGTGGCATACTATCGCCGCTATCTTCCATATTTCCTTAAGGTGAAAGAGATTATCGACAGCGGTGTAATCGGCGAGATAATCAACGTACAGGTCCGTTTTGCCGTGCCTCCGCGCGATCTCGACTACCATAATTCGGGAAACTTGCCGTGGCGTGTACAGCCCGATATTGCCGGCGGAGGATATTTTTACGACTTGGCTCCCCATCAGCTCGACCTGCTGCAATACATGTTCGGAGTGATAACAGAGGCCAACGGCATCTGTGCCAACCGGGGACGTCTCTACGAGGCCGAGGATACTGTCAGTGCCTGTTTCAGGTTTGAAAGCGGGCTCCCCGGCAGCGGTTCGTGGTGTTTCGTGGCCTATGAATCGGCGCGTGAAGACCGTATAGAGGTTATCGGTGACAAGGGTCAGGTGAGTTTCTCTGTGTTCAACTACGATCCTATTTTGATTCATTCGGGCGGAGGCACGCAGAGTTTGCCCATACCCAATCCGTCTTATGTGCAATATCCGTTGATAAAAAATGTGGTGGAGCATTTGCAGGGCCTTGGAGTATGCACGTGTACGGCAGTGTCGGCCACGCCGGTGAATTGGGCTATGGACCGCATATTAGGTAAGTTCTGACAAAATATCGAGATGCCGATGGTGAGACTGTACCTTCTGTTGTTTGTTCTGATTGTGGCAGTAACGGTGGAGACCGGTGCCGAAACCGAAGGCAAACGCAAGGAATTGAGTTCCCTTAGGAAGACGGTAAGGGATTTCAGCTCGATAGACACCAACTATATAGAGCCGCAGCATTACAATTTTACAGTGATGGGACAGACTACGGCCACATATGAGATTTACACTCTGAAGAGCAGTACCGGGCAGACCGTAACACTGGCACCTGATGTTATAATGAAGGTCGGTCCGTTTTTCGGATGGCGTTGGTTTTTTCTTGGATATACCTTTGATCTGCGCAACATCAGTTTCGGCGGTAAGAAACAGAAACGTGAACTCGATTTCAGTATATACAGTTCCAAGATTGGTATCGATCTGTTCTATCGCCGTACAGGCAGCGATTATAAGATACGTGATGTCTGGATGGGCGATGATGTGGATGTCACACGTCTTGAGGGGGTTCCATTTGACGGTGTGAGTGTTGGGATATCAGGTTTTGACATATATTATATATTCAATCACAGGCGTTTCTCGTATCCGGCAGCATTCTCTCAGAGTACATGTCAGAAGAGAAGTTGCGGATCTGTAATAGCAGGAGTAGGGTATACGAAGAATTCCCTTGAATTGGATTACACCAAGTTGCAGAAAGCCGTGGAACGCAATTGCGAACCGAATACGGTGAAGATAGACAGCGGACTGATGTTCAACAGTGTTGACTATTATGATGTTAATGTGTCGTGTGGCTACGCCTATAATTGGGTTTTTGCCAAGAACTGGCTGTTCTGTGCCAGCGGAGCCGTGGCTTTTGCTTATAAGCATTCGGATGGCGATATGAACGAGAAGAAGGATTTTAACTTCAGTTTCGACAATGTCAATATCGATGGTATCGGACGTTTCGGGCTTGTTTACAACAATACACGATGGTATGCGGGAGCCAGTGCTATAATACGTTCGTATAATTACAGGAAATCCAGATTTTCCGCCAACAACACTTTTGGCAGTCTAAATGTTTATCTGGGATATAATTTCGGCAAAAAAAAACGTTATAAGAATAAATGAGCAGACGTATATTGGGTTTACTGATAATCATGGGGGCGCTTGCCATGGCGGTTACCGATGCCATGGCCGGTACGGCGGATAGTGACAACGTGCACTATTCACGGACAGACAGTATCATGATTTGCAGATTGTTGGCCGAGGCAGAGACTGTGCCCGATACGGAAAACATCCCGCTCTTTTTCGCAAGGAAGTTTTTGGGACGGCCCTATGTTGCCCATACTCTCGAAATATTCGACAAGGAGCATCTTGTCGTAAACACGTCTGAACTCGATTGCACAACACTGGTGGAGACGGTGGCGGCATTGACCTTGTGCGCATATAGACGCAAATACACTTTTGCAGATTATCTGGATGTGCTGAAAAGTCTGAGATATCGTGGCGGAATAATGTCCGATTATACCTCACGTCTGCATTATTTCAGTGATTGGATAGACGACAAACGGGCTATGGGGATAGTGACGGAGATATGTGAGCCTGTTCCTCCGTTCAGTGCAGTTCAGCGTCTTGACATACACTATATGGGCAGTCATACAGCGTCTTACAAGTCGTTGGCGGCTCATCCGGAGTTTGTCCCTGTCATAAAAAAGCAGGAATCTGCATTGACCGGACGCCGGTACAGATATATACCTAAAGATTGTGTCGGCAACAACGGGCTGATGAGAAAGGCCGTGGAGGACGGTGACATCATAGCAATAACATGCCGTAAGAAAGGTCTTGACATAGCCCATCTCGGTTATGCTGTCTGGCGGAATGACGGACTGCATCTGCTGAATGCCTCAATGATACATCATAAGGTGGTGGAGGAGCCGATGACACTGTACAGATACCTGCAGAAGCATCCGAGCCATACGGGAATAAGGATTGTGAGGATAAACAAATGTAACTAACAACAATATAAAATACAACGAATATGGAATTACCTGATTTTATGAGCTATGCCGGCAAATTTTCTGCCGGTGATTTTACAGAGAAGATTTCGCGTATTGCCAAAAGGGCAGGCGCAAAGTTGGTATATGCCGCGCTTATACTCTTTTATACATTGCAGAGTGATAAGGTTTCGGCCAAGGATAAGGCGATTATAATAGGTGCTTTGGGATATATGATAAGCCCGCTTGATGTTGTGCCCGATGCTGTGCCTATCGTCGGTCTGACTGACGATATGGCTGTCTTGCTGTATGTCTTGAAAAAGATTTGGGTCGATGTGGAACCTGAAATCAAGGAGAAGGCAAAGGAGAAGTTGGCAAAGTGGTTTGACGAAGACGAGATAAAAGAAATCGACGATCTCTTCTGACTTTCAATATATTATATGTCATCTGTCGCTTCCAATCCATGTCAGCTTTTTCCAAAGCCCCTCTAAAGGGCCGTGGGAATGGCTGCTCATCCACCAACGGCAGAATGTGATCTGAAGAGACAATACCGTTATACATAGCAGAAGGCTCCACGTGTCGCAAAGGTTGAGATGCAATCCCCAGTGATAGAACAGGAACGAACCTATGATGCTCTGTGTGATATAGTTGGTCAGACTCATTCTGCCGTAGGGCATGATATAGCGCATCGGCCGTGCCAGTCTTGTGGAATAGAATGCAAATAGAAGTCCTGTGACTATCATTGTCATGAAGCAAAACTTGTGCAAGGAATTGACAATGAGCATCATTGGTGTCATGAAACTTTTGGATGTGAACATTCCGGCAATGCCGGTAGTGTCAAGTGGCAGTGTCGATGCAAAGTCGGGTAGCAGTGTGCTGAGTCCGTATAGTGGCATGAACGCCAAAAGGGCAGCGGCAAACGTTTTTGCCCACATGCTTCTGTTGTGTGGAGTGTCGGCAAACCATTGTATACGTCCGGCAACGAGTCCGAGGATGAAAAGCGAGGCTGTCTGACAGAAGCGTCCTGCACCCCAGGCCCATGCCAGGCTGAATATCTGTCCGTCCCATAGGTTGGTCAATACGGTTTGGACGAAGTTGCCTTCAGACAGCATCTTCATTGAGTTGTTCCAATAAGGCTCGAAGTTGAATTCGAGTATAGTGGATTGGCTGTCTGTCAAAGCGGCATAGGCCATTTTGATCCAGTCAACCGGTTGTAACATCAGAACAGCCGCGATTATGAGCAACGTTTTGTTTTTCAGTCTGCACACCAAAGGCAGCACAAATCCCACAATGCTGTAAAGTACCAATACCTCACCACAGAAGAATGCGGCATTGAAACATCCGAAACCGAAAAGCAGCAACATGCGCCAACAAAAACGCAGGCGGAAGTCTTGGCCGCGTCGCAGTGCATTTTGCTCCATTATATAAAAGCTAAAACCGAAGAGCAACGCGAAGATGGCATAGGCTTTTCCTCCGACAACAAACCACAGGCAGTCCCATACCATACGGTCTGTGAGCTGGAGTAACGGTGATATAGGGTCTGATTGGTTATACAGGTTGAAATGTTCTATGCCGTGCAACATCAGAATCATTGCCACAGCAATGCCGCGGATAGCGTCGACAACTTCGATTCGGGAATGTTGGTTTGTTTTGTTCATGTCTTTTGACTACGTGTGGATATTGTCTGAAACAAAAAGAGACTAATTGAATTTTCAATCAGTCTCTTTTACTTTTGAGAGGTGCCTAGCAGATTCGAACTGCTGTAGACGGTTTTGCAGACCGTTGACTAAGCCACTCATCCAAGGCACCATTTCCTATTTGCGGTTGCAAAGTTAGGTATTATTTTTCATATCACCAAATTTTTCATGCTCTTTTTTGATTTTCTCTCCGCATTCCGAGTTCTTCTTATCGTCGTTTGCATGTCTTTATGGTATTTCGCGTGTGAAAAAGACGTTGCAATATGGCCCATATCGCATTGTGAAAGTGCCGCTTTGAGGATGTGAAAGTGGCACTTTGGGGATGCGAAAGTGGCACTTTGGGGATGTGAAAGTGGCACTTTGAGGATGCTAGGTGTGCGGTCAGTTATGTTTTGTCTCCGGACATTTTCTTCTTTTTCCGTTGTGTATGGAGCAACCGTCACACCCTTCACAATGAGGAGCGGGGCTGTTGAGCATTCTGTATATACGCCATCCGGCATAGATTATGGCACATGCTATTATGATATATACCGCTATTGCCTGCATGCGAAGTACTTTGTGTATTCTGATTCAAAATTAGGTGTGAAGATACCTTTACCGATATTTTCTGCAATCTCTTCCATGGTCCAAAATCGTCCGCCGTCCAGTTCGTCGGTGTCAGGGCTTATTGGACCGTCGTATATTGTCTTGTGAACATATACCAATTCTTTTTCCTTGTCGCTATTGAACACATAGTGGCCCAGCTCTTCGGGTGTGAAATCGGTGATGCCCAGTTCTTCGCCGACTTCGCGTTTAAGGGCTTGTCCGATACTTTCGCCTAAGTCAACATGACCTCCGGTAGACGTGTCCCATTTGTCTGGTTGTATGTCTTTCCATGCCGGCCTTTTCTGGAGGAATATTTCGCCTTTGCTGTTGAACAGGTGGAGATGTACCACAGGGTGGAGTATGTGTGAGCCGCTGTGGGCCTCTCCGCGGGTGACGGCTCCGATGATGTTTCCGGCTTCGTCTACAGCCGGTAAGTATTCGTTGTTGTTGTCCATGACTCTATGTTTTATTGTTTTTCAGTTTCTTCAGCAGGGCCTTGTTGATAGTCTGTATCCGTCTTCCTTGTTTTTCTATATCTTTACGCACATTGTTTATGTTGTAGTACAGTTCGGCAAAAGCGTTGAGGAAAAAGTTGGGTCTGCTGTCGGTTTCTATCACCTCAGGGTTGGTGATGATTCTTATTCCGCGTTCCTCTATATGTACGTCGATGTCAGTTCCGGTCATTATCGGCTCACCGTCATAGTGTATAGGGCCGGGTGTGTTGCGGTGTATATGGATGCGCTTAGCCTTGAATGTCTTTATTTTGGAGTTCTTGTCAAGTGTCTTGCTGAATATGTCAATGCTTATCTGTGGGGCGTCGAATGCGTTGAAAGGTTCCATTATTATTACGTCCATCAGCCCGTCGGTCATGGTGGCTTTGGGTGCTATATAGGCGTTGTTTCCATATTGCGAGGCATTGGCGCAGGCAATAAGAAAAGCCTTGTGTTTTTTTGTTCCGGTCTCGTCTTCCAGCTCGTATGTTTCCGGCTGGTAGTCCAGACCTTCTTTCAGAACATTTTCTATATATGTTATTGGTCCGCGTTTCTTTGAACTTGCAAACTTCTGGCTGATAAAAGCATCAAACCCCATGCCGCATGTACAGAAGAAAGGCAGCTCGTTGATGACGCCGTAATCGAATGTCTCTATGTTGTAGCGGTTTATGATGTCAATGGACTTCTTTATGTCTATAGGGATGGACAGGTGTCGAGCCAGACCGTTGCCCGATCCGCATGGTATTATGCCGAGTGCTGTCCGGGAGTGTACGAGTGAGCGTGCCACTTCATTCACTGTTCCGTCTCCTCCCACGGCCACTACTACGTCGATATTCTCATCTACGCATTGTCTGGCTATTTCCGAGGCGTGGCCGGCATATTCTGTGAATTTCACTTGATATTCGAACTTTGTTTTATCAAGTGTTTCGGCAATCATGTCCGGTATGTCGTTTTTCCCATGATTGCCTGATTTAGGATTCAGTATGAATGTTATGTTGTTTTTTGCGTCCATCTTATTTGCAAAAATACAATTTTAACTCATAATAATGTTTGCATCACGCATAAAAAAGTATAAAAGTGACGATTATTTAAAAAAAAGTATATAATTTGATAAAAAATGTGTACCTTTGCAGCCTGTATAACGTAGTAGTATATCTACACCTAATTATTATAAAAGTGGGACAATTACAAGAAAGATACAAAAGCTATCGTGAGCCTCAGAAGTTTATGGAGGCTGGCGTGTATCCCTATTTTCGTGCTATAACGAGCAAACAGGGTACAGAAGTAGAGATGGCGGGACAGAAAGTTTTGATGTTCGGTTCCAACGCATACACAGGATTGACGGGTGATGAGCGCATTATCAATGCTGCAAAAGAAGCCTTGGACAAGTATGGTTCGGGTTGTGCGGGAAGCCGTTTCCTCAATGGTACGTTGGATTTGCATGTTCAGTTGGAGAAAGAGCTTGCGGAATTTGAGGGCAAGGAGGATTGTCTTTGTTTCTCGACAGGATTCTCCGTAAATGCGGGAGTGCTTGCCGTTGTGGTTGGTCGTGGTGACTATATTATTTGTGATGATCGTGACCATGCAAGTATTGTAGACGGACGTCGTCTCTCGTTTGCAAAGCAGTTGCATTATAAACATAATGATATGGAAGATCTTGAGAATATTCTCAAGACACTTCCCAAGGAGGCTGTAAAGCTGATTGTCGTGGATGGTGTGTTCTCGATGGAGGGTGATCTCTGCAAGTTGCCGGAGATTGTGGAACTGAAGCATAAGTATAACTGCTCCATCATGGTGGACGAGGCTCACGGTGTGGGTGTGTTCGGACGTGAGGGCAGGGGTGTCTGCGACCATTTCGGACTTACCGACGAGGTTGATCTGATTATGGGAACATTCTCCAAATCGCTCGCAAGTATAGGCGGATTCATCGCAGGTGATGCAGATACAATCAATTTCATACGTCACACATGCCGCACGTACATATTCAGTGCGTCTGACACTCCTGCCGCAACGGCAGCCGCAATGGAGGCTCTGCACATTCTGAAGAGCGAACCTGAGCGTTTGGAGGCATTGTGGAAGGTGACCAAATATGCGTTGCGCCGTTTCCGTGAAGAGGGTTTTGAGATAGGAGACACTGAAAGTCCCATCATCCCGCTGTATGTTCACGATATTGACAAGACATTCCTTGTCACGAAGATGGCTTTTGATGCCGGTGTGTTTATCAACCCGGTAATTCCTCCGGCATGTGCACCTCAGGATACGCTCGTGCGCTTTGCTCTTATGGCGAGTCATACGGAGGAGCAGGTGGAACGAGGTGTGCAGGCTCTTACAAAGATATTCAAGGAGCTGGAAATAATAAAATAGTGATGAGAAAATTTGCAAGACTCGGAAAAAATAGCTACCTTTGCAACCGCAAAACAGGGAAATCTTTTCTGAGTTTTTGCAGCGGGGTGTAGCGCAGCCCGGTAGCGCTCCTGGTTTGGGACCAGGCGGCCGCAGGTTCGAATCCTGTCGCCCCGACAAAAGAATCCTCATGTGGGGATTCTTTTTTTGTTGGACTCGATTTTATGTATCGCAATTAAATTCAGTAATTCTCTTAATTTATAATGGAGAGTTGTTGATTACAATTTGCTTTTTCTATAGGTTGTAAGGTTTTTGAAATGTCTCTGCGTGGGAATGTGAAAGAGTGGAGACTATAAAGTATCAAACTGATTGTTGTGACAATCCGACGTTATCTGAATTCCAATTGTCTGTATCCTACGAGTCTCCATGTCCGTCCACCGGTCTCTTTATAGTAAACGTATGCCTGATACCGGTTTTCTGTCTGATGGAAATTCCCTTCTGTCGGTGATACGGAAATAGTGCCTTTGTCGTCCAGAAGTGCATATTGATATGAATAGTATCCTTGTTTCTGCATTACTGTGGCATGGTACATACCGTCTGTATCATTGTACGTCATTATGTAGTTTTCCAAGTCATCGTCAGTGGTCCAGTTTCCTCTGATTATTATTCTGCCGTGTGATATTTTCGGTGACTTCAATCTGTAATGCACATTTACATATTCGCTGATATAATCATTTTCAATGTTGTCGCTGTTGCGTATATAGAAGGCACCGTTGGCGTCTTCATCGTACAGATAGTTTTTGCGTGGCTCATCTATGAATGGATATGCATTATAGTTGTGTCCGTCCCATGTGATGCGATCTATGCCCATGGTGGGGTGGGTCACGTCAAGCACTTCAAACTTTCTGTATTCATTGCCGGCATTGAAGATAAGTTCTTTGTTGTGTCTCCATTCCAATCCTTTGCTGCTGATAAGGTTAGGACTGACGTCTTTGCGGGTGTTGTCACTTCTGTTGTTTTGCATAATGATTGTGCTTATTTGTTCCCTGTGGTTGGTCACCTTCAGTGGCCCATAACCCACGGTCAAGGTAATCTGTTGGTGGGATTTGTTGGTGTCGATGTCTGTATTTGCTGTGCATGACATACCTACTGCCATCAGCGGCTCTACAATCATAAATTCTATTGAAGCCGCTCTCTCGTTGTTCTCGTCAAAGATGGTCAGTCTGTAGTTGCCGCTCATTTTCAAACTGCATTTGTCATTGGGAAGCTGTAGGGTATAGTGGGTGTACAGTACGGTTGTGTTCAGTGAGTTTTGATAGTTTTCTATAGGATTGTCGTTGAATCCGTTGAGAAAGTCACTTTCAAAAATCTCTTGCGATACGGTCCAGTCATTTTCGCAATGCTCGATGCGGTAAGTGAAGCGATGGTACTCGTGAGACAGTTCGTCAAAGCCGATGTCAAGCACGTCGTCGCTGTTTAATATCATTACCGGCGGAGACAACCAGTCGTTGTTGACTACTGCTTGCAGCGTTTTTATCTGTCGGTTGTATACCGTTTGGCGCATGGCATTAATCTGATGTGCGGTTTGTGTTATGAGGCATATCATCGTGAAGATATACCTTGATATATATAATGCTTTTTTCATTGTTGCGTTTTTATTATATCAACGCATTGGCTTTGTGTTTATTGCATATGTTTTGCACATATATGGCGTACTAGCCGGGGTGATATCTATTGATATGTGCAGAATGGCATATAATAAAAATAACTCCTGCATCCCCGTGAGGGAATACAGGAGTCTTCTTGGTAAATTCTAAAACACTTACGTCTCTCGACGTTTTTGGTCTTTATTTCTTGTTCAGAGCCATGTCTATTGTCACTGCAACTGCAACGGTAGCGCCTACCATCGGGTTGTTGCCCATGCCGAGGAAGCCCATCATTTCAACGTGAGCCGGTACGGAAGAAGAACCTGCAAACTGTGCGTCACTGTGCATACGGCCCAATGTGTCGGTCATACCGTACGAAGCGGGACCGGCAGCCATGTTGTCCGGATGCAGCGTACGACCGGTACCGCCACCAGAAGCTACAGAGAAGTATGGTTTGCCGGCGAGTACACGCTCTTTCTTGTATGTTCCTGCAACGGGGTGTTGGAAGCGTGTCGGGTTGGTAGAGTTACCGGTGATGGACACATCTACATCCTCCAGCCAGTTGATGGCAACACCCTCACGCACATCATCAGCACCATAGCAGTTGACCTTTGCGCGCGGGCCGTCAGAATAGGCTATACGATTAACCACATCAACCTTACCTGTATAATAGTCGAACTTGGTCTGTACATATGTGAAACCGTTGATACGGCTGATAATCATGGCAGCGTCTTTACCCAGACCATTAAGGATACAACGGAGAGGATTTTTACGTACCTTATTTGCCATCTCTGCAATCTTGATGGCTCCTTCAGCAGCGGCGAAACTCTCGTGACCGGCGAGGAATGCGAAGCACTGTGTCTCCTCGCGGAGCAGACGGGCCGCCAAATTACCGTGACCGATACCAACCTTGCGGTCGTCGGCTACGGAACCGGGAATGCAGAAACTCTGCAGGCCGAGGCCGATAGCCTCTGCTGCGTCAGCTGCGCTCTTTACACCTTTCTTGATAGCGATTGCCGCACCGCAGACGTATGCCCACTTTGCGTTCTCGAAGCAGATGCGCTGTGTATCCTCGCAAATCTGATATGGATCGATGCCTGCCTCTTCGCAAATTTGGTTAGCCTCTTCGATATCTTTGATACCATTCTCATTGAGCGTAGCGATAACCTGTTTGATACGACGCTCCTGGCTCTCAAAACTTACTTTTCTTATCATTAGTCGGTCCTCCTCTTATTCTTTACGTGGGTCAATAGTCTTAACAATTCCCTGCTCGGCAGTAGTGCGGCCGTAAGAACCAGTGAACTTCTTCACAGCTTCGTTGGCATCCATACCGGCCTTGATGGCTTCCATCATTTTGCCGAGATGTACGTACTCATAACCGCATACCTGATTGTCCTTGTCGAGGAACATCTTGGTGATGTAGCCTTCGGTAAGCTCCAGATAGCGTGTACCTTTGGCAACGGTACCGTAGAGAGTGCCTGTCTGACTGCGCAGACCTTTGCCCAAGTCCTCAAGACCGGCTCCGATAACGAGACCGTCCTCAGAGAAAGCGCTCTGTGAGCGTCCGTAAACAATCTGAAGGAACAACTCACGCATGGCGGTATTAATAGCGTCGCAAACCAGATCGGTGTTGAGAGCCTCGAGGATCGTCTTGCCAGGCAGAATCTCAGAAGCCATTGCGGCTGAGTGGGTCATACCGGTACAGCCGATGGTCTCAACGAGACATTCCTGAATGATTCCTTCCTTGATGTTCAGGGAGAGTTTGCAAGCGCCCTGCTGGGGTGCACACCAACCCACACCGTGGGTATAACCGGAGATGTCCTTTATTTCCTTTGCCTGAATCCATTTGCCTTCTTCAGGAATGGGGGCGGGTCCGTGATTCGGGCCTTTGGCAACAACACACATGTTGTTGACTTCGTTAGAATAAGTCATATTCTTTTCAGTTTTATAAAAATGAATAATTTAATCTTATTTTTGTAACTGCAAAATTAATAAAACTATTGGAATAATACTCATTGTCGGGTATTCTTTTTAACTCTTTAACTACATTTTGTAACCAGCACTGATAAATAGCCGGTAAATGTATGAGAGTTGATAACCGGAAATGGCAAATTTTCTTTATGTGAATTTAAATGATGATGATTTAGAGCATTCACTGCGACCGGAGACGTCGTCCGCCAACAGCTGGGAGTTGATATAATGTCTGCTGATAAAGATTTCTAATATAAATATTTGCATGTACCAAAATAAGTACTTATATTTGCATAACATAAAAGATGTCGTCAGACTAATTTGATATATGAAAGAAGTAATAGTAAGAGATGCAGACTTGCGTCTTGCGGCAGAAGACATGGACGCTTTTCTGAAAGTGTTCAAAGACGGTATATACGCTGCTATAGATGGTGAACTTACAGCTGAGACAATGTCAGAGCTTAATGCTGAACAGATAACTTTGCTTGCCTACTGCATATTGCATGAAGAAGTTATGGATGGAGGGTTCATACAGTTGATACACAACGGATATGGAGGATTTATCTTTCTCAACCCGTTTGCAAAGGTGTTGCGGCAATGGGGGATGAGGGAACTTTCGAAATTGATATACGATGCACATACACTATATATAAAGTATCGTGAGGAGATAGAGCGAGAATGTTCCGATGAGGAATTCATGGAAATGTTTGAACGTTTTCCGGAGTTTGACGATATGGACGACAAGTTTGTGGAGAATGAAGAGGAATATACGTCTCAGATAGCATGTTATGTTGACGAACATATTGACAGATTTGCAAAGATTGAACAATGAATAAGGAAGAGGAACTGATACGCAAGAAAAGCCCTGTAAACATACGTAACAAGAAAGCATCGTTTGAGTATTTCTTTATCGAGACATACACTGCCGGCATCGTGCTTACAGGCACTGAAATAAAGTCTATCCGACTTGGTAAGGCAAGTTTGGTGGATACTTTCTGTTTTATACACAATGGTGAAATATGGGTTAAGGGAATGAATGTCAGCCCTTATTTTTACGGCTCATACAATAATCATGAACTGAAGCGCGACCGTAAGCTGCTTCTAAACCGCAAGGAAATACAGAAATTGCAGAGCGCAACGAAGCAGACGGGATATACCATCGTGCCACTGCTCGTGTTCATCGACCAAAACGGTCGTGCCAAGATGGATATTGCCTTATGTAAAGGTAAAAAGGATTTTGACAAGCGGCAAACACTGAAAGAGAAAGAAGACAGGCGTGAGATGGACCGTGCCATGAAGCATTATTGAACAATAGATGAGCAGACTTAATGATATCGTAAAGAATCGCATCCTTGTGCTTGACGGAGGCATGGGAACTATGATTCAACAATATAGCTTGACAGAAGAAGACTTCCGGGGTAACTGTTTCGGTGAAGTGGATGGATTGATGAAAGGCAATAACGATGTGCTAAACATTACGCGTCCCGATGTTATCGAAGACATACATCGTAAATATCTTGCTGTAGGTGCTGATATAATTACCACCAACACATTCAACAGCCAGCGCATATCCGAATCGGATTATCATATGGAGGCGTATTGTCGGGATATGGCTTTGGAGGGGGCGAGGATTGCGCGTCGTGTAGCCGATGCCTATTCTACAGCGGAGTGGCCGCGATTCGTAGCAGGTTCCGTAGGACCGACCAACAAAACATGTTCCATGAGTCCGGATGTGAGCAATCCTGCTGCCCGTGATATTACTTATGATAGTCTTTATGATGCTTATTTGGAACAGATCGATGCTCTGATAGAGGGTGGTGTGGATGCACTGCTTATAGAGACAATCTTTGATACTCTCAATTCGAAGGCCGCTGTAGATGCCGCCATGACGGCTATGCACAGTCGTGGTGTGGAACTGCCGTTAATGTTGTCTGTAACGGTGAGCGATCTTGCAGGGCGGACCTTGAGCGGACAGTCTCTCTCTGCTTATTTGGCAAGTGTGAGTACGTATCCAATATTCTCCATCGGACTAAATTGTTCGTTTGGAGCTCGCCAGATGCTGCCTTTCTTGAAAGAACTTGCAGCCCAGGCACCTTATTATATAAGTGCATATCCTAATGCCGGACTGCCAAACAGTCTCGGTCTGTATGACGAGACACCTGATACAATGGCACCGCAGATAGCCGAGTTTATCGATACCGGACTGGTGAACATCGTAGGTGGCTGTTGTGGTACTACAGAGAAGTTCATAGAGCGCTATGTGGCATTGGTGCGTGGCAGGGCACCTCATAATCCGGCACCTCGCCCGCAGACTATGTGGCTTAGTGGGCTTGACTTGCTCAATGTTACTCCTGAAGTGCGTTTTGTCAATGTCGGTGAACGTTGTAATGTGGCCGGTTCGCGTAAATTTCTGCGACTTATAAAGGAAAAAAAATATGAAGAGGCTGTCAGTATTGCCCGTAAGCAAGTGGCCGACGGTGCTCTTGTCATAGATATAAACATGGACGACGCACTGCTCGACGCGAAGACAGAGATGTGTACATTTCTGAACATGATTGCGGCAGAACCGGATATCGCCCGTGTTCCGGTGATGATTGATTCTTCAAAATGGGATGTGATTACATCGGGTTTGAAATGTGTGCAGGGCAAATGCATAGTCAATTCCATATCGCTCAAGGAGGGTGAGGAGGTGTTTGTCAGCCATGCTCGTGATGTGATGCGTTATGGCGCGGCGGTTGTGGTGATGTGTTTCGACGAGCAGGGACAGGCTACGAGTTATGAACGGCGTATAGCGATTGCCGCCCGTGCATATAGGATTCTTACGGAGAGGGTGGGGATGAATCCCTTGGACATAGTGTTTGATCCTAATGTGTTGGCCATAGCTACAGGTATGGAGGAACATGACAGTTACGCTGCAGATTTTATCCGTGCAACGGGGTGGATTCGTAAGAATTTGCCGGGAGCGCACGTGAGTGGTGGAGTGAGCAATCTTTCGTTTTCTTTTCGTGGCAATAGCTATATACGTGAGGCCATGCATGCTGTTTTTCTTTATCACGCTATGCGTGAAGGAATGGACTTTGGTATCGTAAATCCTGCAACTACAGTGATTTACGATGATATTCCGCAAGCAGAACTTGATGTGATTGAGGATGTTGTACTTAACCGTTGTGCCGGTGCTTCCGAGCGACTTATAGGGTTAGCGGAACGAATAAAGGAAGAACAGAATGCATCTAAGGCATGTATTGACGGATGTTGTAGTGTTGCAAAAAGTGTGGGCAAAGCGGAAGAGTGGCGTAGAGATTCGGTGAAAGAACGGTTGACTTATGCTCTTGTAAAGGGTATTGTTGATTTTCTGGAGGAAGATATCAATGAGGCTCTACGACTATATCCTCGGGCTGTCGGAATAATAGAAGGCCCGTTGATGTCCGGAATGAACAGGGTAGGAGAATTGTTCGGTTGCGGTAAAATGTTTCTGCCTCAGGTCGTTAAGTCTGCCCGAACAATGAAACAGGCTGTGGGTATACTCCGCCCGCATATAGAGGCTGAGGATACTGGATGTGGTACAAAAGCAGGAAAGATTCTGCTTGCGACAGTTAAGGGCGATGTTCACGATATCGGGAAAAACATTGTGAGTGTGGTGATGGCCTGCAATAATTATGAGGTGATAGACATGGGAGTGATGGTTCCGGCAGAGCATATTGTGCGTAAGGCCCGGGAAGAGAATGTTGATATAATCGGGTTGAGCGGACTGATAACGCCAAGCCTTGAAGAAATGGTAAATGTGGCTAAGGAGCTGGCGCGTGCAGGACTTGACATTCCGATAATGATAGGTGGAGCGACCACCAGTGAAGTACATGTCGCTCTTAGGATAGCCCCTGTGTATGGTGGTCTTGTGGTATGGGTGAAAGATGCTTCACAGAATGCTCTTATGGCGGCAAGGCTTTTAAGCGGTAACGGTAGGGCAATGCTGAAGTATGAGCTTGACGACAGGTATCGTCGTCTTCGCGAAGATTATGACAAGGAGAGAGTGAGTATAGTCTCGCTTGATGAGGCAAGAAAGAACAAACTGGAGTTGTGGTGAGCAATTGTTTATTGTAAATTATGATAAAGAATATACTTTTTGATTTGGGTGGTGTGATAATCACTCTTGACCAGTCTCAGGCAGTGAGACATTTTAAGGAAATCGGACTGAAGGATGCGGAACAGCGTCTTGATCCTTACACTCAGTCGGGGATATTCGGCGATGTGGAAATGGGGACTATTGATGCAGAGCAGTTTCGTGAAAAGTTAAGTGCTATAATAGGTCATGAGGTGAGCCGTGAGCAGTGTTTGTATGCCTGGAAAGGTTATGTGGGCGATCTGCCACGTCGTAATCTCGTTGCTTTGCGCAGGCTTAGGGCAGAGGGGTATCGTCTTGTGCTTGTGTCAAACACCAATCCGTATATGATGAGCTGGGCAATGAGCACGGAATTTGACGGTGAGGGAAATTCGTTGTCGGACTATTTTGATGCTACATACATGAGTTACCGTTGCGGTGTGATGAAGCCTGACGGGCGTTTCTTTCGTCATGTACTTGACAAAGAGTGTATAGATCCTTCTGAAACGCTTTTCATTGATGATGGACTGCGTAATGTAGAGGCAGCGGCACAATTGGGTATACATACTTTCCGACCGGATAATGGAGCTGATTGGACGGAGGAAATATATAAATATTTGAAATAATGAAGCGAATATATTTATCTGTTATAGTGATGTTTATGGCCATGACAGCAGTTGTGGCCCAAAAGAAACGAGAATTTCGCGGAGCATGGATACAGTGCGTTAACGGACAATTTCAAGGTATGTCTAAGGACGTTATGCAGAAGACGTTGTCTTATCAGCTCGACGAGTTGCAGAAAGATGGTGCAAATGCAATTATTTTTCAGGTTCGTCCGGAATGTGATGCCTTGTATGCCAGCTCGTATGAGCCATGGAGTCGGTTTCTAACCGGTGTGCAAGGGCGTGCGCCGCAGCCGTATTGGGATCCGTTGCAATGGATGGTTGACCAGTGTCACCGGCGGGGGATGGAGTTGCATGCATGGATTAATCCATATCGTGCAAAGACTAAGGGGACTACTGGGTTGGCAGTCAGTCATGTGGCCATAAAGCATCCCGAACGAGTGTTTGGTTATGACGGACAATACATAATGAATCCGGCTCTTGATGAAAACCGTGAATATATATGCCGTGTAGTGGCTGATATAGTACGCCGTTATGATGTCGACGGACTGCATATGGATGATTATTTTTATCCTTATCCTGTAGCCGGAGAAATCATTCCTGACGAAAAACAGTTTCGAAGCAATTCAAACGGTATCAGTAATATTGGTGATTGGCGCCGTTACAATGTGAATATGTTTGTGAAACAACTTCACGATACGATTACTGCCATAAAGCCATGGGTGAAATTTGGTGTGTCTCCTTTTGGTATCTACCGTAATAAGGTCAACGACCCGAATGGCAGTGATACACGAGGATTGCAAAACTATGATGATCTTTATGCTGATGTGTTGCTATGGGTAAACAATGGTTGGATAGATTACTGTGTGCCTCAGATTTATTGGCAGATTGGACATCCCACAGCCGATTATAAAACGCTGATAGAGTGGTGGAACCGTTATGCATCAGCTCGTCCGCTGTATATAGGTGAGGATGTGGAACGTACTGTGAAATATACCGATTTGCAGCGTCCTGCCAGTCATCAGATGCCGGCTAAGATGGCGTTACATGCTAAATCTTCCAATGTGGATGGCATGGTGTTGTGGTATGCAAAGGCGGCAGTGGATAACATCGGTAATTACGGGACCATGCTTCGCAACACATATTGGCGTTATCCTGCATTGCAACCGCTCATGCCTTTTATTGACCATAAGGCTCCGAAAAAAGTTCGCAAGCTCAAACCGGTATGGACAGAAGACGGATATCTTCTGTTTTGGACAGCTCCTAAAGGTCGTGGATGGCAGAACGAGGCTCGGCAATATGTAGTTTATAGATTTGCATCTGATGAAAAGGTAAATACGAATGATGCTTCAAAAATAGTTACGATAACCAGTGATACTTTCCTGAAGTTACCGTATAATAACGGTAGGACTCCCTATACTTATGTAGTGACAGCTCTTGATCGTATTCATAATGAGAGCAAGGCTGTTAAGAAGAAGTTGAAACTTTAGAATCGGTTTTATTAAGAAAATGTACATAATATATCCCTGCAAGTTTATCCATGGCTTTCAGGGATATATTATTTTGATTATCTTTTAAGATTTCAGTCGTTAATCAGATTTTTTAGAAAATCATCGAGTTCCTCATCGAGTCCGGCCATGAGTTCTGGATATATTATAACGGTGTCATCGTCCACGACATACAATTCGGCAATAGGATCTTTCTCCTCGTTTTCAAGAACAAAAGAATATGGTTTGAGAATAGACATACTGTCGATTATATCTTTGTTTTTCTCAATACATTTCCTTATAATTGAAATTATAGAATTGTGGAAAATGTTGCTTGTGTCTCCAATCCACTGTTCTATTACAGAGCGTGTAATCTCATTGTCGTCATCATCGAAGGCCACAAACTCGCCCGTCTCTTGATTGACACGCAGATGAATGTCTGTGAGCAGCATGGCTTCGTCGGTCGGAGGAAATTTGTCTGCCACTTTCTTTATGGCTCTCTCGATTTGGTGCAAAGTTTGTTCGGTTGCTTTCATAACTTATAAATTTAGTGTATATCGCATTTTTTATGCGGTTTCATTATGATACAAAAGTATAAAATTAATTGAATAGCCGCAAACGATTACGAATGTTTTTGAAAAATATTTTGTATTTTTTACTGATTATTCAGAAGATAGTATTATCTTTGCATTGTAAAGTCGAGTTTGCAAAACGTAGACTTGACAGGCTTGAAGATTATAATATATCAGGCGGAAAAGTATGATGGAATATAATACTATCAGCTTTAAATCGGGATATACCATAAACTTACATGCCTGAATCAATATGAATGAAAAATGAGTAACAGAATAAAACATTCGGGAATAATCGAAGCGATAGATGGAGAATATGTGAGAGTACGTATTCTCCAAACATCAGCGTGCGCCCAATGTAAGATAGCCGGACATTGTAATTCATCGGAGAGCAAGGAGAAAATGATTGATGTATACAATGTTTCTGATACTTCACGGCTGAAAGTGGGTGATGAAATTATTGTTACTGCTTCGACACGAATGGCAGTTTCGGCTCTTATTATAGGGTTTGGGTTGCCTCTCATAGTGCTTATTGCTGTTATAATAATTGTTCGCTTCATGACATCTGACGAAATAATGGCGGCACTATGTGGTCTTGCTACGCTTGTACCTTATTATATATTGGTATGGTTGGTTCGTGAGAAATTAAGGGTGCGCATGGCTTTTGAGATAGAATAAAATAAGTATAACTAAAACAAATAAAAAATTATGAGTTTCATTTTAGTCGCAGTACTTGTGCTTGGGGCTATCGGACTTGTGGCAGCTGTCGTGCTGTATGTCTGTTCCAAGAAATTTGCTGTGAAAGAAGATCCGCGTATTGCAGATGTTGCGGCTTTGTTGCCGCAGGCTAATTGCGGAGGATGTGGCTTCCCCGGTTGTGGCGGATTAGCTGATGCACTCGTAAAGGGGGCGGATGCCGGAACGTTAGACGGACTGTTTTGTCCTGTAGGGGGGCAAGATGTAATGGGCAAGGTTGCGGATTTGCTTGGTATGGCCATGGCAAATTCGGAGCCAATGGTTGCTGTAGTGAGGTGTAATGGTACGTGCGAACATCGGCCGAAAATTGCAGAGTATTCAGGATTGCGCACATGCACAGCCATGCATGCATGTGGAGCCGGCGAGACTGCTTGCGGTTTCGGATGTCTGGGATGCGGTGATTGTGTTGCCGCTTGTCAGTTTGGGGCCATTACAATAAACAATGAGACGGGATTGCCCGAAGTGGATGAAGACAAGTGTACCTCGTGTGGAGCATGTGTTAAAGCCTGTCCACGTAAGATTATCGAACTGCGTAAAAAGGGACCGAAGGGTCGTCGTGTTTATGTAAGTTGTGTAAACAAGGATAAGGGACCTGTAGCCATGAAGGCTTGCAAGACGGCATGTATAGGTTGCGGTAAGTGTGAGAAAGAATGTCCTTTTGGTGCAATCACCGTCACCAACAATCTGTCGTACATAGATCCTGATAAATGCCGTCTGTGCCGTAAGTGCGAGAAGGTGTGTCCGACACACGCTATAGTAGCTGTCAACTTTCCGGCGTCCAAGCCAAGACCGGTAGCGGAAGAGTCAAAGGACGATGGTGAAAATGTGGAACAAATAAAGACGGAGGCATAAGTATTATGAATATACGAACATTCAGAATAGGTGGCATACATCCAGAGGAGAACAAAATAACGGCAGAGATGCCTACGCAGGTGGCAGCACTTCCCAAACAAGCAATCTTCCCGCTGTCACAACATATCGGGGCACCTACAAAACCGGTGGTGAAGAAAGGTGATAAGGTTAAAGTGGGAACTCTGATTGCCGAAGCCGGAGGATTTGTCTCGGCTCCGATTTATTCATCAGTCTCAGGAACTGTATTCAAAGTGGATACGGCTATAGATGCTACGGGGTATCGTGTACCTGCAATTATAATCAATGTTGAAGGTGACGAGTGGGAAGAGAATATTGACCGTTCGGACTCCCTTGAGACATTGGATGCCCATCCGGAACTGACACCAGAGGAAATTGTCGAGCGCATCAAGGTTGCCGGTGTTACAGGTATGGGAGGTGCGGGCTTTCCTACTTTTATCAAGTTGTGTCCTCCGCCTACGGCTAAAGCCGAGTGTGTGATAATAAATGCTGTGGAATGTGAGCCGTATATAACGTCGGATTATCGTCTTATGATGGAGCATGCCGATGAGATTCTTGTGGGACTTGAATTGCTGATGAAAGCAGCGAAGGTGGATAAAGGTTATATAGGTATAGAGACCAACAAACCGCAGGCCATAGAGTTGCTTACGCAGAAGACGTCCGGTAACCCAAAGATTGAGGTGGTGCCATTGAAACAGCGTTATCCTCAGGGTGGCGAGAAACAGCTTGTGGATGCTGTTATCCGCCGTCAGGTACCGGCTCCACCAGCCATCCCCGTTAATGTAGGTGCAATTGTTCAGAATGTGGGAACTGCTTTTGCCGTATATCAGGCTGTAATGAAGCGTAAGCCTTTGTTTGAACGTTACACTACGGTTACGGGTAAGCGTTTGTCCAATCCGGGCAACTTCCTTGTACGTATGGGTACACCTATGAAGGAACTTATCGATGCCTGTGGTGGTATGCCGGAAGGAAATAACAAACTGTTGGCCGGTGGTCCGATGATGGGAAAGGCACTGACTTCTGTTGACGTGCCTGTATGCAAGGGAACTAACAGTGTAACTGTTATCAGTGAGGATGAGGCCATGCGTAAGTCGCCGCAACCTTGTATACGGTGTGCCAAGTGTGTCAGTGTATGTCCTATGGGACTTGAACCGTTCTTGCTGGCTACGGCTTCGTCAATGCACAATTGGGAAAAGGTTGAGGCCGAGGGCATCACTTCGTGTATAGAGTGTGGCTCGTGCCAGTTTACATGTCCGTCTCATCGGCCGATACTTGACAATATACGATTGGGAAAGAGTACAGTAATGGGTATCATAAGAGCCCGTAATGCTAAAAAGTAAAACAATCATGGGAAAATTAATAGTTTCATTATCACCGCACGCACATGGAACCGACAGTGTGGAGAAGAATATGTATGGAGTGGTGATCGCTCTTGTTCCTGCTCTTCTCGTTTCGTTCTATTTCTTCGGATTGGGTTCGGCTATAGTGTGTGCAACAAGTGTTGTTGCCTGCATGGTGTTCGAGTGGGCTATAACAAAATTTATTTTGAAAAGAGAGAACGGTACTGTTATGGATGGTTCTGCCATTCTTACAGGATTGCTTCTTGGTTTCAACCTTCCGTCCAACCTTCCTATATGGATTATAATCATAGGTGCACTTGTTGCTATCGGCATCGGAAAGATGACGTTCGGAGGACTTGGATGTAACCTTTTTAATCCGGCCCTGGTGGGACGTTGCTTTCTGCTTGTGTCTTTTCCGGCACAGATGACTTCGTGGCCCGTTGCCGGTCAGCTTGGGGCTTATACTGATGCTATGACAGGTGCCACTCCATTGAGTGTAATGAAAGATGCGATAAAGAGTGGTGATGCCTCAGTGCTTGGACAATTGCCAGATTCATTGTCTTTGCTTATTGGCAATGCCGGGTCCGGCGGTGCAGGATGTTTGGGAGAGGTTTGCGCGTTGGCTTTGCTTGTCGGTCTGGTTTTCATGCTTTGGAAGAAGATTATCACTTGGCACATTCCTGTGAGTATCATCGGTACAGTGTTCGTTCTCAGTGGTTTGCTTCACTTTATTAATCCGGTATATGCCGATCCGTTTACTGTAATTTTCAGCGGTGGTCTGATGTTGGGTGCTATATTCATGGCAACCGATTATGTTACATCCCCCATGAACAGTCGTGGTCAGCTTATTTATGGCGTTGCCATAGGTTTGCTGACAATTGTTATTCGTAACTGGGGTGCATATCCGGAGGGCATGTCATTTGCCATACTCATCATGAATGCTTTTACTCCGCTTATCAATACTTATGTCAAACCAAAACGTTTCGGGGAGGTAGTAAAGAAATGAAAAAGTTAGAATCATCACTTACCAATATGATCATTGTGCTTGTGACCGTGGCTGTAGTGTCCGGCGGATTGCTGGCATGGGTGAACAATGCGACAGAAACCCCGATAAAAGAACAGGATGAATTGGCTTTGGCCAATGGTATCAAGAGTGTGATGGGGGTTGAGAATCTTACAGTTACGGCCAATGACGAGCTGAAGAAAAACATTGGAGGCAAGGATTATACTTTCGTCGTGCACAAGACAAGTGATTCTGACGGCAATTTCCTCGGTGCTGCGGTAGAGAGTACGACGATGGGATTCGGCGGTGACCTTAAGGTGCTTGTAGGATTCGACGGAGAAGGCAATCTTCTTGGCTATACTATTCTTCAGCATGCCGAGACCCCGGGACTTGGAGCCAAAGCTGACAAATGGTTCCAGAAAGACGGCAAGGGCAATATCATAGGTCGTCGTATGGATGCTTCAAAGCCGCTTGTGGTGAGCAAGGATGGCGGTGATGTAGATGCCATTACGGCTTCCACTATTACGACACGTGCATTCCTCAAGGCCGTGAATCAGGCTTATGCTGCATATGCAGATCAGGATGTTGATGCTGCAAGCGGTGCGTCAAAGCAGGTTAAGGATATTACCGGTGACGACTTACAGGATAGGGCTGCAAAGTGTGGAACAGAAGAGTGATTAATCATTAAAATGAGAGAAATATATGAACTATATTAAAATATTACTTAACGGCATCATCAAGGAGAATCCTACATTTGTGCTTCTGCTTGGCATGTGCCCTACGCTGGCCACCACTACATCCGCACAAAACGGCATGTCGATGGGGCTTGCCACGATGTTTGTTCTGATATGCTCCAATATAGCAATATCATTGATAAAGAGCATTACTCCCGATAAAGTGCGAATACCGGTATTCATTGTTGTTATAGCATCATTTGTAACAATCCTTCAGATGTGCCTCAAGGCATATTTACCTGAAGTGAACAAGTCTCTCGGACTTTTTATTCCGCTTATAGTGGTAAACTGTATTATTCTTGGTCGTGCCGAGGCTTTCGCTTGTAAGAACAATTCTGTAGCAAGTCTTTTTGACGGACTTGGCATCGGTCTCGGATTTACCGTATCACTGACGTTCCTCGGTATCGTGCGTGAAGTTTTAGGTGCAGGTTCCGTTTTTGGTGTAGTGTTGTTGCCGGAAACATATAACATCTTGTTGTTCATATTGCCTCCCGGAGCATTCATAACGCTTGGATTCCTTATTGCCATCGTCAATAAATTAAAGAAAGCTTAATCACATATGGAATACATACTTATTTTTATATCGGCAATATTTGTAAACAACATTGTGTTGTCGCAGTTCCTTGGAATATGTCCGTTCCTCGGAGTGTCAAAGAAAGTGGATACAGCTCTCGGAATGAGTGCTGCTGTGGCCTTTGTGCTTACACTTGCCACCATCGTAACATTTCTGGTGCAAAAACTTGTGCTTGATGTCTTTGGGCTTCAATATCTTCAGACGATAACTTTCATTCTCGTTATAGCCTCCCTCGTGCAGATGGTGGAGATTGTATTGAAGAAAGTGTCGCCCGCTCTCTATCAGGCATTGGGAATATTCCTGCCGCTGATTACCACTAACTGTGCCGTACTTGGTGTAGCTATCCTTGTAATTCAGAAAGACTATAATATGCTCGAGGGCATTGTATATGCTTTGTCTACAGCCATTGGCTTCGGACTTGCCATGACAGTATTTGCAGGAATGCGTGAGCAACTTGAGATGGTGAACATACCTAAGGGAATGCGTGGCATGGCCATTGTTCTTGTATCGGCCGGTCTGTTGAGTCTTGCCTTTATGGGATTCTCCGGTGTGGACGGAGGGCTGAAGCAGATTTTTGGATTGGAGTAAGTTTAATCAGGAGTACAGGCTTATCGCCTGCAGTGCTTGTTTATGAGCTAAAGACATTGCAATATATAAAGGAATGTTGTATTTATCAAATACATAAACATTAATCCTTTATGATGATGTCGGCTTTAACTGATAATCAGGCATTGCGGGCGATAACTCTTTTAATTATCTGACTTATGAGTAGCTCGCTACATTTTTTCTTACTCAAAGGAATATTCCGCAAATCATTTAAATTAATTTTGTTGATTAACTTAAACTTAAATAATTCCATCTGTTTATTTTCTTGTTTTCCTTTTTTTATGTAATTTTGCATTATCAATTATTCAAAATATAACAATATAACAATGAAACAGACAATATTAGTGACGGGAGGAACCGGATTCATTGGTTCTCATACTACCGTAGAGTTGCAAAATGCCGGTTATAAGGTCGTAATCGTTGACAATCTTTCCAATTCACAGGCAAATGTAGTGGATGGAATTGAGAAGATAACCGGGGTGCGTCCGGCATTTGAGCAGGTAGACTGCTGCGACTTTGAAGCAATGGACAAGGTGTTTGCCAAGTATCCGGATATAGCCGGCATCATCCATTTTGCCGCGAGCAAGGCAGTCGGTGAGAGTGTGGAGAAGCCTCTGCTATATTACCGTAACAATATTGTAAGTCTGGTGAATCTGCTTGAACTTATGCCCAAACACAATGTTAAAGGTATAATTTTCTCATCGAGCTGCACAGTATACGGTCAGCCCGATCCTGAGAATCTGCCCGTGACAGAGGATGCTCCCATCAAACCGGCTGAGAGCCCTTATGGCAATACAAAGCAAGTCAACGAGGAGATTATCCGTGACGACATCAACAGCGGCGCTCCAATTAAAGCCATTCTTCTGCGTTATTTCAATCCTATAGGCTCGCACCCTACCGCTATCATCGGTGAAATGCCTAATGGCGTGCCTATGAATCTTATTCCTTACGTAACTCAGACTGCCATGGGAATACGCGAGCAGCTGAAAGTGTTCGGTAACGACTACGACACTCCCGACGGAACATGTATCCGTGACTACATATATGTGGTAGATCTTGCCAAGGCACATGTGAAAGCAATGGAGCGTGTTCTTGATACGGACAGCGACAAGCTGGAAGTGTTCAATGTCGGTACCGGCAGAGGAGTGAGCACGAAAGAAATTGTCGATGCTTTTGAGGCTGCTACAGGAGTAAAGTTGAATTGGACATTCGCACCTCGGCGTGCAGGTGATATCGAGAAGGTATGGGCTAATCCCGAAAAGGCCAACAATGTGTTGGGATGGAAGGCTGAGACGAGTCTGGAAGATACCTTGAAGTCAGCTTGGAAATGGCAGGAGAAACTTCGTAACGAAGGAATACAGTGATTTCCTTGTCTTGAAAACTTAATATAAAACAGCAATCGGTCAATAAGTCCTTTCGGTATAATGCAAAGTCAGTGATGATGCCGTTTTGACTTATTGGCCGATTCCCGAAGATATTTTAGGACCGGCCTTTTTATGATAAGACCGTGTTTTGTTTTGTGTCTGTGTTGTTTTTTTATCCTCTGATGTGAATCGGGGATAATTCGATTTTTATTTATTACTTTTCCATTCTGTTATGAGTACTTTAGATATTATCTTCCTGTCTTTTGCTCTTGCAATGGATTGCTTCACCGTATCAATCGTCAGTGGCGTTATTCTCCGTAGGTATGTCTGGATAGTTGTATTGCGCATGAGTATACTATTCGGTCTTTTTCAAGCCTTGATGCCGTTTTTAGGATGGCTTGGAACCAATCGTTTCAGTTCCGGTATCGAATCCTTTGACCATTGGATAGCCTTCTGCCTGTTGTTTTTTATTGGTGGAAGGATGATAAAAGAATCGTTTGATACAGGTAAGGACAGGCACTTTTCTCCCGAAAAGCCAAGTACCCAGTTTGTGCTGTCCATTGCCACGAGCATAGATGCGCTTGCCATCGGAATTTCGTTTGCATGTATCGGTTACGGATGTATTTCACAGCTCGTTTTTCCACTTGGCATTATAGGCATAGTCTCTTTTTTCATGAGTATTGTCGGTAATGTACTTGGAGTGCGTTTCGGCAGGACTATCGAACATCGTCTGCGTCCTGAACTTTTGGGAGGTATCATCCTGATGTTCATAGGTTTAAAGATACTTTTGACCCATCTTGATGTGATATAAGCGGAGTCAATGATTTTTTGATTGTAGTTTTAATCAGTTTATATATGAAATTGACAGAACAGCGGAGCAGCATGCTCCATGGCGTATTATTAATTGTATTGTTCTCGTGTGCCGCGTTTTATATATGTGATGTCAGCTTTGTCAAAAGCTTGTCTTTCAGTCCTATGATTGTCGGTATAGTCCTTGGCATGTTATATGCCAACAGTCTTCGCAACAATTTGCCGCCTACATGGGTGCCCGGCATAGTATTCTGTTCCAAGCGTGTGCTGCGCATCGGTATCATTCTTTACGGTTTTCGCCTGACGTTTCAGGACGTTACGGCTGTCGGACTTTCGGCAGTATGTGTGGATGCCGTCATCGTAATGACGACCATTTGCGGCGGTGTCTTTATCGGGCGTATTCTCGGAATGGAGCGTAACATTGCTTTACTGACTTCCGTGGGCAGTGGAATCTGCGGTGCAGCGGCCGTACTTGGAGCCGAGTCCGCCATCAAGGCCAAACCCTATCAGACAGCTGTTGCAGTGGCTACCGTCGTTATATTCGGTACGTTGGCAATGTTTCTTTATCCTGCGCTTTACCGTAGCGGAGTAATGGACCTGTCGCCTGATGCCATGGGAATATTCACCGGCTCGACCATTCACGAGGTGGCCCATGCCGTGGGTGCAGGAAACGCCATGGGGACCGATGTCTCCAATTCAGCCATTATCGTCAAGATGATTCGTGTGATGATGCTTGTGCCGGTGCTGCTTGTGCTCGGTTACTGTGTCTCGCGTGAGGCAGTGAGGGGGAGGGGCACAGATGCTGACGTTGCAGCCGGTGACAGCCGGTCAAAGATTTCCATACCATGGTTTGCCGTGCTTTTTCTTGTCGTTATCGGTTTCAATTCATTTGGAATCCTGTCTCCCGACATTGTCGATTTTATCAATGTCCTGGATACATTCCTGCTCACGATGGCCATGACCGCGCTCGGTGCCGAAACCAGCATAGAGAAATTCCGAAAGGCCGGTTTCAAGCCGTTTCTTCTCGCTTTCATTCTTTTTGTCTGGCTTGTCACGGCCGGCTATCTGATGGCAAGATATCTTGTGCCGCTATTCTGATGTTTTCCTGAACATTTCTTTATATTGATATGACAATATGGAAAAATATACTTATCTTTGTATGACTATTTACTAATTTAAAACAAAAAACTCATGGTGAACAGATTTATTTTGAACGAAGTGTCTTACTTCGGCCCTGGTGCACGCAAGGAGCTTCCGGGCGTGGTCCGTCGTTTTGGCTACAAGAAAGCATTGGTTGTAACAGACAAGAGCCTGATGAAGTTCGGTGTCGCAAAGATGGTGATTGACGAACTCGATGCCGCCGGCATTGTATATGATATATTTGATGATGTAAAACCCAATCCGACGGTGACCAACGTGAAGGACGGCATCGCGGCATGCAAGGCTGCCGGAGCGGACTTTATCGTTGCCATTGGCGGCGGTTCGGCCATGGATACGGCCAAGGGCATAGGTATAGTATGCAACAACCCTGAGTTTTCCGACATCGTTTCGCTTGAGGGAGTGGCCGATACCAAGAAGAAGAGTCTGCCCATCATCGCGTTGCCTACCACAGCCGGTACGGCCGCCGAGACCACAATCAATTATGTGATTGTCGATGAGGAAAACCAGAAGAAGATGGTCTGTGTCGATCCCAACGACATACCGGCCGTTGCCATCGTAGACGCCGAACTGATGTATTCGCTCCCAAAGGGGCTTACGGCTTCGACCGGAATGGATGCCATGACCCATGCCATCGAGGGATATATCACCAAGGCAGCGTGGGAGATGAGCGACATGTTTGAGATTAAGGCCATAGAGATGATACACAAATACCTGCCCATAGCCGTCAACGAGCCCGAGAATCCAGAAGGACGCAACGGTATGGCTGTGGCACAGTATATTGCCGGAATGGCATTTTCCAACGTCGGTCTCGGTGTCGACCACGGTATGGCCCATCCGATGAGTGCTCTTCACGATGTTCCCCACGGAGTGGCCTGCGCCATTCTGTTGCCCACGGTGATGCGCTTCAATGCTCCGGCAGCCAAGGATAAGTATGCCGAGATAGCCAAGGCCTGCGGAGTATATAGAGACGGCATGACTCTTGACGAGGCTGTTGAGGCAGCTTGCAACGAGATTGCCAACCTGTCGCGTATCGTCGGCATACCCGAGCATCTCAGCGAGCTGGGCATTCACGAGGAAGACATACCGGCACTGGCCGAACAGGCCATCAATGATGTTTGCACACCGGGCAATCCGCGCGAGGTGACAAAGGAAGATATCATAGCCATCTACAAGTCTATCCTGTGATGACAGACTGCATATTGTATATTTGCAGAGTGATTTGATTATCGCGAAAGAATAATGCTTAAGTGCATTTCCTATTGGCGTGATTCTGATGACAGGTTGTCATCAGAATCACGTTTGTTTGTATTGTGGGCTTTGGGGTGTTATTGTGATTCTTGTATATTCTTATGATGTCGGCAACAATCACTCGTATAATTTTTCTTTACTTTAACGACTGTTAATCGATATCCGGATTTAAATTTGCGACCAAGGCTCCGAAAACGCTGTATTTTTGCCCAAATGGAGAGTGTTGATAATCAGTGGGTTATGATAACGAGGCTATGTAAAGAAAGCGGAGAGGCACAAATAGCCTTCCGATATAGGCCATATCGCATCCCAATATGGCCTATATTGCATTGCAAAACGGCCCGTTTCGCAAGGTAAAAGCGCCCAAACGGGAGTGTAAAACGGCCGATATTGCAGGATTGTCAGGCAAAGAGCGTGTATTGATGCGGCCTATTGGGTATTATCGCTTTCTATTTCGAAAAAAACGAAATACGTTTTTCTCGGAATAAAACGTACATATTTACGATTTTTAAAATATAAGTTATACACTCTGTTCTTACAGTTGTGTCTCGTACGTGAACATGTCCTTGAAATGCTCCGCAGGCTTTATCGGATTGCGGAACAGCCCGAACACACTGCTGCCCGAACCTGACATTGCGGCATACACGGCTCCGAGGTCGTATAGCCGCTCCTTTATCCGGCCTATTTCGGGGTGCAACGTGAACACACTGTGCTCGAAGTCGTTGACGAGCGTGTCGCGCCATGTCTCCACGGGCTGCATCACTATATCGCGGCAGTTTGCGTCAGGCTGCTGCGGTGTGACGAGCGAGAAAGCATCTTTGGTGGGAACAGGAATGTCGGGGCGCACTACGACGATGTGCCATCCGCCGAGGTCGAGGTCTATGGGATGCAGTTGTTCGCCTATGCCTTCAGCATATGCCGGCCTGCCCAGTATGAAAAACGGGCAGTCGGCACCAAGCAAGGCGGCGTGGCTTATCATTTCCTCCTGTGACATACCGAGCTTGAACGATTCGTTGAGCAGACGTATCATGTATGCACAGTCGCTCGAACCACCGCCCATACCGGCCTGTGTGGGTATGCTTTTGTGTAGATGGGCATGTATGCGTGGCAGGGGATAGCGCTCAGCCAGCATGTTGTAGGCCCTGACTACAAGGTTGCGCTGCTCGTCGCCCTCGATGCTGATGTTGGTCACTTTAAGGTCGCAGGCCGTCGGTGACGGGAAAGCATCGTCCATCGGATATATTTCGAGGGCGTCTTTTATGGGTACAGGATAGAAAACGGTTTCGAGATTGTGATATCCGTCGGCACGCCGGCTTACGACGTTGAGGCCTAAATTTATCTTTGCTATGGGAAATGTTATCATCGTTTTTTTGAGTTTAAAGGTGGATGCAGACAGTTGCACAGATGCAAATGTACAATAAAAACATGATATTATATACAGGCATGGGAAAGAAAATGATTTTTCTTTAGACGGAAGTTACGAAAAAAATCGTAATTTTGCATCCGCCAACAATCAGTGTGGTGATTATTGCATCCGATGCAGTCCGCTTTCGTATCGGGTGATTTTTGATGGAATGAATTATAAAAAAGACAATGGCAGAACAAGATAATGGCAAAGGACGCCGGCAGCCACGCAAACCGGCCCCCGTGGACAATACCTACGGACATCTTCAGCCGCAGGCTTTGGATGTGGAGAAAGTCGTGCTCGGTGCACTGATGATAGACAAGGATGCTTATGCGGTGGTCTGCGAGATGCTCTATCCTGAGAGTTTCTATGAGCCTCGCAATCAGATGATATATTCAGCCATACGCGATCTGAGCATGGCCGAGCGTCCGGTCGATGTGCTCACCGTTACCGACCAGCTTGCCAAGAATGGCAAGTTGGAAGAGGTTGGAGGCCCTGTCTATATATCCGAACTGAGTTCGCGTGTGGCCTCATCGGCCAATATTGAGTATCATGCGCGTATCATAGCGCAGAAGTTTGTGGCCCGCCAGCTGATATCGTATGCCAGCGTGATAGAGACAAAGGCGTTTGACGGTACTACCGATATCGACGACTTGATGCAGGAGGCCGAGGGTGCTCTCTTCGAACTCTCACAGCGTAACATGAAGAAGGAGTACACGCAGATTGACCCTGTCATAAAGAATGCTGTCGAAGTGATACAGAAAGCAGCGGCCAACAAGGACGGACTGACAGGTGTGCCGACGGGCTATCACAAGCTGGACGACATCACGAGCGGATGGCAACCGAGCGACCTTGTCATCATTGCCGGCCGTCCGGCCATGGGCAAGACATCGTTCGCCCTTTCGATGGCCAAGAATATCGCGGCTGACTATAAGGTGCCTATGGCTTTCTTCTCGCTTGAAATGAGCAATGTGCAGTTGGTCAACAGACTTATATCCAACTGTTGTGAGATTCAGGGAAGCAAGATTCTTAACGGACAGTTGCAGCCCGACGAGTGGGACCGGCTGGACAAACGTATGAACGGACTGATAGGTGCGCCGTTGTATGTGGACGACACTCCGGGACTTTCGGTCTTCGAATTGCGTACCAAGGCGCGCCGTCTGGTGCGTGAGCATGGTGTCAAGATTATCATGATAGACTATCTTCAGCTGATGAATGCCAACGGTATGCGGTTCAGCAGCCGTCAGGAAGAGGTCTCTACCATATCACGCTCACTGAAGGGACTGGCCAAGGAGCTGGATGTTCCTATACTTGCATTGAGCCAGTTGAACCGTGGTGTGGAGTCGCGTGAGGGATTGGAGGGCAAGCGTCCGCAGCTTAGTGACTTGCGAGAGTCGGGAGCCATCGAGCAGGATGCCGATATGGTGCTTTTCGTTCATCGTCCCGAGTATTATCATATTTATCAGGATGACAACGGGCGCGACTTGCATGGCATGGCTCAGATAATCATAGCCAAGCATCGTAAGGGTGCAACGGGAGATGTGTTGCTGACTTTCCGTGGCGAATTTACGCGTTTTGAGAATCCCGAAGATACCAAGTTGCGTCGCGGTTCTACTCCTGATAGTGGTGAGATTCTCGGATCCAAGCTGAACGGCGGTGCCATGTCGGGCAGCGATATGTCCGACATGGCCGGTGGTTACGATCCGTTCTCAATGGGGATGATGCCGCCTCCTGGCGGTGACGGACCGATGCCTTTTTAGTAGTCTGTATTTCTTTGGTTCAGAATTTTAAAGGAGTCAATGGTAACGAAAACCCATTGGCTCCTTTAAAACTTAAGTGAGAGTGAAGCTGCTCTCACTGGTATTTCTCCATGAGTCCTTCTGCCTGGGTGTCGCCCAGTTCCTTTGCTTTCTGAAGGTTGGCCAGCCCGTCTGTCTTGTTGCCTTTAAGACATTGTGCAAGGCCGAGAAACAGATACCCGTCGCTCAGCGAACTGTCAAGCTTTATGCAGGCTTTGGCTGTTTCGATAGCATCGTCAAGAAGTCCGAGACGTACCTCGAACGATGCTTTCTCGGCGATATACAGTGTGCTTTTCGGATTCTTTTCTATTGCTTTGTTCATGTCGTTTATGGCTTGTTGATACATATGGCCGTCCATTTCGACAAGTGCCCGTATATAGTAGAAACGGTCGGTGAGTTGCGAATACATGAGATGTTCGTATTCGTTGTAGTCGGCTACGGCTTTCCGGTACTCTTTCATGGCACTGAGCCTTTGTGCGCGGATGAGCAGATATGGTGCTGCCTCTTTGAGGTATGGACGGCTGAATGTGTTTATGGCACTGTCGAGCATAGCCACCATGGCTGTCGAATCGCCTGTCATCTCTTTGCAGCGCGCAGCCTCGTAGTATATTTCTGCGGTACGGGTGCCTTCGGTAAGTATGTCTTTGTATATATCGTATGCTTCGTCATATCGCTTTTGGGCAAATCTTATCTGTGCCTTACGCTGGCGGTATATGGCAAGCGGATTTATCTTGTATGCTTCTTCGGCTTCTTCGGCAGCGCGGTCAAGTGACCACGCTTCGTAAGGACTGTCGGACATGTACAGTTCTTTCTGGTATATCATTCCGGAGTAGCTGTAGTGTACTTCGTCTTTCTTTTCGGCAACTTTGATGGCCTGGGCCATGTCGCGGTCGGCGGCACTGAAGTTTTTCGCTTCGGTATTTATCTTGGCTCTGTATATATAGCCGTCTGATGAGTCTGGAAACTTGCGTATAAAGTCTTCCACCATGCTTGCATATGTCGCAGAGTCTGTCGTCGATGCAGCCACGTACATTGTCAGTATGGCCTGATTGAGCTCATCAGGCAAGTCTTTTTTTATGGCCGTGCTTCTCAGTACGGGGTCGTTGATGCTCAGTCCGCTTATTTTCAAGTCGGCAGCAAAGGTTGTGCTGACAGCATGGTACGTGTTGCCGCCGGTCTTGGCAGACTCCTGTATGATACCTATGGCTTCGCCCGCATCATTGAGCAGTGGACAGCTCATGGCGTTTTCAGGCATGCCGGTCATGCTGACGGTGTAGTATCGGTAGTTGTCTTGAAATGTCTCTATCCTGCTGATTTCACCTTTCGTTGCAGGCGGAGTCTTCTTTACACTGTAGGGGATGAGCCATGTTGCTGACCCTTCGGCTGCGGTCGCGGATGATATTGGCAGTGGAGTGGTGCGGCGTGCGGTGGTACGGAATTTTGCCACATCGTATGTTTCGTTTGCTCCAAGGAGGTATTCAACATCCCATTCCTTGCCTTGGGCATCGATGACGATTGCTTTCGAGGCTCCGCGGAACGGGGTGAAACTGCTGACAGCCTCGCCCGACTCACCTATATAGAATCCGTTTGTGCTGCCGGTCATGGTGCCGTCAGCGGCAAATGCCTTCAGAGTGAACACTGATTTGGCTGCCTGTTTGGTCCATTTGGGCTGTTGGGCAAAGGCGGTGCTTGTGGTAATGGCAATGCTGATTATTGTTATGATGAAGTGTCGTTTCATATTTTTTTTATATTTTCAAGAGTTGTTTGGCGTTGTTTATTGCAGCTTCCGACACGTCGCTTCCGCTGAGCATCTGGGCTATCTCGCGTATACGTTCGTCGGGGGTGAGCATTTGCATGTGGCTGATGGTGCCGTCGGTCGTGTCTTCCTTGTATACTTTATAATGTGTTGTTCCGAGGGCTGCTATCTGCGGAAGGTGGGTTATGCTGATAACCTGACGGTCGGAGCGGCCCATCTGCTGCATTATCTGTGCCATCTGTTCGGCAATCTTGCCGCTCACGCCGGTGTCTATCTCATCGAAGATGATGGTTGGCAGCTTCACTGCACCGCTTATCATGGCTTTAAGCGAGAGCATCACACGGGCTATCTCACCGCCTGATGCTACTTGGGCGACGGGCTGGAGCTGGCCGCTGCGATTGGCACAGAACAGGAACGATGCCTTGTCGGTACCGTTCTTTCCCAATGGCTCGTTGTCGATTGCCACCCGGAATTGCACGTTGGGCATCCCTAATGTCGATAGACGGGTGAGCATTTCGCGTTCTATTTGTGCTGCTGATGCCCGGCGTGTGGTGCTGATTGTTGCGGCCTGCCTTTCGCATTCGGCTTTGATTTCGGCAATTTCCCGTTCCAGTTCGTTGAGCGTACCGTCACTGTTTTCTATTTCGTTGAGTTTCTTTTCAAGACTGTTGCGTAGTTCTGTCAGTTCGTCGACAGTGTTGCAACGGTATTTCTTCTCAAGATCGTAAATCTTGTCAAGACGGCTGTTGATGGCGTCAAGCTCGGCAGGATCGAAGTCTATGTCGTCGAGCATGCTGCTTATTTCCAGTGAAATGTCTTTCAGTTCGATATGACAGCTTTCCATGCGTTGGGCAAGTGTCTCGGCAGCCGGCATAACTCTTATGATGGAGTTGATTGCGTTTACAGCTGAATGTAGGTTGCTTACCACACCGGTACCGTCGGCGGACAATTGTCTGTCAGCGTCATACAGTGCGCTTTTTATTTCCTCCGAATGGCTCATGGTATCAGCTTTTTGCTCCAGCTCCTCCTGTTCGCCTGAAATCAGGCCGGCCGATACCAGTTCGTCGTATTGAAATTGCAGGAAGTCTGCATTCCGGCGGTTGCCTTCTATTTCCTCACGCAGCTCGTCAAGTAGGCGTCTTTTTTGTGTATATAAGGCATATGTTTCTTGGTATCTGTCGAGCAGTGCTGAGTTGTCGGCTATTATATCAACCACGTTGAGTTGGAAATCCTGCTTGTTGATGAGCAGGTTCTGATGTTGGCTGTGTACGTCAACGAGCATTTCGCCGAGTTCCTTTAGCATGGAGAGTGGGGCAGGACTGTCGTTGATGAAGGCCCGGCTTTTGCCTGTTGCGGTCAGTTCACGTCGTATGATACAGTCGTAGGCATCGTATTCGATGTCATTTTTTTCAAAAAAAGGTTCCATGCCGTATCGTGACAGGTCAAAATGGGCCTCTATCACGCATTTGGCCGCGCCGTGTCTTATCATCTTTGAGTCGGCACGCTGACCGAGTAATAGCCCTATGGCCCCGAGGATGATACTTTTTCCGGCTCCGGTTTCACCTGTTATGACGGAGAATCCGGACTTAAACTGCATGTTGAGCGTGTCTATCAGTGTGAAGTTGCGTATGTATAGCTGCTTTAGCATGATATTATTGCTTTATTTTGTTCCACGAGCTGCTTTGCGAGGCGTTGATGCCCATTAGTATGTCGTATACAGACTCTTTCTCTTTTTGGGTTCCTTTGCCTTTATATATATTGACAAGCTCATCCTTTTTGTAGTCTGTCCATATTTGTGGCAACAGGCTGAGTGGTTTGTTCTCGTGGGCTTGTTTCAAATTCTGTTGTAATGCAGTGGTGACTTCGGTGCGTCCACGCTCCACATTGTTTGCCATTTCGTCCAACCCCTTCCGATAGTAATCGTATTGCAGCATGCGGAACGGTTTCATGCCTTCTTCCATGTAGTCGTTGATAATGGCGAAGCGGTTGCGGCTGTTTTCAAAAGCTTTCCATCCGGTGAAGTTGAGATTCTGCGTGTTGTTTACCAGATATAGGCAGCGTTGCAGCACGTCTGTGCCCCCGAGCGGTGAAAAACTGTCAAGGTCGAGACCTATTATCAGATAAGCGTAATAGGCAAAGAGAGCCGTCAGCTGGTTGTCGACATTCTCATCATTATAGTTAAGCTGGTCAAACTGGGCGAATTCAAAGTTGAAGTCAGCGTCCTTGTTGTTGTATAGCGTTGTTGTGTACTGAGAGTTGTATACAGGTCGGTTGGCCTGTATCATTGCGGTACATTCAAAAAGGTTGTTGGTCTTGTCGTATTTATTGATGGTTATGTTGAAGTTGCATACGATGCGTTCGTTCTTCTGAAACTGCAATTCTGTCCATTGACGTTCGTTTACAAACTGCTCAAGTGTCTGCTTGAGGTTTTCGAACACGCTCACGTCCGTTACACCTACCTGACTGTGGTTGATGTTGATCTTTGCCTGTAATTCTTGAGCATATGCCCCAGTGACAGACATCAGTACGGCCATTGTCATCAAAATTCTCTTAATCATGCAATGCTCTCTCTCATTTACAGTATGATGGATTGTGTATTCGTATGTCATGTCTATGACATTATGTCTGACAGGCAGGATACTATATCACATGCCACTTCATCCTTGCTTTTCTTTGGATAGGCCTTTGCCCCGTCTGCCGAGATGATTGTTATCTGGTTCTCATCGGTGCCGAAACATGTGCCTTTGTTGCGTAATGAGTTGAGTACAATAAAGTCGAGATTCTTTCTTTTAAGTTTGCTTTCGGCATTGGCATTTTCATCGTCGGTTTCCAGCGCAAAGCCGACAAGTCTCTGTCCTTCACGTTTTCTGCGTCCCAACTCCGCGGCTATGTCTTGTGTGGGACAGAGTCTTATAATCAGATCGTCTTTCTCGCGTTTTATCTTTTTGTCGGCAATGTTTTCAGGACGGAAGTCCGCCACGGCAGCACAGAGTATGGCTGCATCACATCGGTCAAATTCTTCGATGGCTGCGTTGTACATCTGTTCACAGTTTTCCACGTCAATTCTTGTTATATTGGCGTTTCGTGTATTTAATGTTACAGGTCCGGATATGAGTGTGACTTTGGCACCGCGTGCGGCACATTCCTCGGCAAGTGCAAATCCCATCTTTCCGCTTGAGTAGTTTCCGATGAATCTCACCGGGTCTATCTTCTCGTATGTCGGTCCGGCAGTTATCATTATTTGCTTTCCGGCAAGGTCATGCTGCGCTTCTGAAAAAAAGTCGTCGAGTGCTTTTACGATGGTTTCCGGCTCTTCCATGCGTCCCTTGCCTTCAAGCCCGCTGGCCAAAAATCCACTTTGCGGTTCAATGATATGATTGCCAAACGAACGCAGGCGGTCAAGATTCTGCTGGGTTGAGGGGTGGGCATACATATCAAGGTCCATTGCAGGAGCAATGAATATCGGGGCTTTCATTGAAAGGTATGTCGTGATTAGCATGTTGTCGGCCACTCCTCCTGCCATTTTTCCGAGTGTAGCAGCCGTACATGGAGCTATCAGCATGGCATCTGCCCATAGACCAAGGGTTACGTGACTGTTCCAAGTACCGTCGCGTTGTGAGAAAAACTCGCTGATTACCGGTTTCTGTGTCAGTGCAGACAGGGTGATGGGTGTGATGAATTCTTTGCCTGCAGATGTAATGACCACTTGTACTTCAGCCCCACGCTTCACCAGTCCACGTATGATGTAGCATGCTTTGTATGCTGCTATCGAACCGGTGATGCCTAATACTATCTTCTTGCCTGTTAGCATTGTAAGCCTTACTTATATATTGTTAACTGTTAAGTTTGCTTTCGCGCAATCTGATACGTGTGAGTACTTGTTTGGTGTTGTAGGTGAAGTCACCGGACAGTATCCAACTGTAATATCCCGGATCGAATCTCAGCACTTGAGCTACTGACTCTCCTTTATGCTTGCCGAAGTTGAATACTTCTGTCATCTGTGGCTTTCCGTCCTTGTCGAGTACCTGTTTCCCGTTCTTGTCCTTTACTTCACTCCAAATGATGCGGCCGGCGAAGTCCACATTGTTGTTTTGGCGTGAAAACTCGGACAGGAAAGCTACATCGTTCTGCAAATGTCGTTCCTTATCCGGTTCGGTCTCGGGATTGTACTTGTCCAGTTGTCCCATCAGCACGCGGTATGTAGCCTCTGTATCCTGATCGGCGCGATGTGCCTCGAAATCTTCTTCCATTTCCCGGCCGCAATAAAACTTATACGCAGCAGCCAGATTGCGGCGCTCCATTTTATGGAAAATGTTTTGAGCGTCTATGAGTCTGCATTTTGCGAAGTCAAAGTCAATACCTGCACGGAGGAATTCCTCAGCAAGCATGGGAATGTCGAAGTGATTGGAGTTGAAACCGGCAAAATCACATCCTTTGAACGATTCGTTCAGTCGTGAAGCAATGGCCTTGAATGTCGGTTTCCCCTGTACGTCAGCATTGCTTATACCTGTCAGTGAGGTCACGAGTTCCGGTATGGGTCTTTCCGGATTTATCAGTTCGTTGCCACGTTCTTCCCGTCCGTCCGGATATACTTTTATGTAAGATATTTGTATTATCCTGTCTTTTACCAAGTCCAAGCCCGTTGTCTCCAAATCGAAGACAACGAGTGGTTTCTGTAAATTCAGCTTCATTGTATTTGTTTATATTCTTTAATCGTTTATGAGCATGGGCATCATCAGCATAAGTACATCTTGATTCTCGGGCTGTTCCGATGGCAGTACAAGTCCGGCGCGACTTGGATCTGCAAGATGAATCATTATCTCCTGACTGTCGAAATTGCTAAGTATCTCGATGAATGACGACCCTTTGAATCCTATGCTCATCGGCTGTCCGGTATATTCGCACGACATTTTCTCTGTGGCGGTCTTTGAGAAGTCATAATCTTCGGCATCAAGCTGCAACACTCCGTTTTCAATATGGAATCTTATCAGATTGCTCGAATCGTTGGCAAATGGCTGCACTCGGCGCAGAGCGCTTAACAATGCCACACGGTCTATGCATATTTGGTTGGGATTGTTCTGCGGAATTACCGAATTGTAGTTAGGATAGCGGCCCTCTATCAACCGGCATGTAATAGTTCCGTCACCGTAGTTTATTTCGGCATTGCGCTCGTCAAACTTGATGGTCACATCGCCACCATCCTTCGACAGAAGGTTTTTGAGAAGAGTGGCCGGCTTTTTGGGAAGAATGAAAGAGGCGGGAGTTTCGCTGCTGATGTTGAATATCTTGTTGCGCACAAGTTTGTGTCCGTCGGTAGCCACTATGGCCAGACATTCGGGTGTCAGGTCGAAATATATTCCGTTCATGACCGGGCGCAACTCATCTTGTGCTGTGGCAAATATGGAGTGGTTGATGTTGTCAGAGAGCACATTGCTCGCTATTATAATTGTTGTTGCATTGCCGCTTATTTCCTGAGCCTGTGGAAATTCATCAGCGTTTTCTACCGGCAGTGAGAAATGTCCGTTCTGATAGCTTATTTTTGCAATATTTTCCTGTTGGTTTACTTCGAAGGTAATTGGTTGTTCGGAAAATCCTCTCACTGCCTCGAGCAAGTCGTGGTTGCCGATGGCAAACTTGCCGTTGCTGTCGCTTTCGGTCAGTTCGACGGATGTTTTCATCATGTTCTCGCTGTCTGATGCTGTGAGATGCAGAGTATTGTTTTCCACCTCGAACACAAAGTCAGACAATATCGGCAGTGAATTCTTACTGTTTATAACTTTCGATAAAGCCACGAGTTTGCTGCTGAGTGCAGTGCTTGATAATGTAAATTTCATGATTATTTATTTTTTGTTTTATCCGTTATATTAATGACTACAAAAATACTAAATAACTGCGTGAAGAGCAAAAATATTTTTGAAAAATGCTCAAATTAGAACTATTTTTAGTAATTTCGCAATCTGAAAAAAGGAAAAACAACGTCTTCGTCGACTTAAATGAGCAAAGCCGGACTTGTCTGATTTCTGCCATGAAAAGAAAACGAATATTAAAAATGAACATATTTTAAATAAGAACAAAATGGAAATAACAGGTAAAATCATCGCTGTACTTCCTGCTAACAGTGGTGTATCGGCACGCACGGGCAATCCGTGGATGTCGCAGGAGTATGTATTGGAGACCCACGATCAGTTCCCGCGCAAGTGCTGTTTCAGAATTTTTGGTGAAGACCGGATCAAGCAGTTCAACATACAGGCTGGAGAAGAATTGACCGTATCTTTTGATATTGACGCACGTGAGTATCAGGGTCGTTGGTTTAACAGTATCAATGCATGGGCCGTGAACCGTGCCACCCAGACTCAACCTGAGGCACAGCCAATGTCCGGTGCCATGCCATTCCCGCCGGTTCAGTCCGCAACCCCGTCCGATCCGTTTGCTGCACAGCCGCAGGCTCAGAGCGAGGGCAGCACAGACGATCTGCCTTTCTAAGTTATAAAAGCGCATCGTTAACCTACTATAAAGGAAAGCGACAAAGCGACCGGCGAATCATTGCCGGTCGCTTTGTCGTTCGTATAGTTACGATGTTTTTATCATAGGACATTTGTTGCGCATCCAATAGTGGGCATGGCATAATTGTGAATTTATAATCCCTAATGTAGCGTTACTGCTTCGGGGACTCTGTAACAATTTGATCATGAAGGAGCCTTTCCCGTTCGGTCGGGAGAATTGTTTGACCTTGTCAGAAGATCATCGTGAGGAAGTGATGTTAATAACATAACCAAGTAAAGTTATTGACTTTACACCCTAAAATTAATAACTTTACTTGGTTATGTTATTAGCATCACTGACTTGTTGGACCTTAACGGCATAGTAACGAGGCTGTCGCTGTAGTTTGAGAAGGTTGTGATGGTTGTTATGCCATGAGCATACCTATCTGATATACAGCCGCTGAGACAAACCATGCAAGTACTGTGGTGTATATTGCGGCAAAGATGGCCCAACGCCATGAGCCACTCTCGTGTTTTATGGCTGCGATGGTGGCCAGGCATGGGAAGTATATAAGTACGAAGAGCAGATAGCAGAATGCTATGAGTGGAGTGATACCGTTGGCTGACATTTTCAGATATAGATTTGAATATTTGTCGTTTGATTCTCTGTTCTCTTGATCATTGTCAGTCACGGTGTCGTCTCCGCTGTATAGCACACCTAAAGTAGAGGCTACTATCTCTTTGGCGCCTACGCCGGCGATAAGCCCGACGTCGAGGCGCCAGTCGAAGCCTTGTGCATGGAATATCGGCTCGATGGTTTTGCCTATTCGTCCTATGTAGCTTTGTTCTTGTTGCTGTTGGGCGTTCAGGCTGTTGTTGTGAGGGAAGTAGCCAAGGGCCCATACGATGATGCTGGCAACAAGAATTATGCCTCCCATCTTTTTAAGATATTGTTTGCCTTTCTCCCATGTGTGGCGCATGATGGCCTTGCTTGTGGGAAAGCGGTAGGGTGGAAGTTCCATTACGAACGGCAGGTCCTCTCCCCTGATTATCCACCGACTGAATATGCGGCTCATTATCACGGATAGCAGTATACCTATGGCATATAGTGAAATCATTATAAGACTTTGATATCTTACGGCGAAAAAGGTTCCTGTTATCATGATGTAGATGGGTAAACGGGCAGAGCAACTCATCAACGGGAGTATTAGCATTGTTATGAGGCGTGAACGGCGACTCTCGATGGTGCGCGTGCTCATGATGGCCGGTACATTACAGCCGAATCCCATTATTAGTGGTATGAACGACTTGCCGTGCAGCCCCATCTTGTGCATGAGTTTGTCCATGATGAAGGCTGCACGGGCCATGTAGCCGGAGTCTTCCATGAACGATATGAAACCGTATAGTATGAGTATTTGCGGCAAGAATACAATTACGGCACCCACACCTCCGATAATTCCGTCGACAAGCATGTCTTTGAGTGGCCCGTCGGCAAGAGTCGAACTAAGCAGGTCGCTAAGTGCCGTTACGCCGTTTTCTATCCAGTCCATGGGATACTGACCGAGCGAGAATGTGGCTTGGAACATGACATATATCAACAGGAAAAATAAAGGGAAACCGATATATTTGTTTGTTATGACGCTGTCGATGGCATGGGTTATCTGATATGTGTCCTGTTTGTTTCCTTTTTCATATCCGGCTTCTTGCAGCGCACCATGTATGAATCCGTATTTGGCGTCCATGATGGCAGTCTCGCAGTCTTCTGCATTTTCTTTCTTTATTCGATCGGCCTGTTTGTCACGTATATCAATGATTCGTTTTCCGTTGGGTAGTGAATTTACAAGTCGTTCCGTCTCAGAATCCATTTCGAGGAGTTTTATGGACAAATATCGTGTGGAATACTTATGTCTTATGTGTTCGTCCTCTTGAAGTTCGCTCTTTAGGGCCTCTATACTTTCTTCTATCTGTGGTCCGTGGTTCAGGTGTATGTGACGGTATACACTATTGTTGGGGCGGTCACCGTGGGCGAAGTCCTCTCCGTGTTCTTCTTCTTGTGAGTGCTCATTGCCGTATGCTTTGTGCCAGTCGCGTATATCGGCTGCCACTTCCGGGTTGATGTTTCCGTTTTTGTCAAGGAAATCGACTCCTTCATACATATTTATGATGATGTGGAAAAGCATCTCAACACCTTTGCCAGTCTTGAATACAGTGGGTATCATCGGCACACCGAAGAGTTGGCTCAGAATCTTGTAGTCCAGTTTGTCGCCACGGTTTTCAAATTCATCGTACATGTTAAGTGCACATATCATGCGCAGGTGCATGTCTACGAGTTGTGTAGTGAGGTAAAGGTTGCGCTCTATATTGCTGGAGTCAATGACATTGATGACGATATCAGGAGTTTTTTCTATAATCTGTTTGCGTACATACAGCTCTTCAGGACTGTAGGCGGAGAGTGAATATGTTCCCGGCAGGTCTACTATGTTAAACTCATAACCTTCGAATGTGGCGTGCCCTTCCTTGGCGTCTACTGTCACTCCGGAGTAGTTTCCTACACGCTCATGGGCTCCGGACGCGAAGTTGAACAGTGAGGTCTTACCGCAGTTAGGGTTGCCCACGAGGGCTACGTTTATAGTGCGGCGCTTTTTCATGGCTGCCGCTTTCAGCTGTTTGTCTGTCAGGGAGAAGTCGCAGGCATCGTCTCCTGTAACTTTTTCTGTAGATTGGACTCTTGTGTTGTTGCTTTCCAACAGCATGGCTTCCTCGACTGATATAATCTCTATCATGTCGGCCTCGTTATGACGTAGCGACACCTCGTAGCCCATTATCTTATATTTTACAGGGTCTTGGAGTGGGGCGTTCAGCAACACTTCCACTATTTTGCCTTTGATGAATCCCATCTCGACAATACGTTTGCGGAAGCCTCCATGGCCCAATACTTTTACGATTACTCCTTTTTCACCGGTTTTTAATTCGGAAAGTTTCATGTTTGTTTTTAGATATTTTCTGCAAAATTACAATATTTCGGCTGCAACTGTATTGTATTTTAAGAGAATTGGATAAAAATACCTAAAAATGATGATGGTAATGAGGACTTATACTTGAAAATATAATGTTTGATGGTTGTTGATATGAATAGAAATATGCAAGCAAGTCAAAGACTGCAACAAGTGCACCATATTGTGGTGTATAGTTGCAGTCTTTGACTTGCTTGCGTATTATATTGATTGCTTATACCAATCCCTGACCGTGGCAGTTCTTGAACTTTTTACCGCTACCGCAAGGGCAAGGGTCGTTGCGGCCCGGTAACTTTTCTTTTACTATAGGGGCTTGTGGCTGTCGGGCGCGTGTGTCTTGAGCCGCCGCCGCTGCTTGTTCGGGATCTGTAAGCTGCTCTTCGTCCATATCACGTTTTGTTTCCGTGTATTGCTGGCGTGGCTGTTCCGGTATTTGCTCGGGTGCTGCCTCAGGTGCCTGTTGCATCTCGGGAATGGCACTTCGCATGAGTATGCCGGTAATACGATCGTTCATGTCGTTGACCATCTTGTCGAACAGTTTTACGCTCTCAAGTTTGAATATGAGTAGCGGGTCTTTTTGCTCGTATGATGCGTTCTGTACACTGTGTTTCAGTTCGTCGAGTTCTCTAAGATTTTCTTTCCAGCAGTCATCGATGATGTGGAGCAGGATAATCTTTTCAAACTGTTTCACAACACTTTTGCATTCTGTATCGTATGCTTCTTTCAAATCGCACGGTATGTTGTACATACGCCGGCCGTCTGTGATGGGCACCATGATGCGCTCGTACATAGAACCTTGGTTTTCGTAAACCTGTTTGATGATAGGCCATGCCACTGACTGTATGCGTTCGGTTTTGCGTTTGAACACCTCTATGGCTTGTTGGAATGATTTCTCATATAGTTCGTCTTTGCCCATATTGTTGAGTTGTTCATTAGTGAACGGTACCTCCATGGCCAAAATATGCATGAATTCCTCCTTGCATCCCTCATAGTCATTATTGTTATTTTCGATGATGTTTACCACACGGTCCCAAATGATGTTGGTGATGTCCATTCCGATGCGTTCGCCCATTAGTGCGTGGCGGCGTTTCTCGTACACTACGGTGCGTTGCTTGTTCATCACGTCGTCGTATTCAAGCAGGCGCTTACGTATGCCGAAGTTGTTTTCCTCAACTTTCTTTTGGGCACGTTCAATGCTGCTCGATATCATAGAACTTTCAATCATCTCGTCCTCCTTGAATCCCATCTTGTCCATAACGCGGGCAATGCGTTCGGATGCAAAGAGACGCATGAGTTTGTCTTCCAGTGAAATGAAAAACACTGATGAACCTGGGTCGCCCTGACGTCCGGAACGTCCGCGGAGCTGACGGTCTACGCGACGGCTTTCGTGACGTTCCGTACCAATGATGGCAAGACCGCCGGCAGCCTTTACTTCGGGTGACAGTTTGATGTCGGTTCCACGACCGGCCATGTTTGTAGCTATAGTAACGGCTCCGAGACCGTTTACACTTTGTCCTGCGAGTGCTACGATGTCGGCCTCTTTCTGGTGAAGTTTGGCGTTGAGCACCTGATGAGGTATCTTACGCATGCTGAGCATCTTGGAGATGAGTTCTGAAATCTCGACAGATGTCGTTCCTACAAGAACGGGACGCCCGCTTTCGCGCATCTTTACAATCTCTTCTATCACAGCATTGTACTTGGCACGTGCCGTCTTGTACACGCGGTCATCCATATCCTTTCGCAAGACAGGGCGGTTGGTGGGTATTTCAACAACGTCGAGTTTGTATATATCCCAGAATTCACCGGCTTCGGTAGAAGCCGTTCCTGTCATACCGGAAAGTTTGTGATACATGCGGAAGTAATTCTGTAATGTGATTGTAGCAAAGGTCTGTGTAGCGGCCTCCACTTTCACGTGCTCTTTGGCTTCTACGGCCTGATGGAGTCCGTCGCTCCAGCGGCGTCCTTCCATTATACGGCCGGTCTGCTCGTCTACAATCTTCACCTCACCGTCAATTACCACATATTCATCGTCTTTGTTGAACATGGTGTATGCCTTGAGCAGCTGCTGGAGTGTGTGTACGCGCTCGCTCTGTATGGCGTAGTGGCTCAGCAGTTCGTCCTTCTTGTCAACTCGCTCTTGATCGGTAAGTCCGGCTTCCACTTCGAGTTCCGAGAGCTGTGATGCTATGTCGGGGAGCACGAAGAGGGCGTTGTCATTCACCTTTTTTGCAAGCCACTCTGTTCCCTTGTCGGTAAGGTCGCACGAGTTGAGTTTCTCGTCAACAACGAAGTAAAGCGGCTCTATGGCCTCCGGCATACGTCTGTTGTTATTCTCCATGTATATCTCCTCGGTCTTGAGCATACCAGCCTTGATGCCTTCTTCCGAAAGATATTTGATGAGCGGTTTGTTTTTCGGCAAAGCCTTGTGCGAGCGGTAGAGCGAGAGAAATCCTTCGTCAAGCAGCTTCTGGTCGTTCTTTGTCTTGCCCTCGCTTATCTTCTGTTTTGCCTCGGCAAGGTATTGTGTCGCGAGCTTGCGCTGGACATCGACAAGGCTTTCAACGAGTGGCTGATACTCTTCAAACATCTGCACGTCACCTTTTGGTACCGGACCGGAAATGATAAGCGGAGTACGTGCGTCGTCGACGAGAACGGAGTCCACCTCGTCAACAATGGCGTAGTTGTGAGATCGTTGTACCAGATCGGCAGGCGATGTGGCCATGTTGTCACGCAAATAGTCGAAACCGAATTCGTTGTTAGTACCGAATGTAATGTCAGCTTGATAGGCACGGCGACGGGCTTCTGAGTTGGGCTGATGCTTGTCTATGCAGTCTACCGACAGTCCGTGGAACTCATAGATCGGTCCCATCCATTCGGAGTCACGTTTGGCCAGATAGTCGTTGACTGTAACCACATGCACTCCGTTTCCTGTCAGGGCATTAAGGAATACAGGCAGTGTGGCCACGAGAGTTTTTCCCTCTCCTGTCGCCATCTCTGCAATCTTTCCCTGATGAAGCACTATACCTCCGAATAATTGCACGTCATAGTGCACCATTTCCCATTTCAGATCATTGCCTCCGGCTGTCCAATGGTTGTGGTAAATGGCCTTGTCTCCTTCGATGGTAATGAAGTCCTTGCGCGGATCCGCTGCCAGCTCACGGTCGAAGTCGGTAGCGGTGACTATCGTTTCTTCATTCTCAGAGAAGCGTTTTGCCGTTTCCTTTACAATGGCAAAAACTTCCGGTAGTATTTCGTTGAGGACGCCTTCATATATTTCAAGAACTTCCTTTTCCAACTTGTCTATTTGGTTGAATATCTCTTCGCGCTCGTCAATAGGCGTGTCCTCTATCTTTGCTTTCAGTTCTGCAATTTTCTCCTCCTGCCCGCTGGCTGAATCTTTGATTTGTTTGCGGAGTTGTCGGGTTCTTTCACGCAAGGCGTCGTTGTCGAGTTGTGCTATTTGTGGATGTACGGCTTTTACTTTTTCTACTAACGGCTCAATAAGTTTTCTGTCTCGTTCAGATTTATTGCCGAATATTTTCTTTAGAATTTCACTGAAGTTCATATCTGATGTTTTTTTATTTTCGTTTATAATGCGTATTGTGGATTTACATGTCTTACATGTATAAGTAATTAAAACAGTGGTTCTGAAGAACAGGCATTCGGAGCACGTATGCGTATTGCCTTGGTTACAGTCGGGGCAATGCGGTCTATGGTTACGGGGGTGTTGATGCGCTCTGCTTTAACTCCCGTTCCATATATTATAATCGGGAATTGTATAAATGATGCTCTGTATAGCTGGTTTTCCATGTAATCCTCGTTGACCAAATGCCATCCGGGGGTTACTTCAATCTGTATATCTCCATTACGTTCGGGATGGAATCCGTTGCGTATTTTGTAAATCTGCGGGTTGTTGTCGGACAATAGTTGCAACGAAGTGTACACATTGCGTATGCCGGATATTTGTGACAGAAATTCCTGGGCGCGCTTTGATGCGTCTGTGAAACTTATCTGTTTTTGCTCGAAAAGTTTGTGATTCAGGAACATCTGTGGCCCGAAGCATGTCTCTACATACTTCCCTTGCCCCCAGATAGCCCCGAAATACATGTTCAGAAGATTGGCAGTGCGGTTGATGTTGAACGTTCCGGACGGAATGTTGAATTTTGTATAATCAGTGTTATCTTCGTCACAGTATCCTGTGCTTGTTATTACGAAAAGAACATTGTCGGCACCCACTCGTTTTTCCACATGGTCTATAAGTCTTCCGATTTCAGAATCAAGACGTACATAGGTGTCCTGTAATTCCATCTGACATTCGGCAAGTGGCCTATGGTCGAAATTACCGGCATAATATGTTATGTTAATGCAGTCGGTAATGGCGTCAGACCCCATCACATTGCTGTTGATGCACTGGATGGCAATGTCCGTTATGCTTTCGTTTACCAGTCCGCTCGTCTTATATTCCCTGAAACGTCGTGCTCCTGTAAACTTACGCTTGAACGGCTTTTGCATGCCTCCTGTCATGAAATAGCTGAAGTTGCCTGACAATGCGTTTTTTGGTTGCCACTCGCTTATATCTATTGTCCGTGGCAACGAGTGTAGGCTGTTGAAAGCCTGTAACCATGACGGCGGAGCATCGAAGTAGTATGTCGACGAGCACCATGTGCCGTCATTGTCGTCAATCCAGATAGCTCCGTCTGCGGCATGTCCGGCAGACAATATGGCTGCATCACGGAAAGGTGCAATGGAATAAACTACGGCTTTTCCGTTGGTCGCTACTTTTAATTCGTCGCATATAGTCGACGTGCTGAGATTTTTCGGCGAGGAGCAATCTTTGGTGTAGTATCCCTGATGATTTTCGTCATCGACACAATATACAGGCCGGAGTGTCTCTTTGTTGAGCCATCTGGCCCCGACTATACTGTTGTAAAAAGGTGTCGTCCCAGTGGCGATGGATGCTATGGCCGAGGCTCTGTCTATTTGTGAAAATGGATATGAAGCATTGGTGTATATAGTCCCGTTTTTCAGCAACCGTTTGAATCCGTTAGTGCCGTAAAGTGGTGCAAATGCTTCCATATAATCGGATCTCAGTTGGTCGATTGATATGTTCACTACCAATTGTGGAGCAGATTTTAGAATCTGTTCCTGGGCATATCCGGTAATGGCGAATGCTGCAACCAGTGTGAGTGATATGTATCTGTATTTCTTCATTTGTTGCTTGTGGGGGAAGCTGAAAGCCTCATGTTTATCCAACATCTTATTAGCAAAGATAATGCCACAATGTTAATTCCATCTGCATAATTTTGAAAAAACGCTCCGATAAAGAATAGAACAATCAATGTGAATGAGAATTTCCAATATATGGTTTTTCTTCGTTTTATTACGTTGTATATATATATAAGAGGTAGTGGATTTATAAGTAGCACCTGCAAGTTTGTGCTTGTGGTTGGATGTTTGGAGAAAAGCAATACCGTGAGGATTATACCTGCAATCCCATCTGTAAGCATTATGAGGCTGTCCCATGCGATGAATGTTCTTTTTCTTTTATATTCTATAACTGCTATTACAATGGAGATAGACAGCAGTATGTATGCACATTGAGTGGGAGAAAATGGAAATTCTTTCTCTATAATCTGTATTTGTGGTTCTATGATGGTTCTTGTATCTGTTACCAAAGGTTTGTATTCACCGTCGGCAGACTTTATTCTGGCTTTCTCAAAATCGTTCTTTAGATTGTCAGGTAAGAACTGTTGTTCTCTTAAACTCATTGCCATGTCAGCTTTCGCTCCGATACATAAGTCATTGCCGAATGTAGCCCATGGGTGTCCCACAGTGTATTCATGTATTGCTTCGCGATATGTAGGATAAGAAGACTCTTCAGGATATACAATATTTCCTTTAAGACAATGTTCTATCATGTCACGTACTTTTGTAGTACAGTTGTTATAGAAGAAATTGTATCTGTATACTCTGTTTTCCGGACTATAATTTTCTATGAGTGCATTGTATAATGTCTGCTTTTCCTCAGCGGTCATGTTGAGTACCTGTTCCACGACTCCTCTGCCGGTCCGGGCGTATTCGCGTTTGAAGATGTTAAAAGGTATCACACCAAGTTCATAATCAGTAATACCCATAGTGAAGCGTAAAACAAAAAAAGGTTTTTTGAAACTGAATATTCCATAATTGAACGTCCAGTCTTCACCGTTGTGTAAATTGTGGTATCTAAGTGCCGTATGGCCATACAGACTGTATACTTCTTCTCCGGAAGAGCATGTGAGCAGGCTTACTTCAATAGAATCGGAAGTAGTGTCTGCATTGAGGTCAGCATGTTGGCCCGGTGTGCTACCGTGAGCGGAAACACATAAAAAATACACCGTTACTGTAATGATAACGGTTTTTACGATAGTTCTAAAATTGATTGTTAATCGTTTCACGATGCAAAAATACTTTCTTTTTTCTACTTTCAGTGCTATTATCTCATTTTTTTTCAATAATTTTGCAGCCTGTAAGAGAAAACAGTAGGATGAATTTAACAATAGACATTGGTAATACTTGTACCAAACTTGTTGCTTTCGATGGTATGACGCCTGTGGAAGAAATAAGGATGGATGCCGGAGAATTGTTTGAATTGAAAAAATTCTGTAAAAAGTATTGTTTTAAGAAAGGGATTTTCTCTACAGTAGTAAAAATGTCGGAAGAGCTCCGCTTGGGTATAAGTGAACTTTCGTTTCCCATGATGCAACTCATATCGGGAGTTACTCCGGTGCCTATAATTAATAAATATGCTACTCCTCTGACTTTAGGTTCCGACAGGTTGGCTGCAGCGGTCGGTGCTTATTCACAACATAAGGGACACGATTTGCTTATAGTGGATGTCGGAACTTGTATTACATATGATTTTGTTACTTCGTCCGGCGAATATATAGGGGGGAATATCTCTCCAGGTCCGACGGTCAGACTGAAAGCTCTTAACCGTTTTACGGATTCGTTGCCTCTTATAAGCCGTAAAGGTGAGACTCCCGAACTGGGATTTGATACAGAGACGGCAATTAGAAGCGGTGTTATGTATGGAGTTGAGCGTGAGATAGAAGGATATATACATGATTTTTTATTAAAATATCCAAGTCTTTTTGTTTATTTAACGGGTGGCGTCTCTCTAAATTTGCACATTTCGGAAAAAAAGTGCATCTTTGCAGACAAATTTATAGTCCCAAAGGGATTAAACCGTATACTTCTCTATAATGAAGAATTAATATTGAATGAAAAAGCTGATAATAATAAGTAGCATAATGCTTGGTGGCATATATGTGTCTGCAAATGCTCAAAGTGGTACAAACTCTCCTTATAGTCAGTATGGATTGGGCGTCTTGTCCGATCAGTCACAGGGATTTAACCGTGGTATGAACGGTTTGGCTTTGGGATTGCGTTATAGTGACCAAGTGAACATGCTCAATCCTGCATCCTATTCTGCAGTTGATTCGCTGACAATGATAATGGATGTGGGTCTTTCCGGACAGATAACCAATTTTGAGGAAAACGGAAAGAAAATCAATGCCAATAATGCCGATTTTGAATATGCCGTAGCCCTATTTCGTCTGATGCCGAAAGTTGGACTCAGCATTGGTGTTGTTCCTTTTACAAATATTGGCTATAATTATTCAAGCAAATATAATATCGGTTCATCAGAAGAGTCTGTCCTTACCACATCTACTGAGATGCATTCCGGTTCCGGAGGATTTCATCAGGCATACGTCGGATTTGGCTGGAATGCGTTCAAAGGACTTTCCGTAGGTGCCAATTTCTCTTATTTTTGGGGGACGTATGACAAGTCCATTTCTGTTGTCAACAGCGACAGCTATGTCAACAGTATTGTAAAGACGTACAGTACAAGTGTGAGCAATTATAAGATTGATTTGGGATTGCAGTGGCAGCAACGGATGTCGGCCGACAATTATCTTACGGTGGGAGCGACTTATGGCATAGGACATAAGTTGGGAGCTGATGTGGAGGCTGTCATCTCAAACACGAATACCCAGACAAACGTATCGGACAAGACGACAGAAATTGTAAAGAACGGATTGAGTCTGCCTACGACATTCGGCGTCGGCATGTCATGGAGACATTCAAACAAATGGTCAGCCGGTGTGGATTATACATTCCAGAAATGGGGGAATCTGGATTTTCCGGAATATGATGCCTCAACGGGCAAGTACGTAATGAAGAGCGGATTGCTGAAAGATAGAAATAAACTCACAATAGGAGGGGAGTGGGTGCCCAATGCGATGAGTTCCAATTTTTTCAATCGTGTTCATTATAGGGCAGGAGCCTCTTTTGCGACACCTTATATAATGGTAAACGGACATGACGGTCCTAAAGAATATAGTGCAAGTGTAGGATTCGGATTGCCGCTAAACCGGTCTGTGCTGAATATCAGTGGTCAGTGGGTACGTTCTGAAGCCTCCGGTCTTATAAAGGAAAATACATTTCGTATCAATATAGGCCTGACGTTTAATGAACGTTGGTTTATGAAATGGAAAGTAGAATAAAGTATTTTTCAGCATACATTAGTTGTCTGACAACTCATGAAAGGGGTATGAGGAATGTATTGAACATCCTTGTACTCTTATTCTTGTTTGTGTCGTGTACAGAAGAGACTGAGCATACCGCACCGCCAATCTACGACCGCGATTCTGTATCTGTTATGACAAGTTATGGTGTCAATACACTTGTTTCCGATTCAGGTGTCATTAAGTATAGGATTGTGTCGGAGTGTTGGGATGTCAACCAGATAAAACAGCCTTCGCGTTGGACATTCATCAAAGGAGTTTTTTTTGAACAATTTGACGATAAGTTCCGTTTGCAAGCGTATGTCCAGGCTGATACCGCATGGTATTATGACCAACTGAAATTGTGGGAACTTCGTGGCAGGGTGCGAGTTCGTAATGTCAACGGGCTTCGATTCATGAGTGAAGAGCTGTTTTGGGACGGCAGGGCCCATGAGCTGTATTCAAACAAATATTCGCGTGTGATAACTCCGGAGCGGACGTTGCAAGGCTCTTATTTCCGTAGTGATGAGAGCATGACGCGTTACACAGTGTCCAATTCTGCCGGTTCGTTCGTGAAATCGGCTGTCGACGGGAGCAACGATACGTTGGACATGAACGAGAACAAGACCGATACAACCGATACAGCTGCAGTGCAGATTCGTCCGGCGGCAACACCGCGTGCGGCATCAAAAAACACATTTACAAGACAATGACAGAGCAGATAATAGGACTTATAATAACAATGGTATTCTCCGCATTCTTCTCAGGAATGGAGATAGCTTTCGTGTCAGGCAACAGACTGTTGGCAGAAATGGAACGTGGAAAAAGCGGTATAGCGCACAAGGCAATAGGTTTCTTCTACCGTCATCCTAATAATTTCGTCAGCACAATGCTTGTTGGCAACAATATAGCATTGGTCGTTTATGGAATATTGTTCGCACAAATATTTGACAGCACCATTTTCAGTGGCCTCAACGACGGACAGCGCGTAACAGCCGATACGATATTGTCTACAATCGTAGTACTGTTTACCGGTGAGTTTATGCCTAAGACAATATTCAAGAGCAATCCTAATGCAATGCTGTCCATATTTGCCATACCGGCTTTTATATGCTATGTGGTGCTTTATCCCATATCACGCTTTTCAACATCTCTATCCCGTATCATTCTCCGTATTGTTGGTGTCAAGATGCATAAGGAGAGAGAAGATAAGGAATTTACCAAGATAGACCTTGACTATCTTGTGCAGAGTAGCATAGACAATGCCAAGGATGCGGACGATATAGAGGATGAGGTGAAGATATTTCACAACGCCCTTGATTTTTCGGACACTAAGGTGCGCGACTGTATGGTGCCGCGCACGGAGATAGAAGCCGTGGATATAGACAATTGTACGTTGGAAGAACTTAAAAACCGTTTCATAGAAAGCGGATTCTCAAAGATTATTGTCTATAAGGGAGATATTGACCACATAGTGGGTTATATCCATTCGTCAGAGATGTTCCGCAATTCGGACAGATGGAAAGAGTGCATATGTACAATGCCGTACGTTCCGGAGATAATGGCAGTTAGCAAACTCATGCATATTTTCCTTCAGCAAAAGAAAAGTCTGGGTGTCGTGGTCGACGAGTTTGGAGGAACGAGCGGGCTTATTGCCCTTGAGGATATTGTTGAAGAGATATTCGGAGACATAGAGGACGAGCATGACAACAACAACTATATTGCCACGCAGACAGATGTTGACGAATATATACTCTCAGCACGCCTTGAAATAGAGAAAGTCAACGAAAGGTTCGGGCTGGAACTTCCCGAAAATGACGATTATATGACTGTCGGAGGACTCATCCTTCACGAATATCAGAGTTTTCCGAAGCTGAATGAAATCGTGAAGATAGGGAAATTTGAATTTAAGATAATCAAAAACACTATGACAAAAATAGAAATAGTTAAGCTAAAAGTCATGGAATGAGCTATTTTTTTGAGCTATTTATACCGTTATTTGCTATAATTTTAGTAATTTTGTCCGCTAAAGTGACAATAATCTTTTAATCAAGAAGAAAGAATAATAAAAAATAATCAATAAAAGTAATGGCAGCATTAGGAACAATTAGAAAAAGAGGCGCAATTTTGGTCGCAATCATAGGTCTCGGCCTTTTTGCGTTTATCGCTGAAGAATTTGTCCGTTCTTGCGAAGCTACAGGCAACGCGGCACGTCAGCAAGTTGGTGAAGTCTTGGGAGAGAAAATTTCCGTTCAGGAGTTTCAGGCCCTTGTAGATGAGTATCAGGAAGTAGTCAAGATGACTCAAGGACGAGAGAATCTCACTGAAGATGAACTGAATGGACTCAAGGATCAGGTGTGGAATACATACGTCAACAATGCCATATTGGCAAACGAGGCAAAGAAAGTGGGACTGACGGTGACTGATGAGGAGCTTCAGAACATACTTCGTGAGGGAAAGAGTCAAATTCTCAAGCAGACACCTTTTGTGAATCAGCAGACTGGGCTTTTTGATGTGTCAATGTTGACAAAGTTCCTTTCCGATTATAAAAATATCGGTTCTCAGAATCCTCAGATTGCAGAGCAGTATAGAACAATATACAGCTATTGGAAGTTTATAGAGAAGACACTGCGTCAGCAGACTCTCAATATCAAATATCAGAATCTGTTGGCCAATAGCCTGATTTCAAATCCTATTTCAGCAAAGATGGCTTTCGAGGGTCAGTATGTAGACAACAGTGTCGAACTGGCTTCTATTGCCTATACCACAATCAGCGACGACAAGATACAGGTGAGCGATGCAGACCTTAAGGCAAAGTATGACGAGGATAAAGAGAAGTTCAAGCAGTATATTGAAAGCCGTGATATAAAATATGTAGATTTTCAGGTAAAACCTTCAGATAAAGATCGTGGGGCTCTTCTGCAGACAATGAAAGAGGCTGCGGAAAATCTCAAGGAGGGAAACAATCCTTCAGAGGTTACACGTAAAGCAAAGTCTGTATATACCTATACAGGTGTGCCTGTCACACGTAAGGCATATTCGAATGATATCGCAACACGTATAGATTCTATGTCGGTTGGCGAGACCACATCGCCCTTTGAAACCAAATATGACAACACAATGAATGTTGTCAAACTCATCTCAAAGGTGCAGTTGCCAGACTCTGTCGAGTATCGTCAGATACAGATAGGCGGTGAGACTGTTGAGGCTGCCCGCAAGACAGCCGACAGCGTTTACGCTGCTTTGCAGGCCGGTGCCGACTTTGACGAAATTGCCAAGAAGTATAACCAGACTGGTTCCAAGGCATGGTTTACAACTGCTATGTACGAGAATTCCCAGTCGTTCGATGCTGATACCAAGCAATATATCGAGACTTTGAACAATCTCGGTACCAACGAAATCAAGAATCTTGAGTTTGCACAGGGTAACATCATTCTTCAGGTTACAAATCGCAAAGCCATGGTTGACAAGTATGTTGCGGCCGTTGTAAAGCATACAATAGATTTTTCTAAAGATACATATTCTGCGGCATACAATAAGTTCAGCCAGTTTGTAAGCGAGAATCAGACCTTGGATGCGATGGAGAAGAATGCTTCAAAATACGGATTTACCGTTCAGGAGCGCAAGGACCTTACAAATGCCGAGCATGGTGTGAACGGCATACGTAGCACCCGCGATGCTCTGAAGTGGATTTTCGAGGCTAAGGCCGGTGAAGTTTCTCCGCTCTATGAGTGTGGTGACAACGATCGGATGATGGTTATTGCCATGACAAAGATACATCCTGTCGGCTATCGTGCCCTTGAGGATGTCAAGGATATTGTGAAGTCAGAGGTTATCCGTGATAAGAAATTCGAGCAACTTAGCGGCAAACTTGCCGGTGCAAAGAGTATATCCGAAGCCAAAAGCAAAGGTGCCGATGTTACAGAGATTGCCCAGGTGACATTTAATGCGCCGGCTTTCGTCCCTGCCACACGTACAAGCGAGCCGGCTTTGAGCGGTGCTGTTGCTGCCACAAAGCAGGGTCAGTTCTGTCCTCGTGTGATAAAGGGTAACGGTGGCGCCTTCATGGTAAAGGTCAAGACAAAGGCTCAGCGTGCGGGTGAGAAGTTCGATTCCAAGGCGTTTGAGAAGAGACTTCACGAGCAGGCTATGATGGCAGCAAATCCCAACCGTCTGATTGGTGAGCTTTACTTGAAATCAGATGTAGTGGACAACCGTTATCTGTTCTTCTAAGAAAGTATATCGGATATATTGATATATAATAAAGCGGGGATGCGCATCTTGTATGCGTATCCCCGTTTTGTCATAGTGGTGCTTTCAATAGTTGGGATTAGATAAATTAGTCAACAAAATTAAACTGTATTATCGTCCGTACGTAGGATGGATACGCCCCGCAGAGGCAACAAGCATACAGCCCGGGGCAGAGCGTAGCGGCACCCTGGGAACAACACGATTGTATCCATTCGCCCTAAAAGGGCAAAAGCATTAATTATCAGACATTTACAATTTCAATATCCCATATGTTTTTATGCTTTTGCCCTTCCCTGGCGCGTTCATCCTATGTCCGTCCGATTATGTGGTTTAATTTTGTTTACTGGCTTACTTAAATTGAGTTCGATATAAGACAAGTTTCCGACAATTCATGGATGTTCACTCTTGAATCGAACTGCTGGAGCCCTGACATGGGAAAGGGGGGATGATTGTCTTCCCGTTCAAATGATGCAAATATTCGCTTTTGGGAGATATTTGATAGTTTTATATAAAACAGGGAGGATACCATAAGCATTATGGCATCCTCCCTGATTGCTTCGAGACAATTTGGATCTTATTTTATCAGTTCTATCGAGCGCTTGAGGAACGCATCGAGTGATGCGCCCTTGAGCATGCCGTTTTGCAGGAGAGCGAGGTCGATGAGCTGGTGTACGATGCTGTTGCCTTTGGCATAGTCGGTGAGTACGGCCTTTTTCTTGTCTTTCTGCTCTGTAATGGCTTTCTCGGTGTTCTGCAGATCGTCTTTTTCTTCCTGTGTGATTTCCTCCGGCTTCTTCTTGCCCTGACTTTGGTTGAGGGCAGCGCGGCGTGCTTCCTGGCCTTTCAGTTCGCTGACGATAGGTTTCAGTGCTTCTGCCGTGTTGGCGGCGCAGTCGTCGACAACCTTCTTTATCAGCGGATGGTCGCTGTTGAGGATAAGGTTGTAGCTGTCGGGCATCTGTGCGTAGAAGTTCATTCCGGCCTGGAAGCGGCTCATGTCTTTCATGCGTCGCATGTACTCGTTCTGCGTTATGACTACAGGCGAGCCGGTCTCGCCGAGGCTCTGTACCTCCACGTAGAACTCCGATTTCGGAAGTTGTGGCATCTGTGAGCGGAATACGTCTGACAGATTGTCACGTTCGTCGTCATTAAGTTCGCTTTTCTTGATGTCTTCCTTGGCGATGATACGGTCTATGATGTCGCTGTCCACGCGGGTAAAGCGACTCTTCTCCAGCTTCTGCTCGAGCATTGACACGACGGGAACGTCAAGCTGTCCGTCGAGCATCATCACGCTGTATCCTTTGGCCTTGGCCGATTCGATGTAGCTGTACTGCTCTTCCTTGTCGGTGGAGTAGAGGTAGACAAGCTGTCCGTCCTTGTCGGTCTGGTTGTCCTTGATCAGGGTGCGGTATTCGTCGAAAGTGAAGTATTTTCCTTCGCTGTCCTTCATCAGCGCGAAATCCTTTGCACGATCGTAGAAGCTCTCCTCGCTGAGCATGCCGTAGTTGATGAAGAGTTTCAGATCGTCCCACTTCTCTTCATATCCCTTGCGGTCTTCCTTGAAGATGCTTTGCAGACGGTCGCTCACTTTCTTTGTGATGTATGTCGAAATCTTCTTTACGTCGCGGTCACTTTGCAGGTATGAGCGGCTCACGTTGAGGGGGATGTCCGGAGAGTCAATCACGCCGTGCAGCAGCGTGAGGAACTCGGGTACGATGCCCTCGACCTGGTCTGTGACGAAGACTTGGTTGCAGTATAGCTGTATCTTGTTGCGCTGCAGGTCGATGTTTGACTTGATGCGCGGGAAGTAGAGTATGCCGGTGAGGTTGAACGGGTAGTCCACGTTAAGGTGAATCCAGAACATGGGCTCGTCCTGCATGGGGTAGAGCGTGCGGTAGAACGACTTGTAGTCTTCGTCCTTGAGCGTGCTCGGTGCCTTTGTCCACAGCGGTTCCACATTGTTTATGATGTTGTCTTCGTCGGTATCCACTTGCTTGCCGTCTTTCCATTCAGTCTTCTTTCCGAAAGCCACGGGCACTGGCAGGAACTTGCAGTACTTGTTGAGCAGTTCCTCAATCTTGCTCTTTTCGAGAAACTCCTTGCAGTCGTCATCGATGTAGAGAATGATGTCCGAACCGCGGTCTTCTTTCTCTGCGTCGTCGATTTCGTATGCCGGACTGCCGTCGCAGCTCCATTTCACGGCTTTTGCTCCGTCTTTGTGACTGCGTGTGACAATCTCCACTTTCTTGCTCACCATGAACGACGAGTAGAATCCGAGTCCGAAATGTCCGATTATGTTGTTGGCGTTGTCCTTATATTTTTCGAGAAAGTCGTTCACTCCCGAGAATGCTATCTGGTTGATGTATTTGTCAATCTCTTCTTCGGTCATGCCTATGCCCCGGTCGCTGATGGTGATGGTGCCGGCAGCCTCGTCTATGGCTATGCGCACGGTCAGGTCGCCGAGTTCGCCTTTGAATTCGCCCTTGTCGGCAAGTGTCTTCAGTTTCTGCGTGGCGTCGACGGCGTTGGATACCATCTCGCGCAGGAAAATCTCATGATCCGAATACAAGAACTTTTTGATGACGGGGAATATGTTCTCGGTTGTAACCCCGATATTACCTTTCTGCATGATATTTTTTATTTTTGTTATATGGTTGTTGTATTTTTTTAGTTTCTATGAAAGCAAATAGTGTGCCAAAATGTATGAGGGCGGGGATATCCCTCTTTAACCGTTGCATTGGGCAGATAACGGTTTAGCCGAATATCTATAGCAGGACGAGGGAGTTGATTCCACATACAACAAACTGGCGATATGCCTGCTTTTCCTGCTTTATGATTCTGCTTTTGTAAGAGTATGACATGAAAGACATGTGCCAAGACTGTGATAAGTTTAGCTGCATATCTGATCCAATCGACACTGTTTTTTGCGATTTCTTGTGTATTTTTCTGCATTTTCTTTTTGTTTCCGTTTTTTTTTATACTTTTGTATATCAGAAGTATGAATTATGAATATTGTCAATATATTAAGTTAAGAGATATGTACAGAATAATATTGTTTGTTTTCTTTTTATGCGACATCTCCTGTCTGTCAGCCGATGCCCCAAACAAGATGCTTCGTAAATTTCCAAAGTCGTCTCGGAGCAATGGTGTCCTTCTGTCCCAAAGCCGAAACCCAGTAAAGCCCAAGTCACAGGCTGTGGCGGAATCCGCGAAGCCCCTCACCGGTAGCATTTCCGGTCACGACTATGTAGACCTCGGTCTTAGCGTGAAGTGGGCTACGTGCAATGTCGGCGCCTCTTCTCCCTCCGGCTACGGCTCTTACTTTGCTTGGGGTGAAACATCTGACCTTGCGAACTGGGGCGGCAGCTGGCGCCTGCCGACAAAAGCGGAGATAGACGAGTTGGTAAATAAATGTAAGAAAGAATGGACTGTACAAGACGGCAACGAGGGCTATATTGTCATCGGTAATAATGGCAAGTCGATTTTTCTTCCTGCCGCCGGTTGGTACGGCGGTTCGTCGTCTCTCTATGTGGGTGTACTCGGTTATTATTGGAGCTCTTCACCCCGTTCCGTTGAGAGCGGGACATCCAGCGCTGTGGGGGTACGCCGTTTTTATTGGAGTTCCGACGGGAACGTTGACGATTCTGCTTACGGACTGTGTTTCGGCAGTGACTATTTCGATTCCTATTTTCACAGTCGCCAATACAGGCACAGTGTGCGGCTTGTATCAGAATGATACGGAGTACATCCACGTTTGTACAAAGTGCGGAAGAGTATCCTTACCGTATGATTCCTTTTGAGAAAAAGTCATCTGAATACTTGTATTTCATGTTTCGTCCGGACATGCCTTGCGGAGTTTTCAGCGGTGTATGATTTGTCGTTTAGAGGGTGAATATTTGGTTGTCTGATGATTTTTAAACGGCATTGTGTATGTTTTTAGTCGGGAAAATGTTAACTTTGCCTTTGACAAACTAAAAGCTATAAAACAAATGACAGAACCTGAAGTTTCCAAAAGACTGATAACAGACTACTATCGTCTGCATGTCGGAGAGGTGAAGGCCTTTGTCTTAAAACGCATGGACTATTCGGCTGAAAGCGAGGATATCGTGCATGATATATTTCTGAAATTGCTTGAATCGGACAAGATAGTCTCTGCTGTCACGTTGCCGTGCCTTGTATATACAATGGCGCGCAATATGATATATGATTACCTGCGGCATCGTGCGGTGGTTGAGGAATATGAGCATTATATACACAAGGTGTCGGGCAAGTTGGGCGAGGCCGGTTGCAGCTCGGTATATTCGGCTGTCGACATATGCGAGATTCTGGAGCGTGGCATGGCCCGACTGTCGGCCGGACAGCGCAGCATATATCGTATGAACGTGGTCGAGGGCATGCAAGTGTCGGAAATATCGGAGTGTCTCCATGAAAACTACAAGAGCGTGGAAAACCGTCTGGGCATTGCGCGTAAGATGATGAGGATGTATATGAGGCGCATGTTGGCATGACTTTAAATTGTGTGTAGATTTTTACGATTGGATATCTGCCATCAAGGGGTAGCCGTTTTTCAATATTTCCATGGGGAGGATGAGAAGGTGAGCAAAGTGAAACTTGTTTCATCTCTGACGGATATTGTGAAAGCGGCACTTTGGAGATGCGAAAGCGGCACTTTTGCAGTGTGAAAGTGGCACTTTGAGGATGCGAAAGTGCCGCTTTGGGTATATGAAAGCGGCTGTTTGTGATGTTATATTGCGTTGGCGGATGATGTTTTTGGTACTTTTGCACGGCATGGCCTTCCGGCAACGGAGGTGAAAACGGGCAAGAAAAACGGCGCAGCGGGTTCTCGGAAGGGTGTTTTGGGGACGAAAAGTGCTGCTTGAATTCTCCGTTTTACCGATTTAAGATATGTTAATGGGTGTTTTGGGACAGCCAATTCTCCGTTTTCTCCGTCGGATACACTGCGTAATATGTTTACAGAATAAAGCGGTGTTTGTTCCATAATGCGTTTTAAATATGGAATACGGCGGATGTGGTTCGGTTTTTTTTATTACAAAAGTGCCTGTTTTCGGAGAATTGAAAACGGAGAATCTCCGAAAACAGGGTGTACAACTGCTTCTTATATATTGTAATCAAATATTTTATATTTCAATCTGTTATATATAATATATATTATATATAACAGATTGAAATATACCATACGTGAATCGTATATAGTGTATACCTTGTTTTTCAATTCTCCGAATTCTCCGTTTTTGATATTGCACCAATAATTTTGACATTGTCTGCGCGTCAGGTTGTGGTAGACACATGACGGGCATACGTCGCTTTGTCAGTGAAGTTTACGGGGACAGGGTGTATGGCTGTGCATCTGTGCTGTGTTGCGTGAACGAAGGAGGCATGACGCAGTTGTCAGAAAAACCAACATGTTTCTTGAAAAAGCGGAGAATTGGCAGTCCCGATGTACCCATTAACATATGTTAAATCGATAAAACGGAGAATTCGGACCGCATTTTTCATACCGAAATTTGCGTTTCGGAGAATTGTTTCCGTTTTTTGGAGAATTCGTCCTGAGGGGCGTCAATAAAATAGTTATAAGGCTTTTCCTTTGTTTTGCCACAACATGACGAGGCGGCAATGTAGCGAAAGTACATAAAAAGTATTTTATAACGCTTTTATTATCGATGTTTTTAAATACAAGAAAACTGTTATAGTTGCAGTTATTTGAAAGAATTATTGTACTTTTGCAGTGTTTTTTAAAAGCATACGCAATTATGTTTAAGAAGAAGAGAAGATGGCACGTTGACCCATCGCAGGGAGTCACCGAGCTGGATAAGCAGGTGATGTATTGGGAGAACAAAGGCAAACTCGTACCTACCCGCGACTTGATACTGACTCCCGAGCAGATAGAGGGCATCAGGAAGAGCGGCGAAGTGAACACCGGTGTACTCGACGAGGTGGCAAAACATATACATGCAGGTATGAATACACTGGAAATAGACAAGATTTGTTATGACTATTGTGTGGGGCACGGAGCCGTACCGGCATGCCTCAACTATGAAGGTTTTCCCAAAAGCGTGTGTACAAGCATCAACGAGGTAGTGTGCCACGGCATTCCGAAAGAAGAGGATGTGCTGCAGGAGGGCGACATTATCAATGTGGATTTTACGACTATTCTTGACGGCTATTATGCCGATGCCTCCCGAATGTTCATAATAGGCAAGACAACCCCCGAAAAGGAACAGCTCGTGAGGGTGGCAAAGGAGTGCCTGGAGATAGGGGCCGAGACGGCAAAGCCATATTGTTTTGTCGGTGACATCGGCCACGCCATACAGAAACATGCCGACAAATATCACTACGGAGTGGTGCGCGATCTTTGCGGACATGGAGTGGGGCTGAAGTTTCACGAGGAGCCGGAAGTGGCACACTACGGTTATCGCGGCACCGGTATGCTGCTCGTGCCGGGCATGGTGTTTACCATCGAGCCCATGATTAATATGGGAACGTGGAAGGTGTTCATCGATGCCGACGACGAGTATGGCTGGGAGGTCATCACGGGCGACGAGAAACCCAGCGCACAATGGGAGCACACGTTTCTCATGACAGAACACGGCGTTGAGATATTGACAAGATAGAAGATGGTACATGGCTGACGATAAGCATATATATATATTAGGTATAGAGAGCAGCTGCGACGATACGTCGGCAGCCGTGCTTCGCGACGGGGTGCTGCTGAGCAATGTCACGGCGAGTCAGGAGATACACAGGAGCTATGGTGGGGTTGTGCCGGAACTGGCCTCGCGCGCCCATCAGCAGAATGTGGTGCCGGTGGTGGATCAGGCCGTTAAGCGTGCCGGGATATCCAAGGAGCAGCTGTCAGCTGTCGCCTTCACGCGTGGTCCGGGACTGATGGGCTCGTTGCTCGTCGGGGTGAGTTTTGCCAAAGGATTCGCTCGCTCGCTCGGCATACCGCTGATAGATGTCAACCATCTGCAGGGACATGTGCTTGCACACTTTATCCGTGAGGATGGTTCCGATGCGCCGCTGCCGCCGCTGCCGTTCCTGTGTCTGCTCGTAAGCGGCGGGAACTCGCAGATAGTGCGTGTGAATGCCTATAACGACATGCAGGTGCTCGGGCAGACGATAGACGACGCGGCAGGAGAGGCCATCGACAAGTGCTCCAAGGTGATGGGGCTGGGATATCCGGGAGGGCCGATAATAGACCGTCTGGCCCGGCAGGGCAATCCGCATGCCTACAAGTTTGCCGAGCCTCAGATACCGGGGCTTGACTACAGCTTCAGCGGATTGAAGACATCATTCCTGTATTCGATGCGCGACTGGGTGGCTGCAGAGCCGGACTTCATCGAGAAGCATAAGGAAGACATTGCTGCCAGTCTGGAATATACCGTCGTGGACATTCTGATGAAGAAGTTGCGCAAGGCAGTGAAGCAGACCGGCATCAACCATGTGGCAGTGGCCGGGGGCGTGAGTGCCAACAACGGGCTGCGCAATGCTTTCCGCGACCACGCCGAACGCTACGGATGGACAATATACATCCCGAAATTCAGCTATACAACGGACAATGCGGCAATGATCGGCATTACGGGATATTATAAATATCTGGACGGTGACTTTTGCAGCATAGACAAGCCTGCATTCTCAAAGGTAACATTTAAATAAAAAACATATGGATTTTGAAAGTAAGATAATCAGCAGGGAGATAAGTCTGCAACTTTGGGAAATGGAGAAGACGCTGGGAACAGCCGAGAGCTGTACCGGCGGACGTATAGCAGAGGCGATTATATCCATGCCGGGAGCTTCAAAATATTTCAAGGGAGGCATTATATCTTATGTAAACGAGGTGAAGGAAAGTCTGTTAGGTGTAAGCCATGACATTCTGATGGAAAAGACGGCAGTATGCGAGGATGTGGCCGTGAGCATGGTGAAAGGAGCCTGTAAGACTCTTTGCACTGACTATGCCATTGCCGCCACCGGAATAGCCGGACCGTCGGGCGGCTCGCCCGGAATACCGGTAGGAACGATATGGCTGGCATGCGGTTCACGCGATAAGGTGGTGACATACAAGGTGGAAGAGGACCATGGCAGAGATATCAATCTTGCCATAGCTACCAACAAGGCTTTGCAGATGTTTCTGGATTTTCTGAAAGGAGAGAGCGCCGATGCAGAAAATGCAGATGCTACTGAAGTGTCTAAAAAGGAGGGTATAGCAGAATAATATAAAATATTTCTTAAAATATTGATTCTTTTGGGTTAATGTTTTGGATATTATAAAAAATATATTAACTTTGCACTCTGTTTGGAATAAGTTATAAAAAAGGAATCAAAAACTTAGATAGAAATGTCGAAGATTTGTCAGATTACGGGAAAGAAAGCACAGATAGGTAATCATGTGTCCCACTCAAAACATCGCACCAAGCGTAGCTTTGATGTAAATCTGTTCAGCAAGAAATTCTATTATGTAGAAGAGGAATGTTGGATTAGTTTGAAGATCAGTGCCGCCGGATTGCGTATGATTAACAAGGTGGGTCTCGACGCCGCTCTTAAGCAGGCTGTAGCAAAGGGATTTTGCGAGTGGAAAGACATTAAAGTAATAGGAGACTAAGCACTATGGCAAAGAAAGCAAAAGGCAACAGAGTACAGGTCATTCTGGAGTGTACTGAAATCAAGAACAGTGGACTGCCCGGCACAAGCCGTTACGTTACGACAAAGAATCGTAAGAACACTCCCGAGAGAATGGAATTGATGAAGTACAATCCTATTATGAAGAAGATGACGCTTCACAAAGAGATTAAATAACTATATAATATAGCGCTTAAGATATGGCAAAGAAAACCGTCGCCACCCTCCATGAAGGTTCAAAGGATGGGCGTGCTTATACAAAGGTCATCAAGATGGTGAAGAGCCCCAAGACCGGTGCTTACATCTTTGATGAGCGTATGGTTCCTAACGAAGACGTTAAGGACTTCTTTAAGTAAAGATTTTATCTTATAACTTATTAATATAAAAAGACAGGCCGTACGATTGATGTATGGTCTGTCTTTTTTTGTATATCATGCAGAAGGCTCTGTGTTGCGGGATTACTCATGATGATACGGTTCACCCTTGATGATGGTGCATGCTCTATATAGTTGTTCGGTGAATATGAGGCGTACCATCTGATGTGAGAACGTCATCTTGGACAACGATATCATTTCGTTGGCCTTGTCGTATATCTGTTGTGAGAATCCGTATGGTCCGCCTATTACGAAGACAAGTCTGCGGGCGGTATTCTGTTTCTGTACGAGCCACTTTGCAAAGTCCGTGCTTCTATATTCTTTGCCGTGTTCGTCCATAAGTACTACATAGTCCGATGTCTGTATGTATTTTACAATCAGTTCGCCTTCAAGTTGCTTTTGCTGATTCTCTGTCAGCTTCTTCGTGTTTTTCAGTTCGGGGATGGTAATGATATCAAACGGCATGTAATGGTTTATGCGCTGCACATAGTCATTTATGCCTGCTGTAAAGTTCTTGTCAGCGGTTTTCCCAACGAGTATCAGCAGTGTCTTCATTTGTCCTCGTATTCGTGCTTACGTTTCGGATTCATCGGAAACCATCCTTTCTTTACACGTTTCTTTTGGTCGAACAACTCTCCGATGGACCATAGCAGCGATGCTCCTGTTACACCGAGTACTGACGAAACGATAACGTTTTCTACGAACAGGGCGGAGGCAATGGCTGCCACTCCTGTCAGTAGGAAGATCCACCAGAAACGTGTGCCAGTGTGATATTCCGTCTTTATTACTATTGGATGGAATACGCCTATAATAAGAAATGTGCTGACTGCTATGATTATTCCTGTGAAATACAACTGCATATGGGTATGTTTTGGTTGTGGTTATAGAGTGATGTCGGTTATTTCAGTTATCTCAGGTCTATTATCTCGACGTTGGGATATGATTTGGGATTGAAGCGGAACATGTTGTCGTTCAGTGCCGACCTTTTCAGACCGCTGATGCTTATTGTACTCCATTTGTTGCCTTGTCTCATCTTTATTTGCGACGGTACATAGGTGGTCTTGTTGGCATAGATATACATTTCCTGAATGCTACGTTTGCTGTTTGTTGCCTTGAGATGTACTTCGTAGTTGCTTCCGGTAGTCTTCATACTGTATGTGAATCCGCTTTTATATATGTTTATGAAGTTGTACGGATTGATGGCCTGCAGTTCGTTTTCTCCAGGTGTGTTGACGTTTACTTCGTTGTTGTTCTTCATATAGGTCCATTGGGTCTTTCCGTCGAACCAAACGTTGGCTTGTGATGTTGTGGCATAGAATTTCTTTCCCTTCACCGATATTGTTCCGCTGATGCCTCCGTTCTGTACGTTTGATATCTTGAAGTTGGCTGTAACCCCCGTCCGGCTGCTTATTGTTGCTGCTATCTTGTCGAGTACGCTCTTTGCCGTTTGGGCAATCATGATGTTGCACATTAACATCGATATTAATATAAGGCTGATTTTTTTCATTGTCTTGTCTGTTACATTAAATAAATAGGTCAATCTCTTTAATTACTGTATTTACACAAATATCCGTTTCTGTCTATCTCTTTGTCCATGAATTCAGCAGATTGTCGAGGCTGACCTCGTCTTGAATCATTACTTCTCGTGGCTTGCTTCCCATGGCGGCCCCTACAACGCCGGCTTTCTCCAATTGGTCCATCAGTCGTCCCGCACGGTTGTAGCCTATCGAGAATTTGCGCTGTATGAGGCTTGTACTTCCCGATTGATTGAGTACTATCAGGCGTGCCGCTTCTTCGAACAGCGGATCAAGATGCTGCATGTCTACGTCGGGTGCGCCGTCTGCTCCGCTGCCGGTGTCGGTGTCTGGCTCCGGAAGTTCGAACGGTGTGAGATAACCTTGTTGTCTGGCGATGAAGTTGTTGATGTTCTCTACCTCCGGAGTGTCTACAAATGCGCATTGGACACGCACCGGTTCATTGCCGTTGAGGAAAAGCAAATCGCCACGTCCTATCAGTTGGTTGGCACCGGGGCGGTCGAGGATGGTTTTTGAGTCTATCATCGCACTCACTTTGAAAGCTATTCTTCCAGGGAAATTGGCTTTGATGTTACCTGTGATGATGGTTGTTGTGGGTCGCTGTGTGGCAATTACCATGTGAATGCCTACAGCGCGTGCCAATTGGGCAATGCGTGCTATGGGCAGTTCTATTTCTTTTCCTGCAGTCATTATCAGGTCTCCGAACTCGTCGATGATGACCACGATGTATGGCATGAACTTGTGGCCTTTTTGCGGGTTTAGCTGTCTGTCCTTGAATTTTTTGTTATATTCCTTTATATTTCTTGCTCCAGCTATTTTCAGAAGGTCATAGCGTGTGTCCATCTCTTTGCAGAGGCTGTTGAGTGTGCGCACAACCTTTGTTACGTCTGTTATTATAGGTTCTGAGTCTTCGTCAGGAACTTTTGCCAGGAAGTGGTTGGCTATTGGGCCGTATATGCTGAACTCAACCTTTTTCGGGTCGATCAGCACAATCTTCAGTTCTGCCGGATGTTTTTTATACAGCATTGATGTGATGATGGTGTTCAGTCCAACGGACTTGCCTTGTCCGGTAGCGCCGGCCACGAGCAGATGGGGTATCTTTGCCAAGTCAAACATGAACACCTCGTTTGTGATGGTCTTGCCAATGGCACATGGCAGTTCCATAACGCTTTCCTGAAACTTCTTCGAGTTGAGTATGCTCTCCATCGACACGATGTTAGGCTTGGCGTTCGGCACTTCGATACCTATGGTCCCTTTGCCGGGTATAGGGGCAATGATACGTATGCCCAATGCAGAAAGACTTAGTGCGATGTCGTCTTCCAGATTGCGTATTTTAGAAATGCGGACTCCTTGTGCAGGGGTTATCTCATATAGTGTTATGGTCGGGCCGACAGTGGCCTTGATGCTGCTTATTTCCACACCGAAGTTGCGCAGTACCTCGACAATACGGTTCTTGTTTGCCGTCTGTTCAGCCATATCGATATATGGTTTGCCGTCGTTTTCATACTTTTTCAGCAGGTCGAGAGTGGGATAGTGATAGTTTTCCAAGTCGAGTTTCGGATCGTATGGTGCCATCTCTTCATCATCGGGATTTACTAATTTTTTTCCATGCGCTTTCTCTTCGCTCTTGCCCACTTTGATATCCATTTCAGGGTCAGTTCTTTTTGTGCTTTCGGCTTGTGTGTCTGTCATATCGGCACGGTCTTTCGGATTGTCGTTTTCCGCTCTTTCCGGTGTATCCTGCATAGCGGTATCTTCATCGAAATTTATAGTCTGTGCTTCGGGGTTGTCAAATGTATCCGGGTCTTCCACGATGTGTTCCGGTTCCGTCTCCATCTCGTCGCTTTCCGTCTCCAGTCTCATTTCCTTGTTGTTGCTTATTTCAAACTTCACCCTGTCAGTGAAAAATTTTACAGGATTGAGCATTTTTCTTATAACATATATCGTTTCGGTACTGATATATGTGAGGAAACCGACAGCCACAAGACACAGCAGTGCAGTCAGTCCGGGCGATCCTACAAGGTTTTCTATCCATCTTGCAATGTATTGGCCATGGTCGCCGCCGGTGTTGAAACTGCTGTTTGGAAACAATGGCGTAATGAATTTGGCAAGTGTCACCGAGGCCCATACCATAATGATTGTCATGCAGATAAACCATTTCGACAGGTTTATTATGTATACCCTCATCATCTTTAATGATATCATTATCAGGAATGTGGGTATCAGGAATGCCGCAATGCCGAAACAGCGTTTTACGAAATAATATGCTGTATATGCGCCTATCGAACCGCAGTTGTTCATGAATTCTCTTTTCTCGTTCATGATTTCTCCTGCTCTCGGGACTTCAATAAGACTCTGGTCTGCATTCCCTGTGGTGAAAAATGATATGAATGCCATCGTCATATATATGGCTATGATTAGTGAAGCGAGGCCGGTCATAAAGTTCAGTTTCTCGTTATGGAATACTTTGCTGAAGCCGATGCTTTCGCTGAACGATGTTGTATTATTTGCTTTTTTACGTTTTGCCATCTCCAAACTTTCTCAATTATTCTGCAAAAGTAGCAGAAAAAACTTATATTTTATAATAAACTCATTGCTTTTTTGTATTTTTGCAGTTTGAAAACAGCCGATAATGAAAAAACTATTATATAACAAGTACGACAAGTCGCGTATAGCGTCGTTGCCACGTGTGCTTTTTGAGGGACGCATTGTTGTGGTCCTTTCCGATTTCGAGGCTGAGCGAGCCGTAGATTATTTGCTCTCAATGCCTATACTCGGTGTTGATACGGAGACACGTCCTTCGTTCAAGCGGGGTGTCGTACATAGAGTTGCCTTGCTTCAGGTTTCGTCATATGACACCTGTTTTCTTTTTCGTCTGAATCATATAGGAATATCCCCTGTAATAAAACGACTGCTCGAAGACACAACCGTGCCTAAGATAGGTCTGTCTCTTAACGATGACCTTACAATGTTGCGAAGGGTTGCAGACTTTACCCCCGGCAATTTTATTGACTTGCAGGATCATGTCAGAGAGATCGGTGTAGAGGATCTTAGTCTGCAAAAGCTGTATGCTAATTTTTTCGGACAGAAGATAAGCAAGCACCAGCGGCTGACCAATTGGGAAGCCGATGTCCTTTCAGACAAGCAGAAACTTTATGCAGCTACGGATGCCTGGACATGTATCAATCTCTACGAAGAGCTTCAGCGTCTTAAGGCGACTGGCGATTATGAGCTGATAATAAAGGATTCAGACATTAAAGCGTAGGTATGATTATATGTCAATGATTCATTGTATGTTCTTTCGAAATTATATAATTACACTATAAACAATGTATAAGCAGATATATCTAAAGCGAGGCAAGGAAGATAGTCTCAAGCGCTTTCATCCATGGGTATTTTCGGGTGCCATCCATCATGCCGATGACGGTATAGAAGAAGGTGATACAGTGAGAGTAATCACCTCATCTGGTGATTTCATCGCTGTGGGACATTATCAGATAGGGTCTATTGCAGTTCGTGTCTTGTCTTTTCGTGACGTTACTGTGGATTCGTCTTTTTGGGAGTCGCGCATACGCTCGGCACTACGTCTGCGCGTTGCCATGGGTATAGCCGACAATTCCACAAACAATACTTATCGTTTGGTGCATGGCGAGGGAGACAATCTGCCCGGACTTGTGGTCGATGTTTATGGAAAGACAGCTGTCATGCAGGCTCACAGCGTGGGCATGCATATATGTCGTATGGATGTGGCTCAGGCTATCGTCAAGGTTTCTGACGGACGGATAGAGAATATATACTATAAGAGCGAGACAACCTTGCCGTTCAAGGCTGACCTCGGACAAGAGAACGGATTCATCTATGGCAGTAGTGATGACAATACGGCAATGGAAAACGGTCTGCGTTTCCATGTAGACTGGCTGAAGGGGCAAAAGACCGGTTTCTTTGTCGACCAACGTGAAAACCGTAGTCTGCTTGAGCGTTACTCTTATGGTCGCAAGGTGCTCAATATGTTCTGTTATACCGGTGGATTCTCCTTTTATGCCATGCGTGGCGGGGCTTCCCTTGTGCATTCCGTGGACAGTAGTGCCAAGGCCATTGAACTGACACGTCGCAATGTTGAACTGAATTTCCCTGGCGATACCCGTCATGAAGCATTCTGTGAAGATGCTTTCAAGTATCTTGATGAGGCCGGGAGTCACTATGATATCGTGATTCTCGATCCGCCGGCTTTTGCCAAGCATAGGGGGGCCATACGTAATGCGCTCAAAGGTTACTGCCGTCTAAATGCCAAAGCCTTTGAGAAGATAAAAAGCGGCGGCATATTGTTCACGTTTTCGTGCAGTCAGGTGATAACGAAAGACAATTTCCGCAATGCTGTCTTCACGGCTGCCGCCATGTCAGGACGTAAAGTACGCATACTTCATCAGTTGCACCAGCCTGCCGATCATCCCATCAATATTTATCATCCTGAGGGCGAATACCTCAAAGGACTTGTATTATACGTAGAGTGAGCCTTGACAACAAAAGATATTGTATCGGCGTATATTGACCGCTATGGGATGCTGGACAGCAAAGCCAAGCATATCGTAGCTCTCAGTGGAGGAGCTGACAGCGTGGCCTTGCTTCTGCTCTTGATGTCTTTGGGCTATGATGTGGAGGTGGCCCATTGCAATTTCCATCTGCGTGGTGAGGAATCGTGCCGCGACGAGCGTTTCGTGAAGTCATTGTGTGACGAACGCGGCGTGCCTTTCCATGTCGCTCATTTTGCAACTGCCGAATATGCTTCGCTTCACAAGATAAGCATTGAGATGGCCGCTCGTGAATTGCGCTACCGATATTTTGAGCAGTTGCGCCATGATATAGGTGCTGCCGATATCTGTGTGGCTCATCATAGCGACGACAGTGTTGAGACGCTGCTGATGAACCTTGTGCGTGGCACAGGTATACACGGGTTGACTGGCATACGTCCGATAAACGGATATGTGCGTCGTCCGCTCCTTTGCATCAGCCGTTCTGACATTGAAAGTTATTTAGCTTCTGAGGGTCAGGATTATGTCACTGACAGTACAAACCTTGTAGACGATGTTACGCGCAACAAGTTCAGGCTGAACGTAATTCCCCTGCTGAAAGAGATAAATCCTTCGGCAACAGACAATATCCGTCGTACTGCGGAATATGTCGGTGAGGCCGTCCGTGTGTTTGATGATGCTATGTCCGCCGGTCGCCGTCGCGTGACGGAATCTGTCGGTCAGGATGTTATTGTACCGTCTTGCAGTGGGGTCATTTTGGTGACGGCCCGTCTGATGGCCGAACCGTCACCCGAAAGCCTGCTGTACAGTATACTCAGTGACTATGGTTTTACTTCGGCTCAGGTTGAACAGGTGTATGCCAATATTGATGTATCATCATCGGGGCGTGTTTACTCCTCTTCCGGATTTGATCTACTTATAGACCGTGGGCGCATTATTATCGAACCGCGGCACGTAGCGATAAGACTTATGAAAATAATAGACCCTGGGGTATATGTCCTTTCTGACGGGCGTCGTATTACTGTTTCACAGCATGATATCGATAGCGATTTCGTATTGCCACGTACTGCTGATACGGTGTGTCTTGATGCTGATAAAGTGTCGTTTCCGCTCGTTTTGCGGCCTGCTGCTGCCGGTGATCGTTTCGTGCCTTTGGGTATGCGTGGTTCAAAACTTGTGAGCGACTATCTCACTGATCGTAAGCGTACTCTTTTCGATAAGCGCCGCAGTATAGTGCTTGCCGATTGTAATGGAGATATAGTCTGGCTGGTGGGTGAGCGTCCGGACAATCGCTTTCGCATAACTACGCATAGCCGGAGAGTAGTCAGGCTGAAAATAGAAAAAGCTAAGAATTAAAAGTCAAGAGTTATGATGTGCTTTACCTGATTGGTATAGTAATCATAACTCTTGACTTTTTACTCTTTATTTTTAATTCTTGACTTCCAGCGTCAGTTCTTCCGCATTTTCTTTTTTGTCAATGCGTATTGTCGTGCCTGGTGCCGGTTCGTTGTTTATTATCAGTTCGCTCAGTCCGTCCTCTATATAAGTTTGTATGGAACGTTTCAGCGGGCGCGCCCCGAACTGTACGTCATATCCTTTTGAGGCAACAAACTCTTTGGCCTTATCGCTTATCTCGACTTTGTATCCCAATGTTTCCACGCGCTTGAGCATCCCGATGATTTCAATATCCGTTATCTTTTTTATAGCCTCAAGATCCAGCTGGTCGAACGTTACAATTTCGTCAAGACGGTTGAGAAATTCGGGTGAGAACTGTTTGCTGAGTGACTTCTGTATTATACCGCGTGCATATTCCTTGTCTTTCTCGTTGAGTGCCGGACCTATGGTTGTGGCATTGAATCCTACACCACGCGAAAAATCTTTTAACTGCTTTGTTCCGGCATTGCTTGTCATTATGATTACCGTGTTGCGGAAATCGACAAAGCGGCCGTTGCCGTCTGTCAGTCGTCCTTCGTCAAGTACTTGCAAAAGCAGGTTATACACATTGCCGTGAGCCTTCTCTATCTCGTCCAGCAATACGATGGAGTAGGGATGACGGCGCACACGCTCCGTCAGTTGTCCGCCTTCTTCGTAACCCACATATCCCGGAGGCGCTCCGATAAGTCTTGACACGTTGAAACTTTCGGTATATTCGCTCATGTCAATGCGTATCAGTGCATCTGTCGAACCAAACATGAACTCGGCCAGTTTTTTTGTCAGATAGGTCTTTCCTACACCGGTCGGGCCGAGAAACATGAATGCGCCAATAGGGCGGTTGGGGTCTTTCAGTCCCACACGGTTGCGTTGTATGGCTTTCACCATTTTGTCTATGGCTGCATCCTGTGCTATTACGGCACCTTTCAATTCGGCAGCCATGCCTTTCAGGCGTATTCCCTCGGCCTGTGCCATGCGTTGTACGGGAATTCCGGTCATCATCGAAACCACGTCAGCCACATCATGTTCGGTCACGGTCTGACGTTCACCGCTTTCTCCGTTTGTCCATTTCTCATTTAGTTCTTTCAGTTCTGCTTCCAGTTCCGTCTGTCTGTCGCGGTATCCCGCAGCCAGTTCAAAGTTCTGATTTATCACAGCACTTTGTTTCTTCTCTTTGATATACTTTATTTCTTTCTCCTTTTCGGTTATCTCAGGCGGAATCTGTACGCTACCCAAATGTACCCGAGAGCCGACTTCGTCAAGTGCGTCAATGGCTTTGTCGGGAAACTGTCGGTCGGTGATGTATCGGGCTGTCAGTTTGACACATGCCTCAATAGCCTCATCCGTATATATTACATGGTGATGGCGCTCATACCGGTCTTTTATATTGCTCAGTATTGTAAGTGTCTCGTCGGCCGTTGTCGGCTCAACAATCACTTTTTGGAATCGTCGTTCCAAAGCTCCATCTTTTTCTATGCTGTTGCGGTATTCGTCAAGTGTGGTAGCACCTATGCACTGTATCGTGCCTCTTGCTAATGCCGGTTTTAGAATGTTGGCTGCATCCATGCTTCCAGGTGTAGAGCCGGCTCCCACGAGTGTATGTATTTCGTCAATGAATATTATAACATCGGGGTTCTGTTCGATTTCCTTTATCAGAGCTCTTATTCGCTCTTCAAACTGACCGCGGTATTTTGTTCCCGCCACTAAAGACGTCATGTCGAGACTTATCACCCTTTTCCCGAAAAGCACCGGTGATACATGGCGTGAGGCTATCATTTGTGCCAGTCCTTCGACAATAGCACTCTTTCCTACTCCAGGTTCACCTATAAGTATAGGATTGTTTTTTTTGCGTCGGCATAAAATCTCTACAACTCTCATTATTTCACGTTCGCGTCCGACGATAGGGTCTAATTTTCCCTCGGTGGCAACTTGTGTCATGTCGGTACCGAAGTTGTCGAGAACCGGTGTTTTACTTTGCTGTTTCTGCGTATGTGCTATTTTGGATGAGTTGCTGGTATGATTTTTAGAATCATTAATTTGCTCCATATCATCCTCATCCTCATCAGGCAATCCTATACCGTCGTAAGTGTTGTTGTTTAGTTGCAACATGGCGAAAACGTCTTCATAATTTATATTGTTAATCTCCAGTATATATTTGGCTCCGTTGTCAACTTGATCGTGCAGTATTGCGAGCAGTAGGTGTTGTTCGTCTACACGTTGTGTATGTTGTATACGGGCTTCAAGAACAGCGAGCTTCAATATATTGCTAGCTTTTTCATTTAATACAAGTTCAGTTGTTTTTATCGGTAGTCTGAGTTCGTCTTCTCTAACTCGGTCTTCCAAATCTGCTTTTACGGATTGTAAGTCGATGTTAAGTCTTCTAAACACCTCTGCTACCGGACCGTTTTTCATTTTGAGCATACCGAGTAACAGGTGTTCCGGGCCAACCGATCGACTGGCCAGTCGTGTGGCTTCCTCCCTACTGTAGGCGAGTATTTCCGATACTTTAGGTGAAAATTGGCTGGTCATATTTTTTGGTTCCTCCTTTTATTTCTTCAATGATTTATTATTTCTGTTATGTATTTGCAAAAGGCATGCCAAAAAAGTGTTTTAATTGCAAAGAAGATAAAATACTTGTCTAAATAGCTTCATTACACGACTTATTAATACGGGCATACAGAGCAGGCAAGATGGTGGGAAAGTATAGCTCCAAAATGAGATTACGGTTATATATTATTAATTTTGAAGACCTACTAAACCCATAGGTATTACTGTCAGGACAAGTCAGTAATAATGGTTCGTTTCGGTTAAGACAAAGAGTGCCGGGCCATAAATTTCATGGCCCGGCACTCTTTGTTATTATTGCTCTTTTAGTCTTTGTTCAAAAATTAGTTTTTTCTTACAACCAGTTTCGTATTCTTTAAGCCGTCGGTTGTTGCTGTCAGCGTGACTTTTCCTGCTTCACGTTTAGAGCGCAGTATGACCGTAGCTGTTCCATTATAGAGACGACGCTTGTTGCCAACGGTTAGTTCTTCGCTCGTGATGTCACCATTGATTACACCGACAATCTCCGCAGGGCCGTCTATAGCAAATGTCAGATTGTTGTGTGCTCCCCGCACCCGGCGTCCCTTTTTGTCGACGGCAGTTATGCGTACGTGTTGCAGATCCGTTCCGTCGGCTTTCCAGTCTGCATTATCCATCTCTGCTTTCAGTGCCATAGCATCTGTTGTTGTCTCTATTCTGTGACGCGCCACTATCTTTCCGTCTGTTTTTGCCACAGCCTCTATATATCCTGCTTCATATTTCACACCATCCCATTTGATCTTATTGCGTGTCTTAGGTTCTTTCGAATTCTTTTTGACTCCAATACTCTTTCCATTGATAAATAGTTCCACCTCGTCTGCATTGGTATATGTATAGAGCGACATGGAGCTTCCTTGCTTGCGGTTCCAGTGGTCAGACATGCGCTGCGTACCTACTTTCACGTCATTCCACACTGTATTGTCATCGCTGTCGATGATGCCGATGTGCACTACTGGTTCCTCCGGTTTGAATATGCTTCTGAGGAAATAAGCTATCGGTTTCGGTTCGAGTGATATGTCAAACACTCCTTGTGCCCATCCCTTTGCAGGCCAGCCGTTAGATTCTCCCAGATAGTCTATCATGCCCCAATATGCCAAACCGACCACTTTGTCGAGATCCATTTCATAATAGTTAGGTCCCATCATTGCCGTATTAGCCTCACTCTGATAGAATATCATATTGGGGAAACGGCGTCTGTCACCAGGAAAATACATATAGCGATAGTTGTACGATGCTATGTCAGTCTCGTGCACAAGCGGTGCCGGCAGCGAATCCGTCTTCTGATTACGTCCGCGGGGATGCATGGCTACCGTTACAGGCCTGGTCGTATCGTAACGGTGGAGCAATTCGCGTTGCAAACGATATGGGGTAACTCCCCAATCGGCATATGGCAGATTCCAGTATGTCTGTAATTCATTGCCGAGACTCCACATCACTACCGACGGATGGTTACGGTCACGACGTATGAATTCCGGGATATCCTGCTGCCACAGATTTAGCCACTCCGTTCGGCCTCCTGCAAACTGTGTGAGCCATTTGTCGTAAAGTTCGTCTACCACGAGCATTCCATATTTGTCGCATAAGTCAAGAAAAGATTTGCTGTAAGGATTGTGAGAAGTACGTATATGATTGAATCCATACTCTTTGAGCAACTGTATCCGCTTCTCCATTGCACGTGGATATGCGGCAGCACCGAGAGCACCGAGAGTGTGGTGATTGGCTATGCCTTTGAATATCACTTTCTTGCCATTGAGCTTGAATCCGAATTCGGGTGAATATTCTATCGAACGTATACCGAAGTGTTCCTCCACTCTGTCTGCCACGGTCCCGTCCGGACGCATCAGTGTCACAACAGCTGTATAGAGATAAGGAGATTCGCAACTCCACAACTTCGGTGCATCCATGGTAATGCTGTCCACGATATGTTCGTTTATCTTCTGACCACGGTTGAAAGGTATATCCTTTGTGGCATCGTATACGGCATTGCCTTCGGCATCCAGAATCCTTGTGTTTACTTTCAGGTCTTTTATCTTCAGATAGCACGCCATTTCTGCCTGTATCTTCACTGTGGCTTTTTGCTCGCTGACAACCGGAGTTGTGATATATAGCGGGTGACGTGTGAAGTACTGTTGACCGTCTGTCACTATCAGATTGACGTCACGAAACAATCCACCACCTGTATACCAACGTGAATTTTCAGGTCTTTGTGTGTTGGACTTGACTGCAATCACATTCGACTGACCATATTTGAGCAGTTTTGTAACATCAATATCAAATCCTACATATCCGTAGTCAGTTCCTCCAACACGCTGTCCGTTCAGATAAACGTCTCCAACAAGCATTATGCCTTCGAAATCAAGTATAACGCGCTTGCCTTTCCATGAGGCGTCGGGGGTGATGTTCTTACGATACCATCCTATGCCCATTTCCTTGAACCCACGCGAGCTGAGACGGCTTTTCACATTGCTTGCGGCATCACTGTTGTCGGCTTTTTCTCCTTTTTCCGGAGCTATCCACGGCTGATGTATCTGAAAATCGTGAGGCACGTTTATCGTTTGCCATCCACTGTCATCAAAATCAGGAGTTTGCGCACCATCCACATCACCGGCATGGAAACGCCAGTCAAAATTCAGACTTTCAACAATGCGCGGATTGTTGTCGGCCATCATTGGCAAGATTGCCATCACGGCTAAAAAAAATAAAGATATACGTTTCATATTTTAGTAGAATTGTTATTGTGCAAAGATACGAATAAAAGCCGAAAAAACTGACAAAATATAAAAATAATGCGTTGCCGAAACTGCTATAAGAAAAGATTCTGTATAAAATCAGAAGGATACCGAAACACAATTCCGGTACCATTGTCCGGTTGGTGTTCCAGTATCCTTTCCTTCTAAGCTATGAAAAACACAATTATCCTTTATTACAGATTGAGCGACTTTTTAATGGCTTCAATTTTCTCCGCAGCAGCCTTTGTGCAACGCTCGTAGCATCCGGCACACTTCATTGTACTATCCTTTATTTCAATATAGAACTTTATCTTCGGTTCAGTACCTGACGGACGTACGCTTATCTTTGTCTCGTCGTCACAGAACCATTGCAGCACGTTGCTTGTTGTCGGCATATCCATCTTAGTTACTGTTCCGTCGGCACATTTCTGTTCCAATGTCTGATAGTCTTTCCATACAACAACCTTGCTTCCTCCCAATTCTTTTGGCGGGTTGTTGCGGAAGTCCGTCATCATCTGCTTTATTTCGTCGGCTCCGCTCTTTCCTGGTTTTACAACGTTGATAGTGAATTCCTGTGAGAATCCATACTCCACATAGATATCCATCAGCAGATCATAAAGCGTCTTGCCTTGGTCTTTGGCATATGCACAAATCTCAGCCAGCAAAGAGCATGCCGATACGGCATCTTTGTCACGAACGAAGTCTTGTGCCAAGAATCCGTAGCTCTCTTCGCCTCCACCAATATATTGTTGCTTTCCTTCCGACAATGCAATTTCTCGTGCTATCCATTTGAATCCCGTATAGCAGTCGCGCATCTCGATGTTCTGTTTCTCTGCAATCTTTCGTATAACCTCTGTCGTAACGATAGTCTTGACGATAAAATCTCCTTCTTTCATCTTACCCGTAGCTTTACGGTTCGTGATGATGTAATATAGGAACAACAGACATGTCTGATTGCCGTTTATCAGAATCCACTCGCCTTTGTCATTCTTACATGCCATGCCCACACGGTCAGCGTCGGGGTCACTGGCCATCACGATATCGGCATCCATAGCTTTGGCGTCGCGCAATGCCAAAGTGAGAGCCTCGCCGTTTTCCGGGTTGGGTGATACCACAGTCGGGAAATCACCGCTCTTTATCATCTGTTCTTCCACGCAATGTACGTTCTCGAATCCCCAGAACTTCAACGAACGCGGTATCATTGTCATACCCGTGCCGTGTAGTGGAGTATAAACAATCTTCAAATCCTTCTGACGTTCAATTACTTTCGGGTCAATGCAAATTTCCTTTATGCGTTCCAAATAAACCTTGTCTATTTCTTCACCGATAATCTGTATCAGCTCTTTATTGCCTGCAAACTTTACGTCGTCTACAGTCACTTTGTTCACTTCATCGATAATTCCGGTGTCGTGTGGTGAAAGTACCTGTGCACCGTCCTCCCAGTAAGCCTTGTATCCGTTGTATTCGCGAGGATTGTGACTGGCCGTAACGTTGACACCCGCTTGACACTTCAGATATCTTATGGCAAAAGAGCATTCCGGTGTAGGGCGCATATCGTCAAACAGATAAACCTTTATTCCGTTTGCCGAGAAAATGTTTGCCACCGTCTCTGCAAACAGACGGCTGTTGTTGCGGCAGTCGTGGCAAACAACGACTGATATCTCGTTGCGGTCTTCAAAATTCTTCTTCAGATAATTGGCGAATCCTTGTGTCGCCATACCAACAGTATATACGTTCATTCGGTTGCTTCCGGCTCCCATTATACCGCGCAAACCTCCTGTTCCAAATTCAAGGTCTTTATAGAAACACTCGATAAGATTGGTCTTATCCTCATCTGACAACATTTTCTGTACGGCTTGTTTGGTCTCTTCATCAAAAGCCGGTGCAAGCCATTGCTGTGCTTTTGCCTCACATTGGGCAATAAGCTGGGTGTTATTTTCCATAATTGTATAAGTTTTATAAATCAATTTATTTTTCACAAAGATAATAAAAAAATAGATAATCAGTTATATGTATGTACTATTTTTGTTTTTTTTAGCTAAAAACATTCATTGAAAAGATGCAAAGCGCATATGTAAGAGCTGTGTCTTACTTCTCGTTAAGCATCTTGTCTATTTCCTCGAACTTGCGGCCCATGTTCAAGTTCAAATATATTCTGTAAAGTGCAGGAGCCCATTTGTCCTTGTCGTCAGGAGCTATTGTACGATACTTTTCCATGTATGGACAGGCCTTGTCGTATAATTCTTTTAGTTTGTTTTTCACACTCTTTGTTGTACTGCCTTTTTTCTCCATGTCCAACGCCATATTGATATATGCCATACCTGCATAGAAATAGGGTTCCGGCAGAGAGTCATTGATGCTTATGAGCAAGTCGCTCGTCTTTATACAGTCCTCATCCCTGCCCATATTGAACAGCAACATAGATTTGGCCAATAGGAACAACTTGTTTTTGTCGTCAGTATCCAAAGCCTTGTCTGCAACTGCCAATGCGCTGTCAAACATATTATGTCCTGTATAGTAATCTATCAGCCTTGGGAAGAAATATTCATATTGTGGATAGCGCCTGAATCCTTCGTTCAGTGCTGCTACATATCCTTTCCCGTCGCCCGTTTTCTTGCATGCGGCAGCCTTGAAACGTAACAGGTGTCGCAGACGCGATGTGTCCTTGAGTGCCATATCATAGTATTTCATTATCATTTCCGCACTGTCAAGTTTGTACCCGCAATATGAGGCCCAATAGGCGGCCTCTGTCATCTTTCTGTCGGAATCAATATAGTCATATCCGTCGAACAACGGCTGGGCTCCACAATCTATATACATATCATAAAAAGAGAAAGCTTTGTCATAGTTCTTCTTCCTGACATGATAGGCTCCGCCATTGTACAGGTTGGCCCGATAGCCATTCAATTCGGCTGCATTTTTGCGTCTGTATGCCGGTTTCACCTTTCCATGTTTATCAGGCATCATATCCACCGAGTCGAGCCGCTCAAGAATCGTAAACATACGTTTCGTATGATCGAATAGTGCGGCTGTATCATACTGCTCTTTCAGATACAGTTTTTCATTGCCCTTGTCATATTGTTTTTTCACAATCTGATACAAGAGTAAGTGAATCTTTGCCTTGCTGCGCCCCACAGAGTCATCCGCAAGCAAATCAGTAATGATTTTCTCCGCCTTATCCAGATTGTTGCCGCTCTTCAGATAAGACCGTGCCTGAGCCATCTCTTTTCGTTGAGCTCTCAGGCACGGTGTTGTCAATAGTAAGAGAAGCAGTATGTAAACGAGCCTCTTTGTCACTTTTACGTTTTATTTTTTAGTTGTTGCCAAGCAAAGCCTCCATTTCAGCCGATTTTTCTTTCTCACCGAGTGAATAGTATATCTGATATAACGGATATGCCCAATTAACCTTCTCGCGGTTAGGATCGAGTTCGCGCGCTTTCTCAAGATATTCTTTAGACTGAAGGAGTATGTTTTTCACCTTATTAAAATTCTCGGTAGTAAGATTGCCTGTCTTCTTGTCTGCCACCTTGTCTTTGAGTTCGATGGCTTTCGAGTTCAGACAAACACCGGTGTTGAAGATCACCTGCACGAATGTCGGGTCGATCTCGGCTGCTTTCTTATACGAAGCCACGGCTGCATCCCACTGCTGTGAATTCATTTCGGCCTCACCTTTGAGTGCCCATGCCATCTTGTTCTGCGGATAAGCGGCAACTTCCTCTTCGGCCCACTTCTTCATGGCGTTCTTATCGCCCGACTTGATATAGTAGTCCATGAGCAGATTGAAGTATCTGTCCTCTTCAGGATGCTGTGTATGCAACTCCTTTACGGTGTTCACATATGACAGTGTGTCCTCTTTTGTTTTTGCACCGTCCTTCTTGGCGAAGAGCAGAATTTCGTTGGCATCGGCCTTTCTCTCCGGGTCCTCGGCCGCTATCTTGGCATATTTTGTGGCAGCGGCATAATCCTTGTTTTGGTAAGCCAGAAGACCGGCAAAATAAGCTATCTGCGAACGATATTCGTCTTTAGACAGATCCACGCCCTCAAACATCGGGCTTGCCGTACAGTCAACATACAATCCCCATGCCTTTTGGGCATCCTCAGATTTTTTGTGAGTGTGGGCATATTGTCCTGCTGCGATCAGTCCGAGACGTCCGTTGGTGTATCTGTCTTGATTGGCCTTGCGGAAACGTATCTTCACCTTGCCTTTCTCATTGGGTTGCACGTCATACTCGTCACACTTCATTGCTGCCTCCAGCGCCTTCACGATACTGGAGTACATCAATGCCGAGTCGGCTTCGGGTTTGTCCTTCATCACAGCATGTTCGCCGGCCAGCTGACCCTGATGTTCATATTCTTTGTAGCAGATGTTGTTGAGTGTATTCCATGCGGCAGCTTTATCTTTTGTCGCATCCGATGTCAGCGCAGGCGTAATCACTTTCACTGCTTCCCCATATTCTCCTTTGTCACAGAGTTTCTGTGCCTGTTTTACCAGGTCGTCTTGCGCAAACGCAGTAGTGGCGGACATGGCTGCCATAACTGCCATCATCATAATTTTTTTCATTGTGGTAATTTGTTTAAAAGTTAATCATCGTTGTCTCTATACGGTGAGGGCGCTTTCGGAAGTTTTATTCCAAGGGCTGTTCCTGTCCGGCATTCTCATCCGGTTCACCTTGTTCTGCCTCGTCCTCGTCTGTTGCACTCATCACTTTGCATACGCTGGCGATAGTGTCGTTCTTTTTCGTCAGGTTGATCAGACGCACACCCTGTGTCGCTCGTCCCATCACTCTCACGTCGGCCACTTTCAGACGTATCAGTATGCCGCTCTTATTGATTATCATGAGGTCGTTCTCGTCGGTTACTACCTTTATGGCTACCAGACGGCCTGTCTTTTCTGTGATGCTGAGTGTCTTCACGCCCTTGGCTCCACGTGCCGTCTTGCGGTAGTCTTCAATACCAGTGCGCTTCCCATATCCCTTTTCGCTCACCACCATGATGGTTTCTGTCTGAGGATCGTTCACGCACACCATGCCTACCACTTCGTCGTCGCCCTCATCAAGGCGCATGCCCCTGACTCCGGTCGATACGCGGCCCATCACTCTTACGTCATTCTCGTTGAAGCGGATGGCGCGTCCGTTGCGGTTGGCTATTATCAGTTCGTTGTTGCCGTTGGTCAGTCTTACTCCAACCACCTGATCTCCATCGGCTATGTTTATTGCAATCACGCCGTTGGCTCTCGGCCGGCTGTAGGCATCAAGGCACGTCTTTTTTATAATGCCGTTCTTTGTAGCGAACACTACATAGTGGTTCTTTACAAATTCCTCATCGTCAAATTTTTTGATTCGCAGCACGGCATTGATAGCGTCGTCCGATTCTATGTTGAGCAGGTTCTGTATTGCGCGGCCCTTTGCGTTCTTTGTGCCTTCTGGTATTTCGTAGCACTTCAACCAATAGCAACGGCCTTTTTGGGTGAAGAAAAGCAGCGTGTTGTGCATCGTGGCAGGATATATATATTCTGTAAAGTCGGAATCGCGTGTCTGCGCTCCCTTGCTGCCCACGCCACCGCGGCTCTGCTCGCGGAACTCTGTAAGCGCTGTGCGTTTTATGTATCCCATATGGCTGATGGTTATCACCACAGGATCGTCGGGATAGAAATCCTCGGCATTGAACTCATCGCTGGAGTATTTTATTTCGGTACGGCGTTCGTCTCCATATTTCTCTTTGACTTCGAGCAGTTCTTCCTTCATCACTTTCTTACATAGCTCCGGGTCGTCCAGTATTGACTGAAGGTATGCTATGAGTGCCTGCAGGTCCTCATATTCCTTGTGTAGCTTGTCCATGTTGAGGCCGGTGAGCTGTGCCAGACGCATATCGACAATGGCCTTGGCCTGTACGTCGTCAAAATCGAAACGCTCTTTCAGTTTCTCCACGGCTTCCTGCGGTGTCTTTGAGGCACGTATCAAGTGCACCACCTCGTCAATGTTGTCGCATGCCACAATGAGTGCTTGCAATATGTGGGCGCGGTCCTGTGCCTTTTTCAGGTCGAATCGTGTGCGGCGTATTGTCACGTCGTGGCGGTGGTCTATGAAGTAGCGCACGCAGTCTTTAAGTGACAACAGGCGTGGACGACCCTTGACCAATGCAATGCAATTCACTGAGAATGAGCTTTGAAGAGCCGTCATCTTGAAGAGTTTGTTGAGCACAACATTGGCGTTGGCCTCACGTTTCACGTCTACCACGATGCGCATGCCCTGACGGCCAGACTCATCGTTGACATAACTGATTCCCTCGACTTTCTTTTCAACAGCCAAATCAGCGATGTATTTCACCAAATCGGCTTTGTTTACACCGTAAGGAATCTCCGTTATTACAATCTTGTCGTGGGTGTCGCCGCTCTCAATTTCGGCCTTGGCACGCATCACTATGCGTCCTCTACCTGTCTCATAGGCGTCTTTCACACCTTGTATACCATATATATACGCTCCCGTGGGAAAGTCGGGTGCCTTGATGTACTGCATCAGTCCGTCGGTGTCTATATCCGGATTGTCTATATACGCGCAGCATCCGTCTATGACCTCGCCAAGGTTGTGTGTGGGGATATTTGTTGCCATACCCACTGCAATACCGTTGCCGCCGTTGACCAGTAGATTAGGGATTTTTGTGGGCATCACTGTAGGTTCCTGCAACGAATCGTCGAAGTTGTTGGCCATGTCTACGGTGTCCTTCTCCAGATCGTCCATCACATGCTCGCCCATCTTCGACAGACGGCACTCGGTGTAACGCATGGCAGCAGCCGAATCTCCATCGACAGAGCCGAAGTTGCCCTGTCCGTCAACCAGCGTATAGCGCATGTTCCACTCCTGAGCCATGCGTACGAGGGCTCCATATACAGAACTGTCACCATGGGGATGATACTTTCCAAGAACTTCGCCCACCACGCGTGCACATTTCTTGTATGGTTTGTCACTGCTGTTGCCGATACCCATCATTCCGTATAGGATACGGCGGTGCACAGGCTTGAAGCCGTCGCGCACATCGGGAAGGGCACGGGCCACGATGACTGACATCGAATAGTCGATGTACGAGGATTTCATCTCTTCCTCGATGTTGATTTTAATGATTCTGTCTTGATCTAATGTCTGATCCATTGAATGTTATTGAATATATCTCTGTTTTGATTATTATTCCTTGCATTTCTGCCGAATTTACGCTATCATGCCAGAATCAACAGCGACACTGACATTTATATGCAAAATGGCATTTAAGCATGTTTTTGGCCGTTTTGACGGCATTTGTCTCTTTTTAGCTTTCAAAGATACTACATTTTTTCAACATCAAAAAATATATTAAGTAATTTTAAACAAGCGTCACTCCGATATTAATTGTTTCGTCTTCTAAGGACTATTGCATCCGTGTGAATAGGAATAGTCAAACCGGTTAAAATCAAACCAATGCCATAGAGCTTTCACAAAGTGCCGCTTTTGCGTTCCCAAAGTGCCGCTTTTGCAGTGTAAAAGCGGCACTTTCGTATCCTAAAAGTGCCACTTTTGCAATATCGGTTGAGATTGTCGTCAACCTATAAAACTGAAGTTTCTCATGTAAAAAAATAGTTTGCTCTAATTGTTTGGATGGAAAAGGAGGTATTGTATATTTATGAGTATGTATAAAAAAGACAACAAGCGCTCTGTAACGAGTTTGTGCGCTTGTTGTCTTTCAAAAAAAATGGTCTCGGCTTTTTCTGCCCTGAGTTCCCCTTGTCTAATAGCTTCTGGCAATGATCACTCGGCACTTGGCAGGCTTGCCGCTCACCATGTCTACGCCCGGTGTCTGTTCATAGGCGAATGGTACGCAGCGTATCGTGGCCTGTGTATCTTCTTTTATCTTTGCCTCAGTCTCGGCAGTTCCGTCCCAGTGGCAGAGGAAGAAGCCACCGTTCTTGACCTTTTCCTTGAACTCTTCGTAGTTGTTACACTCGTACACGTGGTCGTCGCGGAACTTGCGTGCTTTCTCGAAGATGTTTTCCTGGATGTCACCGAGCAGTTTCTCCACATATTCTACAATTCCGTCGAGCGATACAGTTTCTTTCTCGAGTGTATCGCGTCGCATCACTTCGAGTGTGTTGTTCTCGAGGTCGCGGCCTCCCATGACAAGGCGCACTGGTACGCCCTTGAGTTCGTAGTCGGCAAATTTGAATCCCGGTCGTTTGTTGTCCGCATCGTCATATTTAACGCTGATGCCTGCGGCACGCAGCCCTTCGACGATGGGAGTGAGACGCTCGGTGATGGCCTTGAGCTGATCGGCACCTTTGGTGATTGGTATGATTACCACTTGTATGGGGGCGAGTTTCGGAGGGAGCACAAGTCCGTTGTCATCGGAATGGGTCATGATGAGCGCACCGATGAGTCGTGTTGACACTCCCCATGATGTGGCCCATACGTATTCAGGACGGTTGTCTTTATTAAGATATGTGACATCGAAAGCCTTGGCGAAGTTTTGTCCGAGGAAGTGGCTCGTTCCGCTTTGCAGCGCCTTTCCGTCCTGCATCATGGCCTCGATGGTATAGGTGTCAAGTGCTCCGGCGAAACGTTCGGTCTCGCTCTTTACTCCCTGTAGCACTGGCACTGCCATCCATTTCTCGGCAAACTCGGCATATACGTGAAGCATCTTCTGTGCCTCGGCTTCGGCCTCTTCGCGTGTGGCGTGCGCGGTGTGTCCCTCCTGCCACAGAAACTCGCTTGTGCGCAGGAACGGACGTGTACGCATCTCCCAGCGCATCACGTTGCACCACTGGTTGCACATCAATGGCAGGTCGCGCCACGATTGTATCCAGTTCTTGTACGTGTTCCATATTATCGTTTCAGATGTAGGGCGGATAATGAGTTCCTCTTCAAGACGTGCTGCCGGATCCACTTCTACACCGCTTTTGTCATCCTTGGCGCGCAGTCGGTAATGTGTAACCACGGCACATTCCTTCGCAAATCCCTCTACATGTTCAGCCTCTTTCGAGAGGAACGACTTGGGTATGAGCAGGGGAAAATATGCATTCTGTACTCCTGTCTGCTTGAACATGTCGTCAAGCTGGCGTTGCATCTTTTCCCAAATGGCGTAACCATAAGGTTTTATTACCATACATCCTCTGACGGCAGACTGTTCTGCCAAGTCGGCCTTGACAACCAAGTCATTGTACCACTGACTGTAGTTGTCGGCTCTTTTTGTTAACTCTTTTAGTTCCTTTGCCATATTGTATTGCTTATTTTTCCAAAATTTGCCTGCAAAAATACAAAAAAAACTTGTAACCGATATGATATTTGAATAAATAGATTATCTTTGCATCACGAAAAAAAATGTTTAACTAAAAAATAAGTGACATGAAGAAAATCAAAGCATTGGCCTTGGCTCTCTGCCTCGGCATTATCATGGTAGGATGTAATAACACACAAAAGGGCGCTACAATAGGAACGGCTGGCGGTGCGGTTTTGGGCGCGATAATCGGTAAGATAGCCGGTAATGCCGGAGTGGGTGCTGCTATCGGCGGTGCTGTGGGTGCCGGAACGGGTGCCATCATCGGCAATCGTATGGACAAGGTGAAGAAGCAGGCCGAGGCCGTACAGAACGCTCAGGTGCAGCAGGTGACCGACGCTAACGGTCTGCAGGCCGTAAAGGTGACTTTCGACTCTGGTATCCTCTTCCCCACAAGCAGTTCGACGCTGCAGGCTTCGGCACAGAGTTCGCTTATACAGTTTGCTAATGTGCTCAAGCAGAACACTGACGCAGACGTGGCCATTCAGGGTTATACCGACAACGATCCCTGGAAGGGTTCTACAGCCGAACAGAGTGTGCAGAAGAATCTGAATCTGTCACAGCAGCGTGCACAGTCGGTATCTACATTCCTCATCGGTCAGGGTGTGTCCGGCACACAGATCAAGTCGGTGCAGGGATTCGGAGAGCAGAATCCCGTGGCTGACAACTCTACGGCTGCCGGTAAGGCCCAGAACCGCCGCGTTGAGATTTATCTCTATGCAAGCCAGGCAATGATAAACGCTGCCAACAACGGAACTCTCAAGTAAAGAGTGGGAATGACGTATATTCTGAAAAGAATACGCAGGACGATAAGATGGATGGTGGTAGCCTTTTTCGGCTCCACCATTCTTTCTGTTGTGGCCCTTCGTTTTTTGCCCGTATGGTTCACCCCGCTTATGTTCATACGTGTGGTACAACAGGTTGCCGACGGGCGCCAGGTTAGATTGTATCACCGGTGGATGCCAATAGATAAGATTTCACCGGATTTGCCGGTGGCAGTAATGGCAAGTGAGGACGGGCGATTTCTCGAACATCACGGTTTTGATTTTCAGGCTATAGAACATGCAGCCCGGCAGAACATTAAGAATGAAGGCAGACGCAGGCTCGGAGCCAGCACCATATCGCAGCAGACGGCCAAGAACGTGTTTCTTTGGCCTGGCCGTACATGGTTGAGGAAAGGACTGGAGGCTTACTTCACCGTACTGATAGAACTTATGTGGAGCAAGGAACGAATAATGGAGGTTTATCTCAACTCGATAGAGATGGGTGAAGGCATCTATGGTGCCGAGGCTGTGGCAGAGCATCATTTCGGATGCCATGCCGGTGAACTTACACGGAGCCAGTGTGCGCTGATAGCCGCTACCCTTCCTAATCCGCGCAGATACAGTTCGGCTGATCCGAGTGCCTATATGAGGAAGCGCCAGAAAAGAATTCTCCGTGAAATGAAGTATGTAAAGGGATGGAAAAAGGAGAATATTTACTGATTTTCATATCAACGAAGCAGAGGGAGCTGTATTAGTCAGTTCCCTTTTCTGTATAGAACTCAATTAACCGTGTCAGTGCCTGACGGCAAACGGGACAGAATTCCTGTACATCGTTTGTTCTCATGCGGCAGTTTTCCGAACCACGGAAAACGCCTTTCGACTGATATCCGCCGCCTTCGAAGAGTCCGGCTTTTTTTACGGAAATCAGATTTTCCCATTTATCCTTGAAGTTGTGCATGGTTGTAAGGTTGGGTTCCCATGGCTCTGTGTCGGCAAAATACATAGGATCGTCGTCGCCATATTCGTATTCGTCACCCAATCCGCCGAAACTGTGGCCGAATTCGTGTACCACTACAGGTTTGAAGTTGTCGCCGCCGGTATAAGACAGGTTGTAAGAGTTGTATATACCTCCGCCGCCATATTTTTTCGTGTTGACGAGAACAATGATATGTTCATATGGTGTGCCTGCCAGTAAATCGTGCAAGCGTTTGAGGCGGAGTGTGGTAAGGTAGCGGTCGGAATAGAATGTATCGAAATGTGAACCGAGTGCGGTGTTCTTCCACAGTCCGCCGGCAGGTTCGCTCGTCCCGCTGTCGTGTGACGGTGACATTACAGCTGTGATGTGGAAACGGTCTTTCATTGTCTTGAAAGGTTCGTGGGCAAACATTGCCTCGTCGGCCGTACGGACATCTTCAAGAAAGGCGTTCATTTCCTCATCGGTATATCCTTCGGCTATATAAGTTATGTGTATGCACCGTGTGGTGTCAGTAGCCTGTCGGAATGTGGTGTGTGGCGTGATATTTTTCTCTCCGGCATGCCTTATCAGGATGTCTTTCGGGTCGATGGTATGTGTCAGGACAGCAATGTTACGGTCGTGGCTGTCCTGTAGTTCAACGGTGATGCTGACAGTTTTTTTCGGATAAGGCACGAGGAATACGTTTTCAAAACTGCGGCTCGTGTGCTTAGCCTCGGATGTGGCCAGCCATTCCTGGAACAGGGTGGAGAATGAGTTACGGTAGATCACTGTTCCGTCGTTCAGGTCGCGGACCGTTATTCGGCCGTTGCCTTTTAATGGAAGTTCGGACAGCCGGTGTCTGCGCCCGTACCATCGTGGCATTGATATTGGACTATCAAGGTATATCGCCTGATGGGCAGAGTCGCCTGCGAAGATGTAGTCAAGCCGTAAAGTTCTGTCCTCGAAGTACTTGTCAAACTCCTGGGCTTGGACGGTGGTGGAGAATAATGTCAATGTAATGATTGCAAGTTTTTGAATTGTTGTTCTCATATTTCCTTTATTAGTATTTTAATGTAATCCCGTTGCCAGTCTTCAACATGTTCTGTGTTATCTCCGTATTTCAGAACGTCTATGTCCATGGGAATTATACCTTCGGACTTGCTGGCATCGGTTCTTCCGCATTCTATTTCGATGTTTTTCAGAATTTCACGGAGACATTCGCGTGTGGCAGAGCAATGACCGGATACAAGAATGTTGAGGAATTTCTCGTCAGTGGAATTTGTTCCGGATTTCATGCCTATTGGTTCCGTCCACATCTTGCGGCTGCATTTCATGTCGGTGATGATATTTCCGAGCCTGTTGAGAGCAAGCGAGATATTGGCATTTTGGCCGGTGTTTGTGCCAAGTGCCATTATGACTTTTTGTGGTGATTGTCTGCTTATTGTTGCCATTATAGTCTTTGGTTTAGTGGAGGATGCTGTGTTCAGGCTTTATTTAATAAGTTCTGTTTCTAAAAATGCGTCAAACTTGTCTTGGTATCCATTGAATACATTGATGTCTACATCCCCATGTATACCATTTGTCTTTCCATCGGGACACAACTGCCAATAGACGAGACGCACGTCGGGGCGGTATTCGCCGTAGCGTGCTATCCAGATGTTGTAGTCTCGCTTGATATCTGGGGCGTCGGCCAGATACTTGTTGACAAATGTCTGGTTGACATAGAGTATAGGCTTTACACCGGTATGTTGTTTTACGATGCGCATCCATGTTCTGATGGCATCTGCAAGTACGGCAGGACCGCCCATCTTCATTATCTGTCTGTTGCTTGGTTCCACATCGAGCACAGGCGGAAAGTCTCCTTTACGGAAAAAAGTGTTGCGTATGAAATAGCGTGCCTGGGAGGCAGCGTCCGACTTTACCGAATAGAAATGGTATGCTCCACAGTGCAGACCGTGACGACGTGCCTGGCGGTAGTCGTCGGCATAGTATTTGTTGCGTATGGATATTCCCTCTGTTGACTTTATGTAAACGAACGATACGGGATAGTCAACGTTGCCGCTGACACGTTTTTTGCTTATGTTGCCAAGATGAGTTATGCGCAGTTTATTCCAATGGATGGGATAATACTTTTTTCCTTTGCCGTGCTGATAGCGTGAAATGTCTATGCCGTAGATGCGCTCGGACGTGTAATGCATGCGTTCGCCACGGTACTTTCCGGTGTCCCATTCTCCGGCTCTCAGCCTGTCGGTACTTACTTCGAATCCGAAGCCATGACGGGTGTCTCTATACCAATGGCCTTCATAAAAGGTTCCGTCGGATGATGTATATTTGCCGTGTCCTGATGGAATGAGAAGTCTGTCAAACTGTCCGTAGTATGTGCCTATACTGTCAGTCCGTCGTCCTATGGTCATGGTGTCGGCATGCCATATACCGCATATTGTTCTTCCGCTACAATCTATTGATATACCGTTTCCGCTTCTTGTCGTTTTAAGCCATCTGCCGTCTTTCCATACACCTCCTCTGTATTCAATGAATACCGATGGCTTTGGTGTGATTGCACTGTCATTTCTTACAGTGCGGATGATGGCGAGTGAAGTATGGCCGGTAATTCGGCTCAACACAGAGTCGGTATGTTTCAACATCTTGTAATTTCCGGTAATGTTTTCTGCATGGGCGACTATCATGTCATATCCTTCATCGTGTACGTTGTGCACACCAAGGTAGTAATGTATCTCGTCTGTTATGGAGTCGAGTTCCGCTGTTTTCTGCCTTATTCTTTCTCTGCATTTCATTATAATGCGGTGAAGATTTTTCTCAGACATGTTGATCACATGACCTTGGCGGATGGAGTCGGGGGTGGTGGACAGATTGGTGAAGCAAGAGTCATTGCTGATACCGCTGAAATAAAGCAGTGGCCGTCCATCAGCAGTCAGTGTGTTGTATGAACTGTTTTCATTAGACGGAATGTAGTAGGGACTGGGTGGCTTTGACGTCACAATTGTGTATATTCCGATTCCGACGGCTGCAATAAGGAGTATGGACGCACAGCCTTTTCGGGCTGTTTTCTTCTTTATCATTATAAAGTCTTTCACATCAGAGAAACTTGAAATATTTAGTCGCTATATTTAAACTTACCACATTAAACAAAAAACACTGTAACTTTAAACTTTGTGAGTGTATTTCCCAATGTTTAATGTTACAGTTTTTATGTTGCAAATATTATTGTATTGCAGATGAAAGAATCGTATATTATCCGTTCATTGAGAGCAGAAACTCTTCATTGTTGCGTGTCTGTAGCAGTCTGTCACGCACAGTGTTCATAGCCTCCATAGGGTTCATCTCGCTTATGAACTTGCGTATGATCCACATGCGGTTGAGTGTTGTAGGGTCTTGTAACAGATCGTCGCGACGGGTACTTGATTGTACGAGGTTTACTGCGGGGAATATGCGCTTGTTGCTTAGCGAACGGTCGAGCTGAAGCTCCATGTTTCCCGTACCTTTGAATTCCTCGAATATCACTTCGTCCATCTTTGATCCTGTGTCGATGAGTGCAGTGGCAATGATGGTCAGGGAACCGCCGTTTTCTATGTTGCGTGCTGCTCCGAAGAAGCGTTTTGGTTTTTGTAGCGCGTTGGCGTCGACACCACCTGTGAGTACTTTGCCACTGGCAGGACTCACTGTGTTGTATGCACGTGCCAGACGTGTTATCGAATCGAGGAATATCACCACATCATGTCCGCATTCTACCATGCGCTTTGCCTTTTCAAGAACTATACCAGCTATTTTTACATGACGGTCAGCGGGTTCGTCAAACGTAGATGCTATAACTTCGGCATTGACCGTGCGGCTCATGTCGGTAACTTCTTCCGGACGTTCGTCTATGAGCAGCATCATGAGGTAGGCTTCGGGATGGTTGGCAGCGATGGCGTTTGCAATATCCTTCATGAGGATGGTTTTACCCGTTTTAGGCTGTGCCACTATTAATGCACGTTGTCCTTTTCCTATAGGGGAGAACAAGTCTACGATGCGCACGCTGGGATTGGTTGTGGTACGATCACCGCAGAGTTGAAACTTCTCTTCGGGGAACAATGGTGTGAGATGTTCGAAAGCTACTCGGTCGCGCACTTCCGATGGTTTTCTTCCGTTAATGGTGTTAATGTTGCTTAACGCAAAATATTTCTCGTTTTCGTGGGGCGGACGTACTGTACAGTCCACCACGTCACCGGTCTTGAGTCCGTATTTCTTTATTTGTACTGGTGATACGTAAATGTCGTCAGGTGAAGAGAGATAATTGTAATCGCTGGAACGCAGGAAACCGTAGCCGTCAGAAAGGACTTCGAGAACTCCATTGCCAGAGATTATGTCATTGAAGTCAAAGATCTGTTTGGGGCTTATGGGTATTGGTTGTGGTACATGCGAAAACTCCATCTCATGATGGTGTATGGTGGGACGGTCGAAAATGTCGAGTGTCGGTATGGCTCCCTGATCTTCTATAGGCAAATCGACAATAGTGATAAAGTCGGTTCCATCGCCGGGGTCTCCTTCCCAAATTCTAGTATCACTCATTTTCCTATTGTTGTCGTTGTTGTTGTAATTGTGTTGCGATATTTTCTCTTGCAGTTGTTCTATAAGTTCTTTTCCGTCAGGAAAAGCGTCTTGTTTTTCTACTGGAGCGAATTCGGCTTCGGGAACTATGTCTGAGATATCTTCTGTATTTTCGGTTGGTAGAACTTCTGATTCCTCAGGCTGTTCTGTTGCATTATCTGTGTTAGATAGGGGTAGTTCCGTTTCATAAACGGGCTTCGTTTTTGGTTTGCGTCCACGTTTGGCCGGTTCTTTAACTACTGTTACAGGGTCTTCTGCCGGCTGTTCGCTTTCAGGTATTTGTGGTAAGTCGTTTTCCTGCATTTGTGGCAATTCACCAAAAAGCGATGCCGGTTTTGTTTCGGCTATTTTCCCCTGTTTGTTTTTTAAATCAAAGTTTTCGCCTTCTTTACCATTAACAGTGTATACCTTATTGGTGTCTTTCTTTACAATTCTTGTTCTTTTTCTTTTAGGCGATATTGCAGCATTGGCAGCACTGTCCTCAGCTGCCTTATCTAATATTGCATATACCACACTTTCCAATTGATCTTCGGGAGAAACTTTCACTCCCAACTGTTCCGCGATTCCCATAAGTTCTGGGATATTCATGGATTCAAGTTCTTCTTTTGTATACATACTTCTTTTCTAAGTATATTGTGTTTTGGATTTCTGAATTTGTGATAAAAATGTTTCACGAATGGAAACGCTGTTTAGAAAATCTCTGCAAAGGTACTACTTATTTTTTAAACAGCCAAATAAAATAGGATAATAATCATCAACGGTCAGAGATGGATTATTTTTATTATGGTATTATTCGCTTTACTCATTTTTTTAAAGTAACTTTGCATATTCTTATTTCATTAAGTTACAGATGATTTCAGTAGAAGGACTAAAAGTAGAATTTGGAATAAAGCCTTTGTTTTGTGATGCAAATTTTGTCATCAACAGTCGTGACAGGATAGCTTTGGTTGGTAAGAACGGTGCGGGAAAGTCTACAATGTTGAAGATATTGTGTGGCATGCAGAAACCTACAGCTGGTGTGGTAGCAGTTCCCAATGATACAACGATAGGCTATTTGCCGCAGGTGATGCGTTTGCAGGATGATACAACCGTGCGTGAAGAGACAAAGAAGGCATTTGCGGGTAACATGCAGATGAAGGAACAATTGGATGATATGAATCGTCTGTTGGCGGAACGTACCGACTATGATAGTGATGAATATATGGAGTTGGTGCAGAAATTCACCCAGGAGCACGAGCGATATATGATGATGGGGGCTGAAAATTATGAAGCAGAGATAGAGCGTACACTCTGTGGACTTGGTTTTCTGCGTTCGGATTTTGACCGTCCTACTTGTGAGTTCAGTGGCGGGTGGCGTATGCGTATAGAGTTGGCAAAGATTCTGTTGCAGCGTCCTGATGTTCTGCTTCTTGACGAGCCTACCAATCATCTTGATATAGAGAGTATTCAGTGGTTGGAGCAGTTTTTGGCGCAGGCGCCTGGTGCAGTCGTCCTAGTGAGTCATGACCGTGCTTTTATAAATAATGTTACCAACCGCACACTTGAGATTTCGTGTGGCAAGGTTGTGGATTATCGTGTGAAGTATGATGAATATGTTGTGTTGCGGAATGAACGCCGCGAACAGCAGTTGAGAGCATATGAGAATCAGCAGAAGGAAATAGCTGATATGAAAGACTTCATAGAGAAGTTCAGATATAAACCAACTAAGGCTGTGCAGGTGCAGAGCCGTATTAAACAATTGGCCAAAATAGTACCAATAGAGATTGATGAGGTTGACACGTCGGCTCTAAGATTGAAGTTTGCTCCGTGTTTGCGAAGTGGTGATTACCCGGTGATATGCGATGATGTTCGAAAAGATTATGGCGTTCATACGGTTTTTGATCATGTGACGTTGACCATAAAACGTGGTGAAAAGGTGGCTTTTGTAGGAAAGAACGGTGAAGGCAAGTCTACACTTGTTAAATGTATCATGGGAGAGATAGCACATACAGGTACGCTTAAGATAGGTCATAATGTTCAGATAGGATATTTTGCACAGAATCAGGCACAGATGCTTGATGAGAATATTACTGTGTTTGAAACGATTGATAATGTAGCCAAAGGTGATATCCGTATGCGTATAAACGATATTCTTGGGGCTTTCATGTTCGGAGGAGAAGCTTCGGACAAGAAAGTTAAAGTGCTCAGCGGAGGGGAACGCAGTCGTTTGGCGATGATAAAACTGTTGTTGGAGCCGGTGAACTTGTTGATACTCGATGAACCGACAAACCATCTTGACATGCAATCTAAAGATGTTCTAAAAGAAGCTGTACGGGCTTTCGACGGTACGGCAATTGTGGTCAGTCATGACCGTGAGTTTCTTGACGGCTTGGTGACAAAGGTATATGAGTTTGGGGGAGGTTGCGTGAAAGAACATATCGGAGGTATATATGATTTCCTTCGCGAGCGTAAAATTAGCTCTCTCATTCAGTTGGAAAATACCAATTTCCCGGATTTGGCAAAGACAAATAAGGCTAAAGAATCTGTAATCTCACCGCTGAATGCATATAATGATAGTATATATTCAAAGCAGAAATCAAATTATGCCGAGCATAAGGAACAACAGAAAAAATTACGCAAGGCGGAAAAAGCTGTATCAGAGTCGGAAGCACGGATTGAACGTATGGAGAAAAGACTGAAAGAGCTTGATGATATATTGTGTATTCCAGAAAATGCATCAAACATGGACTATATATCAGAATACACAGTTACAAAGAAAAACCTTGATGAAGAGGTGGAGAAGTGGGAGAAATTTTCGGAAGAACTGGAATTGTTGAACAACTAATTAATATTAAAGCAATGAAAATTAACAGAATCATTCCTATTGTTGCCATAGCGTCAATGTCGGTGACGAGCATGGCACAGGGAGAACTAAAATCCGGTATAGAGTTGGCAAATCTTGATCGGAGTGTAAACCCGGCAGAGGATTTCTATGAATTTGCTTGTGGTGGATGGATGAAGAACAATCCGTTGCCGGCAGCAAATTCACGTTATGGTAGTTTTGACAAGCTTGCCGAGGATAACGACAAGAGAATCAATTCTATTCTTACAGATTTGAAAAACAATACGTATGAGTCCGGTACGACGGAAAGAAAACTTAGCGATCTTTATAAACTGGCGACTGATTCCGTGCGTCGCAATAGAGAGGGCGTTGCTCCGCTTATGCCGATTATCATGAAGTTGGAAAAAGCCAAAACGCTTGATGCGTTGTTTGATGTTCAGTTGGAAATGGCGGCTTATGGAGACAGTGAATTTTATGGAACGTATATTGGTGCTGATGAGAAGAATGCAACTTGCAATATTCTCAATGTCGTTCAGAGTGGCATCACATTGCGCCAGAAAGAGTATTATCTGGATACAGACTCGTCAACCGTCACAATACGTGAAGCTTATAAAAAGCATATAGTGAGAATGTTCAAACTGTTTGGTTTTAAAGAAAAGGTTGCAACGGCAAAAATGCAGAATGTTATGAAACTTGAGACCGAATTGGCAAAGGTATCCAAGTCTATGACTGAGCTGCGTGATCCTGAAGCTAATTATAATAAAATGAAACTTAGTGACTTCGAAGCACGTTATCCTAATTTGAAGTTGGTCAGAGTGATGAATGCTACGGGGCTTAAGGTTGAGCATATACAAGAACTTGTTGTAGGTCAGGTAGAATTTTTAGATGGAGTAAATAAGTTGATTGCTGGTCTTACTCCGGCCGAATACCGAGATTATATGGAGTGGGGGCAGATAACAAGCTATGCCAACTATCTTAGTGATGAAGTGGTATCGGCCAATTTTGATTTCTTCGGAAAGACAATGTCCGGACGTAAAGCTAATCATCCTCTTTGGAAACGTGCCACAGGTCAGGTGGAAAATATGATGGGACAGGCTTTGGGGAAGATTTACGTGGAGAAATATTTTCCGGTTTCTTCAAAAGAAAGAATGCAGAAATTAGTAAGAAATTTACAGACATCATTGGGAGAGCGCATAAAGCAACAGAATTGGATGGACGTTTCTACCAAAAAAAATGCGTTGGACAAATTGAATTCTTTTTATGTGAAAATAGGTTATCCGGACAAGTGGATAGATATGTCTGCATTGAAAATCGATTCCAAGAAATCGTATTTGGAGAATATTCTTGAGTGTAATAGGTTTTGGAACAAGTGGACTATTGATGAAAAGGCCGGTAAACCGGTAAATAAAGATGAGTGGCACATGTTTCCACAGACTGTAAATGCTTACTATAACCCGACAACAAACGAAATCTGTTTTCCTGCCGGTATATTACAGGTGCCTTTTTTCGATCCTACCGCAGACGATGCTTTCAACTATGGAGCCATAGGCGTGGTGATTGGACATGAAATGACTCATGGCTTTGATGATCAGGGACGTCATTATGATAAGGATGGAAATATGAGTGACTGGTGGACAGAATCTGACGGAAAGAACTTTACCGAGCGTGCGGATGAATATGCTGACTTTTTTTCAAATATAAAAGTTTTGCCCGATTTGAATGCCAACGGACGTTTTACTCTTGGTGAAAATCTTGCCGACCATGGAGGTTTGCAAGTTGCTTATTATGCTTTTAAGAATGCTACAAAAGATTCTCATCTGCCTGTCATAGACGGATTTACTCCAGAACAGCGTTTCTTCCTTGCTTATTCTGGGGTATGGGCTGGCAATATAACAGATGCCGAGATACGTAGCCGTACGAAGAGTGATCCGCACTCATTGGGCAAATGGCGCGTTAATGGTGCACTTCCTCATATCGATATGTGGTACGATGCTTTTGGCGTGAAAGAAGGTGACAAGATGTTTGTTCCAAAATCTAAACGTTTGTCTTTATGGTAATGCCGCTTTAAATAGTGATTTGAATGTTTGACACAGCCAACATACGAGGCTGTTTCAAAATATAGATATTGCAAAGTAGGGATTATTCTTATATTTGTCCGTCAGATAAATGTAAAAAATCAACATGTCACAAATGTACAGATATAAGAATATTTCCCTACAAGTTTAAAGAGTCGAATTTTGACACACCTTCATAATTAAGGGAAGTTGTTCGCAGTATTGCCTTTTCAGAATACATGTCTTATTTTATTTATCAGATTGTATGTTTCAAATTTTGTTTTACTTACATTAAGTTTTAAAAAAAGCTCCAATACATACTCCATTGTCTCTTATTTTCATTATCTTTGCAAAAAATATACTGCAATAAGCAAAATATCAGAATGTCTTAATGTGATAGCGCTTTATGGTAGCATGGCATTATTGTAAATGGAAGTCTATTTCTCCAAGTTGATATAATATGACAGAAAATAAAACTACGAGCCAAGATAAAATAAATCATATAGACAGGACTTTATATCCGGAAAAGGCAGAGGATAGTGTCATTACAGAACAAAATCTTGTGCAACATACAGTCGGGTATTCTCAATCTGAGAATATCCCCAAAGGTATTTGTCCTAATTGTGGGGCAGAAATTGATGTAGACATGGATTATTGTGAGTCGTGTAATAGTTATATTAAAAATGATATATGTCCGTTTTGCGGTTCACATACAAGTTCTGATGCTGTCTATTGTCCGGAGTGTGGAAATCCGCGTATGGGGATAGCCTGTCCGGTTTGTCATACGGTTAATGAATTTTCTTTTTGTAAACAGTGTGGGACCGCCTTGACGGATGAAGCAAAGGTATTGGTGACAGAATTTCGGAATAATAAAGATTATATGCATATACAGAACGTGGTTCATGAATTTGCAGAAGTTGACAATATTCTTCCTTATATATTAGGAAGTGATAAGGAGAAAGAACAACAAATAGAGGATTTGCGTATAAGAGTACTTACGATTCTGGCACATGACCAAGGAAGTGAACCGAAGGTAGAGAAGATTGAGTCAAAACGCATGACCGTCGATGAACTGGAAAAACGTAGGGCGGATGTGGTAGGCAGACTGACAACGATGTTGGAACGATTGGAAACTAAACCAACCGTGTCGCCGGTAAAAGCCCGAAATTATATCATGGCGAGCAAGCCGGCCGGTGTTAAATTGGCGTGGGTATGCAATTACAAACATGCAATGCATAGTAGTCCATGCGGATGTGCCAAGCCGCATTTGGGTGGAAAGTGGGTTATATTGGATAATGTTAATGTTGATCAGATAAAGGACGATAGGTAATGATTACAGATGATATCACATTGAGAACAGATAATACCATATATTCTCCGATGGTTAATAAAGCCGTGAGCATGGATGATAATGATACAACATTGCGTGCAGATGGTGGTAGCCTTCCCGTATATAAATCCAAAACAAACCATACCGATGTATTCATGTTGCATGGCCGGACGTATGTTTATTTGAGAAGTCTGAGTGAAGGTTCTGGTGAGGCAGAAGTGTTTCTTGTGACGAATGAAGATAAGGAGTATGTGTTGAAGGTGTATTATCCTGATATTGACATAAATAAAGATACATTGAAATTCTTGGTCAATCTCAATTTTGACATGGTTGTCAAGTTGTTTGATTTTGGCAAGATATATTTGGATGGTAAGAAACGCTATTGTGAACTCATGGAATATCTGCGTGGAGGTACATTGAATTCTTATGAGATAAAGGCTGATATAAATAAGTTCAGACGAATAGCTTTACAGGCTGCTGCAGCTCTTGAATGTTGCCATAAGAATAATGTGATACACAAGGATATAAAACCAAGCAATTTCTTTTTCAGGGATGAAGCCCAAACAGAGGTAGTTCTTGGAGATTTCGGCATATCATCCATAATTACTGACGGCAGCTATATGCATTGTACTACTCAGTCGAGAACTCCTGTATATGCAGCCCCAGAGATGTATGATGATGTTATAGACGGAAAAGTGGAGATATCTCCGGCAGTCGACTATTATTCTCTTGGCATTATGCTTATGATTCTGTGGCTTGGCAGAAATCCGTTGGATACTAATGAGCGTATGATCATTAAGCGGAAAAGTGAAGGCCGTTTGCCTGGTGTCTGTGAGTTACCCGACAGAGTCAGACTTATTGTCCAGGGGCTTACTTCGGTAAATCCGGAAACGAGATGGACATATGAACAAATTGAGAGATGGTTCATGGGGGAGTCTCCAAAGGTTGACATTACTTCACCTCATCTGAAATACTGTAGTTTTGTTGTTGATCCAGAGCGTAATCTCGTGGCAGATAATATAAACGAACTCATACCATTATTGCTTGATAATGAACGTACGGCATGCGGGTACTTGTATAGTGGTAAGATATCAGAGTGGATGGCACAGTGTGGCAACACAAAACTCAGTATAGCTCTTGATGACATAGTGAAAAACCTTTATCCGGCAGATCAAAAAGCCGGTCTTATGGCAGCCGTATATACAATGGACCCGGCGTATCCTTACATAGATATTAGTGGCAATGAATGTAGGAATGTCCATGAGATTGCAATTTCGATGTTGAGTCATGCGGATGAATATATAGCGTTATTGGCAAATCGTAACGACAATTTATATGTTTATCTTGAAACACATTCTGTATGTGATGTTAATAGAATAAGAGGATATTTCTCTTCTGGAGACATACGTAATGGCAAAAAGGCGTTGATGTGTGCTGTATATGAGATTGATGTGGATATGCCAATGTTTGAGGGGCGTCCTTCTTCAACGTTAAAAGATATAGTAAGAGTTTTTGGTGGCTCTGATGTGTCAGAGGACGACTGGGAAGCTGTTACGGATGGAAGATTGCTGTCATGGATGTACAGACACGAGGGGGGGATAGCATGTGAGTCGCTCCGTATAATGATTGATGGACAGCCGTATTCACATCGTTTGGCATATAAAGTGTTATACAACTTGGACAGAAATACAGCGTTTGATATACGTCAGGCCGATACACCAAGCAAAGTTGGTGAGTTATTGTGTGACAATCTGTGTCGGTGGCAACATCTCAGCGATGAAGAATTTGCTGATAGCATATCTGAATTCTGTAGTCCTGATGGGCGTTTTTGTTATTATGCAAAGTTGCACGGATGGGTGGAGTTATTGGATGAAGTACAAAGATGTTTTGACCTTGATTGTGAAGAAAATAAAGAACGTCTTGGTTTTTATGATTTGCGTACTGCCGCTTATCGGTTCTGCAGAATACTTGGGGTTACTCCGGCTTATGAATTTGATGACGGAACGGTACTGAAAGACGGACTTGATATAGACAACAGATACAGGTCGAAGATAAGAACCGAAATGCATTCCGGATGTTTCGTTCAGTGGCTTTCCGTATTTTATCATGAGAATCCTAATAAGGATTTCAGTGAGCCTTACTGTTATGAACGCATGTTGGAGATGTGGATAAACAAACTTGGTGAGTATGATGCACAGAATCTTTATTATAAAAGATTTACTACAGCCAAGGAGGAGACAGCCCGTAAGTACAAAGAGGTGCGTATTGAATATATGCGTATAAAGAATAAAGAAAAATTATTGCGCATGATATTCAATGTCTTCAATGCTATATGGATACTTATGTTGATGATATTCGGTGTGGATAATCGGGAATACTTGTTTGAAAATACCATTCTTACTATAGGATTACCTGTGGGTGGCTTTTCTGCAATTATTATAGGAACTAAAGCATTTTTCCGAGGTTATGGTTTTATCTTGTCTTGTCTTTGGGGAATGCTCGGTTTCTTCTCTTCGTTGATACCGTCATGGGTATTGAAATATACAGACAGTCATTGGCCTGTAATGTTTATACCTGTTATAATCCTTTTGACATTGGTTTATATGGCAATATGCCATTACACGAGTTTAAGCTATGACTCAAAGGAAGATGACAAACTGATATGTGATATGCTGGAAAGTGATGTAAAGTCAACATTGATAGAGCCTCTATACTATACGTTCAAGACAAAGGCATATCGTTTCAAGGGGTCAAAGTTTGGTATTCTTGATGATATATACAACCGTATATTGTCTTATACAGGTGAAAGGGTTCTTCATTATGCGCTATGGACAGCTATGGTGGCAACACTTTTGATTGAGATGATATTATTAAATACCAATCTTATATTATGAAATGCCTACATTGCAATAAAGAAAACCGTGCTGTAGCCAAATACTGCAAATGGTGTGGAAAGCAGTTTGTGGTACATGATGTGTTAGAAGGGATTGTCGGACTTGACAATGTAAAGTACCAGCTCAAGAATATCACAGATACCTACACGTATCTGCGGTCGAGAGGGGACATTAATAAAGTGCGTATCAGTATGAATACGATAATTATCGGTGAGACTGGTACAGGCAAGACCATGCTTGCCGGAATTATACGTGACTACTTCCATCAGCATAAGATAATAGACAAGCCACGTTTGACAATTGTTGATGCCGTAGACTACCAACGTTTTGTAGATCGTTGGGATGACAATATAAAGAAAGCCCGTGGAGGGATATTATTCTTTGATAATGTTCAAAAGTTACTTCCGGACAGATACTCCAATCATGTTAATCCGTTAGACAAACTCTTTGTTGAAATGGATCATTGGGATGATGATCCTATTGTGATAATATCAGGACTGACAAAAGGGTTGGATGAATTCCTTTTAAATAACCCGTCCGTAACCCATCGTTTTAAGTATCGTTTTGACTTGCCAGTGCCAGGATACAAGGATTTATACCATATATGCCTCAATATATTAAGTAGCAAATATGGTATAGTGAGCTATACGCACGAGGCAGAAAAGAAGTTGGAGAATTATTTCAAATATCAGGTTAAGACAAAGGATGAAACATTCGGATACGCCCATTTAGCAACAATGGTGGCCGAAGATATTTTCACTTCTTTCATTAGTCGTGGTGTTGGTGTATGTGTTGTAGAGGCCTGTGATATACGTGGTTATGTGCCGGAGGAGCGTACACTTGAAGATATTTTGTCAGACATGAATCGCTATATAGGCATGTCGGATGTGAAACGTGCTGTCACGGAAATTGCTTATACTGTGAAAAATGAAGCCGAGAGAGCAGAGCGTGGATTGGGTAACACTGCCAAGGCTGGTATGCATATCGTGCTTACAGGTAACCCTGGTACCGGTAAAACTACTATAGCACGTAAACTTGGTGAGATACTGGCTGCCATTGGCTATCTTGACAGTGGGCATGTGGTTGAGACTGACCGTGCAGGAATGGTGAGTCCTTATCAGGGTGAAACTCCTAAACTTGTAGATCGTCTTTGTGACAGGGCCATGGGAGGGATACTCTTTATAGATGAAGCTTATACATTGGCTCCGTTGAGTCCGTCGGGGGAGCGTGATGTTCAGGGTACGCAGGCGCTTGAGAAATTAATGAAACGTATGGAGGATGACCGAGGCCGGTTCGTTGTTATTTCGGCCGGCTATAGGACCGAGATGGACAATCTGTTCCGTATAAATCCCGGATTTCGCAGTCGGTTCAATTATTTCCTCAACATAGACGACTATTCTCCAGATGAATTGTACCAAATACTTCTTACATTTGCCAACGAAAAGAAATACGTATTCTCAAGCGATGCGGAAACCATAGCACGTAAGATGATAGAAGATATATACGAATGTCGTGACCGTGATTTTGCCAATGGCAGGACAATGCGACAACTCTTCGATAACATCTGCAAGAGGCAGGCCGGTCGTTTGGAATGTCGTGAAGTGCAGACACTGACTGATGAGGAGTTTATGTTGATAGAACCATCTGATATTCCATACGAAGTACCCAAACCTGTCGATTATAAAGAATGTCTAAAGGCCTTTGATGGTCTTGTGGGAATGGATGGCGTGAAGAAGGAAATAGAAGGATTGGCAGCGTTCCTCAATTTGCAGGTTCGTCGTGGTGAGACAAGTATGTTTCAGGGTAAGCATTATGTCTTTACCGGTAGTCCGGGAACAGGAAAGACAACCGTGGCACGCATTATGGCAGATGTCTTTGGTAAACTTGGAGTTCTTAGTCGAGGTCAACTTGTTGAGGCTGACCGTAGTAAACTTGTGGCTGGATATAGCGGTCAGACAGCCATTAAAACCAATCAACTTATAGATTCAGCCATAGGGGGAGTCTTGTTTATAGACGAAGCGTATACTTTATCGTCGGATAGCAGTGACGTGTTTGGTCATGAAGCGATAGATACTTTGCTTAAACGTATGGAAGACGATCGCGGTAAATTTGTTTGTATTGTGGCGGGATACACCGACCGTATGCACGACTTTATAGAATCCAATCCAGGTTTGAAGAGTCGTTTCACTCAGACAATACATTTCGATGACTATACGGCTGATGAACTTACAGATATTTTCATGAATATGGCGGAATCAGGAAAGTTCATTGTCGGTTCTGATGTTGCACTTGCAGTGAAGCGTATGTTTGAAAGATTATACTTGCGACGTGACAGAAATTTTGGCAATGCGCGGGAAGTACGCCGTGTTTTTGATGAGACTATAGAAAGACAAAGTCGTCGTCTTGTCGGTGAAATGGGTAAACCGTATTTTAAGGAGTCCGATATGTACATTATTGAGATGGCTGATATTCCGCAACAATCCGAAGATACTATACGCCCGTTGGATGAAGTGCTTAATGAACTTGATGAGTTTATAGGTATGCGTTCTGTTAAAGATATGATGCGTCGTTTGGCTGTGCAAAGTATGTTTATGAAGCAGCGATCTGTACAGGGGGTTGGCCGTATACAGCAGATATCGCTCAATTTTATACTTACCGGCAATCCAGGAACAGGTAAGACCACGATTGCGCGCAAAATGGGTGAAATATTGCAAAGTATGGAAATATTGCCTACGGGCAATGTCGTGGAGGTTAGTCGTGCCACATTGGTAGGAAAATATATGGGAGAAACCCCAAAGATAGTGAACAATATGTGCGATAAGGCTATGGGTGGGATTCTTTTCATAGACGAGGCGTATACATTAGGTGGTGAGAACGATACATACGGCAATGAGGCAGTGGAGACATTGATGAAACGTATGGAGGACGATCGCGGCAAGTTTGTTGTGGTTGCTGCAGGTTATAAGGAACAGATGGACTCTTTCCTTACTTTGAATCCCGGACTTGCAGGTCGTTTTACTCATCGTATGAATATTGACGATTACAACGAGGATGAATTGTTGGCCATATATAAGAAGATGGCTTCTGATGAACAATATATTGTGTCTCCGGCAGCAGAGTTCAAACTGATGGATATTATATTCAGAAAAGTGGTCAATAAAACTGCTATGTTTGGCAATGCCCGTGAAATGCGGACACTTCTCGACACCACGATACAGCAGTTGTCTGTCAGGGTTTCACATATACCGCCGTCACAGATTACAGCCGATACTTACCGATTGATAATGCCGGAAGACATTACAATATAAGCTATAATGAAACATGTAGGATAAAATATGAAGAATTATGATAAAATGTCCAAATTGCAATGAAGAGATAGATTCCGATTCCTTTTACTGTGACCAATGTGGGCAGAAATTGCAGTTCTGTGTAAGTTGTGGCGAAGTTGGTCTGGGGAAGCGCTGTACTCGTTGCGGTGGGGGGATGGGAGAAGCTCCGGCAGAGACGGAAGCGGTTGCCATGATTCCCGTACTTACATTAAGCAACAATCAGGATATTCGTTTTACAGGAGTCAGTGGTGCCTTGATAGGCCGAAAGCAAGGTCCTTACAGTCATCTGTTCTGTCAGAATAGATATGTTTCGGGTGTGCATGCCCAGTTGGTTTACAAATCTGATATGGGTTGGTGTGTTATTGACAAGCATTCGTCCAATGGAACTAAAATAAATAATGTCCGGTTATCGCCGGAAACGTTCTCTCCTTTGCATTCCGGTGACATTTTGTCGATTGCAAATGTTGATCTGACAGCAGATATACGATGAAGTTTTATCTCCGGTCATTAGCTTGATAGGTTTGTTGAATATAGACCGTCAGAGTGCTGATGAGTAAGACAATTTACGTAATGTATGATATATATTGTATATGACAAGAATAAAGATTGTATAAAAAGATATTGAATTATGCCATTAAGACTACCCGACAAACTTCCGGCCATAGAGCTGTTGAAGCGTGAGAATATTTTTGTTATGGATAACTCTCGAGCCATTTCTCAAGATATCCGTCCGCTAAAAATTGTTATTCTCAATCTTATGCCTTTGAAAATAACCACAGAAACAGATCTTGTCCGTCTGCTTTCCAATACTCCATTGCAGTTGGATATCAGTTTTATGAAGTTACGTAGCCATACTCCCAAGAACACGCCTATAGAGCATATGATGATGTTCTATCGCGATTTTGAGGAGATTATTGACGAGAAATTTGATGGAATGATAGTTACCGGTGCCCCGGTTGAGACATACGAATACGAAGATGTTACATATTGGAATGAGATGAAAGCCATATTTGCGTGGGCACGTAGTCATGTCACTTCTACATTGTATATATGTTGGGCTGCGCAGGCAGGTCTTTATTTTCATTATGGCATTCCCAAGTATCCACTGAAGAAAAAGATGTTCGGCATATTCCGTCAGTATACCGACGGCTCTCATTTGCCGATTTTCCGTGGTTTCGATGATGTTTTTTACATGCCTCACAGTCGGCATACTGAGATCAGACGCGAGGATATAATACGAAGTCCGGGACTTTCACTTATTGCAGAGTCACCGGAGAGCGGCGTGAGCATAGTCATGGGGCGTGGCGGACGTGAATTTTTCATTACCGGTCATCTTGAGTATGCACCCGATACTCTCGACAACGAATACAGACGTGACAGAGACACGCGAGATGATGTGGATATGCCTGTCAACTATTATCGTGACGACAATCCTTTGAATCCACCACTTGTGACATGGCGTGCCCATGCCAATTTATTCTATAGCAATTGGATAAACTACTATGTATATCAGGAAACACCATACGATATAAATCAGATAAAATGAGACATTTGGAACTTTTGGCTCCAGCCCGTGACCTTGAGTGTGGCAAGGCTGCCATTGACCATGGAGCAGATGCCGTATATATTGGTGCCAAACGCTTCGGAGCGCGTGCGGCAGCAGGCAATTCCATTGACGATATTGCTGAACTCTGCCGTTATGCTCATGGCTTTGGTGCGAAGGTGTATGTTACTGTCAATACTATAATATATGATGAAGAATTGGACGTTACCGAACGTTTGTTAAGTGAACTTGAGCATGCCGGAGCAGATGCCGTATTGGTTCAAGACATGGCCCTTGTCGGCCGTACAGGTCGGATGGCTCTTCATGCCAGTACACAGACGGATAACCGTACTATAGAAAAGATACGTTGGCTGCGCAACATAGGCTTTGACCGTGTTGTCCTTGCACGCGAACTGTCGGTTGGAGAAATTGCAGAAATACATAACGCTGTGCCGGATATGGAGCTTGAAGTCTTTGTCCACGGAGCTCTTTGCGTGTCTTACAGTGGTTTGTGTTATGCTTCACAACAATGCTTTGGCCGTTCTGCAAATAGGGGAGAGTGTGCACAGTTCTGTCGTTTGCGTTTTGACTTGACCGATAGTGAAGGCCGGGTCGTAGAGAGGGGAAAGCATTTGCTGTCGCTTAAGGATATGAATCAAAGCGCCAATATAGAACGTTTGGTTGAGGCGGGGGCCGTTTCTTTCAAAATCGAGGGACGGCTGAAAGACATTACTTATGTGAAAAACGTGACAGCTGCCTATAGCCTTATCCTTGATGATATTGTCAGGAGGCATCCGGATAAATATTGTCGTACTTCATTGGGTCGTTGCCGTTATACATTTACACCAAATCTTTACAAGACATTCAATCGTGGTTTTACAACCTATTTTGCTGATGGACGGTGTCCGGACATATCTTCTCCTGATACACCGAAAGCTATTGGAGAGTTTGTCGGTACGGTGAAGGAGTTGCGTGGCATTTCGTTCACTGTTGCCGGAGTCGCTTCTTTTGCAAATGGTGACGGTATCTGCTTTATCAATTCTAACCGGGAACTGGAAGGTTTCAGGGTGAACAGGGTGGAGGGCAATCGACTTTTCCCGCTGAAGATGCCACTTAGTCTTAAGCCGGGCCTGCATCTTTACCGCAATAATGATCGTGAGTTTGAGAAATTGCTTAGTCGTCCGAGTGCGGTGAGGAAGATTCCGATAGAACTGTCTTTGAATGTAACCGAACTGGGTTTCTCGCTCTGTGCCGGTGTGTATGGAGGTCGTTCTGTAACCACAGAGATAGAGACAGAACATGTAGAAGCTGCATCTCCGCAACATGACAATATAGTGAGGCAGCTCACGAAGTTAGGTAATACCATATATGAATGCGCAGATGTTACACTGCCGGTAGGTTTCTCATATTTCATTCCCGGAAGCAAACTTGCCCAATTGCGTCGTATTACCGTTGAAATGTTGGAAAAGGCATATACATCAGATATTGTCAGAGTATCGAATGCCGGTATCCGGCATGGTGTAATTCCCCCTGAATATTCTCATCCGGTGATGTATAACATTGCCAATACCGAGGCTCGTCAGTTCTATGCCGATTGTGGTATGAATGGAACAGTGCCGGCATTCGAGTTACATTCTGATGGCAGTGTGCCGCTAATGCAGTGCCGCCATTGTTTACGCTACACATTGGGTTATTGCATGAAGCATGGTGGACGTAAGCCATCGTGGCGTGAACCGCTGTGGTTGTCGTTGCCGGATGGCCGACGTTTCCGTCTTGAGTTCGACTGCCATAGGTGTCAGATGAATGTTATGTCTGAATCCTGACATGGCCAAACCGATTTATTCTTGTGATATTGATGCAGTATAGTACAGAGAGGTAATACAGAACTTCAATATATTAATAATAGCATATCGTACCAAAGATAATGATATCATCATCAAACATTGTCTATATGGAAAATTTTTCATGTCATGGAAAGAACTTATGGCGCGTAGCATTGCTCAGTACCGCTGTAATATTTGTTATGTTGCTGTCATCGTGTTACAATCCGTATGATCGCACTCCTGATGCTTGGAACCTCACAGAAAGGGAGATGGATTCTATATCGTTTTCCACTACACACCATTATTCGCAGAATTATAATTTTATTGTCAAGGCTGATACGTTGAGTCTGTCTTGTCATGCTCCGGATGAATTGCCGTTTGATACGGTCGTGGTAGTACGTGGTGACAGGGTGGTGGTGGCCGATATTATGACTATGCCTTCCGATACGATAGATTCCGTTTGGGTGAAGATAGCCCGTGACCAAGTCACACAAGGATGGATACGTGAGAACAGGATGCTGCCGTCGGTTAAGCCCGATGATCCTATATCGCAATTTATAGACATGTTTTCCGATGTCCATAAACTTATTTTTCTTGCTTTTGCCGTAATTGTAATTGCTACTTACGGGTTGCGTAGCCTGTTCCGGCGTAATGCCCCGATAGTGCATTTCCACGATATCGGCTCATTTTATCCTACAATGTTGGCATTATTCGTAGCTATGGCAGCAGTGTTTTATGCCTCTATACAGCTTTTCGGAGCAGAGTCGTGGCGTCATTTTTATTATCATCCGTCACTCAATCCATTTGCTCTACCGCCACATTTGGGAATATTTGTGAGCATAGTATGGAGCATTATAATAATGTCTATAGCAACGGTAGACGATGTTATGAGGCGTTTGGAACCTGTAGATTGTGTGATATATCTGTGTGGATTGGCAACCGTATGTGCTGTAGACTATGTGGTTTTCAGCATCTCTACCTTATATTATATAGGCTATCCGTTATTTGTCTTATATGTTTGTTTTGCTCTTTGGCGCTATTTTCGCTATTCGTGCAACCGTTATGTTTGTGGTCGTTGCGGTCGTGAACTTCTCAAGCGGGGAGAGTGTCCGTACTGTGGCACAGTAAACACTTAGAATTGTTTATTGTTAAAATCCATATAAATGGGGATTGTCAGTATTATGAACTTTTCTTAACTTTGCATTCGTAAAAACAAGATTGATTTTCGAATGAAGAATAGAAGCATTATAGCATATATGTTGGTGCTGGTATGTATGCCGGCAAAAGCGACGGCAGCAATAGAAAATGATGTCATGGTTACAGGGGCTGACACAATAGTCAAGCGTATGGTAGACCTTGACGAATTGGTCGTTGTGTCACAGCCGAAGGAGAACAGACGTCTGCGTTGCCAGCCTGTGGCCGGCAGTATGTTTACCGAAAAGGAAATGACCGGACTTGGCATATCCGATCTCAGCAGTTTGTCTGCCTATATCCCGTCGTTTAGTATGCCGGCGTATGGCTCACGTCTCACCTCCTCTATGTATATAAGAGGAATAGGGTCGCGTTCGGGTAGTCCGGCAGTGGGAGTATATTACGATGGAATACCTTTAATCAGTAAAAGTGCCGTCAACAGTCATTTTTATCAGACAGACCGTGTTGACGTGCTTCGCGGACCTCAGGGCACATTATATGGTATCAATGCCGAGGGTGGGTTGGTACGTGTTTATTCCAAGAACCCTCTCAACTATCAAGGCACGGATATACGGGCAGGCTTGGGTACCGGACTTTACAGCAATGCCGAGGTTGCCCACTATCATCGTCCTAATGACAGATTGGCATTTTCCACGGCCGTCTTCTATAGCGGTCAGCGTGGTTTCTTCCGCAACACTTTGCTTGACGGGCGGGCTGATTTGACGAATGAGGCAGGCGGTAAGGCTCGTTTGATATGGCTGCCGTCACAACGTTTGAAAATAGATTTGACGGCAGATTATCAATATGTCAATCAAAATGGCTTTGCTTACGGACAATACGATATTTCTACGGGCAAATTTGATGAACCTTCTACCAATATAATGAACGGATATCGAAGGAATCTGCTCAACACCGGACTGAATGTCAGCTATGATATGGGGACATTGCGGCTTGTGTCAGTCACAAGTTGGCAGTATCTGCATGACTTGATGCAGATGGATCAGGATTATCTCCCCGAGGATTATTTACGTCTGGAGCAGCGTGAACATATGAATGCCATTGTCCAAGAGCTTACGCTTGATGGAAATGTCGGCAATAAATGGCGACATGTGTCCGGGGTGTTTTTCAGCCATCAGTGGTTGCATACGGAGGCACCGGTATTTTTCGGTGAAGCGATGAACAAGAAGATTCTCGGGTCTATGGGAATTCCTCCAGTTGTGTCCTCAGCCTTGACTATAACAGACAACCGTGTACCAGGTAAATTTGAAACTCCGGTAACAAACATCGGCATATTCCACGAGTCGAACATTGATATCACTCCCAGACTTATGGCAACATTGGGACTGAGATACGATTATCAGCGTGTTGGAATAGATTATGACACATACTCACATTTTACCCTCGAAAACGCAGGTATGCCGCAGATGCACATCGGAGCTTCGGCACATAGCTATACGTCGTTGATGCAGAACAAGACGACAAAGTCGTACAATCAGCTTTTGCCCAAGGTCGCTCTTACATATAGAATGAATGATGCCGGCAGCAACGTTTATGCCACTGTAAGCAAGGGATTTCGTGCCGGAGGATATAACTTGCAGATGTTTTCGGATATATTTCAGAGCGAGCTGCGTTCGAAAGGAAAAGAGATGATGGTGCTGATGAATGGGGATATGTCGGTAGAGCATGATGCCGAAGATTACAGTCGTATCGACAATACAATATCATATGAACCTGAGACCAGTATCAACTATGAGGTGGGGGCGCATCTTAATCTGTTCGGTGGACGGGTCAATGCCGATTTTTCAGCTTTTTGCATGCGGATAAACGATCAACAGTTGTCGGTGATGGCCGATAGATACGGTTATGGCCGTATGATGGTCAATGCAGGACGGAGCCGCAGCCTGGGGGCTGAAGTGGCATTTCGGGGCAATGCTTTCGGCGGACGGATGACGTGGGCTGCCACATACAGTTGGGTTCAGTCAACATTCCGTCGGTATACCGATAGCGTTACAGTGGCGACAGATAAAGGTCTGGCCACGGAGAAGCGTGACTATAGGGGTAATCATGTTCCGTTTGTGCCGCAGCATAATTTCAGCATCATGGCTGACTGGCGTATGGATATAAGTCAGAATGGTTTGCTTCGGTCTATGGTATTAGGGGTAGACTTGTGTGGAAACGGAAAGACATATTGGGATGTTGACAATCAATACAGCCAAAAAGCGTATGCTACGCTCGGTGCCCACGTCATGCTTGATTTCGGTTCGGTGAACGTGAATTTGTGGGGGCGCAACCTTACGGATACGAAGTATAATACATTTCTCGTAAACAGTGCCATAGATGGAGTTTCGCGCTCGTTTGCACAACGGGGCAATCCGCTGCGTTTTGGGGTTGATTTAAGCCTGCATATTTAGTGTTTGCTATAGAAACTGTTTTTGAGAATGGATGGCATCGTCTTGCCATGGATAATTCATACTGGTTTCGTTGTGTGTCTATGGATTGTTCTGATTGCTCATTGTATGCTGGAAGATAGTGTTGACAGGCCCGTCTTCCTGATTGGATTGGAAAGCATTGCATCAACATATAGTTAAGATACATCAGAATCGCGGTTTTCGGACAAGGCTCCGACAATCGCGATTTTCAGTTCGGATAGTGTATACAGGCAGCCGGCATGTTGTGGACATATCACTTTGTCAAAAAAGCAGAGAGGGCCGTTCGGGCTTGCAATAACGGCACTTTCAGCTTGCAATAACGGCTGTTTTGCAATACAAGACAGCCGTTATTGGAATATAAGTTAGTCAACAGAATTAAACTACATAATCGTCCGAACATTGGAAGAACTCACTCTGGATGAACGCGCCCTGGAAGAACGCGCCCCGCAGGGGCAACAAGCACATAGCCCGGGGC
>ERZ778517.9-NODE-9-length-199006-cov-33.286387_pt1 | contig 199006 bp, 152 predicted proteins | sample MGYA00510341_ERZ778517 | MGnify/ENA primary metagenome ERZ778517 (study PRJEB29527, sample SAMN07138964) | mouse gut metagenome | material: feces | host: mouse | place: China:Nanjing | collected 2016-01-25 ...
TTATTTATTTTACCGAATTTTTAACATCTCAAAATAAGTTTAGACAACTTCATTGCATGTAAGTGAATATAATCAATCGGAAGAAACATTTATTTTGGTTACAATTGGAAATGTTACGAATTGAAAAGAGTATGATACGTGGTGATAAGTGATGGATTAGGTGTATTTGCGCTAAAATGGTTAACTTTGTGGATGGTTACTTATGGGGAATGGCTCATATTTGAATCAATCCTATAAATAAGGTAGAATCGAGATTTTCTGATAACGTAATCTTCATAGAATTTTATCTTCATGGAATTTAATCTTTATAGAATTTAACCTACATAGAAATTGACCCACATGAAAAAAACTTTGATTTCATTGTTGTTGGCTGGTATGCCGCTTGGCTTTGTGTCGGCGCAGTCACGTCTTTATGACAACGAATTTGACCTTGGGGATGTGCAACTCCTCGACAGTCCTTTCAAGCGTGCGTTGGATCTGAATACTGAAGTGCTCCTTCAATATGACGTCGACCGTCTGCTTGCTCCATATCTGAAGGCTGCAGGTCTGGAGCCGAAAGGGGAGAGTTTCCCCAACTGGGATGGTCTCGACGGTCATGTCGGCGGACATTACCTTTCGGCTCTGGCGATACATTATGCCGCTACCGGTAACGAGGAGATAAAGAACCGTATGGATTATATGCTCGGCGAACTGGCGAAGTGTGCTGTGGCACGCGGCGACGGTTATGTCGGTGGGGTTCCCGGCGGAGAAGTGCTCTGGGAGGAGATCCGTAAGGGCAACGTCGGCAAGATATGGGAATGGTGGGTGCCTTGGTATAACGTCCATAAGATGTATGCCGGACTTCGCGACGCCTGGGTCTACACCGGCTCAAAGGTGGGACGGAATCTCTTCCTCTCGATGTGCGACTGGGGGCTCGACATTATCGCTGCGTTGCCTCCCAATAAGATGGAGGAGATGCTTAATAATGAGTTCGGAGGCATGAACGAGGTGTTTGCCGATGCATACGCCATGACAGGCGACAAGAAGTATCTCGATGCGGCGCGTAAGTTCACTCATCATCAGCTTTACGATGGTATGCTTGCCGGAGTGGATAATCTCGACAACCGTCATGCCAATACGCAGGTGCCGAAAGTCGTTGGATTCCAGCGTGTGGCTGAACTGGCAGATGACGGGGATTATGAGAAGGCATCGGAATTTTTCTGGGACCGAGTGGTCAACCATCGTTCATTGTCGATAGGTGGTAACAGCCGTCGCGAACATTTCGCATCGGCATCTGACGCGAAAAGCTATGTCGATGACCGTGAGGGACCGGAAAGCTGCAATACCAATAATATGCTCAAACTGACAGAGGGGTTATTCCGTATGTCGCCTGAGGCAAAGTATGCCGATTTCTACGAGCGTGCATTGTTCAACCATATCCTCTCGACTGTTCATCCTGAGCATGGCGGCTACGTCTACTTCACCTCGGCACGTCCCGGACATTACCGTGTCTATTCGAAGCCTAACGCTGCAATGTGGTGCTGCGTCGGCACCGGTATGGAGAATCCCGGAAAGTATGGGCAGTTCATATATACCCATAATAACGACTCACTTTGGGTGAATCTTTTCATGCCTTCGGAACTCAACTGGAGGGAGAAAGGTGTGAAGCTGACGCAGTCCACCGATTTCCCGGTGTCGGGCAATTCTACTTTTACGGTTAGCACGGATAGTACGCAACGCTTCTCGCTGCAGCTCCGTCATCCGGGATGGTGCGAGAAGATGACGGTAAAGGTCAACGGTAAGCCGATCAAAACTAAATCCATGCCATCATCCTATATAAGTATAGATAGGGAGTGGGCTGACAACGACCGCATAGATATAGAGATGCCGATGAAGGTCACAATTGAGGAATTGAATCATCTTCCCAGCTATGTGAGCATCCTTCGTGGTCCTATCGTGATGGGTGCGCGTCTTGATACAGATGCACCGCTTACGGGACTCATAGCAGATGATCATCGTTGGGCGCATATCGCGCATGGTCCGCTTGTGTCGGTGTTCGACACTCCGTTGCTGATAGGGAAGCGTTCTGAGATTCTGAAGAAGCTCAACGGCATGAAACCGGTAAGCGGCGAGAATCTGAAATTTTCGGTGCCCGGGCTGTTTGACGGGAAATATTCGAATCTCACGCTCGAGCCATTCTATAATATCCATGATTCACGCTACATGATGTATTGGCTTTCGATGACCGATAAGGAGTATGCCAATTATAAGGATAAGGCACGCCGCGATGAGGAGAACCGTCTTGCGCTCGACCGTATAACGGTAGATGCAGTCAACACCGGCGAACAGCAGCCTGAGGCGGATCATTTCATGGAGAACAAATCATCTACATCCGGTAATTTCAACGGGGAGCCTTGGCGCGATGCCTCCAACGGCGGATCCTTCTCATATAAGATGAAGACGGATGGACTTTCCGACCTTATGCTGCGCCTGAGATATTGGGGTAACGAGACGGGCAACCGTAAATTCGGCATCTATGTCGACGATACACTCATTGCATCAGAGAATACGTCCGGCAAATGGCAGAAGGATGAATTTGTGGAGGAGGAATATTCGATTCCGGCAGGACTGCTGAATGGGAAAGAGAGCGTGCGGGTGAAATTTGTCAGCGATGCCGGGGCGACAGCCGGCGGCATCTTCCACGTCAGACTGATAAAGAAACGCTGAGACAACGCTGAGACGCGATCAGAGTCATTGATGTCATTATTGTCAATATTGTCAATTTGTCAATAATGTCAATAATGACATCAATGACGATAAAGACGATGATGACGATAATGAATCAGGGGCTATAATGCCTGAAAAGAGGGGCGGGAGTCTTTCAAATTTGTAACATTTGCTTTCGTATTTGTAATATTGGCGGTTTATATGAGGTATTTCTTGCTAACAAAAAGAGAATAATTATTAAATTTGCAGAGATAAAAAACCGAACCATGAAATTAATTCAAATTTTATTTCTGATAATTTCTACATTTATTTTTGCCGCCGATGCGATAAGTTCGGATTCCGTTCCGGAGCGCCGCACAGGATGGCTTTATTCCTCTCCCGGTTCTGTAGCAAGCGACTACACCTCATTCAGTAGAGATAAGGATGGATTTCTCTGGATAGGCACAGACAGTGGGTTGTTGCGTTTTGACGGCAACAACTACGACATATATACCCCTGATCCAACATCGGAAAATTCAATCAGCGATAACCGTATCCTTGATCTCTTGAGTGATTCATCGGGAAGATTATGGGTGGCGACTGCCAACGGACTTAATCTCTATGATCATTACACCGACTCATTCCGGCTTATCAAACTTCCATCGTTAGATTTCAATGGCTACATCATCTCAATGGCAGAACAGGCTGACGGCACTGTGTCATTCATAGTCTCCGGAGTGGGCATATTCGTGATTGGAGATGAGGATGGGGAGCCGAAAGCGATCAGATACATGCATAATATGCCGGAGGAGAAAAACTACAATTATCTGTGCGCCTCTCCCGACGGACGCATGTATGCCGGGTCGCATAAGGGAGTGCTGTCGGTGATTTCAAAGAACGGATCAGTAAAAACGGTTCAGATCTCGTCAGGCTATATTAATTCCATGGCTGTGGAGAGGGATGGGAATATCCTCGTGAGCGATGTTTGCCAAGTTTATAGATATAATGTGAACTCCAATGAGGTGTCATGTCTGGATTCAGACTCGAGGATCAACATCAAGAGCCTGTCGCCTGGTAGCGATGGTGTGGTGTATGCTGCTACTTGGGGACGGGGTATATGGCGTGTATCTCCCGGCAGTTCCCGCGTTGAACAATGTGACGACATCTATTCCCCTTTCCTTAATATAGGGGATTTGTCGGTCGGGGCAGTCTATTCCTCCAAAGAGGGTAATCTATGGCTTGGCTGCAATTATTTCGGCATAGTCATGGTTCCTGCCCGTAAGCAGCCCTTCTTTTACAGGCGTATTTCAGATAGCTTCCCCAACTACAAGGGTGGTATCAACGCCATGTCGGTATGGAATGGGAATGTGGTGGTCAGCATCGATAAAGGTCGAATTGTCATGTTCTCCCCAGGGGGCAAGGTGTTGATGCAGACAAAGATGCCCGATATGCACACCGCCAGTTTCCTGCTTCCCGATGGCGATGGCAAGATGCTTGTGGGTGTTGCCGATGATGGTATATGGGAGTTGTCTCTGCCGTCGGGCAATCTGCGGAAATTGATAGATATTCCGGGAAATTATCCCAAGATAGTCATAGAGCACGGACGTGCCGGGGAGTTGTTTATTGCAGCCCATGGTATAGGCGTGATGCGTTACGACAGAAATACAGGCCACACCACCTGGCTTGAGTGCGATTCGCAGGGGGAGAAGCTTCTTAACTATTATATCAACACCTTCCACCGTACCCCCGACAACAAGATATGGATTGGGTTATACAGCGGATTGTCATGCTACGATCTTGAGGCAGATTCCCTGATAAAGGTAGATCAGTTGCCTTTCATGTCGGGAGTGTCGTCAGCTATCACCACCGGGGAGAATGGGTCTGTGTATGTAGCCACGAGTCAAGGACTCATTCATTATCATCCGACAAAAGGATTCCTTCGGAAATATTCTCATCATGATGGATTGATAGAGAATGAGATACGCAGCATGTCGGAGGATGCCAACGGGGTGAAATGGTTTGGGTCGATGCGTGGTATATCCTACAAGAAGGCGGATACCGACACAATCATCTCTTTCCGTGGAGGGAGGGGTATGATGGAGACCACTTTCGGACACATGGTGTATTCCCCTGATAACAACATCATGTATCTCGGCAGCAATCTCGGCATCACCACCTTCACACCCGGAGGCGAGCTTTATGATTTCGACATACCGGGGATAAGGGTATCGGCTATCTATCTTAATGGAAATAAGCTTACCGGTGCTTCCAAGATAGGGGATAAGAATGTGATAGAGGGCAATCCGGTGATGCCGGAGGTATTGAGCCTTCCATATAGCAACAATTCCATGATGTTTCAGCTTTCTACCAAGGACTTCCGCGACGGTTCAAACATCTCGTATCGCTGGCGTCTGCTCGGTCAGTCGAAGGAATGGAGCAGCACGCGACCCGGAGAGAGTGTCATCTATTTGCCTTATCTTGATCCCGGAGAATACACGCTTGAGATGCAGGGGGTGGAGAACGACACCATGTCGGAACCTATATCCATAAAGGTCAGAATCTCCTCCCCGTGGTATCTGTCGACCACCGCTAAGATCCTGTATCTCATGATCGCAGTGGTATTTGTGGTGCTGATACTGATGATATTGAAGCATAAGCGTGAGGAGCAGGAGAATGATGCCAAGATACGTTTCTTCATGGACGTGTCGCACGACATACGCTCACCGATTACGCTGATACTCAGTCCACTTGAATCTCTGATGACTAAGCCTTTTGATGATGATGTCAAAGGTAAGCTCCATACTATGCACCGTAATGCCAACCGCATATTGAGTCTTGTCAACCAGTTGCTTGACATCCGGAAACTGGAGAAAGGGAAGATGCATCTCTCTTGCCGTCTTACCGATGTGGACAACTTCGTCAAGGAGCTTGTCGAGATGTTTAAACCGCAGGCGGCGGAGAAGAATATAGACATGACATATATGGAGCATGGCGACGTACCACAGATGTGGATTGACCGCGACAAACTTGACAAGGTGCTTGTTAATCTTATCTCCAATGCCATAAAATATACGCCCTCGGGGGGATCCATCTCTGTGGATGTCAATATGGTGGTGGATGAGGTGATAGGGGAGTCAATTGAGATCAGTGTCACTGACACCGGCATCGGACTCGACACTAAGACAGCAGCCCGCATATTTGAGCGTTTCTATCAGGGTAGAGAGGAGGGTAAGTCCTCTCATGGGGGATTCGGGATCGGTCTTGACCTGTGCCGACGTCTTGTAGAGCTGCATCATGGAGTCATATCCGGAAAGAACCGCGAGGATGGCTGCAAGGGGAGCGTCTTCTCCGTGCGTCTGCCTATTGACGAGACGTGCTACGGTGATGACGATTTCATAATAGAGGATGACGAGGAATCTGCTGATATCAAGGATAAGGACTGGTCGTTTATCTCGCGCCATATCCTCCCGATGTCAGATAAGGTGCCAGACAACCAGCAGAAACCTAAGAATATATCCATCATGCGCAATATAATGGTGGTGGATGATGATCAGGAACTTCGCGATTATCTTTGCAGGTATCTCGGCGACAGGTATCTCGTGACCGGTGTGGCGGATGGAGAGTTGGCATTACAGGAGATTATAGATAATCCTCCGGAATTGATCATCAGTGATGTGGCTATGCCCGGCATGGATGGGTTGACGTTATTGCGTAGATTGAAAAGCAATTCCGAGACTCATCATATCCCCGTGATACTCCTTAGCACCAAGAACGACGTAGCTGACCGTATGGCAGGTTGGGATCGGGGTGCCGACGGCTATCTCGGCAAACCTTTCAATCTGGAGGAGTTGGAGATGATGATTGACAATCTGATTGACAATCGTCTGAGAATGAAAGGCAAGTTCTCCGGCATTCAGGATAAGGTAGGTAATGACGACATTCCGGAGATGAAGAATGGTGATGACCAGATTCTGGAGAGAATAATGAAGGTTGTCAACACCTATATCGATAATCCGAAGCTTAACGTTGAACTTCTTTCTCAGGAGGTTGGGATCAGTCGCGCTCATCTCCACCGCAAGATGAAAGACCTCATAGGGATGACCCCGAGCGATTTTATCCGCACGTTGCGTCTGAGGCGTGCCTGTGAGGTACTTCAGAAGGGAGAGGCAGGTGTTACGCAGCTTGCCTACACCTTGGGCTTCACCTCTCCCTCTCATTTCTCCACGGCATTCAAGAATTATACGGGCTATACGCCAACAGAGTATAAGATGAAGTCGGCAAAGGGAGAGATACCGCAGCCGGAGGATATGGGAAGTATGCCCATAGGGAAATTGGGAGGAGCCAACTGAGGCGGAGAATCGCGCACAGAGAATAAATAGTTAACCCTTCCCGGCTTCCTTGGTTGAGCCGGGATAAATTAATATACAATATGAGATTTAAGATTGGAATCGCGGGTGCTGCATTGGTGGCACTCGCCTGGGGTGATGTATATGCCGACGTGCGTATGCCGTCGGTACTGTCAGACGGAGTAGTGTTGCAACGCGGCGTGCCGTTGAAGATATGGGGCAAGGCAGATCCCGGGGAGAGGGTGAAGGTGTCGTTGTCAGGTAAGAAACAGGAGACAGTGGCGGCTCCCGACAGCACTTGGAGTGTGACATTGCCGCCTATGAAGGCGGGCGGACCGTATGTCATGACTGTCAACGACAAGAGTATCAACGACGTATTGATAGGCGACGTCTATCTGTGTTCCGGACAGAGCAACATGGAGCTTCCCGTCAACAGGGTTCTCGATTTTTTCCGCGAGGAGGTCGCCGCTTACAAAAATCCAAACGTCAGGGAGTTTAAGACCCCCAAGGAATATAGCTTTGATACTGAAAAAGAGGATGTTTCGGCTGCTATATGGAAGAAAGCAATCCCCGGAGAGAGCGAGAAGTTTGGAGCTTTGGTCTATTTCATGGGTAAGGAGCTTTATGAGAAGAATGGTCACGTGCCTGTGGGTATTGTCAATTCCAGTTGGGGTGGTTCGCGTATAGAGGCATGGTTGAGCGATGATGCTCTCGAGGATTATCCCGAGAGGAAGCACCGTCTTCAGATTTCAGCCGATAATAAATACCGTGAGCAGCTTGGAGCAGGGGAGCGTCGCGCACAAAATCTTTGGTATGCCATAATGAATGCCGATGATCCCGGTTATAAGGGGGAGAAATGGAATTCAACTCAACTTGATGATACCGAATGGAATACGGTGGAATTGTTGGGAAAGGAGTGGGGCACGAAAGATGGTAAGGCTGTCAACGGCTCACATTGGTTGCGAAAGAAAGTGACTGTCCCGGCAGAAAAATCGGGAGAACGTGCAGAATTGCGTCTCGGATGTATAGTTGATGCAGATTCCGTATGGGTCAACGGCAAGTTTGTGGGCTTCACTGCCTATCAATATCCGCCACGCATATATCAGATCCCGGAAGGTGTGCTGACGTCAGGGGATAATCTTGTGTGCGTGCGGGTGGTGAGTAACGGCGGCACGCCACATTTCGTTACAGATAAACCGCATAAGATCATATTCAATGATGGTTCGGAAGTATCGTTGGAAGGGGAATGGAAGCATCGTCGCGGCACAGAGATGCCGCCTACACCCTCTGTGACCGACTTTTTCCAGACCCCCTCCGTGCTGTATAATGGTCTTATACATCCTTTCCTGAACATTCCGTTCCGTGGAGTGGTATGGTATCAGGGTGAATCAGACGTGGATATTCGAGGTGAATACAAATCGCTTATGAAAAGCTTGATAAAGGATTGGCGTAACGCATATTCCGATGCGGAGATGCCATTCTATATCGTGGAACTTGCCGATTTCCTACATCCCGACGACAAATACGGTAGGAAGAGCTGGCAGGAGATGCGTGACGCACAGCGTGCGGCGGCAGATGAGACAGATAGGACATGGTGGATCAAAAACGGCGATATAGGGGAGTGGAACGACATTCATCCAAGGGATAAGAAGACGCCCGGCACGCGGGTGGCGGAGAAGATTCTCAGCACCAATTCCCTAAAATAAACAATTATGCAAGATTCTGATTCAAATATTAAAATCAATATTACGTATTCAAATATTATTGATACAAATAGTAAAATCCGTTTGCAGGAATATTTATAATTTTGCAATATCGGAAGATTATATCTCCTGTACGTCACCGGATGGTGGATCAGAGGCGTGAAGCTTCCGGATATAGGATTTTGAAGAGTACATGATAGGTTTTATTGATGAATAAATATTAAGTAGTATATAGGTTGTTTGGGTAAATTATTTTCATTACATGAGTTTAATCTAATGAGATTCTAAGGTAAAAATTGGTTGGATGTTTTAGGTATGAGTTCCGTAGAGACTATCTGCGGAACTCTTTTTTTTACACGTTTTCCATCGCGTTTCTCCACCTTCACTGTTTGTTTCTTCCATTGCCAATCTTGTATAGACTCGGATAATACCGATATGGGAGTATTGCCGGAGTTGTTTTTCGCAAGAAACGTATATTTTGTTATAAAATCATATAAAATATTATAAGTTAATGAATTATGTATTTATTTAAACTGTGAGGTAAATTGAGAAATTATGAAATTATACAAATAATAAAGCATTTGATACAAATTTGAAAGTGCATGTTACGAATTGTAAAGAAATAAATAGATGTGAAAAAGTGTTAATCGTGCGGATGTGGTAATTTTGCAATCGAATTTAAAACTAATCACATGAAACAGAAACTGACTCTAATAGCCATGACTGCTTTGCTGCTCCCGACGTTCGGTAGCTGCACATCGTCAACAGGTGGGATTGAGCCACAAAGCTCGGTAGCGATTTTTGATTCCTTCTCTTATAAGGGGGATGATGATATTTACAAAGCTACCCCGTTGCCGGATGAGAGCTCTTTCTATAATCCTGTACTTGCCGGCTGGTATTCCGACCCATCGATATGCACCAACGGGGAGGGTGACTATTTCCTGGCAACGTCCTCGTTCACCTACTATCCGGGGGTGCCCCTGTTCCATAGCAGGGATCTTGTCAACTGGGAGCAGGTGGGTCATATACTTAGCCGTCCGTCGCAGCTCCGCAATATGGAGAAGCAGCATGTGAGCGGCGGCATCTTTGCTCCGGCTATCTCCTACAATCCGTCGAACAAGACATATTATATGATAACGACGAACGTAGGTGATGGCAATTTCTTCGTCAAGACGCAGGATCCGTTTGGCGAATGGAGCGATCCGATCATGCTTCCCGAAGTGCAGGGCATAGATCCGGCATTCTTCTTCGACGAGGATGGCAAGGGATATATCGTCAATAATGATGATGCTCCCGATGGAAAAGCGGAATATCCCGGACACCGCACTGTGAGAGTGGTGGAGTTTGATCCTGCCACTGACAAATGCGTCGGTGAACGTAAGATTGTAGTCAATAAGGGTTGTCGTCCGGAGGAGAAACCGATCTGGTGTGAGGGACCCCATATATATAAGGTGAACGGAGAATATTATCTCATGACTGCCGAGGGTGGCACAGGCGATTGGCACAGTGAGGTGATATATAGAGGTAAGACACCGTTTGGTCCATACGTGGCATACAGCGGTAACCCTATCCTCACTCAGCGCACTCTTGACAAGGGACGCAAGAACCCGGTCACTTGCGCTGGTCACGCTGACCTTATCCAGACTAAAGATGGTGACTGGTGGGGAGTGTTCCTTGCTTGCCGCCCCACCGAGAACGGCAAGGAGAATCTCGGACGCGAGACATTCCTTCTCCCGGTGGAATGGACAGAGGATGGCTGGCCTGTCTTCCTGGAGAATGGTAAGGAGGTTCCGCTGGTGGTCAACAAACCTGGAGCAAAGAGAGGAGAGAAGGTGACATTCGGTAATTACGAACGTCATGATGAGTTTGAAGATTCTGTTCTTAACCACGAATGGATGACACTCCGCGGTCCGGCAGAGGATTATTACTCATTGAAGAGCAATCCGGGTTACCTGACCATAAAATGCGGTGATGTCAAATCAAGCGAGAAGGCAGTTCTTCCTTACGTATGCCGCCGTCTGAACCACCACAAGTTTACGGCAGACACGAAGATGACTTTCGTTCCGGAGAAGGATAGCCAGTGTGCCGGACTCCTTATCCTGAAAGATGAGACTCATCAGTATCTCCTCGCGAGAACAAAGAAGGATGATGGTCATAAACTTGAGGTCAGGAAGATTTCCGACACCGGAGTATCCACTATAGCAGAGACTGCCATTGATGCGGAATTGCCTACTGTGAATCTTAAGGTGGAGGGGGATGGAGCAAACTATGCGTTCCATTATTCCACCGATGGTGGCGCCACCTGGAACCTCCTTGCTGACAAAGTAGACGCCGGCTACACTTCCACGGCAGATGCCGGTGGCTTCACGGGCACCGTTGTCGGGATGTATGCTTCTGACGTGGATTGAGGATTGGAAAGGATAGGGGCAATATGGCCTTAAAACTATGCCTATATCTATACTATATTGCGAGTCATAGACCTTAAATAATAATTTAATTTACCTACAGCATGAAAAAGATCAAAGATCTGCTCCGGACCCTGACACTGGTCCTGGCAATGGTCGGATTGTGTTCTGCATCCGCACTTGCCTTCACAGTGACCGGCACGGTGACCGACGACACGGGGGAACCCCTGATCGGCGTTACCGTTAGGGTGGAAGGTGTAGCCGGAGGAACCGTCACAGACATTGACGGTGTGTACAAGATTGAGGTGCCTAACCCGAAGAAAGACGTGTTGACATTCACGTATGTCGGCATGAACCAGACTTCGGAGAAGGTCAATTCAAGAGAAGTGGTCAATATCGTTATGAAGAGTAGCGATGAGGCACTTGAAGAGCTTGTGGTGGTAGGCTACGGACAGCAGAAGAAAGCCTCTGTTGTCGGTGCAATCGCCCAGACTTCGGGAGCCACCCTTGCCCGTGCCGGCGGTGTGTCGAGCGTCGGTGCAGCGTTGACCGGTAATCTGCCGGGCGTCACCACAATGTCGTCTACCGGTATGCCGGGCGCGGAGGATCCAAAGATTGTGATCCGCGGACAGACCTCATGGAACGGTTCTGATCCGCTTGTCCTCGTGGATGGTGTTGAGCGTCCGATGACTTCGGTCGACATCAGCTCCGTTGAGACAGTGTCGGTGCTCAAAGACGCATCAGCTACAGCGGTCTACGGTGTGAAGGGTGCGAACGGCGTAATCCTTATCACCACGAAACGTGGTCAGGAGGGTCGTGCACAAATCGGCGTCTCTGTGAATGCCGCAATGAAGGTGGTTTCAAAACTTCCCGGCGTGGCAGGTTCGCCTGAAGCTCTCTATATGAGAAATAAGATCATTGAGCGTGAGCTTGGTCTCAGCCCGGATTCTTGGGAGAAGATGACGCCGCAGTCAATCATCAACAAGTATGCCAACCCCGCTAATCTTGAGGAGGCAGAGCGTTATCCCAACGTTGACTGGCAGAGCGAGATGTTTAAGAAAACGGCAATGGCGTACAACCCCAACATCAACGTTCGTGGTGGTACAAAATTCGTTAAGTATTATGCAGCCATCGACTTCCTTCATGAGGGCGACCTTTACAAGACAGTAGACGTAGGTCGTGGCTATAACGGCGGCTTCGGCTTCAACCGAATCAATATCCGTTCGAACCTTGACTTCCAGATCACCCGCTCAACCACGTTCAAGGTCAACCTTTCCGGATCACACGGAGAAAGAAAGGGACCGTGGGGTAAGGGCGACAGCGATTGGGCAACTACCCAGCTCTGGCAATCCGCCTATAGTGCTCCACCGGATGCATATCTTCCTATCTATTCCGACGGCACGTGGGGTTATTATCCCTCCAACTCACAGGGAGCACCCAACGGCTTGCAGGGTATCGCGACAGGTGGTATCGAGTACGTTACAACTACCCGCATCAATACCGACTTTACACTTGACCAGGATCTTGCATTCATCACCCCGGGTCTTCGCGCAAGCGCGACCATTTCATGGGACAACGTGATGGTGGAGGCAGAGCGAGGCATCAACGAGAACTGGTATACTGCACAGACCAAATGGATTGATCCGGAGACCGGCGAAGTGACATGGGCACAGACCACCGGCACAAACGGTCTTGACTTCAACGAGGATATGAAATGGAGCTCCAAATCAGGCGCGGTTCGCGACTGGGAGACCCAGCGAAATCTCTTCTATCAGGCACAGCTCTTCTGGGGACGCGAGTTCGGTGAGCATGACGTGACCGCTATGGGCGTATTCAACCGTAATGAACGTGCCACAGGTTCGGAGTTCCCCCACTATCGTGAGGACTGGGCATTCCGTGCCACCTATAATTATGCTGACCGCTATTTCTTCGAATATAACGGCGCATACAACGGTTCAGAGAAATTCGACCGTAAGCACCGTTTCGATTTCTTCAACTCTGCAGCTGTCGGCTGGCGTCTCAGCGAGGAGAAATTCATGGAGTGGAGCCGCCCGTGGCTTGACAACTTCAAGATCCGTTACTCAATCGGTGAGGTCGGCGATGACAACGTGTGGGAACGTTGGATATATGCAACCCAGTGGGCTATCGTAGACAATCAGCAGCAATTCTCTACCGTCAATGGTCAGAAATCACCCTACACATGGTATAAGGAGGCATCTATAGGCAACCCTGATATCCATTGGGAGAAGGCGTTGAAGCAGAATCTCGGTATCGACTTCACTGTTTACCACGGCATGTTCAACGGTACTCTTGAATTCTTCAAGGAGCGTCGCCGCGACATCCTCGTTGCAGGTTCAAGCCGAGCAATCCCCTCATACTTCGGTGGTAGTGCGCCGACTGCCAACCTTGGTAAGGTGCAGAGCAGCGGTTTTGAGTTGGAACTCCGTTTCAATCATACCTTCGCCAATGATATGCATCTCTGGGCAAACTTGAATATGACCCACTCTCAGAACAAGATTCTTGAGTATGATGACCCGGAATTGAAAGAGGCTTATCGTAAGAGCACAGGTTTCCAGATCGGTCAGGACCACATCATCTATGATGCCGGCTATGCACAGACATGGGATGACGTCATCGCAATGACTAAGCATAACACCAACGACAATCAGAAACTTCCCGGTCAGCCCATCATGGTGGACTACAACGGCGACGGCGTGATTGACAGCTCTGACTCCACACCTTATGGCTACAGCGGCACTCCGCAAAACACCTACAACGCCACAATCGGTCTTGATTGGAAAGGATGGAGCTTCTACGTGCAGTTCTATGGTGTGACCAACGTGCAGCGCACCGTGACATTCGATTCATTCCGTGGCAATCTCAACACACTGTATTCAGGAGTTGATTTCTGGAGTGTCGGCGATAACGATCCCAACCGTCCTCTCCCGGTATGGAACTCCACTCCTAACTACTATAATGGTTGGGACAACCGTTTCAACCACTACGACGGTTCCTACGTGCGTCTGAAGAACATGGAGATCGCCTATACATGGACAGATGGTTGGATCAAGCGTCTCGGACTGAGCAATCTGAAGGTGTTCCTCAACGGCAACAACCTCTGGCAGTGGTCGAGAATGCCTGATGACCGTGAGTCAAACTTCGCCGGCACAGGCAATGCATCTCAGGGTGCTTATCCTACAGTGCGTCGTTTCAACCTTGGTATCAGATTTGACATCTAATCTACACGATCAAGAAAAATTAAGCATGAAAAAATTAAAAAAATATATATTTCCTCTTCTTGTCGCCGGTATCGCATGTGTGCCGCTGACCGGATGCACCGACTATCTCGACAAGGCACCCGAGAGTGAGCTTTCGGCTGAGGAGGCATTCAAGAACTTCAAGAATTTCCAGGGATTCGTGGAGGAACTGTATTTCTGCGTGCCAAACTTCACGACCTGCTACTGGAACAACTCCTTCAACTGGGGTGATGACGAGATTATCGGCATCAACGAGACCTATATGATGGGAGCGAAGGTAGACAACGGTGATTTCTGGGGCTGGCAGGCACAGCATGACGGCTGGGCGTGCGGCTTCATGGATATCAACAATTTTGACACCGGCAGATATGCCGACGTGTCGTGGCATCCCACCCTTTGGAAAGGTAGCTGGTATGGCATCCGCAAGGCAAACCTCGGACTTGCTAACCTCGACCTTCTGACAGAGGCTACCAAAGAGCAGAAGGATATGATTAAGGGTCAGCTTCTCTTCTTCCGTGGATTCTTCCATTTCCAGCTGATGCAGTATTTCGGTGGTCTCCCTTATATCGATGAGGTGCTCGGCAGCGGCAAGCTCACACTTCCGCGACTGAAATATCAGGAATGTGCTGATAAGGTAGCGGAAGACCTGAGGGCAGCCGCCGACCTTCTCCCGATCAACTGGGACACAACCTCCACAGGAGCTCCGACACGCGGTAACAACGACCTTCGCATCAATAAGATAATGGCTCTCGGCTATCTCGGTAAGAATCTTCTTTGGGCAGGAAGTCCACTGATGAACTATGCTTCCGACAATGGCAGAAGCTACAATGCCGATTTCTGTAAACGCGCAGCCGAGGCATTCGGCGAGTTGCTCTCTCTCGTTGAATCGGGACAGACACAGTACGCTCTTGTAGACTTCAAGGATTATAAGGAACTGTTCCTCACCCACGCCAAGGGTGGTTTGATGCCCGGCTCTACAGAGGCTATCTACCGTAACCCGTCGCCCGACTGGAACCGTTCGAACTGGGGACAGACCAACGACTATGGCAGCAAGAAGATCACCACCGCCGGCACATGCTACCAGCCGACCGCCAACTACGTCAACTACTACGGCATGGCAAACGGTCTGCCTCTTGACGATCCCGATTCCGGTTTCGACAAGCAGCACCCCTGGAAGGGACGTGACCCGCGTTTCTACCACGACATCCGTTTCGACGGCTGTAAACTTGAACTCGGAGGCAACAAGCAGGCAGATCCCGTGCGTTACGCGCCTCTCTACACCGGAGGAGCACTCCGCAGCCCGAGTGAGGGAAGCCGCACAGGATATCTCAACTATAAGTTTGTCCGCGACGACTTCAACCAGTGGGACAATCAGGGAGCCGGCAACTGGGGTGCCAACAACCACATGCTTATCCCTTACATGCGTCTCGCCGATATCTATCTGATGTATGCCGAGGCAGCTTGCAACGCCACCGGTGCGCCGGCAGGCAAATCGTCCAACTGCTCTCTTTCCGCCCTTGATGCTGTCAACGTGATTCGCGACCGTGCGGGAGTTGAGCATGTCAATGCCAAGTTCACAGGAAATCTTGACTCATTCATGAGTGAGTTGCGCCGTGAGCGTGCCGTGGAGCTTGCATTTGAGGCTCATCGCTTCAACGACTTGCGCCGTTGGCTCCTGATCGACAAATATCCCTACACCATCAAGACTTCACAGGAGTTCACACGTGTAGGCGACCTGACAGGTATTGAGGCAGACTCTTCTAAGGGTGTCAATATCAAGGATCCGAGTGAGAACGAGGTGATCGGTTTCCATGAGGAGGTTATCCTGACCCGTAATTTCACGGAGAAACACTATTGGCTTCCCCTGAAGATAGACGACACTTCCATGTATGTGGAATTCGGACAGAATCCCGGATGGTGATCATAACCTTAAAAGAAATCAATAATGAAGAAATCAAATAAAATCATATATCCTGTGGCAGCCGCCGCTGCCTTCTGTCTGGCGCCTGATGCTCTGGCACTTGAAGCGGAGACAGCACAGGAGAACGACTCTTTGAAAAGGAAGGTGCAGCTCGTGTTCCGCACGGCTGACGAATCCGATGTGCTTGGCGGAGTCTCTACGGTGAATGTGGCAGATCTGGAGAAGAAGAGCTACACCACCTATAGCCTTGAGAATATGCAGGCACTCGTGACCGGCTATGACGGCGAACTTTGGAACCAGGGCGGTGCTCTCGTGCTTATCGATGGTGTTCCCCGTGATGCCAACAACGTGATTCCTCAGGAGATAGAGTCAATCTCGTTCCTGAAGGGCGCGCAGGCAGTGGTGCTCTATGGTAGCCAGGCTTCAAAAGGCGTGATCCTTATCACGACCAAGCGCGGCAACGTGAATGGTCTCAAGGTCAACGTGCGTGGCAACATCTCCATGAGCGTGCCCAAGCGTTATCAGAAATATCTCAGCGCGGCTGAATACATGACCCTCTACAACGAGGCACGTGCCAACGACGGTAGGGAACTTGCCTTCACCGACGAGGATATCTATAACTATGCTTCCGGACGCAATCCATTCCGTTATCCCGACATCAACTTCTATTCGGATGATTATCTGAAGAAGCAGTCGATGAAATATGAGGGACAGGCAGAGTTTGTCGGCGGTGGTGAGTTTGCCAAGTTCTATGCCCTTGTCGGTATCTATCATGCCGACGACCTTCTGAAAGTGGGTGAGGGTAAGAATAACGGCACGACACGTCTTAACGTGCGTGGTAACATCGACCTCTTCCTCAACGATTGGGTTTCCGGTTGGGTCAATACGAGCGCGACATTCTACGACAACCGTTATGACCATTCCGGCTTCTGGGGGAGTGCATCCACGATGCGTCCGACAGTGCCTGGTGCCAACCCCCTCGTTCCGTTGATCCCTATCGACGCAATAGAGGAGAGCGATGAGAACAGCTGGATTCTTGCCAATAACTCCCGCTATCTGATTGACGGCAAATATCTGATCGGCGGCACACAGGAGCAGCAGACCAACCCGTTTGCAGCACTCTATGCCGGAGGCTACACAAAGGCAACCACCCGTCAGCTCCAGTTTGATGCCGGCATCAAGATCGACATGAGCAAGATCACAGAGGGTCTTTCCTTCACAGGACGTGGCGCAGTGGACTACAATACTTACTATGCCACCTCAATCGATCCGAAATATGCGGTATATCAGGCATATTGGACAAGCTACAACGGCAAGGACGTGATTGACCATCTCGTGAAATATGGCGATGATCTCAATTCCGGCACACAGAATGTCAGCGGATCGTCAGAACGTCAGACCCTTATGTTCTCCGGTCAGTTTGACTACAAGCGTACATTTGAAGACGTTCACAACGTGGAGGGTATGCTCGTGGCTCATGGCTACAAGCGCAGCTACACGGGACGCTATCACCGCGACACCAATGCGAGTCTTGCCCTGAGAGCAGCCTATAACTATGCCGGCAAATATTATGCTGAGTTCAACGGCGCGATCAACCATTCATCAAAGTTTGCACCGGGACACCGCAACGGTTTCTCACCGGTCGGCAGCATCGGCTGGCGTCTGAGCAATGAGGAGTTCCTCAAGGATAACGAGGTGATCAGCGACCTTCGCATCAATGCCACCTACGGTCAGATTCTTCAGGACATCGACATCCTCAGTACTACCGGAGAAAATGATAATCAGAAAGCTGACAACAGCTACTACCTCTGGGATAACAAGTACACCGCAGAGGGCGACTGGTGGGGTTGGAACGACGGTCATAACACAATCCAGTCATTCCAGTCGCGTCAGGGTGCCAATCCCAATCTCACCTTCGTTAAGCGCAAGGAGTTCAATCTCGGGTTGAACGCCGGATTCCTTAATGATATGGTGAAATTGAACGGCAACTTCTTCAATATCGATATTGACGGACTCCCCATCCAGGCTACGAATCTCTATCCTAACTATATGGCTACCTATTGGCCCAACAGTTCATTCATTCCATGGATCAACTACAATAAGCGCCGTGTCACAGGTTTTGATCTCGGTCTGCAGTTCAAGAAGGATTTCGGTCCTGTAGAGTTCAGCCTTGGAGCCAACGTGATGTATGCCACTACGAAGAACCTCCGCATCAGTGAGACCGTGGAATACGATTGGCTGAAACAGGAGGGCGCGAATGCCAATTCTATGAGAGGCTACCGTTGTCTCGGTTTCTTCGAGAGCGAGGAGGAGATTGCAAGCAGCGCGGTGATCAACAACAATACCAAGCCCGGCGATCTCAAGTATCAGGATATCAACGAGGATGGCATCATCGACTATAAGGATCAGGTGGAGATCGGCAAATGGCGTGCTCCGTGGACCTACGGTCTGAATTTCACCGTCAAATACAAAGGGTTCACTCTCTTTGTTGCAGGTTCGGGCAATGCCGGCGGCACCGGTCTTATCAATAATGATGCAGCATGGGTGTATGGCGACCGTAAGTATACTCCGATCGTTCGCGGACGTTGGACTCCGGAGACAGCTAAGACAGCCACGTATCCACGTCTTACTTCAGAGAACAATGATGAGCTTAACTTCGTGACTTCCGATTTCTGGACATACGATACAGACTGCTTCTCACTTGATCAGGTGCAGCTGACGTATGATTTCCCGGCAAAATGGTTCGACCAGAAGTTTGTGAAGGGTCTTCAGCTTTATGTCAACGGCAATTCACTCCTTCTCATCGGCAAGAATCGTGCTTACAGAGAGACTTCAGTAGGCGGATCACCACAGTGCCGTTCGTATAATCTCGGTGTTAACGTCAATTTCTAATGAAAGCAAACAACATGAAAAATATAATCAAAACAGCTCTTGCAGCAGTGCTCGTCGCCGGGTCGCTCGCATCATGCGACGACGTGTTTGAGCCTGCTCCGGAGAATAACCTGCCGCTCGATTATCTGGAACTCAACTCATCGTATGCTGAGAACCTTATCGGAGGCATCTATATCTACCTGCCGACCGGCATACCATATAATGATCCGGCAACAGACGACGCTGTCAGCAACGATGCAAGCAATTCCTGGCGCCGTATAGCAGCGGGCAACTGGACATCTTCCAACAATCCGGTCAACCGTTGGGAAAGCTGCCGCATCGCTATCCAATATTGCAATATCTTCCTTGCCAACATCGAGAGAGTGACATGGGCGGCAGATGAGGAGGTCAACAAGCTTTTTCATGACCGCTTCCTCGGGGAGGCACATGCTCTTCGTGGCATGCTGATGTATTATCTCCTTCAGGCACACTCCGGAGTGGATAATGCCGGTGCTCTCCTCGGAATACCCATCGTGGAGGTTGCGGAGGATGCCTCAAGCGAGTTCAACGTGCCACGCAACACGTTTGCAGAGTGTATCGACGCGATGAAGAAGGATTTCGATATTGCCATGAAGTATCTTCCCACGGAATATGGTGAGGAATATTATTCAGAGGTGGCACAGAAATATCCGGGCGTGAGCCAGGGCAGCATCATGCGTGTGTTTGGAGCGGGCTTCATGGGCCGTGTCAGCGGACGTATCATAGAGGCATATCTTTCAAAGGCTACCCTTATGGCAGCCAGCCCGGCGTTCAGCGCATCGGGCGTGACATGGGAAGAGGCAGCTAATGCCGCCGCTAAGGTGATATCCTACAATGGCAACCTGCGTGAAGTGGCCCCGACAGGTGGCAACTGGTATTGCGATCCCGCGATGGATGATCTTGTCGACGGTGCATGTCCGGATGAAGTGCTCTGGCGCACCACGAAGGGTAACAGCCACGACCTGGAGACCACCAACTTCCCTCCGACACTCTACGGCAGCGGCAGAATGAATCCTACCCAGAATCTTGTGGATGCCTTCCCGATGGAAAACGGCTATCCTATTACGGATGCAGCCAACTCCGGATATGACCCCCAGAATCCATACGCCGGACGTGACCCGCGTCTTGGGATGTATGTGCTTTACAACGGTGCTAAGGCAGGTATCGACAATAAGGAGATCAATACTCTCGGCAAGGAGACAAACGATGGTCTTGACATGACATCGACTTCCACACGCACGGGCTACTATATGAAGAAGCATCTCCGCATGGACGTGAACTGCAATCCGAGCAACATCGTAGACAAGAACCATTATACGGCTCGCCTGCGCTATACGGAGTTCTTCCTCAACTATGCCGAGGCAGCCAATGAGGTATGGGGTCCGACAGGCACCGGCTCCAACAGCTTCTCTGCCTACGACATCATCAAGAAGATCCGCCAGCGTGCCGGCATCGGACTGGAGAACGGCGATCCCTATCTTGAGAGCTGCAAGGGGAACAAGGAGGCGATGCGCGAGCTTATCCGCAACGAACGCCGCATAGAGCTATGCTTCGAGGGCTTCCGCTTCTACGACCTGCGCAGATGGAAGGCTGATCTCAACACCACGGCAAAGGGCATCCGCCTTGTCAACGGCGAGTATGACACGTTTGACGTCGAGACCCGCAACTATAAGGATTATATGATCTATGGTCCGGTGCCTTATTCCGAGACCTTGAAATTCAGCAATCTCCAGCAGAATGCCGGATGGTAATTAAATAATAATACGACATGAAAAAATCGATTTTCTATATAATGGCATTGGGCGTTGCGCTCACAGGATGTAAGAACGGCGATGTGGATTTCCCTGACTACGACTATCAGACAATCTATTTCGCTCGCCAAAGCCCGGTGCGTACAATCACTCTCGGCGATGAGAGATATGCCGACAATACACTTGACAATGAACACGCATTCGAGATCAAGGCTGTTCTCGGCGGCGTGAATGAGAACAGGGCTGATCATGCGGTGAATTTCAAGATTGACAATTCGCTTTGCGACAACCTTTATTTCTCCGACGGACGTAAGGTGGAGGCTATGCCGGAGTCATACTACACGGTTGCCACCGACCGTATGGTGATCAAGAAGGGGAACGTGCTTGGCGGAGCAAGATTTGATCTTACTGATGCCTTCTTCGCAGATCCGAAGTCGATCGACGTCACTTATGTAATCCCTGTGGTCTTGACAAATTCTGCCGATTCCATTCTCTGCGGTAAGGTGAAGGATGGCGTTGTCGATCCCAACCGTCTGCGAAGCGACGACTGGTCGGTGATTCCCCAGGATTACGTGCTTTATGCAGTGAAATATAAGAATCAGTATGACGGCAGCTGGCTGAGCAAGGGCACAGACAAGACCACTCATAAAGGCTCTACCACCACGTCTGACCGTAATGCTGAATATTGGGAGAAAGCATCTGTGCGCTATCTCAAGACAAGGAGTCTCACCCAGTCGGTCTACACCCACACTTTCTCAGTGCCGACAATCGATGCCGAAGGCAACGGCTCGGAGAAGAACATCAGCTGCGACCTTATCCTCACTATCGATGAGAGTGGCAACTGCTCTGTGGCAACAGATACTCCGGACTGCACCGCATCCGGCTCAGGCAAGTGGGAGCGTCTCGGCGAGAAGAAAGCGTTTGCCGATGAGGATCGCGACCGCCTGGAACTCAACTACACGTACACCATCAACTACGTGGTGAATGAGCAGACCGGAGAGACCGCAAGCTACACTGTAGAGACCAACGAGGTGATGTGTCTGCGTGCGCGTGAGAACACTCTTGAGGAATTCTCATTTGTATTGAAATAATGACCTGAGTCTCCGGCGCAGCCGGAAGTTGCGCCGGAGACCATTAACCAACCATGAATTAAGAAATGAGACAATATTATAAAATAGCGGCAGCGGGATTCTGCGGACTTATGCTGACAGCATGTGCCGACACCACTCTTGACTACATTCAGGTGGAGAAGCCACAGTCGATCGCAGAGTATGAGTATCTTAATGCCTACTCACCGCTGAAGGAATATATCGATCGCGCGGCACACCCCGGCTTTCTGCTGGGCGGTGCGATCGCAGCGAGCGATTATATCAACAAGGGAGTCGTATATCGTCTTGCCAACTCCAATTATGATCAGATCACGGCAGGCAATGCCATGAAATATGCATCGGTGGTGAATGACAACGGTGATATGGATTTCAGCACAGTCGAGGCATTTGTGGAGGCAGCCAAAGGAGCCGGTATGCAGATCTACGGACACACTCTCTGCTGGCACGCACAACAGAACGTGAAATGGCTCAACAGCCTGATTGCCGACAGGGAGCTTGATGTGGATCCGAATGAAAAGATTCTTATAGAGGATGCAAAGAAGGATTTCAGCAATGATGCCAAATTCCCGTTCTATGTTATGGGCTATGAGCCTCAGATTGTAGGCGGTATCCTGACAGTGCCGGAATATCCCGGAGAATGGTATCAGTTCTTCGTGATGGATCAAATTCCGACCGTTCCCGGACGTAGCTATACCATCACTGCAAAGATACGCGGCAGTAAACCGGGTGATCTTAATGTTCAGTTTGGTAACTGGGGAGCCACAATGGAGAAGAAGATGTCGTTCACCGATGAATGGGATGAATGTTCCGTAGATATCGATGGGGTGACTACAGAGAGCAGTTTTGTGGTTTTCCAGCCCGGCACTTATGACGGTAAGCTTGAGATCGAATGGATAAAACTGAGCCATTCCGAGGCACCCGCCATGGAGGTTGAGACAGAAGTAAACAAGCAGACCTATACAGATGGACCCTTCCCATTCCATGCCATGGGTTGCGAACCTCCGGTAATCGACGGATGCATTCACTTCGTTCCTACCGGCGATTGGTCGCAGTTCTTCATATTCCCCGGTGGCGACAACCCGTTGACTGAGGGAGACTATGTGGTATATCTTGATATGACGGCATCCGAGGATGCTTCGGGCGTGCAGCTGACCATGCAGAATGGCTGGGGCGGCGATGCTCAGAATGTTACGGCGACTGTGCCTGTAGTAGCCGGACAAAACACCTACAAACTTAAATTCTCAGGAATAACCGGTGGTAATTATGATATGATTCTCAAGCCACAGACGGCAATGGCGACTCTCGACGTTCGTTCAGTGACGGTATGCAGAGTTGAAAAAATGAATAAGCTGCCGTTGAGTCCGGAGGAGAAGGCAGAGGTGCTTGATGCAGAACTCAGCCGATGGATCAAGGGTATGATGGATGCCACCGGTGGTTATGTCACGGCTTGGGATGTGGTCAACGAAGCTCTTCAGGACACTTGGGGCGATATTCCATTGAAGAACGGTGTCGACAATGCCGATCCAAACAGTTTCTACTGGCAAGATTATCTCGGTGAGAATTATGTGCGCAATGTAGTGAAATATGCTCGCGAGCACTATGCCGCACAGGAGGGCGCAAATCCGTCTGATCTGAAACTCTTCATCAATGACTACAATCTCGAGGCAGCCAATAACAACAATGACAAATGCAAGAGCCTTGTGAATTGGATCGCCAAGTGGGAGGCAGACGGCATCACTAAGATTGACGGTATCGGTTCTCAGATGCACGTAACTTACAGTCTCAACCCCGAGACACAGAAGAGAAACGAGGAGGCAGTGGTCAACATGCTCAATATCCTCAAGGATTCAGGTAAACTTATCCGTATCACGGAGCTTGACATGGGTATTTCCGATGCTGATAACCAGACCATCAAGACGGAGGATGTGACATTCGAGCAGCATAAACTTATGGCTGACTATTATAAGTTTATAATTCAGAAGTATTTCGAGATTATTCCTCTCAGCCAGCAGTATGGCATCTGCAACTGGGCAATTACTGACAGTCCGGCAGAATCAGGCTGGCGTGGCGGTGAGCCAATCGGACTATGGAATCTGAACTATCAGCGCAAACCCGAATATGGCGGTTTCGCAGATGGACTCTCCGGTAAGTAAATGGTAATTACAGGGGCGGAGGAGTCGGATCCTCCGCCCTTTCACTTAAAATCCAATAAATTTTTATTTTATGAAAAAAACTTTACTTTCTTTCCTGACAATTGCAGCGGTAGCGTTGCAGGCAAACGCCGCAGATCTTCCGACAACGGGAAATGTGATCGCTGAGTATTACACCGGCAACGGACAGACCTTCGGTGGCTGGGGCGGAAGCTCCAAATTCGAGAATGTGGACGAGGACGGAAAACCGTGCCTTAAATTCACTAATGAGGAGGCTACCGAGTATGATTGGAATGTGCAGATGGCAATTGACTATGATTTTGAGCCGGGCACTACCTACTATATCGGATTTGATATCAAAGGGACTCCGGCAGAGGGTATAACTTCTGCATTTCAGGCAAAGGAGAATTATGCAGGTTGCGGAAATTTGACAAACTTTGATATCACCGCAGATTGGAAGCATGTCATTATCTACGGAGAGCCGTTTGACGCAGGAGAGAATGGCGTTTCCAATCCTCCGATGCGTTGGCTTGCCAATCTCGGCAAATATGTAGGTTCATTCTATCTCACCAATCTGAAAATATACACAGAAGATACTACAGGTGATGATCCCGGTACGGAAGATCCGTCAGCAAAAGATATCGTGGCACAGTATTACACCGGCAACGGACAGACCTTCGGAGGCTGGGGCGGAAATGCTAAATTTGATAATGTAGATGAGGATGGCAAGCCTTGTCTTCAGTTCACTAATCCGGAGGCTTCAGAAAATGACTGGAGCGTGCAGATGGCAATTGATTATGAATTTGTACCCGGCACTAAATATTATATCTCTTTTGATATAAAGGGTGATGCTGCTGAAGGAATCACGTCAGGCATACAGGCAAAGGAGAATTATGCAAGCTGTGGTGATTTCAATAAGTTCAATATCACCACAGATTGGTCTGCAGTTACAATCTATTGCGAACCTTATGATGCAGGGGAGGGTGGTGTTTCCAATCCTCCGATGTGTTGGGTTGCCAATCTCGGTAAATATGTAGGCACTTTCTATCTGACAAATCTTACTATCTACACAGAGAAGAGCTCCGGCGTTGAGGCTGTCGCTCCCGTTGAGAACGGACGCACTGTAGTATTCAATCTCCAGGGCATCAAGGTGCTTGATACAGACAACAAGGCAGAGGTGTATGACCTTCCTGCCGGAATCTATATCGTAAACGGCAAGAAGATTGCAGTGAAATAATCCCAAATCAAATAATCAGGGGAGAAGGGACGGAATGACATCCGTCGCTTCTCCTATCTAAACTCCTCCAAATTACCTCAATATTCCCTTATATTATCTTACCTACCTTTAAACTTTACTTATAATTCATGTATTTTTATTTTTCTCATCATGAAAAAGACTCTTTTCACATGTCTCTTCTCTCTCTCAGTATTGGCTTCCTACGCAATTAATCCTGCAGAGGGTACACCTGCATCCACCAACATACCGGAGGCTGTTTATCCATGTGTGGATGCAAACTCCCGCGCCACGTTCAAACTTCATGCACCGGAGGCAAAGGATGTAAAGGTAGATATATGTGGGAAAAAATATGACATGTCGAAGGATGCCGAAGGCAACTGGATGGCAACAACTGATCCGCTTGTCAAAGGATTCCACTATTATTTCCTGCTTGTAGACGGAGTACAGGTAAATGATCCGGCATCAGAGACATTTTTCGGTTGCGGACGTCAGGCATCGGGTATAGAGATACCGGAGGATGCGCAGACCGCAGCTTATTACACATTCAATAAGGATGTGGCGCACGGACAGGTGCGCGAATGTAAATATTATTCCGCCACTGAAGGTGGGGAGCGCAGATGCTTCGTCTACACTCCGGCGGAATATGAAAAGAATCCCGATGCGAAATATCCGGTGCTCTATCTCCAGCATGGCATGGGTGAGGATGAGCGCGGATGGCACACACAGGGTATGATGGCAAACATTCTTGACAATCAGATTGCCGAGGGTAAATGCGTGCCGATGGTTGTGGTCATGGACTACGGCAACTGCGGCTATATCTTCGGAAGCCGTCCCGGCGAGACGCGTGACCAATTCGGGGCTACATTCACTCAGGTCATGCTCAACGACCTGATCCCATATATCGAGAACACGTTCAGAGTCAAGACCGACAGGGATAACCGTGCTATGGCAGGCTTGTCGTGGGGCGGACATGAGACTCTGGAGATCACGATGCATAATCTCGACAAGTTCGCACATATCGGCTCGTTCAGTGGCGCGCTGTTTTTCCTTGCGGACGGTCTGGAGAATGCCTACAACGGAGTGTTTAATGATGCTCCCGGTTTCAATTCGAAGGTGAAGACTCTCTTCTTCGGTATGGGTTCGGAAGAGGGCTTCGGTAGCGACAAGATCAGCGATGCGCTGACGAAAGCCGGCATAAACCATAAATATTATGAATCGGAAGGCACCCATCATGAATGGCTGACATGGCGCCGTTGCCTCAACCAATTCCTTCCGCTTATCTTTAAATGAATCAAATAAATAGGTTGGGAGCCGGAGTTATGAGTGAAGATAATGCTTCATAACTCATAATTCTGATTCCCGACCTAAAAAACAATAATTTGGAATGAGAAAATCGATTATAATTTCAGTCGGGATGCTGTCGTGCATCCTAAGTGCTTCGGCAGATAACCCGTTTGTACAGACGTGTTTTACAACCGATCCGGCACCTATGGTGCACGACGGCACTCTTTATGTCTATACCGGACATGACGAGGATGGTGCAGATTTCTTCTGGATGCAGGAGTGGAGAGTGTATTCCACAAAGGATATGGTCAACTGGACAGATCATGGCTCACCGCTTGCAATAGAGGATTTCAGCTGGGGCGATGACCGTGCGTGGGCACCGCAGTGTGTGGAGCGTAACGGAAAGTTTTATTTCTATGTGCCGCTCCATTCGAAGCTGACCGGCGCGATGGCAATCGGCGTGGCTGTGGGAGATTCCCCGACGGGTCCGTTCAAGGATGCTATCGGTAAGCCTCTTGTGGATGGCGATTGGGCATATATCGACCCGACTGTTTATATCGATGACGACGGACAGGCTTATCTCTATTGGGGTAATCCTGAGATATTCTATGTGAAGCTGAATGACGACATGGTGTCGTATTCGGGTGATGTCAACGTAGTGGAGCAGACCGTGGAGGGTTTCGGTGCCCCCTCTCCAAAGTTGAGGGAGAAGGATAAGAAATATAAGGATAACTATACGGAGGGACCGTGGTTCTACAAGAGAAACGGCAAGTATTATCTTCTGTATGCCGCCGGTGGGGTGCCCGAGCATATCGCTTATTCCATGAGCGACAGCCCGACAGGTCCTTGGAAATATATGGGAGAGATCATGCCGCTTTGCGACACCGGTTCTTTCACCAACCATTGCGGCGTGGCAGAGTTCAAGGGTCAGCCATATTTTTTCTACCATACGGGAAAACTCCCGAAAGGGGGAGGGTTTGCCCGCAGTATAGCCGTTGAGCCGTTTGAATATAACGCCGACGGCACATTCCCCACCATAATGCCGACTGAGGAGGGCGCGAAGGCTGTGGATACGCTCAATCCATACGATAGAGTGGAGGGTGAGACAATGGCTTGGTCTAATGGGTTGAAGACCAAACAGAATGCGCAGACAGGGGTCTACGTGACCGACATTCATGACGGCGACTTTATAAAGGTGGCAAACGTGAATTTCATGAGCGGCGGACCCAAGACGTTTGAGGCGAGAGCTGCAAGCGGATTGAGGGGTGGCTCAATAGAGGTGAGGATGGATAGTATCGGCGGTCCGGTAGTGGCTGAATTGCCCGTTACTGGCACAGGGGGCTGGGAAACTTGGCAGACGTTTAAGACCTCATGCAAGTCGGAGGTGCCCGGTGTGCACGACCTCTATCTCCTCTTCAAAGGGAGAAAAGGCCCGGAACTGTTCAATCTTGATTGGTGGCGTTTTGAATAAAAAATCTTTACCATTATGACTCGGATCAAATACATATTTATTCTCGCAATGTTTCTGGCCTCCTTCCCGATGTTTGCATGGGAGGGTATGGATATGCCGGAACTTCACGTGGAGGGGCGTTACCTCGTGGATGAGGCAGGCAATAAGGTGAATCTCCACGGATTCGGACAGACGTATAGCCCCTGGTTTAACGAACAGGGTTCAAAGTGGAGCAACTATAACGTAGAGGCGTGCCTGAAATACAACAAGGAGAAGATCGACAAGATAATGAAGGCTGGTTGGAAGGTGAATTATCTCCGCCTTCACATGGATCCTTATTGGTCGAATACGCCCGGAGTGGCAACTACTGGTGAGAATGATATCTCGGCGTTTGATTTCAACCGGTTTAAGACTTATCTGGATAAGGTGTTTATCCCGATGGCTGAGTATGCCATCTCGAAGGGTCTTTACGTGGTGATGCGTCCGCCGGGTGTCTGCCCTGAGCAAATCGAGGTGGGGGGCGACTATCATAAATACCTGAAGAGGGTGTGGGGTTACGTGTCAATATTGAATAAGCTTACATCCAACCCTCACATCATGTTTGAGCTTGCCAACGAGCCTGTGCAGATAAAAGGGACCGATGGCAATTATGGAGCCGGCACTGATGCCTGCAACGAAAGCCTGACGCAATTCTTTCAGGAGATTGTGGATCTGATGCGCAACAACGGATGTAATAATATCCTTTGGGTTCCGGGCACGGGTTATCAGTCGCAGTATGCGGGTTTTGCGAAATATCCTATAAAGGGTGAAAATATCGGATATGCCGTCCATGTCTATCCGGGCTGGTATGGCAGCGATGCCATAGAGCCGAGTCATGAGCTTGGCGGAAGCTACGGCGGCGGGTTCACCACGTTTGCCGAGGGCTGGGCGAAGCAGATAGAGCCGGCTGCGGCAATCGCTCCGATCATGGTGACAGAGATGGACTGGGCACCCTCCGTATATAATGCTTCATGGGGCAAGAGTATAACCGGACGTATGCTCGGTGAAGGATTTGGTGCTAATTTCAAGCTGCTTGCCGATAATACAGGCAACGTCAGCTGGATGATATTCACCGGACCTGAACTGCTGGCAGAATTTAAGGATGAACCGGGCACCGAGGGAGCCTATACCTTCCTTACTGATCCGGACGCGTGCCCGTGGCCCGTCTATCATTGGTTTAAGGAGTATGCCGGTGATGAGTTGCCGGAGGTGAAGGATATAGATCTCTACATGTCGCCACGCAAGGATAGCGCGGTAGGGGATAGCATGATTATGTTGCCCGGAAGCCGGTGTGCAGCTGTCATGATCGGCAATAATGGCGCAGGATACGAACTGAACATAAGCGGCAATGTGGAGGTGAGCATAGATGATGAAGCGGTGGTGGAATGGCGCGACGGATATTTCCACGCCAATGGTATCGGAGAGACCGATTGCACCCTAAGCTATGCCTACGGCAATGATAGCGGCACACGCAACATCCATTTCGTATGCACCCCCTTCCCGTTGGTATCGGGCTATTTTAATCCGTCGATATGGGAGAAGGGCAATTTCAATGAGTCAACGTCAGAAGTCACCACCGGCACTTACGGATTTGCCGGGTGGCAATATCCCTCGGGCATAGATCTTTCCGGATATGACTATATCGTTGCTGAACTTGCAGCCCCGAGTTCAAGAGGGGTATCGTTCCGTGTGTTTGACAAGGACAGTTATTGGACTGATCCTGCCATGGCTGATTTCGGAGGCGATACGAAGGTTGTTGTCAATCTGAAGGAGATGGTGTCGAATGAGGGGAGACGACTTGACGCGTCTCACGTGTATATAGTAGGTTTCTGGTCGTTGGGCAACGAACCCTTCCGGCTGAAACGCGTCTATGTCACGAATGATCCTGACGGCGACAGTGGAGTTGACATCCTGTCGGAGGAGAGATCTTCGACGGTAGACGTCTATGACCTGCATGGGCGAAAGCTGAAGAGCCGTGTCGGTATTGAGGATGCCACAGACGGACTACTCCCCGGCATTTACATTGTGGGCGGCAAGAAGATTAAGATTTGATAGAAACTATTAAACCCGGAATTTATGAATCTGATAAAGAAAGTGATGACGTCTCTCCTGCTTGCCGGCAGTTGCCTCGGCATGTCGGCAAACGATCCGAATTTCCATATATATATTTGTCTTGGTCAGTCAAATATGGAGGGTAATGCCTCGATTGAGCCGATTGACAGAAAGAACGTGCCGGAACGTTTCCGGATGATGGCGGCGGTAGATTTCACCGACAGCGGACGTAAGCAGGGGGAATGGTACACGGCGACGCCCCCGTTGGTACGCCAGAATACAGGACTGACCCCGATGGACTATTTCGGCAGGACAATGGTAGACAATCTTCCTGAGGAAGTGAGGGTTGGAGTGGTGTGTGTGGCAATCGGAGGATGCAAGATAGAGCATCTTGACAAGGATTTCGATGCCTCCACGCTTGCCAACGAGGCGGATTGGTTTAAATCCTTCATGCTGAATTATGACAATGCTCCCTATCAGCGTCTTCTTCAGTGTGCTCGAAAGGCGCAGGAGGCAGGCGTGATAAAGGGTGTGCTCCTACACCAGGGAGAATCAAACACTGGCGACCAGCAGTGGTGTGTCAAGGTAAAGAAGATATATGACGACCTGTTGTCAGATTTAGGCATGGAGTTGGGTTCCGTGCCGCTTCTTGCCGGAGAGGTGGTCACGACGGAACAGGGTGGCGTGTGCGGCGGTATGAACGCCATAATCAACCGTCTTCCCAAGACGTTGCCGACAGCCCATGTGGTATCAGCCGGCAATCTTCCGCAGAAGGGTGATGGTCTGCATTTCACGGCGCATGGCTATCGTGTGCTCGGATGCCGTTATGCCGTGGAGATGCTTGCGACGATGGGTATCACGAATCCCGACGTGGCATATTCTGAGGAGATACCCTACGTGCCTAAGCCGGAACCTTCGGAGGGCGACTTCGTGTTTGCTTTAGACTCATTTAATCCAAATATTTGGGAGAAGGGCACGTTTAATGTAGAGACCGGTGAATTTAGATGTGGTCAGTATGGATTCGGTGGTTGGGAATATACTCTTCCGATTGATCTTTCAGGCTACAAATATATTGTGGCTGAACTTGGAGAGCAGGATCGCGACGGTGTTGAGTTCAAGGTGTTTGATACGGCCAGCTATTGGGAGATACCGTATGCCTATAAATTCAACGGTGGGACGCTCCTCGTAGGAGAACTTGCCGGCATGATGAAGAATCTTTCAAGCGGCATAGTCCCGCTCAATACGTCGGAGATCTACCGCGTGGGATTCTGGGGGTATGGCAACAATCCGATTCACGTGAAACAGGTGTATGCCACCAACGAGAATCCGTATGATTCGGGCATCGATGCCATTGCATCTGATGTGCGCATGGATGAGGCGGTATATGATCTTTCCGGGAGAAAGGTGGCGGAGAGTATAGAATCCGACACAATTCTGTCGCCGGGTATATATATATCCGGAGGGAAGAAAATGCTTGTTAAACCTGAGATTTGAGTTTGGAATCAAAATTAAACACTTGACATGAAAACGATTTTTAGTAGCGTAATATGTATGTCGCTTCTCTCCTTCGCAGGGGTGGCGAATGCTTCAGAGTATTTGTTGGCAAGCCCTGACGGACGCACACAGGTGTGTATCGCCGATGCGGGGGGAGCCTTGAAATATTCAGTAAAACTTGACGGAAAGGATTTCATCATGCCCTCACCATTGGGGATGCTCACCAATATAGGCGACTATCGTTCAGGTCTCTCAATATTGGGGACCACGGTGAAGGAATCAGTGGATGAGTCGTATTCATTGCCCAATATCAAGAGAAGCAAGGTCGACTATAAGGCGAATGCCCAGTCTTTCAAGGTAGGGAAGGATGGTCAGCCGGTGTTTGACGTTGAGTTTGAGGTGAGCGACAACAATGTGGCTTTCCGCTACAGATTGTTGCCGCAGAAAGAGACACTCTGCTGCGTGGTGGAGGAGGAGTCCACCGGTTTTTATATGCCGGAGGGCACGACCACGTTCCTGTGTCCGCAGAGTGGTCCGATGGGTGGATTCGCACGTACAGCACCAAGTTATGAGACCAATTATACCCTTGACGACACGATGGGCAAGAATGGCTGGGGCAACGGGTATTCCTTCCCATGTCTTTTCCGCAATGGCGACAATGGATGGACCCTCATATCCGAGACCGGTATAGCGGGTGATTATGTAGCGTCGCATCTGACGGGTAAAGATGGAGGGGAATATCAGATAGCCTACGCACAGACCGGTGAACAGAACGGTTTCGGCTCAACAGGTGCTGCGATAGCACTTCCGGGTTATACCCCATGGCGCACGGTGACTGTAGGCGAGACGCTGGCTCCGATAGTGGAGACCACGGTGCCTTTCGATGTCGTGGAGCCGCTTTATGAGGCATCCCGTCCGTATAAGTATGGTAAGGGGGTATGGAGCTGGATCATAAAGATGGATCCGAGCTGCAATTTCGATGAGCAGAAACGTTACGTTGATTTTGCAGCCGACATGGGGTATGAGACAGTGCTTGTGGATGCCCTTTGGGATACCCAGATAGGATATGAGGGTATAGAGAGGCTTGCGCAGTATGCCAAATCAAAGGGCGTTGCGCTCTACCTGTGGTATAACTCCAACGGTTCGTGGAATGATGCTCCCCAGGGACCGCGCGGAATCATGAGCGATATCGTAAAGCGACGCAAGGCTATGAAATGGATGCAGGAGAATGGCGTCAGGGGTATAAAGGTGGATTTCTTCGGCGGCGACAAGCAGGAGACGATGCGCCTCTATCATGACATACTTGCCGATGCCAACGACTATGGCATACTCGTCATCTTCCATGGCTGCACCCTGCCGAGAGGATGGGAGCGCATGTATCCCAATTTTGCGGCGTCGGAGGCGGTTTTGGCAAGTGAGAATCTTCATTTCTCACAGGGGATGTGCGACGCTGAGGCTCAGAATGCCAGCATCCACCCCTACGTCAGGAATACGGTGGGGAGCATGGACTTCGGAGGGAGTGCGCTCAACAAGTATTATTCAAGCAATAATGAGGCTAAAGGGTCAAAGCGTATGACGTCTGATGTGTTTGCCCTTGCCACAGCTGTTCTCTTCCAGAGTCCGGTGCAGCATTTCGCTCTCGCACCCAATAATCTTACTGATGCACCGTCATGGGCGATAGATTTCATGAAGAACGTGCCGACAACGTGGGATGATGTGCGTTTCATAGATGGTTATCCCGGCAAGTATGTGGTGCTGGCACGCCGTCATGGCAATGATTGGTATTATGCCGGCGTGAGTGCCGACAAGACACCGGTGAAACTGACCATGGAACTTCCGGAGGAGATGAGAGGCGCGTCACTCTCCCTTTATTCCGACAATAAGGATCTTGTAGGATCAAAGACGGACTGCAAGCCTGATAAGAAAGGAAAAGTGAAAATAACTATTCCCGCCAACGGTGGATTCGTAATAGCTCCGAAACAATAATTAACCCTAATAGCAATGAACTCGACTCAAAATGCCGGAATGGCAAGGGAAGCCAATGGCTTCTATAAACTTTCGATGCTGCAATGCATAGGTTTCGGTTCGGGCGATCTTGCCCAGAATCTGATCTATCAGACCATCAGCATGTATCTTCTCTTCTTCTATACCAACGTCTATGGGCTTGATCCGGCAGTGGCTGCCGTGATGTTTCTCGTGGTCAGGATCATCGACGTGATCTGGGATCCCTTGGTAGGCACTTTCGTCGACAAGCATGACCCCAAGCTGGGCAAATACCGCTCGTATCTTATCTTGGGTGGCATACCATTGACATTCTTTGCTATCCTTTGCTTCTGGAACGGCTTCTCCGGCTCGCTTCTTTACGCTTATGTGACGTATGTGGGTCTGTCGATGTGCTACACGCTTGTCAACGTACCCTACGGTGCGCTCAACGCATCGCTCACACGCGACACGAATGAGATAACAAAACTGACCTCCGTCAGAATGTTTATGGCAAACGTAGGCGGTCTTGCAGTAGGTATGGGTATCCCCATCGTGCTCAAGATTTTTGACCCGTCGGAGAGCAGCGACCTTTCAATGAACGACACATCCTGGCTCTACACGATGGGCATCTATGGCATCGTGGGTCTTCTGCTTCTCTTCTTCTGCTTCTCGCAGAGCCGCGAGCGGGTCGTGATGGATAAGAAGGAGACGGAGAATGTGAAGGTATCTGACCTCTGGATGGAGTTTGTACACAACCGCCCCTTGCGCATACTTGCTTTCTTCTTCATCACGGCATTCGCGATGATGGCAGTGGCAAATGCCGCCGGAGCTTACTATATCAACTACAACCTTCATGGCTCGGCAGGCGAACTCTCCATCTTCATGGGACTCGGTTCCATACCGGCATTCATCTTCATGCCGATGATTCCGGCAATAAAGCGCATGGTAGGGAAGAGGGGCATGTTCTATATCTTCCTTATTGTGGCACTCGTCGGAATGGCAATGCTCTACGTCATCTCGATGGTGGATAGCCTTAAGGATCAGATGTGGCTTGTATACGTTGCGCAGTTTATCAAATCTACGGGCGTGATAGTGGCGACCGGATATATGTGGGCACTCGTGCCGGAGGTAATCTCCTTCGGGGAATATACCCACGGACGCCGCATCTCCGGTATCGTCAACGCATTGACCGGCATCTTCTATAAGGCAGGCATGGCACTTGGCGGCGTTGTCCCGGGATTGGTGCTGGCGTTTGTAGGTTTCGATAATCAGGCATCAGAGCAGACGGCACTCGCACAGCAGGGTATACTTTGGCTCGTGGCTGTCATACCTGCAATATTGCTTGCTTTGGCGATATTCATAATTTCAAGATATGAATTGACGGATGATGTGATAGATAAGATCAATATGGAAATCGAGGCCCGTCATCATGATAAATAATTTTATGATTATGCGAACTACTTATTTAATCCCGGCAGTTATAGCCTTAGCACTTTCATCATGCCAGGCAAAAAAAGAGACCCCAGTGGCGACGATGAAAGATTATTTCAAGAATGATTTCACGATAGGTGCGGCAATTCCGGTATCGCATGTGAATGGTGCTGATCCGAAGGCTGATTCCATCGTGACGCTGCATTATAATTCCATTGTAGCGGAAAATTGCATGAAGTGTGAGAAGATTCATCCGGAGGAGAACGTTTATTTCTGGGATGATGCCGATGCTTTTGTGAAATATGGCACCGACCGAGGAATGGAGATAATCGGACATACTCTCCTCTGGCATTCCCAGCTTGCCCCCTGGTTTGCGAAAGACAGTCTGGGTAATAATGTGAGTGCCGACGTGCTTAAACAGCGCATGAAAGACCATATCACCACGGTCATGACCCGCTATAAGGGTAAGATTCATGGTTGGGACGTGGTCAATGAGGCTATACTTGACGATGGTTCATATCGTAAGTCGCCGTTCTATGAGATAATAGGAGAGGAGTTTATCCCGCTGGCATTCCAATATGCTCATGAGGCGGATCCTGATGCCGAACTTTATCTGAATGATTTTTCTATGTCGGTCCCGGGAAAACGTGATGCCTACGTTAAACTGATAAAGGATTTGAAGGCTCGCGGATTGCGTATCGATGGCATAGGTATGCAGAGCCATATCGGTATGGATTATCCCAATATGGAGGATTATGAGAAGTCGATCGTGGAGTTTGCCAATACAGGTGTAAATGTCATGATGACGGAATTGGATATGTCGGCACTCCCTACGGTGCAGATGGGCGCGAATATTTCAGATAGTGTTGCGTTTAACGCGATGCGGAATCCTTATCCCGACGGACTTCCGGCGGAGGTGTCGGCACATTGGAATGCACGTATGGACAGCGTGATGAATCTCTACAGGAAGCATTCCGATGTGATAACCCGTATCACGTTCTGGGGCACGCAGGATGGTATGTCGTGGAAGAATGATTTCCCGATGCACGGACGCACGGATTATCCTCTTCCGTTTGACCGCGAGTATAATCTGAAACCGTTCATGCAGAACATGATAAATGGTGAATCTTCATCAATCTGATAATTTTAACAACTGTTGATATGAAACTACAGAATCCAGAAAAAAGATATCTCTTCCCGGAGGATTATATGGCAGATCCGAGTGTGCACGTATTTGACGGTAAGATCTATATATATCCGTCGCACGATTGGGAGTGTGCGAACGTGGAGAATGACAACGGCGACCAGTACGTGATGAAGGATATGCACGTGCTCTCAATTGATGGTGACCCGATGACAGGGAAAGTGACAGATCATGGCAAGGCTCTTGATATAGCCGATATACCGTGGGCAGGCCGCCAGCTATGGGATTGCGATTGCGTTGAGAAGGATGGTAAGTACTATCTCTATTTCCCGCTGAAGGATAAGAACGACATATTCCGTATAGGTGTGGCTGTGGCTGACCGTCCGGAGGGTCCGTTTGTGGCTGAGCCGGATCCAATCAGAGGAAGCTACTCCATTGATATATGCGTGCTGAAGGATGGGGAGGATTATTATCTATATTTCGGTGGTCTTTGGGGTGGACAGCTTCAGAGATATAAGGATAACAAGGCACTCGAGTTTCCGGAGCTTCCGGAGGGGGATGCGCCTTCGTTGCCGAGCCGTTGCGTGCGTCTGAGCAAGGATATGCTTCAGTATGCGGAGGAGCCGCGTCCGATACAGGTGGTAGATGAGGAGGGCAATCCGTTGAAGGCTAATGACCCCCACAGATTCTTTGAGGCATCATGGGTGCATAAATATAATGGGAAGTATTATTTCTCATACTCTACGGGCGACAGCCATCTTCTCTGCTATGCCGTAGGCGACAATCCTTACGGACCATTCGTATATCAGGGAGAGATACTCACTCCGGTAGTAGGCTGGACCACTCACCACAGCATCATCGAATACGAGGGTAAATGGTACCTGTTCCACCATGACAGTGTGCCGTCAGGAGGTAAGTCATGGCTTCGCAGTCTGAAGGTATGTGAGCTCCACTATGATGCCGACGGCAAGATCCTTCCGATAGACGGCGGCGGCAATTGCTGATAATCCAATTCAACAGAATCATAAATATCCCTATACATTAGAGACGGTTTCCGTGAAAGCGGCGACTGTCTCTTTTTTAGCGCAAATTTATGTGCAAAAAATCCCCGGCACCAAAAATTATATTTATGTTAGGATTGGAAGATATAGATGCCGATTATTACATTTCTGTTAGGATTGGAAGATGTAGATGCCGATTCTTACATTTGTGTTAGGATTGGAAGATATAGATGCCGATTCTTACATTTATTCTGCAACCGTACAAAGGGGTTGCCACGCGCCACACTTGCCCGTCCTGCCACCGCAAACGATGCTTCTCTCGGTATATCGACATCGAGGGTGAGATAACATTTCCCGATAATGTCGGCAGATGCGACCGGGAGCAGAGTTGCGGTTACCACCGCACCCCGAAGGACTATTTCAGCAGTAACCCTGAGAACAAGCCCATACACTCCGATTGGACTGTTCCGTCAGCTTGCAGAGCCACGCGGACTGAACAGCCAAAGCTGACATCATTCTCAGGACGATTGCAAAGCAATATGGATTGGGCATAAATACTTTTTCAATCACCTCATGGCTCATCTTGACTGAAGTATGTGTCGGCCACAATGCCAATTCACTTACCCGATTGTCCGAAGCATATTTATAGAGAGCCGAAGCATCTTCTACTCGCCAATGTCGCAGCACAAGTCTTTCAGTCTCAATCATAGCAATGATTTCAGACTATCGTCACAGAACATTGTCGGCGTAAACTCCACGACCTGATAATCGGCAATTCCGTTGATGTGGAATGGATCTTGAGCAATCAAAACATCGACATCTTCACGATTGGCGGCTTTCATCACAATCACGCCACCGACGCGTGGCGTCTGAGGTCCGGACGCAATGAAACGTCCTGCGGCATAATTCTCTGCCAGATACTCTCGGTGTGCCTGAAGGTGTTTGTCAACCTCGCTAAGAGGTTTCTTGTAAGTAAGGATTGCTATAAACATAATACTGATTATTTTTTTGTTTTGCTCTTTGGGAACGGCAGATTATCCCACAAAATAGATATGACTTTCAATGCGAGCGATTGGTTGGATATATCAAGTATGTACGCTTCCTTTGCTCCCGGATAAGGCATGCCAGTCTCGGCATCTTTCATCAATGCTTCGACACATGGCAGTTTCTTGACAAAAGCCATATTATCGCAAGCTGTAATCACACACTTTTCATTTACATAGATTACATAATCGCCCATCATCTTGCGACTCCTGACCTCACCAAGTGGGGAAAGAAGGCGACAAATGTAATCAATATACTCCGTTGAGCAGGCCATTATTATACTTGATTACTGTCTCCAACGCTTCAGATGCGGGAAGAACTGCCGCATCATCTCTTTAGCCTGTTCTATGGTCAGATTCTGCCCCGACTGCTTGTTAATTTCATCCGTGAATTGGGCACAGTGGTCAATCATCTGTTCCATAGTGATATCCTGCAAGAACTTCCCGTCCTTGTAGCAATACATGCAGTAATCCTCGCTCAGAGAGCCATCGACATTTGTGCCTTTGTTGTCGTCAGTCAGCGGCATACCGCAACTCTGACAGAATTTTATTTCCATATTCCTTCTTATTTTCCAAAATATTGTGGATAGACTTTCGCCTATCCGCTTGCAAAGTTAATATTTATTTTTGAGATGAGTGTCAGGCAGATGCCAAAATATCAGCCAATTGCAAAACGTTGTATCGCTTCTAAGATTGAGAGTTCAACTACATTTTGGTTCTACAAAATGCAGAAATGCAGGTGTTTACGATGAAACAGAGCAGCTTGTTTGATTGTTCTGTTCAATTGATTATGGCTACCTTGTAGAATTTCTAATTCCGAAAGTGAATCTAATTTCATTCTAAATCATCCTCATAGTTTCCATTTGTCGGGAACGGAATAACTTTTCCCATCCTTTGACACAATGTCAGGCATTATCGCAGATTGGAAACGCCGCATATTTTTCAACATCAGTACAGGCTTACTACGATGGTGAATCACATTGTCCTTGAGATCATTGCTGAAATTGGACGGTGGGAAATAAACCTTTATGCTTATTTGTGGGAATCTTCGTTGTATCAGTTCAAGAGGCGGAACAAGGTCACTGTCTGCGCTGACGAGGGAAACAATGTCAGTCGCTCCCAAAACACAATCCTCAATCATTCGGATTGAAATGTTGACATCCGTTTTCTTTTCTTCGGGGCGTTAAATATCTCCTTTGCAGTATGGGCAGATAATATGCTTTTCAAGATACTTGTCCCGGACAACTTCAAACCTGTTTCCGTTTATCAGTTTATTGGCATTAAGAAAAGCACTTTGACGGCTATTTTTCTGAGGACTGAGAGGGGATGCCGTGAAATAAATGACTTTTTCAAGCACCTGCCCGGTGCCAAGAAAACTCTCGCACAGCTTCACCATATCAATCCAATAGAACCGCTTCCATGCCGGATCAATACGTTTAGTGCGCTTGAGACCGAAATAGAAATTGAAGCCATCTATGTAGAATGTCACTCGTTTGGTCTGTTCCATGTTGTTAAATAAAAAAAGCCGCTCGTAAGCGGCCTGTTCCCTACAAGAAAGTAGGGCGTTGCTTTTTCTGATGCAAAGATACAGAAATTTCCGTACTCTACAAAATATCAACGTGATTTTACATGAAAAAGTTTATTTCTCTGTTACGTTGACCTCGTTTTCCACCACATTCAGCTCCTTGTCAACCCTACGTCTATCAAGATTTTTGTAGATGTGAGGATACTTGTCAACATACTTGTATTCGTTCATGATGAATTCCTTGAAGCCAAGAATATCCTCCGGCTTGAAATCCTCCGGCTTATATTTGGTCTTTTTGAATATTGTCAGGAAGGCGTTCATAGTATTCAATATTTACATTCTTGAATGGATTGGAAGATATGGATGCCGAAAATCCGTAATTTTCATACAACTCGGAAAATCTGCGGTGCAATACAAGCAGTATCTTCTTTTTGAATCCGCAGTTGCGCAGCCTTTGCAGTATCTCGTCACGCTGTTGCTTCAGTCGGTTATTTGAAATCGCGGAACTTTTTGTTGTTTAGAGCGTTTTCTGCGGCACGGTTATAATGGGATACAGCTCGTTTGAAGTAGTCGTATGCCTTTCGTAAATCAACTTCAACGCCAAGCCCATTGAGATACATATTGCCGAGTTCGTACAAGGCTGTTCCGATTCCGACTGCCTGATGTTTCCATCGGTTGCCGGTGCGTTCGGCAAGATGCAGATATTCAATCATGGCTTTGTCATAATCTTGCTTGCCGCCGATGCCATTCTTGTAGCAATCAGCCAATCCAAGCATTGCCGTTATTTCACCCAGCTCCGCCCCTTTTCGATACCATTTGCGGGCTTGCACATCGTCTTGTTCCACGCCGTTGCCATAAAGATAAGCATCGCCGACTTTGGCATACGCTTCGTGATAATTCAGTTTCACGGCTTTTTTGAAACAGGCGAGAGCCTTTTTCTCTTCGCCTAAATCATGATATGCACGCCCCATCTTGTAACAAGCTTCTGCTTTGAGAGCTTCGTTATTCGCCCCGTCTGCAATCTCCTTGTAAAGCTGTATGGCTTTTAATAAACCATGCTCGTCGTCCTCATTTGTAAAGCAATCCAAAAGTTCCTCAGGCACATCGTCGCCATACAGCAGAATATCCGCCAAAAGCATCTTGTCTGCAACATCGCCTTTACTGGCTTTTGCGCTCAAAAGTTCAATCCAACGGTCATACCACTTGCGGGCTGTTTTGACACCCTCTTGGGGATTTATATCCTCCAAACAGTCTTCAACATACAGATTCATCAATGCTTTTGCCGCATTTGCCGAACCGTTATCTGCTTTTGCTGCCAAAATGTCAAACCAACGCTTGTGCCATTTCAGTATCAATGTCTTTCGCTCATCGGTATCCGTTTCATCGGGACAATCGTTGCGATAGATATTCATTATTTGTTCAGCCGCTTCGGGATTGCCGTCATTCGCGGCTTTCTCATACCAATAAATCGCTTTCCGGTTGTCGCAGTCGCTATGATAGCCCCATGAAAAATATCGTCCGAGAAGAAATTGAGCCGTTCCATCGCCTTGCTCTGCCGCCGGTGTTATCGTTTCTGCCGCTTGACGTGCCTGGACATAGTCGCCCTCGCCAGCATGGCACTTTATAAACTTCTTTATTATGTTGAACTGTTCGGTCAAGCTCCTTGTCATATTTTCCTCCTATTTCTGATATATCCTCAAACCATTGAAGTTGTCTAAGACCCTATTTCAAAGTAGAGGTTGTATTTACTTTTTGTAGATGAAGCGGGCGAGACCTACGATGTAGCGTCGGAATCCGGGTCGGTAGTGGAGCAGGCGGTCAAACCATTGAATGTGGGGATTGATAAGTTTGATTTCCCAGCCGACAAAGAACATGGCGAAGAGCGTGCCGGGTCCTATGATGTTCCATTCCCATTTGCTGAAGAATAGGAAGCTGCTTGCCACGGCGAGAATCACAAGGGATGTGTCGACCACAATCTTCATCTTTGGGAAAGGTATTCCGGTGATTCTGCTGAGTGCGACGGGGAATCCTTCTCCCGGCATAGTGACAGAGCCGCATTTCACCTCAAATGCAATGCCTGCACCCATAACTGCGCATCCTGCGAATTGGGTAATGGCTTTTTCAAGCAGTGTGTCGCATTGTATGCCGGAGGTAAGCATCATATTCATGTCGATGAGCCAGCCGAATACAAAGCCGATTACAAGTTGGAATAGCTGAAGCGGATTGAAACGGCGTCGGAGCACAAGAATCTGTAGAAACACAAGGATAAAATTCATGATGATGGTATAGCCTCCTACAGTCAGAGCCGGAGCCATACCTTGTTGCCCTGCCATCGAGCAGGATAAGGGCAACGAGGAGATTACGCTGCTTCCGAGATCAGATTTGATACACAATGCGACTCCAAGAGTCATGAAATTGAGAGAGATAAGCAATAAGAGATGTTGCCAGATGAAAGAGATTACACGCTCTTTCGTCGGCAAAGATAGGGTTGTTGATGACATATACATATTTTTTATCCGACTGCAAAGTTACAAAAAATATAATATACAATAAAATGGGCTCCGGCACAAGAATACCGAAGCCCGCGACATTGTAAGTATAGTGGATGAGTTATTGGTTAGAAATGTCGATCTCTTGCGTTATTTCTGTCCAATCGTTTACTTGAAGGGAGGCATTGATAGTGTAAGAGTCGGATAATCCGGGCACCACCATATCGGAAATCGGTGAGTCTTCCTTGGCGACACCACGTCCGAATCCGGCAATTGACTTCAGAGTCAGTGTATAGGAATGGTTACGAACGAGTCCGTAAAGCTTATTCTCACCGTTGATGTGCTCAATCGGTATTATGAACACGCATTTGCCGGCGTTATATTCTTCAATAACATTGAATTGGGCGAAGAGAGCCTTGTTGATATCGGCGGCATTCTCATACGACTTGCCTGACGCATCACAATAGTTGGAGAAGGATTCAGTATTTATCTGAGGTGAAAGATATTGTGCAGGAAATTCCGTGCCATCTGTGGATGTTATGTCAGCAGATGGATGCGAGAGTGTCAGCATGGATGTCAGCGATCCCGGATTGGCGAGCGTAGGATTCTCGGAGCCTTCTTCCTTAGTATAGATGCAACGTTGCGCTTTCTCCACTTCTGCGATGAAGTCAGCGGCATCAGTATAGATACGGTCCTTACCGCCGCTTCGGTAGCGGAAGAAAGTATTAGCCGGAGTATTGTCGGATTTGTAATATTGAGCGGAAATCACAATTGATGGTCGTGCGTTCACCTTTGCCGTCTCCTCTCCCGAACGGGTAGTCTCATGTGTATATATTGGATCTACCCCTAATCCTGTCGTTATATCCTTGACTGCCAAAGAGGATATATTCTCAGAATTGAATGAAGTGCCGTGATTCACGGAATTTGCCCAATGGAAAGTATGTTTCTCCGTATCATTCCACTTGTCGGGGGTTTTCCATAGGGAAAGTAGCTTGGCATAGTCTTCATACGATTTATTCTCCACTTTTTTAAGGAGATATGTTGATTTGTCAGTGGCGAGTATTCCCCACTTCATATCGTCGGCATTAATGGAAAGGGTGATGTTGTTGTTATCTTTGTCAATGGCTTTAACATCGGTCAGTCCGATTTCGGAAGCCTTTTTGACCTGCACTTTTGCAGCCAGGCGATCAAGATATATATTTACAGGGTCTTTGCCGGAAATGTTGTCTGGCGTGAGTTTGGAGAAGTAGGCAATTTCGTTAGATTCCGTATTGGTGAAGTATGTTGCAGACGACATGATAGGATAGCCGTCGTCAAGAATGACTTTGTCGGTAGTGGTAGTGAAGAGACCCGTTTCAATAAGAGTAAGATCATCAATATTTGCATACGCCACCACCATATCCGGCATATCGATGGGGGAGAACTCTGCCTTTACGGTGTAATTGCCGGGTTCACCCGAAAGTGTTGCTTCCTTTACGGTAATAAGGGAGGGAGTAGTTGCTCCGGATTTATAGAAGGCGAGATGCAGAGTCTTTATATCGGAATCGTGATTGTCGGCTCGTGTGAAGTCGTTGGTGTTAAGATGAAACCGGATTTCAGAAGATTGGGTTTCATTAGGTTCATTGGGAATGTCGGATAATTTCTCATTAGAACAAGCTGCCAATCCTATGACCGACATGACCGACAAGAATGAGATTTTACATGGACTTGTCATAATTTTGATATTAGGGTTAATACTATACGGATCGGTCAGATAGTTCTGCCGGATCATCTCAAGCGCAAAAAAACAGGTGTGTAAACTAAAGGGATGGCAACGGAAGATGCCGATATCAATAATTATGAACCTATTTTAGTGATGATTGCAAATTTATTGAAATGTTTTGTAATTTGCAAGCAAAAGAATAAAAAAATTAATAAAATATAAAAAATAGCTGATTTATTTTTTGTGGCTTTCGTAATCTGCGCAAAAATTTTGCCGGAATTGCGATTTTATGTAATTTTGCGCTCGTTTTCAAGATAATTTAGTAATACTGTCCGGAAATGGTCCGGGCAAAGAAGCGGTTTTTAGATATGATGAATTTGAAAAAGCAGTTGCGCAGGTTGGTTATACCTATCTTTGTGGAACTTGCGTTGGTGATGATGCTCGGAGCAACCGACACTATCATGCTTAGCCGTCATTCCGATAATGCGGTTGCGGCTGTGGGATTCGACAATCAGATCATCTCCCTTGTGTTTCTTGTCTACCAGTTTATGTCGATGGGGGCAGGTATACTATGCTCGCAATATTTCGGAGCGGGTTTGCGTAAACGGCTCGTGCAGGTAGTTGGTATCGCATTGATGCTGAATTTCGTGATGGGTGCGGCAGTCAGCTCGTTGCTCTATTTCTATGCTCCGTCGATACTTACGGCGATGGATCTCAACGAGGATCTTATGGCAGATGCATTGATATATCTTCAGATCACGGGTTCGCTGTCATTCGTGCAGGCATTGGCATTCACCTTCTCCGCCTCTCTAAGAAGCGTCGATAAGGTGATGTATCCGATGATAGTCACGGCTTTGGTCAACGTGCTTAACATCTTTGGCAACTACGTGCTGATTTTCGGACGGTTCGGATGTCCGGCACTTGGTGTGGAGGGTGCAGCCATAAGCACTGCGATATGCCGCACAGTCGGTTTGCTTGCCCTCACATATTTCCATTTCAACAAGCATATCCCACGTTTCCCATTGGAATATTTCCGTCCGTTTCCTTGGCGGGAGCTTAAGAATCTTGTGCATATAGGCATCCCTGCCATGAGTGAGGAATTGTCTTACTGTATGTCGCAGATTGTGATCACGCTGTTCATAAACCAGCTCGGCACCGAAGCCCTTGCCACGCGCACGTATTGCTGGAACATCCTCATGTTTGCGATACTGTTCTGCTGCTCCGTGACGCAGGGTGGCGACATACTTGTGGGGCATCTTGTCGGAGCCGGGAAACAGAGGGTGGCGTATGCCTTAGGCAATTATTTCTACAAGTGGTCGATGCGTATAACCCTCTCACTTGCCGTGGTGTTGGCATCTTGCAGCACCCTGATATTAGGTGCGCTTACCGACAATCAGGAGATAGTACGTGCCGGCATGTGGATATTCATAATCGACTGTTTCCTTGAGTTCGGGAGGGTCACTAATATCTTTGCGTGCGGCACGTTGCGTGCGGCGGGAGATGCCGTGTTCCCCGTCATAGTCGGAGTGATCGTACAGTGGTCGGTAGCCGTAGGTATGGCGTATGTCCTTGGTATTCATTTAGGCTTCGGCATCATAGGAATATGGCTTGCCTTCTGCATGGATGAGAATCTTCGTGGCGTCATCCTGATACGCCGTTGGCACCGCCGCAAATGGCAGACCAAGAGTTTTGTCGGCAGAGGAGAGACACTGGAGGAGCCGGCACCCGTCGTGGCAGTCTGACTGGTGTCTGCCGATAAGAATAATCTACATAAAACAGCCTCGCGACTTTTGGAATGACATTGTCGCGAGGCTGTTTTACTGTAAGAGGAGAATAGGGGGAGTTGTAATATTATCAGAAATCTGCACCGAGAGTCAGCATAAGGACTCCGAAATTCTTCTTTTCCATCGTGCGGGAGGATTGTCCGTTGGCATAAGTTTCTATAATCTTGCTGGGCATGGATGTGTTATAGGCAATCCCTAAATTGAAACCGGCGGCCCGTCCGAATCTGACTCCTATTGATGGCACAAAGTAGATACCATTTCTATGTACTATCCCATAATTATTTGAGCCTTCCCAAAAGAACTCAGAGCCATCGTAATCTATGCCCGTCTGATATCCTATCTTGATGTCGGCAAATGGAGTTATCTTCGCTTTCCGGTTTAGAGTCCATCTCACGTCAGCATAAAATGGGAAATAGAGGGAATTGGTGATATGCTCGTTATAAATATTGTGATCTTCTCCATCAAAATAGTTAATGACGGGTGCATATATCCCGAATCCAATACCAACGAATAAGTTTTGAAACACCTGATACCCTTCCGTGACGTTCATGCCGATAGCGAACGTTGGTTTTATATCGTAGACTTGAGTGTCATTACCAATGGAATACTTGCCCGAAAAACTGCCCGATGGAAATCCGGCGTACAGGTCGATAAAAGTATGGAATCCGTCCATGAAATCCTGGGCTTTCAGAGAGAATGAGGATACCGCCAGCAGTATTGTAATTAATATCTTGTTCATTGTCATATTTGCATAAAATTAAGTTGGCAATTTTAATATGAATAAATTCCGGACGATTGATTTTATTTTGTCCAGTCGGAGAAATACCACTTGCCGTCGTTATTGTTCAACCATAACTCCGTGTCAATATCTAAGAGGATATATCCAGTGGCATTAAATTGGATACCATCTTTAAGATAGTTGCTCTCAGCCTTAACCATGAGCATGTCGGTGGCTTCCATATCAATATTGCTGATAAGTTCTTTATTGATATTGATGGTGAAAGAGAGATCATTGCTTGTTGGGGTGAATCTTTCACCGGTGGGGAGTATGAACACGACGTTATCTTTCTCCTCGTCGCAAGCCGGATGATATGTCACTTTGATGCTGTTATCACCGCCTGTCCACAAGGCAAATTGGTATCTGAGATCTATATCCTTGCGATAGGGAGAATTATCACCTGTAGATGGCATCAGATAATACGTTATAGGTATTGTCACCATGGGATCCCTATATATTATCTCATTGAGGTTTGCAGACGAGGCATTATCAATATCGCCTACGGATGTATTCACCACTTCGAAATTGACTGTTGGCTGTAGCTGCATGGGCATACCGGAAGTCCAGCTATGCAGATACCATTTATCAAGGGATGGATAATAAATAAAATCAGATAGCACATCAATGAATATATAACCGATATTCTCGAAAAGCTCCCCATTCTTTGTGTATGAACTTTTTGCAGTTACTAATAATTCATCGTTGCTTTGATGTCCATTATCAATGAGATTCTGCATCACATTCAAATTAAGTGTCCATTCGAAAGAAGGATTCTGTCGAGTGGCGGTGTATATCTTGCCGTCAGGCATTATGAATTCCGCACTCTCTTCCTCTGGAGAATTAGGATAGAACGTGAAAGTGAGGGTATTATTTCCTCCAGCCAATATGGCGTTGGTGTAATATTGGGGTTGGCTGAAAGTTTCAATAGATTCGTAAGATGAATCATAATCAGGGTGATAATATTCAAATTCAACAGTCTTAGAGTTGTTATTAAATACCTTTTCATATACAAGATTGGTAAAGACAGATATTGCCTCGCCATTCTCGATATTTTTATTGGAGACCGTGAAATTTACGTTATCGGTTCTGTGGCCCGGAAATATGAATGTCTTATCTTCAGAGCATCCTGACAGAATAAAGATTGAGAGGAATAATATGTTGATATAAGATAATTTCATAATTATAGAATTTCAATAATTAATAATCAAATGAGATATTAAACATCAGCACGCCGGAATAAGACTTACCGAAATCCATGCGTTCATCATTGTTAATTATGGATCCGTCCTGACCTAACTGATTGTAATGATATATCCCATATAATTTTTTTGGTTGTCTTATATTGTATGATAAGCCGAAGTTAATACCGGCTTTTTTCCCTAATGATGTACGGAATCCTATTGATGGCTGGAAGAGAAACGCACCTACATCGTCTGTGTATAGTTCCAATTCGTTATTTGAATCGTATACTGACATGAAGTAATCTTCTCCCTCACAACCTCCAAATAGAAATTGATATCCTATTTTCAGACCGATGTATGGAGTGGTCTTGGCTGCAATGTCAAGGTCATATCTTAAATCAAGAAAGAGGGGGAGCGATTCGTATAGGTAATCAGAATATGTTTGTACATAGTTTGAGTAATTGCTATTGGAAGAGGGATTATAGACTCTTTCCTTGTATTTTGCCATCTGAGCCATAAATCCTAAACCGAGACCGGTATAAAAATTCCGGTTTATCTGGTATCCGAACGAGAATAAAATACCAGCATTAAGGAAGGTGCGTAGATCTTCTACACTCATATTTCCGGCATGTATGTTGACGTTGCCGCCGAATCCGAAACCACCGTTCAGTTCGAAGAAGCCTCTGAATCCGCTTGGATTTCCTGCCCATCCGTTTCCAAGTTTCACGATCATACCGGGCTTGTATTTCCGCTCAATAGGCTTATATCCTACATATATCACCCTGATTTTCTTTATCTTCTCGGGCACTTCAATACGGAATGTGCCGTCGATATCGGAGTAGGCTGTCTCGGAACGCCCTACTATCTCAATACGGGCACCAGGCAATGGCTCGTTCTTATTGTCGACGATGGTGCCGCTGACAATCTCCTGGGCAGCTATGTCTGCCAGTGAGAGTATGCACAAGCATAGAGTCAAAAATAAATGTCTCATAAGGTCAGTGTTTTAGATAAATGTTCTGAATTAATTAAGATATAAATCAATAATTTAATTTTCGCAAGTTTTCCAACTTGCTTCACTTAAATGGTTTAATGTTTATGGTTTATGATCATTAAATTTTGTATAATGAAAAGATTCGTGGATTTTCGTGAATCTTAAACCTTAAACTATAAACTATAAACCACTGAAGTGCAGCTTGCGAAACTTCAGTCAATAAAAATTCGATTAAGTTTAAATGGCTTAGTGAAAATTTATTGGTCAGTGTTAAAATATGTGCAAATATAATAAAATATAGATTAATGCGCAAATCCGGGGAATTAAGATCTTCCTCTTAGGGTGATAGTGGCTTATCCGGCGATGGGTCGATTCCGGGGACTATCCTGTAAATTATTTTTACCTGTGTGTGTATGATTTTTTGACATAGTATGCGAGGTGAGGTTTGTAATCTATTGATATGGTTGTGTTTATGTTTTTGGCACGCGGTTTGGATATTGTTAGGTGTAGAATGATTAAAAATTATGAAAAAATTTGTAATAGCATTATCAATCGCATTGGCAGCTGCTTCGGCGTCAGGTCGGAATCCATGGACAATGGAGGAGTGTATGGCGTATGCCGCTGAGCATTCTGCCGATGTTGAACAGGCGCGCTGGGATCTGGCATCTGCCTCGGCGGATAAGGATGAGGCGTTGGCAGCTTTTTTCCCGTCAGTGTCGGCACAAGTGGGCGGACAGTTCAACTGGGGTCGAAATATTGATCCGGAAACCAATACCTATAACAACGTGACCACCTTCAACAATGGTTATGGCGTGTATGCCTCGCTGACCCTGTTTGACGGCGGACAGACCTTCAACCGCTATAAACAGGCGAGGGTGGAGCGTAAGCGCAGTTCAAGTTCTGTGGATATGCAGCGTGATGACCGTGCGATAGCCACGATGATGGCATACGTGGATGCGGTTTATTACAGAGGGTCGGTGAAAATAGCCGAGGATAAACTTGCTCAGAGCAAGGGGGTGCTGACGCTGACCCAACGCCAGGAGGAGTTGGGGATAAAGGGTCTCCCCGATGTGGCGGAGGCTAAGGCCACGGTTGCCGGAGATGAATACAACTTAGTGAATCAGCAGAATCTCTATACGCAGGCTATGCTCAAACTGCGTTCCCACATGAATCTCCCGTATGAGGAGCAGCTTGAGCTTGATAGTGTGGCAATATCCGATATCAATGCCTTGGCAGGTGGTGATGATGCGGAGGTGGTCTACACGATGTCGTTGATGTCGAATCCTGTGGCACGTGAGGCAGAGTTGGGCGTGAAGGCGAGCGAGTATGCATATAAGGCGTCGAAGGGTTTGCTATTCCCGACTATCGGAATCAACGCAGGCATCTCAACCTCATATTACAAGACAATCACCGGCGGTTCCGCCGCCCCAAACTTCGGGGAGCAGTTCCGCAACAACAGGGGTGAATACGTGTCGGCTACAATCTCAATACCGCTATTCTCAAATTTGGGAAGAATCTCGTCGGTCAGACGTGCGCGATATGCGAAGAATAAGGCTGTGTCGCGTCGCGACGAGCAGCTTCGCAAACTGCACGACGATGTGATCTCTGCCGTGACTGATCGCGACGGATATGCAATGGAGGTTATGTCGCTTAATACTAAGGTGGAGGCAGATCGCGAGGCATACGAGCTGAACAGCCGGAAATATGAGGAGGGGTTGATCACGCTAATCGACCGTCAGCTCTCCGCCAACACCTACTTCTCCTCGCGTCTGTCGCTACTGCAGAAGCAGATGCTTTATATATTGAAAAATAAATTGGTAGATTATTATAAGGGAAACTGTCTATGGATGTAAAGATAGAGAAAAAGAAGGGATTGCGTGGAATAAAACCGAGATATTGGGTCTACGGCAGTATTGCTGCTGCAGTGTTGGGAGCCTTCGTGTGGATAGCCACGAGCGATATGGCGTCTACCTATAAGGTGGATAAGGTAGGTCTCAACATAGCCGATGTCAAGAAAGGGCAGTTTGACGATTTTGTGCGCGTGGATGGCAGGGTGCTTCCGATACGCACGGTGCAGATAAGTCCGGAGGAGGGTGGCATCGTCCGTGAGATAGTGGCAGAGGAGGGCACGAGAGTAAAGAAGGGTGACGTTATCGTGCGTCTCAGCAACAGCAATCTCGACCTTCAGATCCTAAATGCTGAGGCAGAGCTTGCGGAGAAACAGAACATTCTGCGCAACACGCAGATAAGTATGGAGCAGGATCGCCTTAACAACCGCAATGAGCAGGCGCAGCTTGATCTGGAGGTGACGCGCAAGCGTCGTGCCCATGAGCAGCAGAAGCGTCTCTATGATGAGAAGCTGACTCCACGCGAGGATTATCTTCAGAGCAAGGAGGATTATGAGCTTGCCGTGCGCCGTCAGTCGCTCGTCAACCAGCGTCTTGACAAGGACAGCATTTTCCGTCTGTCGCAGGTGGATCAGATGGAGGAGAATCTTGCCAACATGCAGCGCAACGTGGTGCTTATACGCGAACGCAAGGAGCATCTCAACATAGTGAGCGATATTGACGGTGAGTTGGGTCTGCTTGACGTTGAGCTTGGTCAGAATATCACGGCAGGTCAGAAGATCGGTCAGATCAATGACCTCAGCGATTATAAGGTGGAGGCGCAGATAGATGAGCATTACATCGACAGGGTGCGTGCCGGACTTGACGCCACCTTCGAACGTGGCGGACAACGCTACGACATGCGCGTAAGAAAGGTATATCCGGAGGTGCGCGAAGGTAAATTCCGGGTGGAGTTCCTATTCACTGATGCCCATCCCGACAATATACGCAGCGGACAGACCTACTACATGAATCTACAGTTGGGACAATCGACAGATGCCGTGCTCATTCCGAAAGGTACGTTCTATTCCACCACGGGAGGGAAATGGATATTCGTGGTAGACAAGGACGGCAAGAATGCCTATCGCCGCAACATCCGTCTTGGGCGTCAGAATCCGCAGTATTACGAAGTGCTCGAGGGTCTTGAGCCGGGAGAGAGAGTAATAGTCAATGGCTATGAGGCGTACGGCGACTCCAAGAAGCTAAAAATAAATTGAGGATCCGATTCAGCTCAGCCCCCCAGCTCCCTAAAGGGGGAGCAAAAAATGTGTTGGCTGGAGTTGAGTGCCCGAGCCCATGGGCGAGGGGACTGTCCGCCAAAATCACATCAACCATCAACCATCAACTATCAACTATCAACTATATACAATGAGATCTTATTTCAAATTTCTAAGAAAAAACAAGGCATATACGCTCATCGATGTGCTGGGACTGGCACTCAGTGTCATGTTCATCATATTGATAGGAGCCTATACCTGGCAGGAGACGCATCTTGACAGTCAGCACAGCAAGATCGACAGGATGTACGTCATCGGATTAGACATGGAAGGTTCTACCACTACCGGTTCGCATTGGCGAATGATCCGCAAATTGATGGATCAGTTCCCGGAGATAGAGAACGGCACGGCATTAGCTACCAATCACCGTTGGCTTAAGACCGTGGATGGCGAGAATGTGCCGACCAACGTGGTATTCGTTGATTCCACCTTCTACGATATGTTTGATTTCCAGCTTATCCGCGGCGACAGAAAGAAAGTGCTGGCAAATCCTAATTCCATCGTCGTCACGGAGGATTATGCCCGCCGTATATGGAAAGATGAGGATCCGATAGGGAAGACTATCATATATAACAGTCAAGAGGATCCTCTGATCGTGTCGGGTATAATGGCACCGATGGAGAACACCTCAATCTTCTCTCCGGATGATAAGCCGGTCGATGCGCTGATACCGTTTGAGATGACTAAGTATTGGAACTACTCAGTGTATGCCGACGAGATGAACAATGCCACGGGTGCGGAAATAGTGCTTCTTGCCAAGGATGGCACTGACCTTTCCGAGAATGAGCAGCGATATAATGATTTTGCGAAGGAATTCTATTGGATACTCAAGATGCCTGGCGTGGAATGTCGTATGAAGCTCATCCCTTTTAAGGATCATTATTTCTCCGGATATGCAAGCAGTACGGGAGCATTGGGACGCGGCGATGTGAAGCTTGTCAAGATTCTGTTTGCCACAGGTCTTGCGATCCTCCTTTTCGCGCTGATGAATTATATCAATCTCACGGTGGCTCTTTCGGGCTACCGGGCTAAGGAGATGGCAACGCGCCGTCTGTTGGGCGACAGTCGCGCCGGAATCATGATGAAGCTGATGGGGGAGAGCACCCTGCTTTGCTTCGTATCGTTCCTGATAGGGGCAGCTCTGGCATGGCTGGCATGGCCGTATGCCGAAAACCTGCTTGACCGTAAGATTGATATCCACTATTGTGTGACGCCTGTGACGATGGCAATTCTCATCTGTATAATCCTGCTGATGGGAGTGTTGGCAGGTATAGTGCCGTCGTTGCTCATATCCTCGTCAAAGCCGATCGACGTGGTTCGCGGCACGTTCCGCCGCCAGACGAAGATGGTCTTCAGCAAGGTGTTTATCGTGGTGCAGAACATGGTGACCATCACAATGATAGCTGTGGCTGTTACTATGTATCTTCAGATAAACCATCTTATCAATGCTCCGTTGGGATATAATACAGAGGGTATAATGTATATTGAGAATGGAGGGATAAAGGATAAGACGAAGGTATTCATGCAGAGAGTGGAGCAGCTTCTCGGAGTCGAGATGGTGAGCGCGTCATGCGGTCATCCTCTTCAGGGTGGCAACAACAACACCATGTCGTGGAACGACCGTACGATCTCCTTCCAGTCGTTTATAGCGGATGAGAATTTCATGAAAATATTCGGGCTTGGTCTTGAGCGCGACAATAAGACTACAGATCCTGTGAAGACGTATCTCAACCGTCAGGCGATAAATGAACTCGGGCTTAAGGAGGATGCGGAGTCATACCAATATTATGAGAATGTGGAGCCGATAGCCGGTATAATCAAGGATTTCCATATCCGCACGATTCTTGACGACCAGCATCCCCTCCGGATAAGTATCACGGATGTGGATAATTTCTATCCGTGGGGATTCCTGATAAAAGTGAAGGGGGATCAGATGACCACATACGAAGAGGTCAATAAGATTTTCAAGGAGATATATGAATGGGATAATGAAGACACCATGCCGTATCTCACCCAGCAGATAGAGGAGCGTTTCCGCTCTCAGAGCAATCTTGCCAAGATTGTGGCGATATTTGCCGGAATCGCAGTGATCATCTCCCTCCTCGGACTCGTGGCGATGAGCACCTACTTCGTGCAGCAACGACGTCGGGAGATTGCGGTGAAGAAGGTGTTCGGATGCGAGACGAGTGAGATGCTTCGCAAACTGGTGCTGTCGTTCCTGATGTATGTGGTGATTGCCTTCGTGATAGCCATACCCATCATATACCTGATAATGAACGACTGGCTCTCCGGTTTCAGCTACCGGATATCGGTCTACTGGTGGATATACCTTGTGTCGGGCTTGGCGTGCATGGTCATAAGCGTCATAAGCGTCTATTTCCAGAGCCGCAAGGCAGCATCAGAGAATCCGATAAAGGCATTATATCAGAATTAATCAATAAAAACCAAAAACAATTATGATAAAGATAGAGAATGTAAGTAAGTCATTCCGCACGGAAGAGGTGGAGACATTCGCACTCAGAGGGGTGTCGCTCGATGTTAACAAAGGTGAGTTCGTTGCCATCATGGGTCCTTCGGGATGTGGCAAATCCACGTTGCTCAATATCCTCGGATTGCTCGATAATCCGTCGGATGGGAAATATATCCTTGACGGAACCGACGTAAGCTCCCTTAAAGAGAAGCAGCGCACCGGACTGCGTAAGGGTAAGATCGGTTTTGTCTTCCAGAATTTCAATCTTATAGATGAACTCACGGTGGAGGAGAACGTGGAATTACCGCTGCGCTATCTCAATGTGAGTGCTTCGGAGAGGAAGACAAGGGTGAAAGAGGTGCTTGAGCGCATGGGTATCTCCCACCGTGCGAAGCATTTCCCACAGCAGTTGTCGGGCGGTCAGCAGCAGCGTGCCGCCATAGCACGTGCCGTCATAGCGCGTCCCGAACTGATACTTGCCGACGAGCCTACGGGTAATCTCGATTCAAAGAACGGTCAGGAAGTGATGGATCTGCTGACGGAACTTAACCGCGAGGGCACCACGATAGTGATGGTGACTCACTCTCGCCACGATGCGGCATATACAAACCGTGTCATCAATCTCTTCGACGGTAAGATCGTGGATAATATGGATCTCTGATTGGAGTGGTGTTGCATATTGCTTGGAAAAGTTATAACTTTGCAAAAGTAACTTAGTATCGTTTTAATATGATCGGTTACTTAAAAAGCGATGGAAATGAAGACACTACTTGTAGTAGACGACAATCAGGATATATTGGAGGCGGTAAGGCTTCTGATGAGAAAAAGCGTGGATGAGGTTGTCACCTCGTCCACGCCCGATTCTATCCCCATGCTACTGAGGAAGCATAAGCCGCAGGTGGTGCTTCTCGATATGAACTTCCGTGCTGTGGTAAATACAGGCAATGAGGGCCTGTTCTGGCTTCAGGAGATACGGAGGCTAAGCCCCCAGACCTCTGTGGTGCTGTTCACGGCATACGCCGATGTGAAATTGGCTGTGGAGGGGATGAAACTCGGGGCGGTGGATTTCGTGGTCAAGCCATTTGAGAACAGCGTGCTGATGGAGGTGCTGAAAAGGGCATTCGGTGATAAGGGTATGCCGGGAAGTAAGGCTGCTTCCCACATGCTATGGGGATCATCGGAGTCTATGGTTTCGCTCCGTAAGATTGTGGATAGGGTGGCGGCTACTGACGCCAATATACTGATAACCGGGGAGAACGGTACCGGTAAGGATCTCCTGGCAAGGGAGATTCACAGATTATCCCTCCGTTGCCGGGGTCCGATTGAGACGGTCGACATGGGGGCGGTGGTGGAGTCGCTGTTTGAGAGCGAACTGTATGGGCACGTGAAGGGTGCCTTCACGGATGCGCGTGCCGACCGCGCAGGCAAGTTTGAGACAGCCCATGGCGGCACCCTGTTTCTCGATGAGATAGGGAATATACCATATCATCTTCAGGCGAAACTACTGACCGCGTTGCAGCAGCGTATGGTGGTCAGGGTGGGTAGCAACACGCCGCGTCCGATCGACATCCGACTGATATGCGCCACAAACCGCGATCTTCCGCAGATGGTGGCGGAGGGGAAGTTCCGTCAGGATCTGTATTATCGCATAAATACCATCCACATCGAACTCCCCTCATTGCGAGACCGAAGCGATGATATCCCGGAATTTGTGGATCTCTTTCTGCATAAATATGCCAAGGTCTACGGTAAGGATGTGCCGATGGTCTCCGACGATGCCATGCGTAGGTTGAAATCGCGCCAATGGCCGGGCAACATACGCCAGCTTGAGCACGTTGTGGAGAAGGCTCTGATCATGTGCGACGGCGACATGCTAAGAGCCGAGGATTTTGAGTTGTTTGATGAGCCTGCGTCGGCATTAGCTGCAGCGGGCGGCACCCTCGAGGATATCGAGCGACGCACGATAGTGGCATCGATACATCAGCACAACGGTAATCTTGCGGAGGTGGCGCGACAACTTGGAATCACGCGCCAGACGCTATACAATAAGATAAAGAAATACGGTCTGTAAGCCCTATGAGGAGATGGCGCGGAAGAAGATAACCGATATATTGCATGACACATGGCATTCCCCCTTGTTGTGGTCGGGTCTGTCGATATTGTCGACTGTCGCGGCGTGCATATTGTATTCCTCCTCGGAGACGTGGTGGGGGATCGGATGCTTTCTGTGCGCATTGTTCTGTGGGGAGAGGGTGGTCAGCGGCATATATCGTATGCGGAGGAATGTGGAATACCTTATCTCGGCAGCCATGAACGGGGATTTCTCCTATAAATTCCCGTTGAGAGGGGTGCCGGAATATCAGCGCAATATCAACGTCATGCTCAACAGTCTTGTCAGCCATATCGAGAAATTGAGCGAGGAGGCACGTCAGAGGGAGCGATTCCTTAATAACGTGATCAATAGGGTTGAGGTAGGGATCATAGTGGCTAACAGCGACGGGCATGTGATGTATGTCAACAACGCCGCCTTGAAGATGCTCTCCGTGCCGGTGCTGAAGGATATACGTCAGTTGCCGGCAGAATTGCCCGATATTGTCATGAAGAGATCAAACGCCCGTCTCGGCAATGATGATATTGAGGTGCTTACGTTGAGCGACATGCGGAGAGACCTGCAATTGGCGGAGGTGGAGTCGCTTGAAAAACTGATCCGTGTGCTCACGCATGAGATAATGAACTCACTCACCCCCGTATGCTCGATAGCGGAATCGCTGAGTGCCGGAATTTCGGATGAAAGGCTTACCGAAGAGTCCGACAGAGAGGAGATAAGCCACCAGATGGAGGTGATATGCTCGAGTAGCCGTTCGCTGATGTCGTTTGTGAAGAACTTCCGTCAATTCACTATACTCCCCGAACCGCAGATGAGGGTATTCTATGTCAAGCCATTCTTGGAAAGGATAGTGTCTCTGGTAAGGGGGTTGCCGAATGTCGGCGAAGTAGACGTGAGACTGACCATCTTCCCACCGGATGCCATGGCATATACCGACAGCGACCTGCTCGGACAGGTGATCCTCAACATACTTAAGAATGCCGTAGAGGCAGGCGCAGGGATAGTGACGATAGAGGCAGAGATCAGGGAAGATGAATCCCTTGAGATAAAGCTCACCAACGACGGCACCCCCGTGCCCGAGCACATAGCCTCCCAGATTTTCACCCCCTTCTTCACGACCAAACCCACCGGTAGCGGTATAGGCCTAAGCCTCTCCCGACGCATCATCACGCGCCTCGACGGCACTCTGACCCTCACGACAAAGCCCCACACCCGCTTCACGATAATCCTATAGGATGGTGAAACTTCAGGTATGGGGTTGTCTGATGTCGCTTTCGTTGTAATTTAGACCTCTAAAGATTCTTCAATGCTTTCAAAGAGAGCCAGGTCCCTGTTCCCACAATCATTAGCCCTCCCAAGAGAATAACCCACATGTAGATGCTGTGTAGCCATTTTATCTGATAAAGACCGGGTATTTTCATAGTGTGCAGGAAGCGATAGCATACGTAGTGAGCCTTAGCCTTTCTGTCAAGGATTCGGAAATAGCCTTTCTCGTTCCAATATACGGAGAAATGATCTGTCCGGGCACGCCATCCTGGGATCCCTCCCCGATGATAGAAGAAATCTTCCTCAATCTTTCTGACGGATATTACTTTCTCTCCTGTCTGATGCTCAATGATGGGGGTCATGAATGCGGGTGAAAAATCAATGGGACTTGCTGACGCTGCGATGGTGGAGGTTTTCTTTCCTGATGTGACGCTCCACATCAATTGGGGGTCTGTCATCAATGACGCGCTTCCGAATGATTGTGGAATCGTCGAGAGGTCTATCCGGGATTTGGCGACAGACATCACAGGAGAATTGGCAAGTTCCCTTGACTTCATGATCCAATCCGGAATCTGTGCGAGCGACATCATGCCGCTGAATATGAAGGCAAGCATAAATAATCCGAAAACAAGTCCCCAAGAATAATGCCACTGCCATGATCTCTTTTTGAAAAGATGCCATTTATGCTTTTTTAAGAGGAAGCGTATGGCAATTATGATGCCAAAGATCACAGAAACAGTTGAAAGCCCCGACATCCAGATTACGATGGTTCTCCATAGTTTTGCATCTCTACGTATAGGAGTGATGTAGACGTAGTGAGGAAGAGCCCCGACCCATGCCCATCGTCTTTCAGAGAGGGTGCATTGTTGAACTATCTCTCCCGTTTTTGATGAGACGTAGATGTAGGAACTGTCGTCGCCGATTATCCTGTAGAATGGCAGCTTTGTCATTAGTTGATTGAAAGGAGTCCATTTGTCCACATCGTGGAGAGTGTCGATTTTTTCAATTTTTGTTCCGAATGATGCAGCTATCCGGTCAAGATCCATGCGGGTAGGGGAGAATGCCCCGTAAGTCTCTCCGTTGGCGTGGATGAGCATGTGTCTGGCGGAATGTGTTATCCGGCAGGAGCGCAGCGTGTCGGGGAGATTAAACCAAAGAGTTGAGAGAATTGCGCTGTCAGTCTTTTCAACAGGGATTTCAGAAGGAGAGATCCGAGGAAAAGAATGATACATCATGACTATGCCTGAGCAATACCACATCAAGAACATCAATGCCAATGGTAATCCAAACCATTTATGGCATTTATACATGAATGAGAAAACTTTCTTCATAGGAAAAATCAGTGATAAGATTATGTAGTAGAGGGGATGCTTTTTAAGGCATCCCCTCTGTTTGTCAGAACGAATAAGTCACGCTGAGTTTGTAATTGATATCCTGTCCGGGTATCATCTGTGTGCCCAGATTGGATACGTTGTAATGACGGTTGAACAAGTTATTGACAGTTGCCATGAATCCCACTCCATTCTTGAGTTTATATCTTAGCGACAAGTCGCACAAGAGATATGGATCAAGAGATATATTGTTTGTCAGGTTGGTGTAGACACGGTCTTGATAAGTGAGCGATACAGAGGCTCCAAAACGTTTTAACGCTCCAGAGGAAGTTTCATAGTCTCCGGTAACGAAGAACTGGTTTTTGGGAATATAAGTGTATCTGTTTCCTCTGTCGGCATTGACCTCTACGTATGAGTTCTTGGCAATCTTCCCTACGCGAGGGTCGGTATATGCATATCCGGCTCCTAAGAGGAAATCGCCTATGGCATACGAAAGATCAATGTCGAAGCCTTGGGAGTGCATTCTGCCGACCTGTCCGCGCACCTGCTTCGTCACACCGTCTTCCTCAACATTCCCGAGTGATGTAACCACATTATCCTTATGGATATAGAAGTATGATCCGTTGAGCGTCAGACCTTTCCAATCGTATTTTATCCCGATTTCAAATTGCCATCCCTTTTCAGGGGCAAACACCTCGCCACCATCTTCGGGATGATAGCGTTGACCGTTTTTGTCAAGATAGATGTAATTGTCTGTGTAGACGGTGTTGTTGGGTTTGAAAAAGGATCCCATTGAAGCAAACAGAGATAGAGCCTCAGTTGGCTCATAGACGGCACCAACCCTGTAGGAGAGGGCATTGTTGACAATTGATTTATAGGCATCCGAAGCTGGTTTTTCATAATTACGGTCTCCATCTTTCAGCTGTACGGTTGTGGAACGATATTTGTAGTAGTCGTATCTTCCGGCAAGCATGAACTTGAATTGACGGCAAACATCAACTACGTCTGATATGTACACACCTTGCGACATACGATCGGATATGCTTACGCGTCCGCTCTGCGCCCAGTATGATCCGCCGGAATAGGGATCGTAGGTAGGGAACGTGTATGATTTTCCCGGTCCAAAGAATTTCGATCCTCCGAAAGAGGGACGGTGAAGATAGTTGACTGACCATCCTGCCACATAGTTGTTTTTCACTTTTCCAATGTTGAATTTACCGGAGAGCTCAAGCTGGTTGTGATATGAATAAGCCTTATGGTTGAAAGCAAGAGGATAACTGTTGGTCAGTTCATCAAGATTGATATACACCTTCTTACCCTTGTTTTCGTAGTAATACGGATAGACAGGCTCCTCACTCGTCACGTAAGACAGCTCTTCGGTTGAGAGATAATCGATGTTGTCAAAACGGAACATCGCGATGTCTCTGAGTTTGAAAGCTTCATTGAAGATATGCTCATAGCGGAGTTCTACATCCTGGGTTCTGTTGCGAAGATAGTCGGAATTGTTGTTGTATCTTGCTTTACGGGGAAGGTCGGGAAGGCTGGAGAACGCCGGCAGATACAGAGAGCCGTCGGACGCGTTGAGAATATCATGACTCATCAACGGTGGCAGACCGGTGTCAGTGCCGTATTTGTCGTTAGAGAAATCGTATATGAGCTGAAGATAGTCTTTGTCGGTGAACCATCCGGATATTGTGGCGTATGCCGTGAAGCGGCGTTCGAAATTGTCGCGCCAACCATCGCTGTTGCCTACGTTGACAGATGCATAGTAATTGAACGGACCAATGAGTTTACCCGACATCCCGGCGAAAGCTGAGTAGGAATGCCATGAGTCTACGCTTAGTTTTGTTCTGAAATGAGTCTCATGAGTAGGTTGCATGCGAGAGATGTTGATTACGCCTCCGACAATAGATTGCCCGTAGAGCGCAGAGGCTGGACCTCTCAGCAGCTCTATTCTTTCCACATTGGAGAGGTCATGCATAGGCATTGACGTGATGAACGATCTCTGATCGGCGATACCGTCTGTAGCGACGAGCTGGCTTGAGAATCCTCGGATGTAGAATTCCTGGAAGCCGCCATACGTCGTGCGGTTTTTTACTGATGGCAGAAAACGGGTCGCGCTTGAGATATCGTTTATGTCGCGGTTCTCAAGCATTTTTCTGTCCACTTTTGCCATGTTGATTGGCAGATGCTTCTCATCAACATCAAAGGGGAGCATCTTGGTCTGTTTGATCTTGTGCCCTACCACGTGGAAATCAAGCAGGGTCACGATGCTGTCGTTGTCGTCAGGTTCAACCTTGACGGAGTTGTCTGCATACGCTGCAGAACCGATTGCCGAGACAGCACTCATCACTGTGATGGCGACTGTCTTTCTAATAAAATAGGTAATCATGATTTTATTAATATAAACTTCAATAAGTCTTTTATCCTTTCTTAAGAATGGGATAAGACTATCCCGGAAATAATATTAATGCAGAATACGGTCGGTCTCCTGACTTGGCTCCGTCGGGGGGCCTTCCCATGCATGGGCACAGTGGCATATTTCCCTCGCGTTTGGTGTAAGCGTTACAGTAGCGGGTACTGTCCCGGAATCTCACCGGGTTCCCTCTCTCTTCCGAGAGATCACCGTATTCGTGGTCATATCAATTTTGTCTACATGGATTTATTTATTTATTTATTTGGATTTTAGTTTGGTCTTGTACCCGAATCTTCGCCACACCTCCTCCTTCACGTTGCCGAATTGTAGTTCATGACGTGCCATTAGGAAGAAAAGGTCGGAGAGACGGTTGACGTATTGCAGGATCGTGTGGTCCACTGCATCGCATTCATTCAGCCTCCAAAGTCTTCGTTCAGCCTTGCGGGCAAGCACCCTTGCCTGATGCATCATGCAAGCCATTGGTGTGCCTCCGGGGAGAATGAAGGAGTCGGATGGGGTGCATTCGGCGCTTATCGAATCGATTGCCCTCTCGATAGGAGTGACAATATCGTCAAGTTGATTGGGATTGTCACCGCGCATCTCGCTTTTGGTGGCGACAAGGCTCATTACCGACATAAGATTGACCTGTATGCCATACAGCAGCGACTGAAACGGATGCGTCTCAGACAGATATGTGCGGATAGTCCCCACAACTACGTTAAGCTCATCAAGAGTGCCATTAGCCTCTATGCGTATATCGGTCTTAGGCACCCTTATTCTGCCGTGTATGGAGGTGAATCCATTGTCGCCGGTTCGAGTATATATTCTCATAATGCATCTCTTAATTTATGACTTAAAAATATCACTAATGCCGTGTTCTGCCCAATAAAGATGGGTATATCCGGCTATTGCATTCTTGTATCGGTATGTAAGGGATTCCACCGGTATCCCTTTAGCATTTTTCTGAGGGAAACCGGTAGCTGTCAAAGCGTGGCTGCATGATGGTTCGACTCGGGAATAATGAAACTCATGCCCCCGCATGACAGTATTCCCGAAATCAACCTCACGGTATCCGAGTTTCAGACACGCCTCTTTCATGGTGGTTTTCAGAGGGAATACTCCGCACATAGGGTTTCCGTCGATCTCTTCCGTGAGATAAATGAATCCTCCGCATTCAGCGATCACCTTCCTTCCCGATTCGACAAAATCCCTTACTGAAGCTCTCATTGAGGAGTTGGCAGCAAGTTTATCCGCATAAAGCTCCGGGTATCCGCCCGGAAGATATAGAAGATCAGCGTCGGGCAATCGGGTGTCATTGATGGGTGAGAAATATCTCACGTCATCTCCTAAGGCGATAATATTTGCCTTATAGATGAAATTAAACGCCTCATCTGCTGCCACAGCCACCTTGGTGGCGGTCAGACGTGGGATGTCAAGACTACATCTCTTCGGCTGTGTGGAGGTGGCGTGAAGTATTACATCGATATCCACGTGGCGTTCTACTTCATCCGCCGCCATATCAATGAAACGTTCCATTTCATCCTGCGATGTCAGTGTCAATCCAAGATGACGGGATGGTATGATCAGATCGGAACTCTTTTTCATGTATCCGAAACATGAGACGTTGACATCGGCACATGCCTTTTTCAAGAAAGAGAAGTGGCTTTCTGAAGCAACCCGGTTGAATACCACTCCCACCACTTTAATATCCTTCTTGAAATGAGTGAATCCGTAGATTGTAGCAGCCACGGAATATGCTGTTGACGAGGCATCGACAACGAGAATGACAGGCAGACCGATTGTTATGGCAATTCTGGCTGCGCTTCCTTCCCATCCGTTGAAGCCATCAAACATCCCCATCGCTCCTTCGATGACATTGGCACCCGCATTGTCGGAAAAATGGCTGAAGAGACCGCCTGCGTGCTCCGGAGATGACATGAATAGATCAAGGTTGACCGACTCACGTGAGGCGGCGAGAGTCTGGAATTGGGTGTCAATATAATCCGGTCCGCATTTGAAAGGTTGCACGCTTAATCCTCTCCTGCGCAGCGCACGCATGATTCCGAGTGAGAATGTGGTTTTTCCACTGCCGGACGAGGCGGAGGCTATCAGAAATGATGGTTTCATTTTGTAGATTTATTTGATTCTCGAGATAAATATAAGCGAGATGAATAAAATATGCTTCCGTCATCGGAGAGAAGAATGGATTCAAGATTTCCCGGATAAATACGCGCACATTGCTCATGGCATCTCCGAAGAATCTCTTGAAAAAACATTTCGGCATCGCTTGGCGACAGGATAGACCACAGTTCTCTGGCGATATTCATCCCCGATATAGCAACTGATGCCTCTTGCGAGCAACCGCATTCCCTTGCGACATTGAGAAGGAAATCACGGTTGAAGGTCGTTTTGTGGCTGTGGGTGTCAATATGACCTTCTGCAAGTTTTACAGCTTTCCCTATCAGGATTCCGATGACGAGCGACTCCACCCCAAGATCGCGGGATATGGTCATGATCTCTCCGATGGCATTCCCATAATGTATGAATCCTTGCGGAGGGAGCGCCGGAAATAGTTTTTTCAAAAACTTCTCGCTCTTTGCACCGGAATTGACCACGATCGGTCGGCATCCCATAGCAATAGCCACATTCATCTCGCGGCATAACGATTCCACGAATGCCTCGTGAGAAAAGGGACGCACAATGCCGCTTGTGCCGATGATGGAGACCCCTCCGGATATCCCGACACGGGGATTGAACGTGCGGGCGGCAAGTTCCGCACCCCCTTTCAGGGAGATGGTCACGTCTAATCCTCCGGCATAGAGTGCGGTGAGTTCCTCTGTTATCATGCGTCGGGGCACCGGATTTATGGCAGCCTCTCCCACTTCCAACCCAAGTCCGGGCAACGTCACGATGCCGATCCCTTCACCCCCAGAGAACCGGATTCCTTCATGCCGGGCAAAAGCCACGCGTGCCGATATTTCACTTTTGTCGGTGACGTCGGGATCATCTCCCGCGTCTTTGATGACAGTTGCCGTCGCATCCTCATCTCGGGTCTCTACAGACTTCACCGACATCGCCATCCTTTCACCCTCCGGAATCCTGAAGGTGATCTCCGTTCTCTTTTCTCCCGTCAGCAGAGCGATGAGAGCTGCCTTTGCAGCAGCAGTGGCGCAGCTGCCGGTAGTGAACCCGGTGTGGAGAGGATAGAATTGAGGCAACAGTCTTTCTATGGCACGCCGCAGTCCGTGAGTACCCTCAACTGTTATGAATGATTTCGGGAGGGGGGGACGTCGGACCACGTAGATCAGTATGTTGTGCTGAATGGCTGCCTGAACTTTCTCGGCGAATCCTCCTGATGCGCCGCTCTCCTTCGTGATTATGGCATCGGGATGTAGCTCGGATATAAGGCGTGGCGTGTCGTCAGGTCTGTAATATATGAGGCGGGATGTGGGAAATCCTGCGTCGAGTGCCTTTTTCACGGAATCCTTGCGATCAAGGATTCGGAAAAACGTCTCTCTCTTTTCCCAGAAAGGCTTCAGGGGGGAGATAGTGTTTACCCCGGTGAGAGCTAACAGACGGGTCACGCCGTCATGACGCATCTTCCCGATAGCATCATTGAAATCGGAGCAGGGGATAATATGATCTGATTCGCAATCGGCAGGCAGACGTTCCAGCCTGATCACAGGAATGGCGAGACGGTCAGCTGTCACGGCTACCGTGTCATGCAGACGTGTCGCGAAAGGGTGGGCGGCATCCACAATAATCCGTATGCCATGTTGCTTGCAGAAAGAGAGCATGGAGTCAGCCGACATGGATCCTGAGATCCGGGTCCCGTGGGCACATTCTATTTCCTGCGCGTCGGATAATGTGGAGTAGAAATATCCCCCTTCCCCTTCATCGAGGGTGCTGACAGCTATACGTCCTTCCGTGGTGCCTCCGAATACAAGAATCATTTTCTGAAAAGATGTTTGAAATTGTGGTCATAAAGACGAGAAAGACCCTTTCTGTTGTCTATTGCATCGCCAACGACGAGAAGAGTGGTGAGTGAGAGCCGGTTATCATGGACGATGCGTGCGAGATCAGCAAGCACGCCACGATATATGCGCTCCTCTTTCCACGTGAGTTTATAGCATGCTGCGACAGGGGTCTCCGGAGGATATGCCATAAGGAGTTCCCTCTGCACGTCGTCTACAATAGCCGCGCTGAGATAGATGCACATTGTGCTCCGTGACTGTGCGAGTTTGTGAAGCTGTTCTCGCTCTGGCATCGGCGTGTGTCCCTCTCCTCGAGTCAGGATTATTGTCTGCACTTTCTCCGGTATGGTGAATTGAGAGCGGAGCGCGGCGGCCGCCGCCTGAAAAGATGATATTCCGGGCGTTATGTGGTATGACATGCCGTGGCGGTCGAAGAATGCCATCTGTTCCTGTATCGCTCCATAGATGCACGGGTCGCCGGTATGCAGGCGCACCACGAGCGCACCTCGGTCGTAGAACTCTTTCATGAGGGCAAATTGCTCTGCAAGATTCATAGGCGCAGAACTCCTCACTGTGCATCCCGGTTTTGCATAGTGGGTCAGCTCCACAGGCACAAGGCTTCCGGCATACAGTATGAGGTCGGCTTGCTGAAGGAAACGTTTCCCCCGCACCGATATCAGCTCCGGATCTCCCGGACCGGCACCCACAATCTCAATATGACCTTCCCGTTCGGCATCGGCATCTATTGCCACTGCGAAAGTGAAGTCGGAGCCATCATTGAGTTTGCATTTCTGTTTCTCAATGATCAGTCGCCCCCCGTCAGCACTTTTTAAAGCGCAGCTTTCGGCAACTCCGGGGATGCCTGTGACCTCTGATACTTTTTCAGAAGGATTCGGCACATCGATTCCTTTAAGGTCGTCGGCGGTGTATACATCACATTCATTTAATCCGAAAGCGTTGACGAGGTGAGCAACAGCCCTCTCGTCTTTCTTCAGTGGGATTGTTGCTACAGATTTCACTGACAACGGGCTGACACCAAATCTGATCATAGATTCGACGATGTGGTTGTAGATCCCGTCGGGATTGCAGTCGCGTCGGCACCCGAAGCCGAGATTCAGCACCTTGGGGCGGAATGATAGGAGCGGTGTGTGGCAGTTGTGAATGAAAGGGGAGACGGAGATAATCAATTCCGCCTCCGGCATCTCATTGCAATCGCAAATGATCCTGACGTTGGGAGGGAGAGTAGATTCAAGCCATCGGGTGCCTTCATCTCTGACGTCTAACAGAAGACCCACAGGTCTGCCATTCACGAGAGTGGCAATCGCCCTGTTCATCTCCTCATGGCTCGCGTCTGCTATCCACCCGAAACGGGGGGCGAGAGTGTCGAGTTGCCATATCCGCGCCATGTCGCTCTGGGTGGTGACTACAGGGTTTGCTCCGAGCGCACGGGCAAGTTGCAGGCATAAAGCGTTGGCGCCGCCGACATGTCCTGACAATACGGAAATCACGTTGTGCCCCAGGCTATCGATACAGACTACCGCAGGATCGGAATATTTGTCGGAGATATATGGTGCTATCGACCGCACACATACCCCCAGAGCTCCGATGAAGACAATCGATTCGCATTCTTGAAAGCGCGCCATATCAAAATCCTTGTAGGAGACCGCCTCAAAATCGGATGAAACGGAGAGAATACGGTCTGCCACAGTGCGTCCGCTGTCATTCAGATATATAATTCTTTTCATAGATATTTCAAGGAGATGTTTTAAATCATTTGGAGGCTTTGATTATCTTTACCGGATTATGGGCATCGTAGCAAAGGAGATGCTCTTCCTGAATCTTACCTCCGCAGCTTTCGACAGAGGATAGGAAGTCACACCGACTTTCGTCATTAACAGAGTTGAACACCACGATGCCATCCGCCGTGAGATTCCAGAAAATACGTCTCATCATTTCAGGGAGCCTTCCTCCGTGGCCGCCGATGAAGACGGCATCCGGAGCGGGGAATGTGGATAGTTCGCAGTCAAGGAAGTCGGCTATGACTGCCTCGATTCCGGGAGTGCCGAAGATCCTGCAATTCTCTTCAAAAATTGCTTTGGATTCTGCGCGACGTTCAAATGAAATGATATCTAATTGCGGAAATCTTAGTTTCGCTTCAATAGATACGGAACCGGTGCAGAACCCTACGTCCCACATCACTCTCCTCTCGGAAAGATCAAGCATAGAGAGGGATAATAGCCTGACCGGCATTTTTGTGATCATGTTATTTCTACCCTCAAGATGCCGGAATAGATTTTCCGGTAGCCCGAAATAGCGTTTGCGAGGATGAGTCATCTTCAGGATTACGCAGTTGGGGAATGCAAAACCCTCTTGCGCCGTCTCTTCAAGAGACATGATGCGTATCCGTTCAGTGTCATTCCCGAGACATTCCCCTACGCTGATCGAATAGTTGTCATAGCCATATCGGAGAAGATGCCGGGCAATCTCGGCAGGAGTCTTGGACCGATCGGTAAGTACCCCAATCAGAGGGTAGCCAGTGATAAGGGCAACATCAAGATTCTTCCACGGACGCCCCGTCAGCGACACATTTTTCATCTCCGCGTAAGGGAGGAGGAGCCGGTGGGAGAGTGTCTGCAATGAATTGAATGAAGGATAGACTGTTATCTCGGTGTCGGGAAATGCACGCTGCAGTGTAGCGGCAAATCCAAAGAATAGAGGGTCACCTGATGCAAACACCACTATCTCATCATGGTCGGTATATTTATCGAAAACGGAAGCAAGCGGCACTGTCACATCAATCCATAACGAGCCGGGGGGGAGCATGGGCGCGACAATATCATGATGACGTTTCCCTCCGGAAAATACTTTCGCAGCCTTGATAGCCTGCATTATTTCCGGAGAGAATGTCTGCATACGGCTATCGGATATACCGATGATTATAAAACGCGTCTCAGACATCTCTTCCGGGTTTTAGCATCCCGGCATCGGGCCAGCACAGGATGGAATTGACAAGAGTGGCGGCAAGGTTGCTTCCCCCTTTTCTCCCCTCCACGATAATCTTAGGTATGTCGGTGAAAGGCTTTACCATGTGTTTGCTTTCACAGACATGGACGAATCCTACAGGGGCAGCTATGATTCCTGCCGGATGTGCCTCACCACGTCTTATCAGGGAACAAAGTTCCATGAGGGCAGTGGGTGCATTACCGAATACATAGAGGGCATCAGGATCCTCTTTCACGGCGAGGCGTATGGCTGCCTGAGTGCGCGTCAAGCTTTTAGATGTCGCCAGCTCCGCTACTTGCGGCTCGTTGAGATAACATTTCACGTTAAGACCGAGACGAGCGAGAGCACCCTTCCTGATTCCGGAAGCAGCCATAGTCACGTCGGTTACGATTGTCTTCACTCCCCCTTCAGTCAACCTCTTGTAGATCCTTTCCACGGCATCCTCATCCACTTTTATTATATTCTCCATATCGAAATCGGCGGTCGTGTGGATGGCATGGAGCAATGGCCATTTCAAGTTGAGTGGGATATCCGGATTGGAAAGCTCCTTTTCAATGGTGCGGAAGCTCTCTATCATGATGGATTGTCCGAGTTTCTCTTTTTCACCGGTCTTGCCGGTGTAGTATCCCCGTGGGGTGACGATATGTCGGTTCCATTCAAATGAATTTGAGTTCCCGATGATGACCACGGTGAACATATCCACATCCTCAGGATCAAACTCCGCAAGATTGGTCACTTTCACAGTTTCTCCGGCACGACCTGCCTGACGCACATAACCAACGGGAGTGGCAGGATGCCTGACGCTCAGAAACAGTTCTTTGAGCCTGTGCAGTTCCCAGTAGCGGCCGTTGCTTTTGGGATTATAGACAGCGGTGACAAAATCAGCATCGGCAGCAGCTTTTATTCGTTGCTCGATGACTTGCCAAGGAGTCATCAGATCGCTGAGTGAGATGACGCAAAAATCGTGACCCATCGGAGCACCGAGGAGAGAGGCGGCTTTCTGGAATGCGCTTATTCCCGGAATCACTTCCACCTCAATGTCGGCATCTTCTCGGCGTATCATTTCAAATACAAGGGGAGCCATACCATATATTCCGCAGTCGCCTGAGCTTATGACGCATACATCACGCCCTTCTGCAGCAATCTCAAACGCCTTTTCAATCCGCGCCTCTTCCTGACGCATGCCGTTCTGAATAATCTCTGCCTTTTCGCTGACGATTCCGGAAATGAAAGGGATGTAGTATTTGTAGCCCACAATGATTTCTGCCTCACGGAGGGCAGTCATGGCGCGTCCCGTCATATCGCCAACGTTTCCGGGTCCTATCCCGATGATTGTGATCTTTGGTCTCATTATCTCATTCCTCTGAGTTTATGAATTGTTGTCGTTGTCTATTATTGAATCTATCTCATCAAGTAGCTCGGCGATTGACTTCACGTCTCTTCCGTTGACAGACAGACATCGAGGGGTAGCCTCAACAAAGACCGAGGAATCCTTTTCGGCGGTGGATATGCCCCGTCGGGTAAGGGCTTTCCTTACCATGTTGAGATGCTGTCCTTCTCCTGTCAGGCTGACTGATCCGCGCATTTCTTGAGATATTTTGAAAAGTCCGTTGTCAATGTCGAACACCACACCATCGCTATGGAAATAGCGGTTCATTTCCCCGTTCAGGGCAAGGTCTTCCGGGGTGCCGATAGTGACACCATGCGGCTTGTCGATGAGCCATACTTTGTCGGCTATCTGCAGGGCAAGCTCCATATCGTGGGTTGATAGAAAGACTGTCTTGTCTTTCTCGATGGCAAGCCTCTTTAGGAGCTGCAGGATCTCCACTTTGCTCGGATAGTCAAGAAAGGCTGTTGGCTCATCAAGGAAAATGACAGGAGTCTCTTGTGCCAATGCTTTGGCGATCATCACCTTCTGGCGTTCGCCGTCGCTCAGTGTCTGCACCATCCTGCCTCGCAGATTATTGATATTGACAAGGTTGATTGATTCCTCAACCGCCATTTTATCATATTCTGACATCTTTCCCCAGAAACCCGTGTAGGGACTTCTGCCCATAGATATCAGTTCTTCCACAGTCATATTGCTGATGCTCAGTTTCTCAGTGAGTACAACCCCGATCACTTTTGCCAATTCCGGAGCGGAATAATCCTTTAGGGATTTCCCCTCTATGAAGATATCCCCTTGAATAGGGGGGATGAAAGCTGTCAATGTCTTCAGGAGAGTTGATTTGCCTGCACCGTTAGGACCCAGAAGACACGTCAGCTCACCCGATTCAAGGGATGCGTCGATATCACGTGTGATGACGGTGTTGCCCTTTTTAGAGATGTATCCGGTCTCAAGTCCTGAAATTTTTATTGTCTCATTGTTTTTTTTCATACTTCATTTCTTCTTTTGTTGAAAAGCACCCACATGACGACAGGCGCGCCGATAAGAGCTGTCACGGAGTTTACCGGAAGCGCACCCTCAAATCCGGGTAATCTGGCGATGAGGTTGCAGAGGAGAGCCAGAGATGCCCCCGCCAGCATGGATGCCGGCAGAATCACTGCGTGGTTAGATCTATGGAATAGACCTCGACAGATGTGAGGGACAGCGAGTCCCAGAAATATAACTGGTCCGCAATATGCAGTCACGACAGCCACCAATATTCCGGAACTTGCTATGACGAGCATACGTGCTCTCTTAATATCGAGCCCGAGATTGCGGGCGTAAGAGTCGCCGAGCAGGAGAAGGTTGAGGGTCTTGATAAGTAGGAAGGAGATAGGGAGAAGCACACTCATCAGAAAGATGAATACATTTGTCTGCCCACCTGAAACACGCGAGAAACTTCCGAGCCCCCAAATCACGTAAGCCCTTATGTCTTCCTCGGCACTGAAAAACTTCAGCACGCCAATTATTGCGTTTGCGACGTATCCGATCATGACGCCCATTATCAGAAGGGTCACATTCCCCCTTACTTTTCCGGCAACGAAGGCGATGAGTGCCATTATAAGTAGGGCTCCAAATATGGCGGAAAGGGTGATGGTGACCTCTCCTATTACTCCGAGCTTGCTTAATGTCACACCCCCTATGCTGCCGGAAAGGAGCACTACAAAAGCCACACCGAGACTTGCTCCGGAGCTTATTCCGAGCACAGAGGGACCGGCAAGTGGATTCCGGAATACAGTCTGCATCAGTAGTCCGCTTACTCCCAGACCTGCACCCGCCATGGCAGCGGTGAACGATTGCGGGAGCCTTGACTTCATTATTATGTTGGTCCATATCGGAGACTCATCTTCACTTCCTGTCAGGATATTGTAGATGGCATCTGCTGGAATCTTCACCGAACCGAGGAGAAGGTTAAGGAAAAAGAAAAGCAGAATAGATATCCCCAGGAGGGTCATTATGAGTCCTGTGCGAGTGTGGTTCATTTCTTAAGCAGATGATAATATGCAGGTTGATGGTCAGGCAGGATGTCAGGATGAAACACATGGATGAAGTCAGCGAGCACAACTTCCGGCTCTACGGGCATCCGCTCGTAGAATGGCACCTCATTCATGTTGCAGTAAATGACCCCTTTATTTTTCCATGCCTTGAAATCAGTATAACGGTTGTCGATCTTTTTTAGTGCATCGTAGGAGAAATCTCCATCAAAACTGTTGACAATTCTCCAATAGTCTGCCTCGGAAGCATTTGCATACACCGTCTCGTAGTCAAGGGTGATACCGCCGGATTCGGTATTGTCTTTCAGGAAATAGTCGCCGCCGGCATCACGGAATAGCTGGGCGAGGAAACTTTTCCCACCGACGGCATACCAGTTGCCACCGCGCATCTCCCCGCTGAACACAGTGGGGCGCACCCCGACAGTGTCAACCATTGCTTTCAGCGCGAGATAGCGGCGCTCGATATCCGAAAATATCTCATTTGCTTTTGCCGTGTTTCCCGTAAGGAGTCCCACCACCTTTATCCATTCCGCTTGTCCGAGTGGCGACAGCTCCTTGTAGCCGAGATGGGGGAGGAGCGGGATATCGACGTTGCGTATGGCATCATATCCGCCACGTTTGAAAGGGGAGATGAAAATGACGTCAGGATCTATGGCGATTATGACCTCATTGTCGAAATTTCCCTCGATCCCTATCTTGTGGGTAGTGCCCTCCTTTATCTGACGGTTCATTTTCTCATTATGCAGATGGCGCGTGCTTGTAATACCTACGACCTTTTCCGGAATATCAAGTTTCAGGAAATTTGACAGTTGGAGAGATGTCATGCATATAGCTGACTCTATCGGGATATTGATGCGCTTATATCCTTGCGGTATCTCTCCGATGAAATCCTTATCGGTGAGCGCGAAATGGAATTTTTCCGCCTCTCGGTTCTCAGGGTCATTGATGTCGAGGAGAGTGATATCCCCGCTATTTTTCACGTGGAAACCCTGTGCATATTTAGGAATAACGGTTGCGATTGAGTCAGTTGCCGATGATGCTTCCGCATCATTGGCTCCGGCGGCATTGCGAGCTCCGCATGCTGTCAGCATCACGGCAGTTGCGAGGCAGAGGATATGGATGGCTTTTTTCATATTTATATGGGTGTCTGTTATTCAGGTATGTATATTATTTCTCCGTTCTCAAGTTGATAAGCTGTCCCGACACGTTTCCCTCGGTTGCCTGATGTGGGCGACTCTGTGTCGGAAGGGGTGTAACGATTTATTTTCTCCCCCTCTCTGGTTATGATTTCCATGTTGTCAGTCCCTGGGTTCTTGACAATGGTGAAGTCATCATCAGAGAAAATCTCACTCATGCTGAAATGCGTGGTGAGCGCCACCATAAGAGCCACGGCAAAGACCATCGCTATATCGAATAGATTCGTAAGCATTCCGAGGGGATTATCATCCTCATCGTTGGAGTTGTGAAGAATTGGATTCTGTTTCATATTCCGATAATTTTACGAAGAATGAACTCGATGTCGTTGAAAGAGCGGGCAAAGAAGCGTTTGTCTGACTGAAGCTGCAGGAGACCGATAGCTGCAATGAGCATTCCGATGACGGTCGTGGCAAATGCCACTTGCATGTTGTATGCCATTGATGATATGTCGCCGGCAGAGAGTCCTACGAGAGCGGGTCCCATCGGTATGAGGGTCCCCATGAGTCCGAGCATTGGTCCGAATTTCACTAAGAGTCGGCTTTTCGAGAGTTTCCGCTCTATCTCTATCTGATAGTCTCCCAAAGCATGTTCGCAATAATCAGCATCCGCACTATGACTGACTAACAAGCGCAGACATCTGATTTCCGGCGAATCTTCGAGATCGTTGAGACTATCCAGCGTCTCTTTCAAACTGTCAAGTGAGTAGTTGCCCACCACTGTCTTCAATGCGTCGGAAATGCGACGATGCTCACGAAAGAGATGATAGAATCCGATCGCTCTGATCAATGAGAGCGACAGCAGAAACAATAGGGAAAGGATTACCGGAATCAGTAATCCGTTGGAAATTATAAACAGTATATCTGAGATAGGTTTCATGTCATACCATATAAAATTATACTTGTGATTGTCAGAACGATAGTGATGCCGTATAGTGTGCCGAATCCGGCATTGAGATGGCGACAGATGGCAACACTGCCGGCAAGGAGCAGAACGACAGCAATCCCGGTAAGTATTGAGATAGTCGCGAAGTCGGCTCCCGGAAAAGAGCGTGTGCAGATGCAATCCAAGACTATCATGGGATATAGGATTGAGAAGCCGGGGTATAGACCTGCAATCCGGGGAAGATGTCTGTCAGAAAAGATGTGGCGGAGAAAGAAAATCACGTCTACCGATGCCAAGATAACGGCATATACAATCCATTTCGCTGTCCATATCTCCTGACGGGGGAGTCCGAACATTATCATTGCGATGATGCCGGCGCCTATTCCCCATAGCAGACATAATGCCACACGCATTTTCACGGGCATGAGTGAAATATTCACTATGCATCCCGCAATAGACGCTATGCAAAATATCATCAATATCACTGTCATCGGTTCTCCTTTCTGCCACCGGTTTTATGATTGGCTCTTCTCCGGAATATTACGACGCACCCGTATGCACAAATACACAGTGCTAAGGCAATTATCACATAGAGACCTGTTTTGTCAGGTGAGATTTTCTGCATGAGGTTCCTCTCATCTTTTTTCAGAATTTGGGATCCTGATTGGGCTGCCGTGGCTTTCCCGATCTCTCCGAGGAATTTGTCAGCGTCCTTGGCAGAGAGGTGTGAGGCGGTATACTCCTGAAGTTTCCTGTTTGCACAGACGAATTCCGTGCATGGTGCGCCGTGCCGCCGGGTAATACGGGCATGCATTTCGGCGACGGCAGAGATGCGTTTGTCGTCGGCTTTCCAGAATCCTTTACGTGCGCTTTCAAGCATCGTGGCTGTCATTTCCTGCAGGGCAGCCGGATTCACACGGTTGAAATATTCCTCAATCCCGATCCCATCCTTGTCTGCCACGTATATATCGTAAAGACGGTCATAGATATCATCGGCAAGCACAGAAGGACGCGTGGCACTCCATCCGAAGATGTTTCGAAATATCTCTCCAAACATCTGTGCCGTAGTCGCCCCTCCTTTCATACGGTTCTTGATATATTCGGGGTTTAGGATAGTGGCGCGTGTCTCGACGGCGACTGCCTCTTTTGTGTCTTGCATACGAGGTACCCAAGGATTGCGATAGTCTGCCATGACAGCGTCCGGCTCTTTGCCCCCCAAAGATTTTGCCGCCAGCGACAATGCTCCGGTGAATTCATAAACATGGTCGAGAGATATGGGACCCCACGTGTTGCTCTGGCGTGGCTGTACGATGACGTCTGTGCCGGCAACGGCAGACTTAAACAGGTCTTTATTCATTGTGCCCCAATTGCTGTCGTCGCCATATATGGCGCACATGTTGTTGAGAAAACCATCTACCAGTTGCTCGCGGTCATCCCATTCTCCGGAATTTTCAGTAAAATGAAGCATCCCGGTGCTATATCCGGAGTTGACCGGACCGAACACTCTCATTGTTGAAAGCTCACGTGCTCTTTTTGGCGACTCCCCCTTATCCAAAAGGGCTTTTTCCTGCTCGATAGTGCCTTCTGCCACGAAGTTTGGATATTTGTCATCCTTTGCCGAGGCGGCAAGAGTGACTGCATCGGTGAGCATTTTCAGGCGCGATGACGCTATGTCGCGCAGCTGTCCCGACACCTGCACAAGAATGTTGATTCTCGGGCGGCCCAATTCTTCGGAAGAGGTGAGCTTCAGGTCTATCACGCGCCCTTGCCCGTCGCGCACGGGCTCCACACCGAGCATTCTTAATGCCTGTGCTACGGTCGCACCCTGCGAGGAGATGAATTCTCCCGCCCAGAATGTAAAACTTATTTTCCGAGGATATTCACCATGTTTTTTGAGATAACTATCGAGAGTGTGTTCTGCGAGAACCACACCGTCGTTCCATGCTTTTTCTCCGGGAGTGACTTCTGCATTAATGCTGAACATGTTGCGTCCCATAGGGAGCACGTTGGTGTTTATTACAGGATCTCCGCCTGGTGCCGGGCACAGCGGAATGCCGTTCAGGGCCCCTACCATTGCGTCGATCTCGGCTCCTGCCGATTCTGTGAGAAGTTGGCGTATACGCAAGGCTTCTGCAGCATCGGCAGGCGCCGGGTTGCCTGATAATGCCGATTTGATGTCACGGGATGCTCCTGGATGATAATTGTGGGCGATTAATGCGAAGTCCTGAAGCGATTTTTGAGATATTTTCCCGGCGTGGAAATCATTCTTGGCACGGGAATATGCGAGTTTGTCGGCGGTTATTGCGAGAATACTTTCCGTCATATCGTCACCGGAGTAGGGTACTCCCATTACGTAGTATGCCCCTGTGATTTTTTCATTTGCAAGTTCCTCCAGGAAGGCATCGATTTTTTGCAATTCAAGGGTGGTATATCTCCCTTCCGGGATGGAATCAAGTCCGAGATCCTTGTGGAACCCTTGCGCGATGATTTCCCTCTTTAAGTCTTGGGAATTGGCGGAGGAATTCGAGATAGCCTCATGTATTTTCATCAGAAGGGATGCATATTTTTGCCGTAGCCCGCTTTTTGTGAAGGGTGGTGTAAGATGGGTAACAATCACGGCATGGGATCTTCTTTTGGCAATGATAGCCTCTCCTATGTTTCCAGTGGTATAGAAATAGAAATGCGGTCGGCCGCCGATCAAGACGTCTGCCCAGTCGGATTTTGAGAGGGCAGCGTTTTTACCGGGTGTGAATTCCAGGTTGCCGTGAGTACCGAAATGGATTATGGCATCGGCATCGAATTCATTCTGCATATAGAGGTAGGGAGCTATGTAGGAATGAGGAGGTGCTACGTCAGCACCATGCACGAGTTTGAAATCATCATCGCCGAGTGCGGGACGGGGCTGAGGGAAGAGGAGTATGTTGCCGAATCGGAGGGCTGCCATGCATATAGTGTCGCCACTCGCGAGAAGATTTCCCGGAGCCTTGCCATAACGCATTTCTACCTCGGCGTATTTTTCAGGACTTAGTGTTGTCTCTGCCCATTTTTCATAGAGTCTTTTATCTATACGGATGGGGTTACATTCTTCAATGAATCGTTTCTGAGCGGCAGGAGCATAGGATCCCATCACGCTCCCCTGTTCATTCAGCATCTTCCCGAATTCTTCCATTGAGGAGGGTAGTCCGCTGACGTCATATCCCTCTGCTGACAGACGCGACAGAAAATTATAGAGAGAAGGCACTACCTCCATACCCGAGGCAAGGAGTGCATCTTTCCCTGGCGACTTGAAATAGACTATGGCAATCCTTTTCTCTTTGTCTGGAATCACTTGTAGTCGCATGAATCTGTTGAACTGATCCATGAAAGCATCCACACGTTCCCGCTGAGGAGTGAAGAGGATGTATCCTTCTGGATCCGGATCTTGTGTCGCAATGCATAAAGGCGACATCCCTCCGTCGATTTCAGGCACGACGATTCTGGCATTGAGAGTACCCCCTTCCAACGGTTTTCTGATATCTAGCCATTCCGACTGTGTCTGGGTAAGAGGGAAAGGCATGAAAAGAGGTATCTTGTGGGCATAGACCCAATTCAAAAGAGAGTCATTGCCGAGGCGCCCCATCGGGAAATAGACAATGGCATCAGGGTTAACCTCCTTTATCATTGCGCTGCGTTTCTCTCCGGTAGCTGTGATGGGATAGACATTATATCCGGATTGTGTGAGGCGCGTGACGATTGTATCGACGTGGGCACGGTTGCTTTCCACCGGAAAGCTCACTCCTGAGATGAAAGCCACGTCGCGCCCATCTTGGTGATATAGACCTTTGTCCTTGAGATATTGCGTCAGGGCGTGAGCATCCTTGAAATATTTCCCCGGCTCGAGATGATAGAATAATTCGGATGGTATATTTACGGGAAGATCATAGTCTTGGTCTCCGAGTCGGCGTGGAGTTGAAAGATGACGCACGTATCGGAGAAGATTGCGGTAGTTGGGTCGGCATGGGTTTGCGAAATAAGTCTGCAATGTGGCAGACTGTATGGAATCGAGATTGTGGTTTACGACAAAATTGAAGTTACGTAGTGAGTTGGTGAATACAGGCACTCCATTGTGTGCCGCCTTCTCAAGGTCAGCCATCTGTATGGAGTCAAGATAAAGCCCGCGACCGTACATGAGGACGGCATCATATTTGCTGAAATCGCGGGCTTCTTCCATTGTCGTGCATGTCACGGAAATCAGACGGCTGTCGTTGTTCAGTATAATCTCCGCCTTTTGAGCAGGAAGAGGATTGACCACCAATATTTTGGTGGGTCTCAGTAGGGAATGCCAGACCATAAGGATCGCTATGAGTGCCATAGCAATTCCGATGCATGTCAATACAGTCTTCTTGATACGTGACATAGTTTTCTTGTTGGTTATAAATTCTCTTTCAGATAGGATGCTTTTTGTGCAGAGATATCGGTGACGGCAGTCTCGATTGCCTGACGGATATGGTCAATGTATATGTTTTGTATTTCAGGAATCTCTCCGAGACCTTCAATTACGGAAGAGACGTTGAATCCATCCTTACCGAGCATCTCTTTCCATTCTCCATCGATATCATTACGTGCATGGTCTCCGGCGACAAACATGAAAGGGATGAGTGTGACATTTTTCACGCGTCCGTTCTTCAGACGTTGGAGAGTCGTCATATACGTCGGATAACCCTCTACTGTCGCGACATGGAAGGATGGTGCCCCACCTGACGTAAACATATAGTCCATCTGAGAGTATATGGAAGTGGCGGGAGTTGAAGTGCCATGTCCGATCAGCACGACAGCGTTGTTCTTGCCGATATATTTGGCGTAGCGTGCAGAGAGAATCTTGACCACATTCTCACAGTCATCAACAGAGTATAGTAAAGGATTCCCTACCCGAATATCGGAGAAGAATGGGGTCATGAGAGATGCCTCCTTACGGAGAGTCTCCACCTCTATGCCACAAATAATGTTTGTCGGTTGCACCACGACGTGAGTGTATCCGTCGGCTGCCAGACGTAAGAGGGCTTCCGTCGGTGTTGATTTGTGCATGCCTCGTTTGGAGAGCCTCTTTATTATTATGCGTGAGGTGTAGGCTTCTGCAACTTTCACTCCCGGAAACGTGTCCTTTACCATTGTATTTATGGCATCAATAGTGGCAGCACGCGTATCGTCGAATGTAGTGCCGAAATGCACCATAAGTATAGCTGTCTTATCTTTGGGCATATCTTTTAAATCCTGTGCCTTCATAACAATGAAGGCTACGAATATCAGAAGAAAAGTAATTGTTCGTCTCATGTCGTCGGTTTTTAGGACCGGTCGTCGTGTTCATCTGTCACCGACGACCGGTCCGGATTAAATAAAATGTAGGTATTCTGTATTATTTCACGTTTTCCACTACACGGATCTGCTCGAAATAATAACCTGACGCCATTGTTGCTCCGAGCGATGTCGAGTTTGTCTTGACATCATAGATATAGATTTGAGGTTTCTGATTCTCTGCATCTACTCCGATATATGCCTTGTGGTTGACGTATGCCATACGCGAGGAGAATCGTCCGCTGCTGTAGGGTAGGGCGGCACCGTTGTATGTGATTGGGGTGCTCGTTTTCGTCACTACGTCGATGACTGTATAGTAATGGCTGAACGAATCTATGCCGGTTCCCGCTTTGTCGTCGCGTGCGTATGCAAGTGCCTTATTGTCTCCAATATAAAGAATGGAGACAAGTTTCCCACCTGCTGTGAACCCATCATAATTCTTATCAAATGAGGTTAAGCCTGCCGGAATCTTGAGGAGGTGGCTTATCTCATTGCCGTCGGCATCATCGCTCACGCATGCGATATATAGATTGTTGTTGCCGTCAATGAAGGTGGTGGTCTGAAGGAGTTCGCCGTAGGCAGTGCCCACCATCTCGCAGTCAAGGAAGCAAGGTGTGTCGCTTTCGACTGCCATTGTAGCCGGGTCTATGACGGCAGTCATCATAGGCGTGACACGTTTTCCGCGTTTCCCACCCGTCTTAGCATAATAGAAATAGAATAGCTTATTGTCTGACTGACGGTAGGTGAGTATTCCGGAAGTGGTGTAGATTTCGCCACCTTCCGGCATTTTCACATCGAGAGTGCCTTCCGAGATGATCGACATATCGTCGGAATTCAGTTTTGTCCAGATAATCTTGTTTGCGTCGCCGTTGGCTGCCATGATGATGAGAGTGTTGTCAGAGATCCATGCATGGGTGTATTTGCGTGTATCGTAGGTGTTGTCCTTAAATCGACGCTCCTTTACCACCTCAATCTTATTGTCGGTGATGGTGTATTTTGCGAAACGGTCGCCGGAAACGGGCACCTGATAGTAATACCCACCCTTCAGGATAGTTTCCAAGGAGAGGATTGAATTGACCTCTGTGCCCACACCCTTGAAAGTGATTTCCGGTTGGTCGGCATCAAGCGAGTTGAGGCTGCGCACTAGAGTCTGTACATCCCTTCCCATTCCCCCATGACGGTCAAGAGCAACCCAGAGATCGAAGTGATAGTCCTGGATGATTGTTGGGTCATCTGGGATTTCGGGTTTGTCATCGTCTGAACATGCTGTCGGCAGGATGCACATGAAAAGTGCAAACAGCTGAAGGATACTGAATTTGAATTTCTTCATAAGTGATTGATATTTATTGGTTGGTGAATAATCAATGTACTTTCTGCTCCCACTTCGGTAACATTTGGAGAAGAGGCTGAGGAGAGATTGAAGTTCATTTTAGGAAAATACGGAATTTTGCAGCAAAACTGCGTCCCGGTTTCTGAAGCATATAGTTGTCATACGCAAGGCGGTCAAACAGATTATTACATTCCAGCGAGATGTTGAATCGGTCTGCTTGCCAGGAGTAAGATAATGAGAGGTCGGTGATATTCTGTGTTGGGATACGGGCTTTAGTGGAGATGGCTCCGAATGCTTCCCAATTCAGGAAGTACCAATGGATGTATTGGTGAGCGACTCCGACATTCAGTTGGTCAGTTTTGGATATAATGTTGTGGAATGAGTAGGTGGTTTCCATATTCCCAAACATCCAGGGGCGGTTGGGAACGCGGTTCTTGTAGGTGGCGGAAGGATTGCCGTCGGTCTTATATTTCTTAAGGTCGCGGGCATCGTTCCAGCTCCCGTTTATGGAAATCTTCAGACGGTCTTCCCAGAAATATGACACGTCGAAATCGAATCCTTTGATATGTATTGCAGGCTCGTTGACGTATTGCATCATCCCTTCACGCTCGGAGACAGTGGCACGTATGAAGTTCTGTACGTGACGTATGAAGCCATTCGCCTCGTAGGTAAGATGATTGGCATCTCCAAAAAAACATGACCCGAAGATGCCTGCATTATAGTTGTTGCTTTGTTCTGGTTTCAGCGCGAGGTTGGCGTAGACAGTGGTTCCGTTTCCAAGAAGTTCCCTGGAGAGAGGGAGCCTGACACTATGTTCGTATGAAGCCTTCACAGCAAAGGGTTCGCACAAGGCATATCGGCTCCCGATGCCGGCTCCCATATAGTTCTTGGTTGCGTTGGTGTCTATCTTATCCGAACCTGTGATTGTGAAATCATTGGTCTGTCTTATGTGGAGCGTGTTGATATAGTCTTTCACAAAGTAGGATGTCTGCCACTTTTGGTCAAAGAAGGACTGTGAATATGTGAGCGACAATATGTGTTTTGTCACAACATCATTTGTGGGTTCAAACAACTTGTCAACCTTGTCATGCCTATCATTTCCCCTTCTGTTGAACATATAGTTGAATGCAAAGGAGTTATGCTCATTGAGTTCATAGTCAATTCCGGCATTGATCATGGTCAAGGGGCGATTATATACCCTTATTGTCCGCGCATGGTTTGTCATCTCGTTGCCTGACGATGGGAGCCATGAACCGTCCCAGGAATATTTGCGGTATGCCGTGTCGACAGTCTCGCTATGATCAAGGGTGTGGGATATGTTGATTCGGGAGGCGATATCACCCCATCGTTTTGAGTATATGGCAGAGAAAGCCAGTGAGTGGGAATGACGTTCCGCCTTACCATACACTTTGTTCTGCATGGCTCCTGTCTGGATCTCTTTGTCGACAGCGTTGTAGGATACCCCTAAGAAGAACATGTCGGCCCATCCGACATTATTTACGCCCGCTTCAAGTTGTCCGAATATGGAGAGATAGTCGTCGTGGAAACGCCGGCGGTCAGTGAGTATGTACCGTTCTTCATCCTCGTCCCATATCTCCACCCCTTTCATCTTGTAGTCGTTTTTGGAGTAGTTGACCCCTACTGTGGGGCGTAGTGCAATTGCAGTGCGGGGTATGAACCATTGTCCTGTCAGATCGGCGGTATGCGTATGAAAAGATCCGATGCCATAGGATGCATCCAGGAAATTCTGACGTTTTTTCTTGGTTATGATGTTGACGGCTCCACCCAATGCGTCGGCACCAAGGTGAGAGGGGACCACGCCTTTATAAAGCTCCACACGTTCGACTATATTCAGGGGGATATTTTCCAGCGATACCCCGGAACCTTTTGACTCCAGGGGCACTCCGTCAATAAAATAGCGTATGGAATTGCCCGACATGCCGTTTATGGTCAGGTCAAAGTCAGAGCCGACTCCCCCTTCACGGCGCACTTTCACTCCGGCTGTGCGATTGACAAGATCGTTGATGGTGACCATCCTGTTTATGTCGGGGGCTATTTCCAGGGCATTTACTGCAAACACCCCCTCTTCAAGTTTTCGGGCAGCAGATTTTCCAAAGACTTTCACCTCATTGAGATCAACAGATTGTCGATCTTTAATGGAGTCATTGCCATGGACAGTGGATTGCGCCAGTGCCGGCAGTTGGCTGACGAGAATTGTGGATAGGAATAAAAGAGATTTCATTCCGGTAGTCTGCTTGCTCATTGACTGAAAGATTTGTAGGCATTATCACGCAGCAGACCGTAAAAGCACTCCTCTATGCCGGGGATGACATGGAAAAAGTAAAAGCGCATTGACGTTTTGTGGTGATATAACCCGAAAACTACAAAACTATATGTTGTCCTGGCAGGTCTCCTGACTTATCCTGACTTCCCGGCGCCTTCCCATCGTTGACAGCGACAGTGGCATTATGCCGGGAGTTGTGGTAGGAATTACAGTAGCGGGTCTGTTCCGGATTTTCACCGGATTCCCTTTTCACGCATTGTGCGCACCAGAACGTGGCGCAAAGTTACAACTAAAATCTAAAATCACAAAATTCACAACCGTTTTTTTGAAGCCGGTCGTGAGGGTGGGGTTGGGATAATCCTATGGTTTCCCAATTTCCCTGGCTTCGCGGAATAGAATGGGATCGACATGGCAATATCCGTCAGGATTCTTATACAGATAGTCCTGATGATACTCTTCGGCAGGATAGAAATTGATAAGTGGTGAATGTTCCACAGCAATCGGTTTGTCATAATGGGTCTGTAGGGCGGCTATTTGGGATTCTATTACCGCAGAGTCTGCTGAGTCGGTATAGTATATTCCGGTGCGGTATTGCGTGCCTATATCCCCTCCCTGTCTGTTGATGCTCAGAGGATCAATACTTCTGAAATATAGCGACAGTAAAGAGGAGAGCGACACTTTTTGATCATTGTATACCACCATGACGGTCTCAGCAGCATTGGTGATGCCTGTGCATACAAGTTTATATGACGGATTCTCCACAATGGAGTTGGCGTAACCGGCGGTAGCAGAGACTACGCCCGGCACTAAAGAAAACAGGTGGGCGGTTCCCCAGAAGCATCCTCCTGCAAGGTATATGGTCTTATTCATATTTTTAGTTTTAATAGAGTGGTGAATTTATTTTTGGAGATGCCGGATTCTAAATGAATAAGGGGGTAGCGGTCAGAGTAGCGTGTAGCCTCCTGTGAGCGGCGCGCCGTTGCCCCATTCACATTCAGTGGAGGTGGCATAGTTGAAATTGTATTTGGCGATGCCGAGGTCGATGAGGTTCTTGGGGTTGGAATCGTCCACGCGGGCGCAGAGCGCGTCGCCGGCGCTGTCATGGCGCAGGAATATGCGGGTGGGTCGCTTGTTGAGTGCGGAGGGGGCACATGCCACTGCCTCAAGCCCGACGGTCAGAAACGGGAATTTGCCAATCGCCTCAGTAAGATCTCCGGAGGGCTCGAAGAATTGCTCCGCGTCCATTCTCTTCAGATGAACCATCTTCGCCATTATCTTCGCCATGAATTTTGTCTTCTCTGCCGGATAACCGAGAAGCACAAGAAACAGCACCTTCTCTCCGGCGCGTAGCTGTACCTTCACCTTGCTTTCATTATAGGTGCCACCGACGAAACAGCTCCCCACGCCCAGCTCACAGGACTTTATCACCACCTGTTCCGCATAATAGCCCGCCCTTTCGAGCACGTCGGGAGTGGCGGTATCTACTACAGCTGCCATGTAGTTTCGGGGGTTGGTGAAGACTCCATAACTCTTGCTGAAGCCTGCCAATGGGTCGGGATCATTGGTGATCAACTGGAATTTCAGCCCCTGTTGATGGGTGTTGATCATCGTAATGCACGCCTTCAGCTTCTTGACGTGAGTATCCGAGAGAGCCTCCTCTCGGAAGGCCCTCACGGAGTGGCGTGACTGTAAGGTCTGTAATGGGGTCATCATTCGTTGTTTATACAGTTATTTATATCAGCTGAGTCATTATCGGCAGAGGATGATTCCTCCGGTTGCCTAAGTTCGAGACGCACCACATTCTCCACATGATGAGTGTGGGGGAACATATCGACAGGCTGCACTGCCGTGACCTTATATCTCGCATCAAGTAACGCAAGATCGCGTGCCTGCGTGGCGGGATTACAGCTCACGTAGACTATGACGGCAGGGGAGGCGTTGAGGATAACCTTCACCACATCCTCATGCATACCTGCACGCGGTGGGTCTACAATCATGACGTCAGGAACCCCATGACGGCGTACAAACTCATCCGTGAGTATATCCTTCATGTCGCCTGCATAGAAGAGGGTATTGTCAAGACCATTGACCGAGGCATTCAATTTGGCATCCTCGATCGCCTCCTCCACGTATTCAATACCGATGACCCGGCTTGCCTGGCGCGCCACGAAATTGGCGATTGTGCCGGTGCCGGTATAAAGGTCGTAGACCAAGGGTTTCTTCCCGTCATTATTCCCCTTCGGGTCAAGTCCGGCGAACTCCCTCGCCACTTTATAAAGCTCGTAGGCCTGGAGCGAATTGGTCTGATAGAAGGATTTCGCATTTATACGGAATCTGAGTCCCTCCATCTCCTCCTCTATATATTCCGGACCGCTGAATGCTATCACCTCCTGATCAGCTATCGAATCATTGAGTTTCCTGTTGACCACGTAGAGCAGTGACGTGATCTCCGGGAATCTCTCCTTTATAGCGGTCAGAATCTCGGCGATACGTTCGCGGTCGTCCTCTCCGAACGTCAGGCACACCATTATCTCCCCGGTGGAGGCGATACGGAGCATGAGCGTGCGGAGGAGTCCGTGGTTCTCCTTTATATTATAAAAGGAGTAGCCGTGGCTCTCGGCGAAGTCATATATGAAATTGCGTATCTCATCCCCCTTGGTATCCTGTAGATGGCAGTTGTCGATATGCAGCACCTTGTCGAAGGCTCCGGGGATATGGAATCCAAGGGCGTTGCTGCTGTCGGCGAACTCCTTCCCGGATCTTATATCCTCCCATGAACGCCATTTTTTGTTGGAGAATGTGTATTCCATCTTATTCCGGTAGCCCCAGATGTTGTCAGAGCCGAGGGTAGGGCGGATCTCCGGCAGATCCACTTTTGCAATCCTCTCAAGGGCATCCGCCACAATGCGATGCTTATGCCTGAGCTGCTCCTGATAAGGGATATGCTGCCATTTGCATCCTCCGCACGTGCCGAACGAAGGGCAACGTGGAGCCATGCGGATAGGGGATGGCTCCACAATGCGGGTGATGTGAGCCTCTGCATAACTGTGTTTCTTCTTGTCGATCTTCAGATCCACGATATCGCCCGGAGCGGCGTATGGGATAAACACTACGATGGGCGTCTCATCCGTCTCACGGAGCTTCACGCGGGCTATCGCCTTGCCCTCGGCAGCCACGCCGGAAACCTCCACTCCATGCAATTCGGGTAGTTCTTTTCTTTTTCTTGCCATTTTTGACACTATTTAATGATGCAAAATTAGTGAATTTCCCAAAGATTTTATAAATTTGCACATCGAAAATGATATACTTTGAAAATCTAAGTAGAAAAACCCAAAAACAGACACTTTAGACGATAGGGTTTACGAGCCGTTAACCCGCTGAAGTTTAATAAATAAAATATCTGTATTAATATATAATAATTATGGCAAAAGCTATTTATACGTTCGGCGATGGTAAGGCCGAAGGTAATGCCGGGATGAGAAATCTCCTTGGCGGCAAGGGCGCAAACCTTGCGGAAATGAACCTTTTGGGAATGCCCGTACCTCCGGGATTCACCATCACGACCGACGTCTGCACTGAGTACACTCAATATGGCCGCGATAAAGTTGTAGCCGACATCAAGAACGAAGTGGAGGAGGCTATCGCTCACGTGGAGACTCTTACCGGTAAGAAATTTGATGATTCTTCCAATCCGCTGCTCGTATCTGTACGTTCAGGTGCGCGTGCTTCCATGCCCGGTATGATGGACACTGTCCTCAACCTCGGTATGAACGACGCAACTGTTGCCACTATGGCTGAGAAGAGCGGCAACCCGCGTTTCGCTTGGGATAGCTACCGTCGTTTCGTGCAGATGTATGGCGACGTGGTGCTCGGCATGAAACCGAAGAGCAAGACTGACATCGATCCTTTCGAGGCTATCATGGATAAGGTGAAAGAGGAGAAGGGCGTGAAATTCGACAACGAGCTCGAGGTGGAAGACCTTAAGGAACTCGTAGTTCGTTTCAAGGCTGCCGTAAAAGATTATACAGGCAAGGATTTCCCCGAATCAGCTTGGGAACAGCTCTGGGGAGGTATCTGCGCCGTGTTTGACAGCTGGATGAACGAGCGTGCTATCCTTTACCGCCGTATGAACCAGATTCCGGAGGAGTGGGGCACAGCTGTTAACGTTCAGGCGATGGTATATGGCAACATGGGCGACAACTCCGCTACAGGCGTTGCTTTCAGCCGTGATGCCGCTACCGGTGAGAACATCTTCAACGGTGAGTACCTCATCAACGCTCAGGGCGAGGACGTGGTTGCCGGCGTGCGCACTCCGCAGCAGATCACAGTCGAGGGTTCTCGTCGTTGGGCTGCTCTCCAGGGGATCAGCGAAGAGGAACGTGCTTCAAAATATCCCTCTCTCGAAGAGTCAATGCCTGTATGTGCTGCCGAGCTTATCGCAATCGCCAACAAGCTCGAAGGCTACTACAAGGATATGCAGGATATGGAGTTCACTATCCAGGATGGCAAGCTCTGGATGCTCCAGACCCGTAACGGCAAGCGCACAGGTGCTGCTATGGTACGTATCGCAATGGAGCTTCTCCGCGAGGGCATGATCGACGAGAAAGAGGCTCTTCTCCGTATGGAGCCCCAGAAACTCGACGAGCTGCTTCACCCCGTATTCGACAAGTCAGACATCAAGAAGGCCAAAGTAATGGCTAAGGGTCTTCCCGCATCTCCGGGTGCAGCTGCCGGACAGATTGTATTCCAGGCAGATGATGCTGAGGCATGGGCTGAGAAGAAGAAGAAAGTGGTGCTTGTCCGTATCGAGACATCTCCCGAAGACCTTCGTGGTATGGCAGTGGCTCAGGGCATCCTCACAATGCGCGGCGGTATGACCAGCCACGCTGCTGTGGTAGCCCGTGGTATGGGTAAATGCTGCGTATCCGGTGCAGGTGAAATCAAAGTTGACTACAAGGCTAAGACCGTAGAGATGAATGGCAAAGTCTACAATGAAGGCGACTGGATCTCTCTCAACGGCTCTACAGGTGAGGTTTACGATGGTCAGGTGCCGACCCGCGATCCCGAACTTGACGGCGATTTCGGCGCAATCATGAACCTTGCAGCAAAATATACAAAGACTCTCGTTCGTACCAACGCCGATTCTCCGCGTGATGCAAAACAGGCACGTCACTTCGGTGCTCAGGGTATCGGTCTCTGCCGCACGGAGCACATGTTCTTCGAAGGCGACCGTATCAAGGCAGTACGCGAGATGATCCTTGCTTCCGACGTTGAAGGACGTCGTGCAGCCCTTGCAAAACTTCTCCCGATGCAGCGTGGCGACTTCGAGGGTATCTTCGAGGCAATGGACGGCTACGGAGTGACTATCCGTCTTCTCGATCCCCCGTTGCATGAGTTCGTACCTCATCAGACTGCAACTCAGAAAGAACTTGCCAACGAGATGGGCATCTCCCTTGAGGAGGTGAAGGCAAAAGTTGATGCTCTTGAGGAGTTCAACCCGATGCTCGGTCACCGTGGCTGCCGTCTTGGCATCACTTATCCCGAGATCACCGAGATGCAGACCCGTGCTATCCTTGAGGCAGCCCTCAACTGCAAGGCACGTGGCATCAAGGTAGAGCCGGAAATCATGGTTCCGCTTGTAGGCGTTCTCAAAGAGCTTCAGAACCAGGCAGACGTGATCAACACTACAGCTGCAAAGGTATTTGAAGAGAGAGGTGAATCGATCCACTACAAGGTAGGCACAATGATCGAGGTTCCGCGTGCAGCTCTCACCGCCAACAAGATCGCTGAGGTAGCCGACTTCTTCTCATTCGGTACAAACGACCTCACCCAGATGACCTTCGGTTACTCACGCGACGACGCACCCAAATTCCTCAAGTTCTACAAAGAGAATGGCATCGTGAAAGTCGATCCGTTCGAGGTGCTTGACCAGGAGGGTGTAGGTCAGCTCGTGAAGATGGGTGTAGAGAAAGGCCGCTCCACAAATCCCGACCTCAAGGTAGGTATCTGCGGCGAGCACGGTGGCGAGCCCTCAAGCGTGAAGTTCTGCGCCAAACTCGGCATGAACTACGTCAGCTGCTCACCCTTCCGCGTGCCCATCGCCCGCGTAGCCGCCGCCCAGGCCAGCCTCGAATAAAAAGACGTAACTTAACGTAATCCTACAGTTAGGCTGTAACCTACCGATAAAAAGGTAGGTTACAGCCTAATGTATTCTTAGGGGGTTCGTAAGGTCCGACATAGTTTGTTTGTACTTTCGTGCTGAAATGTGTACAAAAAGTGTGTAACAATTTCCGGGGGTGTGTACAGCGTGTGTACTGACTGGTGTACTGGTCTAAATATCGGTGATTGGGTAAGATACGAAATACAACTGAAAAATCAATAAAAAAATATTGGAACACAAAAGACAAAGTAAGAACCAATGGCAAATTTCAAGGCAGTAGTGCGCAGTGAGCGCAAGGACGGATTCCTGCAAGTCTATATCCGGGTCACCCATCATCGGGCGCACGGATATATCAAGACGGAAAAGATGATCACGAAGAGAGACCTTACCAAGACCAGGGAGATAAAAGACCCTTATGTGCTGACATGGGCGAACGAGCGCATACTGGAGTACAACGAGCGGTTGAACCGCAAGGACATCAGCAAGTGGAGCGTGTCGGACGTGGTGGAGTTCCTTAAATCGGGCGATGATGATTTGTCGTTCAGCGAGTATGCGCGACTGCATATAGACCGGTTGATTGACAAAGGACAGATGAGGACGGCACAGAATTACCGACAGGCTGTCGGACATATGGAGCGTTACTATGGCACTAACAAAATCATGTTCTCGCAGTTGACATCGGCTCAACTGAACAGGTGGATTAAGTCGTTGGAGCAGACCCACCGGGCGAAGGAGATGTATCCTGTCTGCATCCGTCAGATATTCAAGGCTGCCGTCAATGAGTACAACGATTACGAGAAGGGAGTCCTGCGGATCAAGTCCAACCCATGGGGAAAGGTGCAGATACCTCAGAGCGACCGCACGACCAAAAGGGCAATCTCACCCGAGGAGTGCAGGATCTTCTTCAATGCTCCATTGCCTAAGACGAAACTTTTGTCTCCCCTGCCCGAACTGGGCCGCGATGTGGCGAAGATGGTGCTTTGCCTTGCAGGGATGAACACGATTGACATATACAACCTGCAAAAAGATGACTACCGCAACGGCTGTCTATGCTACAAGCGAGCCAAGACAAAGAAATTCCGTGCGGATGACGCTTACTTTGAAATCCGGGTCGAGCCTATCATGCAGGAGTTGATTGAGAAATACAGGGCGAAGAAGAAGAATGACCCCTACCTGCTGAATTTCCACGAGCGTTTCTCAACTCCTGATTCTTTCAACGCTAATGTGAACAACGGCATCAAGCAGATGTGCGAGAGTCTGGGCATACCCAAGAAAGACTGGTATTGCGTCTATACGTTCCGGCATACATGGGGAACTGTCGCGCAGAACGATTGCGGAGCGTCTATCTCCGAAGTGGCGTTCGGCATGAACCACAGCCACGGACATAACATCACGCGAGGTTACATCAAGATTGACTTTACTCCTGCATGGGAACTGAATGCCAAGGTCATTGATTTTATCTTCTTCAGCACCGCCAAGAGCAAGCAGGGAACAGCCAAGGGAGTTGAGGAGCCGCAGGGCAAGATGTTCCGGCTCTCGCCTAAACGCATGGTCTATGCTCGTGCCTACTTCCGTGGGGAGATACTGGCAGAGGTCAGCGACATCGGTTTCGGGACCGTTGATGAGGTCATAGACCGACTGACACCGCAACTGCCTCCGACAATCCCCGAGGGGTGTGCCGTGCAGTTCCGTATCAAGGACGTGGACGCGGAGCGTGAAGCCGTGTATGAGCGCACCAAGGGGAAAGGCTTTTGAGCGCGGCCCCGGCTTTCCTAAAAATCTTTTTCGCCCGACTCTGTTTTGACACGGAGCCGGGCGTTCTTTTTCTCCTTTTCTTTTTCGCGCAACTTTTTCTTTTCCTCTTTTTGCTTATGCGCGTCAGCCTTTTTCAAAGAAAAAATTCTTTTCAAAAAAATTTTAAATCGTCGGCGTCGGAGCGAAGCGAAATGCCGTCATTCCTTATCTACATCCATAGAAAAATATTGGTATATTTTTCTTCCTCCTCCATAGTATATACTCGACTTAGTATATACTTCCTATTCCGTAATCCATATAGGAATTCCATAAAGGATATTCCCACGCGCGCGCGTGAAGGTTTCTATTCGGTACATTGTTGGTTGTGAAATCGGAGGTGTCGGAAGAAACCATAGGTTGCAACTTGGTTCGGTTTTGGTTATGCTTTGGTTTTATTTTGGTTTGTGTTTGGTTTCTATTCGGTACATTGTTGGTTGTGAAATCGGAGGTGTCGGAAGAAAGGCAGAGCGAACGATCCTCGCGGACGGTTCGCTCTTGGTTTAATCATGAAGAAAAAACTTAAGTTGTCATTATCATTGTCGGTTTAGTGTCGGTTGATGTTCGGTTCGGAGAGGGCTGCAGCGTCTAAAAGTAGACAAAATAGATGAGCCGGGCGCGGTCAATCATCGTCCTCCTCATCATCATCGTTTTCTCCGCAGAGTTCGCGCAACCGGTCCTCAATAGTGATGTTAGAGCCGTGTACGTCCATATCTACCTCAACAGCCTTCATCTTCGGAGTATGATACTCCATCAGACGCAACTCGGCATTGACACGTTCGGCAGGACTCAACGCCATCATGTCGGCATCCAAATCGGACATGACGAGAGGTTGCCCGGTAGCAGGGTCAGTGAGCGGAATGAGGTCAATGACGTTATATACGCTCCCCTCCTCGTCCTGCACGAGACGTTTGCGCTGTATTTGACGCGCTCCACCAGTTATCGGGTCAGTCTGAACCCTATCCTCAAAGTATTTAAGGCTATGAGCGCGAATCAACCCTTTCAAGGGATTGTCTTTGTTGGGAGTGCCTTTTTGTCGGCCTCCAGTTTTCTTGCCTTTTGCCATGATACAAAACTTAAAAGTCCGGGACAAAGATACGTCAGTATCTTCGCACACTAATAATAACTTTTGAAACACGACTATCATGATAGGAAGTTTAATAGGCGCAGGTCTGAGTGCTGTCGGCAGTATTTTCGGGGGCATTTCAGCCAGTAAGGCTATGAAGAAAGTCAAGAAGAATCTTGAATCGCAGAAGCAGGCTAATCAAGATTGGTATGACCGAAGATACAACGAGGACGCGACCCAACGTGCGGACGCTCAACGTATCCTCACCAAGACCGAGGAGATGATCAAGAACCGCAACAGGCAGGCCGCAGGGGCGCAAGCCGTCATGGGAGGCACTGAGGAGAGCGTGGCGGCCGCCAAGGCAGCCAACAATCAGGCACTCGCTGACGCTACCTCTCAGATAGCCGTCAATGCCGAAGCGCGTAAAGACCAGATAGAGCAGACCTATCAGCAGAAGGACGCGCAGTTGCAGGATGCACTGAACAATATGGAAATCAACAAAGCGCAGGCTATAAGCAGTGCCGTGCAGGGTGTGACGCAGGCAGGGGCAAGCATAGCAGGCGCATTCTAATACATCAACGCCATGACGATAGACGAGCAACCCCCAACCCCGGAGACTCCCGAAGTCGCAGGAGTTGTGACAACCACTGACCCTGCCGAGGAGCGAGCGCAAGCCGTGGCAGGGTCAGACCGACAAATCAAGACCATTGAGGACTGGATGAAGTCGGAAGAGAATAAACCCGAGACCGAGGAACAGCGCAAGAAGCGCGAGCGCAGGGAGAAGTCGGCAAAGATAATTTCCGCTGTCTCTGACGGACTGTCTGCCCTCGGCAACCTCTTCTTCACCACCCAGTATGCTCCCAACATGTACAACCACGAGAAGGGAAGCCAAATCAATGCCACGAATGACCGCATAGAACGTCTGAAAGCCGAAAGGGAGAAGAAACGCGATGAATACCTCAACTTTGCGCTGAAACTCGGAGACGTGGAGAATGAACGCGCACGGACTCTCCGCGACCTTGAAGCCAAGCAGGAGGCGCGGAAGTTGGCTCGAGAGAAAGCGGAGCGCGATGCAGAACAGCACAAGTGGCAGGCGGCTCTTCAGCCGGACATACAGCGTGAGCAGGCAGGAAAAGCCAACCGAGCCGAACAACAGGCTATCGCGGCCCAAGCGGAGGCGCAGTATGCACCGCAGTTGCAGGAAGCCAAACTGGAAACCGAGAGGGCAAGAGCAGGAGCGCAGAGAGCATCGGCCGCCAATTCCTATGCGTCTGCATCGGCTCATAACCGCTCCAACCCTAATGAGTTCTCGGCCTGGGATGAGAACGGCAATGAGCATAAGTTCCGCACCGAGGACGCGGCTATAGCCTATGCCAAGCAACACGGCACATACCAAGAGACCGAGGAGGAGGAAACAAGCACCACCAAGGGCAAGAGCGCAGGCAGAGCGACCGATACCACTACGACCAAGAAGAAGAAAACAGGTCACGCGGCCCGACCGCAGAAAAAGGAAAGTCCTACCGCAGGAGGCGGTGCAGGTAAGAAGAGTCCCACATCTTAACATCATCAGTAATCTATGGCACAAGATAAAGTCAAGGCCCTCTATGATACCTTTGTCAAGGAGGGTTACAATATGGAAAGTGAAGCGGAGTTCAGAAAGAACCTCGCTGATCCTGCTAAACGCAAGGCGGCTTACGAGGCATTGAAGAAAGACGGCTACGAGATGGAAGCCTACGATGCCTTTGAGACCAACATCGGCTACGGCAAGGCGCAAGCGACCTCAACACCTGCACCTACGGCTACCCCTGCACCCACACCGCAGTCAGACGTAAAGACTACACCTGCCCCGGCGGCTCCCAAACCTCAGTCAGCACCCATTCCTGCCCCTGCACCCAAAGCGACACAACCAACATGGAAACCATCGGAGCAGGACAAAATACGTATGTCGTGGGGACTCTTCAATATGCTCAACGATTTCAGACAGCAGTCGCAGGCTCGTATCGAGCAGGCGAGACGAGCCACCATGCCTATGACAACCGAGGGGCGCAGGAAACTCAAGGCAGGAAAGTTCCAAGCGCAGCTTGCAGGAACACCCACAAAGATGATGGGTCTGACCCCGAATGTGAGGACGGCAGAGACCGCGACCGCAGGAGAGGGTCAGGGAGCCGCTGAAACCTCTGCCAAGCCGATGGAGAGTGCGCAGTCTCCAGTACCCTACGGAGTGCGCTATGTCAACGGCAAGCCAGTCACCGAGTGGCTATTGCCGGACGGAACACTTACCACCGACCTTGTTGAGGCTGACAAGGCAGAGTATGGAGCGCGTACGGTCCGACTCCGCAACCAGTTCGTTGACCGCATGAAGCAGAACGGACTTGATCCATCGAAGCAGGAGGACGTGCAGAGGCAGAGTCAGATTGACGCTGAGACCGAGGAAGCCAAATTTATTGAGCGGACATCGGAGGATGCTAACAATGTTGTCGCGGAACTTTGGCAGGAAGCCGAGGATAAACACAAAGCCGACAAGAACGCCAATGCCGACCGAGAGTGGAGCAGATATGCGGCTATGGGTGGAGGACGCGAAATGCGTGTCGTTACCGCATCAGCCAACCGCCACGCAGACCAAGTGAGCCACATGACGAGGTTTGACCTTGAAAAGATGATGGAGACCACATGGGCGCGTGTAGGCAACCGCGTGACCGCTCAATGTTATAACCGACTCCGCACCCAGTATCCGCAGGCAACCGAGGAGGAATTGCAGAAGGCGGCCACCGATATGGCGCGAGGTCTGACCGACAATGCCGTATTCCAGTATGCAGTGAAGCAGAACACCCCGAAAAGCACACTGGAGTATTTCGGGCGCACTGTCGCTGACGCGAATGTCCTCAACTCCATCGGCAAAGGTCTCGCCCGGAGCCAAGCAGGAACATCGGGAGACCTCGCAGCCTATGAGCAGGCTATGGGAGAGTATGGCAAGAACCACCGAGTGGCTCAGATAGGAGGCACCGTTGTCGGCATGGCTATTGACCCAGTGACCTACATTTCGGGAGGAATGGGTTCACTCTTCGGCAAGGGCGCGATGTGGGCAGGAGGACGATTCTTAGCGAGCAGGGCCGCAGGAATGAGCGCACAGGCAGGCACACGGCTCTTCTCCTCTTCTCTTTCGGGGAGACTGCTTACCGGGGCGGCCGCAGGCGCAGGCAACTTCATGACCTTTGAGACGCTGAAAGAAGCCGAGAACCAATTCCTGCACGGAGGACACATCAACGAGCGTGGCGAGAACGAAGGCTATTCAGCGGAGGCTCTATTGAAGTCAGCAGGAAAAGGTCTTATCCTCGGAGGTGTGACAGGAACAATAACACCATACTTCGGCAATATAGCCGATAAGGCTGTCAAGGCAACCGAAAGCACGGCAGGCAAAGCAGGACTCCGCGCAACCGAACTGGGAGTGTCAACCATAGCGGAAGGCACGGTGTTTGCAATGCCCGAATGGTATGAGAACTCCAAGCGAGAGGACGGAGACCCCAACAAGCGCACTATTATGGATATTTGGACTGACAATATGGCGATGATGTTAGGCTTCAAGGTAAGCCACGGCATCAAGAGCGCACCGCGCGTCATTGCCAGCCTACGCCCTATCAAACCTGCTGACGGCAGACCGCTGACGCAGGCAGAGCGGAATCACAACCGCATGAACTTTGAGGAGCGTGTCCGCAAGAGCATGGACATGAGTCCGAACGACCTTTCCTTCTCCGATGACGAACGCGAGGAACTGCGCCGGGCAGGATATGGGGAACTTGCAGACATATTCAGCCGAGACCGCGAGCAGACAACCTCACAGCCTAACCCGGCTGACGGAGCGATTGAACTGCGCACCGAGAGAGCGGAAGCCGATGAGATCAGAAACGGCAATCCCGAATTTGACGGCTATTCCGATATGGAAAGGCTCATGCAGGACGGCAGGGTCAGCCAAGCTGCACGAGCCAAGGCTTATTATGTCCTAACCGGGCGAATGCTCCCGATGGGGACCGTAACAGGATGGACAAAGGATATAGCGGAGGACGGCAGGGTCACCATAAATGCCGTGACCGCAGACGGAGAGGTCGTGACGAGCCGGACATTCGCCAATGAAAAGGCGGCTGAGCAGGAGACCAACAACATCAGCCGTCAGGCAGAACTCAACTCAGTGGAGGTTGGCGAGAGATACCGCGAGGCTCTTGCCGATGAAATGCTACTGGAGGAATCCATAAGCCAAATATCGCCGGGCGCGGATATGGAGACCGTGAAACGCATATACCGCGCTGTCAAGGCAGGCAACAAGGACATGACCGAGGAGCAGGCGGCTTTGGCAGGATTCATTGACGAAGCCATAGAGCGCAACAGGGATATGGCAGACCGCCACCGCCCCGAGGCGATACGCGCTGAACTGCGAGAGGAATACGGCATTGAGGTGGACGATGCACTCCGCAAGACTCCCGACAAGCGCACTGCCAAGGAGAAGGAGATTGTGCAGACCTATCTTGAACGGCTCTTCCCCGGAGAAGCGAGGGAGCGAGCCGAAGAGCCTACGCCCGAACAGGAGGAGGCGCAGGGACTCTACGAGGAGGGGAAACTACTCTACGGACGATATGAGGAGGGAGACCCGAACGTGACGGCAGAGGTAGATGCAATCGTGATCCGTATGCAGGAAGCGAACCAAATCTTTGAGGACGCTTTCGGAGCGGAGAGCGAGTATTACCGCTTCCACCTCAATGAGAATCCGTGGGGCCTTATCAACGACCCTGCACTGACAGCCGGACAGCAGGATGCAGTCCTATACTACATAAACGCCAAGGCAGCTCTTGACGGAGTGATGGACGCTTCGCATGAGACGGCCGACCGCAAACGCGCGGAGGTGGAGCAGTCAGTTGCGAAACGAACCCACAAGGACACCGGGGCAATCACGCCTGCGACAATGAAAGTGAACGACCGACAGGTCTATATCGTAAAGGGAGACGTGGCGATGTATCCCGATGGAAGCGGAGTTGACGCGCACAACTCATCAGAGAGCATCGTTGTGATGGACGCTGAGAGCGGAGAATATGAGTTTACCTCTCCCGAGCAGATATTCAGTGTGGGCGAGAACATAGACCCGGAAGATGAAATGCGCACGGCACTTGAAGCGATCGAGCAGGAGCGCGATGCAATCTTCGGAGAGAATGGCGTACCACCTACCGAGGAGCCGGGGGAGACACCTGCACCGATGGACGGCAACAATGACCCTCAGAATATTCCTGCCGAAGGCAACATTGATGCAGAAAATATTCCGCAGACCGCAGACACCGAAGCCTACGACCGAGGATATGAACACGGTATTAAAGTTTCCACTATTCTACCCGATGACACTCTCAACGAAACAATAACTGAACTCCGAGAGAGAGAATTCCTTTCCGATGAATGGCGAGGTGTATTGGAAGCCTATGAGTATGAGCAACAGCGCAGGGCGATGGCGGCTGAGAGCGTTCCCGAAAATGCGGAAAGCGTTCCCAATATTGGCGAAAACACCGAAATTCCTACGGAAAATCGTGAATCATTCACGGAAAACGTTCCCAATTCCGCAATTCCTGTAGAAAACGGACAGGAGACGGCATTGTCGCGCATTCCGCTCCATGAGGAGACTGGAGAGCCGATGTTTGAAGCCGTTGAAAAGGAATTGGCCTGGGATGGACTTGTAGAGGCAGTTGGCAACGACAAGGATGCAGCCGACATAGCACTTGCCCAGATAGAGCAGGCGAACGCTGAACTTGAATCGCTGAAGAAGAAACCGCCAACGATGAAAGCACCCAAACTGAAAGGGTCTCCCATGGCCATGGCGAAAGCCAAGCAGGACGCGCAGGCGAAGTATGCCGAGGAACTTGCCGACTACAATCAACGACTTGCCGACACGCAGGCGAAGGCGAATGCATGGACTTCGATACTGGGAGTGCATAGAGACCGCACATCGGAACTTCGGAGACAGCAGGAAGAGGAACGCAGACAGCGTGACGCTGAACTGCACGATCAAGCCGTGGCTCAGTTTGAGGAGGAAATGCGTCTGAAAGCGGAGCGCGATGCAGAGCAGGCCGCCATAGGCACTCACGCAGTCAACCCGAAGATAAAGGAGAAATGGGACTCCGCCAACAAGGTAGAGGGGAATGCCGATGCAATCACCCTCCCCGACGGCTCAACCATCAGAGGACGCTATGTGCTGACCGAAGCAGGAGCCGCCTCAGCGAGCCATGACGTGAACAACGCCTACGAGCCGACCGAGGGGTTCCCGATTGATGCAAACGGACAGAGCGTGAACGACCGCGACTATCTACGCGACAAGGACGCACAGCGCATAGTGGAGCAGATAGCCGGGGCATACGACAACAGGGCATTGCAGACTCCAGTAATCGTCAGCAGGGACGGAGTGGTGCTTTCGGGCAACAACCGCACGATGAGCGGAGACTTGGCGGCCCGGCAGGGTACTGACAAGGCATATACTGACTACCTGCGCGAGTTCGGAGCGAAATACGGCTTTACGCCCGAGCAGGTCAACGGCATGGAGCATCCGCGACTTGTGTTCGTGCCGGACGAGGCACTACCCTATGACGCGACCACCTTCTCACGCTTCAACGCGCAGGAGATGAAGAGCCAAAGCAAGCCGGAGGCGGCAGTAAAACTGGGCAAGATAGTACCCGACAATGTATTCGGGGACATAGTGACCGACATTGCCAAGTATGACCGACTCTCGGACTATTACAGGAACGAAGAGGAAACCGCACACGCACTGGGCGCACTGATGCAGGCAGGAGTGATCAACGACAAGCAAATGCCCGAAATGCGGACAGGCACGGCACTTTCGGCCGCAGGCAAGGAACTAATCGAGAACACACTGATAGGAAAGGTCTTTCAGTCCTCTCCCGATGCAGTGCGTCAGATAATCTCCATGCCATCCATGAGGGAGACCATAGTAATGGGCCTTGGGGAGATAGCGAGCAACAGCACCCTCGGCAAGTGCGGCTATGACCTCAGCGCGGAACTTTCAGCCGCCGTTGACCTCGTGACGCGAGCCAAGAACGCGAGTCCCGATGTATATAAGGATGGAATGCCAGTATCGCCATTCGGCAGGATGCAGGGTCTATTCGATGACCAGTACGGAGACAGCCGGGTGACTGACGCGACCACCCTCCTGCTTGCCGACATACTGAACAGCGGAAAGCCGAGCGAGCTGCGCAAGGTACTCGCCATGTATAACAAGAGCGCAGGAGAGGCGGCCGCAGGCGCGGTTGACCTCTTCAACGAGAGCGGAAAGCCATATACCAAGGAAGAATTATTGACAACCATAAATGAAAGATTCAGAAATGCAACCCCAAAAGAACAGCAGGCACTCGTGGAGTCTGCCATTGCGGAGAACAAGCGGAGAGCCGAAGAGAAAGCCGCAGAAAGACAGCGTGGAGGAGACACGGCAGGTGAACAAACTCCGAATGCTGATGAACGCGGTGGAGAGCGTGGAGAGCCAACGGCAGACGAACCCTTAGAGTTAGAGCCACTTGGCAAAGACCGCAACGACACGAACGAGGACACCCCCGAAGAGGCTGCCCTTCGTTCGAGAATCGGCATAGGCGATGAGTGGGAAGAGGACAGCGCGATACCCGGCAAGCCTATCTACAAGCGCAAACTCTACATAGACGGCAAGCACGAGATAATCCAAACGGACGCTCCCGACAAGAACGGCTCATATATGGGGAGTCAGTTGACCTATGACGGCAGGGATTTCGGAGACCTCTGGGAGATAGCCGACTATATAGACGGCAAGACCACACCTGCAACCAGTGATGTGAACCTCAACCCTACCGAAGCGCAGAAAGAAGCAGGGAACTACAAGAAAGGACACGTCACCATTGAGGGTATGCGTATCTCTATTGAGAATCCCAAATACTCTATCCGAAGCGGCAAGGATGCAGACGGCACACCATGGGAAACGAGAATGACTATGGACTACGGCTATATCCGTGGCACACAGGGCAAGGACAAAGACCACATAGACATTTTCCTTTCAGATGTTGCGACTGAAAAGGATCATCTTGATGAATTCGGGATGAACAGCGTGTTTGTCATAGACCAGTACAACAAGGACGGCTCGTTTGACGAGCACAAGGTTGTGTACGGAGTGGTAGACTCATGGAACGCAAAGACCTCATATCTTGAAAACTATTCTTCCGACTGGGCAGAGGGGCGCAGGATAGAAGTCACTGAGGTGCCTATGGAGGACTTCAAGAAGTGGGCGTTTGACGGACGGAGGAAGATAAAGCCATTCGCGGAATATAAGGCTATCAAGGCACTTACCGAGGATGCAGACCAGACACGCACAAACGTGAATGCCGATGGAATGATAGTGGACGAGGACGGCAAGCCGCTGACCCTCTACCACGGCACACCCAATAAGGAAGTGACGAGCGTGTCACAACTTGAACCGGGCCACAAGCGTATGGGCGAGAAAGAGCCTGCAAGATATAACGGAGACGGAGTATCATTCACACCCGAAATGTCGGTAGCACAGGACTATGCAGAATTGTCGGGGCATGGAAAAGGGAGGATATTCCCTGCCAATATCCGGCTAAAGAATCCCTACTACACACTTGGGGTAGCGCATTTCACACCCGAAGAGGCGGCCGCATTCACAGCCGACATCAAAGCCAAAGGACACGACGGCATCATCAACTATGCGAGCAAGGCAATGCGCGAGTCAGGGGCATTGCCGAACGAGGTCATTGCTTTTGACAAATCCGCAATCGTACCTATCAAGGAAGAGAGCGAAGATGGCTGGGACTACACCATCACTCCTACGACCTACACCAACAAGAAGGGCAAGACGAGCGATGTATGGCTCGTGAAGTTTGACCGCGACCTCAGCAAGGAGCAAAAAGCGGCTCTTGACTCTTTCAGCCGTGAGCCACTGACGGAGGGGAAAAAGACCTCACGCGGATGGTATGACCGCAAGGAGGGTGGATATATGATGAGGAGCGAGGAAGCGGCCCGACAACTCGCAGAGATGATCGGGAACGAGGAGGCAGTGTCAGACGCACAGCCACTGACAGCCGATGAACTCCGCAAGGCTGTGGAAACACCAACTGATGATACCCCGGACTACAAGGCTGTGACGAATGCCGATGATTTCATGAAAGCCATACGCCACGACTGGGGAGAAACTCCAATGGTGCATCCTGTATCACACGGCACAATGCTCCAGTTTGCAGAGCGTTCAATCATCAACGGACGCAACCGCACAACACGTCAACTTGGCAACGCCAAACAACAATTTGCGGAGGTTGATTTATATCCTTCGGAAGAGAAGATGTTGAAAACAGCAGGCTTCTCCCGAAAGCAGACAGCATTGACGCTCATTGACGATGACGGCAAGTGTGTGTATGATATTGTATGGCATCCCAATCAAAACAAGGGAAGTCGTAACTGGGTAGGTGTGACAAAAACATTCTTCAGTCCCGAAAAGCCGAAGAAAGCACCTATAAACCGCGTCAGCCTTGAAGATGTAATGACCGACCTTTCAGAAAAGGGAGAGACCAAACTTAGCGACCATGCAGAGCCAGTCAAGAAAGAGCCGGAGACACAGCATGAGATTTCTGACGATGAGATGAACAGTCTCGCTGACGAGCTGCGCGACCTACTGGGTATCGGAGAGGACGAGGGAGACGGAAGCATCAGATTCCGTGACCCCGGCGAACTGACACCACAGGAGCGTCAGAAAATCCAGTCGGCAGGCATACGCCTGGCTATGGGCATGATAGAGCGCGGAGTAACCAAGTTTCCCGACCTCGCTACAAAGATGGTAGCGATGTTGGGCGATAAGATACGTCCGTGGCTCAAATCGTTCTACGAGGGCGCACGATGGACACCCGGCTATGACAAGTATGAGTTCACGCCATCGGAGGAGGTAGCGAAGTTTGACGTGCAGAACTTCGACAAGCCGACCTACGACCCTATCAAGGACGCAGAAATGCGAGTTGAGGAGCGCAAGGCTCAGACAGCGGCCGAACAGGCAGAGAAAGAACTTAAAGAAACCCGAAACCAACAACGCAAAGAAGATGACAAACAAAGAGAAGCAGATACAGAGGCTCTTGGAGAAAAAGCAGACACTGTTGCAGGCAAAGCAGAAAGTCTCGCAGAAACTTCAGAAGATGAAAGGGAACTCAACGAAGTCTCAGACGAAATAGACGAGACCATAGATGAGATCAACGACCAACTTGCCCTCCTCGGCTACTATGAGGCAGACCTTGACTCGCCGGAGCATGAGGTGTATGGACTTCGGAGGAGCGCGGAGAAGAAAGCGGTCAAGGACGCTGTGAAACTTACAAAGCAGTTGGTGGATGACCTCGGCATAGAGATAGAGAAGGTAGCAGGAAAGACCACGGAGCAGATGCAGAAGAGCAGAGGGAAGAACGACACGGCAGTGAGAGCCAACATCGCGCAGGTCGGAGGAGACATCACTGTTAACCTGCCATATCCCGATGGGCGCAACCTGCATATAAGCATAGGACTCTCCCCCACTCACGAGCGCGGAGTCGAGCCAAACCGAGGAGGAGGCGCATGGGAGGGAGACAACTACGAGGTGGACCGTATCATGTTCCGCTTCGGGGACAGCCATAACCATTTCCTTCCTACCGATGTGACCTACGGCAAGATGCTCGATGAAATTCAGAGGGCCGCAAAATGGGGACAGCCGAAAAAGCAGGAAGCACCAAAGGCAGAACCGCAGGAGGAAGCCTACCATGGCACCGTCACTCTAAAGGATGGACGCGAAGCCATAGTCATAGTTGCCAACCACACCGAGACTATGGGAGAGCCTGCGCGACTGACTGACTACATAGTCGGAGTGAAAGGAGAGCCGGGGACAATCAAAATATCCCCGGAAGAGATAGCCCATGCAGGCGCACCGACAGCCGATGACATTCCCTCCCATGCAAAGGAAGAGGAGAGCCACAACGGCTACAATCGTGGCGATGAAGTCATGTGGGACCGTTACGGCAACGGCAAGTGGGAGAAAGTCAAGATTGAGGATTTTGACGCGGACGGCAGTCCAATCTTTGAATCCGTGAAAGGGATAATGAGCGAGAAAGGAGACTGGAGCCGGGTGAAGCCTGCTGACGGAGTGTTCGGAGAGGCACAGCGCGTAGCGACCAAGGCGCAGGAGGATAAGAAGAAGGCGGCTGAAGCCGCCCCCAGTAAGAAAGAAGAAGAACCCTATTCACCCGGAGACAAACCTGCTGACGCGGATCAAGGAGGAGAGCAACCTACTCCTTCGGCTTCCGCCTCGGCACAATCTGATGCGACTGAGAAAGCCATAGAGGTACTTAGCGGAGGGAAGAAGAAGCCTGCCAAGAAGAAGAAGAAAGAAATAAAACCCGAACAGCCAGTCGGAGACCTCTTCGGAGGGTTGTTTGATTATGAACCCGAAACACCAAAGGAAAATGAAAAACGAAATGGTAATAAGCCGAGTCAAGAATTGGCTGGAGGCGAACGCGCACACGCCGTGGGCGAAGATGAGACTGGAACTGATGGAAGAGTACCGACCGCAGGAACTGAACCGACTGGTAAAGGAGGGGCAACTGATGAAAAAGGCGCAGGAGTGGAGCGAGGAACTGACGGAGCAACACATGGAACTGATGAGGACAGGGGACTACAACAGTCCGCAGGAGATCGGGGACGAGATGAGAGCGATGCTAATAGCGGAAGCGCAGGAAACGGAGTTGAGCGTGGAGGAACTACTGGACAAGGCACTGAACCAAAACGTGAGACTAACGGAGGAGGAGAAGGAGTATCTGAGGGAGAATCTAACCCCGGCACTGGCAAGGGAGGTAAATCTGCTTCCGTAAATACGAAACTACCTAAGCCGGAAAGGAAATACACGCGGAATTTCCGTTATGGAGAAGAGGGTAACGAGGCTGACACATACACCCCTGCACAACGACTGGAGGCGAATGTCAAGGCCATAGAGACCCTTGCGGACGTGCTTTTCAGTGGTAAACCTGCCACCGATGAGCAGAAAGCCATCATATCCCGATTCAGAGGATGGGGGCAGGTGGATTTGGGAAAATACTACGACATCGACCATATCCTGCGCAACACCTACAGCAGTAATCCTCTCAACAGGCTCGCCAAAGCAATTCAGAAACTTGATCCGCAGGGAGAAAAGAAACTCTTCAATGCCATCAAGACCGCTTCGCTATCGTCCTACTATACACCTACGGAGATAGCGAAAGCGATGAACGTATTCCTAAGCCAAGCAGGTTTCAAAGGAGGTCAACTGCTTGACCCATCAATGGGCAACGGAGTCTTTGAAGGAACGCTAAGGCAGAATATACAGGAGCGAACAGCGATAACAGGCGTAGAACTTGACTGGCTGAGCGGTCAGTTAAGCCGTGTTTTGTATCCTGATGCAAATGTAATCATCGGAGGCTTTGAGAAATCGGGACTCACTCCGGGCAGTTTTGACGTAGTGACAAGCAATGTGCCATTCGGAAGCATTGAGGTGAATGACCCGACATGGCAGTCAGACTCCACTCCGCTCAAAAGGTCAGCGCAGAAACGCATCCACAACTACTATGCCGTGAAGATGCTTGAACTGACACGCCCCGGAGGTCTCGTCTCAATGATGACCTCAAATGCAGTCATGGACTCGCCAAGCAATCAGAATATTCGCGCACATATCGCAGAGCAAGGAGAGATCATAGGAGCAATCCGACTCCCCGACAATACATTCCAAGGTACTGGAGCGACCGCAGACATCATCTTCATTCGCAAGTGGAGAGACGCAGAGGACCGGAGAAAGACCCGAGAGGAGGGAGACTATGTAGAAAGGATAGAGACACCTTTCCTATCACAGCACGAAACCACCGCACCCAACAAAGTGACCGGGCAACCATCAAAAGTACGCTATAACGGACTCTATGCAAGAATGCCCGAATTGATGATAGGAGAAGTGAGAGCAGGCAACCAGTATTCGCAGGAAGGCTTCGGTCTTACGAGCGACCTTTCGACATCTGACATTGCGACAGAAGTTTTGCGCAGGATAGTCGCACTTGTAGGCAACAGGAAGGGAAGTCTATACAATCCAACACGCACTACACGCGAAGCACAGCAGGCAGTAAGAGAAGCCTACAAAGGAAATGGAGACTGGGTCAGCAATGGCAACCTTGTAATCCAAGACGGCAAGGTCGGAGTTCTTAACTCTAAGACCAACGAATACGGAGAGGTCACACGCGAATTTGAGGGAACGCTGAAGCATGACAAGATGATAGACCGCGTCACTTCAATGATTGACGTGCGCACAGCCATGAAGAAACTGATCGCCGGGCAGATAGAGGGAGAAAGTGATGCATCGCTTTCTAAGTTGCGAAATGAGTTGCAGAAAGCCTACGATACATTTACGGCAAAGTACGGCAGGCTACAAGACTCCAAGAACACCTTTATTCTTGACGATATAGACGGCTACACATTGCAGGCTCTTGAAAAGTGGAAGAGCGGCAAGTTTATAGGCCTATCCGACATCTTCACAAAAAACACCATCAAACCAGCCTTACGACTTGACTCTGCCAAGACACCGCAGGAGGCAATAACCACTTCGCTTGCGGAGTACGGCTATGTGCGCCCGGACTATATGGAAAAAACCATTGGAGAGGACTGGGCAGACAAATGCGCGGATTTCGTCTTTCAGAAACCCAATAGTGTTGATGATTTCGTAACGCGCGATGAATACCTTAGTGGAGACGTGGTAAGCAAACTCGCAGAAGCCAAGGAAGCCGCTAAGCAAGACCCTCGCTATGAACGAAACGTGAAAGCACTGGAGGAAGTGCAACCTGTCAGAATCCCATTTGACGATATAGCAATTCACCTCGGTGCGCGATGGATTCCAGAGAATGTATTGAACGACTTCGTTAAGGAAATCTTCGGACTACACGCTACCGCGAGAAATAGACGCTATGACCACAAACTGGGCAAAATGGTCGAAGAGTTAAAGAGTGGAGTGCGCTATGTACCCGAAATAGATTCTTTTGAGATCAACATAGAAAAGAAAGAACTCGGAGGACAGGCACAGGACTGGGAAACACCGCGCAGGAGCGCAAAGGAGATACTCCAAGCCGCTCTTGAAGATAAGACTATAGTTGTCAGAAACAAGGACAAAGAAGAGAGCGTGGATGAAGAGCAGACGGAACTTGCCAATCAGAAGGTAGCCGACATGCGCGAACGCTTTGAGCAGTGGCTGCCATCTGACCCGGAAAGAGTCAATGAACTGGAGCAGGCATACAATGATAGGTTCAATCGCATTGTCATTCGCAAGTTTGACGGCTCACATCTTGTAGTCCCCGGCCTCATGGGAATGGAACTTAGACCGCATCAGAAAGATGCCGTATGGATGCTCATCAACAATCGTGGAGGTATCGTTGACCACATTGTAGGTGCAGGCAAAACACTTGTTATGCAGTCAGCCATCATGGAAATGCGAAGAATGGGTATAGCCAAGAAGCCTATGATTGTGGCGTTAAAGTCAACCGTTTCGCAGATTGCGCGTGAATTTAAGGAAGCATTCCCATCGGCACGTGTACTTGCACCTAACGACAGTGACTTCCAAAAGGAGAACCGCAAGAAATTCATAGCAAATATCTCACTGAACGACTATGACTGCGTGATACTGAGCCATGAGCAATACTGCATGCTTCCTCACACCGAAGAAGCAGAGCGAGCCGTGGTAAATGAGCAACTATGGCAACTGGACAACATCATCGAGTATCTTTACGGAACTGGGGACACGAGCCAAATGACCAAGAGGCAGATCAAGGCTCTTGAAACCCGGCGCAAGAACCTCCAAGCGAGATTGGAGAAAAGACTTGACAGGAATGTGGACCGTGAATTCTGCTTCGAGAACCTCGGAGTGGACTATCTCTTTGTGGACGAATGCCACCAGTTCAAATCTCTTCCATACGTCACGAGTTATCAGAACATCGCAGGACTGAGCGGAGCAGATGGAAGCAATCGTGCAGTTGCATTGCTGACAGGTGTACGCCACCTTCAGAAGATGCACCAAGGGGATAAAGGAACGATATTCCTTTCGGGAACTACCATCACCAACTCCCTTGTGGAGATATACAACCTCTTGAACTACCTGCGTCCACGAGAACTGGAACGACTGGGTATGCCGACATTCGATGCATGGGCAAGCACATTTGCTGTCCACACTTCGGAACTGGAGGCAGGAACTACGGGAGAATTCAAAATGAAAGACCGCTTCCGCAGTTTCGACAACGTGCCGGAACTCTCCCAACTATATGCGGAGATAGCGGACGTGAGGAACGACACCAACCTTAAACTTCCGAAACCTGCCGTTGACGGCAGAACTGTCATTGTGCCACAAAGCGATGCAATGGCAGAAATCAACCGCGAGATTGTGCGTATGCTCCAAAACAAAGAGGGTTCATACTTTGGAATACATCCAAAGAATCCTCAAAAATATCCGTGGGGACTAAGAGCATCTACTCTTTCGGCAAACGCAGCCGTCAGCCCCCGACTTATATTCCCGGATATGGAGGACGATGGAGGAAAGGTACATGCAGTATGCGAAAACGTGAAGAAATGCTACGATGAAATGTCGGAGCATAAAGGAGTGCAGTTAATCTTCTGCGAATTAGGAGTGCCGGGAAAAGACAAGAAATATGACGCATACACCGACATCATCAACAGACTTTCCAATGATTACGGCATTCCGAAAGAAGAGATAGCCTACATACAGCAGGCCCCTACCGAGGAGAAGCGCAAAGACCTCTTCCAAAGAGTCAGGGACGGCAAGGTGAGAATCCTCATCGGCGGCACAAAGAACATGGGAACTGGCGTAAACGTGCAGACACTCATTACCGATATGCACATGCTGACCGTGCCTTGGACTCCATCGTCACTGGAGCAGTGTATAGGACGTGGCGCACGGCAGGGTAACATATTAGCACGAGACCACATGAACAACAAGGTTCGCGTACACTACTATGCGACCGAAGGAAGCCTTGATCTCTACAAATACCAGTTGCTTGATGCAAAGGGCAAGATGTTCACGCAATTCAAGATGGGGACCGTCAACGGAGGTCGCAGCTTTGACGAGGAATCAGCGGACGAGGACGGCAACATCGACCCGGCAGAAATGGTAGCAATCCTTTCGGGCAACCCAGTCATATTTGAAAAGGCGAAGCAGGAAAAGGCAGTCAAGAAACTCCGCGCACTGCGAAACGGCTTTGAGCGCGACTATCAGCGTAAAAAAGCGAAATACACTGAGCTGCAGGCACGAGAGGAAAGACTAACACGTCTCGTAAGACTAAACGAGCGAGACCGCGCTGATTTGGCTCGAGAGGGGTTCAAGCCGGACGATAAAGGAGTCTATCCCACTAAATTCACCATCATGGAGGGTTACAGCCGCTATGGAGGTAGGACATTCGACAAACCTAAAGAGGCAGGAGAATATCTGCTGAAGATGCTTGAAGATGGAAAAGAGGTAACACTGCAAGGGTTCGGGCAACGTGCAAAAATCGTAACCGTCAATGAGGAAGGGACAGGGGGACTCTTCTCTTCCTACCGGGTATTGCAAATAGGAGACGGAGAGCGCGACATCAAATATACTGTCCGTCTCTCTGATGATCCAACAGCGGCAGGCACGGCATTCCGTAACCTCCTCAAACGTATCATTGATAATGGCGAGGTGTTCAAACGAGACCTTGACGAGACCAAGAATCAACTCGCAGGCATGAATATAGGAGACGGAGTTTTCCCAAAGCAGGCAGAACTCGATGAGGCAGTTGCCAAATTACGAGAATTGACAGCCGAATATAACAAAATTGGCAAAAATACCGATGAAAAGGAGGGCAACAAGTACAGGCTTGTGGAGGAAGGCGAGGAACTTGACTGGCTCGAGAGCCTCGGAGACGATGAACTTGTACACGTCTACCGCAACGTGCAGATATTGCCGGATGGGAGCATGGCGAGTCCTATGGCCGCGTACAACGTAGAGACCGGGGAGATACGGAGACTGTCGCCGGGGAGATGGAACGGTCCAGAGGAGCGTCAGATAATCCTTACGCCGGAGCAGGAGGAGAAACTTGCGGCTCTGAAAAGGGACGGCTACGTCATCAACGACAAAGGGAAGCAGGAGGAGTTCTATCAGATCTCGAAAGAGATGCGCTTCTTCAAGACCAAGAAAGAGGGAGTGAAGCTGCAATTCAACCTGACGCGAGCCGGGAGCAAGGACATGTGGGCAGACTACAACCCATATGACCACGCGATCAAGGTAATGCTCAACGACCAGTTCAAGGCGGCGTGGAAGCGACCGAACCTCGTAGTGGTAGAAGCCGTCATGCCCAAATCGGAGATAGAGGGAGGCTACAAGGCCCCGTATGCGGCCCTGCCCACCGGGGAACATAAGTGGAACAACGGACGCAGCCTGTACCTCTCACGATGGAGCAAGATAGTGAGGATAGTACCTTTCGCGGAAGTGGCGGCCGACATAGACCGCTACTGGCGAGAGAATCCTTCGGCCTACAAGGGGGCGAAGGTGACGGACTATGACCGATTCCAACCGCAGGTGAGGGAGGAACTGGAGAAACTCGGCTACCGATTCGAGGACAAGGGGAAACGAGGGGAACTGAGCGAGGCCGAACTTCAGAAGGCATATAAGAGCGAGAACGCGACATACATCACCAACGAGGACATAGAGCGCATGAATGCCGAGATGCAGGAGGCATGGCACGAAACGCCAGCGACCGAGCGCGCGCTTGCACCAAATCCTAAGAGCGAAGCGGAAGCGGAAAGGCTCGTCATGGCGGACCGGGTGGAGGCACTGGCAGACAAACTGAACACCCCTGTAAGAATCATCACCAATGAGACGGAACTTCAAGCAGTGTCGGAGGACGGCAAGCCGAGATACAGCCGGAGGGAGCGCAGGGCAAAAGGATGGTGGAGCAGTAAGACAGGCGAAGTAGTTGTCGTATTGCCCAACAACGTGAATGTGGCAGACGTGGAGAACACGGTTGTGCATGAGGTTGTCGGGCATAAGGGACTCCGTGCCTTTATCGGAGAGGAGCGTTTCGATGAATTCCTTGGAGAGGTCTATGATCATGCCTCAAATCCTATCCGTGCGAAGATAGACAAAGAGACGGACCGTATGGTGAGTGAAGAAGCCGACCGCCTGCGCGAGCGAAAGAGAAAGGCTCACGAGCGAGCCGGAGAGGATTACAACTCCACATACTATTCCGATATGGCTGAGGCACGTGTCGAAGCGGAGAAGAAGCGCGAGGAGTACCGCCGGGAAGCGACCGAGGAATATATGTCAGACCTCGGAGGACGGATTGGCGATGAGGGGTTTGAGAAGATGAGCCGAGACGAACTGACGCTTTGGGGAAAGATCAAGGCGAAGGTGCAGGGATTCCTTGACAAATTCCTCAAAGGACTGAAGATAGCGAAGAGCATCCGGCTGAACGACAAAGACCTCTCCTATATCCTCTTCAAGTCGTGGAAGAACGCGAGGGAGCGCGGAGTATTCGCGGAGGCCGAGGACGCGGTGAGACGCAGGAAGAGCGGCTACGATGCAGACGCTCAGACACGTTTCCGCGACCCGGGCCTGGGACTGGAGGAGACCATCACGAAGATGAAAACGGAGGCAATGAACGCCAACACGGCTGATTACTCTGCCAAGGTAGCCGCCATGAGGGCAATCGGAGGAAACCTCAACCACCTGCGCAGTGCAATGGCACGGCAGAGGGAGTATGATGTAGCGACCGCGAAGAGCATCAAAGACCTTGCGCGTGTACTGATGGAGAATGGACTTCTTGACACACTTGGAAATGCTGAGGTCAAGAGCCTGCTTGCACAAGTGACAAGTGCTATCGGCAGAAAGGACATCAGCAAGCAGGCCGACCGCGTGTTTGAAATCATGACCGACAACCATCTGCGCAATACCGAGCAAGCATTCAGTAAACTCATCTCCATGCGGACGAGCCGTGCAGACGGACGAGGCATAAAGGTGCAGGGCGCACTTGACCCTGACGGAGAGGCGATACTGAAGATATTCAATGCATGGAAAGGTTTGAGCGTAGATGAGATAGACGGACGCATCGCGGATGCAATAGACTCAATGAGCGACCCCTATGCACCTATCGCTGAACGCGCTACTCTTGAATACGCAGGTCTTCAGATAGCGCGAGATTACGCAGAGAACGTGGCAGAGTCCAAGAAATCCGAGAAGATACTTCGTGAGGAGATCAAGAAAGCCAAGGAGGAAAAGGACGCAGGACGAATGACCGCTGACGCATACAACCAAACGGAGACGGCCATACGTGCTACCATTCAGCAGATGAAACTTGACCGCATATCGGCTTATGAATCCCTCATGGAGAAACTGGGAGGGGAACTTAAAGAGAGTGTGGATCGAGCCAAGGCATGGCGCGAGGCCGAGAAAGAGAGGGTGAACACAATACACCATCTTGCCAACTCAGACATGCAGGGGCGCGAGCTGCGCGGAGACCGCGAGGACACAAGACTTATGAAACTGCGCAACAGTTGGCTTGTGAACTGGCTATTAGAGCCGATGAGTACGCTTGACCAGATGCTTAAGATGTTCGGGAGCAAGAACCCGAATGGTGAAGGCTATATGCAGAACCACTTCATGCGAGGCTGGATAGACGCAGCCGACAAGGAGCAGGAGATGAAAGAAGCCGTACACAAGCAGATGGATGAAAAGGCGGCTGAAATCTTCGGCAAGCGCAGGACATGGCACAATGGAGGAACACGAAAGGTGGACTACACATATTCCGACCTCTACGACTATGCCAAGGCTCAGCCGGGCGCGACTATCGAATACTATGACGGAGCGGAAATGCGCGAGTATGAGATAGGACAGGGTGAACTCCTCTACCTCTATGCCGTGGATAAAATGCCAATGGGCCGCGCGACCAACAGGCGCATGGGTATTGACGATGCAACGATGCAGAGGATTACGGACGCACTTGACCCGAAACTGAAAGCGTATGCCGATTGGGTGCAGGATGAACTCCTGCCACGGATGGGAGATAGCGCGAACGAGGTTCACAAGAAAATGTTTGGTGCGGATATGGACGCAATAGACAACTATTTCCCCTTCGTCAGAGATAAGGACGCACTGAAACGAGAGGTTGAGAACGGACAGACAACCCAACCTAACGACCGCATCAGCGTTCAGACAGGGGCGATCAAGAAGCGAGTAGCGAGCGTGGCGAAATGGAATATGCGCAAGTGCAACTTCATGGACGTACTGGCTAAACACGTTGACGAGATGTGCCACTGGACTGCCTTTGCAGAACTCAACCGCGACTTCGGGACTATCCTTTCGTACAACCGACTGAAACAGCAGGTGTTCAGAATGAACAGCGTCTATGGAGCCGGAGAGCAACTTTGGAAACGTTTCGAAGAGTGCTGTGCAATCGCCACGGATGCCTACGAGCCACAACGAGCCAAGTTTGACCGCTTCATGGTGCAGGGCGCAAAAGGCGTGACGATGGGCAAAATCTCACTTCGAGCATTCACGGCATTGAAGCAGACCCTTTCACTTCCTGCTTTCTTTGGAGAGGTCAATATGAAGTATGTAGCCGCTGACCTCGGAACAGGAGGAGTGAAAGCCTGCCAGTGGGCATGGAAGAACATGCCTAACTTCCGCAAGCGAATACTGAGCCGCACTTCGGGAGACTACCGACTGAAAGAAAACGAGTATGACGGCAAGATAATGAAAGCCTCATCCTATGGTATGCTTCCGAATATCGGAGTTGACGCATGGACTATCGCAGTAGGCAGCCACGGAGTATACAAGACCCGAAAGGCGAAATACCTGCGTTGGGGCATGGAAGAATCCCAGGCCGAGAGACGCGCGGTGCAGGATGCCGAAATCTGCTACAACAAGAGCCAGCAATCGAGCGAGGGGCCTTTCATGGCGCCGGTGCAAGTGGATCATACCTTCTATGCCACCTCCGCAATGCTCTTCCGAAACTCCTCCACGTCATATACGCGCGAGGCTCACACGTCAGCAAGAAACCTTAAGCGACTTATAAGCGGAGAGGTCAATGAGGACTATGTGGCAAAGCAAATCCTCAGAACACTCCACCCGGAGGCAGAGGACGCATGGACGGATGCAGAATGGGCGAACGCACGGAAACACGCCAAGAGGGAGATAAGAAGCGCATACGTCAAGAACACCGTCAACCTCGCAATGTTCGGATGGATATTGCCGTGGCTGTGGAGAATCGGAGGAGTAGCTCCTCTTCTCCTGCTGAGCCGGGACGATGAGGAAAAGCAGAAGCAATGGGAAGATGCCATGCGACAGTCTATGTTTGCCCCAGTTGAGGGACTCGCTTATGGCGATGTCATTTCTGACGGAATGAACATGCTTACTGGAGCAAATGAGAAATCCATCTATATGCTTGGCAGAAGCAACCCCATGTTTAGCGACATAATGCAGGCAGCCAAGAAAGCCGACAAAGATATGTTGGCCGCGGCCAACGATGTGATCAACATCATCGGAGGCATGGCATTCGGTGTGAATCCTCAGACCGTCACGGACTGGACTGCGGCCATAATTGACGCAACCGACGACCGGGACACCCAAAGGGAGATGGCTTTGTTTGTATGCAGAATGCTGAGTGTTCCGCAAAGTCAAGTTGAGAAAATCTATTTTGATGAACTCGATATGGACGCACTGGAAGCGAGCGGACGCACTCCCGATGAACTGATGCAGAGGTATGCCCGATATAAGATGATACGTGAAGCACCGCTCACTGGTTGGCTTCGCGGAGAAGAGGAACGAAAGGCACTCGCAGATAAGAAAGCAGGAAAAGCGCGAACCACGGCCAAGGAGCGACTGAACCGCAGGACGGACGCACTGGTGTCGGCAGACAGCATGAATAATGTCATGCAGGAGTATGAGACCACTAAGGCGCGAGTGTCGGAGGTCAACAAGGTGAGGAAGCAGGACGAGGAGCGATACTACGAGCTGCTTGACACACTGGAGAACTCGCCCGAATTTGAACGCTACCTCATAGTGGGAGACTACAAGCGCGAGGTGGAGGATCTGACCAAGCAATGGCTGAGAGCCAAGACCACGGAGGAACGCGACAGCATAGCGCAGAGCATAGTGGCACTGAAACGAGAAATGCTGAAAGAAGTGAGCGAGTCACAATAGTTAAAAGACTGGGTACGGTGGAAAGACGTAATTTCGCACCGTACCCATCTAAAACGCAATCAATATGGCAAAGAAGAAACTACATAGGGCGAGCCGGGTAATGCGGAACGCCAATATAGACAGCGTGGCGCAGGCGAAGAGCCTCGGCAAGGACCGGGCATTTGAGGTGCTTTGGGAGGCCCAGCAATACTGGCAGGCCATGGAGACATTCAGACAAGACCGCGAGCGCAACAAGAAATACACCTACGGCAAGCAATGGGATGACCTGATATGCGTGGACGGACGTATGATGAAGGAGGAGGACTACATCAAGAGCCAAGGGAATGTAGCGTTGAAAAACAACCTTATCCGGAGGATGGTGCAGGCAGTACTGGGTGTGTACCGATCGCAGGCGAAAGAGCCTACCTGCACGGCAAGGGACCGTGACGAGCAGAAATACGGGGAGACGATGAGCACGGTGCTCCAGTGCAACATGCAACTGAACCGAATGACGGAGATAAACGCGCGGTGCATGGAGGAATTCCTTATAAGCGGTTTCGTGGTACAGCGCAAGTGGTACGGATGGAGGGAAAACAAACTGGACTGCTGGACTGACTATGTGCAACCGAACAATTTCTTCATAGACAACAATATGAGGGATTTCAGAGGTTGGGATGTGTCATGCCTCGGAGAGATACACGACATTTCATTTGAGGAACTATGCACGCGCTTCGCGCACTGCCCGGAGGATTACAAGCGGCTTTCGGAAATATACAAGATGGCGAAGGACAAGGCGCAGCTTGGCGCGACATTCGACTATTTCGGTTTCCCCTTGCAGGGATACTATGATTTCCTCGTGCCGAGAGACACGAGCCGATGCAGGGTGATCGAAGTATGGCGCAAGGAGAGCAAGGCGCGATACCGATGCCACGACATCAACAACGGAGACGTGTTCAAGTGCGACCTTGAGGACTTTGAGGAACTTGTGGGGAGCGTGAACCGGGAACGACTGCGCGAGGCGGCCGAACTGGGAATGCCTGCTGATGAGGTGCCGCTGATAAAGTATGAATGGTTTATGGATTCATACTGGTATTACTACTATCTCACTCCTTTCGGAGACATCCTTGACGAGGGGGAGACACCCTACGAGCATAAGAGTTTCCCATACGTGTTCAAGGCCTATCCATTCATTGACGGAGAGATACATTCCTTTGTCAGCAATGTGATAGACCAACAGCGATACACGAACCGCCTCATAACCATGTATGACTGGATAATGAGGGCAAGCGCAAAGGGTGTGCTTCTCTTCCCGGAAGAATGCCTCCCGGCAGGGATGAGCATGGAGGACATCGCGGACGAGTGGGCGCGGTTTAACGGAGTGATAATGATAAAGCAACCCAAGACAGGGACGAGCCTGCCACAGCAGGTAGCGAACAACTGTACCCAGATAGGCATAAACGAACTCCTTCAGATGCAACTGAAATTCTTTGAGGACATCAGCGGAGTGAACGGAGCGTTGCAGGGGAAGCCGGGCTACAGCGGAATGAGCGCGAGCCTCTACAACCAACAGGCGCAGAACGCCACCACGTCACTGCTTGACCTGCTCGATACGTTCTCTTCCTTCATCCGCGAGGGGGCATACAAGGACGTGAAGAACATACAGCAATTCTATGACTCACCGCGAGTATTCAACATCGCAGGCAAGAACAGCGCGATAGTGGAGTATGATCCACGGAAGATACGCGACATAGAATTTGACCTCAGCATCGTGGAAAGCACGGCCACACCTGCATACCGCGCGATGAGCAACGAGATACTGATGAAACTCTTCGAAATGCAGGCAATATCGGTGGAGCAACTTTTGGAACACGGAGAGTTCCCATTCGCGGACGAACTCCTGCAGAGCATAAAGAGCCAAAGGGAGCAGCTCCAGCAGGGTCAGATGCCGGACGGACTCTCACCCGAACTGGCAGAGCAGACAAGGGCAAGGGCGAACATGGACGCAGTAAGACAGGCAGAAATGATGCTTGCGGCCTAAGCCAAGCACCATGCAAATCAAAAGACGGCTTCGGAGACGGGGCCGCCTTTTCTTTTGAGCCTGCGCTGACGCTTAGGCACAATGCGCGGCACCTCCATATCGTAGAAGCAGACGTGCAGACCTATGGCGCGAGTCATGAGGAGGTCATCGTGGTTTCCGATTATGGCACCGTAAGAGCCGTTGGGTTTGCGCTCATATACAAGATATTCATCAAGGCAACGGCGGTCAGTCTCCGTATAGAGGTGTTCGCGTATGACCTTGACGAGAGTGGATATAATCATCGGCTTAGTGGCTACATTGGTGTGGAAACCATATTTGCGAGGAACGCCCTGCCTTATCTCATCTTCGGACTGGCGCCGGGCATAGAGGTTGGGATATATGGTGGAAATCTGATTGAGTATATACTGCGACTGATCGCCACCCTCAACCTGACGTTCGCGGTCGTGGGTCTCCAATGTGTTGGACTCAATGACGAGCAAAGAATCGTCATACCACGCGGCCACCTGCGCGGCTTTCCACGCGAGGCGGTCAATGTCGCAATGTCCATACCACTGCGCGACCACAGCGGGCCGCCCTCCCTCCATGAGAGCAAGGCGATCGAAAACGACAATCACCGACCAGTCAGCCTTTGCGGAGCGACCGCCCACGTCAACCACGGTCAGATAGCGGTCAATGACATCAACCTCATCGTCAATCTCCGGCTTAGTCCACACCCACAACATACCCTGCCGGTCCTCGCTGAAACGGAGGTTGGAGAGAGCCTGCTTTCCCTCGTCGGCATCCGCATACACGTCTCCGACAAATCGCGGAGGACGGCAGGCAGGAAGAAACGCCTCCACTTGGTACTTATCAAAGACCATAGACCCGGAGTGAACGAACGCCTCCACATCATCGGAGGGGAACTCGGAAGCCATGACTCCATGGTCGTTCTTTCCCGAACGCTCCTGCACATACCAGTTGATAGCCTCCAACGTAGCACCTTTCTGCCACAGCCACCAAAGATAGCGGCCCGGCTCCTCACGAGTAGACATCACATTGTCGTTTTCCCGATTGGCATAGAGCCACCGGGCAAAGGAGCGCAATTCCCCGGAGGACTTGAACGGCAGGGAGTATTGCTCAATCTGAAACCATGATATGAAGAGGGCATCGAACTGGGAGGGAGTCTTAGGGTCGGCTGCGGCCTTATATTCGGTGTGGAAGAAATTGCCTGTTCCGTTTGCCGTGGACTCCATGACAATCATCGTGAGAGGACGCAGGAGGATACCCGAACAGGCAGAGCGCACAATATCCTCGGGAGACTTACCCTCGGTCTTTTTCCAAATGCCGACCTCGGACAAATGAACGAGCGAGTATGCACCGCCACGGCAACCGTCAGGACGCTCGGCAGTGCCGATCTTAATCTTGCAGTTGCGCTGAGGCACACGCGAGGTAGAGCCGGACTTTCCGACACCCACCATCTTTGGCTCATTCTCATTGTACGCCTCCCCCATCTTATAGAGCAGCTCAATCGGATATGCCTTGATCATAGTGTCGAACATATCCTTGATTTCATCGGAAGCAGTGCCTTGATGGGCGATGATGAGAGAGTTGAGACCTTTCTTATGGAGGAACTGAAGCCAAGCCATATAGAGCTGCGTTGTGGTGGAGCCGCCCCACTGGCGAGCCTTCAAGAGAATGAGACGTATCGGGAGACCTGCGCGGCGCTTCTCCTCAAAGCGAGACACAAGAATGCGCTGAGGATAGCGGAGGCGGAAAAGCACATCAGAGCCAGCCTCCTTATTGTGAATCCACACAAGAGTGGCGGCCCAAAAGGGAAAGTCGTAGCGATAGCGGAGACGTATGAATTTCTCGGCCACCTTACCGCGGTCAACATCATTCGGCTCAACGTGCAACACATCTGAAAGGAAACGCCCGATAGAGCCTGCGCGGACGAGCGAGCGGACAAAAGGAACTCTCATCATGTCGGCAGGCAACCACTGGACAGGCAATGCGAAGTCGGAGACGGACACACGGACACGCTCACCGACCGAACCCTCGCCAGTGATGGGATTGAAGAGCGCGTACATCTCCTCATTCCTGCGGTCGTTCTCCTTGATTATCTGATGAATCGCATTCTCCATTGTGTTTCTGAGCATAGAGTTGCGGCTGACGGTCGTACCAACCGCTCTTGATAAGATAAATGTATTCCCCGACAGTGCGCGGTGTGAGATAGAACTTCGGGGCAGGCTGAACCACCACACGAGAGACAAGGCGATAGACCGACATTTCGGGGAACTTCTCACGCTCAATCAGAAACCTGCGGAAAATCTCCTCAAACATCTCACGCTTATTGGAACGCATACGAGGGAAAGGCTTTCCTGCCAACATCCGGGAGACCTCCACAGCCGCCCTCTCCTCGGAGACCCAAAAGCGCGATGCAGGGGACTCGGCAACAAGAGAGAAGATTTCGGGCATGACAATGAAACTCGCCAAAGCGAGCTGCTCACGATAGGCGCGCATGAGGTCTTCATTGCGCTGACGTGTGAAATCCATTATCGAGCCGAAATTCTTTGCCATCCACCGCCATGCTGTTAAGGGTTGAAATCTACAATGCAAAGATAGCATATCCGCTTCACAAAACTTAAAAGACGGAGGGAATAATTTCACGCTACATTTGCGGAAAAATCAACGACAACCCCAATACATTTTCAATAATGGCTGATACACCGCAAAATAAAAGCAGGAGAGACCAACACATTGAACGCCTGCGCAGTAAATCGCCCGACAAGAAATTTGAGGACGATGAGGAAATATTCGGTCAGATTTCCGATGATTACGACCAATACGAGCAGGAACTTGAAGGCTACCGAGGGAGGGAGAAGCAACTTTCCGACATGTTCGCGGCCGACCCTCGCTCCGCTCAGTTCCTCACGGACATGCACAACGGCAATGACCCGGTCGTAGGACTCGTGCGCAATTTCGGCATTGAGATCAAGGACGTGCTTGATGACCCGGAAATGCAGGAGAAGATAGCCGAAGCCAACAAGGACTTCGTAGAGCGCACCGCCAAGAGCAAGCAACTTGACGAGGAGTATGAGAAAAACATGGATGCCACCCTTGAAACCCTGCGCCAGTTCCAGGCCGAACGAGGAATGAGCGATGAGGAGATTGACAAGGCGGTGGACTTCCTGCTCACGATAGTGCGTGACGGAGTCATGGGCAAGTTCAGCGCGGAGACGCTTGACATGGCCTGCAAGGCAGTGAACTATGACGCGGACGTGGCGGCCGCAGGCGAAGAGGGAGAAGTCGCAGGGCGCAACGCCAAGATAACCGAGAACCTCCGCAAGGGGGCAAAGGGAGACGGCACAATGCCCCTCGGAGGCAAGAACGGCAACGCAGGAGCGGCACCGCGCCGGGCAAGGAACATCTTTGACGAAGCCAACGAAGCGATGTAGAAGAGTATGGAAGGAGAAGTCGTAAAGTTTCCGCAGGGCCGTCCTGCGCAACCTATCACCGGGAGCGCAGGACTGAGGACGCAACTGCCCGGCGGAGTGGCAACAGTAAGCAATCTTGCGAGCGCGACCGGCGGAGTGGGTCCGGGCAATCTCGCACAACGAGACGTAAAATAAATTTTTTCACAATCAAAACCAAAGAGACATGGACGGAGAAACCGTAAATGTAGGTGGGCAGAATCCCACCCCCACTCCGGGATCAGCCGGAGTGCAGTCGCAGGTTGCAGGAACAGCCGCCACGGTCAGCGCAACCGCTGACGCGACAGGAGGCATAGGCGCAGGCAATTTCGTTCAGAGCGACCTTGACCAAGAACTCTTCAAATTCAAAAGCGATGACACCCCACTTATGCAGCTGATGCTGAAAGCCAAGACGGTGAAGGTGAACTCGCCCGAGGTAGACCACTACATGATAGATGAGCCTCGCTCAAGCGTGACAACGACCACAGCCGTGGCTGCAAGCAACGCACAGCGATTCATCCTGCCCCTATCATCGAACGACGCGGCACTTCCGCGACCCCACACCACGCTCCTCTGCGATGGAGTGGACGGCTATATGCCGGACGGAAAGACCAAAACGCCGGGCAAGCCTATCATGCTTTTCGTCACAGGCCACGACCCTGCCACCAACAACCCCATCGTAATGGCAGTGAACGGTCCCAAGACAACGACCTCGGACGAATACTGCACAACACCTGCCATTCCTGCCGGAACAACGCTCATCATACTGGCGAACGCGCTGTATGAGACTCAGAAGGAAGTTGACCCGGACCTCATCGTTCCGCAGGCTCAGACCGTCTATCTTCAGAAGCGCGGAATGAACCAGATAGTCTCCGACTACTTCGAGAGTCAGAAGAAGCGCATCCCATTCAGCAAGGCTGTAATAGCAGAGGCGGCCATCACCAACTTCAAAGTGCGCGGCAACCGCACCCTCTATGCCGGGCGCAAGGGGAAAATCAACGTGCAGGTGCCGAAACTTGGAGTGCAGGCAATCTACTTCTCGGAGGGTGTGCGCTATCAAGTGAAGAAAGAACTTCAGCACCTCGGCAAGTGGACCGTAGAGGAAATCATCGCCCTCGCCAAGATGACATTCACCGGTGAGGACGTGCCTAAGAGCGTCATCGTCCTCGCAGGCAAGAACTTCTTGGAGAACATCCAGTGCATAGACTACTCCAAGCATCCCGAAATCCAAATCACAACCAAGACCAACCCGGTAGGCTGGGTAGTGACGAACTTCCACACCGTATTCGGAGACCTTGAATTCAAGCACGACCCGACTCTTGACCGCCTGCGTTGGAGCAACTCCGCTTTCATCGTAGCACCCGACAGACTTGTACACTACCAGTACAGCGCGGAACACACCTCACGCGACCGCGTAGAGGGCGAGGAGGCAACACGCGAAGCCATGCTCGTATGGGACGCACTGGCACTGAAAGGCTCATGCCACGTATGGATCAACGGAGAGGCAACATCGGCTGACGGCAACCTCAACCCCGATGCTACACACTTCCACCTCTATGAGGGTGGAGAGGACGCACCTGACAGTCCTGGCGATAGATGCGTGTACTATATGCTGAACGACTGCCCCGGCATCTCCATGAACGCTGTGAAGGGAACGCTGTGGCAGTACAAGAACAAGAAGTGGACGGAATACGCAGGAGAAATCATGGCCGTCTAAACTGAAAACCCTTTTTGTGAATCGGGAGCGGAGACACCTATAGGCTATTCGGACGCGGATAGGTCTCCGCTCCCTTATAAAACCAAAGCGACATGAACAAGACCAAAAAGACCTACGGCATCAAGGGATTCATGGAATACCAAGCCGTAATCAAAGTGGGCAAGAGCTGGATGAAAGTGCCGTTTTCGGACGGGTCTATGACTGCTATGGGCGTAGCCCCCTGCACGTTCACCACGGAGAGGTTTATGGTGCAGCACGCGATAGAGAACAGCGATGAGTTCAAGCGCGGACTGATATACATCGTCAATTCCATACCTCTTGACGGAAAGGTGGAGATAGAGCGTCCAAGTCCCAGGCCGACCGGTCCCACTCCCGAACCCATTGCGGAACTCAATCCCGAACCTATCCCCGATACCGCCCCCGAACCCATTGCGGAACTCAATCCCGAACCTATCCCCGATACCGCCCCCGAACCTATCCCCGATACCGCCCCCGAACCTGCCCCTTCCACCGAAAGCGAGGAACAACCTGCGACAGTGCAGGTAGCGACCGATGAGGGTGTAGTAGAGAAGCCAGTCGAAGAAGTATGGCCTTCGAAGAGCGAAGAGCCGGACGCACCGCTGACCCAAGTGGAGTTTGCGAGCAATGACGAGGCAAAGGACTACCTTGAACAAAACTTCGGACTCGTGAGGAGCAAGCTGCGCAACCGCGAGGACATCTTCAACGCAGGAAAGGCGAACGGAGTAGAGATCATCTTCATCTAAAGACCCACCTCTATGATAGTACTGGCAACGGAAATGGCGAAAGCCGTGCGCGTGGCGATAGACATGAACAAAGGGAGCGAGCCACTTCTGAACGAGGAGAACTGCGACACGCTTACGCTCGATGAAATCATCATGAGCAAACTCGCGGACGCAGTAAGACTTGTGGAGATGGAAGCACCTGCGACCATGCTTGAAAGCGGCCACGACTTCGGGGAGAACCTCTTCATCGGAGAGGACGGCAAAGGCTTCGTAATCCTGCCGGGAGACTTCATGCGCCTTGTGGCATTCAGAATGAGCGACTGGAAACGGACCGTCTTTGAAGCGATAAGCGAGCAAGACCCCCGATACAGCCTGCAATCATCGAAATGGAAAGGAGTATGCGGAAACACGGAGAAGCCTGTATGCGCCATCGTCAGACGCGCGGAGGGGAAGGTACTGGAGTTTTACTCCTGCTCCGACAACAAAGCGACAGTGACCCATGCCACCTACATACCTATCCCGAAGATAGACATGGACGGAGGCATTGACGTAGCGGACGATTGCTACCGGGCCGCCATCTACCGGGCCGCCTCACTCGCACTGGCGAGCATAGGCGAGCAACTTTCGACAACGATGCTTGACATCAGCAAATCATTACTTCAATGAGCCTATACCAAAACGACATACAAGGGAACGCCAACGTAAGCCGAAACCTCAACGTAGGCAGTCACCTCAATGTGAACGGAGACGGACTCTTCGGGCATAACCTCGTAGTGAAAGGATGGTTGGACGCTCCCAACATCAAAGGCCCCCTCAAAGGTCTTTACGCTTCGGAAGCATCACTCAATGAAGCGTATCCACGCCCTATGCCCGGATGGTTTGCGCTTGTAGGCAATACCCTGCCTGCAAACGTGTACCGCGTAGAGGGGGGCAAGTGGGTTGCCACCGGGGAGCAGGGGGGACAGTTCATGCTATATCTTGACCAACTGGAAACGGACGTCAAGAACCTCACTGACGATGTGCGCGACATAGAGGAGTTGCTTGACAACGGCATCCTACTTGGGGAAACGATAACGTTTACCTCCACCGGGACGGCCGCCGCCATGAAATTCACCATAATGAAGCGTGACGGCAGCACTAAGGAGCATAACAAGCCTATCCCGATCGTGACGGCAGAGAAAGCAGGAATGATGAGCGCGGCCGACAAGAAAGAACTTTCAGCCGCCACAACTGCAATCTCAACCATCAATGAGACAATCAAGAGCCTCAACGAGAAGATAAAGACCCTTGAAACCAACACTTCCAAACTGAGAGAGGATCTCAACAAGGAAATCGCGGACAGGGAAGCCGGGGACAGCGAACTGGCTACACGCATCTACACCGAGGCCGTAACACGGTCACAAAAGGACGCGGAACTACTTGCGCTCATCGAGAAACTCCGTCTTGACTTCGACACGATGTATGGAGCGGACACCTCGGAGAAGATAGACAACTTCGTAGAGGTGCTTGCTTTCCTTGACGGACTGAACGACAGCGAGAAACTATCTACAAAACTCGCAGACCTTTCGGGAGCGGACAAGAAGATGGGCGAGGATATTCTTGAACTTCAGAACGAGGTGTTTCCCCTTATCGTGCAGTTTGATGCAACTCCAAAAGTGGTGAAGGCCTTGCAGTCAACCGCGATTCATCTTTCATGGGGCGCGGAGCGGAGGAAGAAGGACGTGACGGCAGAGGCTGATGTTGTGCTTGACGGCACAGCGACCGCAGGGAAATCAAAGGACGTGACCGTCAATCTCGCACATGCCGCGACACGTCAGTTCACGTTGCAGGTTTCTTTTGAGGGTCTTTCCGAGACAGTGACCCGGACTATCAAAGGCACTCACCCGACCTATTTCGGAGCAGTGGCAAAGATATGGGAGGGTACGGAATCCAATATCAAGGCCCTTGCCGAGATCATAGCCGGGGAACGGACGCTTACGCGCAACGGAATTGCGACCGATGACGGAAAGATAGCACTCGCCTTTCCTAAAGACTTCGGGGCATTGACCTCAATAAAGGACGGAAACGGCTATGAAGTCTTGCCCTCGTACACACGAACCGAGGTCAATGTGAACGGCATCCAGTATTATCTCTATCTGCTGACCGTGCCAGTAACGGCAACAGGAGTAACCCAAATCTATAAATGACACCATGGCCATGGCAACGACAGGAGGCATACAACTGATTGACGCTTTCCGCTACAGCGGACAGCGGTTTCTCGACCTGCGTCAGCACTGCGCGACACTCGCTGACCTAACAGCCACACCCGAGACATCCATCCCGAACGGCTTCAACAAGTTTGTGGAATCGGAGGGAAGTTGGTATGAATACAACAGCCATAACACCATTGACCCGGAGACAGGGAAATGGCGCAAGAGCGTACCTATCTACGAGACCATAAGCGAGGAATACATCTTCGCCATCACTGATGCAGAGGGGACATTCCTTTTCGGCATCCGCGACAACGGAGAGGTAGTCTATAACCGAGGGATGAGCGATGAGGTAAGGGCGCGACTGACTGAACTTGACGGCATACGTCCGATGAGCAACGAGAACTACGTCTATGCCATAACGGACATGGACGGCTGTCTGCTCTTCGGGATCACAACAAACGGGGAGGTTGTCTATGACAAGGGCATCCCCGGCGAGGTCAAGCCGATTCTTGCAGAACTAAACAAACTTCTTTCAGACACGCGCAAGCGCATGGAGGAGGCTGAGACCGCCATACTCTCAATCAAGGAGCGACTTGCTGAACTTGACGGCTACCGCCTTATGGAAGATGAAAACTTCATCTTCGCCATAATGGACAAAGACGAAGAGCATCTGCTATTCGGAATTGACCGCAAAGGACGTGTGGTTTTTGATAAAGGCATTCCGGGCGAAGTGCAGGCTCGTTTTGACGAACTGAAAGGCTACCAAGTGATGCACGATGAAAACTATCTCTTCGCCATCACTGACAATATCGGCACTTTGCTATTCGGCATTGAGACATCGGGGCATGCCGTAGTGCCACGAGGGATAGTAGAGTATGTCAGCCGCGAAGAGTATACGGCTATGGAGCCGCATAAAGACACACTCTATATCGTAAAGGGACGCAACGGAGGTACGGAGGGAGCATTCATCAACGGTGAAGTACTGAATACTGGAGAGGAATGCTGTTTCTTCCGAGACGCAAATATGATAAAATATGACGGAGGCATGAATTCAACACCTATCATCCACATTGACCATGAGGATATGACCGCGAAGATAGACTATCCGAGCGATTACAGCGGCCCCATGATAGTGAGCGACCGGGAGACCAAGACACTTTTCGTAATATAAACTAAATTTTCACCCAATGAGTAAATCAATAGGAACAGTAGGTTTCCGCGACCGCGAGAAGTGGAGTCCGCATACCTTCTACCGAATGGACGATAGGATACTGCACGGACGCTCCACCCTCTACGCCAAGGAGGATCACGAGAGCGGAGACGAATTCGACCCTTCCAAGTGGGGTTACCTCACCGATGGAAGAGGTATTGACGAAGCCATTGCATCCGCTCAACTCGCAAGCGAGGAAGCCACAACATCAGCACTGGAAGCATCCGAGAGAGCAACTGAGGCGCAGGCGCAGGCTGAAGAGGCGCGTCAGGCGGCCGCCCTTGCAAACTCCGAAGCAGAGGCGGCCAAGGAAGCGACAGGCATCTTTTCCGAGAATGTAAAATTATCGAACTCGGAAGAGTTCGTCTATGCGATAGTTGACCTCAACGGCACACTGCTATGGGGTATCCGTAAAGACGGCACTGCCTATCAGCCGAAAGGAATGCCCGAAGAAACCAAGAAGGCACTCTCAGCACTGAGCGGCTATCAGATTGTGGACTCACCGCAGTATCTTTTGGCAATCGCTGACAGCAACGACAACCTTGTGTTCGCCATTGACCGCAAGGGCGCGAGCCACGTCAACGCCATAAATGGAGTCTGCACAGTTGAGCAATTCGACAGCAAGGAGTATCTTCTCGCCTTCATGGACTCTGCCAACAACCTGCTCTTCGGAGTAAGGAAAGACGGCAGTTTTCAAGCATCGAAATTCGTGCTTCCACCCGATGTGCAGAAGCAGATAGCAAAAGCGACTGCAAGCTGCGCAGAGATAGACGATCGTGACGGAGAGTTCATCTACAAAGTCACTGATAAGGACGGACTCATAGTGTTTGCAGTTCGTTGGGACGGCACTATCTATGCTCCTAAAGGAATCCCGGAGGAGCAGAAGAAAGAAAACCGCCGCCTTGACAAGCGCATTTCGGCACTTGAAAAGGGTCTCGCCAACTTCAGCGGAGGGACCGGCGATTGGAGCGACCTCACAACCCTACACCTGCCAAGACCAGTTGTGCCTGCAAGAGTTGAGATAGTCGGTCAGATACCCACAAGCAAATACATTTCAGTCAGCGCGACACTGAAATACAACGATATGATGGGTAATGCTTTCACTAAGCCTATCCTTTGGAACGTGCAGGGCAACATTTCATCCGGCTTTGACAAGAAGAACTTCGCCATAGACCTCTTGAACTCAAACGATGAGGATGATTCTTTTGAGATAAAGATCGGCAACTGGGTGCCGCAGGATTCATTCCACTTGAAAGCGTATATAAGCGACTTCTTGAAAATCCGCAGTCTCGGAGTGTACCGCCATGCTGAAGAGATAGCGCAGAGCCGTCCTTATTTCAACCGCAGACCTTGGGACATCATCAGCAAAGGAGCGAAGCAGAGCGTAGCCGATGTGCTGAAAGGAGGTATCGGCAAGGTGACGGAGGATATGGACACCGGCGCACTCGGCAGACCCGATGGCTTCCCGGTAATGCTCTACATCAACGGCACTCCGTGGGGTCTATACACATGGAATCTCAAAAAGCACAAGGACAACTACCGAGTGACAAAGAACGACAATGACGGTCTGCAACTCTTCTTCGGAGACTACATGACAGGTGTGTTCAACCACTACAACAACACCTACTGGGGCATAAGCAACTATGACCTCCGTAAGTTGGATGGCAACGGAACGTCACGCTCAATCAATATTCCCTCATATACAAGCGCGTCCGGGGCGCAACTCGTCATGGAGAGCGCAGGAGCCGCAGGAATGACCCTTGACATCACGAACAGCAGTAAGACCTACTCCTACCCTGTGCGCTATAACGGACAGCCAGTGACGGCACAAAACACATGGGAAGCAGGAGACTGCGTGACCGTGAAACGCGCAGGGACTTCGGACGCTTACTACTTTGACGTGACTCCGCTCTGCAAGAAGTGGAACGACAAGAGAGGCTATGCAGTGAATGAATATGCCTATGACGAAGATACAATAAACTTCGAGGCTAACGGCAAAACAGCCACAATCACTATCCGCAGACTCTTCCGACTCGCAAATACAGCAGTTGGCTTCGCAGGATATGAATATGACGATGAGGGCTATCCCTGCACTCTTCTCTACCGAACGAATGCGGACGGAGAGCAGGAGACATACCGAAGCGGACGCATAACCCTCTACCGCACCATGCGCCCGAGTTACATCAACTGGAGGACTCTTGAAGTGCGTAACCCTAAAAAGACCATCTGCGTGGCTCATGACGGACTGGACGAGAACGGCAAACCAAAGTATAAGTTTGAATACTACGACTACGACTCGCCCAACGACTATGCCCAGACTGGCTATTACGAGCGCACCCACGAGATAATCTCCGAGGAGATCATAAAGCAGAGCGACATAACCAAACTGAAAGGCACCGGGGAATCAAGCGAGTTCAGCAAGAAGGAATATACCCGAAGCTGCAACACGCGCAAGACCTTGGAGACATATAGTTTTGTCGGGCCTATCATGGATATGACCATTCCGCAGAGTTGCCTTGACGCATGGGGTTTCGCCACTGAATCGGAAGCGAAGAAAGCCATCTTTGCCGAACATCACGACACCGACCACAACATAGACTTCTTCCTCGTCTATAACGATATGTACTACATAGACAGCATCACGCACAACACCCTGTACACGATGTATGACGGCAAGAAACTCTTCGCCAATCTCTATGACACGGACATATCTATGGGCATGGGTTCGACCTATATCAACTCATTCCCCTCGGTAGTGACATCGGTGGTAGCCGCCGGGCATACATTCGTATCCTACCTTTGGAAATACTTTGCCAACGAGATAAAGGCACGATGGCAAGAACTCCGCTCTTCGGGCATACTTACCCCGGAGAGGTTTGAGAAAATGGTATGGGCAATGACCGAGGAGATAGGCACGGACGCATACGAGGAAGAAATGCGACTATGGAGTCAGCCTGCATACCGCGACCCGGTGTACTGGCGTATGGCCTGCGGAGCAATTCAGATACTGGAGGACGAGGACGGACTTCCATACCACGGCTATGACGAATCTGCAAACAAAGAGATAGAGGGCCGCCCCGACTGGGCAGAGGGAATCCAAGTAGCACTCAACGAAGTCTACAACTATGACGGACATTCCTACACCTGCACAGTGGCTCATACTACCTCAGCGGCCACCCGACCCGATAAGGCGTACACCTGCGGTTTTCCATCAAGCGGAGGCGTGAAGGACTCACCGCGAAGAATCATTGAATGGTTCAAGAAGCGCGTGGCGGCACTTGACACCGCTTTCGGCTATGTCGCTCCTGTCAACCTCAGCGATGCAGTCGCTATCAATGAAGCGACAATAGACGCAATCATTAATAAATAACCCTTTAACCATTTCCAACTATGGCAAATGAAAATCAGAAGATGCAGGTACTTGACGCGCATGGTCTTGACCTGTTTGCAGGGAGGCTTAAAGACGGCACTCTCGTGGTAGGGAAAGCCAACAGCGTTGACGCTTCGGGCATCAACGGCATGATCCCACTTAACAAAATCCCTGCCGCCGCCCTTGAACGAATCATTGTCGTTGCCGACAATGACGCACTACTCGCCCTTACAGCCGAGGACGTGCAGAACGGAGACACCATTAAGGTGAACGATGAAGGCAAGATGTATTTCGTAGCCGATGATTCCAAACTCGGCACGGAGGAGGCTTTCATTGAGTTCGTTGTCGGCACAGCTGCAAAGGCGGCCCTCGCTGACGCAGTTCCTTGGAGCGGCATCACCGACAAGCCGGAAGCCTTCACCCCGGCGGCTCACGCCCATACTCCAGCCGAGTGTGGCATTGAGCCTATCCCCGATGAGACTATCGAGGCTATCATAAGCGGTACATGGACTCCTAACGATTAACCCTCACACCAACCACCATGATGCAGTTTGCGAAAGCGAAGCACATCTACCGGATATGGAAACTTATCAAGAGTATGCTATCCGCTTCAACGGAACGGATAGCGGCTCTTGAAAAGATATTCCTTTCCACAGACACCGGGAATGATTTGCTTGCCATCACGGACGCAGCCTATCGGATTCTCGCCGCGATCGACCGCAACGGCAGGGCAAGGTTTGAGGTAGGACTGACAAGCCGTGAGGCAACCACCGAAGGAGACCATGAGGTCAAAGGAGCGATGAGCGTCAGAGGTACGCGCTTCATGGAGAGCGATGATTACGGACTCTACTATATACTTGACAAGAACGATAACATTCTCTTCATGATAGACCGCACTGGAAAAACCGATTTCAAAGGCATTCCAACTGACATCAGCGCAAAATTTTCCGCTCTTGAAGCACGAGTTTCAACACTTGAAAAGAAGTAACTATTAACTTTAATTCTTAAATTTTTATGTCAACCAAAGGACTTAAAATTGTCCTGCCGAGTGCAGTATCAGACCCGACAGGACTCCGTAAACTTGAACATTACTACGGCATCGAGTTTACGCGCGGTGCTTCCAATGGAGGAGGCAACAACGGCTATCACAAGATGATAGGTGACGCTTCACTCTTGCAGGAGATGCGCTTCCACAATCAGATGAAGATAGCCGCAGTGAAAAACGCTGAGGTAGGCTCTATCCTCAAGCAGACCAACTGGAGACAGGACGATGCAGGAGCCGCCTCTATCCTCAACGGCTCTGACGGAAGCGACATCATGCAGGTGCATACGCAGGGAGTTTACGCTATCATCGGAGGTTCTAATCCTACCTATGAACGTTTCATCGTAAGCGACCAGCCTTTTTCATACGATGGAGACGAGGCGGTGTATTATCCTGCCTACGGAGAAACTCCCGACTATGAGACAGTCATGAACGGAGTGGCTCGTTCTATCCGCAATGACACTGTTATCGGTTCTCATGCGGCAGGTAGCATCACTGCTTGCACCGACCCGAACTTCGGCCAGGCAGATGCAGGAGGCTTCCCCAAAACTCAGTTAAGCCGTTACGGCTTCGAGCAATATGCACGAGCCAAGAATCCCGACAGCAACGCAAATCTGCCTTACACGAACATCTGCAACCAAGACCTTGAACTGACCGCAGCGTTCATGTTCATTGAGTTCCGCACAAAGCAACTCAACAATATCCTTGGCCATGGTCTAAGTTCAAACGCTACACCTTCAGCTGCAACGTGGGGACGTGTTTCCGGCTTCCGTCTTTCGGACGATAACGGCCAGACCTACCGCTATCACTCGTTCGCTACTCAGATGTTCCTCAACGATGCAACAGTCGGTACAACCATGTGGGGCATTCTCAACGGCTCATTCCCTCTGCTTAAAATGTTTGAGGCTCAGCTTGCAGTGTCGGACGGAGCGACCCTTGAAGCGGTCAACGACTCTGACGGCAATCCAGTACAGGGCATGACGCAGGGCGTTATGACTGGTATCTACACCAAGACCTTCTCTTTCACACTTCAGAATGCCGCTCTCACAGCAGGCGGACAGAAGAAAACATGGAAAGTTGACTGCGTAATGCGTGTTCCCATTTGGCGTGGACGCACTCGTTTGTGGGGTAACTGCATCCAGTGGTATTCCGGCTATGAGTGCGTGAAGTATCTCGGAGCAGACGGACTTACTCACCACCGTCTCTATAGATCACCGAGCGTTGAGGCTCTTGTCAGCGACACGGATGAGGTTATTAAGACCGCACTGGGTCAGTTTGCCTTTGAAAAGGTTTACGAAGACTGCGGAGAACTTATCGCCTTCAACACCGCGGACCGTCTATACTGGGGCAACAATGTTGCCAAAGCAAAGAACGGAACTATCAGCACCTGCGTACCAAGCGAGACAATAGCAGGAGCAAGCATGTTCAACTACGAAAGCGCTTCCACATATCTTGCAGGTGGCGCACTGGAGGGCAAGTATGAGCGGCGTGGTGTCCGTTTTGGCGCCTATGCGTTCAGCGGTTCTGCGGTTCTCCGTATTGCGGCTGCGTACCTTGCGCCTTCGTTTGCGAGCACGGGCCTCGGCTCCGGCTTCCGTGTGACACTCAACGATTAAAACGAAGAGCGCACGTCAAGCCGAAATCGAAAACCTCCTCCCGTAGGGAGGCCGAAACCCCAAACCTCAACCCCACGCCAAGACGCAAACCGAGCGGCCTGCAAGGGGTTGGGGTTACCAAAAGAATTAAAAAACCAACCAATTAAACAAATCTACAATGGAAAGAAACGTGAATTTTTCCGAACGTCCCACACCGATGGACTGGGGCAAGCAGAAAATAGTACCCCTCAACATCGTTGAGGAAACAACAACTGATGAAAACGGCAAGGAGAAAAAGAACTACCGAGCCGATCTCGTTCAGAAAGTGAACGAGCCTCTGACAGCCGACAACATCGTTGACGCAGCCATCGCTTCTGAATATAGCGAGGAGGCACTTAAACGCATAATGCGCAACATCGCGTCCGATGGAGACCCGGAGGTAGAGAGTTACAAGCAGTTCGTCAACGAAGTGAAAGCGTCTGCAATAGCGGCAGGATATGAGTAAACCGCTTTGAACGCTGAATGACCCCGAATGTCGGGTGACTCTACCATGGCGTGGTATCCGTTTTGGCGACAATGCGAACAGCGGTAATGCGGTTCTCCGTATTGCGAATGCGAACAATGCGCCTTCGAATGCGAACACGAGCCACGGCTCCGGCTTACATGTGAGTTAAGCAAATAAAACAATCAGAAATGATACCAACGGTAGGGAGTCCACACCAGCAAGGTGAAAAACGACAGACAAGACTGATAGAAACGAGACAGTCCGTTTATTAATCCAGTCAGTTGTACGACTGGTGAAGTTAGCGAAAAATGGCTCACACGGGCCTTAAAAATGGAACGCCACCAATGAAAAAATTAGATAACATTTGGGAGAAATTCTGCGACACCAATACTATTCTGCAAGCGATAGATAACGCCTCCAAGCGGAAGAAAAAGTATCGTCACGTCCGTACCATCATAGCAGACCCGGAAAAGTATGCACAAGAACTAAGCGACACTCTAAAAGAAGGACGCTTTACACCATCACCCTATAATGTTGACATAAGAAAAACCGAATACGGAAAAGTCAGGGAAATCTTCAAACTCCCTTTCTATCCCGACCGCGTAGTTCAACACGCGATAAGCCTTGTGCTTCGGGAAAAGTGGGACCGTAGTCTAACAAATGACACCTACGCCTGCTTGAAGAAGCGTGGTATCAACTGCAAGGTAGCACCACACAACCTCAACAAGAAAGTGAAGAGGGCAATCGAAAGTTACCGAGGCAGAACGGTGTTCGTGCTGAAAATGGACATTGCCAAGTGCTATCCAAGCATTGACAATGACCTAATGGCAGAGACTTACAGGCGATACTGCAAGGATGAGAAGATGCTTTGCTTGCTCGATATGATCAACTACAACGGAAAAGGTCTGCCAATCGGCAACTATCTGAGCCAACTTTGGGTAAACATATATCTCAGTCCTCTTGACCGCTTCATAAAAGAAGATATAAAGGCAAGACACTATTTCCGTTACATGGACGATTTAGTTCTACTAAGCGAGGACAAATCACAACTTCAGCAATGGCAATGGAGAATATTAAACTTCCTTTGGTATGTGCTGAAACTTGAAAGTAACAGAAAAAGACAGGTATTTCCTCTTGGCAGAAACCGAAATGAGCGAGGTCTTGATTACGGAGGCTATGTTTTCCGGCATGACTTCACTCTCGTGCGCAAGCGGATCAAGAAGGCTTTTGCTCAGAAAAGGCACAAACCTAAGAGTGTGCCAAGTTACTTAGGAATAGTACAGCATTGTGATGCAAAAAATCTAACTGAAAAAATAACAAAGAGAGACAATGACATGGACTTATCCCAGTTATTAGGCAAGAAAATCGAACGTCCCTTTGAGGGAGACAACATCAAGATAGAGGCAATCGTGGACCGTGAGATTGAGGTATTGAACTTCACTATCCGTCCGAGCGAGAAGAAACCGAACACTCTCTATCTGAAGATGCAGATACGCTTTGAGGGAAAGAAGCGTTTCGTGGGAGGCGGCTATCAGTTCCTCTGCGAGGTGCTACAGCAGATAGACAAGAGCCACCTGCCTTTCACAACAATAATCCGCAACAAGCGCGGCTACTACTTCGAAGGCACTATTGACGAGGAGTAGAGTCACAAAAGTTAAAGCGAACGAGAGCAGGCAAGGGATTAACTTTGTCTCAAACCAAAAACAACATCATTATGGAATCAATCCTTTCAAAAGAAAAACTCTATCTCTTCCTCGGTGTGTTCTTTGCCGTGTGCCTACTGGTGATAACCGCCATACTGGTTGACTTATGGGATGGAGTCCACACGGCTAAGCGCACAAATGAGCGCGTACACTCCCACAAGCTCCGCGTCACGATCGCCAAGATAAGCGAATACTGGAGATTCATCCTTATAGGCTTTCTCGTGGACTGCCTCGGGATAATCTTCTCATTCTACATACTGCCATTCGTGGCGGTGCTGTTCGGGGCAGGACTGATAGCAGTGGAAGCCAAAAGCATGTTTGAACACGCACACCGCAGGAAAAGCCACACCGCAGAGCTGCCCGATATAGTAAGCAGCATCATAAGCGCAGTGGATAAGAAAGATGCTCAGAAAGTCTTGGAGCGTCTGAACTCAGAAGGACTATTACCCAAACCAAACTGATATGATTGTTCTTATTGACAACGGACATGGGAGCGACACGCCCGGCAAGTGCAGCCCCGACCAAAAACTGAAAGAATACCTAAAGAGCCGGGAGATAGCGCGTAGGCTTGAGACCCTGCTGAATTGCAGGATGGTTGATGCCCGATTACTTGTTGAGGAGGACAAAGACATCAGCCTACCCGAAAGGTGCAGGAGAGCGAATGCCTATTGCGACAATTACGGCAAAGAGAACGTACTGCTCGTATCAATCCATTGCAATGCCGCAGGCGCAGATGGAAAGTGGAAGAGCGCAGGAGGTTGGTGTGTATATACGTCACCGGGCAAGACCAAGGCAGACGATCTCGCCACCGAGATATGGAACGCGGCCGATGAACGCCTTAAGGACTACAAGGAGCGTTTCCCTATCCTGCAAGCGCAGGGCGCATACGATAGCAAGCAGAAGCCAATGAGAGCCGACTGGAGTGACGGAGACCCGGACTATGAGGCGAGGTTCTATATCCTCATCCATACCAAATGCCCGGCCGTGCTTACGGAGTCTCTCTTCCAAGACAATAAAGCGGACTGCGATTTCTTACTTTCTGAAGAGGGTACACAAGCAATCGTAGACCTCCATGCAAAAGGAATCATCAACTACATCAAAAAGATTAAGAGAGCATGAAAGACTTACTTAAAATTTTATGTGTGGTGGTGATATGCGTAGTCGCAGGAGCATATCTCCACAAATGCCAGTCTCCACCCTCCGCAGTCCCAGGCCGAGCGGAATGCGCGACCGACACGGTCAAAGTGTATGACACCATTCCCTACCTCCTGCCTAAACCGCAGGATGAACTGGCGATCGGCACAAGCCGTTACACCCTGCCTAAATTTTGCTTCATTGGAGTAGGCGCAGGAGGAGAGCCACGATGTAGCGGTGCAAACGAAACCACCTGCCTTGTTGACTCGATAGGTTTATCTTTCGCCTATGGCACTGGAGCAGGAGGCGAACCACGATGTAGCAGAGACAGTGCAATCGTGGAACTACCCATCATACAACGCCACTATGCCGACAGCACTTATGAAGCATGGATAAGCGGCCCGATAGACCCACGGCTTGACAGCCTGCAAGTATTTGCCCCGACAACCATCATCACAAAACAGGAATGGAAACCTCCCAAGAAATGGCACATAGGCCCAACTATCGGGTACGGCTACACACCCCACGGCTTTGAGCCATATATCGGAGTCAGCATAACCTATTCAATCCTATCATTCTAATGGAGACAATCACAATCTCAGTCAGTCAGGAGGACGTGTATGAAGAGGTAGCGAAAGCAACCGACTACACAGGCGCGAAACTCATCAACACGGACGGAGACGCACGAGACCGCATCATGGCGGCTGACGATGACCTTGCCAACCTCGGCAGGTTTTGGGAAGAGTCAGTATCAGCCGCCAACGAGAACATGAAGGAAATGCTCGTATCGGGCAAGACCATAGAGAGGGAGGGCAAGAAAGGCTATGAAGCCGAAATAGAGGTAAGCAAGGCTTTCGACAAAACCCTAAGTGAAAGTGTGCAATCAACCATCCGCAGTTTCTTTATCGCTTCGATCATAGCGCAGTGGTTTAAATTCGCCAACAAGGGCGAAGCCAAGGACTATTTCGCGCAGGCAAGCGAAATGATGGAGGCGGCCGAGAGACTACTCTACAGCCGGAGAAAGCCTACACGCCCGACCGATTAACAACCAATAAAAACCAACTATCATGGCGGAAGCAGAAAACCCCAACACACCTGTCACCACTCCTGCCACAACTTTGGGAGCGAAGAAACCAGTAACGGTGACAATCAAAATCTCGTGGCTTCTCTATGACATCATGAACGAGACGTTCCTGCGCGGACGCACGATTCAGAACAAGGAGAACCACAAGGAGGTAGCAAGTATGTTCGCCTCGGAGGACGAGGAGAACCGCGAGAAGATACTGCGCTCCATCAAGCGCGGTTTCGCGGAAATCAAGACCGAACTGGGCGAATATCTCAACGAGAACGGCACGACTACCGACAACAGCCACTATGACGGCAGCACGAACTTGGTGATGAACCTCGTAATGCCGAGCAACTTCAACGAGGCGGCCACGACCGGCGTAGGCGAAGCCGTACACGCCTATCTCGCAAACAACGCAATCGCAGACTGGTATATCGTCACCAACAAGCAGGACGCAGAGCAATACTACGCACTCGCGGCCAAGAACATGGAACTGATACGTCAGACCGTCAGCAAACGGAGCCGCCCTGTAAGACCCAACGACTAATACCAGTGAGACATGAGTTGCTTTTTAGAAGAAAAGGAAGGCACACTCAATGCCGTGCTGATATTCAAGCGCAGTCAACTCCTATATGATATAAAGAACTATGCCTTTATAGAGGGCAGCGTCATGGAGACGGAGAGCAACCACAACCGTCACATGGTGCAGGACGTAGGAGAAGAAGGCAATGTGGACCGTGTGACGCGAGTGCTTGACCTTGCAATAGCACGATGCAGGGAGCTGCTCTATCCTTACACCAAGCGCGAGATAGATCGTCCGGCACTTGATGATAGATTAAAGGAGCGTCCGACATACGGCATAGTGCTGACGGTCCCGAAAGGATTCTCGCAGACATCGCTGACCCTGCTTGAAAGGCTCGTCCATGAATACCTTGTATGCAAAGCAGTCTCGGACTGGCTGAGCATAACCAACCCACCCAAGGCGCAGACATGGGAAGTCAAGGCAGAGGACGCATTGACGGAGATACGCACCAACCTCAACACCCGGATAGCACGAGTGCGCATAAGGCCCCATCCGTTCTGATCCGAACTACAAAAATCAGAGACCGCTGTGCATCACGCATAGCGGTCTCTTTCATTAGAAAAAATGAAAAGTACAATAAGCCTTATCTCGGCTGATTGGTAAGGCGTGGCGTAAACTGGACTGACGCACCGAAGATATTGCCGTCAGCGTCAAGAGTTGCCACACCTGCAATTCGGAAATACTTGTAGGGAGTACCACGGAAACCGCGCAGGTAATGGTCTTTGCTTGACCAAACCAAATGCCAGTTGACTAAATCACGAGAGCCGTAGAGAGCCGTGGCAACCTGACCTTTGCGGAAGAATCCACGCTGAATGATAGTGTCAATGGTCTTATGGACGTTGGCTGTATCGAGTTTGAGGGGGCGAGTAAGAAAGAGTGCCTTTATCTCCATGGCCGTGGACTCGGAGAGATTGACAATGTTATTGGCATCATCAACCGCCAACGCCTCCGGATATGAGTTGAGGTGTGAGACTATATTAGAGAACGTCATGCCCCATTGCTTTGACTCCAACGAGAACACATAGGCGTAGGTAACACCCGGGGCATATACAATGACACGCTGATGAACGTAGTCGTAGATCATACGGCATTGTTTCAAGAACCGAGTGAAAGGGAGTGTCGGCAGGCAGGTGTCGGACGCAGGCTCATGACCGAGGAGGTCATGCAGCTTACTGAAGCCGGGCAGACTGAATGCGTTGAAAGGATATTCGGAGTTAATGGCATCCGATATGCACTGCGTCTGAGAGCCGGAAATAAGCATGATACCTCTATCCGTGGGAAATAGAACCGCGCTATCCAGTTGAGTAATGCCATCGGCATTTATGCAGACATCGCGCGTAATAGGCTGGCGAGCGGTGTATGTTCCAGTTGAGGAAACCTCCAAGGCCCATACACCCTCAGTAGTGAAAGCGTACAAGGGGAACTGCCCGAACTGACCTTGCGAGAGTGCTTTCGCAGCTGAGCAGATACCGAGCATTTCACCGGTCCCTATCGTGTTCACTCCAAGCAGAGGGAAATAGAAAGGATTATTAACCTCCGAGGTGTATATCTTATTGGCTTGCCGTATATAGTTATTTTCATACGAGAGAGAGGGATTATAACTGATAGACGGCAGGTCAGCATTAGTGTAATTGGTCTCGCGCACCAGTTCATAGTCAAGCACGGCAAAGGCACCGTTAAGAAACTCATGAGGTTTCAAGGAAATCAGATATGAACCGAAAGCGGAGTTGCTGATCAACATCTTGTGCGCATTAACATTCGGATAGAAAACATAACAACCCCACGACCTCTTTGTCTTGAAAGTCTGGTTACTGCTGTTTGTCTTTTCCTCCGACATGAAAAGAGCGATATTACCTGCGTAGAACTCGGAGGCGGAGACGGCATAGTCCTTGCCGTTCTCTTTGATATAGACCGTCACAGCCATATCATAACTGCTGAAGGGATTAGCCGTAACCTTTAACGTATTCCCATCAACCTGCCATGAATAACTATGGGTGCAGTAAGCAAACATAGATTGCCCCAAGAAGCCACGGAAAGGCTTACGCGACACTCCCGAAAGGTTGAGCCTGTTATTGTAGGCATAGGAACTATCGGCCGCAAGAATATCGTGTGTAAGATAATCATCGGTCATTACCTCGCGCGTAACAAGAGACTGGAGATACTCATCCTCTATAACGAGTTCAACACGAGAGCCACGATTGGCAACCGCCTCGGCATTATCAATAGTCCGCAGCTTATAGAACTGGGAAGTGTTGCGGATGGTCTCCGCTACCTTTTCATCGGTAAACTCGGGCAGATGCAGGCTCTCGCCCGGATAAGACCTATCGGCAGAGAAATACATCGCATAGATACGCGAGTATTCCCACTCGGAATAAATATCGAGGAAATCCTTATTGTCGAACGAACCGAGCAGTTTATCCTCGGCAATGGTATCGCTGACGGAGTTCCTGTTTGTAGCGTAGAGCCGCCCGATGAACTTTGTAGAGAAGTTGTCGGAGTCTTTCCATGAGGAACACTTTCCGTCTTGATCGAAAGTATAAATTGGTTTTGAAATGAAAACCTCAATACCAGTAACAATGTCGCTCCATGTAGCCAACTTATAAGAGTCTCCACTATTCAGTATCTTGTAATCAAGAGTGGACGCGACCATCATAATATCCAGTTCAGCCTCCGTGTAGGACTTCTTGCCACGGATATGCTTCCAAAAGACAACAGGGCAGGCGGCTGTTGAGGGGTTCATGAGGATAGGCGCGGAATGATTTACCAGTGACCCATCAAAAAGGCGCAGTGCGTAACGCACGAAGAAAGGAAAGCAAAACCGACCTTTCTCAATAGTCTGCTCACGCACAAATTTATTTACCTTGGCCATGACCTGCTCAGTTATCCGGGTCTTGTTGCTTTCGGTAAACTCGTTGTTGATCGCGTCCTCCGCTATGCTGTCAAACGATATGGCAAACGTGCTTTTGCTATCATCGCACTGGCTGAAGAGCCGGGGCCGTCCTATCAAGCCGAAAGAAACATCTATCTCCGGCACATGGTCTCCGAGATAAACATAGCCGTTGTCTTTCCAAAGGAAGTAATGTATACCAGTGGAGGTAAAAGCAAGAAGAGTATTGCCTACGGAGTTGAAATGAGACACACCATGAATAGTGTTGTAGTTGGAGTCTATCAACTGAGGTTCTGCCGTACTCTCCTTTTTCTGATAAGATATGCGAGAGTCCGAGCCGTATAGGATATAGTGGGTAAATGTGGAGGTCTTATGCACAAACGAGACCTTTCCATAACTGCCCATTGCCTTTTCCAATTTGGCAGGGAGTATAGGTTTCAACGCTCCATCTTCGGGAATAAGGTTGATGGACACAGCAAGGTCTCCGTCCTGACATTCATAGTCGGAAGGCACGGCTGAATATCCATTGTACTTTACTTCTTTGTTCATAGTTGATACTGGGTTATTATTGGAAGATAGATTTTCCCATTCATTTCAATAGCGTCTCCGACAATGAAAGACACCTTATCGGCAGTGCAACCGATTGAGGACAGCAGGGACCGGCATAGACGGACGGAGTTGGCGCAATAATGCTTGCCTCCCCCACGCTTTGACGGATAGCATTTAGCCTCAAAGCGTCTTAGTGTCTCGTCCGCGTCATGGGGTGTTGAGTGCAGGAGATACTCACCATCATTGACGGCTATATTGATGGAATCGCCCGGAGACATGGAAAGCATCCGCACGACCCTTGCGGTCAAGCGGATTTTCCCATTGCGGTTGAAAGACACGTCCGGGCGGCGAGTATTTACCAGCAGATTAAACATGAAACAAAAATATGTATTACGGTTTGTATGCGCGTTTTAACTTTAGAAAAGAGAGAGCATTTTGGGTGCCTCCATGCTGTGGCATTGAGGTGAACCCTGCTCACGTCCTTTCTCGCAGAACATCTTGCGGAAGATATGGAAAAGGACAGCGACCACAATAGAGTTGCCTGCCAGTTTATAGAGTTGGGAGTTTGAGATACCTGCTTTTAGGAGCAATGAGATATATTTGTCGGGAACGTCCATGAGACGGAAACACTCGCAGGGAGTGAGTTTGCGTATCCAGTATTCGATAACGGCAAAGTTATTGTCCTGCCACTTGGATGAGGTCAGAGCCGGAGCAACATCAAAGATTCCTCCCTTCGCGTAGCCATGACCGCGCTGAAGTATCTTAACGTCATTGCTTATTTCCTCCACGCAATAGACCCGACCGCGCTTAGGGAATGAGTCATCGGAGTGTATCACAATCTTCGGTTCTAAGTTTCCACCACCGCAACAATTCAGACATGGCGCAATACCCTCAGAAGAATATAAACGACCCCGATGAGGATTATTAAAGTTAGACTCCTCAATAAGATTGCCAACTTGAATGACACGAGGCTCTGCAACCATGCTGTCTTTGTCAACGGTTGTAAGTGCGTTAGCAATGTCAGAGCCTAACTCTAACTGCTGAGAATGTTTTCCATCAGCATTTGGACGGCCACGCATAGCGCAACCGCGAGGATCAGAAATGAGATAATGACCAGTGGCGTTGATACGAGCAAGTACGGTCCCTGCCACATCCTTATCTACCCTGCGGTTGTAGCAGTCAATCCACATAGTCTCCTCCGGGTCAATCTTACCTTCGGCAATCATTTCGTTGAGACGGCTGTTGCCGTAAGTAGGAACTTTAACGTAGGTATCGTATTCGCGGCTCCCCTCCTTAGTCTTGATTGAACCGCTTATGCCATCGCCAGTCTGAAAGTTGGTCTTGAATCCGCAACCCTCATTCTGCTTACGCTCATTATGGTTGATAATGCTCTTGATGTTGGAGGGGGTGAGCCAGTATTTCTCATCGACCACATCTTCAAGGACGTGTTTCAGACGGCGTGTAAGTTCAAACGGAGCAGGGAAAAAGTATCGTTCATGCTCACCACGGAAAGACACCATAAAGACGCGCTCACGATTCTGAGGAACGCCATAGTCCTTTGAGTTGAGTATAGCGTAATAATTGGTGTATCCGCGAGCGATCAGCCACTCCCGCCACTTTGTGAAATCATCTGCAAATTTATTTTGTGTTAGTGCCTTCACGTTTTCCATGAGGAGAAACTGAGGACGCTTAACCTCAATGGCATCAGCGCAGGCCCAAAGGCAGGAGGAACGAGTGCCACTGCCTTTTGAAAAACCGCGCTGTTTCCCTGCCGAAGATATGTCTTGGCAGGGAAAGGAATATGTCAGCAAATCGAAATCAGCGGTCTGCGTCCAATCAATCTTGGTTATGTCTCCGTGATTGGGGATAGTGTCACCGTGCAAAGTCTTGTATGCCTTTATGGCATACTTGTCTATCTCCGATATTCCGACCGTCTGAAACTGAAAGCCGGGGAACGCCTCGGTAAGCAACCGAAGTGCGATAGATTGTGAACCGTAGCCTGCAAAGGCTTCAAAGACTCTTAGGGTCATGTAATTATATACTGGATATTGAAATGAAACTCACGGCATAGCCGGAGTGCTTGAATATATTTCTGAGGCTGTTGGCCGTAGGGGATGAAGATAACACGTTGCTTAGTGTTGGCTTCAATCCCTTTCCGGCGCAGCTTGTAGAGCAGGTTTGCCCGGCGTTTGGGGTATCTCATAGGCAGGGAAGTAATTAACGGATGCTTTCCGCTCCACGAGAGAGCCTTCAGCGACAAGTTCATCGAGTGCCAGGCCGAGTTTGTCATTTATCTCTCTGCGCATGGCATAGTCGGGAGCGATTTTGCCGTTTCGTTTCTCTGCAATAATCTCCTTGACGAGAACGAGGGCGAGTTGTTTTACTATTGTCATGGTTGATCTCCTTTCATGAAGCATAGCCAATGAGTATTGGCACGTTTGCCGGACTTGTGTCCGAAAATCGGTTTTTGGTCAGTAAGTTTTAAGATGGTCGAAACCTTTATATCATGCTCACTCCATTTGAAGATAAGGAAGCCACCCGGCTTCAGAACCCGAAAGCATTCTGCAAAACCCTTGGCCATGGTGTTCTGCCAATCATCGCGGAGGACTCCGTATTTTATCTGCTGATACCCGGTAGGCTTCTTGTTGGGGTCTTTGCCCCACCAACGTAAATGCGGAGGGTCAAAGACCACCATATTGAAAGTGTTGTCAGGGAAATCCATACTGGTGAAGTCCCCGATTATGTCCGGCTCCACCTTGAAAGAGCGGCCATCGCATAGGGTTATTTCCTCAGTGCGTATGTCTTGGAACAATACGCGAGGGTCGTTCTTATCGAAATAGAACATCTTGCCACCGCAACAGGCATCAAGAATCGGAGCGGTAATACTCTTTTCCATAGGTCTACATGTTGTCAAGAGCATCCATCATGCTTTGAAGAGTAGCCTCTATTGAACGTATACATTCCGACACCTCCCATTCCAATGCTTTCAGATGTTTCCAAACCTCTTCGTCCTCCGGGGTGTAGGTCTTATATAGATCGTCTATATAAATTCGGGTTGCATCTGTCTCCTTGTCGAAAGTAAAGACGATTGATAACTTATTCAGTGCCGATGTATCCCTAATCCATCCATTGGAACTGGTAACATAGTATGCGTTGGAGTCGTTTCTATGCCACAATACCTTATGACATTGTGTAGCCTCGGTGAGTCTCTGAATAAACTTCACCATTATAGCCGCGTCACAAATAAATTCATTGTTATCCATATCAATCTTCTTTTGAGTTGTGGATGATTTCGCGTTTTAGAATGAAGTATGCGTAGTAATTATCTTCTCCAGCAAAGGAGGCTATATCCCAACCTTCTTCTCCGAGCGCATTCAACTCTTGGGTCATTCTCCTTATTTCTTGATAACTATACTTGAAGAATTTGTACTCGTAAGTGATTTCCTCTTCCTTTTTGGCAGAAGGGAATAACTTTGACACTACAAAGATTAGAGTCAAGGCCCAAAGGACACCGAGCATACTGACGAATACATCTGAGAAAAACTCACTCATCGCTACCTCCTTCCTCTTCTTTGTCAACCTCCGCAAGGAGAGCGTCTGCGAACTTCAATGAAGTTACGGCTAAGCCTTTCATGTCCATGAGGCTGTTGTAATGCATATCAGCCATAATCATTCCCTGCATGACGGCCGTGGCAATCTGAATACGCTCCCGGCGCCTATCTTCGGGAGAGACCAGAGTATAACCGCTACCCTCCAGTTGCTGACGGATATTCTCTGCACGTTGTTTGGCAGCTTTGCGATCAATGCGAGCCAGTTGCGCTACACATTTCTTACAGCGGTGCTTGTATGATTTAGACATATCCTGCTGAGGCACCATCTCACCGCAGATTTCACATTTAGTTTTCATTGTTTGCTATTGAAAGAATTTGTTCTAATTGTTCGTTGGAAAGTTTTTTGAAATCAATGTTTTCACATTGTCTCACATATTTCTTATGGAGTTGTTCAGCAATATCTTCCTGCGTAGCAGGACGAGCAGTCCAACGACTCCACATATCACTGCATCGAGACAAACCATCTTTTTTTGAGAACCTACGACACTTTGTTATGACGAGTGTTGCGGTAATGCGTTCGACACATTCAATACCACTTATCATGCCGTTGGATACATAGATGTAGTCTCCAACCTTGACGTTTTCTAAACTATTGTTCATTTGAGATTCTTTAGTTTTTTAAAGCATGTGAAACATCCTTCTTTATCATTGCGCTTTCCTATATTCCATGCGGTAACAGCGTTTTCTAAGACGGTCTTTCCATTATTGCATATTATCGCACAACCATCACACTCTCCACAACCGAGAGCAGTTAAATCGGCTTTCGTGATTTGACGATCCATAATTTTTTCATTGGTGTTATCTCCGGCTCTTGCCGAGGAGAGGTATTACGTTATATGTTTTGAAGCGGTCAACGATACGTCCATACTTGTCTCCAGTCATGAACCGTTTTTTAAGTGCCTCTTCGTCAAGATTGGTAGTGATGTGGGCGAACTTTTCCCAACCTGCCCAAATGTCATTGCGAGCGAGGAGGAACTCGTCAGTAAGGACTGCGGTGTTCATGCCGTAGAAAACCTTATCATCGTTGAGACCTACATCATTTAGGCATACATTCTCCGGCTGAGGCATGAAACCTACGCTTTTCTCCTCGTAGAATGTGTATCGGTCAAGGTTGTTATGGATGGTGTAGTAATTTACCATCTGCGTGACCGAGAGGTTATGAAAGAATCGCGGAGACTTAATGCGCCTAAGATACTCGGAGAAACACTGCATCAGCAGAGTCTTGCCAACGCCGGGGCCGCCCATCAGCATAATGTTCTTGTGCAGCTTATACTTCCTATCCGGGAACACCTCTTCAGCAAGTTTGCAGTTGTTGAAATAGTACAGCAGGAAACGTATCACCAACCTGTTATCATCATCAGTCACAAACTTCCTATGCTGAGGTGCAAGGACAATCGAGTTAGCAATGTAGAGGAAAAGACGTGCATGCATTTCATACACACCCTCATCGGATAGATCAGCGTATGCCTCCTGCGCCTTTTGTATATCCTCATCCGCTTTGGCAATCACGTTTGATATTTCCATAGCGGCATAGATAGCCTTGTCGGAGGCTTTGCTTTTCAACGTGGCGAGCATCGCACGGTCCCATTCAAGGTTGTATGTCGGTTTATAATTATACTGCCTAAGAGCCTCAGCGAGGCAGGGGGGATAATTAGAGGTTGCCATATCAGTCAATATCTACGCCCCCGAATCCACCATTGTAAGAGTAGTCAGGCGGTGGAGGCAGTTCATCATCGGATTGAATGGGAGGAACGGAGTATGGTTGCGTCTGCTGAGGAAAGGCTTTACTCATCCAGTAGCGCAAATGGCTCTTTGCATCCTCGGCAGAGTCGTGTCCGGCTTTGCCTTTTTTCTTTGAGTCCTCTTGGCATCGTGCAAGAAAACGAGAAAGGCGAGAGTCGTATTCGTCAGCCGTAATGTTGAAGTCATTGCAGACAATCTGCCTCCAACCCTCATCAGAGCGCATAGCGTCAACCTCCTGCTCATAGGTCATGGAATAATCGGGATCAGCCGGAGCCGCCTTCTTCTTCCTGCGACCGCCCTTAGTGCCGTTTACATATCGTGCGGTATTGGTGTCAATGTTCGGCTTTATGAGCGTGAACATACCTTTAGCCACGTCAGAGAGATTCTTTGGCAGCTTACCGAAAAGCGCATACTCGCAGATGGCAGGATATATTTCTGCCTGCACCTCGGAAGGCATACACTTGATAGCGTCATAGAATGAGCGGTAGAAAATAAAACTCTCGCGTTCCATACAATCATACTTCCTTTATGCGTATGCCATGCACATAGAGCATAAGTTTACGCTTGATTTTATACACATCTGTCAATACTCCTTTGGTGTCCTCCACAACTGTCTGCCCAGTCTTATTGTCGGTATAGACAAAGTCGGCAATATACTTGCAGGACTTTTCCAAGCATACACGGACCGGTTTACCCTTTAGGTCGGTGCCGCACTCGCCATACTGGGCAGGGATAAGTTCGTAGGGTACTTGCTCACGGAGATTGGAGATAAGTCCGGCGCGGAGCATAATGCGGAGTTGGACAGCGCGGTTATGCTCCTTCTTGGAGTCGTGACCTCCAGTAGGCTTGGCACCGTACTTGTTTTTTCTCCTACCTCCGTAAGCAAATGGGTTGGGAAACTTAGCCATTGTCGTTTGGTTTAGGAATCTTCAATGTAGCGGACTGGACCGTCTTGCCGTCCGAAGCCGTCATTGTCACACTCTCAACCCCTCCCTCCGCGCAGGCATCTATAAACTCTTTGACATGACGCTTTACTTCGGGAGATTGCAGGATCTTCTCGGCTTCCTGCTTCGGTGCTTTATCGTCCTCATCCTTTGGGGTGAGGTCTGCTTCGTATGGATACACGTCCATTATCTTGGTCTCGCAAATCTGCTCAATCTCATAGTCTGCCATCGTGCCTTTCATGCCCTCTTCAAAATTGACATAGGCTTGATGGAAAGATGAAGCCTGCACAAGGATGAAGGAGGCATTCTTTTTCTCAGTGCCGGACTTCTCATCAAGAGATACGAAATTAACCTTGACCTTATAGAACTTATCGCCAGTCTCATCCCAAAAGATTTCAGATATTTTTGTAACCGTCACCGCAGTGACCCGGAATTCTCCACTTATGAATGGAGTGAGTTCCTCCGTCACTTTGGCCTCCGCTTCGGTGCAGGAGAGCGCGTCAGCGAGATAAGGTTCGGTAACTTTCTTTACTATACCATTCTCCATCATCCGCTCATAGCGGACACGTACTTCAATCCACTGCGCCATTGTTGAGTTGTTCTTTAAGTTCCTTACTGATTCTGAATTTCACGGAGCGATGAGCCGGAATTGTGATTGGCTCTTTGGTAGCGAAGTGAACCGCCTTGCGTTCGGCACATTCGGTTATGCTGAGAGTGCCGAAGCCACGGAGAGTTATATCCTCACCCTTGGCGAGTGACTCTTTGAGAATACGGATAGTTCCGTCAATGGCTTTAACTGCCGTGCTGAGGTGGAGTCCCTCGGAGACTGCCAACTCCCTTGCTAAATCATTTTTTGTCATTGGGAAGTTTATTTTTGAGTTTTGTAACGAGTTGTTTAATCATGTGTGAGCGACAGTTGCATTTCTGCATAGGCAGGAGCGCAAGCGCGTCATAGAGTTTTGTCGCGTCCTCCAAATACTTGATAGCCGTCCGGAGGTCAGTGTTGCTAACCTCAGCCATCGGGATGCAGGAAGAGGTTAGCGAGTTGGTTGAAATACATTTCGTCAGTCGGAATATCATCGTCAGTACCCATTATCTGATTGGCGATAGATTTCTTCGTGTGGATAATGTCGTAGAGGGTTCGGTCAATGGTATGCCGACCGATGAGGTAGTAGCAGGTAACATTGTCTTTCTGGCCGATACGATGTGCGCGATCCTCGCACTGGCAACAATCGGCATACGTCCAAGGAAACTCAACGAAAGCGACATTGGAGGAGGCTGTAAGAGTGAGACCGACCCCGGCCGCCTTGATTGAGCAGATTATCAGTTGAGCCTTGCCCGACTGGAAAGCATCAACGGCCGCCTGCTTCATCATCATGGAGTCTCGCCCTGTTACGCTGACCGCTTTCGGGAAATGTTTTTTAAGTTCGTCAACTATCTCATGCAGGGAGCAAAATAGAATCAGAGGTTTGCCGTTGGCGAGGAACGTCTTAACGAAGTCAACAGCCTGCTTGACCTTTCCTTTAGAAGAGAGCGAACGCAGGGTCATAAACTTTACAAGAGCCTCCATGCGCATTTTCCGGCGCACGTCAACCTCATCGCATTCGGTGTATTTCCGCAGGTATTCTGCCAAATCCTCAGCCGCCAGTTCGTATTCATCCCGATTGGAGATTTCGACATAGAGGTCAGTGCGCGTCTTGTCAGGGAGCTGCGTCAGTACCTTTGACTTTTCCCTGCGTATCATACACCGAGAGTAAAGTTGCTCAGACAGCCGATCAAGATTGCGCGGTTTATCATCCTCATCCTTGCCCCTGCGTTCTTTGGAGATTTCCCCACCGCCATAGTCGGCCAGGAACTTAGACCTACCTCCAAACTCTGCGAGACGGCCCATGATGGAGAGTTGAGCGATGAGATCAGCCGGACGATTGACAACAGGCGTACCCGATAGGAGTATGCGGAATTCCTTGCCGTCTGATATGCCACGAGTGAAGATAGTCTGCTGAGCCGATGGGTCTTTTACTCGGTGAGACTCGTCTATGATGATTGACTTGAATAGATTGATATGAGGGCAGAACACAACATCTTTGAGACGGAACGGCTGACCCTTGCGAGCCTTTATGTCCCATACGAAATACTTGCGCAGACTCTCATAATTTACAATCGCCACATGGTGCATACCCATTTGCAGGAGATAGGGCCATGTAGTGGCAACCGAATTATCAAGCACCAGTGCTTTCTTATCGGTGAATTTCTCAAACTCACGTTGCCAGTTGATTTTGAGGGAGGCAGGGCAAATAACGAGACAGGGGAAAGCGTCTCCGATGTTGACAATTCCAATGCTCTGCAATGTCTTGCCAAGTCCCGGCTCATCACCAATGAGCAGTTTCTTACGCCTAATGCCGTAGAAAATGCCCTCCCACTGGTAATCATAGGGAGTAACTTTAAGGTTATGCTCAAAGTTTTTCTTAAATTCGTCAAGTCCTACAATACTCATAAGGCAAAACACCAGTATTTGAAAGCGAGGTCTTCATATTTCTCGCGTCCGCGTTTATATATGGCCTCCTCACGATTGTTGATGAATAACTTAAAGACTTTGAAATTCTTTTTGGATATGGCATAGATGAAATCCTTATTGGAGTTGGCAATGTCCATATACCAAGCGCGGGACCGGTCCCAGTCGAAGTAGTCCACGGAGTCCAAGAATTCTTTTTCGGTTGTAGCCGAACAGGTCTTAAGGTCTCCTCCGAAATGTGGAGCATCGAGCCACCAGTCCCACTTGCAACGAGTGTCAAGAGTAAACTCAAAGCCTCCGTTGTCGAACACCTGACCTTTGTTGACCATGTAGCGTTGTGTATCCGCAATCTCCAGTACCTTTGCAAGGAATAAGTCCCGGCGAGCCTCGGCACGGAGAGCGCGTTGCATTTCACGAGCATGGAGAAACTCATCCTCGTCAATCGGGTTGCCGTCAATAGTCATGTGCAGGAAATCAACACGTGCAGGTTCGGTGATAAGGGCATCCACAATAGACCCGAAGCGGAAAGCCGCCTCACGGTCACCGAACACCGGGCGAGGGTACAATATTTCTTTCAAGGCGGTGAGGTCAGAGTTGCTGACCTCATCGCGCTGATAGTATGCATCGGGATTGTTCATAACTTGTAAATATCGTCAAACGTGAAGATTAAAACGCCATTGGAATCTACCTCTCGGAAAGTGAACATATAAATCTTATCCTGCCAGTCCGAACAAACCTCAACATGGTAACTTTGAGGTCTCTTCAAGTCCTCTTCGTTTCCCAGTCGTGCTTTATATGCCTCAGTGAGTCGGAAGATTATTGTCTCATAACTTGTCGCAGTTTCGGGATAGCGTCTCTTGTAGTCCAAGACAAGATATTCAAGGTCAGCATAATTGAACACCGCAGCTCTGAGAGAAGTGAGGGCAATTATATCCCTATCAATAGCATCAATGTTCTTCTGAAGAATCGGAAGCAGATCAGACGGCTCAATCGGAATATTGAGATACCTTTTCTTTCCCCACCCATCAATGTAGGAGTAGAAGATAGACGCATTCTTAGTGAAGCATTTTATGGCATCTGCCACCTGCTTCAACCGCCCACGTCCGTCAAAGTGGTCTTGCAGTTCATTGATTTTGGCAACGTCCATATCACTTAGCCTTTACCTCCTCCTCATAGCGGATGAAAGGAGACGTGATCAACTCGGGATTGTCTTTGTCGTTGGCTAACTTCTCGCAGAATGTGATTTGCTTCTTGAAGATTTTGTAAAGTTCCTCAACAGGCAGGTGCTGACCCTCTTTACCAAACCAAAAGGACAAGCAGGCGAGAATGCCTTCCGACGATTCAACAACGATTCTCTTCTTTACCGAGGTCTTAGGCTGATACTCCATAGGAGCCGCCACGGGAATGGCATTCAGAGCGAAAAGACCGTCCATTTCATTTGCAGACTGCTGAACGGCTTTGGCGGCCTTGGCTTCGTCCTCCTTGCGCTTGCGCTCTTCATCGAGCCTGCGGAGTTCGGCAGCTTCACGAGCCTCCAGTTCCTTCTTCATGCGCTCCTGCTCCTCTGCATTCGCCTTTGCCATACGCTCCAGTTCACGCTTCTTTGAGGGCAGCGCGTCAACGATGGAGTCGCGGTAATCTCCCACTTCAGCATGGTACTGCTCGCAGAATTGCTGAAAGAGTGCGTTGAGGACTGACTGGCGTATCTGAATAGCCTCGGCATCGGAAACTTCATAGGGTTTGTGCGCGTGGCACTGGATATTCTGAAACCACTCCTTACCGAGCTGCACCTTGAATGTGCGTAACTTCTGACTCGCCTCCTCGTAGTTTTCAAGAGTGAGTTTCTGATTGATGTCGGTAAGAGTGTTGATGTCGGAGGTGATCTGCGCGTCAAACTGCCTGCGGAAATCGTCCTCGGCTTCCTGCTGATAGCGTTTGAGTGCCTGTTCACGTTGTTGCTTGCGTAGTTCCTCCTGCCGTGCGCGTTCGGCCGCCTCGCGTTTCTTTGTGGCAAAGGCGTTGCGCTCCTGCTGAATCAAGAAAGGCACGGTCCCTTTCTTTGAGGGGTCAATCTGATTCTCCATGCCAGTAAACTCAGAACGTATCTGGTCGAAGAGTTTTGTTATTGGAGACCTGCGCTCGTTCATAGCCTTAACCGTACGCTTGGCTTTCTCTATGAACTCTGCACAACGTTTGTCAAGATCATCTGACATTCCGTGTTGCTTAATCTCATCAAGGAGACGCTGACCGAAGTCGGCACAACGCTGAGTGGAGAGTTGGTTGGTGTTATATGTATCGGGCGCGGACTGCGCTATCATCTGCACGTTCTCTTTGCGCAGGATGGGAAGTTGTTGGTTATCGCTCATTGTACTTTTCTATTTTGAGGTTATAAATCAGAATACATCGTCAGAACCTGCATTGTCGGCAGATGTCTCGGGGTTAACGGAAACCCCTGCTGAGGTATCGGGAGCAGGAGCAAAGCCAGTCTTGGAATTGCGTTCACGTTCGGCCGCGGCCAAACCTGCACTTACTCCTTCGGATACCTGCTGACTCCATTCATCGTTGGAAAGTTCGCGGTCTTTCTCAATCCAACCTCCATCAACTCCGTAGATGTCATCGTTGATCTCCTGCTCGTCCACCTGCTGAGACTCCAGTTGAGTGCCACGACCTACACGCGCTTTAGGATAGGTCTTGAAAGCATGCTTGATACACTTGGCGATAAGGAAGCCGGGGTCTATGCGTAGTGAGCCGTCCTGTTGCTGTCCGTAGAGCGCGTTGGGATTACCCATAACCCACTGGCGGCGTTGGTTATCCCACTGGCGATTCTGACGTGCGGAGTAACCTGCAAGGCGGCTCCAGTCCTCGGGGAGCATGACAGCGTAATCGGGAGAGCCGTCAGCGCGAGTTATCTTCATGAAGCAAGCAGTAATCTGCCCGGAGGTGTGGGGAAGTCGGCAAGCATAGTTTACAAACTTGTTGCCGTTACGCTCTCCGAACTCAAACTCATCCTCGGCATAGACGATAACAGGGTTGTCGGCATGGCGTATCTGACCGCAACGGGCGCGGAGCAGGAGTTCTCCATATCCGGAGATTGTGAGGACGCAGTGGGTTTCGTAGGATTTCTTTTCCTTTCCATCGCGGTCAAGATATGTGCCGACCGCTATGGAGCGAGACAGCAGGTAAGCCTGCGCACGTGTGCCGGGGTCAAGGGAGAGACCCGAAATTGCCACGTCAAGGAACGCGGTAAAGAGTGAGAACTTGGTGCATCCCTTGCGCAGATCCTCTTTCTCGGAAAGAATGCGGTTGAAGTTACGGCTCTCACGCTCATAGGCAGCTTCGCCGGACACGCCAGTGGAGGGAGTCCACATGGTTTCGTAGATTTCGATGAACTTGTCACGAACCTTCTCATTCGTGACAATCTGAAGAGCATCGAGTTGGTTGATCTCCTCAACCTTCATTACGATTTTACTCATGATTGAAAGTTTTTAATGTTAACTAATAAGATTTGTGGGCAGTGTGGGAGTCGAACCCACCTCTCTGCATCGGTGCACCTCCGCAGTGTTTCAGCCATCTACACTGATTGCCCTTCGTTTATGCTCCAGTCCGCTGAAGCAGACGCAGGTCTGCCGTGCGGTATTCAAGTTTATGCAAGCGTCTTATCGGTGATACCTTGCCAGTATTACGCCACCGCTCCACATGCTTGCGTCCGAAGATTCTGAATGCTTGATTTTGGCTGATGTATTCCGGATCGGAATTGTCCTGCCGAAGATTATAGGCGAGTTGGGCCGCAACATCCTGCACGAACACCCGATACGGAACGCTCTTGTCGGCAAACTGAATCGTCATACCTGCTTCTCCTTGATTTTGCCGACATACATCGGGTTAGGATTTTCCATGCCCTTGTTGTTCCACCTATCGAAAGCACGAATGAAGCGATCTGCAACTTTCCACCGCTCATAGAGTCGGTTGAACAGCCAAAGCGTAATGAACGCAAGACATTTTGAAAGGATGAGGTCTGATGTCCATGTCGGAGAATCGTCCATAGGTATAGCGAATAGCGAGAGCAGTCCAACGGAGAATAGGGCAAGCAGGATGATGGCTCTAATGATTGATACCTGTTTCATGGCTATGGGCATTAGGCTTCCTGCGCAGGAAGGTTGTTGAATACTCTTTCCTCCTCAACCGAGCCGACCCAAGTGTCAAGGTACTCGTTGATTATATCTTCATCCTCGGTGTGGGGGTCGTAGTGGCGAGCCTTGCAGAACTCTACCCAAGAGATTTCCTCGGACGTGAGGGGCGCGGATACTTTGGAGTTGTCAGCCGTGCGGAGCATGGCCCAAGCAAAGAGGACGCACATTGCAGTGCCGATAAGTGAGAGGCGAATTACATCTTTCATTGTTGTAGGATATTTGGGGTTGATAAAGTTAATTGTTGATAATCATATCGGGATGATGATTGATGAGGTACCGGGAAAAGCGGAAGAGACGATTGATCCAGTTGCCACGAGTGCCGATGAGGGAGATTATGCGCTTTGCCTGTTCCCTCTTTTGTTCAGTCGTTTTCATTACTTTGCGTCTTTGAAGTTTTCCACCTTGATGTTGTAGGTGTCTTTCTTTTCCGCATAGGTCATTTGGAACTCCGGGAACAATTCAATAGCCACTTCGACAACCTTGTTGGCTATCTCCTTTTTGACTTCCACCTCGCCCTCGTTGAAGAGGTCGCAGACGGCATAGAAGATTTCGTGCTTTGCCATAATCAATAGGTTTTAGTCCATGAAGCGCGGAGGATACCACCGCAGGTGCAGCCTTCAACTCCGCAAAAGTGTCGGTTAACTCTGGCGAGTTGCGTGTCGCTGAGGACATCGGCAAGAGTCGCTTCTTTGTCGCGCAGACATTCATAGTCTCGCGCAGATATGTGTACGTTGATCGGGTCAACATTGTGAAATCCTCCGTGGAGGGTAAGTTTTACTTTCTTCATGATTGTATGCCGTTTCAGATTATTTGATTTTTTCAATACCACCCTCTGCCCAACGATTGATTGCTCTGCGAGCATGGGCAAGAGATTTATAAATTGTCTTACGCCATTTGGCTGTTCCGTCCTTGCGCTCCTCTACTACGAAAGTGTAGCCAAGGCAATCTCTGAATACATGTGTTGTTGTTGCCATAGTGGTAAGCATTTTTGATTACTCTACTCGGGTAGCCGTTATCGTGCGCTCCTTGCGGTTAATTGCAGTTGTGAATTTCACTCCCCACTCAAAACCGAATTGTGAGCAGGCTGATTTGAGGTAACTTGACCTCTCAGCCGGGTAGGTAACGGACTGCCCAACTTCCAATTCTCTAAGAGCCGTAAGTATCGGCCTGTCAATAACTTTTTCTGCCATCATTTGGATATTTCAATCTTTCTTTATAACTTTATAACGCAAAGGTAAGCATTTTTATTTACTCGGTCATCATTTGTGTTTACTTTTTAAGGATTATTAACACTTTTATGTTTACTCTACATGGTTGTGACACCGAAAATTCATATCGGGCAAGAGATAGAGGCCCGAATTAATCAATTGAATATCACCGCGTCTGAATTTGCGCGGAGGATTGACACGTCTAAACAAAACGTAAACCGAATCCTTAAGAAGGAAAGCATCGACACAGCAACACTCCAAAGGTACTGCGAAGTGCTTGACTTCAACTTTTTCACACTTTTTTGCCCAGCCCCTGCGGAACATTACGAGGCTTATGGAACACATGGCATTGTTGCCAAGAGCATTGGTAGTGTGGATAACCGAGAAGTTGTTGAGGTGAATAAGAAAGATGAGATAACCGAGGTTTCTGAAATATCAGAAGAAATTGTCCTGCCACCTGACTGTCCGAAAGAAGCCATACATGCCGTTGAGAAATTATCTATTAAGGTCAATATGCTTAAGGAGTTGCTTAATAGAACGGAAAAACTTCTTGAAGAAAAGGACGAGAGGATTGAAGAATACAAAGAACGGATCAAGGAGTTGAAGACAAGATGAACCGACAGTCCATTTTTATGTTGCAGGGCATAGTTTTGTTCCTTACGGGAGGATTACTTTGGAATTGCATAAGCAAATACATCACATCGCTTTGGTTATCCGTTCCTTTCTTCGCGATTACATGGTTTGCTATTGGATGGTGCGAGATTGCTTTGATAGGTCTTCTAAACCCAGATATAAGATTGGCCAGTAAATTAGGTATAAAAGTTGAAAACCTTAATGCCTATAGAGAAGCGTTCAATCAACTCATGGAGGCTGAAATGCGTGGAGAGGAAACTGGATGGATTGGAGATACCTTACCCGACAAAGATGAATGGCTAAGGTATTTAAACTACGAAATAAAAAAGGGTCTCACTGAAGAATCAGAAGATCCATTAAAAATATCAGAACATGAACGAAAACAATTATAACGTGTCTGATGAGGAAATTATAGAGTTTTCGTTAAATGGGAGTTCGACAACAATGACCCACAAAAGCACTCAGCCAAACAGGTATGGTTAATATCTCCCGACTTCGACCAGACCTACATTCTCTCTTCGGTTGGCTATAACGACAAGGGCGAGGTGGTGTATAAAGAAGATGATCCCTATGGAGAGTGGTTTTATGTACTGCCCGATTCATACGCGGAAGCGGTCGTTGAAACCACAAAGGAAATATTACTAAAGAAATGAACAGTGAAGATATAGAATGATTAATCAAGACGCTTTAAAAACATACGAGGACGCGATAAACTCAAGAACCTGTCCTATTTGCGGAGAGGCCCATCATGTTGCACTACGGCAAAATTCAACCCATTCATTTGCCAATTCCTCTACAGTCATGTTAGCCACAGCTACGGGTGATAAGATATTTGTTGAGGTCGAGGATGGCGCATGCGAGGGTTTTATGACTCGTATCTGCTCATTCTTAGCACCGAGGTTATACACTATCATAACTTCGCCTTTCGACAAATTCTGAATTGCTTTATCAATGTAATTTTTCATGACCGCAAGTTATCAAGAATTTGCATAATCCAATTGTTAAGTTTTGAAACATGGATAAACCCCATTATAATATATCTGATGAGGAAATGGCTTCCCTCGTTGAGGCTCTTGATGAGATGCTCGACGAGGACGAGCCGGACTTCTACGGCATACTCAAAGAGTGTGCATGGAATATCCTGCACGAGAACCCCGGCACCGAGTTTGGGGACTGGGTCACGATGCTCATCGAGCAATACCCCACCGAGGTAGTGGACGCTATCGGCTCACACCCTGCCGAGACGTATGCGAGCCTTACCGACATGTGGGATTGCGATGATTACCGAGACCCGGACACGGACATGTGCCACAACTATGCAGAGTGGGCAGAATACTTTGCCACTGACCGCTCAGTTGAGTTATTTGATAACCTCGCGGAGGCAAGACGCGAAATAAGCCGATTTAAGCAATGTATGACATCGGAACGATAAAACCCCCAGCCGAGACCGCAAAGTCCGGCAGAGGGCGCAGGAGAAGCCTCAGACGGCATTTCTCCATAGAGAGTGTTAACACAAGTAAGAGATTTTCGGTATTGGTCTGCAATGCGCCACTATCCCTATCCGCAAAATGCGGTGTACCTATGGTGTACAACTACAGCCTAACTGCCCCGTGCAGTTACGTTATGCGAGTCGCCCAGGCTGCAATAGAGGACTAAGCGATAGTCTGACTACATAATATACTTAGGCTGTAACTTGTTGCAAAACAACAGTTACAGCCTAAGCTGTTCTTAGACGGTTCGTATATTTGGATTCACTCTGCGAGCCAAATTAACGATAAATACGGACACCTATCTTCAGAATCTCAAACAGTTTCTCAACTTTCTTTGGATTGTTCCTGAACCGTTTGTAATCCTTCTTGTACTTTGTAGTAGGCTTAAGTTTCTTCGGCTTGTGCTTCATATTCCATCAGGGTACATGGGGGCATTGCCGCGATTCTGGTGCCACGTCTCGTATGCCTCCATCACTTCGCTCGATATGGAACCGCTATTAAAGCGTTTCAGAAAACTCTCTCTCGAAGCGTCCAACAAATAAATCCGAGTGAACAGATATGCGCCCCAAGACACACTGACCTTCCTTGAAAAGTGAATGACTTTGAGGCTTGGCATTATTCGTTTCTGGATTTCATTTTTTATTTGTAACTTTACATCAAAAATTACGAAATAATATGGTGTCAGTTGATGGATTGACTGTTGAATTTGGAGGAACGACTCTCTTTAAAGACGTTTCTTTTGTTATTAATCCCAAGGACCGCATTGCTCTTATGGGGAAGAATGGTGCCGGCAAGAGTACTCTGCTTAAAATTCTTGCAGGGGTGCAGGGTGCTACCCGTGGATCGGTGTCGGTGCCAAAGGATTGTACCATCTGTTATCTGCCTCAGCACATGATGACTGAGGATGGTCGCACGGTCTTCGAGGAGGCATCTCAAGCCTTTTCTCATCTCTCTGAGATGGAGTCAGAGATAAATGCTTTGAATAATGAACTGGCAACTCGTACCGACTATGAGAGCGATGAATATATGGCTTTGATTGAGAAGGTTGCGACCATGAGCGAAAAATTCTACTCCATCGACATGACCCACTTTGAGGAGGATGTGGAAAAAGCGCTGCTTGGTCTTGGCTTTGAGCGATCTGATTTCAACCGTCCTACTTCGGATTTTTCCAGCGGTTGGCGTATGCGTATCGAACTTTCAAAATTGCTGCTCCGTAAGCCGGATGTCCTGCTGCTTGATGAGCCTACCAATCACCTCGATATCGAATCAATCGGCTGGCTTGAGAATTTTATCATCAATAGTCCCATGGCGGTGGTGGTAATCAGTCACGACCGCCGTTTTATTGACAATATCACGACGCGTACCATCGAGGTGACGCTTGGACGGATTTATGATTACAAGGCCACTTACAGTCATTATCTTGAGCTTCGTAAGGAACGCCGCCAGCAACAGCAGAAGCAGTATGACGACCAGCAAAAACAGATAGCCGAGGCTCGTGAATTTATCGAACGTTTCAAAGGCACTTACTCAAAGACCTTCCAGGTGCAGAGCAAGGTAAAGTGGCTTGAAAAACTTGAGATTGTCGAGGTTGATGAGGAGGATACATCTGCTCTAAGACTAAAATTCCCACCCTGTCCCCGTAGTGGTAATTATCCTGTAATTGCTGATGGAGTAGGCAAGAGCTACGATGGTGAGACAGTGTTTTCCAACGCCTCTTTTACTATTGAGCGTGGTGACAAGGTGGCTTTTGCCGGTCGCAACGGAGAGGGTAAGTCAACGATGGTCAAGGCTATTATGAAAGAGATAACCCACCATGGCAATCTCACCCTCGGACATAACGTTAAAATCGGCTATTTTGCACAAAACAGTGCTTCGTTGCTTGACGAAAACCTCACTGTTTTCCAAACCATCGATGATATTGCAGTAGGCGATGTGCGACTCAAGATTCGCGACCTGCTTGGTGCATTCATGTTCGGTGGCGAGGAGAATCAGAAGAAAGTTAAGGTGCTATCCGGTGGTGAGCGTGTGCGCTTGTGTATGATAAAACTTTTGCTGGAGCCAATCAACCTGCTGATACTTGACGAGCCCACTAACCATCTTGACCTCAAGACTAAGGATATCCTTAAACAGGCACTCCGGGATTTCGACGGCACGCTCATAGTAGTCAGCCATGACCGAGACTTTCTTGACGGTCTTGTGTCTAAGGTCTACGAATTTGGTGGTGGACGTGTACGAGAACACCTTTGCGGCATTAACGAGTTCCTTGAGAAAAAGAAAGCCGAGCAACAGGAAAACCTTGCATAGCAAGGAGAAATTTCGGCATGGAGAGATAAGTTTTATTACAAGGGCTGTGTCAAACGACGCGGCCCTTGTTATGGTCAGAGTGTCAATGTCATTTCAAATTGATTGTTTGCCATAGTGATGTTCTTGCTTTTGAGGAAGGCTGGCATGGTTGTGTCGGTGGAGATGATGTTTAAAACTTTGATGAAATCGGTTTTCATATTTGCAATAGTTTCCTGCAATAATCGTGAGGCTATGCCTTTCCGTCTGTATTCGCTTTGCACCGCTATTTGACTCAGATCTCCGGTATGAGTATCAAACACACAATAGCCGACCATATTGCCGTCAAGGAAGGTGCCAAGACACGTCAACTCAGATATTCCTCTTTCAATGGACTCTATGCTGTTTTGCCATGAGGGATTAAAGTCGCAGTAGTGCCGGGCATTTCTGATGGAATCTGTATTGACTTGCCTTATGATGCAGTCATTGTTTACTATTGCGTTGTCAATATGTTCAATCTTTTGTCTGAAACAGTTAAGTTCGCGGGTTACTTCAAAATTCATCCGCCGATATGCAGAGATCGCTTTATGGTTGTTTTGCAGCACTTCCAACAAATATTGATGGATGCCGGCTTCTTTAAGAAATTGGATTGATTCTGTAAAAATTTTTCCGACGATACGTTGTCCTCGATATTCTTTTACAGTCCCGGTGCCTGTATCGTATGCGGAGGGAATCCCGTTGAAGGTCCCGATTCCATTCAACGTGAATGCTACCATTTCATTGTTATCGAAAGCGGCAAAGGATAGGTGTGGATTGTATCCACGTCGTTTGAGCATGGAGCGCACCTCTTCTTTCTCAAAATGGATGTCATAATCGGCAAACGCCTTTTCAAAGCATTGAAAGAGCGTATCAAAATCTGTGTTTACTAAATTCTTAATTTCCATTAGTTTTTTGATTCTTCCGTTGCCCACTTCTCTTGAAAATAGGTTATCGCAGATTCTGGATACTCAGGAGATGATTCTCTTAAAGATATTACATCCATATAGTCATTTAATGTAATTGCTATTCAGATTATTAGAAGTATATTTGCCATATTTTTAGATGTACAAAGTTACTGCATATTTTTGAAAGTAATGTAGATTTGTACATAAATTTAATTGAATATACATTTCCGAAACCACCGTTTCGGAAACGGCGGTTTCGGAAACTATTTTTTGTTAGTTGCTGAAGTTAAGCTGTTCTTTTAGTCGGGTGTTTCGCTTTGAGACGGTCTGGTTTCGGATGGCGAATAACAAACCCTTCTACAGAGAATGTTTCATTTTGTATTCGCGATAGGTTCGCATATTAATGGAGTTGAAAGCAGAAAGGTACCTGTCTGTATAACCAAAGCCACATCTCCAAATGTTGTATTTGTTAATTTCATAGCAATAGTTGTTTAAGTTCATCAGAGGTGGGCATATATGTCATATATTTTGCTGCGAAGATTTGATTTTCGCCCTCCGGCAATGTGAAACGAACGAGCATGTCGGATTTCTCGGCGCACAAAACTATGCCAACAGGAGGATTGTCTCCGGGGTTCATCTGAGTGCGTGTATAATAGTTGACATACATCTGCATCTGTCCGAGGTCTTGGTGGGTGAGCCGCCCGGTTTTGAGGTCAATAAGCACATAGCAGCGCGAGAGGATGTTATAAAACACCAAATCAATATAATAGTGCTCATCGTCAACGGTGATTCGCTTTTGTCGCGCCACGAAAGTAAAACCGCGACCAAGTTCTAAAAGAAACTTCTGCAATTTGGAAATAAGCTGTTGCTCCAAATTGCTTTCGAGGAAATGTTCGCCCTGCGCTATACCAAGAAATTCCAGAATATATGGGTCGCGGATGATTTCGCGTGGGTTGAACATCTCACCCTCCTTAGGAGTATTGGCTTCTTGTTTCACCGCAGCTTTGTCGCGGCTTGCGAGAAGGCGTTCATAATGAAGCGTGTGGATTTGGCGTTAAAGCTGTCGCACACTCCAATTCTCGGAGGCACATTCGCTTATGTAGTAAGCGAGCGCATCGTCGTTCTGCACTTTGAGCAGGGTGCGGTAGTGTGTCCATGTCAATTCGTCACGCAGTGAGTGACGAATTAGGAAACGCTTGTAAAACAAACGCATATATTTGAGGTTAGTGGCAGTAAAGCCACCACCGAACTCTTTGGTGAGGTGCTTGGCGAGAAAGTCAATCAAGCCTTTTGCATATTCGGCGCGAGCTTCGCCACGCTGTTCATATTCGACTATATATTTACCTACCTGCCAATATGTATTGACCAAAGTAGTATTGACAGTGCGGGCTATTGATGTGCGAGCTTCGGATAGTGACGCACGTATTTCCGAAAGGAGGTCATGTGGGGTACGTTCGGGTGTCATATTCCAAGTTTTTTTGAGGTTCGACATAATGCTATCCATCAGTTCACGACCTTGGTCGTTGAGGTCAGCGAGTTCGTTTTTAAGGTTTTTAGGAATATATTTGCCATATTTTTAGATGTACAAAGTTACTGCATATTTTTGAAAGTAATGTAGATTTGTACATAAATTTAATTGAATATACATTTCCGAAACCACCGTTTCGGAAACGGCGGTTTCGGAAACTGTTTTTTGTTAGTTGCTGAAGTTAAGCCGTTCTTTTAGTCGGGTATTTCGCTTTGAGACGGTCTGGTTTCGGATGGCGTATGCGAGTGCCTTGGTGGTGCCGACAAGTACGCAGATTCTCTTGGCACGGGTAATGCCGGTGTATATCAGATTGCGTTGGAGCATAACGAAATGCTTCATCGTGACAGGCATCACGACAATCGGGAACTCCGAACCTTGACTCTTATGGATAGTTATGGCGTATGCCAATGTCAACTCATCAAGTTCCGACTGCTCATATTCCACAGGTTTGCCATCGAATGTCACTGTCAATCTCTTCTCATTGACGTCTACACTGCTTATAAAGCCGATATCGCCATTAAACACGCTCTTGTCGTAATTATTGCGGATTTGCATCACCTTGTCACCCTGACGGTAGATGTAGCCCGAACGGCTGAGACTCGCGCCTATTGGATTCAGTCGCTGCTGGAGCAATATGTTGAGGTTTGATGCGCCTACAGTTCCACGCTGCATGGGGGTGAGCACCTGCACTTCATTCGCAGGGAGATTATATGCTCTCGAAAGCCTGTCCCTGACAAGACTCACAATCATCTCCGGCATAGCCTCGGCATCCTCTGCCTTGATGAAGAAGAAATCGGTGTCACGTCCGTTGCTGATATTAGGGAAATGTCCGGCATTGATGGCATGGGCGTTCATCACGATACGGCTTGACTGAGCCTGACGGAATATTCTGGAAAGTCTGACCACCGGAATCCTGTTTGAATCAATGATGTCGCGTAGCACGTTGCCGGCACCCACGCTCGGCAACTGGTCGATATCGCCTACAAGGATAAGGTTCATTGTCGGCGGCACAGCCTTCAGCAGATTATACAGAAGAATCTGATCGATCATCGAACATTCATCCACGATCAGCACGTCACCGTCTAATGGGTTCTCGTCATTGATCTTGTATCCATCCTTCGGATTGTATTCAAGCAGGCGGTGTACAGTCTTCGCCTCCATACTGGTAGCCTCACTCATGCGTTTTGCTGCACGACCCGTAGGCGCGGCAAGGAGTATCTTTTTCCCCCTTGCCTTGAAAGCCTCTATTATCCCCTTTGTAGTCGTTGTCTTGCCGGTGCCGGGTCCGCCGGTAAGCACCATCACCTTAGTTTCAAGCGCACGTCTGATGGCTTCAAGCTGAACATCATCATACACTATATCCGCAGACCGATTGCCGTATTCCGTCTCCGGCTCGGCTGCAATCTGCGGTTGGTCTGAAGCCAACAGTTCCGTAAGGCGTTTAGCAGACCCTTGTTCTGCATAATAGAAGGGTGGAAGATATACCGCCTCATTATCCTGAATCAGATCCTTGTCAGTAATCATGTCAGACAACGCCTGTCGGATCGGTTCCTCTTCGGCTTCAAGCAATTCGCGAGCCGTTGCTACAAGTTGCTCCGGTCCGGCATATACATGACCATCCTCCGCAAGCTGGTTTAGGGTGTATAGCAGACCGCTCCGGCATCGCCGGGGATCATTCTTCTCATAGCCCATCTTTGAGGCTATCCCGTCGGCTGTCTTGAAGCCGATCCCCCAAATGTCGTCAGCAAGACGGTAGGGATTATCCTTTACCTTTGTGATGGATTCCTTGCCGTAGTGACGGTAAATCTTGGCGGCGTATGCGGTGCTTACCCCGTATCCCTGGAGAAAGACCATAACATTTTTGATGTCCTTCTGTTTCTCCCAGCTCTCGCGTATCTTGTCGATACGTTTCTTTCCGAGATTCGGCACCTCTTTCAATCGGTCGATGTCATTTTCTATGACATTGATAGTATCCAGACCGAATTTGTTGACTATGGCTTTTGCAAACACCGGTCCGATACCTTTTACAAGACCGCTACCGAGGTATTTCTCAATGCCGTAGATTGTGGCAGGCATCACCTCTTCCCATGATTGCGCCACGAACTGGTTGCCATACTGCTGGTTTACTTTCCATTCTCCGTCAACGAGCAGGACACTACCCACCGGAACTTCAAGCAATGAGCCGACCAAGGTCACGGGATTATCATATCCCTTGACCTTGACTTTCATTACCGACCATCCGTTCTCCGGATTCTGGTAAGTTATATGTTCGACAACGCAACGGAGCTTCATGTCGCTAAATCAATGCTTTTCCTGTCTTTTCTTATCGTCTACAAATTTATATAAAATTTTGGTTTAACGCAAATGTATATTCGGTGTGTATGGTATCGAAAAAAGAGACACACTCCAAAAGCCGGGTGTGAGGCTTTTGGAGTGTGTCGGATGATAAGGATTCTCTATCTGTCAGTCTGTTATTGACATCCCGAGCCATACGAAGAGAAGTCCGAGGGCTACGGATGGCACTACATAAAGAATAAACTTAATCCATTCACCTTTCTGAATCATGGCAAATGCATCATGGCTGAAGGAGGAGAACGTGGTGAGACCTCCGCAGAAACCTGTGATGAGAAGGGCATTCATTTCCGCGCTCATCTCATGTCGTGTCCAAAGTCCGGCGAGAATGCCGATGATGAAACATCCTACAACGTTCACGAAGAATGTCCCGGCGGGATACTTGTCACCAAAAAATTTCTTGCCGGCTATTCCTGCGAGGTATCGGCATGCCGTGCCGAAAAAACCTCCGACTCCGGCTATTATCATTGACTCATCATGAATTCGCTGTGTTTTTATAATTGACAGAGGCACCCAGTGCAACCATTGAGATGCCGAAGAATAAACTCACTAAAAGATAAAACCAGAACATTGCGCAGTCGCCCGTCTTCAGCATCCCCACCATCTCATCGCTGAAAGAGGAGAATGTGGTGAAACCTCCGCAGAATCCTGTGATCCATAAAGCGTTCTGGGTCTTGCTTAATTTTCCGGTCTTGTCGAGATAGCCGTATAGGAGTCCTATTATAAGGCATCCCAACATGTTTGCCATGAATGTGCCGAGCGGAAATGAAAGGTGGCATATCAGAGCTCCGAGTTTCTCAGATAGAAACCGGAGGCAAGTGCCGAGAAAGCCACCTAAGCCGGCGATAATTGTAGTTTTCATATTTGCATAATTAAGATTGGTTAATGTAATTGCCTAAGTCGCAATAACGGCGGGAGACTCCGAGTCATTTGATATAATTCACGACAATTCTCTCTATCGCGGTCTCCGACGGCACATCAGTATTACCGGATGCCTGGAGAAGTTTTTTCACAGGATAAAAATCGGGATTCTGTTTAGCCTGGTAGTCAGAGGCATCCTGATTCTCCATCCCTTGAGCTGCCGCGGCATCCTCGATAGCTTCATCTGAATCTTCAATCTCCTCACGCATATCGGCACCGTTGACAAGCTCCACGTCAAGAGATAGGGGATTTATCCGAAGCTGTGGGTCGGAATCAAAACGGTCGAAATTATCGATATACTCTTGTATGCATTCCCTCAATATTTGTCTGAATTCTTTCTGTGTCATATTTATTAAGTTTTGATTACAAAATTTAGAACGTAGTGACGTGAGATAATGTTTATACAATCTCCTATTACTTTCGATTTTCAAGAGAATCGCCGGGTCGTGAAACAAAACAACTCCGGATTTTGTTATTCATAAAATGAACCATAACCAACAGAACTATGTCTTGCGGAAAACAGACCAACCGGGAATTTTTTAATGAGATGGCTGAAAACTGGGATAAGATCACTGACGTGAATCCCGCCAGAATCTCCCATATACTTGATATCGCGGATTTAAAGCCGGGCGATAGAGTGCTTGATGTAGGCACGGGCACCGGCGTGCTTATCCCTTATCTTGAAGAGAGGATAGGGGAGACGGGGCATATAGATGCCGCTGACATTTCGGAAGAGATGCTTAAGCGTGCAGCCGCAAAATACCCTCAATACCTCAACGTTGACTACCTCAATATTGACGTTGAGGAAGACACGATAGATGCTACGTATGACTGCATGATGCTTTACTGCATGTATCCGCATCTGGACCGACCGTTCGACACTCTGGAATGGCTTGTGAAGCTCAATCTTAATCCGGGAGGTCGTCTGGTGATAGCTTTCCCGGAAAGTAAGGAATCAATCAACGGGATACACCGTCATAACGACGGTTCGGTGCATTCCGACCATCTGATTGACGGTAAGGTCTTTGCTTCGCAGTTGGAGAGCCTCGGACTCACGGTAGACTATCTGGAAGACAATGGGGAATATTACATAGTGCGCATAGTAAAATGCTGAGGAAATGTGGTATGCCGGTATTAAGGAATTGATACAGAATCAGAATCTTATCGTCGATAAGATATGTAAGGGGGAGTATCACCATCGTCATGGTCTGTCGGTGATTGACTTGGACGCAGACGTTAATTTTGTGCAGGGTGTCAGAGGGGCAGGCAAGACAACGGCAATCGTGAGAAAGCTAAAAGATTCGGGAAAGAGATTTGCATATATCGACGTGTCGGAATCTGTTCAAAACGGATTGGACCGTATTCAGGCGTCAGCCATAATTGAGATTCTGACGGGTGTGTACGGTCAGTTTGATGTGGTCATAATTGATGAGGTGGTGAAATATCCGTCGTGGGAGATTCTGATAGGCTCGTTTAGGGAGTTGGGCATAAAGGTGGTGGCGATAAATTCGGGGGAAATCCCGGAGAATTGTCTCAATGCGAAAACGACCGACATGTTTACCCTATCCTTTTCGGAATATTGTATATGGCATGGTATAGATTATGATTCCCAGTCCCCCGTATCACGAGGAATTGCGGCTGCTGCATTTGAGGATTTCCTGAAGAGGGGAGGTTTCCCGGCTGACCAGTCAAGAAAATATCACAGGAGGTCGACGGATCCTGTTATTTCCAAAATAATGGAAAGAGACATGCCGAATGATTTACGTGCCGCTAAAATCCCGGAGATAAAGCGCCTGGCATGTAATCTCGTCAGGGATACCCCAATGAGCATGGACTATAAGGAGAGCCTGCATCATTATGAGGTGGCATCTGTCAACACGCTCAGGAAGTATGTCGAGTCAATTAAGCGTACATGCTTGCTCGTAAGGCTTGCAAGGCTATCGCTTTTCGATAAGGTCAGGAATTACAGGGAGAAACTTTATGCCGCCGACGTCTCCCTCGTGTCTGCTGAGAATATAGTGGCAAGGGTCGAGACTGCTGTATACATTCAGTTGCTCAGGGCAGCGCAAAGGCATGGCTATTTCGTTCACTATTATTCGAGTCGGGAGCTTGCATGCAGTTTTGCCGTGTGCAAGGATATGCGCATGAGGGTATTGATTCAGATTATGCCGGAGGAGGAGTCTGAAGCCATGCTGAAGGAGAAAATTGCAGGGATGGTCTCACTGTCAAGGGAGACGGGATGCAAGCGTATGTTCATACTTTCCGACGGGCAATCTTCAGTCATAAATACGAAAGGGATGGAGGTGACGATGGTGCCTGTCTATGAGTTTCTGCTTGATAAATATCATTTGCTTTAAAATTTTATCTGTAGGTGCGTTTTTTCGGAGATATTCCCTTATATTGCTACAAATAAGTCAAATATAATGGTTTAAAATCTACAAATAAGTCATTTTTAGATTAAAATATCGTTAATTATTAATATTTTGTGTGAAATAATTTTTACATGCGGATTGTTTTACCAATATGAAGTTTATACAACTTCACTATAATAATTCAATTAACTGAAGTTTCGCAAGCTGCACTTCAGTGGTTTAAAGTTTATAGTTTAAGGTTTAAGATTCACGAAAATCCACAAATCTTTTCATTATACAAAATTTAATGATCATAAACCATAAACATTAAACCTTAAACCATTTAAGTGAAGCAAGTTGGAAAACTTGCGAAACTTAAATAACGATTCAACTATAAATGAAAAGGACGATTATTATTGCTTGTGCAGGAGCTATGGCAGTCAGTGGGTCGGTTCATGCATCGGAGAGCGACACGTTGAAATTGCATGAGGTGACAGTGTATGGCACCCCGAAGGCACCGGTGGAACTTACGCCACTAAGCGTATCTATCATAGATGCGAACCAGATTGAAAAAAGCACAGAGTCGAATATTCTCCCGGTACTTGCGAACCATGTGCCGGGTTTCTTTGTGACCGAACGCGGTATCCTTGGTTTTGGTGTATCCGGGGGAGCAGCCGGAGGAGTCAGCATCCGTGGAGTGGGTGGGGGCAATAAGGTGCTCTTCATGATAGACGGACAGCCTCAATGGGCATCTATATTCGGACATGCGTTGCCCGACACATATACATCGGGTGATGTGGCTAAGGTTGAGGTGGTCCGTGGTCCGTCGTCCATGCTTTACGGCTCAAATGCCATGGGAGGGTCGGTAAATATCATCACCAATCATGCCACACAACAAGGATTCAACGGCTCGGCTCGTCTTATGTGGGGCAGCTACGGCACTCAGAAATATGGAGTGAATCTCGGCTACAGCAATAGTAAGCTCAATGCCTTTGTGAGTGCCACGTATGAGAGCACGGATGGTCATCGCAAGAACAGCCGTACATGGCTGGCAAGCCAATTTGGTCAGCTTCGCTATAAATTCTCGGATCATTGGAATGCCGGCGCCAATATCACCATGACAGAGACAAAACCTCACAATCCCGGTTCGATTGACGACCCGCTGATCGACATGTGGACCCGCGTGGTACGTGGCACGGCATCCGTCTACGTCAACAACAATTACGATGTTTCGTCCGGACAGGTGCAGTTCTATACCAATTGGGGTAATCATGAGGTGAACGACGGCTATTCTGCAATACCGGGAGGACCGACCAACGGAGGGAAACCACGCAATTATATCTTCCATTCAAAGGATTTCAATACGGGTCTTAACGTCTATCAGAATATCCATCCCTGGGCAGCCAACACCACGTCGGTGGGTATTGACTTTCAGCATTGGGGAGGAAAGACATGGAATATTAAGAACAATGGGGAGAATGAGCCGGGAGTAAATAAGCACGTGAATGAGATAGCCGGCTACCTCATGATGCAGCAGGGCTTCATCGACGAGAAATTATCGGTCAATGCCGGTCTGCGTCTCCAACATTCCTCACAGTTCGGCAACGTGCTTGTGCCGCAGGCAGGCTTCATCGCTCGTCTCTTCGCAGGCAACACATTCAAATTCTCATGGGGTAAGGGTTTCAGAAGTCCTAATCTCCGCGAGCTCTACATGTATCCTCCTCACAACCCCGACCTGAAGCCTGAATATCTGTGGAATTATGAGATAGAATGGCGTCAGCTTCTGCTTGACGGGCGTCTTGATGCCGGATTGTCACTCTTCTATATCGACGGTAAGGATATGATCCAGACCGTGAAGGAGAAGAATCCCTACACAGGAGGACAGATGATGAACAAGAATATCGGCGACTTCCGCAACAAGGGTTTTGAGATAGATGCAGCTTACCATATCAATGACCAATGGAGCGTAAATGCCAACTACGGCTATATCTGGAGCTCTGACAACGTGCTTTACACACCGAAGAACAAGCTTTTCGGAGAGGTGAGCTATCATCCCGGCAACTGGCAGTTCTCCCTTGAATCGAGTAGCGTCTGGAGCATGCGCACGGGTGGACCGGAGACAGAGAGCTATTCACTCCTTAACGGTCGCGTGGCATATAAATGGAATTTCAGCGGCAGATACAGTGCCACATTCTTCTGCAAGGTAGACAATATCACCGCTACAAAATATGAAACCATCTATGGCTTCCCGATGCCACGTGCCACAGCCATGGCGGGCATAGACCTGAAGTTCTAATAAAGATTTTATGAAAAGATCAGCATTTTTATTCATTGCCATGCTTTTCATGGCATGCGGAATATTTGACGGAGTGGCAGCCACACGGCAAGACTCGATACGGGAATCCGTATCGCGCCTTGTGGCTACCTATCCTAAGGCTCATCTCACGGATATATATAAATCAGCGTTCCAGGACCGTTTCGGTCCCGGACACCTGATTACGGATACGGTTGCCGCGCTGGATTATCTTAAATCGGAGATTCTCGGTGAGATACGTCCCGGCTATGCCGACTATGAACCTACACTCTATGAGGGTCATTTCTATCGTGTGAACATTGATTTGGTAAAGAATGGCGTGATACCGAATGATGTATTCGTATCGTCTTTTCTTGAGAGTTGCGGAAAGGTGAAGGGGGAGCCGCTGGAGCAATGGATTTCCGATTGGAGCGAGATTCTATCCGTCATAGAATCGATGGATCTTGATCTTCCGGATTTCGAGGTGGAGCGTCAGGCAATAGGGAATGCGTTGAAAGAGGGTAGATATGCCTGGCATCACAGTGAGGATTATGTGAAGGAGTATGATCCGCATTACCGCATTATAGAGAGAGGTATATTCGAAGACAGACTGTTGCCATATATCAATGATAATTATTGGCCTTGCGGTCAGCGTAAAAAGTAAGGGATGCAGAGTCAGATAAAAATAATCCTTCGCCTTTCGGCGATGAGTTTCCTTGAGTTTGCCGTATGGGGTGCGTATCTCACGAGCATGAGCAACTATATGGGGAGTGCGGGTCTCGGAATGTTAATCCCATGGTTCTTTGCCATACAGGGGTTGGTGTGCCTGATAACGCCCCCCGTCATAGGTATCCTTGCAGACCGTTACATTGCACCTGTCCATCTGCTGTCGGCATGTCAGCTGATGGCAGGCGTGTCGATGGGTATGTGCTGGTGGTTGGGATACTCATCGCCTATGCCCGACAAGGTGATGTTTACGGTGATGTACACGCTAAGCTCGGCATTCTTCATGCCGACAGTTGCATTGAGCAACACGATTGCATTCAGGGTGATGCGCAGCCGTGGCATCGACACGGTGAAGGGTTTCCCAAGAATCAGGGTGTGGGGCACGATCGGATTTATCTGTGCCATGGTGTTTGTCAATTTCGCATCATTGGATAATGGCTCGTTCACCTTCACATCGGTAGGCACGAATCGCTTTCAGTTTGAATACTGGCAGTTTCTCGTGTCGGCAATTATAAGCCTTATGCTTGCTGTCTACAGTTTCACCCTGCCGTATGTCGGGCTTGCAAAAAGTGGCTCCGGCGCGTCATTGGCAGATAAATTGGGTTTTAATGCCCTCGGGATATTCCGGAATAAGCAGATAGTGGTGTTCTTCATATTCTCCATACTTATGGGCATGTGCGTGAAGGTCACTAACGCATACGCAGGTCCGTTCATCACGAGTTTTATGGCAGATCCGGAATTTGCCACTTCATTCGGGGCATCAAATGCCACTCTGTTGACATCGATATCGCAGGTGTCGGAAGCGTGCTGTATCCTGTTGATACCCTTCTTCATGAAGAGATATGGCGTTAAGGTGGTGCTTGCGATCTCAATGGTGGCGTGGGCATTACGGTTCGGGAGTTTCGGACTCGGCAATCCGGGCGAAGGATTATGGTTGCTGATCTTCTCGATGATAGTCTATGGCGTGGCTTTCGACTTTTTCAACATAGCGGGAGCCGTCTATCTTGAGCGGGAGACCGACAAGAGCATCACAGCCTCGGCACAGGGACTGTGGATGATGATGAGCAACGGCATCGGAGCCTCAGTCGGCACCGTATTGGCAGGCTACGTGGTAGAACATTATTGCCATTGGCAGGGAGGCAAGGGAAGTATGGCATTTCTCGTCGGAGATTGGTCATCCGTATGGTACGCGTTTGCAGCCTTCGCCGCCGTAGTCTCGATACTCTTCATTCTGATCTTCCGCACCGAACGGCAGTCATAGTCTATAACTTGAAGGATCAATCGTTAAGGTCATTAAGGTCATTAAATACTTTAATGACCTTAATTGTATAAAAGAAATCTGGTGATCCAAGTGATTCAGGGTGATTCACTGATTCACTCTGAATCACTTGAATCACCTTGAATTATCGGTCGGCACGAAGAAAATAAAGAAATTATATACTCTAATTATTTGAAAATAAATTTCTTTTATTTCTTAATGAAAAACATCACCCAATGCAGTCAACCTTCCCCAGTTATAAGATAGGGCGAAACACCGAATGAATCGGATTCCCCGGGTGCTTTTGCATTCCGATCTGGCCGAAAGCGACATTCGGCAGTGGTTATTTCCGTTGCGGAGTTGACGGCATATTTTTATCGAATGGGTAGTATATTATTTTTGACGGTTCGTTTTTGTCACGTTTCACAGGTCTGATAGAATAAGCACACTCTTTCGGATTTATTGATGACTCGATACTTATACCGGTGTTTATTTTTTGGAACCAGCCGCTGCCTGTTATGGTATGTCTACAACAATAATTAAGGATTACCCTGGAAGTGCTTGCGATTCCTGCATCTTCAGCCAGAAGAGCTCCTGTTGCGAAAAAACGACCATACTCTCCTTGCTTGGAATTATTGGTGCCCGACAGCGGTATGTAGATACATTTCGCTTCACCTTCTCTTCCTTTTTTCCAATTGGAACATAGTCTGAACAGGTTGTATTGATCTTCGTGCGTGTTCCATGCATACGACAAATCCTTTTTCTCTGTAGTAGACAATTGTTTCTCACCCTCTATCCATGATTTGGAAGGGTCAAAAATAGTCTCAGATGTGATTTCTTCTCCGCCAGGTAAAGTAAATTTCGTGTATTGGAAAAGGTCTATCATTTCAAAGAAGGTAGGCATTCTCCAATCATCACCCCACCATCTGGTGGCTGCATCATAATTGGGGTCAGCTTGCTTAGTCCATTGATCGTTATCTACAAGTTTATTGTCTTCCAGCGTGGGAAAATTGACAGAAGAATATGAATATTTCGTGGTGTTGGCATAAAGGAAAATGGACCCGGAATCATCAATCTTCGTAGCACCGACATGGCATGAAGCCCATTTCTGTGTCAGCCCGAGATCTACGGCTACGTGGGGATAGGAGCTGTTGTTATTTGTGTCGAGGAGGTCTGCCACGACATAATCACCGGCTCTGTATTGTATATCTTGAGAAGCGGCTACTTCCCACGTGTATTCCTCACCCCACGGGAGATCTACGAAATAGTTTTTGCTGCCGTCCTTAGCCGTGGCGAGCATATACTCATGATGTCGGTGTGGTTCGTTGTCTTTTGGATTAAGGGGATAGTGCTTGCCATCGTCAGGGTCGTAGGTGAATAGCTCAAACTTCAGATGTTCCCCCTTTTTTATCTCCGCATCAATGTCGGATGATGCCGGCACCTGACGTATGATATATGCCACCAAAGGATTGTCTTTATACTCGTTATCTCCATATTGTGTTCCGGGTATATCACCAACCTGCACGAATGGCGTGGCATCATCTTTATTGCCGAGATTGAGGGATATCGTCTTCTCTGCCCATGAAGCCCCGCTCACCTTGAGCAGCGAACCGCCTGGCACATCATAGAGTAGTCCCCGCAGCATTATCTTATAGATGAGAGTGTGTGGATGAGAGAAATGCATCTCGTGGTCATGCTTAAGATTATAATCCACGAGATCGTCCGACCAGTATTCCGTATATCCTTTTCTCCCGTCCGGAAGGAGCTGATGTTCAGCATATCTTAGGTGCTCAGTATTGTTGTTGCACTTTTGAGTAAAAGATTTTGTAAGGAACTCTTCTGGATTGTCAGGATCGACGTTGAGGTTATCTTCATCGGGGAATACATATATCGCCCTGCCTGTCCAGTTTTCCCAATGGGTTATGTATCCCTGATGCACGAACACAGTACGGTCAGTGCCGGCTCCTGTATTTGCTATAAATTCATAATACTCCGGATCATTCGTTCCTTTAATTTTCTCATCAGGATAAAGACGTATCACGTCGCCGTCGTCCCACACCATCTTCATTTTTGTCTTATTCTGATCTTCCTCATAACTTAGGCGAGTGCCTGGTCGGTTGTTGAGAACGGCAGTGAAGGAGTATACCATCTCCTTATCAGAGGCAGGAGTATATGGGTCGTTGCTGCAAGACGTCAGCAGCAGGTAAGGCAGAATAATTAAAATTTTCTTGAAGTCGAGTCTCATCATAAAGGGTATCATGTGGCAGGGTTTGGAAAAAGTGAAATAACTGTTGATAGAACAATAGGCAAATTTAGACAAAAGAATTTAAATAAAAAAGTGAAATTAAAAAAATTGCAGATTCTAAAGGTAAAGACAAAATATTTTAAATGAAGAAGTCGTGCGTTAGCCCTGGAAAAATATTGTAAAAGTTTGCGGAATTGGATTTTAATATCTATTTTTGTGCAAACCAGCAAAAATATGAAGAGAATGTCGTTTACCCAACAAGATAGCGTATTAGGTTTTGAATACTGACCTATTGGCATATAGGTAAACGCATTGTAGAGGAGGAGCAAGGCGGAGAGCAACGTGCCGAATATGGTTCGCAACTAATTTCACGCCTTGCAAAGGAGTTGACTGCAAGCTATGGACGCAACTACTCCAAACGGATCCGCCGTTTGCTTTCGGTGTCTAATCCCAAAGCTCGTCAATGGTATGCCATCAATGCAGCTCAGGAGATGTGGAGTTTCCGAACTCTTCCCCAAAAAACGTATCATCCGTATTGCTTGTATCACCCTGATACGCCCGATACGCTTGAATCAGATGAATCACCTTGAATCATCAGTCGGCACGAAGAAAATAAAGAAATTATATACTCTAATTATTTTAAAATTAATATTTCTTTGAATTGGTTATTATTCAATGTTTTCCATAAGTATTGGTAATGGATTCACAACCATGAAATTCTCCCAATCAAAAAGTGCGTATGTATCACAGTCTGTTTTGCTCATCTTTATTAACGTGACTGGCAGATTGCAATTACTCATTCTATCGAAAAAATCAAGACCGTATGTTTTTACATGGTCAAATTGTCCGAATCTTTGTTTTCTCTGTTGAGGAGTCAGATGTTCCGACTCCTTTTCCTCATCTGTAATCTTTTGATCCGAATTATATGGAACTTGAATTATCGCGATCCCATCAGGTTTGAGCACTCTGCGAAACTCAGACATAGCTTTTATGTCATCAAAAACATGCTCAAGCACATGACTGCACATTACAACATCAAAAGAGTTGTCTTCAAAAGGGAGTGACATGATATCCATGTCTGTTACATAATCGGGATATGTGTATCCCTCAGTTCTCTTGTCACCGGCTATATATGTCAGACCAGAGTAATTCCTCAACCAATCTCTGAGCTGAACTTCGGGTGCGATATGTAGCATTTTTGCAGGTTTCGGGATATTTCTCAAAATCTTTTCCAATATTATTTTCATTCCCCTTGTTCGAGGGTAAGAACCACAGAGCCAACACACTCCCGTTGCTCCGGATTTTAGAGTGCGCATTTTACTATAGGAAGATCCACAACAATTGCACTTCACATTGTCCCCTCTGTGTATCAGGGAGATGGTTTTCCGGTATAGTGGACGGAAATAATCTTTAAGTGATTTCATAACGTAAACCCGATCAATAGATGTGTGGCATATATACCACCGAAAAATCTTAGTAATCGTAAAAATAGTAGGCAAAATTACTAATTTTTCAATATTTTTCAATGAATTTGTCAATACTTATTTTGAAAATTTTTAAGTAATAACTGTGTCTGCAATCAAAATATAAAAGATTACCTTTTATATACGACATCCCTCTTCATTCCTTCTTACGGGGATGAAGACTTTCTACCTACAAAATTAGAAACGAAGGCTATTACGGCAGTGTTATTCTGAAACTAATCCCCATCATCCACCTTGATATTTATTGACAACGCCTTGATTCGCCCTGAATCACCCTGAATCACCCTGAATCACCCTGAATCACCTGTTGATACGAAGAAAAGAAAGAAATGTAATGGATCTAATTGTTTGAAAATAAATGAAATTCTTTTATTTCTTAGTGAAAAACATCACCCAAAGCAGTCAACCCGCTCCAGTTATAATATAAACAGCGTCAACCTCTCATAGTGATAAGACTTATCCGGGTCAACTCCTCCCCGTGATAATAAAAGCTAATAGCCAACCCATCCAATAGAACCTCACCTCTATATCAAGGTGTATCGCCTGTTTCAGGTGTTTCACTTGTTTCACCTGAAACACCCGAAACACCCGATACAGGGCGAAACACCAGACACCCCGGACTTCGCAGATAGGTATTCCCAAAAAACAACCATAATCTTGATTGCCATTACTGTATTTTTATCATTTGATGTCTTATTGAAATAAAAGATGTGTCAGGTATGTGTTGCACAACATATATAATTGTAATCTGTAATTTTTTTGTAATTTTGCAGATAGACTCACGCCGTGCGTCTTCCAAGAGAGGGAGCGAGGCGGGCGGATAATATAAAAGGCGTTTACTCGCTTTATTCTAGCAAAGCTAAAAAAACGACCAGTTTAATTCAGCCGAGAATAATGCAATAGTAGATGCCCACGGGTATGTTATATATCCATCTCTGCTCATTCCAGGTCTATAGCTTGGAATGGGTTTGGGGTGGCTTGCATATTGGCGTGGGTTTCTTGAAAGGCATGTTATGTTGCAAAGGGCATTAATGTGGTGAAAAACTATGGTAAAAGTTTGCGCAAATGGATTTTAATATCTATTTTTGTGGAAACCAAAACACTATTGCCATGTCTACCTATATCAACTCGATGACCGATTTCGGTTTCAAGTATATTTTCGGCAGAGAAGAGTCGAAGATGGAGATTATGCCGTTTATACAAAAGGATAGACTTTTCCGCCGACTGTCGTCAGTGGCATCCTACGCGAATCTGAGTGACGAAGATAAGATGGATTATGATGCTGATCTGAAGGCTTACCGAGATATTGTCGGTCAGCTTTCCTACGCCAAAGCAGAGGAACGAGAGGAAGGGAAAGCTGAGATGATTGTCAATATGGTGAAAGCCGGTTTGCCGATTGAACAGATTGCAGTGATTGCGAATATGGCGATTGATAAGGTTAGGAAAATACTTGGTAATATGTGATGCAGATGAATAGTATCTATTATGTTATAGCCGTATGGTGAAGTAAGTCAAGAGATAGGTTTTGTTATGAGGATTGTGCATACGAGTGATTGGCATTTGGGGCAGAATTTCTATCGTTTTGATAGGGAGGAGGAGCATCTGTGTTTTTTTGAGCAGTTGGCGGAGGTGTTGCGTCGGGAGCGTCCGGATGCGCTTGTGGTGAGCGGGGATGTGTTTCATAATTCTGCACCTTCGATTTCTGCCCAGCGTCTTTTTGTGGAGGGGGTGATGATGCTGGCGGATTCGTCGCCGGAGACTACGATTGTAATTACGGCGGGGAATCATGACAGCGGTAGTCGTTTGGATGCGGAGAGGTTGCTTTGGCGTAGACTCGGTGTGCACGTCGTAGGAGGATGCCAGAGGTTGCCGGACGGTACGTTTGATCCGAATCAGTTTGTAGTAGAAATTTCGGGTAAGGGGTATATAATTGCCGCTCCATATTTCCATACCTCTAATTATCCGCTTGCATCGGCGGATATGGATAGGGAGGATAGGCAGAGAGGCTTCTTTGATGCGTTATTAGGGAGCGTCGGTGATACGGGGCTGCCCGTCGTGATGATGGCGCATCTTGCAGTGGCGGGTTGCGACACGCTCGGTCATGAGGATGAACCGGTAGGGGGTATGCTGAAGGAGAATCTTTCTGAATTGGGTGAGGGTTATGATTATCTGGCTCTCGGTCATATCCATAGACCTCAGCAGATAAACCCACGGGTATATTACAGCGGTAGTCCACTGCCGTTGAGTTTCAGTGAGGCTTACAGTCATTTCGTCAATATTGTCGAGATAGCGGAGCGGGGTGCGCTGCCGACGGTGGAACAGGTTGAGATTGTGCCGCAACGCAGGGTGAAGACTGTTCCGCAGGGAGGCGCACCGCTTCAGGAGGCTTTGGATTCGCTTGGTGATCTGGATGATGCCGACGACAGTTATATCCGTGTGCTCGTGGATCAGGAGGATGTCATTGCCGCAGATGCGGAGGATAGGGCGCGTAAGATTGTGGATGGGAAAGCCTGCCGATTCTGTGAGATACGACGTAAGCCCCGCAAGTATGTGCCCAAGAATGGCGACCTGCCGGAGATTACGGAGATAGAGGATTTCACGCAGATAAAACCGATTGATATCGTAAGGAGGAGTTATGAAAGAAAGACGGGCACCGCTATGAACGACCTGTTGATAGAGATGATGAACCGGGCAATTGAACTTGCAGAAGAATAATCACTGATTGAGGAATAACCACTGACTGAGGAATAATCACTGATTGAGGAATAATCATGAGAATACAGCATCTGTATATTGAGAATATCGCCTCCATAGAGCGGGCGGAGATAGATTTTGAGAATGGACCGTTGTCGTCAGACCCGATTTTTCTGATCACGGGTGACACAGGCACCGGCAAGACTACGATTTTGAATGCCATTTGCCTTGCATTGTTTGACAAGGTGCCGGCACTCAACACCATAGGTTCGGCAGATGAGGATGCCGAAGGGTTGAGAACCAACAATACGCGCCAGTTCATGCGGAAAGGTACGGGCTACAGCTGCGTGCGGCTTCGTTTTGTCGGCAACGATGAGAAGGAGTATGAGGCGAGTTGGACATCGCAGCGTGCGAGGAAGAAGCCGACAGGTGCGATACAGAAATCTATCTATCCGCGCAACCTGCTCGATGTGGGGAAGAATAAGCTATACACCAAGAAGAATGATATAGATGCGGAGATCCAGAGGGTTGTGGGGATGAGTTTTGAGCAATTCACGCGCACTACTATGCTCGCACAGGGTCAGTTTGCCACGTTTATGAAGGCTACTGATGATGACAAGTCGGATATATTGGAGAAACTGACCGGTACGGAGATCTATTCGGTAATCGGTAGGAAGATAAACGAGCTATATCGAGGGAAGTCGGCGGAGGTTGACGTGGTTCAGGCGAAGATAGATGGTGCGCGTCTGCTCCCGGATGAGACAAAGATGGAGTATGCCGGGGAGATTGAGAGACTTGCATCAGGTATCACGGAGATGGATTCGCGTCTGCGGCGGATTGATGCCGGGTATTCATGGCTTAGTCAGAATCAGAAATTCAATCGTCAATTAGTCGAGATGGAATCCGGTATGACAGAGGCAGCCGGAGAGATAGAATCGGATGAAAATAAGGCGCGTCTGTCAATGGTGAAGCTGTATGATGATACGGTTGAGGTGCGCAGACTTATTTCAGAGGAGAGAAATTCGCAGAGTCATCTTGACGGATTGAATACGGAATTGGGGAGAGAGTCGGGGGAGACACTTCCCAAGGTGCTTGACGGAATCAGTTGGTTGCGTAAGGAGCAGAACGGTTTACAGGGTATTATCGCAGAGCTTTCAGCATCACTGTCGGCACAGGGTGGGGATGCTGAGGTGTATGCCAATGCACAGAGAGTTGAGGAGATAGCAAAGGTGGTGCAGAAATCTTTACAGAATCGCGACAAGCATAGAAAGAACTGGGATCGGCTCACGAAGGATGCGGATAAGTCGCGAGAAGGGGAGAAACCATTGGCGGAGTCCCTTGCCAAGGCGGAATGTGAACTAAGCGCAGCTCAATCGGCTATGGATAGTCGGGAGTCAGCCATGAAGGAGTATGACATGGGGGCAATATCTGAGGAGTTGACCAAGACGGTTAACGAGATAGCTGCGATTCAGAAGGCTATCACCTCAGTTGATGACTATATGAAATGTAAGGCTGAGTATGTTGCGGCAAGTAGTCGGGCATCAAAGGCACGCGATGCAATGGAAGCTACGGCGAAATCACTTGCTGAGACAAAGGCGTTGCTGCCTGAGTCTGAGAGGGAGAAAGATAGGGCAGACGCATATTATCAGGGGATGAAGGAGTTGAAGGATCATATTGCATCGCTGCGTGAGAGATTTACGAAGACCCATGAGTGCCCTCTTTGCGGAAACCGCGATGCGCATATTCATGGTGATGAAGTCATAGCGGATAAACTTCTCAGCGCACAGGAAACGGCTGCCGCCACGAAGCGGCGATATGATGAGCTTGTGAAGATGGAGAGTGGTCTGAAGGCTAAATTTGATATGGAGAAGCGCGATGCCGAGGCATGCGGAAAGGATGAGACGCTGTGTGCCGACCACCTTGAATCGGCAAAAGAGAGGGCTTCGCAGTTTGCAGAGGATTATGAATCGGATGGATGCAGGGGGAATTTAGAGAAGCAGCTTAGTGAGGCGGAGACGCGAAAGGATACTATTTCCTCCCGGTTAAAGAAGGGTCAGGAATGCCTGAATGAACTTGACGCGTCGCGTAAGGTGTTTGAGCAGAGACGGGCGGCTAAGGAAGCGGCTTTGTCTGCCCTTGATAAGCAGTGTCAGTCAACAAAGAGTTGTATTGATAATGCTGCACGCGAGAATGAGCTTGCAGAGAAATTTGATAAGGAGGCGGCTGATTCCCTTGCTGATTTCAATAGCTATATGCGTGATTCGACAGCCACGTTTGAGAATGTGGCATCTGTTGCCAAGGATATCTCCGAAAGAGGGGCGAAGTATGAATCTGATAAGAGAAGATTGGAAGAGAGTCAGCGTAAGGTGGATGAACTGAACCGAAGGATTGAGGATGGTGTCTCCGCTACCCAAAGGCTGGTGAATAGGTTTCTGCCTGTATATGAGGCTGAGACAATAGAATGTGGCGCACTTGAGAACGTTATTCGGAAACTGAATGAGAGGATTAATACCCTTGACGGCGAGATTCGAGGGGAGGAGCAGAAGCATGCGCGGATTTGTCGGGATATTGCAGCATGGTTTGAGGCGCATGACGGTATCATCCGTGAGGATGTGGATGAGATAGCGAAGAAGAGGGTGGAGGATATTGAAAGAGAGCGGGAGACCTGCAAGGGGATTGCCGACAGGATTGTGAAACTTCGTCATGAAATCGGTGTCGTGAAGAATCAGCTTGAAAGCATGGAGGAATCTCGTCCGGAGATTGAGGATGGTGCTACAGTTGAATCGTTGGCAGAGTTGAAGATGGTGACAGAGGTGGAGCGGAATGCCTCGACATCACGGAGGATAGAGCTGGAGACGCTGCTTGCCAATGATAAGAGGAATAAGGAGAAGTTGGTAGAGGAATGCCGTAGGCTTGATCTGCTTAGGGAGGAGCGCAACAATTGGAAACTTCTGGATGATAATTTCGGGAGTGCCGACGGTAAGAAGTTCAAGCGTGTGGCGCAGAGCTATGTGCTTAGGGCATTGTTGTCGAAGGCGAATTATTATCTCGACATGTTGTCGCGGCGATATCGTCTTGACTGTGAGGATGGATCACTGACAATAAACGTGATAGATGCTCATTTGGGAGGCGCGGTTCGCAACGTGGGGCTGCTGTCGGGTGGTGAGAGTTTTGTGGTGTCGCTTGCTCTTGCGTTGGGACTCTCTGCCATAAGTAAGGAGAAGATCAATGTGGATACGCTTTTTATTGATGAGGGTTTCGGCACTCTGGATAAGGATATTCTTGAGACGGTGATCAATACGCTTGACCGCCTTCATAATCTCGGCGGGAGGAGGATCGGTATCATAAGTCATGTACAGGATCTGAAGGATAGGATACCGACGCAGATACGGGTAGTACGTACAGGAGCCAGCACTTCTCAAATAGAGGTGACAAGTAACAGGTGACAAGTAACATGTTGCATCATGTTGTATCATGTTGTATCATGTTACGTGTCACCTGTTACTTGTTACATTGCGCGAAGCACGCTAATGTTTTCCTGTGCCGTGGGTGTTGATGGCTTGGGTCTCTGCCTCTTCCACTTCGTCTTCAGTAGGCACGTAACCGGGAGCCCATTTGGAAACCTCGGAGGGTTTACGTCCCTCTATCTGCCAATCGAAGGGGTAGAAGTGGGCGTTCGGGTTACGCCATGACGGTTTACGCTTTGAGTATATGAACAGAGGTATTGCAACGAATACGGCTACACCTATGAGAATGATACCGACGTAAACTATCGGACTTCCGGTGGAAATCTGCGATGGCGGGATATAGCTGAGCACTAACGCAAGGAGTGCACCGATTATGCCGATACCACATATTATGATTTCACCGAATTTGCCACCGGGGACGCGGAATCCACGAGTCTTGTTTGGCTGCGTGCGTCTTAATCTGATGAATGCACCGTAGATGAGCAGCACCATGATCAGATAGATGATGGTAGCCATCTGCGACATGATCTGATAGGCTGATTCCACTGTAGGGAGCACGATAAGGATAAGGCTCAGGAGGGATACGAATACGCCTTCAATGATAAGGATGCTCTTGTTGACACCATTTTCGTTGACTTTCTGGAGCGACATCGGGAGATAGCCAGACTGTGCGACAGCCATAAGACCTGTGGCAGGACCTGTCACGAGAGCACTGACCTGTCCGATTACACCGAACATTATGACGAGAGCCATCACGTTACCGAGCCATTCCAATCCGAAACTTGCCCAAAGGGCATTGTAGGATACGAGAAGCGACTGGAGCAGGTCAATCTCCTGTGAAGGTATCACCATTCCGATTACGAGAGTGCCGAGAGCATAAACCGCGACAATCACAATGATAGCGAGGAACACGGATTTCGGAAATTCCTTTGCCGGGTTGTTCATATCGTTGATATGCACCGCCTGTATCTCCATGCCACCATAGAAAAGGAAAATTGAGGCGGCAAGCACGATTGTGCTCATGTTGGAGAAATCGGGGAAGAATGGCATCGGGGTGAGAGCATCCGGTTTGCCGGTGCATACGTAGATTACGCCCAATACCAACAGTATTGCTCCCGGTATTATGGTTCCGAACAAACCGCCAAGAGTACTCAGCTTATTGGCTGATTTCTGACCACGGAATGAGTTGAAAGTTACACCCCAATATACGGCGAGAGCGATGATAAGGGTATATATCTTGTTTGATGCCAACTTGGTATCGAAACTTTCAGGCCAGAATACGAATGCGAGAGATACCGCACCAAACATCAGAACTGTAGGGAACCATATTATGATGGTCTGCCATTCAAGATACATCGCAGTCCATCCCCATCTGGGACCGAATGCCTCCGACACCCATCGGTAAAGACCGCCGGCTTTGGTGTAGGTAGACGCGAGTTCGGCACATACCAGGGAATAGGGCAATAGAAACACAATTGCGGCAAATACGTAGTAGAATATCGATTGAACCCCGAACTTTGCTTCAGAGGGGAGTCCGCGCATACTCAGTATTGAGGTAATGATCATAATCGCCATGGCTACCATGGTCAATGATCCTTTTGCAGTTGAACTTATCTTTTTCCTTCCGGATTTTGTGACTGCCGGTTCAGGAGCCGGAATAACTGATTTATTCATAAATCAAATAGTTTTAATATGGCTGGTTACTTGCTTGAATTAGGTGTAATTTAGATTACTTATATTTTTAGAACAATTATTAGGGAATTTGGTTCTGATTTTTCACATTTGGAACTATCACACGGCAATGAAAAATAAAGAGTCCGGCACAGACGTACCGGACTCTTAAGGTGTATGGTTTATAGTTTATAGTTTATAGTTTATAGTCGTTTGGTCGTAAACCGTAAACCATAAACCATAAACTATAAACCATAAACTATAATTTTATTTCACCATGATTTTTGTAGCCTTAGAACCCTGACGGCGGATGAATACGCCTTCAGAGGGATTTGCAACGCGCTGACCCTGAAGATTGAAATATTCCACAGGAGCGTTAGCATCGTCTGACAGAATCTCATCTACGGCAGAATCGGAAGTGTTGAAGAGGGAGAATTTGGTTTCCACGCCATTCTCAGTAGCGAAAGCCACGTAGTCTTCAGCAGCAGCCACGCCGATTGCATTCTCAGCTACAGCCACGGGTGCAAATTCACCGGCAGAGAAAGAGAAAGTCTTGACGGTGCCGGCGAAATCACCCTTCTTGTTGTCGCCTTCGACGTCGGAATAGTAACCGAGTGTGGAGAGGTATATTGTGCCGTCGGCAAGAGCAGCGGCACTCTTGATGCCGTTGTAGTTGATTTTGCCTTCAGCTATCTCTTTAGCCTCTGTTGTCGCAGCCTCAAAGTTGGCTAACGGAGCAGTGATGACGAAAAGACGGTTTGATAAGCGCTCTTCGGGAGTACCATAGTTTTCTGCAAAAGGCTCAGATCCAGCCACGAGCATATTCTCACCGGAGAAAGTCACGATGGCAGGGATGTAATTGGTTTGGAATCCAGATTCGGGGCAAGCGACGGGGTACATTTCACCCAATTCGCCTGACTCGGTGATTTCAGCGAGAAGATAGTTGTAGGAGGATGGTTCAGCATCAAGAGTGATTTCATTATATTCCCCAGATGAGATGGTAAGAGGACCGTTGCCGGAGAATACGGCATACACATTATTATCTTTTATGCCGAATGTTGCGACACCTGCCTGATATTGGTCATCTTCTGTAGCGAGAGGAGTATCTACACCGTATGTTGCCACGGCAGAACAGCCGGATAGATCTGCATCACATTTAAGGATGGCAGATGATTTGAGGTCTAAGAACATAAAACCCAAAAAGTCATTGTAGGAGCCTTCGAATGACGTATTGCCGACAGTAGTCTTGCCCGTATAGATGGCGGATGCGTAGACACCGTTGTCGGAAACCTCGATATGGTTGATGCGGAAGAATACGTCTCCATCCATTGGGAAATACGATTCACTACCGTTAAAAACAGGAAGAGGTTCTGGAACGAATGTTTGAACTTGTTTCAACACACCGTTAGCATCATATTTGGCGATGAAAGATGCGTTCTGCGATGGCGTGAAGTCGCCGTCGATTTTTGCGCCCTCTTTAGTGATTGTCTCTCCGGAAGTTGTGCCGAAAGTCACTTCATCAGCAAAAGAACCAGCCACGAAGATATTGCCGTTGGCATCGGTGGTGATATCCTTGACTGTGGCACCAAGGCTTATGGATACAGCCCATTTTGCCACGCCTGTCTTGTCATACTTCACGATGTAGCTTTCAAAGTCATCGGCAGAAAGAGCTACGTCGCCGAAAGTGGCGTTGATGTCGAAATTACCGGCAGCAATCATATTGCCGTCAGCATCGACAGCCACGGGAGAGTTGTAGGCAACCTTGTCAGCCGCACTGAGAAGTGTGGCAGAAGCATCCCATACCTTGTTGAGCGCGGGCGCGGTGGCAAAAGCACCATAAGATACGCTGCAAGCAATGGCAGAAAGTAAAAATCTGTTCATAATAAAAAAATTAAGTGAAAATTGATGTTGTCCGGTAATACCGGACAACATCGTATTAATGAAACCTAATTAGTCAGCGAGACCGGGATTGGCAGTTATAGCCTCGGAAGGTATCCGTATTGTGTAGCGTGGGTCATTCTCTTCAAGTATGAAAGTTTCCCCTTTGAAAGAGCGTTCGATGCGAGGTCTTGTGGTGCGTCGCAAATCAAACCAGCGGTGCCCCTCGAAGGCGAGTTCCCTTGCACGTTCATTCATGATCTCTTGCAGGAGTTGATCGGGCTGCATGTCGGCTACAGCCGCCTCCTTAGCCGCACCATTGTCGGCATATCTCTTACGCTGGAGCTGAAGAAGCCTGTCGGCGGCATGGGTATAATTACCGAGATGCCACGCCGCCTCAGCAGAGTTGAGAAGCATCTCGCCGACGCGGAGTGAGCAGGAGTAGGTGTTGCTGCCGCCTTTCAGCAAGAGGATATTTGATGCGGATATGCGGTTGAAATAAGCCTTCCTGCGTAGGTCGGAGTTCTCGTAAATAGCGAAGAAATTCCTGTCGACTTTAAGTGCACGGGTATATTGTGCGGTCATCACTTGCTCCAGAGCTACAATCATCTCAGGAGAGTCATATTCATTCGGGAGTTTAGCGGAGATGTCGGCAATCTCATTTCTCTCTTCGAGCACCCTTTCGGAAGCCTCAAACGCCTCTTTCCAATTCTCCATATATAGATTGACGCGAGATCGGAGTGCATCGGCAGATATTATATTGAAGCGGTAGTTGTAGCCTTTGTCCCATTCCGCTACGTTGAGGTATGTCTCGGCAGTTGTGAGGTCGCTTAGGATGCTGGTGTAGACTTCCTCCACAGTGTTTCTTGACAACACACCCTCCACGTCACTGTCAAGTTTCAGAGGTATTGCCTTGGTCGTGGCAGGATCGCATGACTGATATGCCGGTGCATGAAGGTTGGCAAGGATAAAGTGCATATATGCTCGTAGCATGTATGATTCGCCTACCATCTGGCGTATCTCGTCGCGGGTGCCGTCGGTGATCATGTTTTCCGACTCGATCACGTAATTCGCGATAAAGAGCACGTGGTAGAACTGTCGCCAGCTGAAAGAGGCGGTATTCTCGTCAGCACCGTCGTCATTCCATCTCCAGATGTCGAGATAAGAGTTGAGGTCGTTGCTTGAAATAGTGGCGTCGAGAAGCACCTCATCGCTTCTGAAGGATGCAAGTCCACGGTCGTCAGGGACAGTAGTGTATGCTTCCGTGAGAAGGCTCCGGAACTCCGGGGCAGTGGTGGGAATCACCTTCCCGACGGGCTTGATGTCGAGGAAGCTGTCGCATCCGGAGAGAAGGGATGCTGCAGCCACCATCGCTATTGCAAAAATATTATTGAATTTCATTAGAATTTTACCTGTAGATTAAAAGTGAAGGATTTAGGGATAGGTTGGGCGAAAGGATTACCCATAGTCTCCGGATCAAGGAAATTTTTGTAGTTCGCTCCGAATACGAAAAGGTTCCTTGCCTCTACCGCCACTCTGACGGTGGATATTCCGGCATGGGCGAGAAGGCTTGTCGGGAGATTATAGCCGAGGATGAGGCTTTGCAGACGCACGTAGTCGCTCCGTTTCACCCAAGAGTCGAGCATGGAATAGAGTGAAAATTCCCCATATTGTGTTCTCTCGTCGCTTCTGTAGCCCTCCGGCATAAGTGCGGGTAGAGTAGCATCGGGATTTGAGTGCGTCCATCTGTCGAGGATGTCGCGGTTGGTGTTCATTCCACGGTCAAACCATACAGGACTGTAAGAGGGCTGTATGCGGGTGTACATCTTCAGGTTAAAGGCAAAATTGACGGTAAGGTCAAAATTACCGTAGTAGAAACTGTTGATGAAGCCTCCGGTCCAGAGCGGTTCACCGGAACCGATGTAGGAGTATCTTTCGCGCTGTTCTTCAGCCGTCAGTGTAGACGCACCGGCACCGTTTAGCTTCAGAAATTCCTTGGCAGTCACCTTGTTCCCGTCAAGCCAGAAGAGGGGATAGCCGTCGCTGTCGAGTCCGGCAGTGCGGTATGCGAACAATGCGCTGACGGGGTATCCTTCGCGTGAGGGTGTCGTCTGGTTGAAGGGGACGGTCTCCTGAAGGACAGTATTCTCGTTGTAGGCGATGTTGAAATTGGTGGTCCATCTGAATTTCGGTGTTGAGATGTTGCGGGAGGAGAGTGCAATCTCGATACCACGGTTGCGCATACTTGCCCAGTTCACCATTGTCGACATGAATCCGGTCTCAAGCGGGAGCATCTTCAGCGCAATCAGGTCGCTGCCCTTTCGGTAGTATGCATCGACAGAGGCTGTGAGGATGTTGTCGAAGAATGCGGCGTCGATACCGACGTTGGCGGTGTAGGTCTTCTCCCAACGCAAGCGACGGTTGGGGGGAGTGCCGAGAACGATCACATCTTCAGAAACGCCAGGAAGGATCGACTCCTGATTATAGTTACCCATTACGAACGAAGAGGTGGATTTGTCGATGTTGCCCTGAATACCGTAGCTTGCGCGTAATGCGAGATTATTCACTGCAGTGCTCTCCTGAAGGAACGGTTCTTCCGAAATTCTCCATAGGGCACTGAAAGAATACAGCGGGAGGAAACGGTATTTCTTGTCGACACCGAAGAGGTCGCTACCGTCAAAACGCACGCTCGCACCTAAGATATAGCGGCTTTTGAGCGAGTAGGATCCATTGGCGTAGAAAGAGGCGAACGCATTCTCGGTCTTGTTTTCAAGATGAAGCGGGAAAGTGCGTGCCCACGATTCATTGGGGAATATGACAGGCTTGTTGGTCAAGGTCTTGGGATCATATCCATAGGCTGTGGATGAGAAATAATCATACCACGTCTTGCGGATCTCGGAGCCTGCCATAAGTTCAAGCTCATGGTCGGTGCCGAATCTGTCGGAATATTCAAGCTGACCTTTCCAGTTGATCTGCTTGTTGGATGATTTGTTCTGGATATGGCGTCCGCCGTCGGGGAGGAATGATACACGATTGCCGTCAGAATTCATCACTTCTGTGCGGTAGAACTCCTTACGCATCGCATACGTCTCCTTTCCGGCGTATGATTCTGTATTGACATCATCAAGCTGGAAACCTATCTGAGTGTTGGCCTTTAGGAAATCCGTGATTCTCAGGTTGGCATCGATAAGGGCAGTGACTCCGGTGGTCTTCTGAGAGTATTTGGTATTGTTGCGTTCTTCAAATACGTTAAACTTCAGTTCGCTGTCCTCACGACCCTGAATGTCGGTGTCGTAGATGTAGTTCCCATCGTTGTCGTATGGGAGCTGGTAAGGGTTGGCACGTCGGGAGTAATACACAGGATTGGAGAATCCGTCGTTGTCGGTGAGATATGAGTCGTTCTGCCTGTAGTTGGCGAATAACGATGCTCCGATCTTGAAACTATCGCTAAGACTGTATCTTGTCTTCAGCACTACGTTGAATCTGCTCATGCCCACGCCTTCCACATTGCCTCGCTCATCCTGAAAACCGAGAGATGTGTAGTATGTCGCCTTGTCGCCGCCGCCGGATGCGCTGATGTTGTATTCCTGACTGAACGTGTCGCGAAACAGGATGTCGTTCCAGTCGGTGTTGACATTACGAAGAGCGTTTATTCTCGACTGCACGTCAGAGGGGAGCATATCCCATCCTCCGGTCTTGTATGCGTCAAGGAGCTGGGCTTGCTGAAGGATTCTCGACACCTCGCCCTTGTTCTCACGATATGTGAAATTGGTGCGCAGTAGTTCCAACTCCAGATCCACCTTTTCATCGGCGTTCAGAAGGTTAAGTCTTCCTATGCCGGGCTTGGGAGAATATGACAGACGGGTTGAGAAAGAGACCTGAGTCTTACCTTTCTTGCCGTTTTTGGTGGTTATGACGATGACGCCGTTTGCGGCACGTGTGCCGTAGATAGCGGTGGCGGCGGCATCCTTCAGCACGGTTATACTCTCGATGTCGGAGGGGTTGAGCCCGGCGATAGATGACTGGTAAAGATTGTCGATATCTTTCAGTTCATCGGTAGATGGCATCTCGGTGCCGTTCATCGGCACACCGTCGATCACCCATAGCGGGTCCTGATTCCCTTGCAAAGAGGATGTGCCACGGATTCGTATTTTCAGAGGGGCACCCGGCGTGCCGCTGCTCTGCATTGCGGACAGACCCGCCACTTGTCCGGCAAGAGCCTGGTCAATGTTCATCACAGATCCGAGTTTGTCCTCGTCGATGTTCATCTTAGTGATGGATGCGGTCAGCTTGCGGCGTTCGATAGCCTGATAACCGGTCACTACTACTTCACCGAGCATCTCGGCTGAAGAGTCAAGCATTATGTCGTAGGAGTCGACGCCATCCACAAGATATATCGTGCGCGGATTGAAGCCGACAGCGCGACATTCAATCTGATCTACGTCGGCAGGTATGGTCAGTTCGAAATTGCCGTCAATATCTGTGACGGTTCCGACAGGTTTTGTGGTGCCGCTTTTCTTAAGCTGGGTCTGCGACACAGCGACAGTGGCACCGATCACCGGCTCCTTATCTTCTGCCGCAACAATTATTCCCTTGATTGTCCGGGTGGTCTGGGCCGCGTAAGCCGGATTCAACAGGAATAGCGTCATGAACGCTAAAAATAAAACAGTTCTTTTCATGTTGAAGTGAAAGAGAAGAGTTGGAAATTGAGAATTGAGAATTGAAAATTTAGAGGAGAGAGTGAAGAGGAGAGAAATTATCTCAGATGGTCTAATCCGAGAGCAGTGTCAATACGCATTACGAGATCCTGATAATGGTTCTTCACGTCGCGTGGAGCAGAGGAGATACGGCTTTTGAGGAGAGTGCGTATTCTCATCAGTTCGCCTCGCTTCAGGGATATCGCATCAGAGATGCGGTTCTCCTGTTTGCCATAGAAGTTGATCGTGCGGCTTGCGGAGGAATGTTCGCCGGCAGCGTGACGGCATAACGGCATCATTGCATTCATGGGCATGTCGGCATCCGTGAGGGAACGCTTAACGTCGTCCTTCACACCACGGCTCTCACATGCCGCGATTGTGAGTGCATCTACAAAATTCTTCTGCACCGATCTCTGTCGAACGTCGGGGCGTGCCACTTTTTCAAAGATTGCGCTATGAAGCATGTCCATCATGTCTGACGCCTTGAATGCGGAGTTACCGTTTGCTGCCTCATTCTCATACATTCTGATGATTCGGTCATCGCTTAGAAGATCCCAGAAGATGTAGCATTGGATGTTGGTGAGGGTGTATGTAGGCGAGTCCTCAATTCTGCCTACAGGAGTATTACGCACAAGGAACGTGTAGTTGGAGATGTCGTTGTTGAAAAGCCATTCCGGATAAGTGAATACCTCGTCAATTATGTATTTAGTGGATTGGCGTTGCCTGTCGGCATCCACGAATGTATAGGCATGTCGTCCGTCGCCCATTGTCACGTTGTCGATATTCACACCGCCGATGTTAGCCATGACGTGGTATATGTAGCGTTGCCACTGACCGATTGCTGCCCAGTAGAGACGAGACACGTCGTCATAATCCTGTCCGGGTTCACCGGTGACGGTCCATGCAATGATGTGCGGCATTATGCGTTTCAGGTTGGCGATACCGTATTTAGCGGATTTCACCGGATCGTCGCCAAGATCCTCACTCATGGCTCTCGGGTCGGTTGCCTCACGGTTGCTCTGTGCCTCACTGTAGCGGTACCACGGTGAATCATGGTTGTCGATCAGTTCCTGAAGATATACGTATTCCTTGTTGGGGTCGTTGTCGGGATACCATCTGTAGCCGTATTCGATTGCGAGACGGTCGTAGGGACCGATCTGAGGTGAGAGGCTTTCAACACCGTCGCCGGGTTGTGCGATGTAGTTGAAGCGGGCATAGTCCATGATTGACGCGCTTGTGCCGCCAAACTCCTTTATGAACGAAGGAGAGCGAAGCGAGTCAGTTGGCACGGATGCCGAGGCAATCATGTTGTGGCGCAGACCGAGGGAGTGTCCCACCTCATGACACGCAACGAATCTCATTGCATCGCCGAGTAGGTCATCGGGGAGTTGCGGTGTGCGTGCGCGTGGATCGGTTGCCCCAGTCTGTATCACGATCCAGTCGCGGAGAAGGTCAAGCACGTTGTGCCACCAGATGATGTCGGCTTCCAGAATTTCACCTGTACGGGGGTCAGTCACTGACGGACCCATCGCATTGGTCTTTGTGGATGCGGCGTATGTGAGTGTGGAGAAGTTGATGTCGTCGGTGTCAATGTCTGTTGAATCTGATTCCTGCTCCACACGGATGGCATTCTTGAATCCTGCCACTTCAAAGGCTGAGTTCCAGTCTTCAATACCCTTGCAGATATATTTCCTCCATTGGTAGGGGGTGGATTTGTCAATCCAGAATACTATCGGTTTCTCCGGCTCCACGAGCTTCCCGGCGAGATAATCCTTTTCCTCACCCTTTTTCGGTTCCAGTCTCCAGCGTGTGATGTAGTTTAGTGTCGGCACGCGCTGCTGAGCATCGGAGTAATTTAGCAGAGACTCTGAGAAATATCCGATACGCGGGCTTTCCAAGCGTCGCGCCATTGGATTCTCTGGAAGGAGAAGTATTGTGGATCCAACTTCTACGGTCACGAATACCGTTCCGGTCGGTTCCACCACTTTTGTGGTCAGCTCCGAGACGGCATATACGTTGTTGCTGAATGCCTTTATCGACTTAATACGTGATAGGTCAGATATGGCAGACCCTCCGATATTAATGTCGGAGAAGACGTTGTTGAAGCTGGTGTTTTTTCCGTTGAAAATATCGTTCACCTTTATCACGACGGCAGTGGAGTCGGGGCTATACGCCTCGATTTTGAATGCAGCGATAAAAGGTGATATATAGTTGTCGGCAACAGACGTGGCTATTGCATTCCCGTTCTTTACATCGGGCATTGGACGTTGCTGACGAGCCCTGACCATTGATGCAGCGGAGTCAAGTTCGAAGCGTATCATCTGGTTGGCATAGTTTATGCCACGGTTTACGCCGGCGGAGTTCAGTTCGAGAGGAACGCGTGTGAATTTGTTGACCACCAGCATATCTCGACCTAATACTGAACGTGGAATTTCAAAATAATAATCGGCACCTTTCTTGATTACCTTGAATATGCCATCTGATACCACTGCGTCTCCTGAGTGAAAATCATCATATTTCTCCTTAGTCGAGGATGATGTGGTGTCAGGTTGTGCTGTGTGTTTATTCTTTTTCTTGAAAAAGAGGAACGACCTGCTTGATGATTCATCGTCGTTGTTTGCGGCGTATACTGATGCCGAAAAAGGCACAGCTGTTATAGCAACGGCAGCCGCAGCCTTTAGAAAAGATCTGTGGTTAAGCAGATTGATATACATGGTTAGTATATGTTTAATGAAAAGATTATGGTTTTTATGAGAGTTGGGGTGAATATTGTTTTGATTATGGTCATCAGCGACTTTAATCAAAGTTATTCACTTGAATGTATAATTAAATTGCAAAGTTACGGATTATTAGTTTGATACGGACAGTATTAGTGTTAAAAAACATTAATGCTGCCCGTATTGTTATGATATGCTATTATGATGGGTTATTTTTCGATAGTGATGAATTGCACCTTCTCTTTGTTTCGTGGCTTTGCATCGGGTGTCTCGTCGGGATAGCCTAACGCGAGGGCAAGGCAAAGGTGGTAGCCTTCGCTGAATCCGAATTTGGCAAGGAGTTCGGGCGACTCGTTGATCACTCTCACCGGTGAACCGAGGTTTATGGAGCCTACACCTAATGCCCATGCTGAAAGACCGATGTTTTCAGAAAGAAGACCTACGTCGATCATTGAGGCGTCATAGTTTGAGTCGTTGGCAATGAAGATGTAGACGGGAGCCTTGTAAAGCCCATTCACGTTTTCGGCAAGGTATGCGACGGAGGCGGGATCATCCACCACTTTCACTTCATACGCCTGCTGATTGCGACCGTTGGGTGCGTTTATGCCGCAATTCAGGATTGTGTCGAGAAGTTCGCGCGATACGGGTGCATCGGTATATTTGCGGATGCTTCGGCGCGACATGATATTCTCAATGACGGCAGATGCGGCGTCGTTGCCGGAATCTTGCGTGGGTGCAGAGTTTTCGGTAGTCTGTCCGCAAGAGATGAATGAGGCTCCGAGGAGGAGCGATGAGAAGGTTTTTGCAAATAGATTCATTCTGTTGTTGGGTTTTATGATAATGAAGTTTTGGAAAACTTCATTTGGAAATCTTCAGTCAATCGGTTTCAAAATTACAAAAATAATCTAAGTAATACAATCAACAGATGGTATAAAAAAACAGTTGCGCCACCGGTAAGGGCGACGCAACTGTAGCGTGTAGAGATTATGTAGAATCATTTGCGTCTTTCGTGCGCAACATGATGATGCTTTGCCGGCTTATCCTTCATTGGCATAAGCACGATATTCTCCAGGAATAGTGTGTATTGGTCGGGAGTAAGTATCTCCTTGACTCCCTCCACGTATTTTCGGCGATTCTCCATTCTGTCCTGTTTGCCTGCGCACTGTTTGCCGGACTGTTTCAGGGAATCTTTATCTTTGCAGCAGTCCTTCTTGTTGAGGTTCTTATCTTGCTTGTCGAGCTTCTTATCTTGCAGATTGCATTTCTCCCCAATCTTGCCATTTGGCTGGTATATTGCATTCAGGGAATCCATCTTGGCTTGCTGGTTGATGTCAAGGAGAATACCTTCAAAAGCGAAATCGGTGAATTTCTGGGGCCTATACATTTTGTCGGACATTTCAGATCTGTCGGAATCTCCTCTGCTGTTGACGCCACGGTCTTGTTGTGCATACATTCCGGAGGCAGAGAAGGCAGCGATAGCGAGTGCTATCGAAAGAATTTTTTTAGTCATAAGATTGAAGTGTTATGTAATTTTTTCTGCAATAAAGACGTTTTAGAGTGGGAAAAGTTTAGGTAGAGGTACTTTATTTTATGTATCATTAACTGTAAGGTAAAAAAATTATAAAATGTCAACACGCACACCCAAAGAAGTAATTGAGACAGTTAACACAATCGGAGCCGGCAAGATAGCGATGAGCAGTGGTAAAAAAGGTTCATATCCACGTTTTGTATTGCTGACCCTGCTTGCCGGGATGTATATATCCTTCGGCGGGGCACTTTCAGTGATACTTGGATTCGGTTTTCCGGAGATTTCATCTGCCAATCCGGGATTGCAGAAATTGCTTAGTGGCGCGGCATTCCCGGTGGGTCTTATCCTTGTGGTGGTGCTTGGTGCCGAACTGTTTACCGGGAATAATGCCTTCCTTATGCCGCAGTGGATGCGCAAGGGATGCACGACGTGGGACGTTGTGGTGAACTGGACGGTGGTGTATTTCGGTAATTTTCTTGGAGCTCTCTTCTTTGTCTATTGTCTGGTGTATCTCACCGGATTGTTCAGTCCTGAGCCGTATCATTCGGCAATTATAAAGGTAGCACAGGCGAAGGTGTCGCTTCCGTGGCTGACGGCATTCACCCGAGGCATAGGTGCCAACTGGTGTGTCTGTCTTGCGATATGGCTTGCATTGTCGGCGAAGAGTTCGGGCGCGAAGATGTTCGGCTGCTGGCTTCCGGTGATGGCATTCGTGGCGTTGGGTTATGAACATTCAGTGGCTAATATGTTCTTTATTCCGGCTGCTATGTGTGAGGGTGCGGAGATCGGCGTAGTTCAGATGGTGACGGCGAATCTGGTGCCTGTCACGCTTGGCAATATAATAGGAGGAGCATTATTCGTCGGTTGCGTGCATACTTATCTGCATCTGGAGAGATAAATTGCTGAAGTTTATAGTTTATAGTTTATGGTTTAAGATTCACGGAAATCTACGAATCTTTTCATTATACAAAATTTAATGATAATAAACCATAAACCATAAACCATAAACCATAAACCATAAACCATAAACCATAAACCATAAACCATAAACCATAAACCATAAATTCATCATTTATTTATCTCCTGCTCCATGCGTGCGGCATACCCACGATGTTCAAACCAATTGTGTGCCCAGTTGGGGACCATGAACATGTAGCCTGAGATATCCTCGTGGGGAGCACAGTCAAGGGCGTTTCCGATGATGTTGTCGGAAGAGCCGGACTCCTTCGCTACGGCGGCACGCAGTATTTCATACGTGATGGTGCGGATCATCTCCTTCGTAGCACGTCGGCGGGAGGCAGCTCTGTCATACCGACGGTCGATGATGGAGCGCAATTCGCTGACGGTGGGGAGTTTTACCCGTGGACCTACGCGAAGATCATCGAAGCAGTATTCTCCATTCACCTTCCGCATGATGAACCCACCGGTGGGACGGACGCGCTGACGCGCCTCATCCACCCATCCTTTCACTATGGGATTAGAGAGTCGGTCGTATAGTTCAGGTTGTATCACCACCTTTCGCAGAAAGCCGTAGGTGTACCCCTCGCGGTTTATGCCACCTTTCCCTCTCGGGATATCGGAATCAGAGACCACCACAGGTTCCCCCTTATCTGAAAACAAGAGATCAAGAATCGACATGATTAACGGAATATGGAGAGAATGGCATCAATGAGTCCGTATGATTCATCCACGTCGTGGCTTCCGCAGTCAGGGCAACTCCCTTGATCATAACTTACACGATGGATGAATCCACCCTCCATTTTTGTGGTTGACCATTTGCAGCCGCACTTGTTGCATTTCAGTGTCACGTTAGAAGTTGTCATCATAATGTTATAACGTTTTAATTGTGAACAAATTTGTATGATTCTCCGTCACGGAAATTACAGGCAAGAATCGCGATGGATATGGTTCGCGATATCCTGGGCGTCATCCGTAAAAGAGATGTCATATCGTTTGATGCTGCAAATTTATATCAATACCAAGACAAATATTGACTCAGTATTATAAAAATTGCAGAAAAAAGAAAAAGATAGCTTTCATCATGCTCCCAATCCGGAAAAGCCGCTTGAATCGAACCTCCGGTCCAATCACTCAACACACAATTCATTTTGTAACTCTTGCGGACGGGTATGATTCTCGGTCTCTATCTAACAACATCCGTCATCTAACTGCATCGTCCTGAAATAGTCTTGTCGCTTCTTAACTATTTCAGGACGGTGTGGTAGGATTGATATTCGATTGAATATATTATGAGATAATGTTCTCTATATATCTAACGATATCACCAACAGTTCTTATCATTTCTGCGTCTTCGTCAGGAATGATAATGCCGAACTCTTTCTCCATCTCCATGATTAATTCAACGGCATCAAGCGAGTCTGCACCAAGGTCAGACATTAGGTTACTATTCATTGAAACTTCATACGGTTCCAGTGTTAGCTTGTCAATTATAATGCTAAATACTCTATCCTGAATGCTTCTTTTATCGTTGTGATACTCCGTTTCAGGTTCATCATCTTCGTTTGAAGGCGAAATGACACGAATATGAGATTGTAGTTCGGCTATTCCTTCTTTTATTATACGATCATTTCGTTTACCATAGAATAGGTTGAATTTGGCTTCTGATAATTCGACTTTTGAATTATTGTAAAACGTTTCATACATTTCGAATTCACCATTATTGTTAATTTCGACTGATATAAATTCTGCAATAACTCCATTTTCATGATAAGAAATCATGTAAGTGACTCTTCCATTTTCAAAACCAATAAGAAAATCACCGTCTCTTGATTCTAATCTTCCAGAATACTCTAACCCATCACGATACACAGTAACATCCAATGGTGAAGAATCTTCAGAATCTGCGGTAATAATAATTGAATCATCATCAAATTTTAATAACGCACCGATCATTTGATTATCGGTATTGAAATGTCTTACGATATAATTTTTTCCATCGGCATTTGATTCATTTATAGTGAAAATGAAATGCCATTCGTCCATATCCTCAAGAGTCTTTTTCAATTCTTCATCAATATTAAACTCGCAATGTATATTTTCAAATTCTTCACCTGGCCTTAACCAGCCAACAATGGATTCCGAAAGATAATCATAATTGTCATTCTGAAATCCACCATTATCGGAATTATATCGATATTGGCTGACCCAACAAATTATTTTTAGAGTACCAGTGCAGCCATCTGATTCATTTCTCAATGTTTCAAGGGTAAATTCAACATTCCCTGTATCTGAATCATAGTTGAATTCAGCACCATTGGCTGATATCTCTGAAGAGTCTCCGCTCTTCATCCGGATACCTTCATTTGAATCCTGATTAACATTCTCTTTTGGAGAATAGTTATTATCATTTGAGCGAAAATCATTTTCCGGAACCCCCATTGTTCTATTGTTAGATGAAGTTCCCTTGAATGAAGTACCTCCTTTAATTCGACTTTTCATACTGTAAATTTATTTTTAAATTAGATTGTCTTTCATTCATAATAAAAGAGTATTTCTTTACAAGAAATGTAATTAATACCCATAAGTAAAATGAAGTACATTACAATAATATTGAGCGTCTTTATTACCCATCTGAGCACCTCTCCTAAGACTTCTCTCAATTTCATATATTTCCTTCCCTTCTGTAATAAGTTTTTTAGCATTGATAAATGCCTTTAATGCTTTCAACGCTTTGGTTTGAGGCTGTTGAGATAATAGATCTGATGACTCTGATGGATCAGATGCTTCAATAGAAATTAATAGAGAAAGAGTATCCTTTTGTATATTTTTTATTTCATCGTAACTGGTACGCCATTTATATTCATTAAGAAGTCCTATTATTTTTGAATTTATTTCTATCATAAGACGTAGATCCTTCTCTGTATTCAAAGAAGCATTGTTAAAACGCTGCCTACACTCCCTACCAAGATTTATTGCTTCTTCTATTTTTTCGTCATATACAAGACTATTTATTTTTTCTCTATAGGTAGCAATTTCGTTATTTCCTTTCTTATCTACAGAATCAGGAAGATCTTGTATCCTTGAGTGCAAATCTTTAAATCCGTCCAATGCAGTTTCTTCAACTAAACTTTTAAAGTATTGATTGAATTGAACTTCTGATATTTCAACTCCAAAATTATTGTAATAATTTTCTTCAGTTATTATAAATTCTCCATTATCGTTTATATCTACTGAAGCAAAACAAGCCATTTCACCATTATCATGATATGTGATAACATAAGTTGTTCTTCCGTCTTCAAGACCTATACGGAATTTACCATTTGTTGATTCTAATCTTCCGGAATATTCTATTCCATCACGATAAACAATAAATTCGAACAGGTCAGGATCTTCAGAATCAGTGGTAATAACAATTGAGTCATCATCAATTTTTAATAGTGCACCGATTGTCTGGTTATTAGTATTGAAATGGGTTAGTATGTAATCATTTCCATCAACATGTGATTCATTAATAGTGAAAATAAAATGCCATTCGTCCATATCATCAAGCATTGACTTCAAATCTTCAGAGATATTGAATTTGCAATTTATTCCATCTTTTTCTTCACCAGGATTTAGCCAACCAATAACGTATTCGGAAAGTAATCTGTAATTTTCATTCTGAAAACCTCCATTATCTGAGTTATATCTGTATTGACTAACCCAACAAATAATTTTCAATGAACCAGTACAGTCCTCGGTGTTATTTTTCAATGATGCAAGGGAAAACTCAACTAATCTTTCTTCTGAATTGTAGTTGTATACTGCGCCATTAGCTGAAATTTCAGAAGAGTCACCACTCTTCATCCTTATCTGTTCAGTTGAATTTTGATAGGAGCTCTCTTCTGAAGAATACACATTATTATCTGAGGAAACTTCATTTTCTGAACTTTCTGTTCTATCATATAATGAAGTTGTCTTAAGATAAGTACCTCCTTTAATTTTAATCTTCATACAATTAGTTTAATTTAAGTTTATCACTCATATCGAAATGATAAGATTTTTTATAAAGAATAAATAAAAAAGTAATAAGATTAAATAGTTATGGAATATTTCCGAGGATTTTGAATTAGAAATCCTTCGGAAATATGCCATAGACTATCACAATATTATTGTCGGGTTTGTTTGCTTAGCTGAGAAATTAATTCAAATTGTTCCTCATATTTTTTCTTCTTATTGATTTCTTCAGTCAGTTCATTTTGTGCAGATTTTAGCCTTGCTTCTTTATCTCCCTTTTGATTCTTAATTTCTGCGATTTGTGCTTGAAGAGGTTCAATAAGTTGAGTAATAAATGAGGTCTTGACGAGATCTATGATTTTGTCTCGTTGTGACATAGCATTCTCAAGGTAAGGTTTAGGATTGAAACTGCTTGAGATGTTGTTAATATGGCTATGAGCAGCTGCCTGTGCTCCAGACTTATTCATTGCATTGGTTAATTTCCCAAGAACACCAAAACTCACTCCATTAAAGAAATCTCCCAAAAAATCTAATATGCCATTATCATCATCTTCGGGATCATCCTCTATGGAAAATAAATAGGGTGTTCAGTTTGACGTTCCGAAAAACGGCATCCAGAACACCGGATTTTA